>Ga0247843_1000059_pt1 | contig 223955 bp, 196 predicted proteins | sample LaCruzMarch2017__FD_192420 | JGI IMG/M metagenome (GOLD analysis project Ga0247843, IMG submission 192420) | Freshwater microbial communities from meromictic Lake La Cruz, Castile-La Mancha, Spain - LaCruzMarch2017_8m | ecosystem: Environmental > Aquatic > Freshwater > Lake | place: Spain...
TGTAGGTGTGCGAGGGACTTTGAAGGGTATCAAAGGTCCCATCGCCAAAGGCCCAGCTCCATGAAACCAAGTTGCCGGGTTGAGAAATGGAAGAAGAATCGGTGAAGACGCGGACCATACCACAGGTGGAGTCAAAAACAAAATCGGGGGTTAAAATAGGAGGTACAACAACGGGAAGCACAACCGTGTCTTCACAACCCACTTGGGCCGAAGAAATCAACGTAACGTTATAGGTCCCTGGCGAGCCGTATTGATGAATTGGGTTTTGCTGCGAAGAGTTCGGACTACCATCGCCAAAATCCCAATTCCAAACCGCAGGTTGAACGCCCGGAATCGTAGTAGAATCATTGAATTGAAGGGTTCCGTTGCACAAATTTTGGGTAAAAAAGTGCGCATTAGGTAAAACCGGGTTGATGTTGGCTGATAATTGGGCCGTACAACCGGTGGCAGAGGTCAGAGTTACCTGATACACGTTTTGACCCCATGTTGGGTTGGTAATGGCAATCTGTTGGGTAGTGGCCCCATTTGACCATTGATAGCCAACAAATCCCGGAGGGGCAACCAGGGTTGCAACGGTATCGCCCACGCAATACGTAATGTCAATTTGAAGCGGACGGCATTCGGCGGCCAAATAGCCATACCCGTAGTGGCCAGAGAGAGAGCAGTCGCCCGTTCTTGCTTCGATGGTTACCACCTGACCTACATAGTTCAACAAGTTTACCCCAGTGGTAGTCCAGTTGCGCCAACGCACTTGACCTTGGCTTACAAAGCCAGGTACATTGCCGCCTGCAGCGACCTGATAAAAAGTACAAGGAATAATCCCCCCATTTTGGTTTTTAACCTGCATTTCAAAGCGGGGTTGCTGAACGGGGGAGTGCCCTGGATCTTGCATTACTACAGCGTACCTATAAATAAAGAGCGCGTTTTGCTGGGTAACCGTAAACGAATACCTCAATGATTCCGCTTGGGCGCCCACTTGGCTATTTCCAAGCCGGGCCGACTGTGAAATTCCGGGCGGGGTTCGAGTCAACGCATTGATAATGGGATCCAATCCGGGAGTCATAATGGTATGCCGACCATTTTGAATGGTATTGGGATTGGTTATATTAATGGGACAACAGTTGCCAATGCCACCAATCCAGTTTTGAAAGCCATTCATGGAAAAGTCGGCGTTGGGGCAGCCTACGTTATTTTGACCCAACAGCGAAATAGGAAAGGCAAGCAACATGGCCGTTAACAAAAATACAGAAGCCGTATAAAACGGTGAAAATGCTTTGGTAGGATGTGGCATCATATTAGTGTTAAATTGATACGATGAAAAAGGTGTAAATACTGAACATGCTTTTGAGGTGGACTTAACGAATAAGGTTAATATGGCCATGGTACTCATGTACCAAATTAAATGCATCGCGAACCATCAATCTATATACATAAGAACCCTGAGGAACTAGATTGGCATTGGTTTTTCCGTCCCAACCTTTTTGAATCGGCTCCAAATTTTTTCCATAATACATCGAAGCTCCCCACCGGTCAAAAATTTCCATGTCTGCCTCAACAATGGCAGTTCCTTGAATGGTAAAAAATTCATTCAGTCCATCGCCATCGGGCGTAAATGAATTTGGGACATACAGGGTATATTCGGGAATTACCTTTACCAAACGCCAAACCGTATCGGCGCAGCCCCATTGATTAAAGACAATCAATTGAACGGGGTATGAATTGGTATCGGCTGCATAATAAATGCGCGGATTTTCATCGGTCGAGCTCATTCCATTTCCAAAATCCCATTGAAAGTTTTCGCCCATATCCGATTTGTTTCTGAATTGAACCAAAGGATTGTTGACTGTTGGCTTTTCGGGTGTCCAATCAAAGGCGGCTGTTGGCTGAGGGCGAACGGTAACGTAATTTAATACAGCCACAGAAGTGTCGCAGCCTTTATCAGAAACAGCATACAAACTAACAGTGTAGGAGCCCGCCGCATTCGGATAGGTATGGCTTGGGGATTCTTGAGCGGAGGTAGCCCCATCGCCAAAAGTCCAAATCCATTGAACCACAGAGCCCAGATCGATGCTGGTCTGATTGTCAAAAAACGGAGTTACCGGATAACACCCCGACAATGGGTTGGCATTCCATGCAATGTTCGGCTTTGGCCAAACCACCGCATTTTTGGTTGTGGAATCGATGCACCCGGCTGCGCTGCTTGCAATCAAAGTGATTGGCCAAGTACCTGCGGTTGGAATTAAAACGGTTGGATTAATGGTTGTTTGGCTTGGAATTCCAAACCCAAAGAACCATTGATACCCAGCAATGCTGCCTTGAGATACGGATGTAGTATTGACAAATTGACTATTAAACCCTTCGCAGGGTGTATTGATTGTAAAATCAACGAGGGGCAAAGGCAAAATGCTTAGGTTTTGGGTCAGGGTATCGGTACACCCGTTGGCAGAGGTTACAACCAAAGTTACTGGGTAAACCCCCTCTGTTTGGTAAATAAAAGTTGGATTAGGTGTGCCAGAAATACTGCTGCCGTTCAGTCCGAAATCCCATTCCCAGTTTGCAATTTGGCTAAGCGGAACGCTAGACTGGTCTGTAAATTGAACAGAATTTAATGCACAAGTTGTTGGAGACAAAAATTGAGCGGTAGGGAAAGCCCAATTGGTGTAGGGCATGGTGTAGGAATCGGTGCAACCATTGGCGGCGGTTACGGTTAAGGTAACTTGCCATTGTCCTGGTTGAGCATAGGTATGGGTTGGATTTTGTGCTGAAGATGTGTTTCCATCACCAAAATTCCATGACCACCCCACAATTTGCCCGGGTCCACTTGGGGTATTGGAATTGTCGGTAAAGAGATTAACCAATCCGCAATTGGTTGGAAGAATAAAACTGGCAGTAGGATCCGCGTCCAAAACCGAAATGGGGAATTGAACACTGTCTTGGCATCCCATCGGAGCTGTAATAACCAATGAGCCTGTGTAATTTCCGAAATTAGAATACGTATGCGTAGGATTTGCCTGAATGGAAGTAGAACCATTGCCAAAATTCCAAACGTAAGATGTAAAGACAAACCCACTGGTGTCGGCAAAGGTCATTTGCCCCGAGCAGCCTGGCGTTACGCTAACCGAATTGGATAAATCAATCACCTGAATGCAAACGGTATCCGAGCATCCAAATCCAGTAGAATCGCTAATGGTAACCACAACACACGTATCGTTTTGAACCGAAAACAAGGTGTCGGTGTTTGCGTTTGAACCGGTCAAACCTGTGGACCAAGAATAATTCCCGGTTGAGCCACCGTTGATGTTGATGTCTTCCAAACCCCAGTTGTCGCAGCAGGTACCGGAAGAAAAGAACTGAATCCACCGAAACATGGTGCTGGCTGTTTGAGCCGCAGGAGGAATGGGGATGCTCACCATATTCCAAACCGTGTAAGGCGTTGGGCCATTTGCTACTCCATTTGCTGTTCCGGGATTTGTTGGAAGTTGAACACCCGCCGGAGAAAAATAGGTTATATCTACCCAGCTTACCCCGTTGTTTATGGAATATTGCAGAGAAACGCCTTCACGGGCCAAATCGGGACCTTCGCAAGGCGTCATGCCACCTTGTTGAGAATAAATAAAACTAAAATCAACGGTTCCGCCTCCCGTTACGTTCAATGCTGCTGTTCGAATTTCGGGGGTAGCATTTCCAGAACTGGCGGCCCAATAATAGGGCGTGCCGCTGGGGCTAGGACCGCATGGTGAAGTAAAAAGAGTTGTTCCTGAGGTTGTCCAGCCTCCAGGAAGACTACCGCTATTAAAATTAAAATTGTATCCTCCCCCACTCTGAAGCATCCCGTTGGCCGTTATAATCACATTAGAACCCTGACAAATTGGGTTGTGGTTGGCAGTGGCTGTAATATTGCATAGCTGCTGGGCAACCAAAGAAGAACACGATGCAGTTATTAAAAAGAATAAAACTTTTCTCATTTACTTCAGAATGCAAGTCTTTACAAATCTATGAAAAATTATTAAATTAAAGACTTTTGTATTTTCGAAACGCTGCATAGGGAATAAAGCACGTTGGATTTCTGCCCCTTTGGTGGAATTAAAGTTTTAGGGCTGAAAACCAATAAAAAGGTAAAAAAAATGATAAAAAAGGGGGGAATGCGCCAAGTTCGAGCTGCATCCCTGCGCAAGAGTAGCTTTACAGGTTAGGAAGAGGAGTTCGTGAATAGACTTCCAAAACCATATCGAGGACATCGGGCATGGCAGCCAACGGCAGGGTATTGGCAGCATCGCTCATGGCTTGGTCGGGGGTTGGGTGGGTTTCCATGAAAAATCCATGAACGCCTAAGGCTGAAGCGGCCTTAGCCAGTACCACAGCCATTTCCCTTTCTCCGCCGCTCTGCCCATTTCGCCCCCCCGGCGATTGCACCGAATGGGTTGCATCAAAAACCACAGGCCCCCATTTTTTCATTCTTTCGATTCCCCTAAAGTCAACCACCAAATCTCGATAACCAAAGGTAGTTCCGCGTTCTGTTAGCCAGCAGGACCCATCAATTCTGCCCGTTTTTTCAACAACAAAACCCATGTCGTCGGGCGATAAAAATTGGCCTTTTTTAATGTTTAAATGGCAATTGGTTTTTCCGGCTTCAACCAACAAATCGGTTTGCCTGCATAAAAAGGCTGGAATTTGGATTACATCAACAACCTGTTGTAAATAAGGCAATTGCCAGCTCTCATGCACATCGGTTAAAACAGGCAGTCCTAAGCTGCGTTTGACCTGCTCTAAAATCTCAAGTCCTTTTTCCAACCCCTTCCCCCTTGAACTGTTTAAGGAGGTTCGGTTTGCCTTATCGAAAGAGGCTTTAAAAATATATGGAATGCCGCGCTTGGCGCATACAGATGCCATCGTTTCAGCCACCTCTAAGCACAAGTCCAACGATTCGGCCACACAAGGTCCTGAGATTAAAAAGGGCTTTTCAGGCGAAAAAAAAGAGGGATCAATACGCATCGTGAATTCGAATAACACCCAGCAGTTGGTTGCTGGAATTTACAACAGGCAAGGCCGAACGTTTTTGCAGGTCCGATTCCATGGTTTGAATGGCAGCGCCCAAAAACGCATCGGGACCACAAGTTATGGGTTGGGGGTTCATTATTTCGTTTGCTTGGGCCGATTCTAAAGATACCCCATTCACCAAAGCCCTGCGAACATCTCCTTCTGTAATGATTCCTACCAGCACTCCCCTTTCCTCAACGCATGCTATGCCAAGCGGTTTCTCGGTCATGGAAATCAACACCTGCCGCATGGTGTTTGAGGGCAAAAGCCGAGCCACCGAATCCAATGGATGCATAACCTGCTTCACCTTTAAATTCCAATTTTTACCCAGCTGACCACCGGGATGAAAAGCAGAGAAATCAGAATAAGAAAACCCATTTGAGTCGGCCCAAGAGAAAATCAAGCACTCCCCGGCAATCAGAGCCAGCATAGTGCTGCACGAAGGTGCAAGGTTAAGGCTGTCGGCCTCTTCTGAAACCGAACAATCCAACACCAATGATAATTTTGCACTCAATTTACCTTGTGTATTCCCAAGCAATCCGATAGAAGAAACACCCTTCGCCATTAGCCATTCGGCCAATTGAATATGCTCTTCGCTGCTGCCACTTTTCGAAATGAAAAAAGCCAAAGAATCGGATGAAAATTGCCCAAGATCGCCGTGAAAACCCTCTGAAGGCAAAATGAAAAGAGCTTTTTTCCCAAGAGAACGAGCGGTGGCTGCCAATTTTCGTCCGATGTAGCCGCTTTTCCCTGTCCCCAAAAAAATCCATTCCCCAGCCAATTGCATTTTTTCAAGCATGCCATTCCAAGAAGGCTGCCATTTCGCTTCAACATTCAACAAGGCCTTACGGTACTTTTCTACATAAAATCCGGGAGGTGAATAGGCATCCATACTGACAAAGATATACAAGGACTGCCAATTTGTCCCCATTTCATTAGATGGTATGGTATTTGAAAAAAATGGAAAAAACTATTTTATGGCAAACGCAAAAGAATCCGTTACTAGACAGGGGAACATCCAAGTTCAAACAGACAATATTTTTCCCATCATTAAAAAGTTTCTGTACTCCGACAACGAAATCTTTTTGAGGGAATTGGTATCGAATGCAACCGATGCCATTCAGAAAACCAAATTGTTGGGTTCCATTGGAGAGTTTAAAGGTTCACTGAAAACCGCCAAAGTTGAAATTAAGATTGACAAGGAGGCGAAAACCCTTACTGTTTCTGACAATGGGATTGGAATGACCGCCGAGGAAATGGAAAAGTACCTAAATCAAGTAGCCTTTTCAGGTGCCCGTGAATTTCTTGAAAAATACAAAGGGGTAGAAGACAAACAAACCATTATAGGGCACTTTGGCCTTGGCTTTTATTCTGCTTTTATGGTAGCGGCTAAAGTTGAGGTGGTTAGCAAGTCCTTTCAAACTGGAGAGCCCGCCCACCGTTGGTCGTGCGATGGCAGCCCCTCCTACTCCATTGAACCCGCCAGCCGAAAATCGCGCGGAACCGATGTGATTTTGCACATGTCAGAAGAAGGCGAGGAATTTCTAGACGAATCAAGAGTCCGAACAATCTTAACAAAATACGGACGATTTTTACCTGTGCCTGTTTTCTTTGAAAACAATCAAATCAACAATACAGAGCCCGCCTGGACCAAAAAACCGCTTGACTTAACTCAAGAAGATTATTCTGCATTTTACAAAGAACTGTATCCGGGTTCATTTGAAGATCCTTTGTTCCAGATTCACCTGAATGTTGATTATCCGTTTAATTTAACAGGGATCTTATATTTCCCTAAAATCAAAGAACATTTTGATGTTCAACGGAAAAAAATCTCCTTGTTTTCAAATCAGGTTTTTATAACCGATTCGGTTGAGGGCGTGGTTCCTGAATTCTTGACCCTGTTGCATGGCGTTTTAGATTCGCCCGACATTCCTTTGAATGTATCTCGGTCTTACTTGCAATCCGATGCTAACGTTCGGAAAATAAGCAGCCATGTTACCAAAAAAGTGGCCGACAAATTGGAGGAAATGTTCCAACAAAACCGGGAAGATTTTGAAGCCAAATGGAACGACATTCGGATTTTTGTTCAATATGGAGCTATAACCGACGTGAAGTTTGCCGAACGAGCCAAAAAATTCGTTCTGTTTGAAAACCTAGAAGGCCGGTTTTATACCTTAGAAGAACTAAAAGAGCACTTGAAGGACGGGCATACCGATAAAAACAATCAATTGGTGGTGTTGTATTCGGCCGACCCAGAGGCTGACCATGGTTATATTTCTAGAGCCACAGAAAGGGGATATCAGGTATTTAAAATGAACAGCCCTTTGGAAGCCCATTATCTAGGCCACTTGGAACAAACCCATGAGGGAATTAAATTCGCACGAATCGATTCGGATTCGCCAGAGAAGTTAATCGACAAAGGTATTGAGGTTCCATGCAAATTGACCGATGAGCAACGGGCCACTTTGGTTGGAATTTTCGAATCGCTAAAAGAAAATTCTACCCTCAGCATTGCGGTTGAAAATTTATCCGATTCCGACATGCCTGTTACGGTAACCGAATCGGAATTCATTCGCAGAATGAATGAAATGCAGCAAATGAATGCGATGGGTGGACACGCCTTTCGAATGCAATCTGCTGTGGTGAATGCCAACCACCCCATTATGGTTTCGATTCTTGAAAAAGAAGATGAACAGCAACGAAAGAACATCGCCCGGCAAATTTTAGATATGGCTTTGCTCAGCAAAGGAATGCTTAAAGGGGAAGCGTTGACTAAGTTCTTACAGCGTTCGCTCGAATTGCTTAAATGACCAGAAAAAGCAGCACATTTGATGCGAAGGGCTTGCTTAAATCCGTTTTAAGTTTCCCCTTGATTTTCCTTGTTCGGCTGTATCAATGGATTGTTTCGCCTTGGCTGCCTCCTTCCTGCCGATATACGCCATCTTGCAGCCACTATATGGTTGAAGCTCTACAAAAACATGGACCGTTTCGGGGGTTTTGGTTTGGGCTCAAACGGATTGGAAGATGCCATCCTTGGGGCGGCCATGGGCCCGATCCCGTTCCTTGAATTTCTTATTTTTCGCTCAAGGGCAACAGCCCCTTTTTTTGTTTTAACCCAAACATAGTAGCAAACACAATCAGCAGCAGCAACAAAGAATAAAAAGCATCTTCCAAAGGAACTGTACCCAAGCGAACCCCTAAATTCTCATTGTCGTTATACCAAACAATGGGCAGGGCAGTTAAAACTCCATTAATGGTGAAAAAAGGCAGCAAATGAACCAGCCACATCAAGCCCAATTTTCCCATAAATTGAGTTCCCCAAAACCAGCGGTGAATCAACAGCAACGCAATCAGCAGAGTAAAGGTGGCCAATGGATACCAAGCAGAAAATCCAACACCCAAACACAGGGCGGAGATGCCAATCCAAAACCACCATATATGGGATTGAAACCGCTTCATTGGATCGCCAAAATAGGCTTCTAAACAGGCATAAATGAAAACCGAAGCATAGGGTACAGCGATAAAAAAGAGCCATTCTTCGATTGGTAGATGCCAAAGGGAATAACCGGTTAAATAGACTGGATTGAAGCCCCAAAAGCCTTGAAGGGTAAAGGCAATATCCCAAGGAATAAACACCAACATTCCTACTAAAATGCCCGGAAATAAATAGGGCCATTGTTTATAAAAAGCGACTTTTTTATCAAAGGACAAGGCGAGCGTAGCACCTAAGGTAAATAGGTCAAGCGCTAGGTAGGTGTACTTCCCTGTCCATTCGAAGATCATAGCGTATTCAATTAAAGCATATTCATAGAATGCCGGGCAAACGAGCGCAGCATAATGCTTAATTTGCGGGCATTGTTGATTCGAATTCGCTCTTGCATGATTCGTTCAGGTTGAATTCCTTTGATTTTACGAAACAGCTTGGTGTAATACCGGTAGGCTAGATAAACTCCAATCTGAGAACCTTTGGGCAATTGCCGTATGCCTTCTAAGGCATGTTCAAAATCCGTTTGAATATCGGCTTCAATTTCCTTTTTGGAGGTCAAATTAAAAGCCCCCCAATTTAGGTTTGGAAAGTAAACCCGTCCTCTTGACTGGTAATCGTCGCCCATGTCGCGCAAAAAATTCACCTTTTGAAACGCAGCACCCAAACTTTTTGCATGCGGTTCAAGGAGCTGGTATTGGTCTTTGTTTCGTTCACAAAAAACCTGAAGGCACATTAGACCTACAACCTCGGCCGACCCATAAATGTAATTTTCATAGCTTTTTTGGTCGTGGCTATTCTCATCAAGATCCATTTCCATGCTGTACAAAAAGGCTTCAATGAGTTGGTGATTTATTTCATATTCATTTACAGCCAATTGAAAGGCATGAAGAACAGGATTAAGGCTAATTTTACGTTCTATGGCCAACCAGGTTTCCCGTTTAAACTCTTGCAGAAGCATCCGTTTATCGTGTTCGTGGAAGGTATCTACGATTTCATCGGCAAAACGAACAAATCCATATATGGAGTAGACGGGAGTCTGAAACTTTGGAGAAAGCATTCGAATGCCAAGCGAGAAGGAGGTGCTGTAGCGCCGAGTAATGTGTCGGCTGCATTCCTGAACGGTTAAATTATACAATGGGATGCTCATGCTGAATGCGTTCGGTTACAAGTTTTGAACTAATGACAACAATTGGCAATCCAGTTCCTGGAATGGTGCTGGCTCCAACATAATACAAATTAGAAAGCGATTCGTCTTTGTTCGCTGGCCTAAATGCACCAATTTGATTTAAGCCATGTGCCAAACCCAAGCCGCTTCCCCGGTACAAATTAAAGGTATTTTGCCATTCATCGGGTGGCATTACCCTTCGCACTTCTGTATGCGCCGCCAAATCAAATCCTGTACGCTCTGACAAATCTGCGATAATGGTATCGGCCAATTGATTGGCATCGGACCAATCCGCCTTGTAGCGTAAATCGGGAACCGGACATAAAATGAATATGTTTTCACAGCCTTCCGGAGCACATTCCGGATCGCTTTTCGTAGAAACATTAACGTAGTAATAGGGTTTTTCTGGATTTACAGACAACTTGAAAATTTTATCGGCATACTCCTGAAAATTGGTCCCCAAAAAGTAATTGTGGTGATGCAATCCCTCTACCCTGCCTTTTATCCCTAAATAAATGGTGAATGGACTTAAGGTCCAATCCATTTTGTCTAAGGCCTGCTCATTGAATTTGGTGCGCCCAAGCAATTTACCTCGAAAGGAAGCGGCATCGGAATTAATGATAAACAAATCGGCCGTGTACAACTTTCCATGCTGATCCTGAACCGAGCTCACCTTTCCTTTGGATTCATTCACCTGAACCACCTCCGTATCGTAGCTGAAGGTAACCCCTCGGCGGGTTAATTCTTCCACCAATTTGGTGGTGATGGTGTACATGCCTCCTTTTACACTCCAATACCCATCGTGTTGAAGCTCAGTGTAATTCAACAACTTGTACACCGCAGGCGTATCAAAGGGGGTAGCCCCCAGAAAAAAGGCCACCAAACTAAATATCACTTTTACTTCGTGCGATTCAAAATGACGGTCCAATTCAGACCACATAGACCGGAACATGGCGGGTGCATGTTTCCACGGAACTCCTGCCATTGACATTAAATAATCCAACTTGCCGTTAAAGTTTTTCTTGACGATTCGGTATTCCGTATCGTGAAAAATCTCTTTGGCTCCCGATAAATACCGCTTGCACTTATTTACAAAATCCGGCTCCAAATCTTCGAACTCCTGAGCCAGTTTCTCCAGTTCTCTGAAAATTTGAAATCGGCGATCGCTGCCCGCAAAGTTGACCGTATATAAGGGTGAAAGCTGTTGGTAGGTCAAGGGGTTTTCCATTTTACAGGCCTTGAACAACTCATCAAACTCGTAACTCATGGAGAAAAAAGAAGGCCCTAAATCGAAGGTATAGCCTTTTTCCTTAAACGTATTTAGGCGTCCACCGGGGGTTTTGTGTTTTTCAATGATGTGCACCTGATATCCTAAGGTTGTTAACCGAAGAGCGGTTGACAATCCTCCAAGTCCAGCACCTACAATTACAGCTTGATTTTTCACAGGGTTGATTTGCTCGTTTTTATGGGATGGCTGAGTTGAGAACTCAGGTTCTTTGGCCAATACTTGGCATGTACAAACAGAAACCCAAAGGCCTCTCCATTTTCCTTTCCTAAACTTTTGTGGTGAATTTTGTGGGCTTTTCGCAAGGCCATCAAGTATGGATTTTGACTGCGTTTAAACCATGGAACACGTTGATGCACAAAAATATCGTGAACAAAAAAATAGGCTGCACCATACCCGGCAATTCCTAAACCGGCAGAAAATTGCCAATCCATATTGAAGCTTCCCGAAACAATTAAATACATCGACAGAACAGCAAAAAATACCCCAAACAAATCGTTCAGTTCAAAACGGCTGTACTTCGGAGTATGGTGGTCTTTATGCAGTTTCCACAAAAAGCCATGCATGACATATTTATGGGTAAACCAAGCAACGCCCTCCCAAAGAGCGAAAAAGAAAAAGAAAACCAAAAGGTGCTTCCACCAAATCATATCTAGAAATCTTAAAGGTTTAACAAAAAAGAACGTTTTTTGTTTGAAAAAGTGCAGCCCAAATTCATTCGGTTAAATGCAATTGGCCTTGAATCATTCTTCCTTGAATTTCACCATCCAGCACACAATTGGCCCATGGACTATCTAAGGCACCCAAGGTCTGCCCTTCTGGATTCCAAAAGGTAAATTCGGCTTCCGAACCAGGACAGATGCGGATGCTAGGCAAGCCCAACAAAGCCCTTGAATTGTGCGAAATAATCTGAATAAATTCAGAGGGTTGCATGCAGCTGCGCAGCCGAGTCCAGCCGGCCAAGCTAAACGAAGGCAGGGTAGATTGACCAAATGGAGCATCTGGAAAAGCTGTTTCGCGGGCATCGGAATGATAAGGGCGGTGGTCGCTGCATAAAAACGAAATGCAACCGGATTTAAGACCTTGCACCAAAGCCGCTTGGTCTGAATGGGGCGACAGGGGTGGCCAAAATTTATACCCTTCATTAAATTCGGCAACTGATTTGTCTGACCACCACAAATAATGGGCCGCAGTACCTAAAGTAAGCCCAGAATGAGCCTCCCATTTTTCCAGTCCCGAAGCACTTGATAGCAAGGGATACACTGCGGCCTTTCCTGTATATTCAACCAACGTTGACAGCTGCTGCAAATAAAAGCGCTCTTCAAACATAGGCATGCCTTCTAAGCCCATGCTCAGAGCCGTATCGCCTTCCCACACCTGAAAAGTCCGGCCCAATCCAGGGTCGGGCAACACAACCCAAATGCGCGCCCCTTCAAGAATGGATGTGTATTTAGCCGACTCAATCATCAAGGCCTTAGAAACTTTATTTGGAAAAGCATCGGTAAATCCCACTGCACCCGCCTGAGCCAACAGCTGGTAGTTAACCATGTGCTGCCCCTCCATTTTATGCGAATGTGGAGCAAATGAATGCACCGAAATTCCATCCATTTGATGGGAAAAGGGACGGTAATCTACGCCTGCAAGCTGTTCGATGCATTGGCTTTTTGTGGGGCTAAGCGCCACGGTGGTGATGCCCGACTGAGCCAATTGAGCTGTCCATTCCTGTAAGGTTTGGTGGTGTTCTTCCCCAGGTTTAGCCCCATGGTTCCATGGGTCAACCCAACCGGGCGAAATGCAGGTGAACTCTTCCAACACCCTGCAGCCTTCTGGAATTCGATCAATCTGCCCATCGATTGCTTCAACAACTCCCGCTCGTATCAAAACATCAACCTCCTGCTGGTTCCAGGCCGACATTGGATCGGTAACTCGAACCGATTTCAGTAGGTATGTGGAGGTGTCCTTCATTTCCAAATGTTAAACCAAAGGATTTCGAGAGCCAATGCTAAGAGTCCCAGCAAAATTAACCAAAATTGCGGGCTGAGTAGGAAGCCAGCTTCAACTGCAATCCATTCCTGCCCCTGTACCAAGACAAACTGATTTAGATGCGCTGCCTGTTTTATGATGTTGGATAAACTGTCTTGAGAATAAAACACCATTTCGGATTCACTGCCGGCTTGAGAAATACCAAACACGGCAACCGTATCGGTCTTTAAGCTGGCTTGGTACAACCCGGGCCCTAAGTTGCCTCGCCCTGGCCGAACCTCATCCATATTGCCTTTGGGACTGCGCAAACCAATCCAAGAATCAGCCGCATTGCCGTACCGAGAAAACGTGTACACGGGGTCTTGGGTTTCTATGGCCTTTTGAACCTGTAAAACCACATCGGCATCCGATTTGAAATGCCAAATGGCTTTGAAAGTAGATTGATAGGCCATTTTTAAAGCCATAGGAACAAACAGCGGATGTTGAACAAATTCATTGGAAGGATGCGATAAGTCCATGGAAAAAATCCAATGCTGACCCATGGATTGGGCGGATTTTAATTGCGAAAGCACAGGCAAACCACGCTCGGTGGTTAAGATGGGTTGAATGGCCATGGATGTGCTGCCAATGCGGCAGGTAGGAAATACCATGGGCACGTTCATGGAAGGGTCTTGCCTAGAAAAAACATCCTCAAAAAAGGGATTGGATGGGTCGGGTTTTGACAGCAAACTCGCTTGAAGGTCAACTGCCGAAGTTTCAAACGAAAACCCTTGACTTGCCTGAATAAATTGCCCTTCTTTCCCAAAGACCCAAGCCATTCCCCTACCCTGCTCGGACAATTGCTTGAGCAAACCCAAAAGTCCAGTTGAAAGCTGTTTTGGTTGGTTCAACACAAGGAAATCTGCCTTCTCCAATAGGCTGCTTGAAACCGAATTCTCGGAAGCTACTGAAAAGTCAATCAAAGGATCGGTGGAGTACAAGCGTTCAAAGGCCGGACTCCCCCCAGGCCCACGCAGCTCAACAACCCGTATTTTTTTTCCAGCAAAAAAACCGAAATCCAAGCGGTTGTCCCCTGCATATCCATCGGCATTGATGTACACCGAACCCGCAGCCCAGCCTGCTTTTTCAAGCCGAGCCTTAAACACCACTTGAGTCAGGGTGTTGCCCGAAAGATCCGCAATCACCGGGGGCAATTCCCGCTCCAAAAGCCTAAAAAAAACCTCTACCCCCTGCAGCGTTTCCGTTCCATGGTTTTTAAGTTGGGCTGTAATTTCTACTTCGGTACCTGCCAATAAAACCGGAGACGAAACCCAAACTGAATCCACCGAAACGTTTTGAACCGGAGTAACTCCAACGGGCAGCAACCCAATCGGACCCAATGAATCGGCCTGTTCCGGAAAAACAAGGGTGTTTCGCTGAAAGTCAGAAACAAGGAGACGGCGTATCTTTTTTTCCTCGTCCAAGGAAAGACGTTGACGCTGCACCACTTCTGAAATAGATCGGCTTGGAGCGCCCCCCGAAATTTGATTCAGCCTCTGAAATGCCATTTGCTTGGAACTGAAAACCTGGTCGGCAGAAAAAAATTCGCCCGTTAATACCTGTACTTTCGATTCTTCAGGCAAGGATTCTATATATGCCCTCGCCCGTTGAATGGCCTCCTGCAATCCGTCTCCATTTTCAGATGCCAACAACATGCTGGGCGAATTGTCGATAAAAATGGAATGATGCAAGGGAATCGCCTCTCGATTGTCATAAAACCGAGGCCCCGCAAAAAACAAAATAAGGGCCAACAAGGCCAAGGTTCGACTCGCCAATATGAGCCTGTGCTTTAGTTTGTTCCGCTGCTGCTCTTCCTCTTTTAACCGGGTTAAAACCAACACATTTGGAAAGGGAATAACTCGGTACCGCCGTAAATTCACCAAGTGCAGAAGCAGAGGAACGGCCAAAAGCGGAAGAAACCACAAGGCCATTGGTTGCTGAAAATGCATGCCCAAAGGTACGATTTTTCACATACTTTTCGCTTGGATTTTTCGATTGAAACATCCTGCAAGCAAACCCCAATTTTTAACCCACATTTGAGGTTCCTTATGCTTTTCTGTATTTTTTTATTGCTGAATGTTTTTCAAAATCAGCCGGAATTCAGTAAATTTAAACACCGACTTTTGAAGCATAAAATCCAATTTAGAATATTAACATTAGATAATTTTAATCCCACTTAAAGACCTGCCCTTGGAGCTTTATACATCGCTGCCCAAATTCAAAAACCCCGCAAAGGCAGGAACAGGCAAAAAGCGCTTGGTTTTTGCCCCTGCAAAACATGTGAATGAGCATGCCGTGTTGGATTTCCGAATGGATTTTCACCCCTTTCCCTACAAAATTTAATGGATTCAAAGATGATAGAGCCGCTCCCATATTTCTATGATAGCATCAACCGCAACGCCATTGTGGTAAAACCCCAAAAACCGTTTTTTGATTGGATCAACTTTATTTATCCCGAAAGTCCTGTTTACGAGAAAGAGGAAGCAAATATTTACCTTATTCGGGAAATGGAAAGCAACGAAGCAATAGAAAAATGGCTAAAACGGAATTTTGACCGGATTTTCCAAAACGAATTGAACGATTGGCACACCGCCGAAGCAGATTGGCCACAAAGGAGAACATTCAAGATTTTTCGGGATTGGTTTTCGTATGAAATACATTCAATGGTTTTAGACCTTGAAGAAACCGATGTTTCGAAAGACTTATAAAGAACAAACAAACGGTTGTTTCAGCAGGTTGAAGGTGTATGCACCGTGCATTGCGGCGTTGAATGCCGGAGCGAAAAAGCCTTGCTAATACGCTTAGGCTAAAGCAAATAGGAAATCGTTAAACAAGCAAAATAGGCCTGTAAAATTGTGGGGGAAAACGTTTTGGATTGACTTCCTAATGTCAGAAGGGCAACAGAAGCAGAAAAAGGGGCACAATGGCCTCCGGAAAATGCACACTGCACCAAATTAGGAGAAAAAAGCTGCGAAAGAGGCTTTGATGAATGTACAGGCCGCGGCATTGAATTTCGAACCGCATTTGCATCTGCCTAAGGCTGCATTCAGAGCTGGACGGCTTTCCATCTTTTCCGAGCCAATTCTATGGGCTGAGCCACAAAAACCTGAACCAGAAAGGCAGGAAGAACAAGTTGAAAAACAATTTAGGATTTTAATATCCAAATTTTATATGTTATCCCCAGAGTGCCTATGTGTCCGGCGGCATCCCCCAAAAATTCCCCTTAAATCAATCCAGGGCGGCCTACTTATTCACAGCAAAACACTCCAAACATTCCCCCTTTGCAGCCATAAAAAGAAAGGCTGGCTTTTGGGATTGGAATGCGCAGAAATTCGGCGGGGGCGGTGTGCGGCCCATGTGATTTACCGAGGCAGGTTTGGACGTTCGGGGCTGGGTAAAAATGAGGGGGGCGGACTGTTTTTTATGCAGACAGCAAGAAAGCGATCCCCATTCAAATAAAAAAAGGGGGCTAAATTTTCATTGAGGCCTGCGGCAGGGATTGAACGCGGTAGCCCGCAAACGGACTGCCGGCTGCCGGCTACGGCCAAAAAGAGCGACGTGAGGAGCTCCTTTTTGGCCATAGCCGGCCCGGCGGTACGTGCGGACTACCGGTGAAAGCCCGGCTGCCGCGCAAAACCTTAAAATTCAGTCGAATTAAACGTCGATTTTCGCGTATTTGGCATTTTGCTCGATGAATTCGCGGCGTGGCGGCACGTCGTCGCCCATCAGCATGCTGAAGATGCGGTCTGCTTCTGCGGCGCTGTCGATGGTAACGCGTCTAAGCGTACGAAACTCGGGATTCATGGTGGTTTCCCACAGTTGGATTGCGTTCATTTCTCCTAAGCCTTTGTAGCGTTGGATGTTGATGCCAGATTCTTTGCCCTCGCCGGTCAGTTTGCGCACTATTTCTTCGCGCTGAGCTTCGTTCCAGGCGTAAATTTCGTTTTTGCCTTTTTTAACCAGGTACAGCGGGGGTGCGGCGATGTACACGTAACCCATTTCGATGAGTTCTTTCATGTAGCGGAAGAACAGGGTTAGAATTAGGGTTGTAATGTGTGAGCCATCGACGTCGGCGTCGCACATAATGATGATTTTGTGGTATCGTAAGCGTTTTGTGTTCAACGCTTTGGAGTCTTCTTCTGTACCGATGCTGATGCCTAATGCGGTAAATATATTTTTAATTTCCTCGTTTTCGAAAATTTTATAGCTCATGGCTTTTTCGACGTTGAGGATTTTTCCGCGCAGGGGCATAATGGCTTGAAAGCTGCGGTCTCGGCCTTGTTTGGCGGTACCGCCGGCCGAATCTCCTTCCACCAAATAAATTTCACATTTAGAAGGGTCGCGTTCGGAGCAGTCGGACAGCTTGCCTGGCAGCCCCGAGCCGGTGAAAGCGCCTTTTCGCTGAACCATTTCTCGGGCTTTTCGGGCAGCATGACGGGCCGTAGCCGCTAAAATCACTTTGTTAATGATGATTTTGGCCTCCCTTGGATTTTCTTCTAAAAAATGGGTGAGTGCCTCCCCTACGGCCTGATCTACCGCTCCTGAAACCTCGTTGTTCCCCAGTTTGGTTTTGGTTTGACCTTCGAACAAAGGTTCGTGGACTTTAACCGAAATAACCCCTGTCAATCCTTCGCGGAAATCATCGCCGGCAATCTCGAACTTCAGATTTTTGGTCATGCCTTCTTTATCGGCATAGTTTTTCAGGGTGCGCGTCAATGCCCGCCGAAAACCGGCCAGGTGGGTTCCCCCTTCAATGGTATTGATGTTATTGACGTACGAATGCAGGTTCTCTGTATAGGTCGTGTTGTATTGAAAGGCAACTTCGACGGGAATTCCTGTTTTTTCGGTTTCTAAATATATGGGAGTGGGAATCAATACTTCGCGGTTTCCGTCAAGGTATTTCACGAATTCCATGAGTCCTCCTTCCGAGAAAAATTCTTCTTGCCTTGGCGTCCCATCCTCCACGTCGCGGTGATCGGTTAAGCGCAAGCGTATTCCTTTATTCAGATAGGCCAATTCGCGCAGCCGGGTGGCCAGGGTATCGTAGTTGAATTCGGTGTGCGTAAAAATACTGTTGTCGGGGGTAAAGGTTACCTGCGTCCCAGTTTGGTCCGAAAGTCCAATTTCACGCACATCGTATTGGGGTACGCCCTTTTCATATTCTTGCTCGAAGATTTTTCCTTCCCGTTGCACAACGGCATGCAGGTGGACGGACAGGGCATTTACGCAACTTACCCCTACCCCATGCAAACCGCCCGAGACCTTGTAGCTGTCTTTGTCGAATTTGCCTCCGGCATGCAGAACGGTCATAACGACTTCTAGGGCCGAGCGTTTTTCTTTGGAATGAATCCCTGTTGGGATGCCTCGCCCATCGTCTTTAACACGAATGGAATTGCCTTCCAAAATTTCCACATCAATCCATTTGGCATAGCCTGCCAAAGCTTCGTCAATAGAGTTGTCAACTACTTCATAAACAAGGTGATGCAGTCCTTTCGTACCGGTATCGCCAATGTACATGGCTGGCCGTTTCCGTACGGCTTCCAAACCTTCCAGTACCTGAATATTTTCTGCACCATAGTGGGCATTTTTTTTCGGTTCCAATTCTTCGCTCATGGTTCAATCTTCATTTTCACAAATATACGCATAAGCTGGGCCTTAATACGGGCATAAGGTCAAATGGAAGGTCTTATTTTTCAACAATTTTTCGGTGGTTTTTAACATAAAATAGGGGCTCCTTTTTATGGGCTTTGTTTGGTTGGTTTTTTGGGGGGCGGCAGCCGGGCTTTCACCGGTAGTCCGCAGCCGTTGCTGGGCCAGATCAGGCCCAAAAGGAGCTCCTTTGGTCGCTCTTTTGGTTCCTGTCTGGCTGCCAGCAACGTCTTTGCGTGCTACCTGGTTCAATCCCTGCCGCACCCTCGCCTCCGAATCCCTCTTTCTGATTTCCTTGGCCGCCCCATGCAACAGGCCTTGCCTTATTCGACTTTCTTCACCAAAAAGGAACATGCCTGCCCTCCAAATCCCTGGCTGTTCACCAAAATTTGCTGGGGCATTTGGGTCATGGCCAATTTCCCCGGCTCTACCGCCTGCTTCCCCTCAATTAAATACTGCCAGGCCCAAAACAAATTGACTAAATTTGAGGCTCCCAAGGCATGTCCGGTAAACCATTTACTGCCGGTTGCCGGCACCGTATTTTTACCAAAAACCAATTCAATGGCTTTTAGCTCCGCCTGATTCCCCCGTAAGGTGCCCGGAAAATGCCCTAAAATCAAATCCGGCACTTCGCCCCCTTCACAAGCCTGCCGCATGGTCCGTTGAAAGGCCAGACCTTCAGGGTGTATTCCGGCAGCACTTCCCACCTTTTCCATAGCCCAAGCCCTGCCAGAAATGTGCATGCCCAAATCCGGTTTTTCACAACTCAAGACCAAGCCCAGCGCAGCCGATGCCACCACCGTTCCCTGCCCCTGTTCCGTTAATTTTAAGGGCCAAGGCCCCGCCGCTTCATTCGTCTGTAAAATTCCAGAACTCCTAAGCATCGCCAAGGTGGCGGAATGCTCAGGCAATTCTAGGCCTACCACCACTGCCTGTTCAATAAACCCCGATTGTAGCCATGCCATGGCATTTAGTATGGCCATTGCTGAGCTGCTGCAGGTTTGCGAGGCCGATATTCCTGCCTCAATACCCAATTCGGCCGCCAAAGTACTGGCATACACTCCATGGGTGCTAAATGGGCTGCTTCGGGCGTCTGGACTTGCATGCTGCAGCTGCTGAAACAAATACGCTTCATCGCCCCTCGAACTGCCGGTGAACACTGCAGCCCGCTCCGATTTCACATGCCCCCGCAGTTTCTCTGCCACATTTTTTATAATCCGGATGCCTGCCGGATGCTTGTCTGCCCCATAAGCATGCAGGTCAATTCCCTTTCGCTGCCAATGTTGTCCCGACCAAAAAAATGGGGATGTAGGTTCAGGCAAGGGCCACAATTCCTGCCCATCAGCCAACACAAGTGCATGAACATACAGGGGCTTCATGTATGCCTCTGTTGAATTAACATGTTCTCCATAAACCCGTATATCCGTTCTAGTTCTAAAGCCCCAATGCATAAGGGTGGTACGGTGTACAATACGTTGCCCAGGGGGCGGAACAAAATACCGGCCTTCAAGCCTGCCACATACATTTCTCGGCCAATAGAATCCGTGTAAAAATAACCGGAGGTTTTGCGTGGCACATTGATGGCCAATACCGAGCCTAAGCTGCGGGCATCCGAGCCTGGAAATCGATCTTTCCATTCAGAAGCACGTGCATGGTGGTTTTGCTTCAGCCATTCAAAAGCGTTTTGCCAGGTTGGGCTTTTCCATTCCCGCAGGGTTTCCAGGGCCAAAGCACAGGCCATGGGATTGGCTGTGTAGCTGTGTCCATGATAAAAACGCTTGTTGCGGTCGGTCTGCTCTGTGGCCGCCGCAATCTCCTGACTCATCAAGGTGGCACCCAAGGGCATAAATCCCCCGGTTAAGGCCTTTGAAAGGCAGAGCAAATCGGGTTGTATAAGTTGTTCTGAGGCCAAGGTGGTTCCTGTGCGACCAAACCCGGTAAACACTTCATCGGCAATCAGCAAAACGCCTTCTTCTTTCAGCAATTTCAGCAAGGGCAGCAATGCCTGAGGGGCTTGCATGCGCATGCCGCCCGCCCCTTGCAAAAGCGGTTCATACAAAAAAGCGGCGGGGCGTTCTTGTTGTATGCGCCTCCGAATGCAATCCAAATCATAGCCCTCTTTTGGATTGTATTCCAAAAAATGCACGGGGGCCAGCAAATGCAAATAGGGCTGTACAAAAACATCGCGTTCCCCGGCCGACATAGCCCCTAAGGTATCGCCATGGTAGCCGCCTGAAAAGGCCCAAAAGCAGGTAGAATCGACTTGGTTTTGTTTGCAATAATGCCATGCCAATTTCATGGCGACCTCAATGGCCGTAGATCCGTTGTCCGAGAAAAAGACAGAACCTCCGGGACTTCCAGGCAGGGCAATCAAGTCCCTCGCCAATTCCAAAGCCGGCCGATGTGTGATGCCACTAAACATAACATGGGCTAGGGTTTCTGACTGCTGGGCTAAAGCCTGAACCAAGGGCGGGTGTCCGTGGCCAAACAAATTTACCCACCAGGAGGCGGCGGCATCTAGGTAGCGTTCGCCCCGGTCATCAAAGACGCTGTCGCCCTGAGCCCGAACCACAAACAGCATGTCTTTAACATCGTCTGGATGGCTAAACGGATGCCGTAAAAACGCAGCGTCTATCTGTTTCCAGTTTTCCATAATCAATTGCTTGGAGGCAATACTTTTTGAAGCTCCTGAGCCCAGTCTAAGAGGCCTTTTGAGTACGGCAACTCCAAATGCGGCAACCGAGGCCAAACCGGCACCTCGCCCGCAAATCGGGCAATGGCCTGGGCATTGTCTTCAAAAGATCTGCCAGTAAAAACCAATCCTGCCACCGCAACACCTTCTTGTTGTAAGCAACGCAACGAAAGCAAGGTGTGGTTTATGCTGCCAAGGTAATCGGTACTGACCAAGACCACGGGCAAGCCAAATGAAACAATTAAATCCAACATGGTTTCGGAAGAATTTAACGGAACCAAAAGGCCCCCAGCCCCTTCTACCACCAAGGGGCCTTGTACTTGGGGCAGGGCAATGCCGCTGACTCGAATTTCCTGCCCCTCTAGCATGGCGGCTCGGTGTGGAGACAAAGGGGCTTTAAAGGTTTTTATCTCGGGCAAAAACCTAGATTCCGGAAGTCCTGTTAATTCCCGAACGGTTTCGCGGTCCAAATTTTCTGGGGCTCCGGTTTGAACCGGTTTAAAATACTGGGCGCGGGTAGCGAGCATCAATCCGGCACTCACAAAAGTCTTTCCAACATTGGTGCCGATTCCACTCACAAAATATCCATTTTTCATGAAATCAGCAGGGTTTTTAAGGTGTTCATTTCAGCTGGGGTATTGTGGGCATGCACCATGCACCGATACCCCTCGGCACCCAATTCTACGGTTGGCGGGCTTAAGTATTTGAGTCCAAATTGGTGTTCCCACTCTGGTTTTGGTTTGGTGATGTAAAACCGAATCCAGCCGGCTTTATCGGGTTGCGTTGGGGTTCCCAAGCACTTCAGGTTTGATTCGAGTTTGGATTGCCCTTGCTGAATCCAGTGGGGTTCTTGCATCAATGTGCTTACCTGCAAGGCCGACAAAGGCTGAATGCCTGTACTGTAAATAAAGGCTTTTCCGGTTCCGCTTAGCAAATCAATCAAGGTTTTGGGGCCAAGTACAGCTCCGCCGGCCGATCCTAGGGCTTTTCCAAATCCCATAATACTAGCAAAAATCCAACTTTGCCTGTCATCGGTACACGCCCAGCCTTCCCCGTTGTTTCCCATGGCTCCAATGCTGTGGGCTTCGTCCACCACCAATCTAAATCCATAGCGAAGGTGCAGGGCTCGAATCAGGTTTAATGGACTCACATCGCCCGACATAGAATAGACCGATTCAATAGCCAGATAGGTATTTCCGGCATGGGGTCGATTTAAGAGTTGTTCCAACATTTGCCAATCTCCATGGGTAAAACCTATGGAAGGAACCCGGCTATGGTGAATAGCCAAGCGCATGGAGGCATGGACCGATTTGTCGTAAACGATCCGATCGGTTCGGGCGGGGACGGTAGAAAAAAACAGGGCATTGGCCTGAAAAGCAGAAGCAGTTAGGAGTGCGGCTTGAACGCCCGTTCTATGTGCTAGGGCATTTTCGCATTGGGCGTAGAGTTCTAAGTTTCCGGAGATGCTGCGGCTGGCTCCGGCACCCAAGGGCAGGTTTTCTTGAACCATCCGGCCTAGCAAATATTTTTTTAAATCGGTGTTTTGGGCAAGGCCTAGAACATCATTCGATTGAAAATCGGGTCCGGCAGTTCCTTTCGGCAGGGATTTAAATCGTCCGCTTTCTTTTGCTGCAAGCAACCGAGATTCTAAATCGGAATACCTCATTAGGCCAGAACATGCTCGGGGCTGGGCTGTGGTTTATGAGCCGGCCGGGGCTTCAAACCCAACAGGGCAAACATGGCCGCATCCGATTGAAATTCGGGATTGGGCGTAGTCAGCAATTTTTCGCCGGTAAAAATAGAATTGGCTCCAGCCATAAAGCACAGAGCTTGTTCTGCGAGAGAGAGGTCGGTTCGTCCGGCAGACAAACGCACCATGCTTCCGGGCATAACAATGCGGGCCACGGCGATGGTTCGCAGCATTTCCCAGAAGGGTAATTTTTCTTGGTCTTGCAAAGGAGTTCCCTTCACAGCGACCAGAGTATTGATGGGTACGGATTCCGGGTGGGCGGGCAATGTGGCTAGGGTATGCAACAAACCAACCCTGTCTTTCGCTTCTTCTCCCATTCCAACAATGCCTCCGCAGCATACCTTTAAACCGGCATCGCGTACATGTTCAAGGGTATTTAGCCGGTCTTGGTAGGTTCTTGTGCCAATGACTTTGTCGTAGTACTCGGGCGAGGTATCCAGATTGTGGTTGTATGAATGAAGACCTGCTTCTTTTAATCGGTCGGCTTGGTCTTTGCTCAGCATGCCGAGGGTACAACAAACCTCCATTCCCATTGCATTGACTTGTTTCACCGCATCTACAATCCGGTCAAAATGCACATTGTCTTTTACTTCGCGCCAGGCGGCTCCCATGCAAAACCGACTGCTTCCAGCCTCTTTGGCTTCCATAGCTGCAGTAATAATTTCGGCTACGTTCACCAAAGGTGTACCCTTGACCTCGGTTTGATATCGGGCTGCTTGAGGGCAATACGAACAATCCTCTGGACAACCGCCAGTTTTGACGCTCAACAGGGTACTCATTTGCACTTCTGCACCATCGTGCCAGGCCCGGTGAACCATAGCGGCATCAAATACCAAATCCATGAGGGGTTTGTTGTAAAAAGCCGAAATTTCTTCGCGCGTCCAAGTATTTCGGATGGCATTCGTTTGCCGAATAGCCGCTTTCATGCTTTCGTTCATATTTCAAAGATATCCATTTTCCTTCAGCTGTTTCGGGAATATTTATCCAACAATTGTCTTTCTTTTTTGCTTAAGCTGTCCAGTCCTTTGCGGTGAACTTTGTCGAGCAATTCATCTAAACTACATTCTTGCTCTGCTTTTCGGCTTCGAAAGGCCTCATCGCTTTCGGGTTTCCGAAACGAAACCTTCATCTGAGTTCCTTTCCTTCTACTTAAACCAAAATACATCCAATTCAAAGGATCTTGCCCTTGGCTGCGGCGCCAGCCATACCACAATCCTAAGCTGGCTCCTCCCAAATGGGCTAAAGTTCCCCCTAAATTTGAACTGCTGCCCAGCATAAGCACATTGAGGAACAGGTAAGCTAAGGCCACGAATTTTAGTTTAACCTCACCAAAAAACAGCAATCGAACCGGCAAATTTGGGTGGATTCGGGCTAAGGTCATCATCATTCCCATCAGGGCACCGCTGCTTCCCAGCAACATGCCATCGCCCATGTAAGGTTGCATGCCCGGACTTTGCATCAGCAGCAGGCTAAGCATATTTCCTGCCAAGCCGGAACAAATAAACAGAGGCCAAACGCTTCGGGAATCGACCAACATCAAATACATCCGACCAATAAAAAACAAAAACAAACCGTTGAAAAGAAAATGAAAGAATGCTTCATGCGAAATCAAGGAAGTAAACAGTGTCCAGGGTTTCCAAGCCAAGGTTCCAAGGTCATAGGGCATAGCAAACAACCTTACCACCTCCATTTTAATATTAACTCCTTGCGGTCCTTGCCACAACATCCCAATAAAGGCCAACAGTTGAAAGGCTAAAAACAAGGTTAATTGCAGGAACAGCAATTGAACGATGGGGTCTTTTTTCAGGTTGATTTCCTCGGTCCTAAGCATACTCAAAACCTGCGATTTATGCGTTTTAACCTATAAACGTTCAAGAACAACCATCCAGAAAGGACTCCGCCCAAATGGGCAAAATGGGCTACATCGCCACCGCCGGTAAGCCCCGAGAACAGGTCGATCAAAATCAAGCCTGCCATTAGGTATTTGGCTTTTACAGGAATAAAGAAATACAGGTAAATAGGTTGGTTTGGAAAGTAATACGCGTATGCAAAGAGAATTCCATAAATGGCTCCACTGGCCCCTACAACCGGAACTGGGGAACTCAACTGAGCATACGTAACAATCAAATGGATGATCCCTGCCCCAATACCGCTTACCAAGTAGAGCGAGAGAAAGCGTTTTGAGCCCATGATGTTTTCAATGGCCGCACCAAACATCCAAAGGGCAAACATGTTAAAAAACAAGTGGAACAAGGACGAAGGGTCATGCAAAAACATGTAGGTAATCAGTTGGTGTGGGTAAAAGTCGTTTGCCCCACCAAAAAACGACGGATATTGCAAGGCCAGATAGTTCATCATCCAGTTTTGAATCACCGGAATGGTACTAAAGGCAAAAAACAAATACACAATCCCGTTTAAGATAATCAGGTTCTTAATAACGGGGGGCAATATCGAAAATCCGCGCGGCGCTTGATACATAGTACAAAGATAAGGGAAAGTGCCAATTTCGCATGGAAAAAGCCTTTAATCCGGAGCTAAAGAACCAGGCTTATCTTGAAAACAAACCTGCCAGGTCTTCGGCGCTGAATTCCACCAATATGGGTTTGCCATTTAAAGATACCCAAGGCATTTTGCAGTCCATTAAATTTCGAATCAGGGTTTCAGATTCTAAAACATCCAGCACGACTCCCGATTTAATGGCCATATTCCCTGCCATTTTGCGGTACATCTGATGGCTTCGTTCTTCACCCATTTGTGCGGAATTGTGCTTAAATTCTTCCAAAAAGCGTTCCATTAATTCTGGAATAGAATGTCCAACGGCTTCAGGGGGGAACCCGCGCACCAAAACAGCTCCCGGCCCAAAAATCTCGGCATCAAATCCTAAATTCCGGAGGTAGGGAAGCATTTCCTCCATTAAGGGCATATCGATTGGCCGCACAGCAATTGTTTCGGGGAATAAAGCCATTTGAGTAGGTGCTTTTCCCTGTTCGGCACGAGCGGTAAAAGTTTCATACAAAATACGTTCATGGGCCCGGTGCTGATCTACCAACAGCAGCTGGCCTTTCCATCTTAAAACCAAATAGGTGTTCAGAAATTGAAAACAACGGAAAGGCTCTGCCGCTACTTCTTCCTCGGGAAGCAATCTGGGCCCATTGCTTGACACGGGCACTGCCTCAAACATGCGTTTCCAACTTTGGTTTTGGCCTGGCGGACTGGTAGATTGAAAGGGATTGTAATTGGGATTGATTTTAATTTCTGGCATTTTTATGGCTTCTGGCCGGGGCAATTCATGTCCACCAAAAGCCGGTTCCTGGTCAAAATCAATAGCTGGTGCCACATGGTATTTGCCCAACGACCGCCGCACGGCCGATTTCAGTATAGAATAAATCGTGCGCTCGTCCTCGAATTTCACCTCGGTTTTTGTTGGATGTATGTTCACATCCAATCGAGCCGGATCCACTTGCATGGTTATAAAATAACCCGGATGCGCATCGGCCAAAACCATATCAGCAAAAGAATCGCGGATGGCATGATGAAAAGCTGGACTTTTTATGAATCTTCCGTTTACAAACAGGTACTGTTCCCCCCGAGTCTTCCTTGCAAACTCGGGCTTTACTATAAATCCGCTCAAAGCCACAACCGAGGTTTCTTCGTGCAGGGGCACTAGTTTTTCGGCGTATCCCCCTCCAAAAAGCTGAACAATCCGTTGCTTAAAGTTTGCAGAACCGAGTTTAAACATGGTTTGCTGGTTGTTCAGCAGCGAAAATCCAAGCTCTGGATGAATCAAGGCAACCCGAAAAAACTCTTCAACAATATGGCTAAGTTCTACTTTTTCCGATTTTAAAAATTTTCGCCGCGCTGGGACCGTAAAAAACAAATTCTTAACTGTGAAACAACTTCCGCGCATGGCCGGTGCCGCTGTCTGCTCTACCACCCTAGAATTTTCCATAACCAAGCGCAGCCCCTCAAACCCTTCCCGGCAGGTTTCAAGTTCTACCTTTGCTACGGCGGCAATGCTGGCCAATGCTTCACCCCGAAAACCCTTGGTATGCAAATCAAATAAATCAGCAGCACTGTGAATTTTTGAGGTGGCATGCCGTTCAAAAGCCAAGCGGGCGTCCCATTCCGACATCCCCATACCGTTGTCTCTTACCTTTATCATAGACAGACCGCCTTCAGCCAATGTAAGCTCTATGGTTTCCGCTCCCGCATCCACTGCATTTTCCAGCAATTCTTTTACGATGCTTGCCGGCCGCTGTACCACCTCACCAGCGGCGATCTGGTTGGCTACATCGTCCGGCAGCACTCGAATCAATTGTTCTTTGGCTGCCAATTCTTCCTTCATATCGGTGCAAAGGTACAGATTTCTCTGCCCTTGTACTCAAGCATTTTAGGCTTCAACGGCCTGCCGATTTGCTATGCCCCTCTTTGGTTGAGTGGGCATCTTGAATCCGCCCGTTTTCGTTCTTTTCGTTTGCTCTACCTTTTCGGCCCCGCTGCGATTGGCCCCTCTTTTATCCATTCTGCGTATCGTTGAACCGTGTTTTTTCATTTGGTACCCCAAAATGTCAAACAGGTAGATGCCGGACCCTATTTAAAATTGCTGCCTTCCAATTTCTTTTACTCTGGCTTTTATTTTAGTAGGAAGAAGGCCAAGGAAGGCCTTCAAAAAGGTGCCTTTCAACACCACTTTAATCCACAAGCACCGATGTTCAGGCCTGCTTGCTTGCCCGTATCAATGCAAGGCAAGATGGCAGAATCGATTCACCCACAAACAGAAAAACACGGGATAAACCCAGGGGTATTGCGTGCCGCTGTTTTAAAAGGGGATTAAAAGGAAAGGGGAAAATGTTCCAATTGCCGGGTGCGGGCAAAGTAAAAAATGCTATTTCCCTGCCAAAGTCTGGATCATTTCCATTAAGCCAAAGGCAATTCCAGAAATAATTAAAGCGTACACCAGCAGACGCGTAAAGGTCGCAAATCGGACCGGCTGCCGCCGTCGATATTGATGAAAGTCAAACCTTTTCTGGGCGGGTTTTTGAGCAACCTGTTTTGACTCTTTTTTCATGCTATTCAAAGGCATACATTTCTTCTACCAAAAACCAGCCGTTCTTTCCATAAAGCCAGCGTGCGGCACGCAAAGCTCCCAAGGCAAAACCTGCTCGACTGTGGGCCAAATGGCGAAATTCAATTTGGTCGATGTCCGATTCCCAGGTTACAGCATGCAGGCCCTTAACGTCGTTCAAGCGTTCGGCCTGTATGGGAATATGGCCTTTGATTTCAGTTTCTTTCGACAAGCCCCAGGCCGTGTATGCGGGATGCTGATCAACAATGCCTTTGGCGGTTGTTATGGCCGTACCGCTGGGCGCATCTTTTTTTTCGGTGTGGTGAATTTCATGCAGCCGTACCGAATATTCGGGAAAGCCCGCCATCCAATGTGCTAATTTCTTGTTCAGGGCAAAAAACAAATGTACTCCTACACTAAAATTTGAACCGAGCATAATGCTGCCATTTAATTTTAGGCAGGCGGCCTTAACTTCAAATTCGCGGTCCATCCACCCGGTGCTGCCGCACACCGATGGAATGCCCAACTCAATCAAGCGCAGCAGGTTCTCTGCAGCAGATTCGGGCGAAGAAAATTCAATAGCCACTTGGGCACCCGACTGTTTGAGCATCTCAACCTGGTCAAACCAATCTTTGTCTCCCACAAAAACGACCTGGCACGAAACCGAAGCGGCGAGAGCTTCAATTGCTTTCCCCATTTTCCCATATCCAATTAAGGCAATTTTTAAGGGGGGTATTACTTGGTTTTCCATTGCAAAGTCAAGGTTAATCCTGGCTGGAATCCGATTAGGGGCGCGGGGGCCGAGGGAATCCATTTAAGGGATAAATCGTCGCTCACATCAAAGTGAAACAAATGTCCGTCAACGGTAGCATCAACCACATTTAAAAGGTAGCCAACCAAGCCCAAAACGGCGGCAAAATCGCGGTTTCGCTGGTATAAATCGCGCTCTGCTTTTAAAGCAGTATTGCTATATCCATTGAATTCAGGTTGGGGGATTTCATCGATTCGATTTCGGTAAGCGTCGCGAAAACGGAGAAATTGCTGTTGATTTTCGGCCACGAAATAAATGCCAACTCCAAGTCCTGCCCAAACCAGTGGGGCCTTCCAATATTTTCGGTTGTAAATTTGCCCTGCACCGGGAACAACGATAGAGAGGAGGGATGCTAGAGCGGGTTTGTGGTTTTGCCGGTATTCTTCGCGTTTAGCCCATTTCAGGGAATCTGGGTTTTGGCCATACATTTGGATAAAGCCACTCCAAAAGAATAAAAAACAACCGAAGTAAAACGGATGTTTCATGATATTCGATCAAGCAGGTCTTTTAATTCTTGCTCGGTACTAAATCGAATGTTCAGGCTGCCGTTGCCTTTTGGAGAAACGGTTACCTGTGCTTTTGCTTTTCCTGCCCAGGCTCCTAGGGGTTGAGCATAGCTTTTTGAGGTGGGTTTAGCGGGGCTTGGATTTCCAGTAGCCGATTTAACCAAAGCCTCGGTTGCTCGAACCGATAGATTCTGCTTGTTTACTTGTCGGTAAATTTCCAGTTGAAGGGACACGGGATTTACATTGATTAAGGCTCGGGCATGCCCCATTTCAATATGGCCTTCAATGATTCCAGATTGAATTTCCTCCGGAAGTTTAAGCAGTCGAACGTAGTTTGAAATGGTTTCTCGCTTTTTAGAAATGCGTTCGGCCAATTGGTCTTGCGTCAGTTTGCAATCTTCCATCAACCGTTGGTAGCTAAAAGCCAACTCAATGGCATTCAAATCTGCTCTGTGGAGATTTTCCACCAAAGCCAATTCCAGCATTCCGGTGTCTTCTGAGGACCGAATGAAAGCCGGAATGGTTTGCATATTCACTCTTTGAGATGCTCTGAATCGGCGTTCCCCAGAAATCAATTGGTATTTGCCCTCGCCTAGGATTCGAACGGTGATGGGCTGAACAATGCCTAGGGTTGCGATGGAATTTGCCAGCTCTTGCAGGGCATCTTCTTCAAAGCGGTTTCTAGGTTGCCAAGGGTTGGCTTCAATGGAATCTAAGGAAATCAATGCGATACTTCCAACAGCGGGTATTGGCCTATAATCAGCGGCAGGAAGGCCCATCTCTTCTCGTGAGGCCAATAAAGCTCCCAACCCTTTTCCCAAACCGGTTTTTCGTTGTGCCATATCGTTTAACTAATCGAGGCCGAAGGTTTTACTCCAGGATTCTTTTGCAGCAATTCACGGGCTAAATCCAGGTAATTTTGAGCTCCGCGCGATTCCGCATCGTACATGATCACGGTTTCTCCAAAACTAGGGGCTTCGCCTAAGGTGGTATTTCGAGCAATAATCGTATCAAAGACCATTTCTTGAAAATGGGTACGTACATCTTCTACCACTTGATTTGATAGGCGCAGGCGTTTGTCAAACATGGTTAGAAGAATGCCCTCTATGTTTAAATTTTCATTCAAATTGGACTGAACAATGCGTATGGTATTGAGCAATTTACCCAAACCTTCAAGGGCAAAATACTCGCATTGAACGGGAATTAAAACCGAATCAGAAGCGGTTAATGCATTGACGGTGATTAATCCTAGGGAGGGAGAACAATCGATGACGATAAAATCATACTGGTTGCGCACCTCATTCAACACCTGTTTCATGCGTTGCTCGCGCCGTTCAACGCTAATCAGCTCAATCTCGGCACCAACCAAATCAATGTGGGCGGGCAAAATAAACAAGTTGGGGGTAGAGGTAGCTAGGATGCACTGTGCGGGATCCTGTTGGTTCAGAATACACTCATAAATGCTGTTTTCTACCTGATTGGGATCAATTCCAACACCCGAAGTAGCATTGGCCTGTGGATCTGCATCAACAATCAAGGTTCGGAATTCCAAAACAGCCAATCCGGCTGCCAAATTAATCGAGGTTGTAGTTTTACCAACCCCCCCCTTCTGATTTGCTATTGAAATGATTTTTGCCATAAAAAGCGATTGCGCCGCTATGGCAAAATTAGCAATTTTTACCCGTCTAAGTTCTTTTACCGCCATGAAAACGCAGCAAAGTTTAGATTCATCCAAACCAAAACAGGCTTGTTGTTTGCCTAAACGAGATTTTACATGAATTCTTACCTTAGGCCTATGAAAACAACCTGGTTATTTTTAATGGTATTTCCTCACCTTATTTTAAGCATCGTCTTTGCCCAATCTGGAATCGACAAATTGATGAATTGGAATTCCAACCTATCGTGGATTCGTGGGCATTTTTCAAATAGTCCTTTAAATCGGGCAAGCAAATGGCTGTTGATTATGCTAACAGGCTTAGAAACCTTAGGCGGAGTATTGGGATTAATTGGAGTTGGCCTTGCCCTGGCCTTTGATTTTCAGGGTGCTGCTGCCACCGCACTGGAATTCAGTTTGCTGATTTTGGGACTGGCCTTAACGGGGCTTATGATTGGGCAGCGCATGGCAAAAGACTATGCTGGGGCGGCCAATTTGGTTGGTTATTGTCTTTTATTGGGCATGAGTTTCTTATTTATAACTCTGGTTCAGGACCTGTGAATTAACAATTTGGTAACAGTGGCGACCCGCATGATAGTTTGACTTAATACACCTTTGTACGTTAACTACATTAAGTATGCCTAAACGCAGTAAAGAAATGACGGTAAGGGGCGGAATTCGACGGCCTTTTCTACAGTTTGTATTAAAAGAGCGTGAATTTTTACTCATTCTTTTGGTCGGATTTACCTTGTCGGGACTTTTTTACGACGTGCACTCCATTGCCATGTGGTTGGGATTTATGTTTGCGGGGTATGCTGCCGTGGCGAACGATAGCATTCAAACCCTTGGCACTTTTATTGTGAGCAACAGCCGTGTTGCCTGGTGGAAATTGTGGATTTTTGTGTCCCTTATTTTGGTGGTTGTTTTGGTAACCGGGTGGTTTATTTTTGATGGTGACGTAACATGGCAAAAATTGTACAGCCCCCAGGATTATCCTGATTTGCCTCAGCACAGCCAATACCCACAGCCTTCATCGTTTTCATTTATTCAATTAGCGGCTCCATTGGTCTTGCTCATTTTGACCCGAATGCGCATGCCCGTATCCACTACTTTTCTTCTTTTAAGCTGTTTTTCCAGCAATTCGAAAGGAATAACCGATGTTTTGGGAAGCAGCTTATCGGGTTATGCCATTGCTTTCATTTTATCCCTATTAATATGGTTAGGTGGCTATAATATTATCCGAAAATTTTTCAAACAACGTAAATCGGCTTCATTTTGGATTCCCTTGCAATGGGGTATTAGTGGGGTGTTATGGGGTGTATGGCTGATGCAAGATGCCGCAAACATTGCTGTTTACTTGCCGCGGCAAATTGATGCACTTGAACTAACAGCTGTTGTGGGCTTGTTGGTTTTAGGCTTGGCCATTTTAATGTATCAACGGGGCGATAAAATTCAAGATATTGTGAACGAAAAAAGTAGGATTGAGGACATTCGGGCTGCTACCTTAATTGACTTTTCGTATGCGGGAATGCTTATTTACAAGATGTTTGCCAGTCCAGTACCCTTGAGTACAACTTGGGTGTTTTTGGGAATCATTGGTGGTCGGGAAATTGCCATATCGATTATGCGCAAAAAAGCAGGAATAGCCCACAAACGAAAGGCTGTTTTGATGATTTTGAAAGACATTTCGTATGCGGTTTTTGGCTTACTGGTATCGTTGGCTATGGCTGTGGCAGTGAATGACTCGCTGCTGCGAGAGGTTCAAGGCATGCTCTCATTTTAACGAAGATTGCCTTTGTTTTGCTTTCAGGGCTCTTTGAATCCTGGCCTAAAAGGTCTCAAAATTCAGAAAATAATCTACCTTTATGCCCCTTGCCCGGGTGGTGAAATTGGCAGACACGCACGCTTGAGGGGCGTGTGTCGCAAGACGTGCAGGTTCAAGTCCTGTCCCGGGCACTCCTACTTTGTTTGTTGAATTTTGCGGTTCGCCTCTTTTCAAATGGAAAGAAAGCGCAAACAAGCTGCCTGCCTTTGGGTTTGGGCCGCGGGTAACTTAGCCACGAATGCACGAATGGTATGTTTTTGGGGTTAGATTGGAGTGGTATTCATAATCGGTGGTTAATTGAAATGCGTTATGAGGGTAGCCACGAATGCACGAAGGGTATGTTTTTGGGGTTAGATTGGAGTGGTATTCATAATCGGTGGTTGTTAGAAATGCGTTATGAGGGTAGCCACGAATGCACGAATGGTATGTTTTTGGGGTTAGGTTGGAGTAAGGAAGGTGAGCCGAGGGGAGCTTAGCCACGAATGCACGAATGGTATGTTTTTGAGATTAGATTGGCGTAAGGAAGGTGAGCCGCGGGGAGCTTAGGAGAATGGCACCAAAGAACTACCAACTACCCACTAATAACTACCCACTAAAAAGCCACGAATGCACGAATGGTATGTTTTTGGGGTTAGATTGGGGCAAGGAAGGTGAGCCGAGGGTAGCTTAGCCACGAATGCACGAATGCACGAATGCACGAATGGTATGTTTTTGGGGTTAGATTGGGGCAAGGAAGGTAAGCTTTGGAATTGAGTTCCATTTTAAATGCAAGGCGCCCGCGGTGGGGATGGACAGGGGTAGCCCGTAAAGCCTGAGCGGCGGACTGCGCCAGGCGTAGGGGGCGACCTTGGGAGCCACCCGAAGCCGGCTGCAGGCCTCTGCTCAGGCTGCGGACTACCCCAGGACAGCCCCTTAACCGCCCTGAAAAAACAACACAATGCGTAAAGCTTTAAGGGATTTTTGCTAGCCCTAATCCCCCTAAACAGGTTGAAGTTTATCGGTAAATTGAGCTTAAAAACTCAAGACAACTACCTGATTTTGAAGGGGATTCGAATGAGCCAGCAGTTGCTGAAAACTCTTATTAACCTCAGGACCAAGAAGCCAAGGATGTTGAATTCGCTCCTGAAAAACCCCATTGGGTTGAATCCAATCAAACAGATGTTCCAGCCTTAAAACGGCCTTTAATTCTTGCTGCTTTACTGCCTTCAGCCTTTTGGCATTCAGCGATTTCAATTCCTTTTTGAGCTCAGCATACCTGGCTAAAACCGCTTTTTGCAAAGAGGCGTCCTGCAGAGCGAAGGCCTTTGCCCATTTCATGGATTCCGTGTCCAACACTTCGTTCCATGGCTGTTCGGGAAAATTGTCTAAATGTGTATGAACCCATTGAGCCATGCCCTTTTCTTTGTTTCCGATCAGCTCCTGAATTTCGACCTTGGTTTGGTTTAAAAACCTCAACTCTTTTTGCCCTAAAAACAAGAAGGATTCGCGGGGAATCAAAAGGGGAAAGGGGCGATTTAAGTCCCGAAACATTCCTGAAAATTGCATCCAATATCGAAGTTCTGCTGCACCGCCCAGATAGGCTATGTTTGGCAAAATGAACTCTTGATATAAAGAACGGCCCGTTACATTGGTTGAAAAGAGATGGGGTTCCGTGCGCAACTGGGCCTGCAGTTCAGTCAAAGTCCAAGTTGCCCTAGTTTGGTGAGCAACAAAGTTCTGTCCCAGTGGTTCTATCCGCTCACGCCCAACACTTGAATGAAAGAAGAACAAATTTGGCATGGGTTTTACCTGTGGTTCAAACCCTGCCTGTTCCTGTTCATGGGTGCTTGCCAAGAATCCATCGTGCCAGCGGGTATGTGCCAAGCATGTAGAGAGGTTTGCCCAGGCAGCTCTTTTTAAATGGGGATCTTGTTGGTCCAAGCAAATCAGGCCTGTTCCCTTGGTCCATGTGGCAATCAAGCGTCGAAATGCCAAGCCCAAAGGAAGGCCTGGCTCGTAGGCCATTTTCATTTCGTAAAAAGCGTCTTCCCATGCCTTTCCATGGGGCATGGCTAAGCGCAGCTGTGTCCAAAAATCAGGCATTTCGGGGCATAGGTACTCACCCACAGGGCCATGATTGTTTTCAACAGGCAAAGACCAATGTCTGTTCTGCCAAAAAAAGCTTTTTATTTCTTCTAAATCATGGTCGTCTGAGTTCAGCCAAAATATGGGTACCACCCGAATATTGGAATTTAGTTGATTTAGTTGCCTTGCTAAAGCGACCACCGAGGCAATTTTATGCAACAAAAAAAGGGGGCCGCCTGCAAAGCCCAGTTGATGTCCGGTTGTTACAGTTAAGGTCTCGGGGCTTGCCAAATGCTTTAAACTATCTTCCACGGAAGCGTCAAGAATGTTGGCGGCCTTGTATTGATTGAGTAAAGCATCGACCAACACTTTTCGACGGTCTTCTGGAAAGCCGTTCAGCCGTTCTTGTCCAAAGGCTGTAAAATGGACATCATCTGGATATGCATTTATCCAATTCAAATTGGGCAATTCCTTTTGGATATACCGATGAAACAAACTGCTTCCAATACCAGCCTGCCGAAAAGTTAAATTCTGTAGGTGGTTGAACATGAATCAAAGGTAGGTTCAAGAACAGGAATCGTCAAGGACTAAAGTAGCGAAAAGGTCGAAATCTTCTGAATCAACAATTCGAACCTGAGCAAAATCCCCTAGGCGTAAATATCCATCTGTTGCTGGTATCAAGACTTCGCAATCGACTTCAGGGCTATCGGCTTCGGTGCGACCAATGTAATAATCGCCTTCTTTTTTATCAATGAGCACCTTCAAAACGCTGCCTATTTTTTTTGATTGAATCTGGGCTGAAATATCTTGCTGAATTTGCATCAATTTAGCTGCACGTTCTTCTTTCACCTTAGCGGGCACATCATCGATGAGCGAAAACGCATGGGTATTTTCTTCATGGGAATAGGTAAAAACGCCCAATCTGTCGAATTGCTGTTTTTGGACAAAGGAACAGAGTTCCTCAAAATCGGCATCGGTTTCGCCGGGATATCCAACAATCATGGTTGTTCGAATGGCAATTCCGGGTATTTTTTCTCTCAAAAGCGATAAAAGCTGTTCGGTTTTTTCGCGGGTAGTTCCACGCCGCATCGATTTCAACATAGCATCGGAGGCATGTTGAAGGGGAATATCCAAATAAGAGCAAATGTTGGGGTGTGCATGAATAGCATCGATCACATCGACAGGGAATCCGGCGGGGAAGGCATAATGCAGCCGCACCCATTCAATTCCATCTACATCGGCTAAGCGCATCATCAATTCGGCCAAATTGCGTTTGCCATAGATATCCAAACCGTAGTAGGTTGAATCTTGGGCAATAAGCAGCAGTTCGCGGACACCCTTTGCGGCCAAAGTCTGGGCCTGAGCCACCAATTCTTCCATGGGAGTTGAACGGTGATTTCCACGCATTAAAGGAATGGCACAAAAAGAACAGGGGCGGTCACAGCCCTCTGAAATTTTAAGGTACGCATAATGGATTGGGGTGGTAAGCAAACGCTCTCCCACCAATTCATGTTGGTAGTTTGCCTTTAGGGTTTTCAAGAGTCTAGGCAATTCACGGGTACCAAACCAAGCGTCCACTTCTGGAATTTCAGCTGCCAAATCACCCGAATACCGTTCAGAGAGGCAACCTGTTACATATACTTTGTCCACCAATTTATCTTCTTTGGCCTGACAATAATGTAAAATAGTTTGGATGGACTCTTCTTTGGCTTTATCAATAAAACCACAGGTATTGATAACCACGACCTCTGAAGCGGCATTCGATTCGTGAGTGGTTTCAATTCCATTGGCTTTTAATTGCCCCATCAACACCTCAGAGTCAAAAATATTTTTTGAGCAGCCGAGGGTTACGACGTTTACTTTGGTTGGCTTTCGGGTTTTGGCTTTCACACTCCTTTCTTTTCGTGGAATAAGGCTTCGACAAAGGCGGTCTTGTCAAACAACTGTAGATCTTCCATGCCCTCACCTACCCCTATAAATTTAACGGGTATGTTCATTTGGTCCGAGATTCCAATCACCACTCCGCCTTTGGCGGTACCGTCTAATTTGGTAATGGCTAAAGCGGTAATTTGAGTTACCTCTGAAAATTCCTTGGCCTGAAAAAAAGCATTTTGCCCTGTTGAACCATCTAAAACCAACAAGACCTCATGGGGGGCATCTTTAACCACTTTCGACATGACCGCTTTCACCTTGGCCAGTTCGTTCATGAGGTTCTTTTTGTTGTGAAGGCGCCCTGCGGTATCAATAATGACCACATCAGAGTTCCTAGCCAGAGCGGCATTTAGGGTATCAAAAGCGACCGAAGCGGGGTCCGCATTCATTCCTTTATCAATGACTTCTACCCCGGTACGTTGCCCCCAAATTTTCAATTGCTCAACGGCCGCAGCTCGAAAGGTATCGGCTGCGCCCAACAAGACCTGTTTTCCTTGCTGTTTAAACTGCCAAGCCATTTTTCCTATGCTGGTGGTCTTCCCTACTCCATTCACACCCACCACCATAATCACGTAAGGCTTGCATTCGTTTGGAAGGTCCATTTTGTTTTGCAAGACCTCGTTGTCTCGCATCAAACCCGTTATTTCTTCCTTTAAGATGCTTTGAAGTTCCTCTGAATCTACATATTTATCTTTCGCCACTCGTTTTTCAATGGCATCAATAATCTTGGTGGTTGTGGCCACCCCCACGTCCGAAGAAATTAACGTTTCCTCTAAGGCATCCAAAACTTCATCGTCCACTTTTGATTTTCCCAAAAGCCCCCGTTTGAGTTTGCCCAGGAATCCTTCGCGTGTTTTTTCTAGCCCCTGATGCAGAGTCTCCGTTTTCTTTTTTCCAAAAAAATCAAATATGCCCATAAAACAAAAAAGCTCCCTTAAAGAAGCTTTTGAAAAAAGATGAATTTAAGCAAATTAATTGCTTTTCAGAAAATCGTTGATGTTGTCTTTGTGGATGATCTCCTCTTTAAACTGATAACCTTGACCTCCACGGGTGCTTTTTACCATTTTAATCACTTTGGTAAAGTCTTTTCCTTTACCTGTTTGAAGTGTTGCTACTGTTTTCTTTGCCATGGGAAGTAAGAATTACTTAATTTCTTTGTGAACAGTTACCTTGCGCAGAATGGAGTTGAATTTCTTCATTTCCAACCGGTCAGGGGTGTTTTTCTTGTTTTTGGTCGTAATGTAACGCGAAGTACCGGGTTGACCACTTGTTTTGTGCTCGGTGCATTCTAAAATTACTTGAACTCGGTTGCCTTTCTTTGCCATTTCAATGCAGTTTTCTACTAATGGAGTGCGAAGTTAGAAAAAAATCCGTTTGATTCAAGTGAATTGAGGAATTATTTTGATTTTCTGGTGAACGAAGCCGAAAGAGCTCCGGTAAGCCCCTTTATGCTGGCGAAGTTCAGTGGAAATTCCAAAAAGACATGCAAAAAACTCAATAAGAAAAGGGCCTTCAGCCCCGTTTTGTAGCTAAAACCGTAGAGCATCAAAGAAGCAATCCAAATCAAACCTATAGCAAGCAGTGTGGGCTTGGGCATTTTATGCCATTGTATTAAGGAAGTTTTGCTGAACCAATTCAGATAATGATAGGTATAGGCAAAGGCAATAAAACGCATCAGACCTACCCCCAAGGTTGACCTAAAAACAGCCACATCTGCCGATGCTTGATCTCCTCCCTTTAGGGCTCCAAACCAGCGTAAAACCTGTCTGTTCACTTCAAAAAAAGAACTGCGGTAGCTTTCTTCGATGTAGGATGAAATTTCACCCATGTGGATGGAAGGAAACCAAATAAAAGGCAAAAGTCCACAAAGCAGGAGTAGGATTACAGATAACCAACCGGGTTTGCTTTTCGATTTTATAGCTCCAAAGGCCATGAACAATCCGGTAAATAAAAAAACGTGCACCAAAGTGGGTAAAAAAACAGCGACGAATAAAGCGAATTGGGTCAGACTGCCCTCGAACGAAATTTCGGGTGATTTTCCATAGGGAATTACACAACCGCTCGCATTGGCGACAGAACAGCCTTTTGGAGGGGTCAAAGCAAAGCCCGACTTTACAAGGGTGTATTCAACCGGATTTAACCCATCGAATCCCCGGCGGAATAAAACCCCAAATTCAGGTTCTACATTTCCATTTTCGCGCTGCACCTGCATACCCCTGACCAGAATGTATGGATTCTCCTTCCATTCCATCGTTCTTGCCACCTCTTTGCCCTCAATCCGAACTACCGTTGCAGGGCGCTCGATTTGAAAAACAAGCAAAAAAATGCCGATTAAACCTGCGGCAACAGCACGTTGCACAGGCGATTTGATAAACACCAAAAGACCTGCAAGCAGAAGACTTCCCAGAATGATGTTGGCGCCCCAACCTCCTAAACTAAGGCCATGAAAATTTGGCAACCACTCGGCACCAAAGGCACTCCAAACCAAAAGGATTCCTAAAACCACGATGCTGGGCAGGAACAATTTGGCTGCTTTTTGATCTGGCAGAAAATAATCTCGTTTGTGCAACCAGCCGATTTCGGTCAGGTAGTGCAAAGGACCTAGAACGGCGTAGGAGAACAAAAACAGCTCGAAGGGAAGCAGAAAGGCCAATCCCAGGCTTAAAATCATGAGGCCTATATTCAGCCAGTCTATGGTTTTGTTGCTCATTGCCATGGAATCAACCAAAGGTAGGCAAACCTGGATTGTTGTTTAGAATAGATTCTATCGACAACATGACCTCCGCACTTAATTTCTCGACCATAGGAAGCGCCCCAATGTTTTCGCTCAATTGTTCTGGTTTGGTTGCTCCCAAAATGACGGTACTCACATTTGGATTTTTCAGGCACCAGGCTATCGATAATTGGGGCAGACTCATTTGCAATTCTTTGGCCAATTCACCTAATTTTTTAACCTTTTCTATTTTCGCCTCGGCCGATTCTCCTGCAAACATATCTTTTAGCCACTGCATATCAGGCAAATCCGTGCGGGTTCCACCGGGTGCTCCTTGGTTGTATTTTCCTGTAAGCAATCCGCTGGCCAAAGGCGACCAAATGGTTGTGCCCATTCCAAAACGAGCATACAGGTTCCGGTACTCGCGCTCTAGCCTTTCTCGGTGAAACATATTGTACTGAGGTTGCTCCATGGTGGGCGGAACAAGGTGATGCTGCCGAGCGATGGCGTGGGCTTCAACAATATCGGCGGCCTCCCATTCGCTGCTACCCCAATACAAAATCTTACCTTGACGAACCAAGGTATCCATGGTGTACACCGTTTCTTCTATGGGCGTATTTTTATCGGGCCTATGGCAGAAATACAAATCCAAATAATCAACTTGAAGCCGCTTTAAAGCGGCATGGCAGGCCTCGGTTACGTGCTTTCTGCTTAAACCGGTTTGATTGGGGTGGCTGCCGCCCCAATACACCTTAGATGAAACAACAAAGCGGTCTCGGCTCCAACCCGATTGCTTTAAAATTCGGCCCATTACTTCTTCCGACTTGCCATGGGCGTACACCTCGGCGTTGTCGAAAAAATTGACGCCCATGTCAAAAGCCTGATGCATTAAATTCTTGGCCGTGTCGTCTGATATTTGATGGCCAAAAGTTACCCAACTGCCAAACGATAGGGCAGAAACCTGCAAGCCTGATTTTCCTAATCTGCGGTATTCCATTCCCAAAAGTAAGAAGGTTTTTAGGTTTTGGCCTACACCCCAAAACATCATTTTTAAACCAATCCTCGGCATTCCTATACTTCTGAGTTCAGAAATGTATCTTTGAAAAATTTTTTATGCCATGAAATCCATTCAAACCTACCTGAATATCGCCTTAGGCATTGCCGTTGCCCTTTTGTTTTTTTTGCATTTTAACTCAAAACAAGGGCAGAGTTCTTCGGTTGGTTCCTCGTTGGCCGACTCCATTTCAAACCCTGGGCAAGGCCTAAAGATTGCTTATGTTTATGGCGACAGCCTTATGGGCAGCTATGGTTTAATGAAAGAGCTGGAAGAGAAATTCATCCAAGACAATATGGTTCGAGAATCCAAGCTCAAGTCGGCACAATCAAAACTTGAGGGGCAATACCGCAGCTACCAAAACGAAATCAGCACCCTAACCACACGGGAACGGAGCAAAAAGGAGGAGCAGCTTCAGTTGGCTCAACAGCAATTGATGGCCGACCAACAGGAGCTCAGCCAAAATGCAGCCATGCAAGAGGCCGAAATGTACAATCAAATCCAAGACAGCCTTCAGGCTTTCTTTAAGGTTTTTGGAAAGGAGTTGGGGGTTGATTATGTCTTGGCCACTCAAAAGGGTTCTGGAATTCTGTTCACCAACCCTTCTTTGGACGTTACAGGACCTGCGATTGAGAAATTAAACCAACGGTATCAGGCCGGAAAAGCAAAGTAAAGGTTATGTTCTGCCACCCATCGCTGTCTTCCTCAATCCATTGGTTTTGGGGGTTGTTTTTTCTGCTTTTGCAGCCTGTTGGGTATTCAGCTGTACAAAATACGCCTCCTTCGTATTGGCAATTGCATGTGCATTATTCCATGTCGGTTATGTTGGACACGGCAAACCACCATTTGACCGGTTCACAAACATTAACCATTAAAAACACCTCGCCCGACACCTTAAACGAGCTGTACTACCATTTATATTACAATGCATTTCAACCTGGGTCGGCCATGGATGTGCGCAGCCGAAGTCTGCCCGACCCCGACCGCAGGGTGGGAAGCCGCATTCAAAAATTAAGTCCAGATCAAATAGGATACCAGCGCATTGTTGCGGTAAGCCAAGACCGCAATCCCATCGCCTCGTTTTCCATTTCAGGAACGGTTATGCACCTTCCCCTAAAAAAACCCATTTTGCCTGGCCAAGAAACCAGCATCGAGCTTCAATTTCAGGCCCAAATCCCCGTACAAATTCGCAGAACAGGGCGGCACAATGCCGAAGGAATCGATTTCTCTATGACCCAATGGTATCCAAAACTTGCTGTGTACGATGCGAATGGCTGGAATACCGACCCTTACGTTGCCCGGGAATTTTATGGGAATTTCGGAACCTTTGAGGTCAACTTAAAAGTACCTCAAAACCAAGTGGTTGCTGCTACTGGCATTCTTTTGAACCCAGAGGAAGTAGGCCATGGGTATTCCGCTCTTTCAAAACCTGTTAAAGGATGGCTGACTTGGAAATTCAAGGCAGAAAATGTGCATGATTTTGCCTGGGCGGCGGATCCTGACTACAAGCACGACACCCTTCGCGTACCCAAGGGCCCCTTGCTCCGGTTTTTCTATCAATCCGATTCAACCCTTGCCAACTGGCAAGCGTTGAAACCGCATTGCCAGCAATTGTTTGAACGCATGTCGGCCACCTTTGGTCCTTACCCCTACCCTGTTTTTAGTTTTGTTCAAGGCGGCGACGGTGGCATGGAATATCCTATGCTTACGTTGATTACAGCCCGTGGAAACTTGGACGGTTTGATTTCTGTTTCGTTTCACGAAGCCATCCACAATTGGTTTTACGGGCTTTGGGGATTTGATGAAGGAAAATACCCCTGGATGGACGAGGGCTTTACCCAATACGCCACCGATTATATGCTGCACCAGATTCGAAAGGAGGAACATCCTAGAAAATCCATAATTGCAACCTATAAAATGCTGCTCGCAATGCCAAACAGGCAACCCTTGAGCACGCATGCGGATTGGTATTCGACCAACAGAGCCTACGGGCTATCTTCGTACATCGGCGGAGCTGCATTTTTAGAACATCTTACCTATGTGTTGGGAGAAGAACGCATGCCCCAATTTTGGAGGAATTTTTACCGAGATTGGAAATTCAAGCACCCAAATCCCGAAAACCTAATTCGAACGGCCGAAAAGGTAGGCGGCATGGAATTGGATTGGTTTTACCGGGAATTCATTTTATCGACCCACACCATCGATTATGCCGTAGATTCTGTTTGGAAAAGCAAAGAAGGGATTGCAATACGCCTTGCCAACAGAGGCAGTTTCCCCATGCCCATACGCCTAAGAATTGACCTGAAAAACGGGAATGCCCAAAACATCTTGATTCCACTCGATGTTCAGCGCCTTCATTCCAATCTGTCCGCCGAACAAAAAACCCTCAGTACCATTGCCCCGATGAGTCCTTGGCCGTGGGTAGAATCGACCTACACCTTCGAGCTTCCTATTGGTTTTCAGAATGTTCAGTCTATAACCATTGACCCCGATGGATATTTGGCCGATATAGACCTTGAAAACAACGTTAAAATTCTGCCTTGAACCAAGCTTTACTACTACCTTTGTTGCATCGGTAAAATGGTATGAAGAAAATACACCTTGTTTTAATTTTAGTTGTGGCCGCCGCCATTGGAGTAGTCATGGTGGCTTTGGGCAATTCCGATTCCTATGCCTCATTTTCTCAAGCCATAGAAAACCCTTCAAGAACCTACCATGTGGCGGGCAAGCTAGAATTGAACGAACCCATGGTGTACGATCCCCACACCGAGGCCAATTTATTCACCTTTACTATGGTGGACAACGACGGAAAAAAATGCAGGGTTGCCCTGCACAAACCCCGCCCCCAAGATTTTGAACGCTCTGAACAAATTGTGGTCATTGGTCAAATGGAAAACGAGGTTTTTCAAGCCAAAGACATGTTGACAAAATGTCCTTCTAAATACAACGATGCGCCCACCCAAACTGTGGAATTGTGAACAGCTCTGATTTTTTAAACGAACAGCTTTGGCCTGGGCAACTGGGGAACATTCTTATTCTTCTGGCCCTTTGCTCGGCCATTTTTGGTGCAATTGCCCATTTCAGAGTAACCCTGTCCTCCAATCTTGATTCAACGTGGAAAAACTGGGGTAGAATCGCATTGTTGGTTCACAGCAGCGCCGTTTTTGGCATCGTAGCCCTGCTGTTTGGCATCATGCTGACTCGGCAATTCGAGTATTACTATGTTTGGAAACACACCAATACCGCCTTGCCTCAATCGTACATATTTGCCGCATTCTGGGAAGGGCAAGAAGGCTCATTTTTGCTGTGGGCCTTTTGGCATGCCGTCATCGGATTGGTTTTTCTGCACAAGGCTTTCCGTTCGAATTCCGGAGTGATTGCCACCCTGCTTTTGGTTCAAGGTTTTTTAATGACCATGCTTTTAGGCCGCATCGTTTTTATTCCCGAATGGGGCATTGACTTTAACATCGGTTCTTTTCCATTCGGCTTAACCCGAGAACATCCTACCTTGATGAATGCTCCATTTACCAAGCTGACCGATTACCTGTTGAGTCTGGATGGCCGAGGCTTAAATCCAGCCCTTCAAAACTACTGGATGACCATTCACCCCCCTACCTTGTTTCTGGGTTTTGCTCTTACTACCATTCCCTTTGGTTTTGTTATTCAAGCATTGATTCGTAGAGATTTTAGCTCTTGGTTCCGAACTGCCTTGCCCTGGGCATTTTTGGGAGTGGGTGTTTTAGGTGCAGGAATTTTAATGGGAGGCGCCTGGGCCTACGAAGCCCTGAGCTTTGGCGGGTTTTGGGTTTGGGATCCAGTTGAAAACGCCTCGCTCGTTCCCTGGCTGCTGTTGACCGCTGGAGGCCACATGCTGCTGATTCCCAAAAAAACCAAAATCGTGCTAACCCTGGCCTTTGTTTTCCTAATACTTGGGTTTATTACCGTTTTGTATTCTACCTTCCTAACCCGAAGTGGCGTTTTGGGAGACGCCTCGGTGCATTCGTTCACCGATTTGGGATTGACCGGGCAACTCCTTCTGTTCTTGTTTTTCTTCATGGCTCTGCCTGTATATCTGGTTTTACCAAAACGGCAGCGCTTTGTTTATCTGATTGCTTCCTTGGCCTTGCTCGCTTTTGGTTTTAGCAGTCAATTTTCGTCCATTTCAAATGGCTTGTGGACCTTGTTTGGACTGGCTTCTTTTGGTCTTGGTATTTACGGCTTAAACCAACGGATTAACCCAAATACGCCCACCCTAGAAGAACATCTGTGGTCCAGAGACTTTTGGATGTTGATGGGAGCCCTAATCCTAACGGTCTCGGCCCTTCATCTTACAGTCGAAACATCAAAACCCGTTATCAATAAACTCACCGGAACGTCCATGGCCGTTGGCGACGCAGCTGCCTACAACGCCATTCAATGGTGGTTCGGTTTGTTGCTATCCATCGGAATGGGTGTGGTTTTGTATCTTTTATACGGCAAAAAAACATCCAAAAGCCTGGTCAAGGAACTCGGCAGGGTGGCTTTGGTGGCTGTGGCCTTTACCCTGGTTACTTTTTCTTTGTACCCCAACATGAAAGTGATGCCCGACGCCCTTCTATTGCTGGGGGGCTGGTTTGCCTTGGCCTCGGGATTTTTGTTTGTGTCTAAATTCATCAAAAAACACCCCTTGGCGGCGGGCGGCGGTTTGGCCCACGCCGGATTTGGGCTGTTGATGGCCGGCATCGTGATCAGCATGGGCCAACAACAAAACGTGTCGAAAAACCAAAACGAAATCAACCTGAAGGCATTAAACGAGGAGTTCTCAAACGACGAACACGTGATGCTGATGAAAGGCGATACCGTAAGCATGGCCAATTACCGTTTGGTTTTTGCTAAAGACACCTTGAACGGCTCGTTCGCCGAATACCAAATTGATTACTATTCCAATTCAAATGGGAAAAACGAAAAGAAGTTTAGCCTAAGTCCCCGAATCATTTTAAGTCCCAGCATGGGGAACGTGGCCGAACCCGCCACCCGCCACTTTATAACCCACGACGTGTTTACCCACATTACCTATGTGGACCTAGAAAACCTAAAACGAAAATCGGCCGGTGTGGCCGCTCCAGAATACGAAGAACCCCAGCATTTTGAACTGAAAATTGGGGATACTGTGTATTCCTCAAACGCCTACATTGTGGTTGAGGGAATCGCCTCGGAAACCAGCGAGGCCGAAACCGAAACCGACCCCAAAACCCTGAGCTTGAATTTATACCCCACCTTCACCGTGCGGGACCTGCAAGGCAACATCGATACCGTAAAACCCGCCTTTTTAATTCAAGGCCTTTCCCTGCAAACCATTCCCGACACCGCAAAAGGAAACGGTTTGGTGGTAGAAGTGAAAAAAATTAATCCAAAAACCTCAACCATCGAGGTGGAAATGCAACGCAAAAAGTACCAAAATCAAGATGATTTCATCATTATGAAGGCGGTCATTTTTCCTTGGATTAAGTTGCTGTGGGCAGGTTGCTTTTTGATTGTGATTGGCAGCCTGATGGCGGTGGCTGAACGCTTCAAAAAAAATGGGCAAGCTTAGTTTCATCGGAACCGGAAATCTCTCTTGGCATTTAAGCCAGGCCTTTTTTCGCGCTGGCCATACCATTGTTGAATTTTGCGGACGCCAACCCGAAAAAACAAGGGGCTACGCCGCCCGTGTCGATGCCCAGCCCATTGACCATCCCTCCCTGATGGATTCCGACCTGGATTTTATCTTTATTTGCGTTTCCGATTCGGCCATTGCAGAGGTAAGCTCCCAATTGAATCCAAGTAGGGCAATTCTGGTGCATTGTTCTGGAAGTACGCCCCTAAACCACCTGAAAGGAGAAAAAACAGGGGTTTTTTACCCCTTTCAATCCTTCCGCATCGAAACGGGCGTCCGCTGGAGGGAGCTGAATATTTTGCTGGAAGGAAACACCCTTGAAACCACCGAAGCCTTGTTCAACCTCGCTTCATGCCTGGGCTCTGCCACCCAAGCCACCACCGAACAAGACCGGCAACGCATGCATTTGGCCGGAGTGTTGGCCTCCAATTTCGTGAACCTTCTCTGGCAAAAGGCGCAAGAACTCTGCATGCAATCGGGCATGGACCCAGAGCTGCTGCACCCTTTGATGGAAGAAACCCTGAACAAAGCTGTGCAAATGGGTTGCACAGAAGCCCAAACCGGCCCCGCTTTGCGCCGCGACAACCAAACCTTGATGCTGCATGAAAACATGTTGAACATGCAGCCACCCTGGGACGAAGTGTACCGAACCCTGAGCCAAGAAATTGCAAAACGACACCCGCTGCATTCCCAGCCTTAAATCCAACAAAATGGTCAACATTGAATTAGAAAACGGGAATCAGGAATCCCAAAACCCGTACCTGCCTTTGCTTCAAGCCCAGCAGAAGTATTTCAGGCAACAAAGCAGCAAGCCCTTGCAAACCCGCAAAGGGGTTTTAAGAAAATTAGCCCAGCTTCTCAAAGACAAGGAGTCCGATTTGTTTGAGGCCATTTATACCGATTTCCACAAATCGGCCTTTGAAACCTACGCCGCCGAATTGGGCTTCCTTCAGCATGAAATTTCCTTCGCCTTAAAGCACCTAAACGCCTGGGCAAAACCAAAACGGGTGGCCCATGGCTTGATAAATTTTCCCGGCCGAAGCTATGTTCTTTCTCAACCCCTGGGCTCCACCCTAATCTTAGGAGCTTGGAATTATCCCTACCAAGTTTCGTTGTTGCCCGCCATTTCAGCCTTGGCCGCCGGCAATACGGTGGTAATTAAACCCAGCGAACTGGCTCCGGCCACTGCAGCGGCCATGAAGCAGCTCATCAACACGAACTTCCCGGCCGAGTTAATCCACGTGGTTGAAGGGGCAGCCACAGAAACACAACAATTGGTTGATTTGCCTTGGAATTCCATCTTTTTTACCGGCAGCACCCGGGTAGGCCGTGAAATTTACCAACGGGCGGCCAAAAACCTGACTCCCGTTACCCTGGAATTGGGAGGAAAAAGTCCCGCTTTTGTTTTAAAAGACGCCAATTTAAAAGATGCCGCCAAGAAAATAGCTTGGGCAAAATGCCTGAACGCCGGGCAAACCTGCGTAGCTCCCGATTTTGTGTGGGTTGAGGCTGAGGTTCGTTCAGCGTTTATAGAAGAACTTTGCAAAGCCTTCGAAGCCTACCCGAACGCTCCAGACCAAGCCAGCGAGCAGTACGTTAAGATAATTTCAAAGCGGCACACCGAGCGCATGGCTTCGCTTTTGGACTCCAAGCAGGTGGTTTTTGGAGGTCAAATTGATGTGGAACAGCGGTTTGTGGCGCCCACCCTGCTGCATCCGGTAGCCTGGGAAGACCCGGTAATGCAGGAAGAAATTTTCGGGCCTTTGCTGCCCATTATGGAATTTGAAAATTTGGAAGCGGCGTTAAATCAGGCTCTTCAGCAGCCTTCGCCCTTGGCTTGCTATGTTTTTTCGACCGATTCAAGGCGCATTCGGAAAATTCTAGACACCCTTCCCTTTGGCGGCGGCTGCGTCAACGATTGCTTGATGCACCTGGCCAATCCGCGGCTTCCCTTTGGCGGAGTGGGCCACAGCGGCAGCGGGCGCTACCATGGCGAGGCCGGTTTCCGCACCTTTTCGCACGAAAAAAGCATCGTGGAAAAATTCGGTTGGTTCGACGCGCCGGTCCGCTATCCGCCCTACTTGCCTTGGAAATGGAAGGTGCTGCGCCGGCTTCTTCCTTGATTTTTTTGGGGGGCGCCTAATCCCGCTTTCGCCTGTAGTCAAGTTGCCCAAACCCGCCCGGCCATGGGCTGCGGTGGCTCCTAAAGTCGCCTCCTCGCCCAGGCCGGGCTGGGTTTGGTCTGCCTTGCCTGCCGGCTCAATCGGGGGCGCGACTCAGGCTAGAGACCATTCAGCATTAATTTTTGGGAATTGTTGCCTGAAGGGTACCCAAAAACACATTCATAAATTTAATTTCATTTAGGCTTACACCGCCGCCCGCGCCCCCGATTGAACCGGCAGACATGCCCGTTCAGAGCTAGGGAAACCCCGGCGAGGAGGCGACGTGAGGAGCCACCGCAGACGGCTGGTTTCCCAGCTCTGAACGGGCATGGCTAAAGGTGAAAGCGGGAATAGGCGCCCAGCATAATCCCCAAAAAATAAGCGTACTTTTGGGCATGCATCCGGTGTTTTTTGGGCAGGTGAATCAGGATGGGGCCGAACTTTCGCTGCCCGATAGGCAGCATGCTGGCCGTGTGCTGAGGCTGAGGGCCGGTCAGCGGATTGTGCTTTGCAATGGCCGTGGACAGGCCTGGGAAGCCGAACTGCTGCCCCAGTTTGCCCAAACTGGGGAACTGAAAATTCAGCGCGAACTGCCCCCGCAAACCCAACCCGGACTTTGGCTGGGAATTGGAATGCTGCACAAAGCCGACCGCATGGAATGGCTGGTTGAAAAAGCGGTTGAACTTGGTATTCAGGGACTTATACCACTGCGCAGCGAGCGTGCACAGGCCTACCGATTTAACCAAGAACGCCTGCAAAAAATAATGGAAGCCGGCATGAAGCAGTCGCAGCGGTTTTGGCTGCCCAAGCTGCTGCCGCCCATGAGCATTGCTGAACTTTGCCAACAGGAATGGCCTGCCCAGCGCCGCTTTGCCTATTGCAGCGAAGCCAAGCAGCAGCCTGAAGAATGGCCCGATGCGCCGGCCGAAGGCATAGGCCTGATTGGTCCGGAAGGCGATTTTAGCCCTGCCGAAATAGATTTACTGCTTGAAAATAATTTTAAGCCACTGACGCTGAGCGCGTTCAGGCTTCGCAGCGAAACTGCTGCCTTAACCATGCTCTGCAAATGGAATCAGGCCGAAGGCCTGGACCGCGTTGGCATGCAAAACCCCTTGCTATGAACCACTTTTTTAACCCGGAACGTCCCGGAAAAATGCCATCTACCTCCTCAACCCGGCAACGCATGGAATTTGAGGTGGATTACGACCGGATTGTATTTTCGAGTCCGTTTCGTTCCCTTCAAAACAAGACCCAGGTGGTTCCGCTGCCCGAACATGATTTTGTGCATACGCGCCTGACGCACAGCTTAGAGGTGTCGAGCGTGGCGCGAAGCCTGGGCCGGCAAGCGGCCTTTGCCCTGCAGCAAAATGGAATTGAAATTGGCTCCAATCCTTCGGAATGGGGGGCCATTGCTGCGGCAGCGGCCTTGGCGCACGACATTGGCAATCCGCCTTTTGGGCATGCGGGCGAACTCGCCCTGAGCGAATGGTTTGAGCAAAACGAATTGGCCGATTTGAGTCCAGCAGAAACAGCCGACCTGAAAAGTTTTGAAGGCAATGCGCAGGGATTCAGGCTGCTAACCCAACGCAAGGATTTAAAACCCACCTTTGCCACCCTGGGTGCCTTTACCAAGTATCCTTGCCCTTCGTTGTTTGAGGGGCGGGATTCCCGGAAAAAAAGCCAGAAAAAATTTGGATTTTTTCAATCGGAAAAGGCAATTTTCCTAGAGATGGCCGATGCCCTTGAACTGCAACGGCATGCAGGAACAACCGAAGCCCGCTTGCGGCATCCGTTGTGCTGGCTTGTAGAAGCTGCCGATGATATTTGCTACTTAATTATTGACCTGGAAGATGCGGTGCGCATGAGTTTGGTTGGCATAAGGCAGATGGTGGAATTGCTGGAGCCTCTGTTGCCAGAAACGGCAAGCCTGAACGAATCTTTTCAAAAAAGAAGCATCGATGAGCAAGCAGGCTTGTTGAGGGCCATGGCCATTCGGGAGCTTATTGTTCAATTTACCGAGGCCTATGTACGCAACTTCGAGTCCTTAAAATCGGGCAGTTTGGACAGTTCTTTAGACAAACTGGTTGAAAAATCAAGTGCCTTGGCTCAGCTTTCTACTTTTTCGGCCCAGCATATTTACCAAAGCGAACGGGTACTCGAGCTGCAAGCGGCCGGGTTTGAGTTGCTGCCCAAACTAACGGGAATGTTTATGGAGGCTGTTTTAGAGCAGCGGCAGGGCCGTAAAAATGGCTCTGGAAGGTTACTGAATGTATCGCGTATGCTGCCCTTTCAGGTTCAGCCTGAAGACAGTACCTATGGTTTGGCCCGACAGGTTTTAGACTACATTTCTGGATTTTCAGACCGCAAAGCCATGGATTTATACCAACGGATTTCGGGGATTCGGATGGGGTATTGAAGATTTAGTTGAACCTGTTGCTGAACATCAGGGCAACACCACCGGCACCTCAGCCACTCCCAAATTAAAATACGCATCAAAAACCAACAAGCGTAGGCGGTAATTGCCTGCTGCAGCGGCAGAGGGAATGCTGAGATTGCTCAAATTCAAAACGCCGGTAGCAGGGTCGTACAATGAAAGGGAACTGCCCAATTGAACTGCATTGTAATCGGCAACCTCGAATTCTTCTTCGCTGCTGATGTTCTCTAAAATCAGCTCTACCCTATTTAGCTCAGAGGCTGAATTTCCGTTTGAAAGCTGGTCGCTGATGTTGGCAGATACAACAAACGGAGTGGATAAACTTGCATTTGAACTGGGAGTTTGTAAAACAACGGTTGGTGGGATGGTATCGGTTGCATCTTTAAAAATCAATTGAAAATTGTTGGTCGTTTCATTGCCGTTTTTATCTAGACAAAAGACGGTAAAATGATAAGGACCAGGCAGGTAGCCCATTGGAACAGGGATGTAAAAATCAATGGCATCGGCAGTTCCAGAAAGCGAACCTATAATCAGGGTATCCCATTTTTCCAGCGCGTCTTGGGGTTTTCCGTGGTTGTGCCCGTCGTGGTTGCTATGAATGTCTATTTTATATTGATTCAACGCTTCGTTGTCGGTAAAATCAATCATTACATGAATGGAGTCTCCCATGAATTTACTGGTATAAATAGCGTCATTGGGAAATTGAATGTTGGGCGGCAAATCATCAACTCCGCAAGCAAAAAAGCCAAGACTGAGCAGTGCTGCGTAAAGAAATCCTGAGGTTTTCATGGTGATTTTGGTTTTGTGTGGGATTGTGTGAATGTAAAAATAGCAGAAAGTTGCAGGTTTCGGCCCGGTTCGGGAATGTTGATAAAGCGGTATCGGTTTTGGTGCACAAAATAGCGTTGATCCAGAAGGTTTTGTATTTCTAGGCTCAACCGCAATTGCAAGGTTTTATACCTTAATGTGGCACCGGCGGCCAGCCCCCCGATGGCATAGCCCGGTGTTTTTTTTTCGTTGCGGGCAATGGCCTGTTGGGGTGCTGTCAACAAAAAGGTGGCCCGCAAATAGGGGTGCTCCAGCCAACTTAAATCGGGAAAATGATGCTCCAATTCTGTTTGTAGGCTTACCGGTGGAATAAAGGGCAAAGGGTATCCATTGCTCACATTAAATCCAAAAACACCATCGGCCACGGCTTTGAGGTTCCAACGGCTGTTCCAGTGAATGTCCAACACGCATTCGGCTCCGGTTTGCAGCGCCTGAGCCTGAGCATACCGATACAGTTGACCGGCTTCTGCCAAGGGCGAAAACGAGCCAGTAGGCTCTAAAAAAATATAGCGGTCAAAATAATAGAAGAACGGCGATACCGAAAAAAGCACCTTTCGATTTTGAAATTCGTAGCTAAAATCCAATTGAATGCCCCGTTCTGAGCTCAAACTGCTGTCGCCCATTTCATGCCTAAATGTTCCATGGTGAATCCCATTGGCGGCCAATTCAGGAACGGTAGGCAAGCGGTAACTGCTGCCCAAATTCCAACGAAACAAGGCCCGATCATTGATTTCGCGGGTGAGTCCAGCCGAGGCACTCCAGTTCGCGTAGGTTCGCTGCATCCCTGAATTCAGGACTAGGGTGTCTATGGCCTGTAAAGCCATGTTGTACACCACTTGGTTGAAGGCCGAAACAGATTGAAAGGCCATATCTCCTCGTATTCCAAAATGGGCATGCCACTGCCCAGAAAAACTGCGCTTAAGCTGGGCCCATAAGCCTGCCTGCCCCGTTCTGAAGTTGGGCAGCAAATACCGAAATCCCTGAACCTGGTTTTCCTGCCATTGTCCATTGCTGCCCAAGACCCAATGCCAATTTTCGCTCGAACGCGAATACCGAACGTTGTATGAAAAGGTGCTCAACTCAAATCCATGCTCTACAAACTGATGGTCGGGATAATACACCGCATGGGCCTCGGGGTCCGAAAACTCCTTTCGAACGTTCCGTTGAAAACCCAAATCCGTTTCAAGCCAGGCATTGCCCAATTTTATGCGCTGATTGTAAATGAGTTTATGGTGCTGAATTTTCTGCGAAGGAAAATCAATGTCGCTGGAATTGCCATCGGCTGACAGCGTATAGGCGGTTGGAATACCATAAGCGCCTGAAAAGAATCCCATGTGCTGATCAACCAAACTGTAGGTCAAAATGGCATAACCGCTGCGCCCTGAATGTCCGATGGAACCTGAATAGTACCGGTCATTTCCGGCCGTATTTTTTAATATACCATTTTGAATGGGCAATAAAAATCCATTGTACAAAAAAGAATCGGCCGGAACCCGATAGTCTTGATAATCCTGCCGGCTGTGCCGTACAGCCATAAACCAATGGGTGTTCAGCCGAGTTTTTAACCCAAAACTCTGAGCATGCAAGCCATTTACTGTCCTGTATTGCTGTATTACCTGTGCTTCTGTGGTTGAAGGTGCAATCCAATCTGGAGGCCTAAACAGCAAAACACCCCCCACGGCATCGGAACCATAAGCCAAAACAGAAGGCCCCTTAATCAGTTCAGCATGCTCTACCGCAAATCCATCTATCTCCAATCCATGGTCCCAACCCCATTGCTGCCCCTCTTGCTTTATGCCTCGATCCACAACCGCCACCCGATTAAAACTGAATCCACGAATAATCGGTTTGGCTATTCCGGTGCCTGTTCCCATCGCATTCATGCCGGGCAAGCCGTCCAATTGCTGAATCAAGGTTTGCCCCGAATGCGATTGCAGATACTCTGTGGTGGCAAATTCAATTTTTAAGGGCGACTCCCTGCTGGGTTCATTAAAAATCCCATCTTCCAACACAAATTCCTTAATGTGGTGTTGGGTTAAGGCCAAAACCACATCAAATACCGCTTCTTTGTCGCATTGATGCTTCAATTCCAATCGAGTTGAAGCATAGCCTGAGGCCGAAATGTGAAGGTGATATCGGCCCGGTACCACCCGCTCAAAACCAAGCCTGCCCATAGAGTCCGTTAGCCCTTGCAAATTCAATTCGTGCAATTCTATCGCCGAATAAAAAATGGGTTTATGGGCCTCATCCCATACCCGAACTTGAAGGCCGCAGGCGTTCTGAGACCGCCCCTCTTGAACCCACAAAAGACCCAGAAAAACCAAAACATAAAGGCCCACAAAACCAGGCCCTTTTTTCACAACGCCCATGTTGTCTTTTTCATTTCTTTGGCAAAAGTACGGGAATTGCAACTTTATTGCAAATGGGTTCGGGCTTCCTGCATCCAAAATCTGAATTCTGGTCCCAAATTAAACAGCAAATCAAAGGTGCTTGCCTCGGGAACAAACCCAATCTGCCCATCGAACATTTGCCGATAGGGAATTCCTGAAGGCTTTCCTGCCGAAGAAATCAAGGGAAGATGTGCATCAAAAACCGGTTCCGATAAAAATTCAAGGCTTAAACCCAAGCGTTTTTGAGCCCAGACCAGTAAATTCTGGTTCAAGTGGCTCAGGTGCAAGGGCTGTTTGTTCCAAATGTCCATAAATTCAGGGAACAGTTCGTCGAAATAGGGTGTACGGGCGTAATTGGTAACCAAGGCCACCGGCAAATCGCGCATGGATGGCTGCCTCCAATCCAGCAGAATGGCATCAATGGTTTGCCCCTTGTTTCGTCCGCCCAGCAAACTCAAGGAATAGGATTGAGGACCTTGGGCTGTTGTTAAAATACATCGGCGTTGAGCCGATCGGTAGTCAAATAGGCCCGTTTTTAAAACGCGCACCGTTGAAAACGATTCAGCCTGAATCCACCAATCGGCAGAAGGCATAAATACGGGCAGGCTATACCCTATCTTCATTTAATTGGGAAGGTAGAAAAGCCGGTCGGTTCGAAGCTGCTTGAAAATATTGCCAGGCCGATCTCCATCTAAAGAAAAAACCACAATCCAAGGTGTACCCTTAATGTGGTCTTCGGGTACCGGCCCCCAGAACCGGCTGTCTAGTGAGCCGTGCCGATTGTCGCCCATGGCCCAATAGTAGTTCTGTTCAAAGGTGTACTTGCTGACTTTTTGTCCGTCAATAAACGCTGCTCCACCGCGCACGTCCAAATTCTTTTGTTCATACGCTCGAATGATTCGCTCGTACAAAATCAAATTTTCTTTCGTCAAATCGATGCTCATTCCTTTGGCCGGGATCACAAAAGCGGACATTTGATCCACGGAATTGTTTACCGATGGATGGTTGGGCCAAATTTGGAAATTGTGTTCAGGGGCGTACACCATCTGCACTACGCTGTCTATGCTACCTAAGGTTTTTAAATAGGCTACCTGCTTTTGATTTAGATTCAATAAATAGAAACCGGCCCCATTTGAATCTGTATAGGTTCGGAATCCCATTGCATCGTCGTTTGAAAAATAGAACGACCTTAATTCGGTTTTCACCATTTCGGTTAATGCCTGTTTGGTGTACACTTTGTGGTGGTGTACAAGCATATCTGGGTTTTCCTGTGGTTTTCCATTAATGAATATCTGGCCTTGCCGAATTTCAAATCGATCGCCCGGTCCCCCAACGCAACGCTTTACAAAATTCTCGCGCTTGTCTATGGGCATGTGCATCACCTTATATTGCTCCAAAAAGACTTCTCTAGCCTGGCTCAACAGCAATTCAAAGTCGTTCTCTGAAAGAGTTGCAGGATCAATGCTCCTTTCTTTCAGCCCCTGCCCAGCAATCATGTAAATCTGGTCATAATAACTAAACGCTTTCAATACTGGGTCAACCACCATTGTATCGTTTACTGGAAAATTAAACACAATGATATCTCCGCTTTTAGGTGAAGTCCAACCCGGCAAACGCCAATCAGGCCCTTTCCACCATTCCAAAAACGAAGGGGTTGTGGCAGTAAATGGCAAGGAATTATGAACGAAGGGAAAGGTAAGAGGGGTTAAGGGAACCTGAGCCCCATACGACATTTTGCTTACCACCAGAAAATCTCCGGTCATCATCTCGTCTTCCATCGATGCCGACGGTATGCGAAATGGCTCGGCTAGGTAGGTTTTAATTATGGTGGCCACCACCACGGCAAACAAGATGCTTTCCACCCAATCTCGCACGGTATTTGGCATTCGAAGGGGCTGATTGGCTGATCCAAAATAGGCTTCTTTTTTCGCAACCTGAGGAATGTAATAAGGATACAACAGGCAGTATTTCCATAACCGTTGGGTATCAAATATCCCAAAACTCCGAAAAAATGCCACCGCGTAAGCGAAGAACACGATCAGGTTTAGGCCTGGAGCCAACAAGCCTATGGACCAATACCAAGGCCGCCCTACCCGTTTGCTGAGTAAAACGTAATTGTACATCGGAACAAAGGCCTTCCAGCCTCCGTCGCCGGTTTTATTGAACATCAAATAAAGCCCGTAATGAACAGGAATGAGTGTTAGGGCAAAAAAGCTGAAAAATCCCATAGTGCTAAAATTAGGCGCAAGTTACGTGTCTGCTTTGACAGCCGATGCGGGTTTAACCAATAAAATGTTGTTTTCGTATTGAACAACCTCAACGGAATGTCCCCGTTCTATCCAACCGCTCAACGAATGGGCCTCCCATTCCTTTCCGTCAATTTCAATCGTTCCGCCAGGGCGCAGCGGCCCAAGGGTTTTACCTGCTCGGCCAATCAAGTCTAGGTCCACCGGATTTGAACTGCGAAACCCAGCCTGGCTTTTAAGTTCCGTCTCAACCGAAACCCTTCTGAAAAAGGTTGATTGGGGAAGGAATTTTAAAGCCAGCAACGCTAGGGCTAAACTGCCCGACAAAGCCAGCACCAGCACCCACAAGGAGCGAATCAAGCCGTTGGGCTCGGGAGCCGAAATTCCCCAACCCGGCTCGGCCGGCAGGTTTGCCGTGATGGATAAAACAAGCGAAACGAGCATCAGCAAACCACCTGCAATTCCAGCGATGCCAAAACCGGGAATGACAAAAATTTCAAGCCCCAACAACAACAAACCCACCACAAACAAAAGAATCTCCCAATACATGGCCATGCCTTCCAAATAATTGGGAATAAAAAACAACAAGGCCGCAATCAAGGCCGCCAACCCAGGCAACCCTACTCCAGGAGATTGCAACTCGAAAAATATTCCCAACAAAATAATCGAGAGCAATATCCCGCTCACTTCAGGCCGCAAAAAAAACAAAACCAAACTCCTTGCCCCCCCTGAATCAAACTCCTTTTGTTCGCTGTTTTCTAAGCCTTGCGCCCGAAGTAATTCCTGTAAACTGGAATAAGTCCCATCGCTAAAACCTAGGTTCAACGCCTCCGAAGAGGTTAAACTAACCACCTTTCCTGAATCATTTACACCCGGAACCACCACCGACCCATCAACCATGGCTTCGGCTATGCTGGGATTTCGGCCGCGTTGCAAGGCCGTTTCCCGCATTTTTGCCCGCATAAAAGACTGGTACTTTTCATCTACTTTTTCGCCGTCCGAGCCCACAACCGTAGCGGCTCCCATGGTAGCACCGGGCTTCATAAAAATTTTTGTGCAAGCAATCGAAATGAAGGCGCCTGCCGAAGCGGCATTGTTTTCTATATAAACCCAAACGGGAATGGGTGAATTCAACAGGGCTGTACGGATGTCGTCGGCGGCATCTACCGCCCCGCCATAGGTATCCATTTCAATAAGAATCAAATCCGCTTCCCATTCTTTGGCTTCTTCCAATCCGTCCAATACAATTTTACGAACCGGAGCCGCAATCTCTTGTTTAATGGGCAAGCGGTATATGCGTTGGTAAGCCTGGGCCGGCAAATCCAGCAGGCCCAACACCCCATACAACAGAAATAAAACAAGATTACGCATGCTTGATTGATTTTAATACATGAAGCATTTCGCTCTGAATCTGGGCCGAAGCCGAGGCTACTATTGAGGGCCCTTGCAACCAATTCTGATCGCCCAAATGGCTGCACACTTCTCCCCCAGCCTCTTTAACAATCAAAGCCCCTGCCGCTACATCCCAAGGTTTTAAGCCAAACTCGTAAAACGCTTCGTACCTTCCATCGGCTACATGTACCAAATCCAATGCAGCACTTCCAAACCGGCGCAACCCGTGTGTTTTTTTCATGAATTGAGGAATCAGTTCGCCCAGATAGTCTGCATGTTCAAATTGATTCACAGGAAATCCGGTTGCAATTAGAGCGTCTTCAAAGTGGGCACAGGTGGAAGTGCCAATCGGCTGCCCCTGACAATAAGCCCCCTTCCCAACCTGTGCCTCATACAATATACCCCGTTCAACATCATGAACAAAACCCGCTACAATCTCTCCATCTTCAACCAGCGCCACACTAATGGCATAATGAGGAATTCCATGTATAAAATTGGTGGTGCCATCCAAGGGGTCTACCAGCCAATACGTTGTGGTTTCTTTGCCGCCTTTCCCCCCTTCTTCTCCCCAAAATCCAATTTTCCCATCCAACTCCAACAACCCTTTCTGCAATTGACTTTCTGCGTTCCGATCTACATACGAAACCAAGTCGTGAAGACCTTTTCGCTCAACATTGCCCGAATCAAACATCCTAAATGCATCAAAAAGGAAATCTGCAACCTGATTTATGGTCAAACGAACCCCTTCCCAAAAAGCCTCAGGGCGATTTACCATTTCAACAACTTAGATTCCCATTTTTTAGCCATGAACACTCCAGTGGTTCCTAAGCCTATCAAGGCAAAAGCAATCAATTCGGCTTGGGTCAGGTTCATTCCCAGCCACCGAAATTCGGCATTTACCCGTATTTGCTCAATCAGCAACCGTTCTAAGCCATTCATGATTAAATACATAAAGAACATTTGCCCTGCCACTTTAAAGCGGTTTCGAAACAACCACAGGCCTAAAAATAGCAAAGAGCCCATTAGAATTTCATACAGCATGGTCGGAAAAACAGGCAAGGGCAAACGCTTGCAATAGGTCATGTGCGGCGGGCAATTTTGAATGTCTATGCCTTGCCGGTTTACGTTGTGTGGAAAATCAAAGGCAAACATCCAATCCGGCAAAAAAGACAATGCCCCTGGCTTCGGAAAATAGGCATGGTCAACCCCCTCAGGCGTTTCCGAATCAAAATAATAATAGTACCCTGTTGCAGCCAAATCGGTCTTAAATTGTTCGGCCGGAACCAAACTGTACTTCCGATTTTCATCAATTCGATACGCCGAATTAACGATGCCCCAGTCTCCGTCGCCCGACAAAAAGCAACCCATGCGTCCTACCGCATACGCCAAAATCAAGCCCGGTGCTACAGCGTCCGCCAAATGGATCAGCGCAAATTTGCGCTTTCGGGCGATGTACCAAACCCCCAAAAATCCACCGATCAAACCTCCATAAAAGGTCAGACCTGAGGTGGAAAAAAACGACCCGATGGGGTCTCGAAAAAACTCGGCAGGATATTCCAAATTGTGAAACACCTTGGCTCCTAGTATCCCAAAAATGGCAGCATACATGGTAATCTGACCTACCATTTCATAGGGCCTAAGCTGCACTATTTTATCCTCAGGAGTTGGCAATTGCTTCCGCTTCACCTCTCGGTACCTCAACCATGCAAAAACAGCCCCTACTGCCAAACCCGCAATCCAATTTCCCTGAAACGACAATATATACCCCTGTGGGTCTGCCTTAAACAATTCAGCTTCGGTAACAAATCCCAGCAATTTAAAGCCAATAAAAAATCCAGTCAAACCCTGTAAGGCTAAATCCAAGGTATTGGGCCCCTCGCCAATCCGTTGTTTTACTGGAAATGGCTTTACCAGCCCCAATTGCTCTTTCCGCTTTAATTCTTGCCCTAAAACCCAGGCAGCAGATAAAAAAGCGAGAGCCACCATGGCTCCAAACGAAGGTGGAAATTCCAACGAAAACGTGGTTCCAAATACATAGTTCAACAAGTAGTTTAGTGTTGGAAACATGGGCTGTTTTTTTTATTCGGTGGTTTGTTTGGGTTGATTTATATGACAAGCTTCGACATCCATGTGCCCTGTTTTTGGATCAATCTGAACCAATCGAACCTGCTGCAAGCTATGGCTGTATAAGGGGTCGTAGGCCGCTCTGACCCGAACGTAGTTCTCAGAATACCCCAACATACTCCCGTCCCGTTCGCTGCCCTCCCACAATACACTGCGTAGGCTTCCAATTTGTTCAGAATAAAACCGATTTCGCATAAATTCTGACTCCTGCCTCAAAAGCCGGTTTCGCTTTTTTCGCTCGGCTAAAGGCACCTTTCCATCCAACCGAATTGCCGTGGTGTTTTCCCTTTCGCTGTAGGTAAATACATGCAAATAATCCACAGGCAAACTGTGCAAAAACGCTTGGGTATCTTGAAACAATCCCTCGGTTTCGCCGGGGAATCCAACAATCACATCTACCCCTATACAGGCTTCAGGCATGCGTGATTTTATCAAATGAACCCGCTCCGCATACAATTCAGTTCGATACCTGCGGCGCATTCGCTCCAATATGGCATCGCTTCCCGATTGCAATGGCAAATGAAAATGAGGCACAAAGCGCTGGCTTTGGGCTAAATATTCTATCAAATCAGCCGTCAATAAATTCGGCTCTATGCTCGATATCCGAAACCGAACCTCCAGGTCTAGCTGATCCAGCTGCCGAACCAAATCTTCAAAATGCTCTCCGGTCGTTTTTCCAAAATCTCCAATGTTAACCCCCGTCAATACCAGCTCTTTAACTCCCTGACTTGCCGCTTCCTTAGCCTGATTCAAAACCTCGGCAATAGAGGGATTCCGACTTCTGCCTCTGGCCAATGGAATGGTGCAAAAAGCACAGAAATAATCGCAGCCATCTTGCACCTTCAAAAATGTTCGGGTACGGTCTCCAAACGAAAAAGAAGACACAAAATCTCGGGTTTCTTTTATTGGACTGCGTTCGATTTTGGGCCTAAAACCCGCGGATTCTTCCAAAATCGACGTGTAATGGCCCACCTCAAATTTCTCCTTGGCCCCAATAATTTTGGTTACACCCGGTATTTGTTCTATTTCCTCAGGCTTTAATTGGGCATAACAGCCTATCACCACTACCTTTGCCCCTGGATTCGCCTGCAAAGCCTCCTCTACCACTTTTCGACATTTTCGGTCGGCATGTTCCGTTACGGAACAACTGTTTATCACATATAGGTCGGCCGCAGATTGAAATTCCACACGCTCTACCCCAACTTCGGCTAATTTTCGAGCCAAAGTCGAGGTTTCAGCAAAATTTAATTTGCAGCCCAGCGTGTAATATGCCGCCGTCTTCATGCCCTCAAAGGTAAAGTTTTATACCCTTACAGGTCAAATTGTTTGGAAATATAACCTTGTACTTCATCTTGAGCCTGCCATGGCAACATATGCCCCTTACCATCAATGCAAAGGCCATAGGCTCCAACTTCCGAAATCTCCTCTTCCAGCATTTTTGGCTCAAGCATGGCATCGGCCGAACCATAAATGTAATGCACCTTTGATTTCCACTTTTCTACCGTCTCCTTGTGGCAATTCCTTTCTTTTAATCCGCTTAATACGCGTTGCATCAACTCCGGATTCAAGCCTTTCATTTGCCTACGCAACAACCTTCCCTCGGGCCTTTTTAGCCAATAAAGCTCTGGCTGAAACAAAGACTGAATAAACATCCGAAAATAGGCTTCTGGATTTGCACCCAACATGGCTATGGCCTGCTCCCTGTTCTGCTTCCTTTTTTCTGTATCGGCCGAGGCATAGGAATTAACCAATACAATACCGGCTACTTTTAAAGGATACCGATGCAGATACTCCAAGGCTACGTAGCCGCCCATGCTATGCCCCACCAACAAAAACGGCCCCGCATTTCCCATCAAATGCTCCTGCAACCAATCCGCATACGCTGGAATTCCAAAGCTAAAATCGGCCGACGCTGGATTGCCACCAAACCCTGGCAAATCCAGACAAATGGCATGTCGAAAGGCTTCTGTGCACCTCCAACTCTGCCACATGAACGAAGATTCATTTAAACCATGAATCAATACAGGAACCGGCGTCAATTCTACTGCTTTATAAACGAAACCGTTCCTACTGCCGCCTCTGTATCCAAGCAGCGTATAAAATACCGGCCCTGCGGCAAACCTTCAAGGGGTATAAATCCAGGAACAACTGTCATTTTTCCCGACTGCAACCGCTGCCCTTGCATGTTTACAATTTCAAAACGGCTTCCTGGAGCTATGCCATCAATCCACAACCGATTGCCGGCCGGATTTGGCCAACATTTCACCTGAACTTTTGTTCCCGAAATGCTCGATATGGGCGCCTCTAAGGTTCCCGAAAAAATCCCCCTGCCATGCGAAAACACAAACAATCGACCGTCGCTGCGCATCCGTAGCTGATGAATACTAACCATGGGGATCTGATTCTCGGCCAACCAATGTTGCCCCCCATCCGTCGTGTAGTACAATCCATAGTCGGTGGCCGCAAACAATATCTGCTCGCTCCAAGGACTCACCTCTATACTGTTCACGGGCAATCCCAACGGAAAATCTCCCGTTATATCGGTCCACACTGGGCTTGCATTGGCTTGTGTTACCTTCCACATCATGGGGCCTGTACTGTAGGTGCTAAATCCAATAAACAAGGTATGGGTATCTACCGGCGAAGCCTTGATGCAGCTCATAAATTTTCCAGCCATGCTGCTGGGAATCGTTCCAGATAGGTTGTCCTCGTCCCCCGCTACCGAACCATAGGCATCCAATACCCGGTAAAATTTTCCTGTTCCCCCAAAATAAATCGAAGGATACACCTCGTTGGTTACCCCTATGGCATATAAATTCGCAACGGGTGCCGTTATGGGAAACCACAAAGAACCGCGACTAATGCTCATCCAAGCCCGAAAACGCGTTACAAAATACAGCTGATCCCCATCCAATGGATTTCCTTCAAAGGGAGAAATGAACCAGGTGTCTTCATCCACATTGTCGTCAAAATCCGAATCCAACCCATTTAATATGTAATCAAAATCCGGAAATTGCTCATGAATGTTGTCCGACCTCAGCAAATGTCCATTTTGCCACGACACATAACCTACGTTGTTTATTTGCTGATGCTTAAAGGCAAACCCTCCGTCACCACCAAACAACTTTTTGGTTCCTCCAAAAACTTGCTGCCCTTGGTGTGTTCCATTGTCTTGGGTTCCCCCTATGTAGGTTTGTCCTGTTGGCCAATAGGTTCCTGCATAAAACTGGGTGATTCGATACCCTTCATTCAACGATTGTACAAAGGCGGTATTGACTTGCTGAAAGGTGTACCTGTACAATCCTCCATCGTTGTAGGCCACAAATACATTGTTTTGACCAGGTAAAAAAGTAAATCCATGGTAATCTGCATGGCTGTCGGGCAATTCATCCCAAGTTGTTCCACCATCGGTACTAAATCCAGAGGTTACCGACCCCACCAATATTCGAGCGGCATTCAGCGGGTCCACCTCTAAAGCCAAACAATACCAAGGGAAATAAAATCGAATGCCAAAGCCCGATGGATTTCCACGCAAGGTCCAGCTTCCACCTGCATCCGTTGTTCGATATACCCCAACAACATCGTCTCCATTGGAATTTTCTAAAATGGCGTACCATGTTGAACTGTCTGATGGAGCCACCGCCATTTCAATGCGCCTAAAATTGGGCGGCAACCCGGCCGAACTCAATACAAAACTCCCCGAAGCCCCAGTATAAGAACGGTAAACGCCCTGCCCATGCACCCCAATAACAACGGTTCCCGAGGCTAAAACATGCAAATCGGTAACGTTCGAATTCCCAAAAACCTGCTCGAACTGCTGTCCCTGATTTTGTGTTCTCCAAAGCCCCCCCGTCGCCGTTGCCACATAAAACGTACCTGAATCCTCCGGCGAAAATAAAATCCGCCAAGCATATAAAAAAGGGGAAACTCCCGAACCCGGTATGAGCTGAAAAGATTGGGCATCGTCCCAGCTTTCAAAAATACCGGCTCCCGGAATCCCGGCCGAGTTGCCCGCCGGCTCCCCCGAACAATATACCCAGTGGTTCGGATTAAAAGGGTCTTGGGCCAATCCCGTTACCGATAAATTCGCTGCATCGTCTTGAACCGGATTCCACGAAAACCCCGAGCTGTTGCTTTCCCAAATGCCTCCGCTGATTCCCGCCGCCAAATACCGCGAACTGTCCCGAACATCTATGCAAAAGGCCCTGGTTCTTCCCCCTACATTCCCCGGCCCCAATTCAAATAGATTTTCCAAAATCCCCCCCGCCTTTGTACTTCGAGCCTCCAGTGCACTCTGCCGAGCCAAACGTATTTTTTCAACGTCTTCAAAGCCTCCTGTTAATCCGCGCATTTCTCGCCACTGATTCAACCAACCCGGATTCATCGGCTCCCCTTTGGGCTTTTCTAGCTTTGAATGCCCCCCTTTTATGACAAGCTGCGGCAGCAAAAGCACAATGCCCATCAGCAAGGCAAACCCAATTCCTACTTTTTCCTTTTTCTTCATGCTCAAAGATACAACCCCAACTCAGCAAATAAAAGACAGAAAGGCAAACCCCAACCAATTTAAGCCCAAATTCCAACCTAAGAATTTGATTATTCAGCTAGCCCTCAATAAATTTAATCCCCTTGTTTACTTTTACAGCGCTACCCAGCCCCCAGTTTTAAAAACCATTAAAGCAATTCACCCAAAAAATACCCCCAAATGGCCTCTCAAAAGACCCAAACCTGGTTGCTGATTCTGGTCGCTTCTCTTGGCTATTTTGTTGACATTTACGACCTAATCCTTTTTCAGGTTGTCAAGGAAGCCAGCCTCATTGACCTTGGAATTACGGACGAAGTCCTCCGCAAATCCCACAAAATTTCTTTGTTCAATTGGCAAATGTCAGGAATGCTCGTCGGTGGACTGGTTTGGGGTGTGCTGGGCGACAAACTCGGACGAATTAAAACCCTGTTTGGCAGCATTCTACTTTACAGCCTAGCCAACATCGCAAACGCCTATGTTTGGGATGTTCCCTCCTATGCCGCCGTTCGTTTTATGGCGGGCCTTGGACTCGCCGGTGAACTGGGCGCCGGCATTACCCTCATTAGCGAGGTTATGCACAAAGACAAACGCGGGTATGGAACCATGATTATGGTTACCTTCGGAGCCCTAGGTGCCGTTTTTGCTTACTTGGTAGCCGAAAGCTTCAGCAGCTGGAAATCAGCATATTGGGTCGGCGGACTCATGGGTTTGGCCCTCCTCGCTTTGCGCATCGGAACCATGGAAAGCGATATGTTTAAAGCCGTTAAACACGAAAAAAACAGAGGCAATTTTTTCTTGCTCTTTCAATCCAAAGCCCGATTGCTGAAATACTTGGCATGCATTGGCATGGGATTGCCCGTCTGGTTCGTCGTTGGTGTTTTAATTGCTCTCATTGATTCACACTTCTCCAAAGCTCTTCATTTCCCCCCTTCCATTCAGGTCGGTAAGGCCATTATGTTTGTTTATATCGGCCTGTCGGTCGGCGATTTGCTGGCCGGACTACTCTCTCAATGGTTTAAATCTCGACTCAAAGTAGTTCTTGCTTACCTTATTTTCTCGGCCATTATGTCGGCCATATACCTCAGTGGAAGCTTCGTTCAACATCAAAACTGGATTTACGGAATGAGCCTGCTTCTGGGCATCAGTACCGGCTATTGGGCTTTGTTTGTAACCGTTTCGGCCGAACAATTTGGCACCAACATTCGGTCCACAGTGGCCAATACCGTACCCAATTTTGTGCGCGGGGCAGTTGTGCCTATCACTTTGCTTTTCAAATACTTAGCTGAATCACCCCAGTTTGGAACCCGGGGCAGCGCCAGCATTGTTGGAATAATCTGCATCGGAATCGCCATAATCAGCACCCTTTATTTGAAAGAATCTTTCGGTAAAGACCTGAATTTCAGCGAGAAGTAGTTGTTTTTTTCTTTTTTAGGGGCGGTTGCGGGCTTTCAGCACTTGTCCGCAGCCCGAAAGGGGGCAAAGCAGGGCAAAAAGGAGCTCCTAAAGTCGCTCTTTTTGCCCGGCTTTGCCATCCCTTTCGGGCTTTGCGGGCAAGTCGCTTCAATCCCTACCGCGGCCCTCCCTTTCCTTCATTTTCTCTATACCAACGGACCTATGCTGCTTAAACACCCAGTTGAACTCGTAGGTTTAACCCCAAGCAATTCCAAATTATCGTTAAGCAAACCTGTTATATACATGCCTTTCCCCTACCTTTGCAGCCTGTTTTATAAAGCAAAAAACCGCCGGTGAAATCTTCCTTACGCATCTTAATTCCACTGTTTGCCATTTTGGGGGGATTGGCTCTGTACAAATGGATAAATACCCCGAAAACGGTAAGCAACCCTGCTCCAACTCCCCCTTCCTCACAACAAGGCTTCATCTGCTCTGCCCTTTCTCAAGCCACAACCATTGAATTCACGGGCGAACTTCTTCCTGTGCAGTCTCTGTCCATAATTCCTGAATTGTCGGGCAAAATTCAATCCGTTTTTGTTCAAGAAGGCGCAGCCGTTCAAACCAACCAAATCCTGATTCAACTCGATGACCAAGAATGGCTGGCCGCAAAAAACAAAGCAGAAGCCAATTACCAAATGGCAAACTCTAAAGCCGAACGTTTAAAACCGCTGGTCAGCAGCGGTTCCATCTCTCAACTTGATTACGACGAGGCCTTTTACTCCGCTCAGCAACGAAAAGCAGAATTCGATTTGGCAAGCCTGCACCTGTCACGATGCAAAATCAAAGCCCCCTTCAACGGCAAAACATCTCTGTTTTCGTTGAGTCCCGGACAATTCGTAAAAGCCGGCGAACCCCTGTTCAATCTGCTCAAAATTGACCAATTAGACCTTATGTTTCAAGTTCCAAGCAAATACCTGGGCAACATTCAAGCAGGCGATTCATTGTGGATGCAACTACCCAACAGCCCCCCCTTGTTTATTATTGCCGATCGAATTTCTCCAAACCTCGACTCCGATTTCAGAAACAGCATGGTGAAAGCCCGAATCCAAAATCCGAACCAAAAGCTAAATCCAGGTTCTGTGGTCCAAGTTCTTTTAAAACCCGCAAACCCGAACTCCATTTGGATCCCTGCTCAAGCCGTAGTTCCTCAGCTTCGAGGTTTCACGGTGGCTAAAATTGCATCTGGAACCGTTTCTTTTGTTCCTGTTTCCTTAGGTTCCCGCACCGACAATTCCGTTGAAATTACCTCTGGCTTGGTTCCGAACGATACGCTGCTTACCACCGGCCTTCTTCAATTAAAACCCGGCGATAAAGTTTCGGTTGTATTCCCCAGCAAAACCGCTCCAATCCCATGACTTTACCCGAACTCAGTCTAAAACGGCCCGTTCTGGTATTGGTCCTTAACCTTTTTCTGGTCCTTTTTGGAATTCTTGGCTTCCGGCTTCTGGGCGTTCGGGAATTTCCTTCCGTAGATCCGCCCGTTATTACCGTTACCACTTCGTACGCCGGTGCAAATCCAGATATTGTTGAAAGCCAAATCACCGAACCCCTCGAAAAAACAATAAACGGAATTGCCGGGGTTCGCAGCATCTCCAGCAGCTCCAATCAAGGGAAAAGCCTTATCCGAGTCGAATTTGAACTTTCTGCCAATTTAGACGATGCCGCCAACGATGTGCGCGACAAAGTCGGACAAGCCTTAAATGCGCTTCCCACCGACATTGACGCACCCCCCGTTGTTACCAAGGCCGATGCCAACTCAGATGCCATTCTCTCTATGCTCGTTCAAAGCAATACACGTACCCATTTGGAAGTAAACGATTTTGCAACCCGCGTTGTTTTAGAACGAATTCAAACCATTCCCGGAGTTAGTACCGTCCAAATTTGGGGCGAAAAACGCTATGCCATGCGGCTTTGGCTCGACCCCCTTAAAATGAAAGCCCTGGGCGTTGACCCAGCCCAAGTAGCCCAATCCCTTCAGCAAGAGCACGTTGAACTGCCCTCCGGAAAAATCACAGGCATTCAAACCGAACTGACGCTCAAAACCATGGGGCAGTTTAAAACTGCGGCCGAATTTGAAAACCTAATCGTTGTTCAAAATCAATTCAAAACCGTACGACTTGGCGACATTGGAAGAGCCGAATTGGGGGCCGAAAAAGAAGAAACCGTACTGAAAGAGTCGGGAATACCCATGGTTGCTCTGGCTCTTGTACCCCAACCCGGTGCAAATTACCTCGACATCGCCGCGGAATTTTACCGCCGGTACGACTTGATAAAAAAGGAAGTCCCCTCCGATATTCGTCTAGATATCGCCCTTGATTCAACCATTTTTATTAAAAAATCAATCGGCGAGGTAGCCGAAACCCTCATCATTGCTGTTCTCCTGGTCATTCTCATTGTCTTCTTATTTTTCCGAAACCTCAACGTGGCATTTCGACCCCTTATCGACATACCGGTTTCCTTAATCAGTACCTTTTTTGTTATGTTCCTGCTTGGCTACTCTATCAATGTGCTGACCTTGCTGGCCATTGTGCTTGCAACCGGCCTGGTGGTTGACGATGGCATTGTGGTAACCGAAAACATTTTTAAAAAATTGGAACAAGGCAAATCTAGGCTTGCCGCCGTTCAAGAAGGTGCCGCTGAAATCAATTTTGCCGTCATTTCAACCTCCATTGCTCTGGCCGTGGTTTTTCTTCCCATCGTTTTTCTTCCCGGTTTCGTAGGCCGACTTTTCCGCGAATTTGGCATCGTTATGGCTACCGCTATTCTAGTTTCTGCCTTTGTTTCGCTTACCCTAACCGTGGTTCTTAATCTATGGCTAGCTCCCAAATCAGGATACAAAACTTCGGCATTTTATGAAAAAACAGAACCCTTTTTTCAACGATTAAATGCCCTTTACCAAAACTCTTTGGCCCCCTTTTTCTCGCACAAATACCTGACTTGGGGAATATTTGGATGCGCCCTGCTCGGTATTTTCTTCCTTTACCGTTCCATTCCAAAAGAACTGGCTCCCTTAGAAGACCGAAGCTCTCTTCGGGCCATTGTTACAGCCCCCGAAGGGGTTTCCTACGAGTACATGTTCCATTACATGGACAATTTGGTGCAAATGAGCATGGATTCGGTCCCTGAAAAAACCATTGTGCTGTCGGTTACCTCGCCTGGCTTTTTTGGAAGCGGAGCCCCCAATACCGGTTTCTTGCGTGTCCGCTTGTGCGAGGCCGAACATCGAAATCGATCTCAGGCCGACATCGCTGCAAAACTCAGCCGCGATCTAAACTCCCTCGGTCTAGGCCGGGTTTTTATTGCCCAAGAACAAACAATATCGACCGGAAACCGACTGGGCCGGCAACTGCAGTTGGTGATTCAACATGCACAATTCGACTCCATTAAGGCCTGGTTGCCTGCCATTCTAGACAGCATCAGAACCTCTCCAAAATTATCGGGAGTCGATGTCGATTTAAAATTCAACAAACCGGAAAATCAAATTGTTGTTTCGCGTGGAAATGCAGCCGCCCTGGGCCTTTCCATCTTAGACATAAACAACACCCTTCAATTGGCTTACACCGGCAAACGCTTGGGCTATTTTACAAAAGACGGAAGGCAATACCCTGTTTTGGTTCAAATGGAACGCATCCATCGAAACGAACCCAGCGATATCCTAAGCCTGAATGTTGTCAATTCCAAAGGAATTGCCGTTCCACTTGAAAATGCAGTTGAAATTCTTGAGGTTTCAGCTGCACCCCAGATTTACCATTACAACCGATACCAATCTGCAACCCTTCAAGCCGACCCCGCCGAAGGAATTGCCCTTGGTGATGCCATTCAAGAAATGAACGAAATCGCAGATGCCATTCTACCCTCCGATTTCTCAAAGGAATGGACAGGCCCTTCCCGCGATTTTTTGGAAAGTTCTGGCAATACCACTTGGGCCTTTTTGTTCGCCCTTTTATTGGTTTACTTGATTTTAGCCATTCAATTTGAAAGTTTTATCGACCCCTTTATTGTTATGCTAACCGTTCCCTTGGCCCTGTTTGGTGCTCTTTATGCTTTGTGGGCATTTGGTTTTACCCTCAATATATTCTCTGAAATTGGCATCATTATGCTGATTGGCCTGGTTACCAAAAATGGTATTTTAATTGTTGAATTTGCCAATCAACTTCAAAAGCAAGGGAATTCAAAGGCAGAGGCCGCCCAAAAAGCGGCGGCCGAACGTTTTCGCCCCATTTTAATGACGTCCATGGCCACCGCTTTGGGTGCTTTGCCCATCGCCCTTTCCCTTGGCGCCGGCTCGGAATCTAGGCAACCCCTTGGAGTCGTTATTGTGGCAGGCATTCTATTTAGTTTGATTCTTACCTTGTATTTACTGCCTGTTTTTTATGCAACCCTAAGCCAGACTAAGCTCAAACAGCCCGTCCCATGATTAAGAATCTGTTGACCCATTTTTGCTGTCTTGCCGCTATGTGCCTTCTCTACTTCCCCGGCCAGTCTCAAACCCTTACCCTGCAGGAATGCTTGCGCTTGGGATTGGAACACAACTTGCTTATGCAGGCAAGCAAAATCGACCTGCAAAACCAAGAAAAAAAAGCCAACCTGCTCTCGGCCGGACTCCTTCCCGATCTGGCTCTACGCTCTGACCTCAACCAAAGCTCTTCAAACCTTCGGCAGTCTTTTTCAAATGGATTGCAAGTAGAACAATCTGGCGTTTCTTCTGTAGGCCTTTCGGCGGGGGCAGACCTGCAGTGGGTTTTGTTTGATGGACTTGGGATGTTTTTTCGATTCCGAGCTCTAAAACAAGAATCCAAGGTTAAATCCCTTGAAATGGCCGTTCAAGCCAACGAACAAACAGCTCTCATTTCAAAGGCCTTTTTCAAAGCCCGTGCTTTGCAGGTTAAAAAAGACCACCTGGATCAACTTATTCGAAACCAACAAAAACAACTTGATTTGGCTACCGAAAAATGGAAGGCAGGTGTTTTACCCAAACAAACTGTTTTGCAATTAACCATTGAATTCAACAAAAGCAAAATTCAATGGATACAGGTGGATTCTGAATTAAAAAATAGCCTTAGCGACCTATCCGAAAAAATTGCTTTCTCAAAACCCATCGCCCAAGTAGATACCCTTATTCCCACCAATCTCCTTCGGCTTCCAACATCTGAGTTAGAAAGCCCAGCCTATGAATCAACCCTTTTGCTTCAGCACCTTAAATCGGAAGAAAAATGGCTGTCGTTAACCTTGCAGTCTGCAAAAAGTCAACGCTACCCCACCTTAGCCTTCAATTCTTCTTTTCAATTTTCCCAAACCGACAACAGCGCCGGTTTCTCGCTGTACAACCGGTCGTTCGGCCCTACGGTAGGCCTAGGATTTCGACTGCCCTTGCTTGGACGGAATCAAATTCAAAACGCCATCCAAGATGCCAATCTTGCACTTCAATGGAATTCCTTAAATCAAAAAAAAATGGAACGGTTTCTAAACCTAACCCACCAAATAGCCCAACAGCGTTTAACTGGATTGATTCAACAATTGGAATTGATTCGCTTAAATGCAGCAGCCGCCAAAGAAAACATGGCCTTAGCTTCACAAGGATTTGAAAGAGGGGCAATTAGCCTTGAATCGTTGATTTTAGCGCAGCAAAGCTGGTTGGAATCTCAAATCCAATCCGAAGATATTTTGCTCAACACCCTTGAAACGGTTTTGGACGAAACCTCCCGCTTGGGCGTCCTAAAAAGATTGGATTAAAACCGATGAATGATTTTTAATTCATGCTCATGCAATTCCGCTTGGGCCTTGTCTAAATCTTCGGCAAAACCCAACAAATAACCTCCGCCGCCACTTCCACACAACTTCAAATAATAAGATTGGGTGTCTAAGCCCCGTTTCCATATTTTACGAAAACGCCGCGGAATCATAGGCCTTAAATAGCTCAATGCCAATGCCGACAATTCCTTAAGATTTTCAAACATCTCCTGGGCTTCTCCTTTTAAGAAGGCCTTTATGCAATTGTCGCTGAACGGAATAATTTCTTGTTTTACCACCGCCAAGAAACCCTCTTCTTTGCATTTATCTAAAAAGAGATTTACAAGTGGTTGCGTATTTCCAGGCTTGCCTGTATTGATTAAAAAAATTCCGGATTTGCCACTCACTTTGCTTTTCGGAAGCCCTACCCGATTGATGCATTCTTTCGATTCAATCAACATGGGTTGCCGCAAATAACAAATAAGAGGGTCCATTCCGCTGCTCTTTCCATGAAAGTAACTTTCCATTCTGGCTAAGCTTTCTTTAAGTCGAACGGTGTCTGTTCCCGAAAGTGGCTTGGTATTTGAAATTTTTTCTAGGGCATACCGGTCATATACAGCCGCAACCAAGGCCCCTGAACTTCCAACACCAAATCCTTGTGGAATGGAAGAATCAAACAGCAAGCCCGCTTCTATTTCCCGCTCAAAGGTCTCAACATCAAAAACAAAAGGCAATTTTTGGGTTTCAATCAAATCGGCCAAATGTGCAGCGTATTTTTTAAGACTTTGGTTGGATTTTTTGGCTTCTAGGGCAGACAGAAAATGGGGTTCGAAGGTAAGGCGGCCTCCAAATTCTTCGTAAGGGATACTTAATGCCATGGCATTGTGTATTACCCCGTACTCCCCAAACAGCAATATTTTAGAATTAAAATCGGTTAGCTGCTCACTCATACATTTGAATTTCGTTCAACAGGGCCGTTTCCCATGGCGTCGTCAAGCCGCTTGCCTTGACAAAATTTAGCGGAGACTTCCTCCAAAAAGATTTGAACTTTGTCGTGAATAGAATTCGGATACAATACATGTACGTTGGGGCCTGCATCGAGCGTGAAACAAACCGGCAGGCTGGTTTGTTTACGAAAGGTTCGTATTTCTTCAATTACCGCAATGGTATTGGGCCTCATTAACAAGTAGTTGGAGGCAGAGGTCATCATCATGGCGTGCAGAGACAAGGCCTCGGCTTCCGCCAATTCAACAAACCCTTGCGAATCGCCCTCTTTTAATATGTTCAACAAACGCTGGGTATTTGATTCAGCCTGCAAAAATCTTCGCTCAGCATACCAGTGGTCCGTCATCAGGCCGTGGCCCACGGTACTGCTTACCTTTTTCTCAGCCTGATCCACCATCAAAATAGCATCTCGCATTCCATTAAAAATAGAATGAACCTCAAAAGGAAGCGGTGCTCCTTCTTCCAAAGAGCTGTTCAGCCCTTTAGAGGCTCCCCAACTCACAAACCCACCATACAAAGAACGACAGGCACTGCCGCTTCCAAGCCGAGCCCAACGCGAAGCGATTTGATAAAAATTCGGAGGACGTTCTTGGCCCCTAAATTGAAGTTCTAAATCAAGCAAGCACAAAGCCAAAGCTGCCATCCCTGAGGCCGAAGATGCAATACCGGCCGAATGTGGAAACGTATTAGAGGACGAAATCCGAAGCGAATGCGCCTTCCAAAAACCGCAATCGTCTCCCAACAATTGAAGCAAGGCCCAAATTTTGGGTTCGAACCCCTCTTTGCGTTGACCGTCTAGGTAAAACTGAACCGGTTCGCCGCCGCTGCCAACAATGGGAATTGCCTCGACTTGGGTTTCGGTGCGCGCCGCCTGTAGGGTAAGTGAAACAGAGGGATTGCAGGGCAATTGAATCCCATACTTTCCCCAGTATTTTACCAAGGCAATGTTTGAGGGAGCTTGCCAGCGAGAAATCAAACTCATCCAAAAAGGATTAAGGGTTGGTTTTTCTCTACCGCTTGTCCTTGAACCACTTTTATTTCAGAAATCAGTAGATCGCTGGGGGCTTTTAAAACATTTTCCATTTTCATGGCTTCTAAAATCAGCAACGCTTCCCCTTTGCGAACCACATCGCCGGGCTTTACTGGAATGGTTAAGACCAAACCCGGCATGGGCGACCTTAATTCCGAGATCTTTTTCCCTGCCGGATCGGGCAAACCCAAGGCCAACAGCTGCAAATCCTGAGCATCTTGTACGCGCAATTCGACCCGATGGTGCTGAATCATGAAAACCACGGTTCTCAATCGAAAATCAACCTCAACCACAGAAACACGAACGCGTTCGCCCTTAAAATCGACATAAAAACCATGAAACGAATCGCCTTGGACTTTAATTTGGCCAGAAAAGCCGGGTGCATTCCAGCCTTCTGCTGGCGAACCGACCACCTGAAAAACTTTATCTTGAGTAGATACCTTGTAAGCTCCAGACATGTTCTTTGTACTTTAAAGCAAAGGTACATAGATTCAGGTAGTTTATTTGACAGGTCCAAAATCAATTTCTTAAACGAAGTGAATGGGACCTTCTTTAGCATGCTTTCCATTCTATCTGCCAAAGGTTTTCTGCTACCTTCGTTCATCTTTTAAAACAACCATGCCAAAAAAATACACAGAAGTCTCCCTTCACCCCTCAAAAATGGCCTCCATTCAACGCAGGCACCTTTGGGTTTTTTCGGGTGCTTTAGAAAAACAACCGGAGAACATTAAATCTGGAGCGTGGATTTACTTGGCGGTAAAAGGCAACATTGTTGCTTCTGGCTTTTACAATCCTGGCTCAATTGCCATGCGCATTGTTTGCTTTGAGAAACGCGAGCCCTTGCCGGCATTGTTCCAGCAAATTATTGGTCGAGGAATCGAACTGCGCAAACAACTGGCCACGAATTTGCTTAAAGAAACCAACGCCTTTCGGCTATTTCATGGCGAAGCCGATGGCCTGCCTGGCCTGGTTATCGATTCCTACAACGGCCATTTGGTGGTTCAAGCCCACCACGAAGGTATTGATGCCTACAAACTTGAAATTTCAACAGCCATTCAGGCATTGCTAAATCCCAGCACCTTGTATTGGAGGCAGCCCTACCTGAAAGAACAAGCTTTAGGCGATTGGATTTTAGGCAATAAATCTGGAACAGAAATTTTAGAGAACGGCTTGAAAATGACCGTTGATTGGGTAAAAGGCCAAAAAACAGGCCTCTTTTTGGACCAACGCGACAACCGACACCTTCTTTCCAGAATATCCAACAACAAAAGCGTGTTAAACTGTTTTTGCTACGAAGGGGGGTTTAGCTTGGCAGCCCTTCAAGGTGGAGCCCAACAGGTGGTTTCGGTCGATGCTTCAGAACGGGCCATTGATGCTACGACCAACAATGTTCAGGTGAATTTCCCGGAAGCTCGCCATAAAACCATTTGTGCCGACGTTCTAGATTATTTAAAACAGGTTGAATCGGATTTTGACACCATTGTATTAGACCCACCTGCATTTGCAAAAGGACTAAAATCAAGGCACAAAGCCATTCAAGCTTACCGCCGCCTTAATGCATTGGGCATGAAAGCACTAAAAAAGCCCGGCTTTTTGATGACCTTTTCATGTTCAGCGGTGGTGGATGAAAGTATGTTTAGGCAAGCCGTATTTGCCGCAGCCCTCGATGCTCAAGTCTCGGTCCAAATTCTTCAAAAATTAGGTCAGCCCTCTGACCATCCTACCAATCTTTTTCACCAAGAAACTTCGTACCTGAAGGGACTTCTTCTTTACATAACCCCTTGGAATTAAAATACCTTGTTCGAGTTTCTAAGTTGGCGTTCCCCATTTTTGCTGGACTGCTCTCAAACACCTTGGTTGGTGTTGCCGATACCGCTTTTCTTGGGCAAATTGGGGCCCTAGAACAAAGTGCGGCCGGCTACGGTTCCTTGTTCTATTTAGTGGCCTTTATTGTTGCTTATGGTTTATCTATTGGCCTGCAAATTCAAATTGCCCAAGCTTTTGGAGCAAAACGATTGGACGATATTCCTCATTTTTTTTTGCTGGGCATTGTAGGTATCTTTTCCTTTAGCATTGTTTTTTGCGGATTGGTTTTTTGGATTGGAAAACCCGCTTTGCAACTCATGCTGTTTAACGCAGATTTGGTTAACCACACCATGGACTTTCTGAGCGTACGCGTATGGGGCAGTTTATGGCATTTCCCTATGATGGCTTTTTACGCCTTGCTGGTAGGAACCGAAAACTCCAAACCCATCGGATTTATTTATTTTGGAGCCGCAGCGTTGAATGTCCTTTTCGATTACCTGCTTATTTTTGGCAACTTTGGTTTTCCTGCGTTGGGCATGCAAGGAGCCGCCTTGGCAACCATCTTGGCCGAATTCCTGGGCTTCTTGGCTTTCATCGGCGTGGCTTTTCGTCAAAGAAGCACCTTCTTTCGCTTAACTCGACCCCATTGGTTGCATCTAAAACCTTTGATTCAGAAGCTAACAGCAACCTCGACCCCTTTGATTCTTCAAAATTTAATCTCCATGGCTTCTTGGTTCGCCTTCTTTACTTTAATTGAAAAAACAGGCATTCAAAACTTTCAATGGAGTGTGATTCTGCGCAGCGTTTATGGCCCCTACATGATGGTAGGATTAGGCATTGGGGCCGCTACCAATTCCTTGACCGGTCAGCTCTGGGGCGAAAAGAAACAAGCAGAAATTTGGCCCTTGTTAAAATCGGCCGCCTTTTTGGCGTTTTTTAGTTCAAGTTTGATTGGGTCCACCCTTTTTCTGTTTGGCGATTCAATTGCCCGCCTCTTTAGCCAAGACCCCGCTTTGTTGGCCTTAGCTCCCACTACATTCCCGGTGTTGTTTTTAGGACTGGTTTTGTTTTCAGTTTGCCATACCTTTTTTAATGGTTTATCGGGAATGGGTAAAACCAAGCAGGCCCTGTTGGTTGAACTTGGAGCAGTTGCTGTATATTTGGGATACACAGTGGCAGCCATCACCTACATCGTACCGCATCGAATTGACCTGATTTGGTTGGCCGAAGGAGCCTACATGTTGGCATTGGGGGCAGGGTCACTCTGGCTATTATCCATTTGGCTAAAACCCTATGTGCCAACCAAGCAAATTTCAATTTAAACTCCCTTTTCTGGGTTGCCTAATCTGGCTGCTTGCCTTCAATACCTTGAGGCCTCAAGACTTTATTCTACTCAGATCAGGCGATAAACTGAACGTTCAAATTTTAGGCATTACAAAAGAGGCCATCACCTTCCGGCACCCCAATGTGCCCGCCGATTCCATAAGTGCTTTGCCCATTGTAGCCCTGCAACAGGTGAAATTTGCAAATGGACTGGAACAGTATTTTTTCTTACCCAACGAAGACCGCTTGAAAATCACCCAAGTGCTTTTACCGAAGAGCACAACAGAAATCTCCATGGACACCCTGCTGCTGCGCGATGGAAGAATAGAAACCGGGAAGGTGATTGATCGAAGGCGCTTTTCATTGGATATCGGAACTCAATTGGGGAAAAAAGCACAAACCATTCGCCTCTCTAAAATTCACTGCATCCGATATGCCGGGGGCGTTAAAGAAATCATTTGGCCCCTCTATACCTTTGGAAATCCATTTTTCAAGAGCCGAGGGTACGATTACCTTTCGCCCCACTATATAGGCTTTCAAGCTGGAATCAACTTGCCGGTAGGAGCGTTTGCCGAAACCGATAACCAAAACCCGAAATCAGGCTTTGCCACCGCAGGCCTAAGCCTTTCCTTTTCGGGTTTCTTCCGGTTTTACAACGGCTGGGGACTGTATTTTAGTGGTCAACGCAGCAGCAATTCCTACAACAACGGCGGACTTAGGCAAAAACTCTCGGACGAACTTGAATCGGTTGGCTTTTTGGCCTCAAGCCCCGTAAAGCAAAGCGAATGGCTTAACCACACCCTGTTGTTAGGCCCCTCCTACTGCCTTCAACGCGGTCGCTTTATGGGCAATCTAAACCTGGCTTTTGGACTCATTTTCAGCCAAGCCCCCGTCAATCAAATCAACGGAATTTTTCAGGGAATACCCGTTCAATTGTCGTTTATACGGGAATCAAATCCCAGCCCCGCTGTATCGGCCAGCATGGATATACGCTACTTTTTTCACCGCAACTTGCAAGGAATCGCCTCCATGCATTTCGTGGGTGCCGAATTAAACCTGGGGCCGATTCAAGAACAAGTAAGCAGCGAAAATCCCATGGCACCTCCCCCCACCGGCGTGCTTATTCCCCTAAATTCTAAAGCCCCTTTTAGCCAACTCACGTTTCAACTGGGCCTGTTGCTCTCCCTTTCTTTCTTTCCCTAAACGTGTTTCAACCTGCCCCTCATCTGTTTAACATTTTTTTTGACAATAAGAGCCAAGAAAAAAAGCTTCAATTGGTTTTACCCACAACTAATTGTACCTTTGACCAAAACAAAAAAACACATGAAATCATTGCATCTTTTTTCTTTTGCAGCCTTAGCTTCTGTAAGCTTTTTTTCTTGCGGTTCAAACTCCAATTCTGCTGATGCCCAAGGTGCCGCAGCAGGCGATTCGACGGCTGTGGTTTATACGGTAGATGCCTCTGCCACCAAATTAGGTTGGACAGGAAGCAAATTGGTAGGCGGTTCTCATTCGGGCAATATTTCAGTTTCTGAAGGAAGCATAGAGGTGGCGAACGGCAACATTGTTTCTGGCACATTCACTGTAGATATGAGCAGCCTTACCAACACCGACATAACGGATGCAGAAACCAATGGAAAATTGGTTGGGCACTTAAAATCTGCCGATTTCTTTAATGTTGACACCTTCAAGACTGCCACATTTGTGATTTCGGGGGCAACTGTTGCTGCCGATTCATTGGGAAATAGCCACAGCATATCTGGAGATTTGACCATCAAAGGCGAAACCCGCAACATTACTTTTCCCGCCAAGGTTAGCATGAGCAATGGAATGTTGGTTATGATGGCCGGATTCCAAATTAACCGCACCGATTGGGGTCTTAAATACGGCAGTGGTTCATTTTTTAAAGGTTTGGGCGACAACGTAATCAACGACAACATTGATTTTACGCTAAATCTAACCGCCAATGCCCCGGCTGAAGCACCTGTTGCTGCTGCCGAAGAAGTAAAATAAGTAACCCGATAGAACATTGAAAAAGGGGTTGCTTTCGCAACCCCTTTTTTTTTCGGCTGGTCAAGCCGATTTTCCTCCCAAAGACCATGCACACCTGAACATTTGAATATCCATTATCCGGATCAAACACTGCCCAGCCCAGATGTGCAGGGAAATTGGAAAAAAGGGAAGAAGGCCCCGCGCATCCCGCAACGGGGCTCTTCTTTAGTCCCCCACCCTAACCTACTTTTTAGTGCTCAATTCCGCCTCGGCAACAGGCATTTCGGGCATTTCGACCGGCTGGATTTTCTTGCTGGTCAACATCACCTCTCGAGCCAAAATTTCTGTGAACCAGCGGCTTTCTCCCTGATTGCTGGTATAGTTTGAATACCGCAACTGCCCTTCTATGGCCACGGCGTCGCCCTTTTTTAATTTCAACTTTAGGCCGGCGATTTCAGCCGCTTTACCAAACATCACAATAGAATGCCATTGAACGTCCTCCTTCGATTCGCCGGCAGCTGTGGTATAGGTGTCAGAGGTAGCCATTCTGAACTTCGTCAAAGTTCCTCCGTTTTCTAAGGTTTTCACCTCTGGATCCATTCCAAGGTTGCCAATGAGTCGAACTGAATTTTTAATGTTTTTCATGTTTCAATTTTTAGTACATCACAAAGGTCAGAAGGGAGGGCTTAATTATTCGTTATGTAAACGTTTAATAAACGTTTAAAAACGGATAATTTCTACAGCCATTGATATCAAAGGGAAAGCGAAGGGTGTCTAAAGAACAAAAAAAAGTAAATTTTAGACTATGGTATAAAAAACCGCCCTTTTGGGGGATTTCAATGAAGCCCAATCCAAGGGATTTTTCAAAAAAACAGATGGAACAAGGCTCAGAGAGCCATGGCCTAGGTCTGCAGATTTTGGGCATCCCATACAAACCCAAAACGCCGCCCGCATGCGGAGCGATTTGTTCTTGGTTTTTTAGGGGCTTCAAGGATCGAGGTGGCTTGCGGCAGGGATTGAGTAAGGTAGCCCGAAAGGGGTGCTGCCACGGGCCCGCCAGCCGCGCAGGCGACCCTGGGAGCCCGCGCAAGGCGGCTGGGGCCGAAGCAGCACACCGCGGACTACCTACGAAAGCCCGGCTGCCGCCCCAATCCCTTAAACCAATTTAAAACAACATTGCCCGCATGCTTTGATGAAGAAGGCTGAAATTTTCGCTTTTTTTAGATAGGTTTGATGCATGTGCTTTTTTGATGTTAAATCTGTGCTGCGGCTTTGCCGTTTGGTTTTTATGCTGCTATCTCCGGCTGCCTTACCGGCTCAAATTTCGGTGGCAACCGCAAGCACCGACATTGGTTTTTGGCATTTTAAGCTGGCTTTAAATGCAGATTCTGGAGCGATATCTGGACGGGTAGAAACGCATTTTTTGGCCAAATCAGACGAAAATTATCTGTCCTTTGATTTGTCAAATGTACTTCAGGTGGACAGCGTGTGGGTCAATTCAAGTTCTGTGGCGTTTGCCCAATTGCCTGGGCATGAACTTCGAATTTTTTCGCCGCTGTTGGCTGGACAGCCCTATATTTCGGTGGTTTTTTATCAGGGGAAACCCATGCAGGGCTCTGGTTTGGGCGGCTTTTACCTGGGCAATCGGCAAGGAATACCCGAGATTTGGACATTGTCGCAGCCTTTCGCAGCCGCAGATTGGTGGCCAACAAAAAACACCCTTACCGACAAGGCCGATTCGGTAGAAATGGAGTTTTTTTACGACAGTCTTTTTCAGGTTGCTGCGCCTGGATTGTTAACAGAAACAACACCGGGCAGGTCTGTATGGAAACACCGCCATCCCATTCCGGCCTATTTAGTAGCCTTTGCCTTGACAAATTACGATACCAGTTCTATGCCGGTAAGTGCCTGCTCAGATACCATTCTGTTTTCGGTTTATCGATTTCCTGAGGGCAATGCAAACCCCAATGCTCAGGCCATAATGGTGCAAGAAGGTTTGGACTTGTTTTGCGAATGGCTGGGGCCATACCCCTATGCCGATGAGAAGTACGGGCATGCCCAGTTTTCAAGGGGTGGGGGAATGGAGCATCCCACCATGAGTTTTATGGGCAGTTTTGGGTTGGAACTTACCTTGCACGAACTTGTACACCACTGGTTTGGCAACATGGTAACCTGCGGAAGTTGGTCGGACATTTGGCTGAACGAAGGCTTTGCTACTTATTTATCGGGCATGGGCATAGAAAAAATGAATGGACCTCAGTGGCTTGGCTGGAAACAAAGCCAGCGGGCCGCTGTTTTTGAATTGCCCAATGAAGGATCGGTATTTGTGGAAGATTCGTTGAATGTAGCCCGGATATTTTCTTCGCGTTGGTCTTATAAAAAGGCGGCCCTAGTGCTGCATCAACTGCGTATGTGGCTGGGCGATTCTCTTTTTTTAGATGGGCTTAAGCAGTATGCAAACAGACCCGATTTGCAGTGGAACTTTAGCCGAACTGCAGATTTTAGGCAAAGCATGGAAGCGGTTTCAGGTCGGGATTTGGGCGGATTTTTTGAAGGTTGGATTTACAGCCCCGGGCTACCCCGGCTCCAAATACAGGCCCAAGCCCTGAGCCCCCAGTCTGTTTTGCTGCAAGTGCAACAAAGCTCCAACCAAACGAATCAACAGCCAACGCCCTGCTGGGTGTCCGTTTCTTTCCGAAATGGACCCTCTGAAAAACGGGTTGAGTTTATGCTGCGCGGCAATACGCTCGACAGTCTGATTAACTTTGATTTTATTCCGATGGATGCCGTGGTTGATCCAGAAGCGAATATGTTGGCACAGGTAATCCAAGTTGATTTTACCCCCTTTCAAGTGGCGGGAGCTGGGCTTTTCCCAAATCCAGGTTCGAATCCTGTTTTGTTGTGCAGCGAAACTCCCAAACAGCTGCGGATTTTAAATGCAAAAGGACAACTCATGCAGCGCATGGAAAATCCGCCCTGTGGAGTACCCTTAGCCCTTGATTCGAACCTGACAAATGGATTGTACATTTTGGAATTTGATTTTCAGGGACAGCTTTACTACCATAAATTCATGCAAACGCAACATTAAGGTAGAGTTATGTGTCTATCGAGCAGAATATCTTACTTTTACTCATTGCAACTAAAGTGAACACACATTTCCGTTTGATTGTCTTTTTGCTCTCCTTCGCTCTACAAGGGCTAGGACAAACGGCGGTATTTTCGACCAACTGCGATGTTTTGGGCGGCTGGTCCAACACCGGCCGGCGGTACCCATCGAACCAGACAGGATTTAATTTTCAGGCGGTGGTTCCTGTTGTTCCTTTAAACGACCACACGCCAGGACCGGGTGGGGGCGTTTTTTATACGGAGGGCAATAATTTTTACCAGCAAGCGGGTTCGCAACATTATATATTGTATCAATTGGAGTCGCCATCGATTAATTTGACGGGATACGACGATACCCGGCTTGAATTTTTCATGCAGCTTCGTTCTGAAACAGGAAATTGGGACGGAGGGTATATTGAGTGGAGCACCAACGGGGGGAATAGTTGGATTTTGCTCAATCAGCAAATTTGCCCGAACATGGCTTACGATGGGAACATGAGCCTAAACCCTTCATCTACCCCCTATTATTTTTTACAGCACCCTGCTTGGTTTAACTTTAGAACGGTTTGGACTCGAGTTTTGGTCGATGTTTCGGCCTTTGATAACCTGCCTAACTGCAAAGTCAGGTTTACTTTTCACAGCGATGAGGCAGCAAACGATCGGGGTTGGGCCCTTGACGATATTGCGGTAGTAAGTGTTGCTCGAATTGAAGTGCATGGAAATGGAATTAACATTCCGCCCATTGTTAATGTGCCGAATTTGGCCGACAACACAAACTTTGGTCAAACCAGCATCGGAAATCCCATAATAAAAACCTTTTGGATTGTAAATCCTGGCGAAAGCCCCTTAACCTTAACCGGCACACCTCCGGTTACCGTTACCGGAAATGGGTTTTCGGTGATAAGCCAGCCCTCGCCAACGGTGGTACCCGCCAATGATTCTGTTTCTTTTCAGATTCAATTTAATCCCACCCAATTTGGCCTAGTTAATGGGCAAGTTTTCATTGCACATTCCGATTCATACAGTGTTTGCAACCCCATTAACCCATTTCGGTTCAATATACGGGGCGATGTAATCAACACCCCGCCCATCATTCCCAATCCGCCGGCCGACACCTTTGTTTGTGTGAATTCGGGCCCGATTCAGCTTTCTTTTTTGGTTCAAGATCCCGAACAGCCGGCAGCGAGTTTAACCCTAAGCGGCAGCTCATCGAACCTCGGTTTAGTGCCTTTGGCCAATTTGGTGTTTGGGGGCGTAGGAGCAAACCGAACGCTAACCGTTACCCCAGTTGTAGGTCAAACGGGAAGTTCCACCATTTCCATTACCGTAAACGACAACCAGCAAGCCAACAATACCAGTGTTTATTCCTTTGTTGTAACGGTTGGCGACACCTTGCCGCCCACCGCTTTATGCCAATCAATCGCGGTTAATTTAAATTCAAACAACCAGGCCAGCTTGACCACCCAAATGCTGGATGCCGGCAGTTTTGACGATTGCGGCATTCAATCCTTGGCCTTAAATCTGTATGCTCTGGATTGCAGCCATGTGCCACAAACACCCGTGGTATTGACAGCGACAGATTTTGTAGGACAAACCCATAGCTGCACCGCTCTGGTTTCCGTTGTGCCCGTTCCCATGGCTCATGTGGTTAGTACTTCCGGATTCCCTTCAGGAAATGAAATTAGCTGCGCGGGAGCCAACGATGGATTTATTCAACTGCAAACCAGCGGTGGCTGCCCACCCTACCAATACAATTGGCTCCAAGTTCCAGGAAACAATGGGGCCAATGCCAATGGGCTTTTGGCCGGGACCTATTTGGTATTGGTTTCAGATGCAGCAGGACAGTTGGACAGTTTGCTGGTTACCCTGACGGAACCCTCGGCCTTGGTTGATGCAAGCACCTTTACGCATCCACGCTGCGCTGGCGACGCCAATGGCAGTATTTCATTGCAAGCCCAAGGCGGCAGCCCCAATTACACCTATTCGGTAGGTCCAGTTTTAACCTATTTGCCCCCCAGCACAACCAATTATATCATTACCGACATCAATGGATGCCTCTTAACCGGCAGCATCGCGTTGCTTGCACCCAGTCCGATTGAAATATTGGCAGATCCCAAGTCGTTTGCCCTGAATTGCGGAGAAAGTGTAGAACTGAATTTTGCGGTAAACGGAGGCAATGGAGCCTATGTTTTTGATTGGAATCCCGCCCAAATTGTCTCCTGTACCGATTGCTACAATCCAACCATAAAACCGACCGACAACACTCAGCTTTCCTTGATGGTAAGGGATTCGTTGGGTTGCGAAAATTCCACTGCCTTTTTGTTTGAAATTGCATGTGCCTTGTATGTTCCAAATACATTTACACCGAATGGCGACGGCTTAAACGAGGTATTTAAAGTGATTGCCGGTGGGGCAAAAGATTTTTCATTGATCATTCACGACCGTTGGGGAAACCAAGTATTTGCCTCGGACGACCTTCAAAAAGGCTGGGATGGAAGAGCCGCAGACGGAACGCCTTACATGCCCGGAATATATGCTTACCAACTAATTATAACCCTGCCGGGGGCACATAAACAAGAAGAACGGTACGGGTTTGTGCATCTGGCTCGGTAAGAAAATACGTCCCAAACCCTCTATAACAATTTCGTTGCCTTAATTTGGCGCGGTGCTTCCGCTCAGGCAATGGTGGTATTTGTCCCGGTTTATCTGGGGCTGTTCAGGCCTAAATTGGTGGGGCATCGGATTGGGAAAACGGCGGGACAATTGAATAATTCCGGTTTAGGAATCGGGAGGCCCTACCCCGCAAAAGGCGGGGGAAAAAGATGCATTACAAGGGGCAGCCCTCTGCATCAGAAAACAGGTACCAACACAAAAAACCTTAGGCAAGAAAGGAATCAAAATAAAACTCCCAGCGTTGCATGTACGGTATTCAGTCGGGTATTTCCGGGCGTGTTCCAAGCTCCACCCGCCATAAACGGATAGGCATTTAAAGAGGCAATCGAAGAAAGTCCGCCGCTGTAGCCAACTTGAAAAGACAATGCAGTGTTTTCATGAAAATAATACAAGAGTCCAGCATCTCCTTGAATTCCAACCCAAGCGGTATTCAGGTAGGAATTGGCATCGCTTTCCAGTCCGGCTGCCGGGGGGGCTTCGCGGTTCACGCTAGAACTAAGCAGAAAATGGGAGCTGAGCCCAGCGCGAAACATCAGAGCCCATTTATCGGCGATGCGGCCGGTTTTCATGGTCAGACCGAAGGGAACCATCAGGTATTGAGCGGTATATTGGTTGTTGGAAAGAATGGGACTTGCCGAGGAAGAATCTTGGTATTCAATTCCAAAGGCCCGAAACTCATGAAACACGCCAGAATGAAGAAGGACGTTGGGCGTAATACCAAACTCGGCATTCAATCCATAGGCAAAACCTGGACGCATTCCCAGATCAGAAAATCCAGCCAGATCGTTATCGGTCCACTGAAACAAGGCTTTGGCTTGAAAACCGGCATGAAAAATACGCCGCCTAGGTTCAGGGTTGTTTTCAGCCGTTTGAGCCGAAATAGACAAAGAGGTCCAAAGGCATAACAGGAAAAGTGTACTTTTGATTTGAAAGAAGCCTGCTGTTTTCATGGTTAAAAAATACCTTAATTTTCTATCAATATTACTCCTTTTTTTGTTTGCTCGGTGCGGAAATTCAGGACCGGACTTGGAGCAAATAAAAATTGAATTGGGTTTTGACCGTATTTTGCTTGAAAATTACGCCAACCCGGGCGAATTGGAGTTGGCATTGTCAACCATAGCTGAGCGGCACCCCGATTTTTTTCCGCTGTATGGTGGACCTGTGTTGGGATTGTTTCAAGGAACGGACAGCCTGCCCCCCTTGTTGGTTTGGTCGAATTATTATTTTAATCCACAGCTTAAAGCCCTTCGAGATTCGGTGCAGTTGAAGTTTGGTGATTTTAAAAAGCAGGAAGAGGAAATCAAAAAGGCATTTCAACATTACGCCTATTATTTTCCAAAACGGAGCATTCCAACTGTTTTCTTTTTTTTGGGAGGTTTCAACTATACCGTTGTATCGGTTGAAAATGGGGTGGGAATAGCACCCGACCAGTATTTGGGGGCCGCCTCGGGTTACTACACGCATCTACCCTACTATTTGCGGCGCAAAAAAGAACCCGCTTACCTTTCAACCGATGTACTAAAAGGCTGGTTGGAGTCAGAGGTTATGGCCGATTCGGCCTTCTTGCCCAGCACCCTATTAGACCACATCGTGCAATTCGGAAAAGGTTTGGCCATTGCCAAGCGCTGCTTGCCAGAGACCGCTGATTCTATACTGATTGGATTTTCTCAAGGGCAGCTTGAATTTTGCTTGGAGAACGAGTTTTTAATGTGGAACAGCGTTGTTCAAAACCAAAAGCTGTACACCAAAGACCCCCGAATCATATCTAAATTCATGAACGATGCTCCTTTTTCGCCAGGCATGCCGGCCGAATCGCCAGGGAAAGCCGCCATTTGGTTAGGTTGGAGGATTGTTGAGTCTTTTTTGGAGCGGAATCCAACTGAATTATCGAATTTGTTTTCACCGCGCTGGACACCCGAGGCTCTGCTTCAAAAGTCTGGCTACAAACCCAGCAAGCCATGAGCAATCAAAAAATAGAACACGAATCTGAAATACGGTTAAAAGTAGGGCTAGACACCCACCGCAATCCGGTGCGCCTAACCTGGACGGCAGAAGAAGGGGGAATAGAACCCGACAGGGAAGTGAAAGCCTTTTTCCTTACCACCTGGGATAAAAAAGAAAACAACAGCATGCGCATGGACCTTTGGACCACCGAATTTATGGTTGAAGAAATGCAAAGCTTGGTTTTTCAACATTTGATGTCGCTGGCAGATGTGGTGGATAGAAGTACGGGGGATTCTAAATCGGCTGAAGAAATTAAAACTTTTGCGGGTAGATTAATAAAAATTATGGGTGAACATCAAAACAAACTTTAAGTTCCACTGGGATTTAAAAAAAAAATTAGGCTACTTTTACCCTATGGTTTTTACCAAAAATTCCAAAGCTTCTAAAAATATTTCCCAGCTTTTGATGTTGGGAATCGTTTCAAAGGTGCTTTTTGTTCTTTGTGGTTCATTTTTTTTAGCCTCGGTTGAAGAAAATGTGTATTCCAATTATTCTTTTTCGAGCGCTGTCGATGAAATTGAAGGGGTTTTTTCCTTGGTTCAATACTCTGAACTAGCCTACGAAAAAGATGTTGAAGATTTATTGAAAAAGGGGAAAGATTCCTTTGCCAATCCCTTCCTAACTTTATTGGATAACCCTTCTAAACGAATTGCATCTGAGTTTCAGTTAGGCAAGTCAAAGTCGTCTTGGATTCAGGTTTTAGAAAACTCCCTCCCTTTTTACATTCGTTCGAAACGCCTTAAGGTTTATTGTTGAATGTCAGCAAATTATTTTCTGACACCAACATTAACCTTTAATTATGACCCTAAGTACTGGGGTAAATACCTCTAAAGAGGCTATTGGCCAATTAAAAAAATACCTGCCTACTCAGGCTCCGTTGCCTTTTTTTGTTCACCACAACCCTTTGCATGCTTGGGATGCATTCCATTTTGAGGTAGGCATCCAAAAGGCAAGTGCACTGACAGGTATTCGAGGCTTTATGCCTCATTCCTATTACAAAAATCTGTATTTGTCAGGGAAAATTCTTCCTAGTCATATTGAATCGGCATTTACAGAGGTGTATGGTAGAAAACCCAAACCTGAAGATTGGGGTTCATTATTGGGGACCGAAGAGCGGGCAGCAAAAAAGAACCAAATCATCGATTACTGGCAGAGTAAATTCGGCTTTCATCTACAGAAACATAGCCATTCAGTTTTATTTCGCTGGATAAGCGCTTATGTAGACCGGGGTGTTTCATACTCTCCCTTGGATTGTTCCATCGGATTTTGGAACGCATTAAAAAATATGGAGGTAAAGAGTGGTGTTCGCCTATTTAAAAATATTCCAGGCAATAAATGGCAGAACGGCCCCGGCCAACTCCCAGAAGTTTTAGAACGATTGGTTGGGAAAGAAATCTACACGAAAGAATATCTATTCAACCAGCAGTTTGCGCACCCTGGCTGGTCAGGGATGGTTAATTACTTAGAAAACCACCCAAGTGTATTTGGCAAACCCATTGAAATTTCTTTAATGGAGTTTATCTACGTTGAGTGCTTAATTGAGATAAATGCCTTGAACGGAAGATTCGGAGAAAATTGGAAACCCGTGATGCAGGGGGCCACAAAATTGGAATCAGAAAAGCAGAATACACATTCGGACAACCGTGGTTTCATTTGGCTAATGGCACTGGAAAAATCCATTCAAGAACCCGTTTTCCAGAAACTTATAAAGCAAGTTCCTGCATCGATAGAAAAAGTAGAATACGATGTACTTTTTTGCATTGATGATCGGGAGTGTTCTATTCGAAGGCATCTAGAAAGTGGGCGCCTTTCCATTCGAACATGGGGAACTCCCGGTTTTTTCCATTTACCCTTGGAATTTAAAAAAGACAAGTCTGCCTCGTATGAAAAAATTTGTCCACTGCCGCTAAGCCCAGAAATCAAAGTCAATGGGCATTCTACAAATGGAAAAGAAAAATGGTCAGGCACCTCAGAATGGTTTCGACTGATAGTAAATCCATTTCATCCAAAAAAACTACACGAATCTGTTGATTCCTTTGATTTTAAACCCGAAGAAATAAGCCTAAACAAGGACCCTGAACTGGATTCAACATTTTGGATTGAAAAATTGGTTGTGTTGTTCCAAACCATCGGACTTACGGACAAAATAGGGCAATTGGTATACCTGATAGGGCATGGAGCCAGCAGCACAAACAATCCATATTATGCGGGTTATGATTGCGGGGCTTGCTCTGGAAGGCCAGGGTCTATAAATGCACTGCTGGCCGCACGCTTATTAAACAACACCACCATCCGTTTTGGACTTGCACAGAAAGGAATTCAAATACCTGAAGAAACTCACTTCATCGGCGCCCTTCACGATACCACACAAGATGAGATAGCCTATTTTGATGAAGGTTCAATACCCGAGAACCATAGAAATCGGCATTCCAACTTTGTTAGGTATATGGATGCCTCATTAGCTCAAAATGCCCATGAACGCGCCAAACTTTTAGAATCTAAGGGTAAAAAACCTAGCGATTCCCTAAAAAAAGTACAAAAACGGGCTTGGGCCTTATTTGAGCCAAGACCAGAATGGAACCATGCACGGAACGCATTTTGTATAATTGGTCCACGTGAAAAAACCCGGGGAATAAACCTTGACCGAAGGGCCTTCCTTCAATCGTACAATCCAAAAAACGATGCAAAAGGAGATATTTTGGGGAAAATTTTATCGGCCGTCATCCCCGTTTGCGGAGGCATCAATTTGGAATACTACTTTTCTACTGTTGACCCACAAAGATTAGGGGCAGGATCAAAATTGCCACACAATGTAGTTGGATTGTTGGGGGTATCTAATGGAGTAGGTGGCGACTTAAGAACGGGGCTACCAGAACAAATGATAACGGTGCACGAACCCGTTCGTTTGACTTGCATCATCTATCAAAAACCTGAAATTATTAAGGCCGTACTCAACCAAAATTCAGCTTTGAGCAAATGGTTTGATGGCGAATGGGTATTGCTTTTTGCTTTTCATCCTGAAAACAGAGAAATATGGAAATATAAGAACGGTACTTTTTTAAATGAAAGTGAATTCCTATGAAAAACACTGCCCTAATTTTATATGCTGTTGCGTTTTGGCCATTGGCTTATTTTCTAGTGCAATTTTTGCTTTTTAAAGCAAATGAAAAATGGATTTCTTTGGCTAGCAAAGTGGCCAATTCAGTTGGTTTGGCAGGCTATGTATGGCTGTTGATTCATTGGATATCGCAACCAAATCCAGCTATTCACGCTGAGCAATTTCAGATTTTGACTATAGAAGATTATGCCTTCAATGTCAACATTTACTTTGACAAAACAAGTGCTGTCTTCTTGGGTCTTAGCAGTATAATAGGCCTTTTAATTGTTCAATTCAGCTCCTTTTACATGCATTTGGAAAAAGGGTTTTTTCGATTTTACTCGGCCATTCAGCTTTTTCTAGGAGGCTTCACCTTGGTGGTAATGTCTGGAAACCTAGAAACTCTTCTGCTTGCTTGGGAGTTGTTAGGCCTTGCTTCTTTTTTGCTCATTGCATTTTACCGCGACCGTTATTTACCTGCCAGAAATGCCGTCAGAGTAGTTAGTTTATATCGAATTGGCGACTTGGGTATTTTAATTGCCATGTGGGCATCTCATCACTATTGGCATCAAAACGTCTCCTTTTACCAAATGGAATTTGTTCGAACAATGGCAAAAAGTCCTCATTTGCTGCTTTTGTTATTGGGATTTGGTTTTCTATTGGCCGCTTGCGTAAAATCGGCTCAGTTCCCTTTTTCTACTTGGCTTCCTAGGGCTATGGAAGGCCCAACTCCATCCAGTGCGATTTTTTACGGGGCTCTATCCATTCATTTGGGCGCTTTTTTACTCTTGCGGACTTCTCCATTTTGGCTTGGACTTCCTTTGATTCGATTGGGAATTGGCAGCATTGGATTGCTTACTTTTTTTCTTGGCTTTCTAAGTTCATTATTCCAACCAACCATTAAAGCGAAAATTGCTTATCAGTCTATTATGCATTTGGGCCTAATATTTATTGAAATTGCAGCAAATTTTCATGTGTTGGCCTTGGTCCACGTTAGTGCGAATGCCCTTTACCAAACTCATAGATTGCTTAGTTCCCCCTCGATCATTAACATTAAAATGCGCAAAGGCCAGTTTGTTAAATCAAATTTAAAAACAGCCTTTAAAGACGGGTTGTTTAAAACAAAATTAGGATGGTGGATTTATGCAAACTCCCTAAAAGAATGGAATTTAGACCTTCTTTTGAGCAAGTTTGTGTTTGGCATTCCCAAGCGGATTGGAATATGGCTTCATTCACAATCAGAAAAGGTGAAAGTAAAATGGCTATGGCCTCTTTTATTAGGCCTTCCTCTTACATGGTTTGCTGGGGTTTCGCTTTTTTCTCAACCGTCTGAAAACCTGGAATTGCTGCCTGTCATTCTAGGCTTTTTCATGGTATGTTTTGCATTTACCGAAGTTAAATACCTTCAGAGGGGGATTGTTTCTTTATTCATGGGCAACCTTTTTCTTTTGGTGGGAATTGATCAACACAACGAATTAGCAATACAAATTCAACTTCTTCACCTAAGTGGGATTGTCCCTTCATTCCTGCTGTTGTTGTTCATTAGCACTAGGATAAAGAATCGGCACAAGGAATTCTCTTTATCTCAATACAACGGTTTGGTTAGTCATTCTCCTGGCCTTGCAGTTGTTTTTTTGATTGCCATCTTAATGTTTATTGGATTTCCAATTAGTCCTACATTTATTGGAGAAGACCTTCTTTTTAGTAAAATAGACTACCACGATTACCTGACCTCTATTTTCACCGCCTTGATTTATGTACTGACAGGGATCACCGGCCTACGCTATTTCGCCCGCAGCTTTTTTGGGCATCCATTTTCAAATACAAACCTTAAATTTAACTAAGTCAAAACATGAAAAAACATCTTAATTACGTAAAAAACAGCTTTGCCGGGAACCCCAATTTAGGGGATTTAAAATCCGGTTTGCTTGTGGCCTTAATAGCCTTGCCCTTAAGCCTTGGAATCGCCAAAGCCAGTGGATTTCCACCGGCATTAGGCATCATTTCAGCTATTGTTGGGGGCTTGTTTACCGGTATTGCCGGCGGTTCAGCCATCACCATTAAAGGTCCTGCCGCGGGCCTTATTACCATTGTTTCAGCTGCCTTGCTGGCTTTCGATAATTCGCTAGGAATAGTGGCAGCCATTTTATGCATCACTGCCGTTTTTCAATTCGTAATTGGCCGTTTGAAACTTGGGGCATTAAGCAGCGTTTTCCCAAACTCCGTGGTTCATGGTATGCTGGCTTCCATTGGCTTGATAATTATTGCCAAGCAAATACCTGTGTTGTTGGGCGACGATCCCAGGCTATACGCTGGGAAAAATCCAATCCCAATGTTTTTAGAAATTCCTTCGTATTTCAAAGAAGCCAATCCAACCATTTCAGCTATAGGGCTGGTTTCCTTGGTTCTTTTGTTCATTTTAAGCAATGTTCGAGGAAAACTATTTAAAACCATACCGCCAGCCTTGGTTGTAATTACGGCAACCATCGGTTTAAGCATCTACCTACATCTAAACACTCAAGCCCCTAATTTCGCCTTGGTTAAAATTGGAGATTGGAAATCGCTGATACAGCTTAAGCCCGATTTTTCTAAGATCGGAACCCTTGTGTTTTGGAAGTTTGTACTCTTATTCCTATTTGTAAGCTCACTAGAATCGCTGCTAACCGTAAAAGCCTTTGACAACATAAAAACGGGAGCCGCAAAAGCCAACAGCAATAAAGACCTAGAGGCCCAGGGGATTGGCAATTTTATTTTGGGCCTTATAGGTGGCCTTCCCATTATTTCTGAAGTGGTTCGTACCACCGCTAACGTCGGTTTTGGCGGAAAAACGGCCTGGGCTAATTTTTTTCATGGCCTTTTTCTGCTTATTTTCTTGGTAATCTTAATTCCCGTCATTGAATGGATTCCAAATGCCGCTCTAGCCGCTTTGTTGATTTTTGCTGGTTTTAGGCTTACTTCACCCAAACAGTATTTTCATACTTTTCAAGTAGGCAAAGAACAACTTGCTCTATTTTTGGTAACCATTGTTTTTACCCTGGCCAGCGATTTGCTGATGGGGGTTCTGGCGGGTATAATTCTAAAGTTTGTCATGCATTTATTTCAGGGAGTAAAACCCGCTCAGTTTTTTCAAACCCAGGTTCAAGTAGACCCTAACAACAAACAAAACCTTTTGATACTTGGGCCCTGCGTATTTAGCTCTATTTTATTTTACCAAAGAGTGTTTAATCGATATGAAGCCGATGGAATCCGTACGCTAGACTTTAGCCAATGTCCTTTTGTTGACCATTCGTTTATGAGTTATCTTCAACAATACAAGGCAGAATCTGAAATGGAGTTTAAAGGGCTTAACAATCTTAAACCCCTATCTGACCACCCCTTGGCAGCACGACGGCTCATTTAATTTAGCCTTAAATTAAAACGAAAAGAATCGTATGCACAAAATTATAGCTGCTCTGTGTTTTGGCTTAATGATTTGGGCAACAACCTTTACTAATGCTCAAAACAACCGAATAAGCACCATTGAAAACATAGGCTGGTACAATACCTTTTTAACCCTAAAACTATCGCCCAAATGGGCTGCGTATTCCGAATACCAATTCCGAAGAGCCCAGTTCATTTCAATTTGGCAACAAAGTTTATTAAGAATTGGTATGCAATACCAATTCTCAGCCAATTTACTGGGACGGTTGGGATATGGTTGGATTGAAACATTCCCCTACGGTGAACTTCCCATAAATAAATGGGGAAAACAATTTACCGAGCATAGAATTTTTGAAATGATCCAGTATAACCACCAAGAAAACAGAATAAATCTGATGCACAGAATTATGCTGGAACAACGGTTTGTCGGAGTTTTTGCTGATTCAACTTTAACCGAAGAAAGCAGCTTCCCCCTATTGCACCGAATTCGATATTTGTTCAAACTGGAAGTTCCTATTGCTACTTTTAAAACAACAGGCCATGCATTGTATGCTAGTTTCTACGATGAACTGTTCATTGGTTTCGGAGAACATGTTCAAGCAAATATTTTTGACCAAAATAGAATTGGCTGCCTTATCGGATTCAAATGGAGTGATTCGTTTCGATTTGAGGCGGGTTATTTAAATCAAATAGTTCAATTTGGAAGGCAAATTGAATCCAAATCCATCTTCCAATACAACCACGGTTTTGCAATTAACGCCATCATTAATCTTGACTTAGCCCGAAAAAAGCCAACATCCTAAATTGGTAGAAGATCTGGCCTTTCAAAACATGACCATTTTCATTTTTTTGCCCCTGTAACCAACCTAACTTGGGTCTGTGAATGTAGATTCCCAAACCAATCCATGCGCCTATTTTGGAGATTCATTGCAGGAACTCCCCATTGTTTTAATGAAAATTCCTTTTGCTGCTCGGCTTGCCGAGAAGTGTACCAAGTCCATTCTGACTAGATATCTGGACCAATCCATTACGGATTAAAGCATCTGAATTGGCCGCCTTGTTGAGCAGCATAGGATACCCCCCCCAGAACTGGAAACCTCTGGGCGAACCACCTCTGACCCAAATCAAAGGCTGTTACTGCAAATTGGAAAGGGTGGATTTGGACTGGGAAACATTATGCTTCTTCGTTTTCCTGAATATCTAGGTTTTAAATCTGAAACAAACCCTACGCTGCATACTGCTTTCAAATAGCTTAGTTGGGTGATAAGCCTGCCGGTTCTTTTTTTATTCAGGAATCGATTATTTCAAAACCGCCTTTTCGGCCATCAAGCAAAAACACGTGCACCTATGGCCATTCTGTTAAGCCGAAAAACCCAAGGAATTGTAAAAGAATGCTTTACCATTAGTCTTTTGTACAACAGTACTGGGATTGGAAACGCTGCGGCCGTGTTTATGAGTCCCGATGTGGCGGCCATTTTAATACCCCTAAGTTTCTTGTTGGTGGTGGCTTGGGCTATGGATAGAACCTGGTTGGAAATCCAAAAAGCAAATTGAAAGTCAAAGGCCTACAATTCCAAGTTCCTACAATCCCTTTTCTAGCAGGGGCATAATCGATACCATCCATAAATAGTACGTATGACCAGACCAAAGCCTGCCCACCCCACAGCAAGGCTCACCTTCGCCAATAACCCCCAAAAAAAGGGTTGCAATCTGCATCTAAAAGCCAAAATCTACTGCTCGAACTTCAAATAAATCATCAAAATTCCACCCTCCAAAACCCAACATCACCACCAAATCGCCTACCTTTAAAGTAAATCCGAAATCTTCGTTCCCATGAAAAAATGGTTCTTGTTGTTTTGCTGCCTCCCTTCTTTAAATCTAATGCCTCAAAATGTGGGCATCGGCGTTCTTTCTCCGCAATCCCGCCTCGAAATCCAAGGGCAAGGGAATTCGGCCAACACCAGCAGCCTAAATGTAACCAACAACCAAAGCAATTCTGCCCTGTTTGTAAATGATTTGCTTCAGGTAGGCATTCAAAACACCAACCCCAACCCTTCGGCAGTGCTCGACATTCAATCCACTCAGGCGGGTGTTTTAATTCCCCGCCTTACAAATGCACAAATGCAGGCCATTGTTTCGCCTGCCACAGGATTGCTGATTTTTAATTCAGACAACCAGCAGTTTCGGTATTGGAACGGCAGTGCTTGGGTAGGTTTAATTTCATCGGTTACCGGCAACCAAGGGTCGGCCGGTGCCATGAACCTACTCTACACCGACGAGAACACCAATACCAGCATCAACGTTTCGTACAGCCCCTGCAACTCGGGCAACAGCAGCGGAAACACGCATACCTATGCCTTGCCCGCCAATTCCTATTCCCGGATTTTGGCCGAAGCCGAGGGCTATTTTGAAATTGGGGCCAACGGTGGAAATTTCAATTCCGCCAGCGTTACCATGACCTTGCCCGGAGGAAACAGCCGTTCTACCCAGGCCAAGCGCTCGGTAACCGGCGGGGGAACGGGCGATACCAGCTGGCATTTCCCCTTCAAAGTGTCGGTTTCGGGCCCAAGCCAGGCAGGTGGGAATGTGGTTTTAAGCGGCAGTTTGTCTTTGGGCGGCTGCACCGGAGGACGCATTGTGGTTACCTCGTTTCGGGTATATGGGGTGCAATAATTTGGCGGCTCATGCTCCTTTTCAAACCCAGGGTCGTTCAGCAAAAAAACCAAATTTTACTTTTTATTGCCCAGTAGGATGTGGAAAGTCAACATGGTTTTTTTGAAAATGGAATTTTCAAGGGAAAGCAAAGCTTACCTTAATTTTCTGCCTTTTGCACCATTCAAATGCCAAGGGAATCCCCTACATTTATTCAATCCATGTAAAGTCCACTTGAACACCGTTCAAACCCAATAAAAAATGAATACTTCCAAAACCCGGAACCAACCCAGCGTTTTTACCTGCTGCGCATTGCTGGTACTCCTCTTGACCCTTCCCTTTGGTGCGCTGGCCCAAGGCATAAGCATGAATACCAATGGGAACACGGCCGATACCTCAGCCATGCTGGACATATCCAGCACCGCCAAAGGCATCTTAATTCCACGCATGACAGCCGCCCAACGAACCGGCATTCCACTCCCTGCCGCTGGGTTGCTGGTGTATCAAACCAACGGGACCCTGCCCGGGTTTTATGTCAATCAAGGTACGCCGGCTTCGCCAAATTGGCAGCAGCTGGCCGGTGTAAAGCAGGTGCAATCGGGCTATTATCAATATGCCCTTTCTTCGGGGAACGCCAACCAATACCAAGTAAGCTTAGATCCTGCCCCTGCAGCCTACACAGAAGGAATGACGGTTTTCTTCCGGGCGCATGCGGCCAATACCGGATCGGCCACGTTGAATGTCAATGGTTTGGGGCCCATTCCCTTGAAAAAATCGGTGAATGTTAACCTGGCTTCCAACGACATCATCATCAACCAAATGTTGGTTGCCGTGTTTGACAGCCTGAACTTTCAGGTTTTGGGGTCCTTCGGACAAGGGAGCGGAAACGCGGCCCGTGGCCAGCAAATTTTTACCTCCAGCGGAACCTTCACCGTTCCGGCAGGGGTTAGCACCGTTTGGGTTAGCATGTGTGGTGGCGGCGGAAGCGGTGGTTTTTATGGACCGGGCGGGGGCGGTGGTGGGGGGGCCAATGCCATGAAATTGCCCGTAGCCGTACAAGCAGGAAATACCGTAGCGGTAACCGTAGGCGCGGGCGGTCAGCCCATTAGCGGCCCAACCAACGCCAATGGAAATGCCGGTGGAACAAGCTCCTTTGGCAACTTTGTGGTTTGCGGCGGCGGAGCCGGGGGCATGGGCTCCAATCCAAACTATGGGGGAGCCGGAGGCACCGGAAGCGCAGGCACCATTCCCGGAGCCACAGGCAGGCCCTTTGGAAATTATATGAATTGGGGTGGAGCCGGCGGAGACTCCCTGTTTGGTTTTGGGGGTGTTCCCGTTTCCTACCCCGGAGTGGCTGGAACAGGATATGGCAGCGGCGGCTCCGGAAACGCAAACAACAACACCTCTACAGGTGCAGGTACAGGTGGAATTGTAATTGTAGAGTGGTGATACAAACTATCCATACATCTAAATTTATAGGAATTGAAAGGCCAAAAACCAGGTTTATAAGTGCATTGCCACCAATTTTTGCATTCGGCGTGAAGATTAGCCTTGCTTAACAAACCACCTTGAACAATAGAGCTACGCTTTAAAAAAACCACGCATAACTTTCAGCTGCATTGCATTTACTCCGACACGGAAAATGGAATAAAAACACAAATCTGTTGAACCCTTATAGCGCAATTGCTCATGCCGGTGTTAACAGTAAAATCAGGCAGCCCAAAAAACAATTTCCACTGTAGCGGCCCTATTCCATATAGACCTTATACGCAATCTTGAGGTCTTGTGGATGCCAACCACATGCCGACGAACACATCTAAAACGAAATAAAAGAGAATAAATCGCCCGCCTTTAATTGACATTGCTTAAAAAAGGAACAGCGGAGGGGGCGTCCTTTGCAATTCAGAAACCGGGGCGGATTCTCAAGTGTTTGGCTTTGCTTTTATCGAGATTTCAATTTTTCGGTTTGGATGTGAAAATTTTACTTGCTCGAAAAAGCCAAATCAAATGGAAAGCCCTGGGTTTGCTTGTGCGAATTAATGCTGAATCATTAATCTTTGGATGCGTTTCCCTTTTGAAGAACTAAATTCAACAAAATACACTCCCGATGGATAAGGGAAGTCCAATGTTAACTTGGTTTCAGAAGCACTGAAATTGGCTGAAAGGATTTCTTTACCCATAACATCAACCACCACAATACGGGCATCTAAGCTGCTGACTTCCCTCCAAAAATGCACTTTATTCGAGGCGGGGTTTGGGTAAATGTGAACGGGTTCTCCCCCAACAAAAAAATCCATCCCAGAACTTGGAGTAAACGAAATGCAGTCAGAGGTGTCTGAACAGCCGTTTTCGGTAACGATCAAAGCAAAACTACCCTGATTCATAGGTGAATAGCTTGGCTGTGTTCCCAAATTTCCAGTAAAATCTGGACATCTTACCCAAAGGTAGCTTGCATTTGGATTTTGATTGTTGGCGCTAAAGGTTAGGCTGTCTGGCGATGCTGAAACCGAAGCGTTTACCGAAACAGGACTTATAAATACAGATGCAATTGCAGTGTCTCCATTTGAATCAACCACCGAAATGGTGTAGGGCCCTGGGCACAATCCACTGGCCGAATCTGAATTTCCTCCCGATGGGCTCCAAGAATATGAAAACGGAGCCGTACCACCAAAAACAGAGGCTACAGCGGTTCCGGTACACAAAGATTCACATGAGGCGGTTGAGCTGGACTGAACGCTGAGTGGAACAATGCTGCATAAAAACGCAACATTCCCACCGCTGCTTTCGGTTCCTCCTGTTGATTCCGTTCCATTTGTTGCTGCCGTTGAGCCAATGGCCAAGGGGGTGGCGGAACCAGGACTCATAACCCCGCCCGATAGCCAAGGCCAACACGAGGCATCTTGGTCGGTAAATTTCAAAAAGAAAAGCTCTTCTGTACCAGCCCCTGAATTTCCGGCACCCAAATAACCTGCAACCGCATAGCCCCCGTCTGAAGTTCTAAAAACGGAGCGCCCTACGTTGTAATCAGCTAAGTTTGAGGAATTGCCACCGCTTCCGTAAAGCGTAGAATTGAACATTCGATCCCAAAGCGGCACACCGGCACTGCTAAATTTCACCAAATACAAATCATACCATGTATTGGCAATGGGGGCCGCGGGCAATATCACTCCTGTGGCCATTAAACTCCCATCTTCCAATTCCACCACCGAATACCCCTCTTCGCTGTTGGTCATCCCATACGAAACATCCCAAACCAACTGCCCAGAACCCGATAGCTTGACCAAATAAATATCCCAAGTCGATTCAGAAACCATGTATTTTTTTCCCAGCAAAACGTATCCTCCGTCTTGGGTTGCAGCAATGCTTCGGGCATCGTCGTCCCTTGAATTTTGAACCCGTGTTGCCCATACTTGATTTCCCAGTTTATCCACTTTTACCGCATACACATCGGTTGAAGAGGTTGAGCCAGAACCCGTCCAATTGTACGTGCTTCCAGCCACAACATAACCGCTGTCTGGGCTTTGAACTATACTGTATCCAATATTGGCAACCCCGCTCACCCCACTGCGCCGATCCCAAACCAGAGTTCCTTGAGCATCGGTCTTGACCAAATAAAATTGATTGGGGCTAGCCCCAAAAGAACTGGTTTGACCGCCCAAGGCAAATCCCCCATTTTGATCTTCAATCAATGCCCAGGCGCGGTCATTCCCACTGCCACCATAGGTCTTTGTCCATTGCAATTGACCGCTCCCGTCAAGGCGAATTAAATAACAATCGTCGCCACCGCTGCCAAACGAATTTGTCCAGCCGGCCACAGCATAGCCACCATCGGCTGTTTGAACCACCCCTCTGCCCACATCGTTTCCAGGCCCACCAACGGTTTTTGTCCATTGCAGTTGCCCCGCAGGATTCAGTTTTACGATGTACACATCTGTACCCCCTGCTCCATACGAATCCGTTTGCCCTACTAAAATATACCCCCCGTCCAAGGTTGAAATGGCTTGGTGCGTTTGTTCGTTGCCCGGCCCTCCGCCATGCATAGCCCATTGGTTTTGCGAAAAAACACTGGAAACAAAAAATCCAGACTGTACAAAGAGGACCGAGAAAAGACAAAATAAACGCATAACAGGCAATTTTAAATTCTATTGAAATTCAAAGATATACGATTCATTTACAATAAAAAGGAGCTTCCAATCCATAAATGCAGCTCGAATGGAAAGGTTTTTTTCTGAAAACAGAAAAAACAGCCCAAAACGAACATTTTGGGGAAATGCTGTTCATCGGCAGTTTTAAATTTGAGCCGCCTGCGGCAGGGATTGAAGAGGCTTGCCCGCAAGGCCGGAGGGGCATTGGGCCGCGCGGGGCGGAGGCGACTTTAGGAGCCCCCGCAACCCCGCTGGCCCAAGCCCTGACGGCCGCGGACAAGCCCTGAAAGCCCGTTCGCCGCCCCCAAAAAAGAAAAAAAATTATTTTCCAACATTTACAGCCATAAAAAGCTGATTAACAACACCTAAACCAATTCGGGTACGCTGAGCAATAAGGCCCTCAATTCCTCGGGTTCTTCGCTGGTTACCAGCTGCATGCGGCGGTCTTTAAAGTTCGGAATGCCTTTAAAATAGTTGCTGTAGTGCATGCGCATTTCCAGCACGCCCAATTTGGGTCCTTTCCAAGCGATGGACTGCTCCAGGTGCCAAAGTGCGGCCAGGGCCTTTTCTTCCAAACTGGGTGGATCCAGTATGGTTCTGTCTTTTAAAAACGCCTTTATCTCTCTGAAAATCCATGGGTTACCAATGCTGGCTCTGCCAATCATCACTCCGTCAACCCCGTAGGTGTTTTTCATGTGCAAGGCCTTTTCAGGGCTGTTCACATCGCCATTTCCAAACACGGGAATGCGCAGGCGCGGGTTGTTTTTGGTTTCGGAAATCAGGCTCCAATCGGCTTCGCCTTTGTACATTTGCACCCGTGTGCGGCCGTGAATTGAAATCGCCTGAATACCAACATCTTGCAGCCGTTCGGCCACCTCTACAATGTGCTTGCTGCTGTCGTCCCAGCCCAGTCGGGTTTTCACGGTTACCGGCTTGTTTACGGCCTTCACCACCGCCTCGGTCAGCTTCACCATTTTGGGAATGTTGCGCAGAATGCCGGCTCCGGCTTCTTTGCAAACCACTTTTTTTACGGGGCAGCCAAAATTAATGTCAATCAAATCGGGGTTCGCGGTTTCGCAAATGCGTGCCGCCTCCATCATGGGTTCAAGTTCTCCGCCAAAAATTTGGATGCCGATAGGCCGCTCATATTCAAATATATCCAGCTTTTGCCGGCTTTTGACGGCATCGCGAATCAGCCCTTCTGAGCTAATAAATTCGGTAAACATCAAATCGGCGCCTTCGCGTTTGCACAGGGCACGAAACGGCGGGTCGCTCACGTCTTCCATGGGCGCCAGCAGCAGCGGAAATTCGCCCAATTCAATGTTTGCAATCTTGACCATGCCGCAAAAGTACACCAATTTATGGCTAGTGTAAGATTTGGTCTTTTTTTGGGGGGCGGCAATTCCGGCTTTCGCCTGTATTCGGCTTGGGCAGGCCCATGCCGCTCAGCACTGCCGGTGGCTCCTAAAGTCGCCCCGGCAGCGCTGCGGCATAAGGGCCTGCCCAGCGCCTCATGCCGGCTCAATCCGGGCCGCGGGCGGCTCGTTCTTTAATCCGCCCAAAACAACCTCTTCTCGTTTGGATTCCTTTGACTATTTTTGGAACGAAATTTGCCACTAAGCCACCAAAGACCACATCCATGCGCACGTTCATTTTTGCATTTTTTACCTTGCTGTTCAGCACTCCCTTCCTAAAGGCTCAAACCGACGCTACTGCCCTGCTCGACAAACTGAATAAAAAAACCAAGGCCTACACCAGCTTGGAGGCGGCCTTCACCTTTTCGGTGCTGAACACCAGCCAAAAAGTCAACGAAGTTCGAAAAGGCACCATTAAATTGAAAGGCGAAAAATACGTGCTGAAAATGGGCGAAATGGATATTTTTTGCAACGGGAAAACGGTGTACACCTATTCCAAAGAAATGAACGAGGCGCAAGTAATTCCTGTAGCCGAATTGGACGACGATGCCATGACGCCCCAAAACATGTTCTCTATTTATGAGAAAGGATTTAAATCGAAAATTAAATCCAGCAAAACCGAAGGCGGAAAAAAAATCACCAGCATCGAATTGTACCCCATCCAGCCCAAAGAAAAAGACTACACCATGGTAAAAATGGACGTAGATGAGACCTCCATGCAAATTAAACGCGTAGAGGTAATGGGAAAAAACGGAACAAAATACATTTACGCCATTTCAAGTTTTGCTGCCAACAAATCTATGGCCGATGCGGATTTTGAGTTTCAAAAGGCTAATTACCCCGGGGTCAGCATTCTGGATTAAGCATGTAAAAAAGCTTGGTTTCAGACCTAATTTTTAATACCTTCCCAAACAAAAACCATGGAAACGTTTGAACAAAATCCCTTTGAAACCAACCGCGCCGAGGGTGGGCTGCGCACACTTTTAATTTTCACCATTGTATTTCAAGCCCTTGGCCTGCTTTTTGGATTGCTAGGCCTGTTGCAGGTATCTACCCAAACCGGGTTTACCCAGGCCAGCACCATCATTACGCCCCTGTTGAATCTTGAAATGCTGATTGCGGCCATCTTAATGCTCAACCTTAAAAAACTGGGTTGGACCTTGTACCTTGGGGCCAAGGGCCTCATGCTTATTTTTTTGGTGCTGATGCTGGTTTTTGCAGCCGACGAACAAATCCGCCAGGTGCAAATGCAATTGGTTCAAACCTCGCCCGCCATGGCCAAGTCGGCCCCCATGATTTTTTACATTTCGACCGGTTTTGTGGCTCTGGGCAAATTGCTTTTTCCTGCCTTGTTGGCCCAACATCGGCATTTGTTTAACAGGTAATCTCAACCGTTAAGGTCAGAAAGCATGGCAGGAAACCTGGTGGTTTTTGACAATTACGATTCCTTTACCTACAATTTGGTACACTACCTTGAAGATTTAACCGGGAAAAGACCTAAGGTGGTGCTGAACGACGATCCACATTGGGAACGCTGTTTAGAGGCCGATGCCTTGGTTCTTTCGCCCGGTCCGGGCTTACCCAATGAATCGGGAGCCCTGATGTCTTTGATCAAAAAATGGGACCAGAAAAAACCCTTGCTGGGAATTTGCTTGGGCATGCAAGCCTTGGGCCAATTGGAAGGGGAAGAGCTGGAATCCCTTGCGCATCCAGCCCATGGTGTGGCGCATTCGGTGCATTGCCTAACCTCAGATGCTCTGTTTAATGAAATCGAAACTCAATTTGCAGCAGGGCGCTACCATTCCTGGGGCTTTTTCAACATGGTTTCGGGCAAATACCAACCTTTGGCAAAAACCGAAGATGGCTGCATTATGGCCATAAAACACCGAAAAAACCCATGGTATGGCCTGCAATTTCATCCTGAGTCCATTATGACTCCCGCCGGCATGCGTTTGCTGCACAACTGGCTGAACCTTTCGGGCATTCCAAACACCTATTCCCATTCCTAATCAACAAAACATGGCTGCACTTTCATTGCCTTTGGCTCCCGACTTTATTCTGCCCGACCTGAAATTTACCGAGGCTGGAACAGGCCGTTCCTTTCGAAGCCATGAACAGATGGGAAAAACAGGTCTGCTGCTGGGCATTATTTGCAACCATTGCCCCTATGTCATTCACATTGCCCCTACTTTATCTAAGGTTTTGAATGCATTGCAAGAACTAGGGTATGGAGCCGTGCTGGTATCGGCAAACGACCCAATTGCCTATCCACAAGACAGCCCCGAACGCATGCGCGAATGGGCCAGCCACTATTCCATATCGGTGCCCTATGCTTTTGATGCCGATCAAAGCCAGGCAAAAGCCTTGTTTGGAAGTTGTACGCCCGAATTCACGCTTTTTTCAACCGATGGAAAATGCATTTACCGTGGGCGGTTTGATGAGAGCAACCACAAAAATGGCCTTCAAGCTACGGGCTCCGATTTGCTGAATGCCGCCAAGGCTTGGGCGGGCGGGAAAAATCCAGAAAATCCATTTTTGCCCTCAACAGGGTGCAGCATAAAATGGAAACCGGGAAATGAACCGGAATACTGAACCGACCCGGGAATTGGTTTTTAGCGGATAAAAAAACCCTTGGCATTGACAAGCCAAAAATTCGTTCTTACCTTGCGTAAAACGGGGAGGAATGAAACACAGGGAAACCATAGCCCTTAAAGATTGGGCAGAATCAGATAAACCTAGAGAAAAAATGCAGGCTCAAGGCCGGCAATCGGTTACGGATGCGGAGCTGATTGCAGTATTGCTGGGTTCGGGCACAAGCGGTAAAACCGCATTGGATTTAGCGCGAGAAATGTTGAGCGAGGTCAAGCAAGATTTGCATGCCTTAGCCCGCTGGGATCTGCCATATTTTAATCGTTTTCACGGAATGGGGCCGGCCAAAGCCATGAAAATAATGGCCGCCCTAGAATTGGGTTTGCGGCGGCAGCATCAACCCAGCCAATTTCCGGAACAAGTGGTTAGCAGCAAACAAGCGGCCGAATTGCTTCAGGGCCGCTTAGGCGATTTGCCCCACGAAGAATTTTGGATTGCCTTATTAAGTCAATCGAATCGCCTAATAAAAACCTGCTTAATAGGCCGGGGCGGATTGGCCGGAACCTTAGCCGATTTCCGGATTATTTATAAACATGCCTTAGAATCGATGGCTCCGGCCATCATACTGTACCACAACCACCCCAGCGGCAATTTAAAACCCAGCTCGGCCGACCAAGCATTGACCAAAAAAGCCATAGAGGCCGGCCGGGTTCTAGACATTCGCGTATTAGACCACATCATCATTGCAGGCCCTTCTTTTTTTTCCTTTGCCGACGAAGGACTCATGGAAGCTTAAGAATGATTAACTTAGTTGAACAGTTTAAACATGTACCTTTAGGCTTAGCAAATTATAGGCGTTGCAAAATTCGGATTCATTAAATATGGCAACCTCAGACACTTGGGACAAAACCTGCCCTATCTGTTTTAAGCTACTTCGTTCCCAAAAAAAGGTGTGCCTACACTGCGGATTTGACCTAGAAAACGACCAGGAATCCATCAAAGAAAAGCGGGAGGAATACCTAAAATTTCGGAGGGGGAAACCCAATCCTATTGAATTGAAAGAGAAGGTTTTTACAGGCATTGCCCTGCTGACCTTGGTCGTGATAATGGTCTTTATTTGGTATAGACAGCGATAAACCACCGCGGTGGCGTATCTTTGGGCAAATTCTACGAAATGAAGCCCCTTCAGTTTCCAAAAACAAGCGAACAAGCCATTGAACTGGAATCGAATTTTGGTGCTAAAAATTACGCCCCCCTTTCGGTGGTCGTTTCGAAAGCCAAAGGCATTTGGGTAGAAGACCTTGAAGGTCATTCATATATGGATTTTTTATCGGCATATTCGGCCGTGAATCAAGGCCATTGCCATCCGAAAATCATTCAGGCTTTGGTTGACCAAGCCCAACGAGTAACCTTGACATCAAGGGCGTTTTACAACGACAAATTGGGTGCCTACGAATCGTATATGTGTTCCTATTTTGGATACGACAGGCTGTTGCCCATGAACACCGGAGTTGAGGCCGGCGAAACGGCGGTGAAGCTGGCTCGGCGTTGGGGCTACAGGGTAAAAGGCATTCCAGAAAACAAAGCCAAAGTCCTGTTTGCCGCAGGGAATTTTTGGGGCCGCACCATGTCGGCCATTTCTTCTTCCACCGACCCCAGCTCTTTTGCCGAGTTTGGCCCATTCATGCCCGGATTTACAACCATACCATACAACGATTTGGTGGCCTTAGAAACCGAATTGAAAGACCCAAACACCGCAGCCTTTATGGTGGAACCCATTCAAGGTGAGGCTGGAATTATTATTCCTGACCCCGGTTATTTGGCGGGAGTACGTGAACTGTGCAGCAAATATCAGGTGTTGTTTTTGGCAGATGAAGTTCAAACCGGCTTGGGCAGAACTGGCAAACGCTTGGCTTGCGATTATGAATCGGTAAAACCCGACCTATTGATTTTAGGAAAAGCCTTATCGGGCGGTGTTTTGCCCGTTTCCGCCGTTTTGGCCAACAACGAGGTTATGCTGCAAATTGGTCCTGGTGAACACGGTTCCACTTTTGGTGGCAATCCTTTAGCCTGCGCCGTTGCTGCTGTGGCCATACAGGTGTTGGAAGAGGAAGGAATGATTGAAAACGCCCTGCAACGTGGAATTCAATTCCGGGCAGGACTTGAGCAGATTCAAAGCCCTTCCATTGGTGAAATCCGTGGAAAAGGACTGCTGAATGCCATTGAAATGCATGCAGACCACCCCTACTCGGCCTCAGATATTTGCTACCGATTTAAAAAATTGGGACTTTTGGCCAAGCCTACCCATGGGCACATAATACGGCTGGCCCCCCCCTTAGTAATTACCGAAGCTGAAATTGAACAGGCCTTAGAACGCATATCCGAGGCCTTCCATGCAGCCGATTTATCCCTTGCCTAATGGCTCAACCAAAAACACAATACCATCCAAGCCAAGGGCTTGAAAAGATTCCTTTTGTGGCCACCTGTTTGGCTGGATTCGAAGAACAGCTGCTGCTCGAGGTCGAAAGGCTAGGCATAAGCGATGCCAAAATAGAATTGAGGCGCATTGAGGGCAGCTGCTCTTGGGCTCAGTTTTGCCTAATGGCATTTAAAAGCCGACTGGCGGTTCGACTGCTGTTGCCCCTATGCAAAGTAATGATGCGGACTTCAGAGGATTTATACAAAGCCATGGTTCAATATCCATGGGAGGATTGGATAGACCCCTCGCATACGATTGCCATAGACCATGTGGTGTACTCCCGTTTTTTTAACAATACCACGTTCCCAGCCCTTCGGTTAAAAGATGCCATTGTTGATCGAATCCGCGATAAAAAAGGCAAACGCCCAGGGATTGACAAGGAATCTCCTTCCATCCGCGTACACCTGCATGTTTCCGAATCCAACGTAACGGTTTCATTGGACGCCTCTGGCTTTTCATTGCAGCGACGTGGATATAGACATTCAGGGGGAATAGCCCCCCTGTCGGAAGTGCTGGCTGCCGGCATGATTGATCGGGTCAATTGGGACGGGCAAAAACCTTTGGTGGATCCCTTTTGCGGTGGAGCGACCTTATTAATAGAGGCTGTTCGCCGCTATTTGAATGTACCTTCGGCCCTTGATGCTCCTGATTTTTGCCTTCGAAACTGGCCCATATACGATGAAAAGTTGTGGTATAGCATGAGCGAAAACGCCCTTCAAGATTTCAACAAGCCCATGGCTCCGGTGATGGGATTCGACCGTTCACCTTCCTCGGTTAGTTTGGCGAAACACCACATTCAACGGGCGGGGTTGGAAGGTAAAATCGAGGTGTTTCAAGACAACGCCATGAAATGGACACCCACAGATCTAGAAGTCGGAACCCTGGTTGCCAATCCGCCGTATGGAGAACGCATTGCCCTGGACGACCCAGAACAATGGTACCAGAACTGGGGATTTCACCTCAAACATCATTTTTCGGGTTGGACCCTTTGGGTTTTAAGTACCAATTCCGCTGCCATGAAACGCCTTGGCTTTAAGCACTCCTATTCCATCGCTTTAAAAAACGGCACCCTAGACTGCCTATTTCGAAGGTATAATTTGTACTCTGGAAAAAAATCAACGGGTCCAGGCGGAGAAGTCCCAGAACTTTAAGCGTCCATCGTCGCCGGCGCTGAGCAATTGAAGCTTGCCGTCGGAAGAGCTCAGGAAAGCCATTTTTCGAACGGCCCCTGCGTGGGCCTGAAATTGGTGTATTTTTTCCCAACCCTGAGTTTGATAAATGTACAAGTTGCCGGGATAATCTCCCAGAACCAGGTATTTCCCGTCGGGACTCCACAAAACCGTTTGCATAGGCTGCCTAGGAGTTAGCAATTGAACCTCATTCCCAGTTAAAGGATTCCAAATGCGTACAGTCCCATCCCAGCTTGCTGAAGCCAAAAAAGTACCGTTTGGATGTACATCCACATCAAAAATACCTGCAATATGTCCGTGAAACCGAAGGTCGATTTCCCCCTTTTCCAAGTTCCAGCGCACCAATTCCGTTTCGCCAGCCGCGGCATACAAGTAATTGGGGTCCTGGGCAAAGCGCAACTTCCAAATCCAATGCTTATGGCCCTTTAAGGTATCAACCGGTTTAGATGAAAGGGCATCCCAAACCAAAATAAGGGTATCTGGACCTGCTGAATATACCAGATTTTGAGTTGGGTGGGCAACCAAATCATACACCCAATTTCGGTGGCCGGTGCGGCGCGCGATGCGGTTCAATCCTGGAATACCAAAGGCAAACACCGCGCTGTCGCCCCCACCGGCAAAGACGCGGTCGGCATTTCGGTTTAGGCAAATGCTGCGTACTGAGCCTCCAAAGCCCAAGTATTCTTCGCGTTGTGCTCCAGCTTCAAGACCCCATAAAGACAAGGACTCATGCTCATGGGCCATTATAAGCCATTTTCCTGCTGGGTCTATTTCAAAGTCATAAATTTTGCCTCGATTTGTCATCAAACTTCTTAGCGGAGACTGTGCAGGAAGCGAGAATGAGAGCAGGGAAAAGCATAGAAAAAGGGGGTAAATCCGCTTCATTTTAAAGCATTGGCCATGGTTCTTAATTGAAGCGCCAAGGATTCAGAAACCGGGGTCAGGGGCAGCCGAACTGTATTGTGGCACAAATTCAAATGGGCCATTGCTTCTTTAATTCCGGCAGGGCTGCCTTCATCAAAAATGGCATTCATAACCGGGTACAAGGCTTTGTGGTGTTCTTGGGCTTCAGGCATATCGCCCGATAAAGCCGCGTGAACCATCGAAGAAAACCGTTTTGGGAAGGCATTTGCCACCACAGAAATAACTCCATCGGCCCCTGAGGCAAGCAAAGGAAAAGCAATCGAGTCGTCTCCGCTAATCACTAAAAAAGAGTCTCTAGGGCGTTCATATAGAATTCGTGTAATTTGATGCATGCTTCCGCTGGCCTCTTTAATGCCACAAAAAATAGAAAAATCGGCAGCCAATTTCAGGGTGGTTTCGGCGCTCATGTTTACCCCCGTTCGGCCGGGAACATTGTATAAAAGGATGGGAAGCGGACTCACCAAGGCCAAGGCCTCAAAATGCGCATACAGACCCTGTTGATTGGGTTTATTGTAGAAGGGAGTAACCGATAAAACAGCAGAAACTCCCGACAAATCGATGCTGCATAGGTCCTCTTGCTGTGCCCGGGTGTGGTTGCCTCCAATTCCAAACACAATAGGAACACGCCCTTGGGCAATGCTCAAAACCGTTGACAAAATGCCTTTCTTTTCTTCTGCCGAAAGAACGGGGTTTTCTGCGGTTGTTCCATTTACAACCAAATAGTCTAATCCCTGAGATATCCAGAATTCCGTTAAGGATTCAAGCGCCTGAAAATCTACTTGCCCTGAAGGCAAAAAGGGGGTAATGATTGCTACACCAGCTCCGGTCAGTGATTTCATATATAAAGGTTGTTGTTGTTGTAATTAAGAAGAGTAGCTAAGAAAAAGAAACTGCTTTCGGTGGATTGTTTAAGGCTAAAGGATTAAAAAAACACAGATCAATCGTTATCCAAATAAACCGAAAGCTGCCTTTCGTCTTGAATTAAAACCTCACGGGCTTTACTTCCCTTATTGGGTCCTACAATTCCGGCTGCTTCCATTTGGTCAATAAGCCGGCCGGCCCGGTTGTACCCAATGTTTAATCTACGCTGAAGAAGCGAAGCAGATCCCTGTTGATGCTGAACAATAATGCGGGCTGCCTCGTTGAACAAATCGTCTTTCTCTGAAGGGTCAAGGCCTTTCTTTCCCTCTTCATGTTCGCTCACATATTCAGGCAGCATAAAAGCCTCTGGATAGCTTCGCTGTTCCCCGATAAAACGAACAATGTCTTCGACTTCAGGGGTATCTACGAAGGGGCATTGCAAGCGCACCAAATCAGAGCCCAAGCTTAGCAGCATATCGCCTTGGCCAATGAGTTGTTCTGCCCCGCCAGTATCTAGAATGGTTCTGGAATCGATTTTTGAAGAAACTCGGAAAGCAAGCCGAGCTGGAAAATTCGCTTTAATGGTACCCGTAATGATGTTTACGGAAGGGCGTTGCGTGGCAATAATAACGTGAATACCCACGGCCCTGGCCAGCTGTGCTATTCGGGCAATGGGGAGTTCGACTTCCTTTCCTGCGGTCATGATCAAATCGGCAAACTCATCGATTACAAGTACAATGTAGGGCAAAAAGCGATGCCCTTCGTTGGGGTTTAAGCGACGGCCTTTGAATTTGACGTTGTATTCTTTTAAATTTCGGACCTGAGCGGCCTTCAGCAACTCATAGCGGTTGTCCATCTCGATGCATAAGGAATTCAAGGTGTCCACCACCTTCTTCACATCCGTTATAATGGGTTCTTCTTCGTTGGGCAACTTTGCCAAATAATGTTTTTCAATGATGTTGTAGAGTGTAAGTTCAACCTTTTTAGGATCGACCATCACAAACTTCAATTCCGAGGGGTGTTTTTTGTACAGGAGTGAAACCAGAATAGCATTAATTCCGACTGATTTCCCTTGGCCTGTGGCTCCAGCAACCAACAGGTGAGGCATTTTAGCCAAATCGGCTACAAAAACATCGTTTGAAATGGTTCGACCCAAAACGATGGGTAAATCAAATCGGGTTTGGGCAAATTTTTCATTTTGCATGACTTTACGCATGCCCACCACCGCCCGGTTTTGATTGGGCACTTCAATGCCTATGGTGCCCTTTCCTGGAATGGGGGCAATAATGCGAATGCCTTGAGCGGCCAAACTGAGAGCGATGTCGTCTTCCAGGTTTTTAATTTTAGAAATACGCACACCGGGGGCTGGAACAATTTCGTATAGGGTTACCGTTGGACCAATGGTCGCTTTAATTTTCTGAATATCGACTCCATAGTTTTTTAAGGTCTCCAGAATACGGTCCTTGTTTTGTTCAAGTTCTTGTGCATCCACTTTAAAATCAGCATTGCCATGGTCAACCAGCAACTCTAAGGGCGGCATTTTAAAATCGGGCAAATCCAAATGTGGGTCGTATTCGCCGTATTGTGCCACCAAGCGTTCGGCAAGGCTGCTTTCTTCTGGATTATCAGACTGTAAAGCAGGAACGGAGTCCTCTTGTTCTGGTTTCGTAAGTTCCAATTGCAACGCGGCATTCGACCCACCTAAATCCGATGCTGGGGAAAACGCCTCCGGGGTCGATTCATCGGGCAATTCAAGTTCAAGTTCTAAGCCTAGCATTGGAACTTCAGGCCTGGCTTCTGCATCCTCTAAATCCACCTCCATAAATTCATCTACAAAGGTTGAATCGTTTTCGATATCGAGTCCCGGCATTTCATCTTTATGCGTATAAAAATCCATTTCGGGGTTGGCGTCTTCGGATTCATTTTCAAGTCCAGATACCGGGCCTTGTTTGGAAGAAGCCTTTTTCAGTTTTGACAGCCAGAGCTCCCACAAAAGCGGCTCGAAAATCAAAACAAAAAAGGGAAGGGCAAAGAACAAGGCCAGGGTTGTTCCCCAGGCCCCTAAATAAAGAGAAATGCCCTGAGCCATTTTAAACCCAAGAAGTCCGGCTGGCAGCCCATCCATGAAAGGAATGTTCAGGTGTCCGAGCAGAATTGAGGTCCAAAAGGTAAAAAAGAGCAATCGGTGGGCATATCGGCGAACCCAAAGGAAATACCGGCCAAAAAGCCCCCCTATAGCTAGGCTAAATGCAAAGGGGAAGAGCAAAAATACAGAGAAGCCAAACCCGTTAAAAACAAGTTGATGCCCCAACCAATTGCCCATATATCCCATGGGATTCACGGGCATGTTTTGGGAATCAACGCCATTAAAAAGCAGGGATTGGTCTTGACGCCAGTAAACGATGTAAGCACAGGCACTAATAAAGGCATAGGCAGAGAAGACCAAGGCCGCCAAGCCCAACAGCCGTTTCAACCGTGGCGAAATAGAAATCGAAGGCCTCCATTTGGGCTTGGTCCTTCCTTCTGTATTTTTTGCTTCAGATTCAGGGGTAGAACTACTGGCCTTTTTGGGCCGGGCAAAACTTCCAGTGGATGCTTGGTCTTGACTCATAGATTGGTTTGGGTGTGCTCAATACAGATACCCAGCATAAAATTAAAGCAAGGGAAGCGAATATTATTGTCCTTTCGGGAAAGCTATTAACAATGTGCGTTTCAAAACACAAAAAAACACACATTTATGCTTCAACCTGTTTCAGCAAAGAACGCATTGAACTTAGCTGCGCGGCCGGCAGGGGGAATGTGCCGTCAAAAACGCTTTTTTGCCCTTGAAATGCAAAAGCGGCATCGGCCTAAATATCCCATACAGATTCAGCAAAAAAAGAAACAGGTCGGGGTGTTAATCCTTGTCGGCCTCATTGCGCCAAATGAAATAGCCCGAAAATTCATCCACATTCAAAATATCCACCATTGGAAGCCCTGTATTCCATTCTTTCCATTCTGATTCGGGAACAATCTTTTTCCAGGGCATGGTTTCGGTGGGGCCTTCTCCATTTAAGTTAATAAAGGCTGGCAATCGGAAGCCAGGATAAATATTTTCCCATCGATATCGAAGCACCACCTGTCCATCCACTGTATTTTGTTGGAACACAAGAACAGGAACCCCTGGAATTTTAAGGTATTGGTAAAAAAGCCAGTCGTACTCTTCACCCAAATATTCATTCATGAACAGCAATAAGGTTTCCGTTTTAACCGATGAATACGAGAACTTTTGTTGAATGGCTTTTAGTAGGCCTAAGAATTTATCGTTGTCGTTCAATAAATCGCGCAAGGTTTGAATAACAAAAGCTCCTTTGTAATAAATATCTTGGCTTGGCTTGTCGTTCAGCCCCCGTTTGCCCAGCATAGGTTTGTCGTTTTGAATGCGGGACCTCCACGAATCAATGTACTGGAAGGCAATGTCTTCTCCATATTTTTTTTCAACGAACAGAGCCTCCATATATGTTCCAAAGGCTTCATGAATCCACATGTCTGCGATATCGGCTCCACTTACATGGTTGCCCCAATATTCGTGAGCGGTTTCGTGCAGCAAAATAAAATCAAATTCCAACCCTAAGTTGGTTGGGTCTGTACCCAAGTAACCGATTTTATACTGATTTCCATACGAAATAGCGGATTGGTGCTCCATTCCTGCATAGGGTGTTTCTATCAATTTATATCCATCATTGGCAAAAGGATAACAGCCTAAAATGCCGTCGTACACCTTTAGCATGTCTTTTAATTGAGCAAAATGGCGTTTGGCCTTTTTCAGGTTTTCGGGCATCACGTAATAATCCAGCGGATACACGGCTCCGCTGCTGCAAGTAAATTCATCGGTAAAATGGGCAAAGCGTCCTAAATTAAAGGTCACATTGTAGTGGTTTATGGGATACGAAACCCTCCAATTGTAGGTTGTAAAACCATCGCCCCTAGGACTGGCTCCCATTAATTTTCCGTTCGAAACGCCCATGTAGGCATTGGGTACAGAGAGGTCAATTTTCATGCTGTCGGGCTTGTCCAACCATTGATCTTTGCACGGCCACCACACCGAAGCTCCTTCGGTTTGCACGGCAGAGCCTGCCCAATGAAATCCATCTGCATCTTTGGTCCAAACCACCCCTCCTTCCCAGGGCGGGTTTTTGGCTTGAGCAGGAAGGCCAGTAAAATGAATGAGAATAGAATGGGTTGAACCCGGGATTAAGGAATCGGGGAAAATCAAAAACAAAGCCCGTTCTTTTCGTTTGGCTGGTATGGTTTTTCCATTCCATTCCACCTTTTGCAATCCCATGCCTTGGGCCAAATCTATTTGGATGCTGCCTGTTTTTTTTAAGACGGTAAAATGCATTTCATTTGAACCGGAGATGGTTCTTTTATCTGGATTTACCTCCACTTTTAAATGGTAATGGTGCACATCGTAGCAGGCACGTTCGGGGCCGTTCCACCCCAACAGGGTGTCTTCACGGCTAAACAAGGCCGTTTTTACCTGAGATTGGACAATCAAAGGCAAAAGGAAGGCAACAGCCAAAAATACAATTCGTTTCATGACTGGAAAATAAAGAAAGCCTCTTGATAAATCAAGAGGCTTTGCACAATTTAAACAAATATTATTCCCTGTACCAATCCGTAGCGAGGCTGGGGTTGAATTTTTAATGAAGCAGACCAAGTGCTTCAGAACGCTTCAGAGCGGCAGTAATACCAATCTTATCAATCACTTTAAGCCCTTTGGCCGACACCTTAAGAACAACCCAACGATCTTCATCTGGAATGTAAAATCGTTTTTTCAACAAATTGGGTTTAAACACCCTTTTTGTTTTGCGGTTGGAGTGGGAAACGGTGTTCCCAGTTATTGTTTTTTTACCAGTTATAACGCAAACCCTTGCCATATCTTTAACTTTTACGAGAGGCGAAGGTAAGAAAAAATTGAGGAAAACACACGGTCAAACAAATATTTTGGAAAAAACGAATGGTGTGTTCAAATAAAAGTGTGGGAAGCCAAAGAAATGGCCGAGTTAAATTCGTCTTTGTGAATTTTCAAGCGAAGACCTTGATTTTGCAAAAAATCCATCAAGGTTTCGGTGGCCAAGTTTCCGGTTAGGTTGTCGGCGGTTACTGGGCAGCCACCAAATCCCAGTATGGCAGAATCAAAAATTCGGCAGCCACCTTCCCAGGCAGCCTGCAGATTTTGCATGGTATTGGATGTCCGCACATGCAAATGGGCTCCAAAATGAACTTGTGGAAATGCGGTGGCCAAATCTTGAAAACTTGATTTTAACACTTCGGACGTGGCTACACCCGTGGTATCCGAGAGGTTTATTTCCTGAAATCCGTTTTCAACCAATTGGCCAATGGCATCCATCAGAATGCTCGGCGACCAAGGGTCTTGGTATGGATTTCCGAAAGCCATAGATAAATAAACCAAGGTTTTTTTTCCGTGGTTGTCTGCTTCTGCTTGAATATCTAACAAGCGGCGCAGGGCCTGCTGGGGTTCAGATTGAATGTTTTTTTCGAGAAAGGTTGGAGAAATGGAATAGGGAAATCCAAGGTAATGAATATGGGGAAATGGCCGGGCTCGTTGGGCTCCTTTAAGATTGCCTACAATTCCAATTAAAGGGGTATTGCAGCCTTCGTTGCCCAATTGTTCTGCAATGGTATCGGCATCGGCAAATTGGGGTATGGCCTTGGGGTTAACAAAACTTAGTGCATCAATACGCGAAAACCCGCAGCGCAGCAATTGTCTAAGATAGGTTAATTTGACTTGAGTTGGAATCAGTGCGGGCCAACTTTGCATGGCATCGCGCGGGCATTCTGTGAGTAGCACGGGCTGCATGTGCACAATTTTAATTTGCGGGTAAAGGTAGCGATAATGCCAGTTGTTTGATTAAGGTTGGACCCTTAAAAACAAAACCTGAATACACCTGAATTGCATCGGCCCCTGCTTGAATCATGGTTTGTCCCCGCTCAAGGGAATCAATCCCACCCACGCCCATCAAAGGAAAAGAAGGGCCGTAAAAGTTCCGAATTTTTGCTACCCTTTCTATGGCCATATCGAATAAGGGAGAACCACTCAACCCTCCCGGTTCCGCTGAGTAAATGGATTTCAAGCTGCCGGGCCGGCTCAAGGTGGTGTTGGTGGCAATAAGGCCATCGGCTTCTGCACTTCCAATAGATTCCAATACAGGATATAAGTCCAAATCCGGCAAATCGGGATCAATTTTTACAAAAACGGGCCTCCGCAGGGGCAAATCATTTCTAAACGAAACGAGGGCAGTCAGAAGCGTTTTTATGCGTTCTGCCTGTTGCAATTCTCTTAATCCGGGCGTATTTGGCGAACTGATGTTGATGGTAAAATAATCGGCGTAGGGAAATAGGGTTTGCATTCCGAGGCAGTAATCGGATTCGGCCAAGTGATTTTCGGTGGATTTGTTTTTACCTAAGTTCGCCCCCAAAATAAATCCAGTATGCTGACGTTGCTTAAATCGAAGGGCCAATTGTGTTAATCCAGCATTGTTAAATCCCATTCGATTAATAATGGCTTCATCTTCAATTAAGCGGAACATTCGGGGTTTCGGGTTTCCATTTTGGGGTTTGGGAGTTACGGTTCCAATTTCTGCAAAGCCAAACCCAAACTGGGCCCAAGCGTCGAGCAAGATCCCGTTTTTGTCCATTCCGCCAGCCAAACCTACTCGATTGGGGAATTTCAAACCTGCCAATTCAATTTGATTTGAGCCAACCATCGGTTTTTTCGACAGCAAACCAAATTTCGCAGCAAGGCTTAAAACCTGTAAGGTATGGTTGTGTGCCCTTTCTGCATCTAGGTGAAAAAGCAGTTTTCTAGCCAGCAAAAACACCGTTATTTTTTCTTGGGAAGAAAAACATACCGGAGCCCTGCCGTCATAATCAAGCCTGCCTCTGCCGGCCCAGAAACAAATACAGGAACTTGAAAGGACAAGCTGCCCCGTAGGCGATCTATAATTTGAATTTCATTTCCTACCATAGGTTGAATAAAAAAGCCTTCCCGATTGGCAAAAGCGCCTCCCACATCCAACCGAACAAAAGGCCTCATTATTCCAAGTGGGAAATCGCAGCCTACCTGAGCCGCCAAGCTGGCAGCCAATTGCGAAACTAGGCGATTCCCATTGGGCACCTGCCTCATTTCCTCGTTGGAAAAAAATCCAACGTTTCCTCCCAACGTTAAACCAGATTTGAAACGGAATTGATAATCAACAGCCGTTGAAAAAAAAGGAGAGCCACCATATTTAAAGGTAGGGCCAGCCCCTGCATTCAAGCCAATGGAATGTTGGGCGTTCAAAGTGGCCCAAGAAAGAAGGCAAAAAAGGACATGAATTGAAAAAACAAGAAATCTGGAGTTTTTCATGGCTTTGAATGGAATAAAAATTAAGACCTTTGCATTGGAACAAAGGTAAAAAAACTGAGCAGATGAATATTCGATGTATTTTACTTCGGCATGGGCAAAGTGCCTGGAACAAAGAAAACCGTTTTACGGGTTGGGAAGATGTACCTTTAAGCCCTTTGGGAATAGAAGAAGCAAAAATGGCAGGGCAGCTTCTAAAAAACCATGGAATAGCGCCCCAGATTGCCTTTACCTCATATTTGCAACGCGCCATTAAAACGCTTTGGTTGGCCTTGGAGAATTGTGAACAGATGCATATTCCCGTACAAAAAACCTGGAGGTTAAACGAAAAGCACTATGGAGTTTTGCAGGGTTTGAACAAAGCCGAAACGGCGGCTAAATATGGGGAAGAACAGGTCTTACTTTGGCGAAGAGGCTATTCCGTTCGCCCTCCAGAGTTGGAATCAGAGGATTCCCGGCACCCCAGAAACCAAGCCAAATATGCTGGCATAGCGGCCTCTGATTTGCCCGGAAGCGAATCGCTAGCCGACACCCTAGACCGGATGCTTCCGTTTTGGAATTCGACCATTGTTCCCAGCTTTAAAAATCACCACACCATTTTAATTGCGGCCCATGGGAATTCACTTAGGGGCATCGTTCAACACCTAAAAGGCATGAACGAGGAAGAAATCCTTGCCTTAAATATTCCAACTGGAATTCCTTATTTGTTTGAACTTAGCCCTGACGGGCAGTACATTTCAGACCGATATTTGATTGAAGAGGATGAGTTGAATCGAAGGATGGAAGAAGTTAAAAACCAGGGAAAGGCACATTAATTGATATGAAAACTTGGGCGATTGGCGATGTGCATGCCTGTGGGCACACCTTAAGGGCATTGATAGATAAGCTTGGCCCAACTTCGGATGACCACCTTGTTTTTTTGGGCGATTTGATTGATCGGGGGAAAACCATGCCGGTAGTTCTTGAAACGATTGAAAAATTAAGCGGCCTTGGAATTCGGATAAGTTTGTTGAGGGGCAACCACGAAGACGCCTTTATTCAAGCTTTAGAAGAGGAAAAAAAACCGCAGAAACGCAAACTGTTTCAAAAGAATACGTTTCCTGCCCTAAATGCCTGGAAATCTTTTGGAGGGAATGAAGTACTTCGAAGTTTTGGCAGTAGTCGCCCCAGCGAATTACCGGCGCACCTGATTCACCTTATTTGCAGCAGCGAGTTCTGGATGGAGCACGATGCGTTTTACTTGGTGCATGCTGGATTTAATTTTGACTGTGAGCCCTTTTGGGCCGACACCCAGGCCATGTTGTGGTTAAGGGAATTCGATGTGGATTTAGAAAAAACAAAAGGCCGTCGCGTTGTACATGGCCATGTACCGGTTTCGCTCGATTTAATCAAGCAAACCCTAGACCAGCCTAATTTTGGATTCATTGACCTAGACAACGGGTGTGTGTACCGAGACCGCCCTGGCATGGGCAATTTAATTGCCCTTGACCTGCAAGCGGAAACATTAACTGTGCAACCAAATATTGAACCATACCAATGAGTTTGTTTATTATCACCGGCGGCCCCGGATCTGGAAAGACCAGTTTAATACAAGGACTTGAAAACATGGGATACCGCGTTTTTCAAGAAGCTTCAAGATTGGTTATTTCGGAACAGCAAAAACAACCACAGGGCATTTTGCCTTGGACCGATTTAGAAGGCTTTCAACATTTGGTTTTTGAGCGGCAAAAAAGAGATTATCTCACCGCCAAATCAATGAAGGAAGTTGTTTTTTTAGACCGTGGCTTGCCCGATGGACTTGGGTACATGAAATCTGGCGGCTTGTTTATACCCCCCGACCTTATGGCCGATATCCAAAAATTCCCCTATGCTGCCACTGTTTTTTTAACTCCGCCTTGGCAACATATTTACAAAAACGACTCGGCCCGATGGGAAGATTTCCAAAAAGCAGAGGAAATTTATTTTTCACTCAAAGAAGTGTATGAGGATTTGGGCTATAGAACCCAGCTCCTTCCTCTAGATACCATTGAAAAACGAATTGAATTTGTTCTAAATCAGATTTCAACTCCCCCCGCCGCTTCGTAACTTTGAAGAATGCAGGCTGAAGAAATTCTTTTCTCGTATTGGGGGCACCGGCAGTTCCGGCCTTTGCAAAGGGAAATTATACAATCAATTTTAGAGGGTAAAGATACCTTGGCATTGCTTCCTACCGGTGGGGGCAAAAGCATTTGTTTTCAAGTTCCTGGAATCATGATGCCAGGGGTTTGCTTGGTGATTTCTCCTCTTATTGCCTTAATGGAAGACCAGGTTTTAAATTTAAAGCAGAGGGGAATTTCAGCCTATGCTATTCGCAGCGGGCAAACCATGGGAACCATTCGGTCAATCTTAGACGAAGCGGCCGAAGGCAAAGTGGATTTCTTATATGTTTCACCAGAACGGCTAAGTTCTGCCCTTTTTCAAGCCTATCTGCCCTATTTAAAGCCGTGCATGATTGCCGTGGATGAAGCCCACTGTGTGTCGCAATGGGGCTACGATTTCAGGCCCCATTACTTAAGTATTGCAGAAATCCGTCCGTGGTTTGAGGGCGTACCTATACTGGCTTTAACGGCTACAGCCACGCCCGATGTGGTAGAAGACATTCAACATCAACTAAAATTTCTGAAGCTGAATGTTTTTCAAAAGTCATTTAGGCGCGACAATCTAACCTATGCAGTAGCAGAAACCGACAATAAAATGGACCGGCTTTCCATTTTTTTGAAGAAACAACCTGGATCGGCCGTCGTGTATGTGCGCAACCGAGCAAAATGCGAACGCATTTCGACCTGGCTTAAGAATCAGGGTTGGAATGCCGATTACTACCATGCTGGCCTAGCAGCTGAAGAGCGAAGTAAAAAGCAAGCCTATTGGATTGAACAACCCAATGCCATAATGGTTGCAACCAATGCCTTTGGAATGGGTATTGACAAAAGCAATGTACGGGCGGTTGCCCACCTTGATTTGCCCGATACGCTAGAGGCCTATTTTCAGGAAGCGGGACGTGCAGGAAGGGACGAACAGCCCGCCGTAGCTTTATTGATGATTAGTGCTGAAGACCAAGTGGGCCTGCACGAAAATTTGGAATTTCAATTTCCGGATTTGAACGACATAGGCCGGATATACGAAGAATTGTATAAAGGCTCATTTATACCCTTAGGCGAAGGAACTGGAGCGGTACTTGAGGTGGATATTGAGAAGGTGGGAAAAGCCCTACACCTTCAGCCACAGCAAATCACTTCGGCACTGGGATTGCTGGGGCGGGGTGGGTATCTTCAGCTTATAGAACCGGCAGATGATGTGTGCTACTTAAAGCTAAAAGGGGAACCACAGCACCTACGAAGCATGGTGGTTTCTAAAAAAGCCATTCAACTTTCGGAACGATTGATGCGGAAAATTCCTGGGATTGTAGAAGAAACAAAAGGCATACGAATGGAACAGCTTCGAAGGTGGACTTATTCTGAAACAGATGAACCTTGGAAAATTCTATTGGCCGAATTGAAAGAGCGGGGAGCCTTACACTATTTTTTGCCCGAACCAAACCGCAGTATGATTCGGCTTTTATCTGAACGGGTACCTAAATCGCACATTCGGCTGTCGAATGAAGTGTATGGACTTCGAAAAAAAATTGCAGAAACAAAAATGAAAGCCGTCGAGCAGTATGCGTTTGAAAAAAAGAGCTGCCGATTGGTAAAATTACTGGACTATTTTGGAGAGTCTGAAACAAAAGCCTGTGGTCAGTGTGATGTTTGCCGTTCAAAAGAAAAGTCTAAAAATCTGGAAGAGCAAATGCTAGAGGCCCGAAAAGAAAAGCGGGAATGGAGGCTTGAGGAGCTGCGGGATCGATTCCCAACCTTGACTGATTTCAACAATTCTGCCTTTAGAGAGTGGCTAGAGGCTGGACTTATTGTTGAAATAAAACCGGGTTTAATCCAATTTAATATTGAAGCAGGGCAGCCCCCCAAGTAAAGCCGCTGCCGAATGCAGCCATCGCAATTAAATCGCCAGGTTGAATTTGGCCAGAGCAAATCGATTCATGCAGTGCAAGGGGAATGGAGGCCGAAGTGGTATTTCCGCGGTTTTGGATGTTGGAAATGAGTTTGCCTTCGGGTATAGACAGCTCGGAAGCGACATGAAGCGAAATCCGTTGATTGGCTTGATGCGGTATAAACCAATCCCACTGTTCAGCAGAAATTCCGGTACGTCCAATCAGTTCGGTCAGGGCTTCACGAAATCGGACTGTGGCATGCTTAAAAACCGCTGGCCCGTTCATGTAGGGCAACATTTCACCCCTTCCAATCATATCGGCCGATGCAATCGGCGATTGCCGGGTACCGGGGTTCTGCTGAACCAACTCTTCAGCAAAACGACCGTCGGCATGAACCAAACTGTCGATTAAGCCAAACCTAGAATTTGAACCATCAAAGGGACTTGCTTCCAAGCATATAGCGGCGGCGGCATCACCAAACAACACAGAAACATTCCGACCTCGGGTGCTCAACTCCATCAAGGCCGATTGGGCCTCGCTGCAAATGAGCAGAATTCGATTGGCTCTGCCCGACTCAATGTAGGCTTGTGCTACGGAAAGTCCGTAAATAAAGCCTGAACACTGAGCCCGAATATCAAGGCAAGGGATGTTGGCTAAACCCAATTCCCGCTGAGCTAAAACTCCAGCCCCTGGGAAATAATAATCTGGGCTTAGGGTAGAGAATATGAGTAAATCGGGGTCGGTAGCCGACCACGCTGCTCGCTCTAGGGCTTCGCGGGCAGCAAAAGCACCCATCTTTGAACAGGTTTCATTGCTCAAATCGGAAAACCTACGCGATTGGATTCCGCTGCGTTCTTGTATCCAAGCATCGGAGGTTTCCATCAACGGTTCTAGGTCCCGGTTTAAAACCTCGCGTTGGGGAAGATAAGCCCCTGTCGATTTGAGTTTAGCGCGCCACATTTTGGAAGATAAAAATAGCAAAGATTGAAAATGGTTTGCCTTTTGCCTGAAAAAAAGAGGACCTGAAATTAACCCAGTTCTGAAGTGGTATGCACGAGTGCAATGCCCAATTCTTCTAATTCTTTTAAAACAGGGCCATAAAATTCAGCCTGAACGGGAATGTGTACTCCAGGGCTTGAAATTTGCCCGTTCAAAATAAATTTGGCGGCCAAAGCCAGAGGCAAACCCACTGTTTTTGCCATTGCGGTTCTAACTGCATCCTCCCCTTCAACTACCAAGTGGGCGCGCAATTCAAAAGACTTTCCCTGCAAATCGTAGCTGAGCAGGTGGTACATTGCGATCATGTCCTTGTCCTCGGGCAATAAGGTCCATTTTTTCTCCAAAATATGCTGAAGAATTTGAGCAGGTGTGGCAGGCCCAGAAAGCCCAATCGCCTCATTGTTGAATAAGTTCAACCACTTTAACTTGCGAAACTCATCGGAATCCAAATCCAGTCGCAAGGCCTGAGCCAGCTTTGTTTCTACGCTGTCGGTAGGGTGATAAAATAAAAAGCTATTTACAAAATCTCGGTGCGTCATGGCATCGACCCCATCTATTAAGTAAGAATCATCGGTCATACCGAGCTGAACGAACACATCCCAAGCCCTGCAAAAGCCAACCCTCCTCATGGTTCCTCTATACAGGGTTTTCACCCCTTTTAGATTGTAAAGGTTTAGATATTTTAGGGAATCTCGGTTGCCATACACCTCAAATTCGCCGTATTGGTCGATCTCGATGACCTCGGTGCGGCGAAATACTTTGTGGTAAGGAATGAACTTGTATTTCCCATCGTGCAAAAATTTAACCGCTCCGCCAGAAGCCGCTAGAACCACATTTCGGGGATTCCAGGTAAACTTGTATTTCCACGGGCCCGATTCACTAACAGGAGCCATCAACCCGCCAGTGTAGCTTTCAAATGTCCGAATTTCGGCTCCCATTAGGCGCAGATTGTCAATCAATTGCATGGCCGTCATGTGGTCAATGCCGGGGTCCAAGCCCATTTCGTTTAAAAACACCAAACCCTTGGCTTTGGCCTCAGTATCTAAGGCCAGCATTTCTTCAGAAAGGTAAGAGGCCGTAATCAAATGCGCATTTGAATCCAAACACAACCGTGCAATCTGGGGGTGCATGTGCGGTGGAAGCAAAGAAATAACCAGATTGCAGCCCTTAAGCAAGTGCCGAACCTGTTCAACCACAGCGACATCCACCACCAGCCCTTGAACCCAAGAGAATCGCTTTATTTTATGTTCCAAACTTTTGGCATCAACATCGGCTACCATCAATTTCCAATTCGATGCACGGGCCAGATTGGCCAAGTATTCAATCATAACAGATGCCGATTTTCCGGCTCCAAGGATCAGCATTGTTTTCGTATGCATAGCTATCGGTTGGCTTGGTCTTAAAAGGGCTATTCGGGGGCAAAGATAGGGAAGGAAATGAGCACAGATATGCCTACACGCATTGGTTTTTAACAATTTAAATTCCAATCAAAAGGCCATAAGCCAGTTCCTGATTATCTTTGAGCATGAAATGCAGCAGTCGAACAGGAAGGGCTGGGGCCTTGTTGGGCTTTTTGGGGGTTATTTTGGGAGCCATTGGGGCTCATGCTTTAGAAACTGTATTGCCCAGCGAGGCCTTAGAAAGTTATAAAACTGGGGTATATTACTTGCAATGGCACGGAAGCCTTCTGTTGATTTTAGGGTTGATTTTCAGAGATAAGGAAGCACCATTTTACATTCGGCGGTCTATCCTTTTCTTTTCGATGGGCATTTTTTTATTCAGCGGGTCTATTTTTGGTTTGGTATTTCTTCCGATGCTGCAGGTAAACGCCTCTTTTTTAGGGCCGATTACCCCCTTGGGCGGTCTTAGTTTAATGATGGGGTGGCTATGTCTATTCCTGTATTTTATACCTCGTTTGCAAACTCCAAAATCCAATGAAGACTAAAACTTATTTTGCAGCAACCGTTTTAATAGGGCTAAGTTTTGGATGCCTTGGAAAAAAGAATGCGGAAATACCTGTTCCAACCGAAAAATCTGCAACCGCCTTTTGTTCTATTTCCTTTTTCAGCATAGGCTACGGCATAGATGTTCAAGGGTTAAAATCCGTTCAATTGTGGGCGGAACAAAAAAAAGATTCGGTTCAACTTCAACAAACACCCTGGGGACGTGAAGGCGAAGTGGATGCTTGCCTTTTAACTAAATACACAGAAACGGAGAAACAAGGTTGGATAATCGAGTTAAAAGGATTGCTTGAGAACGCTAAAAACTGTCGAATTTCAATTGAAAATGCGTGCCGAAAGTAGAATAATATAGAAATAGGCCCGATTAATTGCTACTTTTGAAGCCTGAAAAGGACTTCTTCTTAAACACCCAACTTAATGAATAACCTTGGACTTCCGAATGAATTGAATCCATTAGAAATTAATGGATTGAAAACCGAATTAAATGTATTTTGGAACCTGTGTCCGTCTGAATTGATTGAACATACAATACAGGCAGGGCAAGGAAGACTAATAGATACAGGGGCACTGTCGGTTGAAACAGGAGAATTTACAGGCCGCAGCCCAAAAGACCGGTTTATAGTTAAAGACGAACAAACCCAAGATGAAGTCTGGTGGGGAAACCACAATATTGCTTTTGAGGAAGATGCTTTTTTGCGTTTAAGAGAAAGAATGCAGGCCTATTGTGCAGTTCGGAATTTATATGTTCGAGATGCCTGGGTAGGTTCAGACCAAAGATACCGCGTTTCGGTGCGGGTGGTAAACGAAACCGCATGGAGCAATTTGTTTGCGTACAACATGTTTATACGGCCTTCGGCCGATGAAGTTCAAAATCTAAAGCCCGAATGGCTGGTTTTGAATTTGCCTAGCTTTATGGCTGTCCCCGAAAGAGATGGAACAAGGCAACACAATTTTGCCATTGTCTCTTTTAAACACAAAACCATCTTAATCGGCGGAACCGGGTACACCGGCGAAATTAAAAAAGGAATGTTCTCTGCCCTTAATTTCTTGCTTCCAACGAAGCACAACGTAATGCCTATGCATTGCAGTGCAAATGTGGGCGAAAATGGAGATACCGCTTTGTTTTTTGGGCTTTCTGGAACTGGGAAAACCACGCTTTCAGCAGACCCCGAACGGTTGTTGATTGGAGACGATGAGCATGGCTGGGCCGATGCCTCTGTTTTTAATTTTGAAGGAGGCTGCTACGCAAAAACCATAGACCTAACCGAAGAAAAAGAGCCAGATATTTATCTGGCAATTCGATACGGTGCGCTCTTGGAGAACATTGGTATGGATTCTAAAAACCGCAAACCGGATTACACCGATTCCAAGCTCACAGAAAATACCAGAGTTTCCTACCCTATCCACTTCATTGACAGAATTCAAGAAGGGGCAATTGGAGGAGAACCTAAGCATATTTTTTACCTGACTTGCGATGCCTATGGCATTTTACCTCCCATTTCAAAACTTACCGCCGGTCAAGCCATGTACCATTTTATTTCAGGATATACGGCGAAAGTGGCGGGTACGGAAGCAGGTATTACCGAACCTCAAACAACCTTTTCCGCTTGCTTTGGAGGCCCATTTATGCCCTTGCACCCAGCACGTTATGCCAAAATGTTGGGAGATCGGATAAAAAAATCGGGAGCGCAAGTTTGGCTTATCAACACAGGTTGGAGCGGAGGACCATATGGAGTAGGAAATCGCATGAAATTGAGTTTTACCCGCTCCATGATTCGGGCAGCCCTGAATGGAAATCTGGAATCGGTTGAATACCAACAACATCCCATCTTTGGGCTGTCAATGCCCAAAAGCTGTCCCAATGTTCCCTCTGAATTGCTGAATCCAGAATCTACCTGGAACAATGCCGCGGCCTATCAGGAATCTGCTAATGCCTTGGCAGAAAAATTCCAAGCCAATTTTGAAAAGTTCAGTGCCGAAGCCTCCCCTGAAATTTTAGAGGCCGGCCCCAGGATTCTGACAAAATAAACCCATGAATTGGGGTCGAAGTACATTTTTTGCCCTTTTTATTTTTGGGGGTGTCCTTTTTTTTGTTGGCTGCAAACCCCATTGGGCAGCCGTTCAGTCTGAAGGCAATTATGTACCTGTCAAAGAGATACAAGACGATTCGTTAAGTCTGGCATTTCTTAAACCGTATTCCGATTCCGTTTTCAAACAGATGGGGCAGATATTGTGCCATTCTGCGCTAGCCCTTCCTAAAATCAAAGGAAGCCATGAAACAGCTTTGGGCAATTTGATGAGCGATGTACTGTTGAGTCAGGGCCGCAAAATCCAGCCTGGGGTTCAAGCTTCTTTGCTAAATTTAGGAGGCATTCGGGCCTCGCTGCCTCAAGGGCCTATAACCTTAGGAAATGTGTATAGTTTGATGCCATTTGAGAATCGCGTTGTATTGATTCAGTTAGGACCAAAGGAAACAAAAGAACTGTTTCGATACATAGGGGAACATCCGGGCACCCCTTTTGCCGGTTTTGAACTTCGTTGCGAAGAGGGAACCTGGAATGCTTGGCTGAATGGAAAAGCATTCCCAGAAAGCGATTCCTTGTTGGTTGCTACTTCTGATTTTTTGGCTCAGGGCGGAGATAAAATGAATTTCTTTTTGCCTTGTCCCTTAAAAAGCGACCCCGGTATTCTATTGCGGGATGCCATAGTTGGCTACATGACCGATTTGAACAACTTAGGCCAGCTGTTGAACAGCCGATTGGACGGCCGAATTCACGCATGTATAGAAAAATGAACCGAAGAACATTCATACGCACGGCAGGCATTGCTAGCCTTGGCATGGGCTTTACGGGGAAAGTTTTAGCCAAAACCTATGCCCATAGGCAAACCCTGACCCCAAATGGATATGAGCGGTTGGTCATTTTGCATACGAACGACATGCACAGCCATTTGGAACCTTTTGCTGAAACAGATCCAAAATATCCGGGCCAGGGCGGAATGGCCCGAAGAGCAGCATTGATAAAACAAATTCGGGCAGAGGGCCACCCTACCCTATTGTTGGATGCGGGCGATGTTTTTCAGGGAACGCCGTATTTCAATTTGTTTAAAGGAGAGCCTGAATTTAGAATGATGACGGCCATGGGATACGATGTAGGCACCTTAGGCAATCATGATTTTGACAATGGAATAGACGGATTGGTTCAAATGCTTCCCCACGCTCAGTTTCCTCTTGTAAATGCAAATTACAACCTGAAGGAAACCGCACTGGCTGGCAAAATAAAGCCCTACCAAATTGTACAAAAGGGCCGCCTGAAAATTGGGATTATTGGGGTGGGAGTCGAACTTCAAGGTTTGGTTAGTCCTACCCTAACTGGGGAACTAAGCTATGCCAACCCCATTCCTATTGCTCAAGAAATGGCCAATCGACTCAAATATGATTTTGGTTGCCATTGCATCATCTTGTTGTCGCATTTAGGCTATTCATACTCGGGCAATCAAGTTTCAGACCTTATTGTGGCCGAACAAACAGAAAACATTGACCTGATTGTTGGGGGGCATACCCATACGTTCTTAAACAAGCCAACTCCAGTTAAAAACCTAAAAGGAAATTTGGTTTTAGTCAGCCAAGCCGGTTGGGCCGGATTACTATTAGGCCGAATCGACATCCTATTTAGCCCTAAAGGACATATTCAGAGTTTCGACTCTGCGATGAATGAAATTTCTAAAAAAACAATAGGCCTTTAGTTTTTTTTTACATTTTTTTCTATCAATATTTGTACAAGAATTCGAATCGGAGAACAGGCAGGTTACAGAACCCGTATAGTTTGATTGTCAGTTGTTTGCTCGGAAAAATTTATTGAACCAAAAAGATGTCAGAAAATCTTCAAGAGATATGGGAAAACTGTCTAAAGGTGATTAAGGACAATGTAAGTCCCCAAAGCTATCAGACATGGTTTTCACCCATTATTCCCTTGAAGTTAGAGAATCAAGTGTTGACGATACAGGTTCCCTCCCAGTTTTTCTATGAGTGGTTGGAGGAGCATTACATTACGTTGCTTAGGCATACCGTTCGCAAAACCATAGGAGTAAATGGCCGGCTGGAATATTCCATCATCATGGAAAACAGTTACCATTCAGAGCGTCCGCATACGGTGCAAATTCCGACCTCCGAAAAGCGGGTTATAAAGAACCCCTCCATAAGTATGCCTTTAGAAACTTCGGGGGAGCATTCCATTCGAAATCCATTTGTGATTCCTGGGCTCAAGAAAATGCACATTGAGTCGAACCTGAATCCCAACCACAGTTTCGACAATTTTATTGAAGGAGACTGCAACCGTTTGGCTCGGTCTGCCGGATATGCCGTAGCCAAAAACCCGGGCGGTACTTCTTTTAACCCCTTGTTGATTTATGGTGGAACAGGATTGGGCAAAACCCACCTTGCTCATGCCATTGGAATTGAAATCAAACGGATGTTTCCCAACAAAACGGTTCTGTATGTGCCGGCAGATAAATTTACAACCCAGTTTATTGACTCCGTTAAAAACAACACCTCTTCTGATTTCGTCAATTTTTATCAATTGATGGATGTACTGATTTTAGATGATGTACATATTTTGGGCGGAAAAGAAAAGACCCAAGATGTATTCTTCCACATTTTCAACCATTTGCACCAAAGTGGCAAACAGATTATTCTGACCTCAGATAAGGCTCCGGTTGATCTGAAAGGCATGGAACAGCGTCTGCTCTCCCGATTCAAATGGGGTTTGTCGGCCGATTTGCAAGTTCCAGAACTGGAAACCCGAATTGCGATTTTGCAGAAAAAGCTGTACAACGACGGCATTGTTTTACCCGAAGACGTTATTGAATACCTAGCCTACTCCATAAACACGAACATTCGAGAATTGGAAGGCGCACTGATTTCCCTGATTGCCCAGTCTTCGCTAAACCGAAAAGAAATTAACTTGGATTTGGCTCGGCGGATGATCGATAAGTTTGTCCGAAACAATGCCCGAGAAATTTCCATTGAGTTTATTCAGAAAGTGGTTTGCGACTATTTTGACCTGCCCATCGACTTAATGAAATCCAAAAGCCGAAAGCGAGAAGTGGTTCAGGCAAGGCAAATTGCCATGTTCTTTTCGAAGCAGTTTACTAAGTCCTCTTTGGCCAACATTGGAGCCCAATGTGGAGGGAAAGACCATGCTACCGTTTTGCATGCCTGCAAAACCGTCAACAACCTAATTGAAACCGATAAGCAATTTAAGGCGTATGTAGATGAACTGGAGAAGAAAATAAACATCCAGTAGTTCAATCCAATTTCTGCTCGGCCCGCATAAACTGGCCCAGGCCCCATCGTTTCTATTTTACAAATCAAGACGGCACCCTCTCGTTAAAGGCTGGCTAAGAAACCGGAATTTACAGAATGGACTTATAAATCGCCTTTAGAGCTGGTTTTTTTGTCTTTGAAATTGAACAAGGTGGGCAGTAAAATCAAATCGCCCAACAAAGCCACCACCATCACAATAGAGGTAAGCAATCCAATCAATCGGGTGGCCATGAAACTAGACAAGGAAAGCACCAGGAATCCGGAGCATAAAATAATCGAGGTAATAACGATGGGTTTGCCCGAATAAACGAACGCATTCCGAACGGCTTCTTCCATGCCGATTCCCTTTTTTCGTTCCTCCCTGAGCTGAGCCAAAAAATGAATGGTATCGTCAACGGCAATACCGAAAGCGATGGTAAATAAAACAGCGGTTGAAATCTTCATGGAAATTCCAAACCAGCCCATAATTCCTCCTAGAAACAACAATGGAAGAAAGTTGGGGAGCAAAGAAATGAAAACAATTTTAAAGGATCGGAAAAGGTAAAAAACAATCCCCATGATAAAAAGGAAAGAAAGCAAAAGACCTTGTCCTATGTTGACGGCAAGATTTCGGTTGTTTTTATCAATCAATTCGGCTGTTCCGGTTAATGTTACCCGCATTGGCGCGTTTCCAATGATGTTTTTAAGTTTGGGTTCGATTTGCGTTCTGATTTCATGGGCACGTTTGCTTCCAATGTCTTTAAACAGTCCTTTCATCCGGGCGCTGCGCAAGTCAGATGTAATGTATGCACTTAATTTTCCGCTTTTTTCCACCATTCGAATTTCTCGAACAATTTGACGTAAGCGGGCGGAAGATGTTGGGAGTGCATAGGCTTCTGGACTGCCGCCACTCAGGGAACGGTTTCCGATTTTTACCATTGCCAGGGGCGAAAAGATAAATCCAGTTTGGTAATAGGCCCGCAGCGTATCTTCGATGCGTGCCATTTTTTCCAAGACCATAGGGTCAAATAAATCTAGGCTGGTATCGGTGAGTTGCACGGCGACCTCTAAAGGACGGGTACCTTGAAATCGGTCTCCAAAGAAAGCAAAGTCCCGACTGATTTTAGAATCCCTTGCTAAGTCTTCTAAGAGCAAGGTGTTTTCTCTCACCTTCAAGGCACCTGTAATTGTTGCCACCGCCAGAAGGGCAGAAAAAATCCAGATTAATTTTCTGTTTTTGAGTATGCGTTCAATCGCCACGCGAAAAAATCCGGACCAGTCCAAGGATTTTCCTATTTTAAACCGATGTCCAAACACAATAAAAAAAGCCGGCAAGTAAGTTAAAGACAAGATATAGGCAATTCCCACCCCGGCAGCCGTATATAAGCCAAAATCATCAATGGGGTCGATGCCCGAGGTGGCCAAGGAACCAAAACCCACCATCGTTGTTAAGGTTGTAAACAGATTGGCCAATCCTATGTTTTTTAAGGTGGTGGCAGTGGCATCCTCAACGCTAAGTCCATTGGCGCGTTCTTTCAGGAATTTGGTCAAAGAGTGTATGGTTACAGAAAGTCCGACAACCACCAAAATGGTTGGAATAGCGCTGGCCATGACGTCCATAGACTTGCCAGTTGCTTCCATGAATCCCAGCGTAAATACCACAGACAACATGACCATCGACAAGGGGGCCGAAATGGCCATCAAGGACCCATAGATTAAATACAGGATAAGGACCATCATAAGGAAGGCGATGGCCAGGAACAAAACCAATTCTCCCTGAATAAGGTCAATATAAAAAGCCTGTCCTACGCACCGGCCTGCAACGTGGTGTTCATCGAAGCCAAAGGAATTCACCAATACATTGACCTGATTGGACAAAGGGCCGCAGGCTGTATCGCCAATGTAGGGTGTATGTTCTAAGACCAAGCAGACGGATTTTCCGTCGGTTGAAAACATACTTCCGTAGTATTCAGGGGTTTGGCTCAGAGCAATAGAATCGTCGGAGCGGAACTCAGGATTATTCCAACGCAAATAGGGCAATTCCACACCAAAACCCATAAGCGGGTCGCGCACCATAGAACGGATGTTGGTGGGCGAAATTACTTTTTCAACGAAGCGCAGGTTGCTCAGGGAATCGGTTAATTTACTCACCTTTTGAAGAAAAGCAGGCTCATAAACCGAACCTGAATTTTGATGGAGACCAATCAGAATAAAATCGTTGTCGGGACCGAATTTTTTACGGAACTCTTGAAAAAAAGTTGTTTCTGGGTCGTTTTTGGGAAAGAAGGCCTCGAAATCATAGTTGTATTCAACCAAAACTGCTCGCCAAATGCTGAATCCAGCAAGCAAGAAGCTCAGAACAAGAATTAATTTCGCCTTGGCAGGAGTAAACTTCATTGGGTGCAAAGGTGTGAAATATCCCCCAAATTAGAAACCCCCTAAACAACTTGATGTTAGTGTCGAAAACCTACCCTAGCGGAAGGTGCCATGGCTTGGCCCCGGGTTTGAATGAAGTTTTGAAAATCGGCAAGCATAAAAGGGGTTTGGGGGTTCAGAAGTTGTTTTACCAGCAGCCGTTTTTTGAAAGACGCCAAGTCGGCCCCGGTAAAAATGCAGTCTTTTGCCAGAGATTCCCGGGTCGATTTCGGCAAATCCGGAAAAAAATGATGCAGGATTTTTTCCCGTACCGGCACAGGGGGAATTCCGAGCTCGATTTTATATAAAAACCGGCGTTCAAAGGCAGAATCCATGGCATAGGGGCGGTTTGTAGTGGCAATCAGAATTCCATGAAATTGCTCTAGATGTTGAAGCAAAATGGTTTGCATGGCATTCTCGGTAGCCATCAAGTTGCCATCGAAGGAATCCCGTTGCTGAAACACCGCATCGGCTTCATTAAACAGCAGAATCGGTGCGTGTGGCTGACTCTTTAGCAGTTCTTGGTAATCGGTAAAAACCAAATCTAAGTTTTTTTCGCTTTGACCGTACCACTTGTCCCTTTGTTGAGCCACATCAAACAAAACCAGGTCTCGGCCTGTTTCCCGGGCCCATTGTTTCACCGTTTCGGTCTTTCCAGTTCCAGGAGGTCCATACAGCAAAACAGTAAGGCCAGGGCTTTCGCCGGCTTCAAGCATTTTCTTTTTGAATCGAGCAAAAGCCGATTTCCGAGTTAAGCGTTTTAGGTCGTTTAAGGTTTCTGCAGCGGCCGGATCTAAAAAAAGCGTCTTGGCAGGCAACCGAATATGCTCAATTTTTTGTGTAGGACTTTGAACGGATTCAGAAAAATCTTGGTGCTTGGTGTAGCGCTTTTCGACAGGAATTGGATTCGATGCAGTAAACCGAAGCAAATAATCCGAGTTGGTGATGCTTTCAACGCAAACCAGAGCTGCCTTAATCAAAGGCTGGGATTCCATATACACCGAATTCCGGAACGCCGCAGTATCGATGGGGTGCTTGCAAAACAAGCGGGCGACCAATTTCAAGGGATAAGAATGGCATTCTACATGGTCGAGCAAAGCAAAAAACACAGCCAAGGGTTGTTCCGATGCATCTACTTTCGATGCGGCGATTCGAGAAAAAGGCTCAGAAACTGCGGATTTCAAAAATTCATGGCAATAGAATTCCCAATCTTCCAAGGGCATCAATTGATTTCGGAAACAAACGGATTTAACATACGCCTGCAGAACCAAATATTTCAATGGGTCTTTCGGTGCCGATGGCAAGGCATCTCTTCGATTAAATTTAAGGGCAGATTCGGCCGATGCCGACAAACAAACAACATCGGGGCGTTCCAATGAATTTGCAGGAAACAACTGCAAAAACCCCTTTTCCAATAAGCCTTGCATTCCAGTGCAAAGTTCAAGGGCCGGCATGTCTAGGTCGGCTTCTTCCGCAAATCGGTTTAGGTATAGATCTCCCCTACGCTGACGAATGCCACAAAAGGCAGAAAGCACCTGGGCCTCGGCCAAGGAAATTTGGCAAAATTCGGCCAAATCAACCGTTGCATCTTCGGCATTCTCGAAAGAATCTTGAGGCAAAATAGGCGTAAAAACGGGTTGGGAACTGTCCCAACGTTGCAACCAATTTATGGACATAGGCGGAAATTTTTCACGAAGTTCAGAAACAGCAATGCAGACAACTTGCACAGTTGAAATGCCAAACTTTTTTGCACCTTTAAGGCATGGAGAAACTCAACAGCAAAACCGAACGCATCCGCTGCATTTGTGATTTTCTAGACCGGGGCGGGGGCACCTTGACAGAAATGCAAAACTTTGTAAACCAAGCACTTGAAGACAAAGGCTTTGCATCTATAGAAGTACGAAGCCTCAGGTATTCTTTAAGGCAACTCAAAGACGGCGACTTTGAACACAGCCTAAGCAACTTGCCTGAAGCAGAACGCAAAAACATATTTAAATGGGAATACGCGGGGGGAATTTACCGCTGGGCTGCCAAAAGTTTAAGGCCGGAATTTGGCGATTTAGAAGAAGAAGAACGAAGTACCCTGCCCTTTTTGATGGGCATTTTAAAAAGATACGAAACCTTGCCCGCAGTACGGCGTATTTTGGGCCAATTGATTGAACATTACCGATTGAATGAGGAGGATTTAGAAGGGGCATCGGCCGTATTTCACAGTGCCCCCACGCTTCATGTTCAAGGCCACGGAAAATCCTCTGAAAAAAATGTGGTGGAATTGGCCATTCAGCTGTTGGGGCATATTCGAAGAGAAGAGCTTATTGAATTCAACTACAGTTCAGTGGCCTTTATTGAGGCCGACATGACCACCCTGCATTGCCACACGGTGATGCCTCTGCAAATTCGATTGTACGACAACCTATATTATTTAAGTGCAGTTCCACACAACGAAAAGCATCTGCTCACCTTTAGACTGGACCAAATTCATCGATTGCGGGTTGATATTGCCACAGATGAAAAGGAACAGCCCATTCATTTTGACCGAAAAAAAGTAGAAAAAGCCATGGGATTGCGCAGCCATTTCAAGCATGTGCTTGGGGTATGGAACCATGCTACCGAGGACCAAGTGTACGACATACGCGTTGAATTTTTTGAATGGGCCGCTTCCTATGCAAAGCGCTTGCAGTTTCACCCCACCCAAACCTTGATTCATAGAAACATCAAAAACAACAGCTTGGTTTTTTCATTTAAATTGAAGCTGAAACCCGAAGCATATCCAAATCAACCCGCCGAGGAGCGCTCGCCCGAATTGTCGTTCTTTTTAGGGCGGTTTCGAAGGTATGCACGGGTACTTGGGTTTGAAGCCGTGAGGGGTTAATTCCGGATTGCTGCCAAAAAACACGGGGGGGCCGCGCCCCCGATGGCAGCGGCAGCAGCCGCAGCGCCTGCCCCCGGCTTGCCGCCCCGCGGAGGCGACCTTGGGAGCCCACGCAGGGGACAGCAAGCCGAGGCAGGGGCAAGGGTGCTACAGCGAACAGCGGGAACAGGCGCCCAAAAAAAACCCGAAAAGCACAACACATTTCCCTACTTTTACGTTATGAGATCGATGAAGCGATTTAATTGGGCCCTGTTGGGTTTATTGATGCCCCTGTTGAGCCTGCCCCTGCCTGCTCAAATTACCAACCCTTCCGAAAAACTGGACGGCCTGCTGTTTTTTCTGGAAAGCTATTATTTAGAAAAAATTGACCGGGAAGCCTTGATTGAGGCAGCGTTGGAAGGCCTGCTGAACGAACTTGACCCCCATTCCTACTACTTGCCGCCGCGCGAACTTAAAGCCTCGGAAGAAGCCCTTAGCGGAAATTTTGAAGGCATTGGCGTGCAATTCAACATACACAACGACACCATAATGGTGGTAAGTCCAATCAGCGGCGGCCCGTCAGAACGCCTGGGAATTCGCAGCGGAGACCGAATTATTTTTATTGAAGACACCATGGTGGCTGGAAAGAAAATAACCAACAACGATGTGTTCCGTTGGCTTCGCGGTAAAAAAGGCAGCATTGTACATGTGAAAATATTAAGGCCGGGGTTGACTGACCTGCTGGATTTTGCCATAGTGCGCGACAAAATTCCGGTATTCAGCATGGACGCTGCCTTTATGCTCAAACCGGGCGTGGGATATTTGAAAATAAACCGCTTTGCCGAAACCACCGTTGAAGAGTTTAAGGAAGGCTGGTCCAAGCTAAAAGCACTGGGAGCCAAGGATTTAATCTTGGATTTGCAAGGGAATTCAGGCGGATATTTGATGGCCGCCACTGGAATACTGGATCAATTTTTCCCAAAAGGAAAACTGCTGGTATATACCCAGGGCTTGCACAGCGACCGCCGCGATTTTAAGGCGAGTGGCAATCCCATGCTGCTAAGCAATCGGCTGGTGGTGCTGGTAGATGAAGGCTCGGCCTCGGCCAGTGAAATTGTATCTGGAGCCATTCAAGACCACGACCGTGGAATGGTGGTTGGCCGGCGCACCTTCGGAAAAGGCCTGGTGCAAAACACCTTTCCCATGCCCGATGGTTCTGCATTCCGGCTCACAACCTCGCGGTATTTTACGCCTTCTGGCCGCTTTATTCAGGCCCCTTACAACGAAGGAACCGAGAAATACTACAAAGATTTAGCCAGCCGCTTTGACAAAGGCGAGTTGACCGATTCGGGCAAAGCTCAAATTCCCGATAGTTTGGCCTTTAAAACCTCGAAAGGCCGTACCGTTTATGGGGGCGCGGGCATTATGCCCGATGTGTTTGTGCCGCTGGACACCTCGTTTTTTTCGGTCTGCCTGAACCGAATTACCTCGGCCGGATTGCCCTACAATGTTGCCTTAGATTACGTGGACGCCCACCGGGCCGCACTGCAAGGAACCTATCCCAGCATTGATGATTTTAATTCAGGATTTGATGCCCAGCCCTTGTGGGATAAGTTGATGACCGAAATTGAACAGCGAAAGCTGCCCTGCAAAACCGAAGATTTTATCCGCAGTAAGGTGTTTTTGATGGCCATGCTAAAAGCATTGGTGGCGCAAAACCTACAAAGCCGAGATGCCTTTTTTCAAGTCATGGCCAGCGAAAACGAGTCCATACAAAAAGCCCTAGAAATGCTGGAAGGCCCTTGGCCAGAATACCTAAAATAATTTCATGAACACCTACGAAAAAGGCATGCTGGCCCCCGACAGCTTAAACGGAAAAACCATTGCAATAACAGGAGGAGGCAGCGGGCTGGGCTTAAGCATGGCGGCCTATTTTTTAGCCTTGGGCGCCCAAGTTAGCATTTGTGGACGGAAGGAAGATACGTTAAAAGCGGCCGCCGCCGAACTGCAATCCAGAACGGGAAAGCTCGTTTTTTACTATCCCTGCGATGTACGGCAGTACGAGGCAGTAGAAACCTTTCGCGAAAAAACGATCGAAGCTTTAGGACCCGTAAATGGATTGGTAAACAATGCGGCGGGCAACTTTTTAAGCCCCACAGAACGGCTGAGCCACCGTGCATTCGATTCGGTGGTTGACATTGTTCTAAAAGGCAGTTACAACAACAGTTTAAGTTTCGGCAAGTACTGGATTGACCAAAAAATAGCGGGCAGCACGCTAAACATTGTAACCACCTACGCTTGGACAGGCTCGGCCTACGTGGTTCCATCGGCTTGCGGCAAAGCTGGAGTTCTGGCCCTAACCCGTTCTTTGGGGGTTGAATGGGCCAAATACGGCATTCGCACCAACGCCATTGCTCCTGGCCCTTTCCCAACTCCAGGGGCTTGGGACCGCTTGTTTCCGCAGGAATTTATGCAGCAGGTTGACATACCCTCGAAAATTCCGGTGGGTCGGGTGGGCGTTCACCAAGAATTGGCCAATTTAGCTGCCTATTTAATGTCGGATTTTTCGGCCTTTATTCAGGGCGAAGTAATCACCATTGACGGAGGGGAATGGCTTAAAAACGGGGGGGAATTTAGCTGGGTAGGCGATATGATTCCACCGGAAATGTGGGATATGGTTGAGGCGTTGATACGTGGCAAATCTGGAAAATCGTAATTTTTTTGGGGGGCGGCAGCCGGGCTTTCAGGGCTAATCCGCGGCGGGCAGTGGGGGCAGTATGCCCAGCAAGTAGCTCCTCGCGTCGCTCTTGCTGTTCGTACTGCCCAGCCCCTGCCCTCCTTGCGGGTTAGCCTCTTCAATCCCTGCCGCAGGGCGGCCAAAAATGAAATTAAAGGTCAAAACTTGAAACGACTCAGAAACCCGGCCGGCGAATCAACCGCAAGGAATGCGAGTATCGACCTTCATCGGTCCTAAAAATCCCCTGCTGGTCAATCTTATCGATGCGCACCATGCCGGCCGCGTGCAAGACCTGATTCATCGACAGCAAAATACCTACATGCACAATGCGCCCCTCTTCATTGTCAAAAAAAACCAAATCGCCGGGCTTGCTTTCAAACAACCAAGAAACCAGCTCGCCAACCTCGGACTGCTGGGCCGCGTCCCGGGGCAACATCCACCCTTTTGATTCATAAAACAACTGAGAAAGGCCTGAACAGTCAATACCCATGACCGATTTCCCACCCCAAAGGTATGGAACGCCCAACCAACTTTCGGCCCATTCTATTAAAGGAGCAGGGGCTTGATTTCCCGCTGCAATTTTTGAGCCCATGCTGGTCCAAACCAAGCCAAAATCACCTTGAGTTTGTTGAAGGAGCGCGTGTTGAAAATGGCCCGGCGCTTCGTTGCTGCCCACAGCAACCAATCCCGAATTTCGAACCCAGGCCGGATACTGTTCCTCCTTGCGTTGCACCAACCACCATTCTCCCGTATTTTCAAGGCAATCAACCCATTCCCCAAACAGGAATTGGGTGCTCATTTCGGCGGAGTGAGCCGGGTGGGAACGCCCTGGGAGCAAAGGTACCTGTACCCGAAACGCAGAGAACATATCAGCAGCGTTCAATCACAATGGCGCTGGCACCTCCACCTCCGTTGCACAAAGAGGCCACCCCTGTTTTTTTGTTTTCTTGCTTTAAGGCATGCAGCAGGGTTACCACAATTCGAGCTCCCGAAGAACCCAAGGGGTGGCCTAAAGAAACAGCACCCCCATATATATTTACTTGCTCGGGATTCAGGCCCAATTTTTTATTGTTGGCCAAAGCCACAACGGCAAAGGCCTCGTTTAGTTCGTACAAATCCACCGATTCAGGGCTAAGTTCTGCCTGTTCCAATGCTTTTGGAACGGCCAAAGCCGGAGCAATGGTAAACCAGCAAGGTTCGGTTGCCGCGTCGGCAAATCCTTTTATTTCGGCAAGGGGAGTTAAGCCCCATTCTTTTAGCTGAGCTTCGCCTACCAATACCAAAGCAGATGCACCATCGTTCAGGGTTGAGGCATTGGCGGCCGTAATGCTTCCATTTTTATCAAAAACTGGGCGCAGTTCGGGAATTTTATCGAACTGCACGTTTTTGTATTCTTCGTCTTCCGCAACAACCACATCGCCTTTTCGTCCGGCAATGACAACGGGGGCGATTTCGGCCGAGAATTTTCCGGCCGCCCAAGCGGCCTGAGCACGGCGGTACGATTCAATGGCATAGGCATCTTGATCTTGCCGGCTAAACTCCATTTCCCTAGCGCACAATTCACCCGCATTGCCCATGTGGTAGTCGTTGTACACATCCCACAATCCATCTTTAATCAAGCCGTCGGTCAGCTGTCCGTGGCCCAGCTTTTGACCAAAGCGATTGGAGGAAACATAGTATGGAACCTGAGACATGTTTTCCATGCCACCCGCCACCACAGCCTTAGCATGGCCAAGCATAATAGATTGAGCGGCCAGCATAATGGATTTCATTCCTGAGGCGCAAACCTTATTAACGGTAGTGCATGGAACGGAATTGGGCAGGCCAGCCTTTAGAGCCGCCTGCCGAGCAGGGGCCTGGCCAAGGCCCGCAGAAAGTACGTTGCCCATAAAAACTTCGTCCACTTGATTGGCAGAAACACCGGCCCGTTCAAGAGCGGAACGAATGGCTACTGCGCCCAATTCGGTGGCAGAAACACCAGATAAACTGCCTCCAAAGCTGCCCATAGGGGTGCGAACGGCTGAAACAATGTAAACTTTATTCATGGCTAAATGCTTTGCTGCGAAGATAGGAAATCTGCTTGGGTTGAGGGGCAGGGATAAGCATAAAATCCAATTAAGGAGGGCCGAGAAAAACCAAAGGTGTGCGGGACTTAATCGGGCTTTGAAAAAGCGGAAATCCAGAATTCGGTTGAGCTCAGGGGTTCCCTACCCAGCCAATTCTGCAGGTGGCTTGAATCCCCAACATTGTCTTTAAACAGCAGTTTAAACTGTTCGTAATCTAGAATTTCAGGAAACCAAACTGAAATAAAATTTCGGGTTACGATGTCCACCAAATTTTTAGGAATTTCGATGGGTATCAGGCGTTGGTTTCGAAGCTTGGCCGCCAAGTTCATTAATTCTCCAAAAGAAATGGGTTCTGGCCCCACCAAATCGAGGGTTTTCATGGGCAGTGTATCGACCTGAACAGCGCGTTCTATGGCCTCAAGCACGTCCTGGGGCATAACCGGTTGAATTTTGTGTTGAGGAAATGTAGCGGGCAGCAAGGCTCGGTTTCCGAGGTAACGGCTAATGTCGAGCAGCAAAATCATTTTTTGAACCAGCAAATTGTTGGGCAAACAAAGCAGGGAGGGGCGCAGCACCAGAGCGTCGTTTTGCTTTAGCACAATGGCCTCGCCTTTGGCCTTGCTGTTTAAAAAGGCCGAACCTGAATCGTCGTTTGAGCCCAGAACAGAGACGTGAAGAATGCGGGGATTCCCGATTCCGTGTCGGTTTTCAATCAGGGTACGCAGCAATTCGGTGTGGACTTCAAAAAAAGCTTCGTTTTTGCTTTCTCGAATAATTCCAGCCACGTTGATAAACACATCGACCTTTCCTAGTCTTTTCCAATCGTCGGTGCGGGCATCAAAATGAAGGTAGCCGGGGCCTGGTTTGCGCGAAAGGGCCAGAATTTCGTATTCAGGCCGATTTTTAAGGCTTTGGTGCAGTAAAGAGCCGAGTTGGCCTCGAGCTCCAAGTATGGCAATGCGTTTCACAGGTTTAGGTGGCTTGGCTTCAATTTCTGATGCGAAGCCTATCCGCGTCAATGGGTCATAATGGGCATCATCAACATGGTAATTTCTTCAATATCTTGCTGATATTCGCTGGGAGCTAAAATTCCAGGACGGCTGGTCGTACTCATTTTCAGGGTTACGCTTTCTTGGTCCATGTTGCTTAGCATTTCGATTAAAAAGCGGCTATTGAAACCTATTTCCATGTCTTCGCCCGAGTATTGGCAATGCAATTCTTCTTTGGCCGAGTTGGAAAAATCCAAATCTTCGGCAATGATTTCAAGGTGATTTCCTGCCAATTTAAAACGCACCAAGTAAGTCGCCTTATTGGAGAAAATGGAAACCCGTTTTAAGCCGTTGAGCAGGGCATGCCGATCGATGGTTAAAACATTCGGGTTTTCCTTGGGAATAATGGTTTCATAGGCCGGGTATTTCCCTTCAATCAGTCGGCTGTACACAACATAATGTCCAAAGGAAAAGCGAATGTTTTTATCGCTGTATTCAATGGATAAGGGTTCTTCCGAATTGCCTAGAATGTTTTTCAACAGGTTGAGCGGCCGTTTGTTCAGAATCAGTTCAAAACTAGAATCGCATTTAATATCGAAGCGTTTGTAGCAAACAAGCTTATGGGCATCGGTGGCCACAAAATTGGCCGAATCGGGCGAGGCTTGGAGCAAAACCCCCGACATAACGGGTCGAAGTTCGTCGTTTCCGGCGGCGAAAATCGTTTTTGCTACTCCGTTATTGAAAGTCAGGGCTTCCACAGAGAAAGATCCCCGGCGTTCAAATTCAGGAAGAGAGGGATATTCTGCCGCATCGTGCCCCGCGGTTTTATACTTTCCGCTGTCGGAATGTATATTGATGCCATTGGTGTTGGGGTCAACCGTGATGGACAAAGGCACATCGGCAAACGTTTTTAAAATATCGACCAAAAATCGAGCAGGAATGGCAACCTGTCCTTCAGACTTTAAACTAACTTCAGGGATATTGGCTATGACAGTGGTTTCTAAATCAGAGGCGGTTACCTTCAACCCCCCGTTTTCGGTAGATTGAAACAGGAAATCCTGCAAAATGGGAACGGAACTGTTTCCGCCCTGAATCACCCCCATCAGGGTTTGTATGTGATTTAAAAGGGTTTTGCTTGAAACGACAAACTGCATGTTATTCGGATTTATTCCACAAATATACAGCAAAGAAAACGAATTAGGGTTTGCCTACTCTCTCCCCTTGAAAATATTCAATGGGAACCGTAACCGGGTCGAAAGTGAAGAACTGACAAAGGGTAACTTCGCCGTTTTTAAGGATTCCATACATTCGATCCACATCAACGGAGATGGGCTCTCCCAGCATATTTAGGGTGCCTTTCGGCAAGGGAATTCCACACAATTTAACCGATGATTCTTTTCCGTTTCGGTCTTTCAGCGTGATGGTTTGCAGCGGGTATTTTTGCTGAACCGAATCCAACCGAACCGCATTTACATCCACCCAATTTTCGAATCCCAGTACTTTAAAGTTTTGCAAAAACACCTTTAGCAGGCTGGTATCGGCTTTGGCAGAAGCCATTCCCGTTTGAAGATGAATCAAGGAAAAGCGGGAGGGGGAAAGCACCTCAATGCGGAAAGAAGACTCGGGCCTTTGGTGGTGAACAACCTGCACCCAGGCAATGTCGCGGACGTGGTGGTTAAATATCTGCTTGGTTTTCCATTCTATAACATTGGGGTTAAAGTGGTTGGTCAGGTAGCCTCGAAATCCTGGAACGTAAACAACAACAGGCACCTCGGAACCCTTCAGCATCATGTAAGTGCCCAAATGATTTTGGGTGGGGCCACCCACAAAAAACGTGCGTAGGGGCTCGCTGTCCGTTCCGTACACCTCTACCCGGGTTCCGTACACCGAAAGCTTTTTGAATACTTCTTGTTGCCCATTTTTGGGAATGAACTCCTTTACCTCCATTCGGCGCAGGGTTGACAAGGTTACCTCAATGAGATCGCGCCGGGCGGGCAGGTTTAGGCCTTCAATTTCCCACCCCCCTTGGGCTCGAATTAAAGTTACTTTGCTTCCGCCGTTGTTGTTGATGCTTATTTTTTGAATCGAGGCGGTGTCTTCCAGCTTAAACTGGGTGTAGTCCGAATCCATGGCCGAATCTTTCCCGCCGCAGGCCCACAAAAACACAAAAGCCAAAGGCAAAATCAGGTTTTTCATGCGTATTTTCGTTTTTGAATCCATTGCACCCCAAACCAAAGCAGCAGCAAATAAAACAGGGGAATCAGCACTTGGGCGGTTTGCCAAAAATTCCCATTGGCTTCTACTTTAAGAGGGTCTAGGTTCCGCATTTGAAACCGCTTATTTCGAATGGAAATAAACCAAGCATCGTTGGCTAGGTAGTGAACGGCATTCATTAAAAAGTTTTTGTTGCCTTCAAAGAAAAAACCACTTGCGGGGTCTTCGCCCAATCGGAAAGGACGATTTTGCCGTGAATTAAATCGATTTTTAATAATGTCTCCGTCGCCCACCACAATCATTTTCGAGGCTTGTCCTTTTTCAACAAAGGGGTAATCAGAGGTCGGCAGCAATCGGCCTTTGAAAGCACTTTCAAACGAGCCTTCCAGCAACACAGCCATGGGTTGATTGGGCGTGTTAAAGCGTTCTGGGCTGGCCTTTTCGGCTACTGCCTGAATGCCCACGCGGGCCGGAGTCATTAAGGTACGCGACACCGGGCCGCTGTTCAACAAAATGGTTTTTTGAATTCCCGGAAGCTTCACCGTATCTAAGCTTGATGGAAATTCAAATCGAATGGGTCCCACTCGGCTGGTAAGCATGTGGCGGTCGTCGGGAAGCACCACCGGGTAAAAAAACCAAGGAAGCAATTCCTCTTTGGGTTGGTCGCCCACCATACCTGTTACCACCGGAATCGGGGCACAAGATGCATCTTGAATTAAATCGTAATTGATGCGAACCCCATATTTAAACAGCAGGTCATTCAAGCCCAAATCCTTAGGCAAGGCAATGGTGAAGCCTTTGGGACTGGATTTCAAACTATCTAAATCAACCGCCACCTGATCGAGCAGCCACAACACCCGGCCTCCGCGCATCAAATACTGATCAATCACAAACTTCTCGGCATCTCCAAACGCCGAATCGGGCTTGGCCACCACCAAGCAAGCGTACGATTTATTCAGGGTATTCAATTGGCTGTTCAACACCAATCCTTCCACCGTATAGTATTCTTTTAACGACATTAGAAAATCGGCTATTAGCCCCTGAGGCAGTTCTTTGTGCCCAAAAGAGAAGGCGATTTTAGGTCGATTTTCAAAGGTGTGCAATTTATACAAGGCCGAGGCAAATCCAAATTCAAGGCGTTCGATCGAGGTGTTTAAGGCCTGATCGGCCAAAGCTGGGTCAAGGCCTGCCAATTCTTCCAATAAATCGACCTTAGCCTCATGCCCCCGGTAGCTGATGGTGGCCGCTGGAATGATCGATCGTTCCTGCCTTCCCGTTTCATCGGCAAACGTCAAAGAAAAAGGTTGAATGCCCTTTTCAACCAATTCTTGCTGCATCAGTGCCTGTTCCTCGGGGTCTTTCCCTGAAAAAGGATCCACAAATCGATATTGCACGTTGTTTCCAGCCTGGTATCGAAATTCTTGAAGCAGCTCCCGAGTAGCGGTTTGAAGCCGTTTAAAGCTAGGTGGAAAGTTCCCCTCTAAGTACACCGTTACTATGGCAGGCTCTTCCATGTTCCTGAGCATAGAAATGGTACTGTCGGACAAACTATACCGGCCCTCTGAGGTAAAATCCCAGCGAAAAAACAACCTACCCGAAAGGGCATTGATGCCTACTAGAATGCCCAGAACAGCAAAAAGCCAGGCAATGTCTTTGTATTTTCTATTCATGATTTAAGACCAGTTGCGCTTTTGAATCCAGGTTTTTGCCGCCAACAAAAACAGCACCGTTAAGCTCAGAAAATAAACCAAATCCCGGGAATCAATTACACCCCGGCTAATGGAATCATAATGATAACTCAGGCCCAACTGCAAAAGGTAATACTCATTTCCTTGCATCAGCCCAAGTCCCACCAACTGAGGAATGCCTTCGGTTAGCAGCAATCCAAATCCGAGCCCCAACAGCAGGGCAATCATTTGATTGGAGGTTAGGGCACTGGCAAAAATACCAGCAGCCAGATAAACCGAAGCAAGAAGAAACAATCCGATGTACGAGGTAAAAATTCCGGCCCAATCAAGGGACTGAATCGAGCTCAGCTGAACCAAAGCCAGCAAATACCCCAAGGTGGGCAGCAGGCTTAAAAAGACCAAAACCTGCCCTGCACAAAATTTGGCAAAAATCACCTCCATGGTTCGCACAGGCTTGGTTAAAAGCAATTCAAGGGTTCCTAAAGCGTGTTCTTCGGCCAAGCTGCGCATGGTTAGGGCTGGAATCAAAAGCAAAAACAGATAAGGCGCGTCCTCAAAAAAGCGCTTCATATCGGCAAAGCCAAAACTGACCATGTTGTCGTTGGGAAACAACCACAGGTAAACGGCGTTCACCAGCAGAAATACCCCCATAATGGCATACCCAGTGATGCTGGCAAAAAAAACCGAAATCTCTTTCAAAAAAATGGCTCTCACGCGGTCAGTCCTAAAAGTTAGGGTACAAAGTTAGCCGAATTTAGCGCTTGCCAAAATAGTCCAAAGCGGCTTTGACGCACATTCCGGCAATTTTGGATTTGCGATGAAAGGACGGCCGGGGTAAAAAACCGAAACAGGCAGACCAAGCCACCACAAAATGCGGTCAAAACCAATAAATCCGCAAAAAACGTACATTTGAAAAATCTTAATCACATGAACCGATTGATTTGGGCATTTCTGGGCTTGTTGTTTTTGCCCCTTTCAGCACAACAAACCAAAACCTTTGTGTCGCCTCGGGTGGGCATCAGTTCCATGCCCGAAGGATTGGAATCTGAATGGATGAGCGATTTAGTAAGCCGCGAGGCCCCAAACTTTTTATCTAAGCCCGACAAACGGTACATGTACGAGCAAAAGGAAAAAAGCGCTGCACTTTTTCCCCGCAAAACAGGGCCGAAATGGGCCGAAAAAAGCCTGGTGCCTCAGCCTATTTTGGGTACCGCATTTCAAGGAAACGTATTTAGCAGCAGCGTTCCTATGGACAATTCCCTGGCATTCAACGAAGATTCTTTGTTGGTTTCTGCCATCAATACCACCATTCGGGTGTACAGCCGTAATACAGGAATGCTGCGTTCTTCTATGACCTTGCGGTATTTTACCGATGCCGTTGGTTTAATTGGAACAGCCAACTACCGCTACGATCCAAAGGTCATTTTCGATCCCTTGGCCCAACGCTTTATGGCCGTTATTTTAAACGGCAGCGTTTCGGCTACCTCAAAAATAATTTTAGCCTTCTCGCAAAGTTCCGATCCGCGCGGCGACTGGAATATGTACACCCTTCCTGGAAATCCCTTTAACGATTCTACTTGGTTTGATTTTCCCTGCATTAGTTTTACTGAAAATGAAGTTTTTATAACCGGAAATCAAATCCGTGAAGGTGTAAGTTGGCAAATGGGTTTTCGCCAATCGGTAATTTGGCAAATTCGCAAACAAGAGGGCTATACGGGCGACTCCCTGAACAGCCAAGTTTGGTCGGGCATTGAATACGCAGGCCGCCCACTCCGCAACCTTCATGCCGTTACCCGATGCGCTGATTTTACCGGAAACCCCGAGCAGTATTTTCTATCAAACCGGAATTTCGATGTTCAAAACGATTCCCTTTTTCTACTCAAAATCAGCGACACCCTTGGTGCGGGAGCCCTATCTGTACAGCACATCAGCCTACCCCTAGCCTACGGTGTGCCCCCCGAAGCCCGGCAACCCGATACCTCAAAAACCCTCGCTACCAACGATGCCCGAATTCTGGCAGCAAACCTAGACAGAGGCCGAATTCAGTTCGTGGGAAATACCATCGATACCGCCACCGGGTCTTGTGGTATTTACATCGGCCAACTCGCCCAACTCAACCAATCCAATCCCTTGGTCGAACATGCAAAAATTATTGGGTTCGATACCCTAGACCTCGGATACTCCAACCTGGTTACCGTTGGTTACGCCCCCGACAACAGCCCCAGAACTATTGTTGCGTTTAACCACAGCGGCCCTTCTACCTTCCCTGGAATTTCTGCACTGACTTTTGATCAAGGGCAAGTTTCTGACCTAATTCGGGTAAAAAACGGACTGCAAAGCCTGAATGTGATTCAAGGTGCTAGCGAACGTTGGGGCGACTATTTTGGAGCTCAACAGTATTTTCCCGAATACGGCAAAATTTGGATTGCCGGCACCTTTGGAGCCGCCGACAAGCGCCATTCAACCTGGATCGCCGAATTGATAAGCCCCTTTGGAAGCTCCCCCGCCGGAGTGCAACCCAATGCCCCAAACGCCCCTGCCACCACCCTTTTTCCAAATCCCTCATTCGAACGAAGCTACATTCGATTTAGCCTACCCGAATCCGCAGCCCTTAAGCTTGAGCTGTTTGACATGAACGGCAAATCCATGGGCGTCGTTTTTCAAGGAATGGGACTGAAAGGGGAACAGGAAATTGGATTTGAAATTGGACACCTACCCCCAGCCAATTACCTGGTTGTCTTATCCCTCCCTCAGGGTAAAACAACAAAAACCATCATCAAACACTAGGGCGTGAACGCTTATGTTCTCCTAATCCTCTTTTTGGCTTACCTGGCCTTTCTAGCCCTCATTGGATACCTGACCGGGAAAAACAACGACGAAGCCGAATTTCACAAAGGCAACAAAAAAACAGCTTGGTACCTCATTGGGCTTGGCATGGTAGCCGATAGCTTAAGCGGTGTTACTTTTTTAAGCATTCCTGGGAATGTGCACGGACATGGTTTCTCTTACATGCAAATCGTCCTTGGTTACTTTATCGGTTACCAATTGATTGCAGCTGTACTTATTCCATTGTACTTCAAACTAAACCTCACCAGCATTTACGAATACCTGCAAATGCGCTTCGGCGTATTTGGCCAAAAAACCGGCTCTGCCTTTTTTCTGATTTCCCGAATTATTGGGGCCTCAGGTAGATTGTTCCTGGCGGTGAGTATTTTTCAGTTTTTTTTCCTCGACGCTCTGGGCATCCCTCTTGAACTCACCGTGGTTCTGCTTATGGCCCTGATGTTTATGTACACCTACAAAGGGGGGATTAAAACCCTGATTTGGACGGATGCCATTCAAGCTGTAGTTATGTTGCTCGCCCTTGGATTTACCATCTTCTCCATTCACCAATCCCTAAACCTGTCGGCGTCAGACTGGAAAGGAATCCTAAACAAACCCTGGTGGATTACCCGCCCACAAGATCCTCATTTTTGGGGCAAAGACATTCTGGCGGGTGCCTTTATTGCCTTAAGCATGACCGGCCTAGACCAAACCATGATGCAAAAAAGCCTGGCCTGCAAACAGGTTAAAGACGCCCGTAAAAATATGATCTGGTTTGGTTTCGGTATTGTGCTTGTCAACCTTGCCTTCTTAGTCCTAGGTGCGGGCTTGTCTCATTACCTAAGCGCAAAAGGGCTCACTGGATTGGCTTTAAAAGCCGACCATATTTTCCCCTATTTGGCATTTCAAGAATTGGGGCCCCTAGCTATGCTCGCCTTTACCTTGGGTTTAATTGCCGCATCCCTAAGCAGTGCCGACTCCGTCTTAACCACCCTAACTACCTCCTTTTGCATGGATTTCCTTGATTTTGCAAAGGCCGAATCCCGCCCCAAAAACCCCGTTCGATTGCGCAACATGGTGCATCTTTGTTTCGCTTTCCTTCTCTGGTTATGCATCCTTGCTTTCGATGCCCTGACCAACGATAGCCTCATTAATGTTATTCTTACTTTGGCCGGATACACCTACGGGCCGCTGCTTGGACTGTTTGGATTTGGCCTCATTCTGCCAAAACGACAACCCATTCCTTGGAGCATTCCCATCATCGCACTCATTTCGGTGGGCATCACCGCGCTATTCACCTATGTCTTGGCTCCCCTGTGGGGATATTCCCCAGGATTTGAACTCTTACCTCTCAACGGATGCATTACCTTTGCTGGACTATGGATTTCCTCTTTACTGCACACTTCAAACGCGTAATTGCCCTTTTGCTGGCAGTTCTGCCTAGCTTGGGTATGGCTCAATCTATTTCAGATGGCCTAATCTACACCCTTCCAAAATCTGAATTTACCCTAAGCGGAACGGTACGCACAACCTCATATTCTCCAGGCCCTTTAGCCGCTTACGCTAAAAAATATTTGGGCATTCAAGTCAAGGAACACAGCGAAACCAGCCATCAGCTCCTGCAAAGTCATTTAACCTTAAGTCTGTTGCCCGATACCGCTTGCCTTTTCCAGATTTCCAGCAAGGCTCTTCAAAACAACCGATTGGATTTTGGCCGCGGTTCCATGCTCCTCTCTGTAAACGCCCCCGCCTGCGTTCCCCAGCGCCATGCCGACTTCAGTTCAAAATGGAATGCAAACACAGCTGGGCCCGATATACCGATGCTGCCCATATTGAGCCTAACTCAAGAAACCGATACCATTTACCGCCGAGAACTCTTGGCCGATTCTGTTGTTGTTGAACATTGGGAAATTCAAACCCTGATTCAGCAAAAAACCACCGAAGAAATTGCCAAAAGTACCGCTCAAAAACTGGTTCAATTGGACCAAGACCGGCAACTGCTGCTCCGCTTTAATGAAGATGTTCAATACTCCGGTTCGGCCCTTCGGGTTATGCTTCAGCGGCTCGATTCACTCGAGAACTACTACCACGAGCTGTTTCAGGGGCGTCAACTGCACCGCTATTCCTCTTTTTCGTTTCCGCTAACCTTAACGGCGGCCGACCTATCTGAACTTCAACTTCGGGGCAACCTGACCAAGGTCATTGCCCGATTTTCTACGGCTGCCGGCTTCAGTTCCGATACTTCCCAAACAACTCCCCTGTTGCTGAGTATTCAAGGTGCCGGAATTCTACAGGCCGTACAGCGTTTGCAGCCCAAAAAGGAAGCCCAAACCACCGATGGCCTGATGTTTCGAATGCCCGAGCGCTGCACCATTCATATTTTCTTGGGCAACACCCTAATCCTTCGCGAAAATCAGCCCATCTTCCAGTTAGGGCCCTTGCTTCGCCTTCCAATTCCCAAATCAGGAATGCTCAACTATTCCATTTGGCCAGAAATTTCAAATCCAGAATCAGTAGAATGGTAGTTTTGGGGGCGGGTTACGGGCTTTCACCGGTAGTCCGCAGTCCTAGGGCCTGCGTGCAGCGGCCAGGCAGTGGCTCCCAAGGTCGCCCTGCCTGTCGCGCGCACGCAGGCCCCAGTCCTTTGCGTGCTACTCGGTTCAATCCCGCCCGCGGCGGCTCACTTCTTTTACCAATGCTCCAGGTTTAAAAGCAAAAAAAAATGCCCCCGAAGGAGCATTTGAAATTCAATGTTTAGTAATCCCGGCGGGGTCTAGGGCGATCGCCCCGACCACCATCGCGCCCCTCTGGACGGGGACCACGCTCCTCGGGAGCAACCCAACCCTCAGGCTTAGGAAGCAAAGCCCGTCGAGACAAACGCAGTTTTCCGGTCGAATCGTCCACTTCCAGCAACTGTACTTCAATGGAATCGCCTTCTTTCAATACTTGAGCAAGATCGGGCGTCTTCTCCCAAGCATACTCCGAAATGTGCAACAAGCCTTCTTTTTTAGGCAAAATTTCTACAAAAGCCCCAAACGTGGTTATTTTTTTAACCACTCCCATAAAACGGTCGCCCGGTTCTGGAACACTTGTCATCAATCGAATGCGGTCAACGGCCATTTGAATGCCCACTGGATCTGATCCGGCAATCTCAATAACACCCTTGTTGTCCACATCTTCTAGGCTTATAACCGTGTTGGTGCTTTTCTGCAATTCTTGAATGTGTTTGCCACCAGGTCCGATAACCAATCCAATAAATTCGCCTGGAATGACCAAAGTAACAATTTGAGGCACAAAGGGCTTGAATTCGGCACGGGGTTTAGGCTGCACAGAATCCATTGCATCTAAAATATGTATCCGGCCGCGTTTAGCCTGTTCTAAAGCTTCATTTAAAACCTCAAAAGAAAGACCATTTACCTTAATGTCCATTTGGCAAGCGGTAATGCCTGAACGGGTTCCGGCTACTTTAAAATCCATATCTCCAAGGTGATCTTCATCTCCAAGAATATCCGATAAAATAGCATACTTGCCGGTTTCTTCATCAGAAATCAAACCCATTGCAATGCCTGAAACATGGCTTTTAAGTGGTATAGCCGCATCGTACATCGCCAAAGAACCTGCACAAACGGTGGCCATTGAGCTGGAACCGTTCGATTCCAAAATATCGCTCACAATCCGAACGGCATAATTAAATCCATCAGGAACTACTTGCTTTAAAGCCCGTAGAGCCAAATTCCCATGTCCTACTTCTCGGCGCCCGGTGCCGCGCATTGGCTTGGCTTCGCCTGTTGAAAAGGGAGGGAAATTATAATGCAACAAGAATCGGTTTTTGCCTTCAAAAACGGCACCGTCAATGATTTGCTCATCCAACTTGGTTCCCAGCGTTACGGTAGTCAAAGATTGGGTTTCGCCCCGAGTAAACACAGCCGAACCGTGTACAGAAGGCAAGTAATCTGTTTCCGCCCAAATTGGACGAATTTCGTCTAAATTGCGTCCATCTAAACGTTTCCGCTCGTTTAAAACACAATCCCGAACGGCTTTCTTTTCAACCGAATGAAAATAGGACTTAATCAAAAAAGGATTTTCAGCCGATTCTTCAGAAGTTAATCCTGAGACAAACTCCTCCCGAATCGCTTTAAATTTCTCGGAACGCACTTTCTTATTGGCATTTCCTTCATTGGCAATATCGTAAGCCCGCTGGTACGCATAAGCATAAATGCGGCTTTTCAACTCTTCGTTGTGCTTTTCGTGTACGTAGCTGCGTTTGGTTTTACCCACTTTGGCGGCCAATTCTTCTTGAGCACTTACTTGAATTTTGATGGCTTTGTGGGCAAATTCTAAGGCCGATAGCAAAACATCTTCGCTGACTTCCTTCATTTCCCCTTCCACCATAACAACGTCGTTGGAATTTCCGGCAACCAACAAATCCAAATCGGCCCTTTCCAAATCTTTGCGGTAGGGGTTGATCACAAACTGCCCGTCAATGCGTGCTACCCGAACTTCTGAAATGGGAGAAGTAAATGGGATGTCTGATACAGCAATGGCTGCCGAAGCGGCCAATCCGGCAAGACAATCGGGCAGTAATTCTTTATCGTGGCTGATCAGATACACCAAAACCTGCGTTTCGGCATGAAAATCATCTGGGAAAGTAGGGCGCAAAGCGCGGTCAATCAACCTAGAAATTAAAATTTCTTGGTCTGAAGGACGGGCTTCCCGCTTAAAAAACCCACCGGGGAAGCGACCTGCAGCCGCATACATTTCACGGTAATCTACCGTCAAAGGCATGAAATCTACATTTTCGCCGGCTTCAGGACGGGCAACAGCCGTGGCCAACAACATCGTGTTGCCCATGCGCACCACAACCGAACCGTCGGCCTGTTTGGCCAACTTTCCAGTTTCAATGCTCACTAAACGACCATCTCCCAAATCAATGGTTTGGGTAATTGCTTTATAACTCATACAGTTTCTTGTTATCTTTAAATAAAAAAAGGCAACTCGGTTGCCTTTTGACTTCTCTTATTTCCTTAAGCCTAGCTTTGCAACAATCGCACGGTACCGCGTGATGTCGGTTTTGGTCAGGTAATTCAACAGTTTGCGGCGTTTTCCTACCAATGCAATCAAAGAGCGCTGGGTGCCAAAATCTTTGCGATTCCGTTTTAAGTGCTCGGTCAAATGATTGATCCGGTGTGAAAAGAGTGCGATTTGGGCCTCAGAACTTCCGGTATTTGTTTCGGAACCGCCGTGCTCGCTGAAGAATTGCTTTTTTACTTCTGTCGTTAAGTACATTTCTCTCGGGAATTTTAGTTCCGCGAAGATAGGAATTATTTCGGTGCGAATGTACCCCAACCCTCTTTTTCTTGCCGAATGTTGAAAATCCAGAGGCTTAGCTCCCCAAAAAAACCAACACAGGCCCCATAACTTACCCAACTTAATTTCACCGCCTGGCCCATTGCAAGTTCAAAGCGAAACACTTTAAACCATTGAATAAGCTGTTTTTTCTCGGTTTCTATTTTATTTTGTTAATCCGTCGATTTTTGCCTTGGATTAATAAGGTCTTTTAATTACTTTCGGGCAAACTTTAAACGCGACAAAAAAACGAATCAAACGTTAAAATTAGAGGAGATGTCAGAAACAGCGGAATTAAAATTTGGAGGTGCTTCATACGTGTTGCCGGTTGTTGAAGGAACGGAAAACGAAAAAGCCATTGACATTGCTAACTTACGGAACCAATCGGGTTTAATCACCCTTGATTCCGGGTACAAAAACACCGGTGCTACCACCAGTAGCATTACGTATTTGGACGGTGAAGAAGGCATCTTACGGTATCGGGGTTATCCGATTGAACAACTCGCCGAAAAATCAAACTTTCTCGAAGTGGCCCATCTCCTTATTTATGGAGAATTGCCCACCAAAGACACGCTGCATCAATTTTCTTCCAGCATCAACGAACACAGCATGCTGCATGAAAACATGCGGGGCTTTTTTAGTTCATTCCCACTCAATGCCCACCCTATGGGGGTAGCTGCTTCCGTTACCACTACCCTATCCACCTTTTATCCAGGTTCTTTAGATCCACACCGCAGCGAAGACAAGGTGAATTTAACCATTCTTCGTCTTTTAGCGAAGTTTCCCACCATTGCTGCTTGGGCGTATAAATCAAGCCTTGGCCGTCCCTTTATTTACCCCAGCGGAAAATTAGATTACGTCGAAAACTTCCTGAACATGATGTTCGCGGGCCCAACCAACGATTACCACGTAGATCCCGTGGTAACCAATGCCCTCGACAAACTGTTGATCCTGCATGCAGACCACGAACAAAATTGTTCAACATCTACCGTTCGTCTGGCCGGCTCATCTCAATCCAATTTATATGGTTCCATCGCCGCAGGCATTGTAGCCCTTTGGGGTCCCCTTCACGGCGGGGCCAATCAGGCTGTTATTGAGATGCTCGATAAAATTCAAAACGAAGGCGGCAGCATCGACAAATGGATTAATCGAGCGAAAGACAAAAACGATACATTCCGTCTAATGGGATTTGGTCACCGGGTGTACAAAAACTTTGACCCCAGAGCAAAAATCATTAAAAAGGCTTGCGATGATTTGCTCAATCGCTTAGGGGTAAAAGACCCTGTGCTCGAAATTGCCATGAAACTAGAAGAAATTGCCCTAAACGATGAATACTTCATCGAGCGTAAATTATACCCAAATGTCGATTTCTACAGTGGCATTATGTACCGAGCAATGGGCATTCCTCAAGATATGTTTACGGTCATGTTCGCCATGGGCCGCCTTCCAGGCTGGATTGCCCAATGGAAAGAAATGGTCGCCAACAAAGAACCCATCGGTCGGCCCCGTCAAATTTACACTGGAGCCCGCAAACGCGATTATGTGAACCTGGCCGAGCGTTAATCTGCTCCCCCTTTTTCATTCCCAATGCCTCGGTTTTTTGGTTTTTGTATTTCGACTTGAACTAAAAATTGGAGTTGTTTCTTGGTTTAATGCCTTGCACCTGCCTTAAAAAAGGTAAGTTGAGCAATTCCTGAGGAAGAAAACCATTCCTGAATTTACATTTCTCTGTCTTTGCGTATCTTTCGACCATGAAAAAGATAATGGTGGCAAATCGGGGCGAAATTGCCCTAAGAATTATGAAAACCTGCAAAAAAATGGGGATTGAAACCGTTGCAGTGTATAGCGAAGCCGATGCCCACGCAGCCCACGTTCAATTTGCCGACCAGTCCGTGTTGCTGGGGCCCGCTCCCAGCAGTCAATCTTATCTTAAAGGAGATTTAATCGTACAGAAAGCCCTTGAGCTTGGTGTAGATGGCATACATCCAGGATATGGATTTCTGTCAGAAAACGCTGAATTTGCCAGAACGGTTATTCAAGCTGGAATCGCTTTTATTGGACCCAGTCCCGAGGCCATGGAAATTATGGGCTCCAAACTGGGAGCCAAAGCGGCTGTAAAACAATTTCAAGTGCCTCTGCTGCCTGGTACCGAAGAGGCTATTTCAGATGTCGAAGAAGCAAAAATCATTGCCCATTCTATTGGTTTTCCGGTTTTAATAAAAGCCTCGGCAGGCGGAGGTGGAAAGGGCATGCGCATTGTGGAAGAAAGCAGCCAATTTGAAGAAGCTCTTTTACGTGCACGTTCTGAAGCCATGAATTCCTTTGGCGATGGTTCCGTATTTATTGAAAAATACATTGGTACAGCAAAGCACATTGAAATTCAAGTGCTGGGCGACCAACAAGGAAACATCTTGTACCTGTTTGAACGGGAATGTTCTGTTCAGCGCCGCCACCAAAAAGTGGTGGAAGAAGCGCCCTCTTCCGTTTTATCGTCCGATACCCGTCAAAAAATGGGCGAAGCCGCAGTTCAGGTAGCAAAAGCCTGTGCCTATACTGGAGCCGGCACGGTTGAATTCATTTACAATCAAGGCGATTTTTATTTTCTTGAAATGAATACCCGCCTTCAGGTAGAACATCCGGTTACCGAAATGATAACCGGCTTAGATTTGGTGGAATGGCAAATCCGGATTGCCCGAGGCGAGTCCCTCAACATTCAACAAAAAGACCTTAAAATAAATGGACATGCCATTGAAGTTCGCGTGTATGCCGAAGACCCGTTGAATCAATTTTTACCGGATGTGGGCAAACTAAGTCGATATAGAGAACCACAAGGGCAGGGCGTTCGTGTTGACAGCGGGGTGTATGAAAACATGGAAATCCCCATCCACTACGACCCCATGCTTTCTAAGTTAATCGTGCATGGAAACACCCGGCAAGAGGCCATTGAAAAAACAAGGAAAGCCATTGCTGAGTACGAAATTGAAGGAGCATGCACGACCCTCGACTTCTGCCGATTTGTGTTGAACCACCCCAGTTTTCTAGACGGCAGTTTTACCACTCGGTTTGTAGAACAGCATTTTAAACCGGAAATGCTTCGTGCATCGGTTTCAGAAGACATAGAATCCATTGCAGTAGCAGTTGCTGCAGAATTGATGCACAGGCAAGCCCACCTAAATGGAGCCGAACTTCAGGAAAATACGCTGAGCTCTTGGCAGTTGCGTCAGGGGTTTTGAACCGTTAAGCGCTGTATTTTAGGAATGGGGCCCTGGCAATAACTTTGGTGGCAATTCAAACAAGAGGTCCGAAGCCGCTCGTACGCTTGCAACTGCCCCTTGCCTTTACTTTGGCAAACCTGGTCTAAATCACTAAGCCATTGTTCTGCGTAGGCATTAAAGTGATTCCGGTCTTTTATCATGCCTTCCGTCTCGGTGGCTTCGGTTAGGCGTTTAAACTCCTCAGGACAGCCCGGAATGCCCTTACCCTGCTCCAAACTGTCCTTCGCCTGTTCCATGTAAACGGTCATCGCCCGCATCAACAAGGCCAATTCGCTGTCGCCGTTTGGATTGGAAATGGCTTTCGCGGCGGGCTGCAAATCCGTTATTTGGGATTCTGTGGCGGGATTACAAGCCAAAGCAATCAAACAAATTGCCGAAAAGAACCAGATGTTTCCCATCAATACCTTTATTGCCGTACGGCAATTTTATGCACTTCCACTTTGCCCTTGGGCTTTGTCCATATCAATGAATAAATTCCGGGAGCCAGTTCTGGAAGCTCCTTAAGTTGAGTATCTGAGCTCAACTCCCTGAACAGCACTTCCCTGCCCGATTCATCCAATAGACGAACCGTTCCGGTCCACAAGGAATTAAAATGCAAGCTGGAATTGGCTGTGCTGGAAATGGGGTTTGGATACACTACCGATGCGGGTTCTGAATGTGCTGCTAAGCTTAACTGATCGTTGCAAACCAAATCCCATAAAAAGTCACGCACAAACCAAAAGGTAGAATCCATATAGGCCGAATTGGAATTTTGTGGGCTGTGTCCTGCTCCTAGCCACAAGTAAAAATCGTTTCGAACTCCAATGTTTTGTGCCCGTTGATGTAAGGTCAAAGAACCATCTACCTCCATTACTGGAATTCCGGGGTTGGCAATGGCGGTATTGTGGGGTACGGTACCGTCTTGATCGCCGTGCAAAGAAACAAAGGGCTGGTTTCCGGGTTCAAGCCAAACAGAATCTGCCAAAGCACCGCAAATATTTACAACGGCCTGAACTCCAGAAGGAAAACCGGGATTGCCTGAATTCCCTTCCAAATCGCCCAAATTAGGACTTACACCTGGGGGAACTTCAGAGGTCTTATCCAAATACGCATTGTGAAGACTCAAAATAGCCCCGGCCGAATTGCCACCCACCACCACTCGGTTGGGGTCTATGCCATACGGATTTCCCATTTGAGCGACCGATTTGCGCAAATACCGAATGGCTGCCTTTTGGTCTTGAACTGCTCGGTACACCGCCTCAATAAAAGTCAAGGCTACGTTTGGACTCAAAAAAATGGTGAGTGGATTCTCGAGCCGATAGTTCATGGAAACGGTTACATAGCCTAATTTGGCAAAGCGTCCGCAGAGCTCAACAATGGAATTGTCGGCTGTTTTTGAGCCGCCAATAAAACTACCCCCGTGAGCGAGGATCAAAACAGGGCGCTGAGTCCGATTGTCGGCATCGGGCAAATAGATGTCCATCAACAAATCAATGTTGACCCCCTCGCTGTTTATTGCTTGTCCATATTGGATATTGGATTGAACCGTAAAGCTAGAAAACTGCTCAGTTAGGTACATCCCATTATCGCATTCGGCAATTTGAGCCGAAAGAAAAGCAGGATAGAAAAGGGCAATTAAGAAAAGGCGTCGCATAGATTTCATTCATTAAATTTATGTTAAAGTAACAAAACTATTTCATAACCTTGAAAGAGGCCTTAATATAGGGGTCGTTTCGATTGGCAACTTGATAGTATCCGCCCATGCCCCAGATATTTCGGGCCATCAATTCTTGGATACGCCCCAGAACCAACGTTTGTGATTTGGGGTAGGAATTCCAAGCTTGCCGTTGGCTAGGCGAAAGCTGTTTCAACCATTCGGCTTGAAACATACCCCGCCAAGCAGCCTCATTGGCAATCCAAACTAAGGCCGTCGGGTACTTTTTAATCCATTGAGATCGGAATGCCTGAGTCAAGTTAAAAATGATTTCCTGAACATTGCCATTTGCGTACAATTCCAAAAACAGGGGCGAATTTACGGCATCGTCCTGCACCAGAATATCAGGCAAAATACCTCCACCGCCATACACAATGCGTCTTGCATCGGTAAAATACGGGGTGGTATCTGCTTTGAATTCTTCCGGTGGGGTTTCAGCATAATAGGCTTCGGTGCCTTGGTCGTAAGGGCGTTGGATGCACCGACCAGAGGGAGTAAAGTACCGAGCCACCGTAAGCGTTAAAGCGGCACCGTTTGCCAAGGGCATGGGTTCTTGAACCAATCCTTTTCCAAAGGTACGCTCTCCAACAATCCAGCCGCGGTCGTGGTCTTGAACGGCACCCGCTACAATTTCTGATGCACTGGCACTGTATCGGTCAACCAAAATACACAAAGGCTTGCGTTCAAAATTCCCATCCTCGGTTGAAAGATACTCTTCCCTATTGCGTTTAAGTCCTTGGGTATAAACAATCAGCTGTTCATCGGCCAAGAATTCATCTGAGATTTCAATGGCAGCGCTGAGCAAGCCTCCGGGGTTGCCACGCAAATCTAAAATCAACCGAGACATACCCAATTGGTCGAGTGCCAAAATAGCCTCGTTTACTTCTTTGTAAGAGGTTTCCGAAAACCGAGACAGCTTGATAAATCCGGTTTTAGCATCCAGCATATAGGCTGCATCTATTGTATTTAATGGGATTTTATCGCGTTTTATGGTAAAAAAGAGGCGTTTTGAAGTTCCAGGGCGTTGTATCCCCACCTTTACGGCAGTTCCCGCTTTTCCACGCAGGTTTTTAACCACGTCTTGGCTGCTAATTCCATTTCCGGCTATGTTTTTCCCGTCCACGTCCACGATCCGATCGCCCGCCAAAATTCCAACCTTTTCAGAAGGGCCGCCCGGCAGGGCTGCATCTACCATCACGGTATCGCGAACGATTTCAAACTGAACGCCAATCCCTTCAAATTCGCCCGCCATTTCTTCTTCCAAGGCCAAATTGTCAACCGGCGGCAAATAGGCTGAATGGGGGTCCAAATCTGTTAAGAACGACTGATATGCTTTTGATTTAAGGTCTTCAATATCTACGCTATCCACATAATTCTCCTCAATCAATTGAAGTAGATATTCCATTTCGCTGTACCCGGATTGGATTGACGGACCGGAACGACCTATCCATTTTGGATGGGAAAACAGGACGCCGAGCAGAATTCCTAGAACCAGGAAAACCGAAAGCAAAATTGGCAACAAAAATTTACTCGATGGTGCGCGCTCTGAATTCATACCCCCAAATATACAACAAAGCAGGGCTGTTTAACGAGCCTGCCGCAACCAATCGTTCAGGACTTCATCCAATAAAGAGCCATCGCTTCCGCTGGCCTTTAAAGGTGGACTCATTTGTTCCCAATCAACAAACCCAGATGTTCGGTAATCAAACCAACCGAACCGCCCATGCAAATCGCGGGCCAGTCCTTCTTGTTCTGGTTGGCCGGGTGTTGGATCTAAAAGTGCTGGCTTTCCGTGCAGGCGCAAATCCATTAAGGTGCTGAATCCAGCCCGGCAAAAAACCCAGGTTGAGGCCGACAAGAAGGGAGCCAGTTGGGCAGGAGTGGCCAAATCAATGACTTCCCAGTGGGCTGGGAATTCAATTTCTGCCGGAGAAGAGGTTCCTCGAACAACTCGGAAAGCTCCATACCTTTTTTCCAATTTGGATGCCATTTCATTTTCCCAAGAGGTTCGAAGGGGTTCTGGGCCCGAAATCACCCACAGGGGAAGCGGGGCTAAGGTAGATGGTGTTTCCAATACAGGCAATGCCGACAAATATCCCAGATATCTTTTGGGTAAGCGGGTACGCGACAATTTACCCGACAGCTTCTCCTGGGGGTGGTCTGGCAACCACAATTCCTTAAAGCGCGACAGGTACCAATCGTGCAATGCATTTGCCGGCCACATCCAAAATGGAATGGGCAGGGTTAATTGATGCGCAATTAGGGCCGAGGGGATGTTTTTCGCATGAAAGGCAGGTCGATGGTCTGAAACAATCAAGTCGGGTGTTCCATGGGTTCGAATATACGCTTTCATCCATTTTTGGTCGGCTTGCAGCCATTTTTGCAAATTTAAAGCCTGTTTTACAATGGCCAGACTAAAACTACCCCCTGGATTTTGATACGTAATACCGGGGTCGGGCAAATCATGAAACGTCAAATCAGGAAACCGACGCTTTAACCACTCCAAACCCAGGCCTGAACACCCCACCTCAACCTGGCAGCCTTTGTTTAATAGCGATTCAATGACAACAGAAGACCGGGTGGCGTGCCCCAAGCCCCAATTTAAAATGCCGTACAATACCTTTGGTTTATTCATACATTGGGATTTGAAAGATCGCCTGCAGCAGATTTGTTCCATTCTTTAGAGAGGGCGGCCCAGGATTGGCGTATAAAAACCCGAAGAACTGTATAGCCAGGGACGGCAAAAATCAATCCGTAAAGTCCCGCCAGACTAGCTCCAATAAAGGTGATGAGAAAGATCTCAAGGGGGTGAATGTGAAGCCTTGATGAAAAAATCAAAGGCTGTAAAACGTACCCATCTATTTGCTGAATCAAAAAGAAAACCAATGCCATACGCAACATCAAGGGCCACAACTCTTGATAAAAGGGGGCATCTAAATGGGCCGAAACCCCCAAAAGCAAACCCATTAAACTGCCTAAAATCGGACCTAAATACGGAATAATGTTGAACAGAGATGCAACCATAGCAATGCTAATGGCCAAGGTTGGAGACAATCCAATAAGCCAAAGTCCCAGCCCTTCTAACAAGAAAACGAGCAACCATTGGAGCAAGAGCCCATTGAAATACTGAGTGAGCAAGCGGCGGCTTTCCAGCCAACTGCCAATTAAAACCTGGCGTGCGGCCGCGGGCAACATTTTTTCAACGGCGGGCCGAATTAAATCCTTGTCTTTCAGTAAAAAAAACGCGATAAAAAAGCCTGACACAAAAGCTAAAAGAAGGCCAGCAAGGGTAGAAACCAAGGTTCCCAATACATTCCCCAACCAAAAAACATCCACCCAATTCAGGATTTTACGCCGCAGTTGTAGGGCAATATCTGGGTTGCTTATGGGTTTACCGGGGCTGTAATAAAGAACAGAATCTACTGTTGCTCCGCCTAGGCCGTAGTCAGACAACCAACGGACGGATAAACCTATAGGCTCGTCTAAAGCCTCAACCACCTGTTCTGCATTTATTTTTTGCCAATTGCTTAATTGGTATCCAATAAGGGGCAATAAAAACAACCAGAACAAGACAAAAAACAGCATTAGGGCGGTCAAAGAAACCACAGAAGCCAATGCATTTGGAATGGCTTTACCGCGAAATCGAAGCGCTTTTAACCGGGTAAAAATAGGGTGGGCCATTAGGGCCAAAACGATTCCCAGAATAAGATAAGAGCTAACGGCCGGAAAATACAAGGCAAATCCAAGCACCGCGGCCAAAAAAACAAATACAGGAACCCAGCTTGAGGGGCGTTGTATCCACCTTATTATTAAATCGGAATTGGGTTTACTTTCCATTTTTCTCTAGGGTTAAAACCACTTCCCGCAGTACCTGAGGCTGCACTTCATGCCCTCCATCAAACGGCCATAAATGGGGTTTTAAAAAAGGCTGGGGTTCCGCAATATGGGCGGCCAAGTATGGGTCGGAAGTGCCGTAAACCAAGTAAACCCTATTTGAGTCCATAAAGCCGGAGGCGGGCAAGGCTAAATCGGGCGGAAAAACAGCAGCCCAAAGCACCAGCCCAGCAATGGAGTTTGGATGCTGACTCCGAAAAAAACGAGCTGCAGTGGCAGCTCCCTGTGAAAATCCCAGCAGAAACACTGCGGCATTTGGGGCATAAAGAGCGACATGATCAAGCAGCTGACCTAAGTAAAGCAGGTAGTCCTGGATTTCATGGTCCCTATTGTGCTTTGTCATCCAGGAAGCCCCCACCGTTCCTGCAACGCCTTTCAGGTAAAATTTACTGAGGCCTTCGGGGGCGAAGATGCAGCGTTTGCTGTCTTCCAATTCGGAAAAATGCGTCAAAAAATCTGCTGCCGTTTGTCCGTATCCATGCAATACAATCCAAACAGATTGAGTTGATTCACTTAGATCGCCCAAAAATTCAACTTGGGCGGTTCGAGCCACAGAGATCCACATTTTCTTCACCAGGATAAAGATACTTTAGCTGTTGAGTTGTGCCAAAAAAGGCTAAACAAAAAAGGAAAAAAAACTCGAAAATTTACAAGGGGCTAATACAGGGGTAAAGCTAAGGCCTTTTTTTAGCTTTACGGCGTTTAAATTCAGAGTATAAAAGGGCCAATTCCCGTCCGGTTTGACCCTGAACAGAGGTGTTTTCAGCAGCGCGCCGTTGCAAATAGGGCAGCAGTTCAGCCACAGGGCCATAGGGTACATATTTAGCGACTCGGTATCCGGCCTCGGCCAAGTTAAAACTAATGTGGTCGCTCATGCCTAAGAGCTGAGAAAAGTAAATACGACTGTGTTCGGGAGGCAACTCCAGATGCTGCATGCGTTCAACCAAACGGAGGCAACTTTCTTCATTGTGGGTACCCAAAACCAAAGCTCCTTGACGAATATGTTGGGCAATAAAATCGAGAGCCAGATTAAAATCACGATCGGTATTGGCCTTTGAAGCCTGAATTGGGTCAGGGTACTTGTGTTCAGCGGCCCTCTGCCTTTCCTTTTCCATGTACGCCCCGCGAACCAGTTTAACACCGGGGAAAAACCCCATTGTTTCGGCTCTATGCCACAAAGAATGCAGGTAATCCAATCGATCTGTCCGATACATTTGTAAGGTCGTAAACACCAAAGGACCTGTTGCATTAAACTCCAAAAATGCCTCTTCGGCCAGGCGATCTATGGCAGGCTGCAACCAACTTTCTTCCGCATCAATCATGATGGGGACATTCAAATTGGCAGCCTTGCAAAAAATTCGGTGCAAGCGGCCCTTCAATTTTTGCCATTCCAAATCGCTCTCGTCAAGTTGAATGGATTGCCGAATCAGAACATCTTGGGTTACCAAACCACTGACTTTAAAAACGGCCAAAGGAATGGAAGGGCTATTTGCGGCGGTGGCAATGCAGGCCAAAATTTCCAAGGTGGTTTCCTCAAAACCCTGATCGCTTTTTTTACCTTCAACCGAATAATCCAGAATGCTGCCCACCTTTCGATCGGCCAACCATTGAATTTTCAGCATGGATGAATCGCGGGTTTCTCCGCCAACAAACTGTTGAAAAATGGTTTTTTTAATCAGCCCCTTAATGGGCAAACCTAGGCTTAAGCAAGCTGAAGCAAAACGGCTTCCTGCGTTTACCAGAGTTGGGTTTGAAAGCAAACGAAACAACAAAACAGCCCGTCCTAATTCGGCATCGCTTTTACCCCGAAAGGCAACCTCAGTACAATCAAAAGACAGCATGCAAAAAGATATGTGCAAACCTACATTAAAAATTTCTCACTTGACAGGGTATTTTTACCTTTGGCCCACAGAATAACCCCATGTTTCTAACCACAGGGAATTGCCCCATCTATTTCGAAAAAAAAGGCTTTGAATACCTAAAGAATTTCCTTTTAGAAATGGGGGTTGACCGGCAAATATTTGTTATCACCGACGAAAATTGCCTGAGGGATTGTTGGCCATTGCTTGAACCGGTTTTTAACCCAGACAGAGTTCCTATGGTAATACCCCTTCGAGCTGGCGAGCGGCATAAAAATCTGGACAGCACAGCCTTGATTTGGGAAACATTGCTGGGGGCTGAGGCCAAGCGGAATAGTTTGATTGTAAATTTAGGCGGCGGAGTTATTACCGATATGGGCGGGTTTGCCGCCAGTGTTTTTAAACGTGGAATACCTTACATCCACATTCCAACCAGTTTGTTGGGAATGGTTGATGCCTCGATTGGAGGCAAAACAGGCATCGACTTTAAGTCCCAAAAAAACATGCTGGGGACCTTTTCGTATCCAGAGGCGGTATTTGTTTGGGACGGATTTTTAGAAACCCTACCTCAATGCCACCAAAAATCGGGTATGGCCGAAGCCTACAAACACGCATTGATTGACAACAGCGGATACTGGGAATTTTTGAAGCGTGGAGAATTGAGCTTTGAGCGCATTATTTTTAAAAGCCTAGAAATAAAGAAGAAACTGGCCGACAAAGACCCGAAAGAAAAAGGCGAACGGAAAAAACTCAACTTTGGGCATACCATAGCTCACAGCTTGGAAGCCTATTTTCTAGAAAAAGAAACGGAAATACTCCACGGAGATGCCGTAGCCGCAGGCATTATTGTAGAGTCCTTTTTATCTTGGAAATCTGGATTCCTATCCTTAGAATGCCTAGAGGAAATTAAAGGGGTTATTTGCCAACGGTTTACCCCTGTTGTTTTTCCCCTTCAAGATGTGGAACTGTTGTTGGACTATATGAAACACGACAAAAAAAACGATAAGTCGGGACTCAATTTCACCTTATTGGATTGTGTGGGCGGTGCAATTATCAATCAAAGACTCGATGCGTCTTTGGTAAGCGATGGTTTTGCATATTATGCCGCCCTAAAATGAGGCGCATCGTACCCGTAGAAACAAACCCTGCGCGTCTCCTTTCCTTTGAGCTTCCAGTCTCAAAAAGCACCTACAATCGACACCGAATGTTGCATCATTTGGCAGGGGCAAAAATGCCTTTTGTTGGTGCAGGATTGGCTGCCGATTGTAGAAATTTAGATTTAGCCTTGAACAGCACAGAAGAAGTGGTTTATTTAGGGCAAGGGGGTACAACGCTTCGGTTTTACTTGGCAAGCCGGCTGCTGAGTAAAAAACAAATTCAAATAGAGGTGGACGAACAATTAAAAACCCGTCCGTTAAAACCGTTTTTAGATGCACTAGAAATGCTGGGGTTGAATGTAGAACGAACATGGCCCTTGCTAATAAAACCGGGCAAAGGCCTAAAAAGCAAAGTCCATATTCCTTCGGTAGAAAGTTCCCAATTTGTTTCGGCTTTGGCCTTGGTAGGAGCCTTTATGGAAAATGGAATAACCATAGAATGGACGGGGGAATTGGTTTCTAAATCGTTTTTGAACCTAACCTTGGAGGTTTTAAAAACTTGGCAAATTTCGTATGAATTCGAAGGGCAGCGGTTGCAGATTCGTCCGGGATTTCGATTGCCCGATGGGATTCGAATGGAGGGGGATTGGGCTTCAGCCTCCTATGTTATTATGGGAGCCGCCTTGCGAAAACAAACGATTTGCCTCAAAAACCTGAGCGAAAATTCAGGGCAACCGGATGAAGCCCTAAAAAACATGCTTGCTCCCCTGGGCGTTCAACTGAAAGGGGTTGGGCCGGGAATGCAGGTAGAATGCAAAAGCCCAGAATCGAATTTAATTCAGCAGAATTTTTCGGATTGTCCAGATTTAGCTCCTACCCTGTGCGTTTGGCACCTGATGCAAGGCATTCCCATTTGGTTCACTGGATTGCAGACCTTGAACAGCAAAGAAAGCCGCCGTTTAGATAAAATGGTTGAATTGCTCAAAAACATGCAGCTGGATGTTGCGGTAGGCAAAGATCATTTATATTGCCCCGATATGAACCCTAGGTTTCCTGAACGCTACTGCGCGGAAACCGAAGGCGATCATCGATTGGCCATGGCATTCTCAGATTTGTGCCTTCGAATTCCCGATTTTAACCTGAGCGAAGTAGAGTCGGTCGATAAATCCTTCCCCAAATTTTGGGAAGAAATGAAGCCTTTTAAAATCATTTCTAGATAATATTTTAACCCAAAAAGACATTTTTTGCCTTTTCTTTGCAAACAAGACGCCACTGAAAATCCGATATTTTTAACCTAAAAACTTGTATTACAGGTATTTACACTTAAGGCCTACCTAATTTTACCCTGCAGCCACAAATTCAATTCAAAATATAGTGGTAAAAAAAAACTATTTTTGCGGCCATCAAATCGATGTTATGCGTGTAAAAATAGGTTTAGAAATAAAAAAATTGCGGAAAATGCAGCGGTTTACCCAGGACCATATTGCTCAGAAGCTAGATATGAGTGTTGCTGGTTATTCTAGAATAGAACGCGATGAGGTAAACGTTACGCTTGACCGTCTGCAAGAATTGTCGGACATCTTAGGAACAACTCCTGAATTTTTGTTGGGCATGGAATCTGAAAAAGAAAACGGTTTAAGCAAAGATGCCAGCGTAGATAAAATTGAAAGGTTGTATTTGGATCAAATAGAGCAGTTAAAAGACGAAATCGCCTTTTTGCGCAGCCAACTGCGGGTAGATGCTTAATGGGACTCCAAAGAAAACGAACTGCGTTTTTGGGATTGTGGGGCTTGCAGCCCGGATTGAACGTGCTGGCGGCGCAAGCAAACCCTAAAAGGCTGCGCGCTGCGGAGGCACTGCGTGCCCCCGCAAAGCCGCAAGCCTTTAGGGTTTGCTAAGCCGACTGCAAGTGAAAGCCGGATAAGCTGCCCAAAAAAAACTAAGAACGTTGGCCAAAAATATCGCTTCCAATGCGTACGCAAGTGCTTTCTGCCTGGACAGCTTGGGGCCAGTCTTGAGACATGCCCATGGAAAGAATGGAAATGTGGGAAAAGTCAGGAATGGCCTTGACGCGTTGAAACAGCTCCCTTAGTTTATTGAACTCATTGGCAATCAATTGTTTATCGGACACAAAACTAGCCATTCCCATAAGACCTTTCAGTTGAACATGGCCTTGAGCGGCGGGGAAATGGGCAGCAATGAAGGGAATAACCTCAGCAATGGGCATTCCGAATTTAGTGTCTTCAGGAGAAATTTGAACCTGAATTAAAACAGAGACTTGAATGTTCAATCGTTTTGCTTCTTTGGCCAATTCAAAGAACAGGCGTTCGGAGTCTAAACTGTGAATTAAATGAACGGTAGATGCGAGGGATTTCACCTTATTGCGCTGAAGGTGTCCGATTAAATGCCAGCGAATATCGGAGGGCAATTGTGCGGCTTTTTCGAGTAAATCTTGCACTTTATTTTCGCCAAAATCACGAACTCCGTACTGGTATAATTCCAGAATTTTTTGAACTGTATGGGTTTTAGAAACGGCCAACAGCAGGACATGGGGAGGAATTTCGGCCCGAATGCGGCGGTAATTTTCAACGACAAGGCTCATGGAGTTATAGAATCGGCCAAATCGAACATTGTAAATCCGCTCAACAATTTAGGCTCAAACCAGGTTGATTTTGGGGGCATAAGTTGGCCTTGGTTCACCATAGAGAAGAATTGGTGAAATTGCACCGGGGGGAGGACGAAAAGTGCATCGGCGGCGGCAGTCAATTGAGCTTGTATTAAATCGGATTCATTCAATTGCCCACCGACAAAACCTATGTTTTTATCGCTAGACAAATCGTGCATATTGAGGAGTGGCGCCAAGACATGGTCGTTTAGCCAATCGGCTGCAAGGGTAGAAAGGGGCAGCGGGGGGGTGAAGCTAATTTGGAACCATTGATGGTGAATTCGGAGCATCCAGTGGTTTGAATTGGGATTTGAAAAAAGTGCAGGCTGAATGGTTGCAGCGGAGCCGAATTGAAGTTGGAGTTGATCTAAAAAGTTGGATGGCACCTTTTTAACAAAGCGGTGGTAGGGCAGAATTTGAGCTTCGTTGCTGGGGAAGCAAGCGGCCAAAAAATATTGGTCGGCCGCGGATGTGCGGTTATGTTGCTGAAAGCGTTGGAGTGCTAAACGGCGGGAGGAACTGATGCGGTGGTGGCCATCGGCGATGTAGAGGCTGGGTAAATCGGCAAAAACAGCTTTAATTTGGGCTTGATGTTTGGGATTGTTGACCAACCAGAGTTGGTGTTGCCCAAAATCTGGCAGGGAAATATCGAAGTCGGGTTTTGGTTTGGTGAGGGTTTGAAGGAGCTCCTGGCTTTGTGGGGTTGCGTTAAAGGTCAACAAGGCGGGTTCGGCGTTTAGATTGGCATTGTCGAGGTATTCGGCCAAAAGGGCTTCTTTATGCACCAGGGTGGCTTCGTGTTTTTTAATGGCCAGGTAATCGGCATCGGTTCCAATGGGAATGAGACCGATAAATCCCGTATAGCAAGCGTTGTTTTTATGTTGTCGATAAACCAGAAAAACGGGGGTATCGGTTTTTTGTAAAAAGCCTTGTTTAAAAAAAGAGAGGAAGCGTTTTCGGCGGGCGTCTTGTTCCTGGTTGTGGTCTAGAATCACCTGTAGAAACGAAACGGGGTTTGAGGCCAGAATATGCTCTTTTTGTTTGGAGGAATAGCCGTCAAAAGGGAGGGTAACGATTTGGTCGGCCAAATCGGTATTGGGCAAAACCGCTAAAAAAGGAAGGAAATTGGCCATGCCTTAACCGCGGAAGTGGTCGAGAACAAGGTCAAGCAATTCTTCACCGATGCGGCTTTGAGCCTCGGCAGTGCTTCCCCCTACATGGGGTGAAACGCTAATTTTAGGATGGTTGAGGAGTTCTGGATTTGGATGGGGTTCGTTTTCGAAGACGTCAAGGCAAGCGAAGGCGACCTTTCCTGAATTTAGGGCATCCAATAGATCGGATTCATGGATAATGCCTCCGCGGGCGGTGTTGATGAGAACGGCACCGGGTTTCATGCAATCAAATTCGGCCGCGTTTAAGAGGGGCATGCCGTTGGCGGGCATGGGAACATGCAGCGTAATGGCATCGCTGCCTAAGAGGAGTTCGTTGAGGCTTACCGTTTCAAATTCGAGGGTAAAGGTATCGCCGGTTTGGAGGAAATCCACTTCAATTTCTGCGGTTTTCACGTAGGGGTCATAGGGTAAAACCCGCATTCCCAAACCCATGGCAATTTGAGCCACTTCCTGTCCGATTCGACCAAACCCAATGATTCCCAAGGTTTTTCCTTTGAGTTCGAAGGCTTGGGCGTATCTTTTTTTGAGGGCATCAAATTGGGAATGTCCATCGGCGGGCATTGTTCGATTTGAGTGGTGTAAAAATCGAGCAACGGAGAAAAGGTGGGCAAAAACCAATTCGGCCACGGAGCGGGTGGAGCTGGCTGGGGTATTTGCAACGGTTTTACCTAAGGAACGTCCGTAATCCACGTCGATGTTGTCCATTCCCACTCCACCGCGGCCTACAAAAGAAAGGTTTGGACAAGCGTCAAAAACCTCTTTTCGGACTTTGGTGGCCGATCGAACCAAAAGGCCGCGCACCTGGGTATTGTTGATAAAATCGATGAGGTTTTCTTGGCTCACCTTTTCGGTAATGACTTCAAAGCCTTTATTTTGGAGGGCAATTTTTGCTGCTTCTTCCAGGCCGTCGTTGGCTAAAATGCGAATCATGAATTAAGCGTGTTTTTGAGCAAAATCGTGCATAGTTTGAACCAGTTCTTGAACGCTTTCAAGGGGTAGGGCGTTGTACATAGAGGCGCGGTAACCGCCTACCGAACGGTGGCCTTTGAGTCCGCTGAAGCCGCGTTCGTTAAGCATGGCTTCGAAGGCGGGTTCTAGGCGGATGTCGTTCAAAAGAAAAGTAGCATTCATCGAAGAACGAACGGACTTTTCAACCGTACCTTTAAAGAGCGGGTTGCTGTCTAGGGCTTGGTAAAAACACGTGCTTTTTTGCCGGTTCAATTCACCAATCCAGGGCAATCCTCCGTTGTTTTTGAGCCATTTGAGCGTAAGCATGCTTACAAAGATGGGAAAAACAGGGGGGGTATTGAACATCGATTCTTTATCGATGTGCACTTGGTAATCGAGCATGGTTGGCAGATTGCGGCCGGTTTTGCCCAGCAGGTCTTTTTTAACAATAACCAAGGTAGTTCCAGCGGGTCCCATGTTTTTTTGGGCTCCGGCGTAAATCAATGAAAAGCGGGAGGCATCGATGGGTTTGCTAAACATATCAGAGGACATGTCGCAGACCAATGGAACGGGGGATTCAGGAATGGATTGAAACTGAGTTCCAAAGATGGTATTGTTCGATGTATAATGCAGGTAATCTGCATCGGAGGGCACAGAAAAATCTGGCAGGTAGGAATAGTTTTTGTCTTTTGAGCTACCCAGAACTTCGACCCGGCCAACGCGTTTGGCTTCATGGATGGCGTTAGCTGCCCAGGTGCCGGTATCAAGATAGGCGGCGTAGCCAGTGGAACTCAACAGATTTAGAGGGGCCATATAGAATTGCAAGCTGGCACCGCCTTGCAAAAAAACCACTTCATATTCGTCGCTCAGGTTTAGCAGTTCACGCACTAGGGCAACGGCTTGTTCCATTACATCGACAAATTCGGGGCCTCGGTGCGACATTTCAATTAAAGAAAGGCCTGTGTTGTCATAGTTTAGGACTCCTTGTGCGGCCTCTTGCAACACCTGGGCCGGTAAAATTCCTGGGCCGGCGCTAAAATTGTGAATTTTCATAGCAGTGAAAGCGTATTAATTGGTACAAAGGAACAAAAAAAGACGGCTTAAAAAACCGTCTTTTTCGAATTCAACAACTCTACTTCAAGGAGAATTAAACTTAATTTTTGATCGATTTCAGGAATTCGTCGAACTGGGTTTTTGTTCCGCCGTAGGTAAAGGAAGAGGACAAAGTGTAATATTCTTTAATGTCGGTCGATGCAACTTTAGCGTGGGCATAAATGGCGAAGGCCAATTTGCTTTCATCGTAAGTAAAGGTGTTTAGGACTTGTTTAACTTGACCGATGTAAAAGCAGTAATTGTCGGCCATTTGCTTGGCAGAGGCCAATTTTTCTTCGTCCGTTGGATGGCTTTGGATGGTTTGAAGGCCTTTGCGCAATTCGGTGTCCCACATCCCAACAATGCATTTTTGAGAAACAGAAGCCATTTCATAGCGGGTTTGTGCATCGTTGGATTGCCACGTTTCATGTTCCGCATCTAGGTTGGCAGGGGTACCGTATTGGGGAGTTCCGGAGAAGTTGGTGTTGGTTTGAATGCCGTCCACATTCATTTGGATTCCCACCGATCCATTTTGTTCATTGGCATTAAACTGAAAACCTACGGAACCGTTGTTTGGGTTGGCATTTGTGGGCGTTTGAGGTTGAGCTGGAACGCTGGGTTCGTCGATGTAAGCGGGTTGAGCTACGGGGGGTGCAGGCGCGGTGGTTCCGGCGGGAGCTTCTGACAGGTAGCGGACCACCCATTCGTTTTTCTTGTTTCGCTTTAGGTTGTAGGTAATTTCAAGGCTTGGGGAGGCCAAAATTGTTTTGATTACCGAACCCAGCTCAGCTTGTTCAAATTTAATATTGACCTTAACACCCTCGGTGTTTACGCCGTCAAATCGAACGCGGGCATCGGGTTGGTTGTTGATGGTTTGACCGTTCACCGTCAAGGTAAAACGTTCTCCATTTTCGGCAAAGAAAATTAAACTTCCTTGGCTCCAAGCGGCAAAAGGAAACAAGAATAAAAAGGGCAATAGGATTCGCAACATGGTTTTAAGATTTAAAATCTAAAGTAGGAACAAATTGAAACGGCGGCTTCAAAGACGATGTAAATTAGTCGTTAAATTTAATGTCAAAGGGCATTCGGGCATTCACCCCTTTCATGTTTTCCACCTTTTTAACAAGGGTTAGCCATTCGATTCCAAGGCCCAATCCTTCCTTTTTAAGAATGGCCTTGCTGTTTTCAGACAGGCCATCAAAAAATGCCTGGAAAGGGTCGGCCGGTTTTGGATACACCGCGGTAGAAAAGTCATCGAGTTTGGCCAGTTTGGCTGCCGCCTTAACGGCATCTTTGAGTCCGCCCAACTCATCCACCAAGCCCAATTGTTTGGCTTGTTCTCCGGACCAAACGCGTCCTTGTCCGATGGAATCTACCTGTTCAATTTTCATTTTCCTTCCGTCTGCAACGCGCTGGGTAAATTCTCCATAAATACGGGTTACCATGTTTTCGAGGACTTGTTTTTCGCGGTCGCGCAAGGGCCTAGATCCGGTTGGGAAATCCCCGTTGTTGTGAAGATTAACGGTATCGGTTGTAACGCCCAACTTATCGTTCAACAACCCTTTGGCATTGAACAGCAAACCGAACACACCAATGGAACCGGTAATGGTGGTTGGATTGGCGTAAATTTTAGAGGCATGGCAGGCGATGTAATATCCCCCCGAGGCCGCCAGGTTGCCCATGGAAACCACCACCGGTTTTTTAGCTTTAAGCAGAGCCAATTCGCGCCACATCAATTCGGAAGCGAGGGCCGAGCCGCCGGGAGAATTGACCCGAAGCACCACCGCTTTCACCTCATCGTTTTCGCGCAGCTCGCGGATGCTTTGATTTAAGGATTTAGAACCCACCATTCCTTGGGAACTTTTCCCATCAACAATATCGCCTTCTGCCACCAAAATGGCAATTTGGTTTTCGGAATCGTCATCAAGAGCGAGGTTTGTGAGCGCTATTTTTCCATACGCATCAAGAGGAAGCAGGGGGGAATCCTCGGGCGACCACTCTTCCCAGCCCGCTAATTTTGCGAGCCGGTTCATAAACTCATCTCGGTATTCTAGGGTATCTGAAAACCGGTGTTTTTGAGCATCCAACGCAGAGGTTACAAACAGGCCATTGATTAGAGAATCGAGGACAAGGGGCTTGATCTTATTTTTGGTTGCCAAGGCGGCCCCCATGGATTTCCACATGCTGCCCATCAGTGATCTCATTTGAATTCGGTTTGATTCACTGGCTTGGGCAAGCAAAAAGGGTTCTACTGCGCTTTTAAATTTATTGCCCACCGGACGTACAGCGTAGGGTTCAACACCCAATTTATCGAGGACTCCGCGAAAAAACAAAAGTTCAGCTCCCATGCCGTTCAGTAAAAAATCAGAATGGGCGTTCAAAGAAAGGTGGGTAGAAACAGAGGCGAAGTAATAGGCTTTTTGCGACAACCCTTCGGAATAGGTTGCGATGAACTTCCCTTTTGCTTTAAATCGTTCTAGGGCTTGTCGAATTTCATAGGCATTCCCCATTCCGGTTGACAGCCCTTCTATGTCAAGAAAAAGCCCCACCACTTTTGCGTCGGTGCTTGCATAATCCAATATATTGATGGTTTCCCACAAGGTCAATTTCGTGTTGGTTCCAGACCCAAAATCGATTTCTGCAAACGGGTTTTGGTCTGAGGCATCCACCACGGGGTACGAAAAAGTGAGGTGAAGCACGGTTTTATCTTCGGCTTCCGTTTTAGCTTGTTCAGCACCTCCGAATTCGGATGAAATGACTGCAGCCACTCCCGCGATAACTAGGAAGGCGAACAAAATCCCAGCAATGCTGGCGCCCAAAATGGAACCCAAGAAAGAACCCCAGAAATTTTTCATATTGATTGGAATTGCGTTGCAAAAAGTGAAGGTATCTAAAAACCGATTGAGTTATGTAAGCAGGGTGAATCAATTTAAACTGTTTTAACGGTTTAAGCTGTTCTGAGAAATAGGCACAAAGGTGTTGAGAGATTGTTACCTTTGCCTAAGGAGTTATGGAGGTCATTAACGGTATAGAATCCTTGCCTAAGTTTAGAAAGCCCGTAATAACGACAGGGACTTTTGATGGGATACACATAGGGCATCGGAAGATATTAAATAGGGTAATTCAAAGGGCCAAGAGCATCGGCGGCGAGTCCGTTTTGGTCACCTTCCACCCCCACCCCAGATTGGTTTTGTTTCCAGACGACAACGATTTAAAGTTATTGAATACCCTGGAAGAAAAAAAGGAGCTTTTAGATGAATTGGGCTTGGATTGCATGCTCATTATTCCTTTTGATGGAGCTTTTAGTCGAATGAAAGCTCGAGATTATGTGGGCTCGTTTTTAAAAAACACCTTGAATGTACACACCCTGATTGTGGGGTATGACCATCATTTTGGCCGCAACCGGGAGGGCGATTACAGCTTACTCAAACCTTTGTCGGCCGAACTTGAATTTGAATTGGAAGAAATTCCTGCCCAAGATATTGACCAAGTGAAGGTCAGTTCAACAAAAATAAGGCAGTCTTTGATGTTGGGGGATGTTAAAACCGCCGCCGAATTTTTAACCTACCCCTACTCCATCCGCGGCCAAGTGGAACATGGGGAAGGCCGTGGAAAAGGCATGGGATACCCCACGGCCAATTTGAGCCTGCTTGAGGATAGAAAGTTAATTCCCGCCAACGGAGTATATGCGGCGCTGGCAGAAACGGGAACCGGGAAATTTAAAGCCATGGTAAACATTGGCATACGTCCCACCTTTCATCAAAACCAAGAACGGCGCATTGAGGTTCATTTGTTTGATTTTGATTCCAATTTATACGGCAAAGCCCTTAGCATCCAGTTTATGGACAGAATGCGAGACGAAATGCAGTTCGACAGTTCGGAAGCCTTAGGCAATCAATTGAAAAAAGACGCTGTTCAGGCTAAAAACATATTGCAAAGGCATGCGTAGGTTCTGCTTGGGCTTTTTATCCTGGCTGTTTTTTGCCTTTGGCTTATACAGCCAAACGGCAGAATTTCGCGATGAGCCTTTGTACACCGATTTAAAAATAGCCATGGAACACCCAGAACGGGTAAAACGCCTCGCTTTAAACCGAAAAAAATACAAACGGATTCCCAAAGATGTTTTTAATTTTCCAAACCTGTGGGAACTTGATTTATCAAAGAACAAACTGAGCAGCCTGCCACCTGAAATAAGTAAACTCAAAAAACTCCGGGTACTTAATTTGGAGCGAAACGCCTTAGAATCGCTCCCCAAAGAGCTTTGTGATTTGTCGAAACTGGAGGTCTTGAACCTGCGAAAAAATGAGCTGTATCAGTTGCCTGACTGCCTAACAGAGTTAAGCCGACTGAATTATCTGATTGTTTCTTCAAACCCTATTTTTAAACTTCCCAAGAGCATCAATGGCATGGTTCAGTTGATGGAATTTGACGCTAGGTCAACCGATATTCATTCGGATGCCATAAAATCCATGCAGCAAGCCTTGCCTGGCAGCCGCATTTTATGGGATTCAGATTGCAACTGCGGGCCGAACCATTAATCCCAATAGAGAGGGCTAGGGTTTGTCAATGGACTCCGTTTTATTATTTTTGCCCTCAACAACTTCAACTATGGCAAAGAAAGCATCGGTGAACAAAACAGGATTTTCAAAAGAAACCTGGCTTAAATGGTATAAAGACATGTTGCTGTGGCGTCGCTTAGAAGAAAAAGCGGGCATGATGTACACCATGGGGAAAATCAGAGGTTTTTGCCATTTGTATATTGGTCAGGAAGCCCTGGTAGCAGGAGCTTGCTCGGCCATACGCCCCGACGACAACATGATAACCGCTTACCGAAATCACATTCACCCCTTGGGAAAAGGAATGGAATCCAAATACATGATGGCAGAGTTGTATGGCAAATCTACCGGCTGTTCAAACGGAAATGGAGGTTCTATGCACATGTTTTCTAAGGATTTGCGGTTTTGGGGCGGGCATGGAATTGTAGGTGGACAGATTCCGGTGGGCGCGGGCTTGGCATTTGCCGATCAGTTCAACGGTTCTGACCGGGTTACCCTATGTTACATGGGCGATGGTGCTGTTCGTCAGGGTTCCTTCCACGAAACCTTTAATTTGGCTATGTTGTGGAAGTTGCCTGTTATTTTCATCATTGAGAACAACAAATATGCCATGGGAACTTCGGTGGAACGCACCTCGAATGTAACCGACTTATTTAAACTGGGTTTATCGTACGACATGCCCTCAGAGGCGGTTGACGGAATGCGTGCCGATTCATTTCATGAGGCGATTGCCCGTGCGGCCGAACGGGCCCGTGCGGGTGAAGGCCCAACCCTGATTGAAGCTTTAACTTATCGGTATAAAGGCCATTCTATGTCGGACCCCCAAAAATACCGAAGCAAAGACGAGGTTGAGGAATACAAAGACAAAGACCCTATTTTGCATGCCTTGTCGGTATTGCAGGCCAATCAATGGATTAGCGAGGCTGAATTGGAAAGCATTGACCAAGCCATAAAAGACGAGGTAGAAGAGGCGGTTGATTTTGCCGAAAACTCCCCCTACCCAGAAGCATCAGCTTTATACGAGTATGTATATTCTGAGCCCAATTATCCATTTATCGAAACACACTAAATCAAAACCATGGCTGAAATAGTTCGGATGCCCAAGTTAAGCGACACCATGACCGAAGGAGTGGTAGCCGCCTGGCATAAAAAAGTTGGTGATAAAGTTAAAGCAGGTGATTTGCTGGCCGAAATCGAAACCGATAAGGCCACCATGGAATTTGAAAGTTTCCAAGAAGGGGTGTTGCTTCACATTGGAATTCAAACGGGTGGAACCGCACCGGTCGATTCCATTTTGGCCATTTTAGGCAAAGAGGGAGAAGATGTTTCAGGCCTACTGAGCATTGAGTCTGCCGCAGCATTAACCCCTGTAGCAACCGAATCGGTTCAGGTACAAGCCCCGGCGGCTCAGACTCAGGTAAGCAGTGTTTCTGCGGCTCCACAAGCCAACGAAAACAGCAGCGACCGCCTGAAGGCTAGCCCTTTGGCAAAAAACATAGCCCGAGACAAAGGCATAGACCTTCGTTCTGTAACCGGTTCTGGCGATGGAGGCCGCATCGTGAAGAAAGACCTTGAAACAGCGTCAACGGCAACTCCTGCGGGGGCGTTTTCTGCTACGTTTTCAAACAGCCACCACGAGGTGGCCGTTTCTCAAATGCGCAAAACCATTGCACGAAGGCTGGGTGAAAGCAAATTCACAGCACCCCACTTTTACTTGAACATGGACATCGACATGGATCAATCGGTGGCGGCCCGCAATGTGCTAAAAAATTCAATGAATGTATCGGTGTCTTTCAACGATATGGTCATTAAGGCCGTTGCGTTGGCACTGAAAAAACATCCCGCCGTAAATTCGGCTTGGCTGGGCGATAAAATCCGCTTTCACGACTACGTGCATATTGGAGTTGCGGTGGCCGTTCCAGAAGGATTAATGGTGCCCGTGCTTCAACACGCCGACCAACGTTCTTTGTCGGAAATCTCAGCCGCAGTCCGAGATTTTGCTCAACGCGCCCGAGAAAAGAAACTGCAGCCCGAAGAAATGCAAGGCAATACCTTTAGCATATCAAACCTAGGAATGTTTGGCATCAGCAACTTTACCGCCATCATCAACCCACCTGATTCCGCCATTTTAGCCGTAGGTGCCATTCGCCAAGAGGCCGTGGTTAAGAATGGCAGTGTAGCCGTTGGCCACCGCATGACGGTTACCCTAAGTTGCGACCACCGTTCTGTGGACGGAGCAACAGGGGCAGCCTTCCTGCAAACCCTAAAGGCTATGTTGGAAGAACCTTTAATGATGTTGGTATAATGATGCACACTCTGCTCCTTTTTGATGTGTCTGGAGGAGAGTTCATTTTAATTGTACTGGCCATTATTTTGTTGTTCGGATCCAAGGGCATACCGGAAATTGCTCGGGTGTTCGGCAAAGGCATGCGCGAATTTCGTACCGCCACCGACACCATAAAGCGTGAGATTTCGGAGTCTGGCCAATCCATGAAACAGGATTTAACCGATCAAGTTGTTAGGCCTTTTGACCAAGCCTTTTCCGATGAACACTACTTAAATCCGCCCCCAAGCAGTGCGTACGATGCGGATTTCGGCTCCGGCGAAAGCAAAGACAAATCGGAAAACCCAGACACTCCGGCAAGCCCTGACTCAGCACCGCCAAATCCTTGATGCCCATGCCCCCTTTCCTTCCATATTTGCTGAATCCCATTCTCTTTTTAAATACATTAGAGGCATGAAAAACGCACGTTATTCCGTCATTGGCCTAGGGCTGTTCGGAACCTCCATTGCTCGCGAACTAAGCCGCCGGGGGGCCGAAGTATTGGCCATCGACAACAATGAACACCAGGTAGAGGGTGTAAGCGGCGATGTAGCCTTTGGTGTTACCATGGACGCCACCGACCTCAAAGCGCTCAAAGCCCAAAACATCCATGAAATGGATGCGGTAATTGTCGCCATTGGAGAAGGTAAATTTGATACCATGCTGCTTTGCGTGGTTTTATTGCTCGAACTAAAAGTAAAACGCATCATCGCTCGGGCCGAAGGGCAACGGCAACGCATGATTCTAGAAAAAATTGGCTGCACAGAAATTCTATCGCCCGAAGATGAAGTCGCCATTTTGGTGGCCGAACGCCTTATTAACCCCAACATCATTTATTACATGCCCCTGCCCGACAATTACGAAATTGTCGAAATTAAAACTCCCCCCGCCGTGGCCAACCGTTCTTTGGCCGACATCAATCTAAGAAACCGATATCAAATTGATTTGATAACCATTAAGCGCGAATTCAGCCACCTGAACAAAGAAGGAAACACCGTTGCTGAAAAACATATCCTTGGAGTCGTTAGCCATGACACCGTTGTTCTTGCCACCGATACCCTATTGGTTTTTGGAATAGACCAAGACATTCAACGCTTTATCGAAATCAATCAATAAAACGGCCTTTTTTGTGAAGGCAGGTGGTTGAATTTTAATTAAAAACTTGTCTTCCACTTAGCGCCCTTCAATAGTTTTGCTAATTTCACAGCAAAATGACCCCATGCGCCGAATACACCTTGCGTTTGCATTCTTAACCTTCTTTTTATTGGTTTCTCCGGCTCAATCTCAAAACCCTTGCCTAACCAGCGAGATGGTTCAAAAAGCCTTTCAAAACAACCCACATTTGCAAGTAGAGTTCGAGGCCTTTAACCAATGGGTTGCCGAACATGAATCTGAATTCACCCCAGGTGCCGAAGCCAATTACGTCATTCCGGTTGTGGTGCACGTCATTCACGACAACGGCATGGAATACATCTCCGACGCCCAAATTGCCGATGCCATTCGCATTCTAAACGAAGATTTCAATAAACTCAACGGCGATGCCAATCAAGTTGTGCCTTCGTTTCTTAGCCGAGTAGGCAACACTGGATTTGAATTTCGACTGGCAAAAAAAGACCCCGATGGCAATTGCAGCAACGGAATTACCCGTACTCAATCGTATTTAACCTACAACGCCGACGACAAAGCCAAAAGTCTTTCCTTTTGGCCTAGAAACAAATACTACAACATTTGGGTAGTCAACAGCATTGAAAGCAGCGGTGGAGGAATTATTGGAGGCTACGCCTACCTTCCGGGTACGGCTCCCAGTGCAGCTACCGACGGAATCATTTTAGACAACCGCTACACCGGAAGCATCGGGACTTCCAGCGGTGCCAACTTTAATTCCAGGGTTATTACCCACGAAACCGGCCACTTTTTTGGATTGTTGCACCCCTGGGGATTCAATGCTTGTGGTTCTGGCTGCGGAGACGACTTGGTATCGGACGTGCCGGCCACCAGTGGATCGTGCAACAATTGCAATTTGGCTCAAACCACCTGCGGATCGCTTGACAACGTTGAGAACTTTATGGATTATGCCATGTGCTCAAAAATGTTCACCGCCGGACAAGCCTCACGCATGAATACCGGCATCAATGCCAGCTCGGGACAGCGAAATTCGCTGTGGCAAAGCGCAAACCTAATTGCCACCGGCACCCAAACCGGGTTTAGCCAAAATTGCGCTCCCGTTGCCGATTTTCATGCCGACAAAACCACTGCCTGCACCGGCTCGGCCCTTTTGTTTACCGACCGCACGACAAACGCCACTCCAACCTCTTGGTCGTGGACCATAAGCAACGGATCCCAAACCTTGACCTCGACCGACCAAAACCCGTACATAACGTTTTCAGCTCCTGGCGATTACAACGTTACCTTAACCGTAGCCTCGGCGGGCGGAACCAATTCAACAACCCGGCAAAAAGTGATTCGTATTTTCGATGCCAGTGCGGACGATCAAAACTGGATTTATTACGACACCTTCAACAACAACCCGCTGAGTTTTGGACGCTGGACGGCCACCTCAACCCCCGATTCGCCCTTTGGATGGGAAACCTCCGCTCAAGTATTTTACACTTGGCCCAACTCCCTAAAGATCAACAACAACGGAAGCCCCTTGGGAAAAAGGTACACCCTGATTAGCCCCTCCTACGATTTTTCGGCCATGAACGGGAATTTACGCATGAGTTACCGCTACGCTTTTGCAAAACGGGCCACCGGCAGCGAAGATCGTTTGCTGATTTCCATCAGCAGCAATTGCGGTCAAACCTGGACCCTTAGAAAAACCATGACGGTGAACGACCTGGCCTCAAGCGGCATAAGCACGGCCGATTTTATTCCGGCTTCCAAAGCCGATTGGCGCAGCGACTCCCTTACCGGAACCATGCTTCAACCCTGGGCCAGCCGCACCAACGTGCGGATAAAGTTTGAGTTTATTTCAGGCGGGGGCAACCATTTTTATTTGGACGACATCAACATCTCGGGCCCTTTAAGCATTGAAAACGAATGGGATTCAAATACTCCCTTTAACCTATTCCCAAACCCCGCTCAGCATAACGTTACGCTAAGGTTCGCCCTTGAACAGCCCAGCCATTGTTCTTTTGCCCTGTACGACGTCAGCGGACGCCAGCTTTACAGCTGGACCGAATTTGCTGGAACCCAGCCTGCTGGAGCCCAAACCCGCGAACTTCAAATTCCAGAATACATTCAGGCTGGAACCTACCTGATTGGTCTGAATTTGAACGGTCAACAACACCTACAACGTTTAATCCTAAACTAATGGCCCTTGGAAAAATTGAACACCTCGGCATCGCAGTTAAAGACCTGCAGGCCTCGGAACACCTTTTTCAAGACCTCTTAGGCCTGCCTCCGTACAAGCGAGAAAAAGTCGATTCCGAAGGGGTTGAAACCTCGTTTTTCATGGCCGGAAACAACAAAATTGAATTGCTTTCTGCCAGCAGCCCCGACAGCCCAATTCAAAAGTTTCTTGACAAAAACGGCGAGGGAATACACCACGTGGCTTTTCATGTTGAGGACCTTTTTCAAGAAATTGAACGGCTAAGTGCCGCTGGATTTACAGTCCTTAACAACCCCCCAAAACAAGGAGCTGACGGCAAACTCATCGCTTTTTTGCACCCCAAAGGAACCGGGGGCGTCTTGATTGAACTCTGCCAAGATTTGCCCAATTTATGAGTCCAAAAAACCTGATTTTTGACCTGGGCGGGGTGTTGTTCGACATCAACTACCAAGAACCTGGAAAACGATTCCAAGCTCTGGGCATGCAAGGGTTAAAAGATTTGTTTTTTAATCCCGATGCCAACAATCCTTTTCATGCCTACGAGCGGGGCCACATCAGCTCCGAAGAGTTTGCAGGGCATTTGCTTCGATTTGCCCCCCATCACGTTCAAATGGCAGACATTCAAGAAGCTTGGAATTCCATTTTAACCGAATTGCCCCTGCACCGCATCCAAATGCTGAGGCAGTTAAAACAAAAACACCGGCTTTTTCTTTTTTCAAACATCAACGATTGGCATTTGCAGGCGTATCGACAGCAATTGCCTGTTCCCTACACCGAATTTGAATCGCATTTTGAAGCCGTGTATTACAGCTGCGAAATAGGCCACCGCAAACCAGACCCTCAAGGCTTCCTACACATTCTGCAACAACAACAGCTAGAACCCGAAGAAACGGTATTTATTGATGATTTGATAGAAAATGCGCAGGGTGCAAGTCAGGTCGGAATTCAGGGCTGGCATTTAGATTTGAGCTCGGGCGCCTGTATAGAATCTTTGCTGCGCGAAAAAGGCCTGCTGGATTCATTCCCCTAAAAAAAAATTGAATGGTAGATTCCCATTCCAGTTTGGCTGCGCGCAAGGGCGCACGCAGCATGGCCGAAATTCCAGCGCACACCTTACAGGCACTAGAAAATGGAAGCCTACCCACCGCAAATTTGGTGGAATCGCTGGCCGTTAACCAGGCAAAACTGGCCATACATTTGCTAAATCGGTTGAATTTTAACCCTGATTTTGAGCGGCAGCAGGCCCTGCACCAAGCTCAAAATTTGGGATTTCTACAGCGCTGCAAAACCATTGCTGGCCTAATACAACAGCAAGTACAACTTGAGGTTCCGCTCGAACTTCAGAACCATCCTTCAGACATTGTGCGCTGCTGGGCACTGTTTTGGACTCCCAAAAATCCAAATTCCATTCCTGCTGAACTGCAGCGCCTAAGGCCGTTTGCCGACGACGCGCATTTCGCTGTGCGCGAAATGGCCTGGCTCGCAATGCGCCCGCTGGCCGTCGAAAAAACAGCAGAACTTATCGATGCGCTGCGGCCTTGGACTCTGGAACCAAGCGAAAACCTTCGGCGCTTTGCTGCTGAAGCGACACGCCCGCGGGGGGTGTGGGCCGCCCACATTCCCAGCTTAAAGGCCCAGCCCGAGTTGGCCCAAGCCCTGCTGGACAATCTGTGCAAAGACCCTGCACAGTATGTACAAAACAGCGTCGGAAATTGGCTGAACGATGCCGGAAAAACGCGGCCCGACTTTGTATTTGCCTGCCGCGACCGCTGGATGCAAAGCCCCAATCCTGCGACCGAGTATATTATAAAGCGAGGCCTTCGAAGTTTAGTCAAGTGTTGATTTATGTTTTTTAGGGCGGCAGCGGGCTTTCGCCGGTTGTCCGCGGTTGCCGGGGGCTGGCCCAGCGGGCTTGCGGTGGCTCCTAAAGTCGCCTCCGCGCCACGCGGGCCAGTCCCCCGCCACCCTTGCGGGCAACCCAGCTCAATCCCTGCCGCAGGCCACCTGCATAAAAATCCAGTTCCAATTTCTACTTACCTTTAAGGGCCTTTCCTAGCCCTTACCGCATGCGCTTACATTCTCAAAAAAAATGGCTTGTTCTTTTGCTGTTCATTTGCATTGTGGGTAGTTCGGGAATCTACCTTTGGGATTTCTCGGAACAGCCAGCCGAAAACAAATCCAACCCCCATTTAAGCAAAGAACAGATAAAAACCTTGCGCCCCGGCGACATTCTGCTGCGTGAAGGGTATGGATTGGTAAGCACAACCATTGCCGATCGTTTAAAAGGCAAATACCGGTTTTCGCATTGCGGAGTTTTGGTTGACACCGATTCGGGCTTTCAGGTAATCCATACGGTTTCTAGCTCCTTGTCGAACATTGACGGAATGCAGCAATGTTCCTTGGAAGAATTTGTTCGGCAAAGCAAACCCGGCAGCTTGGCAGTGAGCCGACTTAAAAACCCCAAAGACCGAGTTATTTTGGTTGGGCAGACGCTTAGGTACTTGGAACAACGGGTGGCTTTTGACCACCGATTTGATGCCCAAGACAGCAGCAGCTTGTTTTGTTCCGAATTGATTTGGAGGGGGCTGATTCGTGGCGGTGGTAGCGATATAACAAAGCCCCACAGACAAAATGCCTGGGGGCTTTACAGTTTTGATATGTTTTTAAACGAAGCGTTTTTTGAGGTGGTTTTTTTTCAAAAAACGCCGCAGAATTAATAGTCCTTCATTTCTGCCGATGAATCGATGGCAGGCACTTCTTCATCCATCTCCGCTTCAAACGCATCCAGATTTTCTTCCATTTCTTCTTCTTTGTTCAAATCTTCCTTGCTCATACTAACCAGCCATTTGCCCTCTTCTTTCACCATTTTCAAGGTCTCGGGTTCCTTGTTTCCTTCCAACTGATAGGTAACCACCGCTGTATCGCCATCAATGGTTTCGCCTACCATAACAATGGTTCTTGGCTTTTTGTCTTCTTCCGTCAGCATAGAGGAAAATTCCTTGAGGCCATCGAGGAGTTCAACGGTCGATTTGCTGCCATATTGCTTGGCTTCTTCAAATTCAAAGGCATAAAAGTGGGTCAAAAACTTTTCGGCATTTTTGCTGGGTTTTTCAGCGAAAAAGCTGCAGGAAAAAAGCAGGGTACTAAGTCCCAAATAGAGAGAGAGATACAAAAAACGGTTTTTCATAAAGGGCTTGATAAAATGATTTGAGTTAAAGGTAATAAATATAGGAGTGTACCAAAAAAAACGCCGGGCAATTTGGCTAATATCAAAGAACCTGAACCTCTTCCACGGTTCCTGTGCCCAAAATCTTATTCATTTCTTCGCGAATAATTGAACGTTCCATGTGGATTTCTTGCTTTAAGGCGGCCGACTGAATGAAGATTTTTAAAACCCCCTTTTTAAATTCCACCTTGCTGGTTCTGCTCGCGATAAAAGGCCCTGCATATTGCTTCCAAGCTGCAGAGGCTCGATGGGCGGTGAGCCCTTCTTGCAGACGGTACTTTTTCATCAAGGCCTCAATGGCTCCTTTTAAGGTATGTTCGTTGGTCGATTTCACGGCTTAAAGTTCATGAAATCGAGCGGGAATGTCAAGGATTTTCAACACTTCGGCTAGTTTTTGTTCTCCGGTATCGGTCAATAAGACTTGATCTACCTCGCCCGAGTTGGCCCAAGCCAACAAACGTCGAACCCGTTCTGGGTCTAATTTATCAAACACATCGTCCAACAACAAAACCGGGGCAAGCCCCAATTTATTTCGTAAAAATGCGTGTTCGGCCAACTTCAAAGCCACCAAATAGGTTTTTTGTTGGCCTTGCGAACCGAACTTTTTCAGGTTATGGCCTTTCAGCTCAAAGCCCAAATCATCGCGGTGGGGACCTAAGGTCGTAAATTGGGCTTGAAGGTCTTTATTGCGGCTAGCCCGCCATTGTTCCTCAAACACATCGGGAAGGGCACAGGCTTCATACCTTAATTTAGGCTGCTCCCCGTATTGGGCCAATTGCTCATAATACCGTTGAAAAACAGGCATAAAAAGCGCTATGAATTCAATTCTGCCATTCAATATGCGCATTGCCAAAGGAACAATTTGCTCGTCCATAACTTGCAAATAGGCCAAATCAGGCCGCTCTGTTTTCAAAAACGCATTGCGCTGCAAAATAGCCCGGTTGTATCGAATCAACGAATCCAAATACAGGGAATCGTATTGAGAAATCAAGGCATCTAAAAACCGGCGCCGGCCCTCGCTTCCCCCTGTTACCAAGGCTCCGTCTTGGGGAGCAATCACCACGGTGGGGAACCTGCCCATGTGTTCTGAAAGCCGAGGACTGGTTTTTTGATTCCATTTTAGCACTTTCCCTTTTTGCTTGCTAAAACTCAAGTAAACCTGCTTTGCGGTTTCAGCTTCCTGCAGCTCGGCTTCCAGCATAAAAAAGGCCGAAGGGTCCTCGGCCAAATCCCAAGGATAGCTGGTTTGGTCAGAAGACTGCAAAAAGCTTTTTGTCATAGACAGGTAATGCACCGCGTCCAGCACATTGGTTTTTCCGCATCCATTGGGGCCAATTAGGGCGTTCACACCCGGACCAAACTGAAGTTTCAGTTCGGGGTGGTTCCGAAATTGAACCAAGTGCAGGGAATTCAAATACATGGTACGAAGGTAGAAATATGCAGGCAAATGCAGGGGCCTATTTCCGTAGGCTGCACCCAAGTAAAGAAACAGACAAAAGCCACCCACCTTCGCTGTAGGGAATGCTACCTTTGAGCATCAATCTAAACTCCGATGCATATTCCTAGCCTTGTTTTAATTGGCTTTTTGTTTTTAAGTGCCTGTGAACCAAAAACCACACAGAAAACAGAGCCACCGAGTCAAACAGCAGCGTTTATTTCAACCAATTGCGGCAGCTGCCATGGGATTGGATTCACAGAACAGGCATCGGCTCCGAATTTAATTCAGGTGAAGAAAAGCTGGATACAAGCCTATCCAGAAAAGCAAGAGTTCATCGATCAAATGGCCTCGTTTTTATTGCAACCCGAGGCCCAAAAAAGCCGAATGCAAGGAGCGGTAAAAACCTATGGACTTATGCCTAAAATGGGCTATACTTTAAATCAGGCAAAAGAAATAGCGGCTTGGTTGTACAACCACGAACCGGTCGAATCGAATGCAGCCACCCCAAGCCCAGATGAGAATCCCCTAGAAAAGGGACGCAGCATTGCCCTTGCAGCCAAAGCGGCCTTGGGCAAACAACTCATGAGCAGATTAAAAGAAGGAGGTCCGGTGGCCGCCATAGACTTTTGCCAACTGAATGCCCTACCTATTACCGACAGCGTGTCAAAAACCAAAGGAGCAGAGGTGAGAAGAATTACAGACAAAGCTAGGAACCCGAAAAATGCGTGCAGTGCGGAGGAATTCACCTTGCTTCAGAGCTGGAAAACGGATTTGGCCTTGGGGAAACAACCCGAAGCCGTATTGGTAGATGGGAGCGGGCATATTCTGGGATATTACCCCATATTTACGGAAGAAAAATGCTTGGCTTGCCATGGAAAGCCGAGTCTGGAGCTAAAGCAAATTTTGCAAAAACGCTATCCGACGGATTTGGCCTTGGGTTACGATGTGGGGCAAATTCGAGGGGCATTCCGGGTGCGAATGCCCAAATAAAAAAGGAATGATTTTTCCATTGATTTGGCCTGCGGCAGGGATTGACAGGGCTAGCGCGCAAAGGCTAGGGCCAAAACCAGCCTGAGGCGGAAGGGGCGACCTTGGGAGCCCCCTTGCGCCCAGTGCAGGTTTGGCCTTAGCCTGCGTACTAGCCCAGAAAGCCCGGCTGCCGCCCAAAGCCACAGTACAATGAAGACCAAATTCCATTAAAAAACCCGTAAACTTTTCGTTGCTTAAACTCCAGAATGCACCCTGAATTAGGGAAGCATCATATCTTTTTTTCTTTTTTAATTTGATTATTAGGCCGTTGCGAATTGGGGTTTGAGCAGAAAAAAAAACAACCCGTTCGTATTTAATAAACAATAACAATTCTATATTTGTATAAAGCGAATTAAACCCTTTCAAAATGGACAATAGAAACTTACTTTCCCTACGTAATGGTGTATGGAGTTTTATTTTGGTTGCCTCAAGCCTAATTCCCATGCACAGCCAAGTGGTTTGCAACAACAATTTGGGTTCGATTAGTCCAAATTTGAATTGGCAATATTTTAATCACACATCTCGGGGGTATGTAACTTTTCAAGCTCAGGCAGGCTGTACCTATCAGTTCACCTATTGCAACAGCATTGCCCCTTCCGCTTCCTATTCAAGTGATCCGTATTTAAACATTACGAGTGGGCCGACTTCTGGCAACATAGCGGCGAACGATGATTGGTGTGGATTGGGAAGCAATCTCCAATGGACAGCCTCATCAACAGGTCTCTTTTATTTGCAATTGGGCAATTGCTGTTCTTCCGGTTGCGGCAGCATTAATTCGCGCAATTTAGGATATAGGTCCACAAATTGTTCAGGCGGCGTACCCGATCCTACTGGGGCTAGTTCATCTTCAAGTTCCATTTGTGCGAACCAAACTGTAAGCTTAACAGCCACGGGGGGAAATGGAGTGGTTTATTGGTATTCAGGGACATGTGGAGGTTCTCTTGTGGGTACGGGGACAACCATCAACGCAACACCCTCAACCACAACCACGTATTTTGCCCGGAATTTCAACAACGGACAGTTTAGCTCTGGATGCGCCAGCACCACCGTTACTGTAAATCCAAACCCAGCAGCGCCTACCATCACGGCAAGTGGTCCTTTGTCTTTTTGCAGCGGAGACAGCCTTCAATTAACCTCAAGTTATGCAACAGGAAATACCTGGAGTACAGGTGCCACAACCGCCACTATTGTTGTAAATGCGGCGGGCAATTTCCAAGTTTCACACACCAATGTAAATGGGTGTCAATCGGGGCTATCCACATCAACCACAACCACATTGCTCCCCCTTCCTCAGGCGCCCATCATAACGAACCTCAACGCGTTGGTTGGATGTGCCTACGATACCACGTTTTTGCAATCGAATTTGCCGAACAACATAAGTTGGAGTACGGGAGCTAGCGGCCAAACGATTGCAGCAACGGTTCAGGGTTCATACACAGCTCGGGTAACCGATGCGAACAATTGCACCTCGTTGCCCTCGAATGCCTTAACCGTAACGGTGAATCCGGCTCCGGTCATTGCCTCGGCCTCTACGCCTACCGTTTGCGAAGGTCTTCCTACCCCTTTTAATGCCAACGTTCAATTGGGCAACACCAACAATGCCAACATTTCCAGTGTAGTTTGGACCTTTGGCGACAACAACACAGGAAACACCCTAAACAGCCCTCATTTCTATGCCAGTCCGGGTACGTATTCGGTTTCCCTGATTGTAAACAGCAACCATGGCTGCAGCGACACGCTTCAAACCACGGTTTTGGTGAATCCAAAGCCGGTTATTGCAAGCACAAGCGGCGCAGCAGTGTGCCACAGCAATGCGACCTCATTTAATCAGGCTTCAAACGTATCGAACGTAAACGGAGGCAGTTTAGCTGGGTATGTATGGAACTTTGGAGACGGCAACAGCAGCACCCAATCGGCCCCGGTTCACACCTACATTCAACCCGGGAGCTACAATGTACAGGTTATTGCCTCTACAAATCAAGGCTGTTCCGATACGGCTACATTGACGGCCCTTGTTCATCCCAATCCGGTTTTGGGGAATGTTGGCATTCCGGCTGCTTGTGCAGGAAACGCCAGCGCCCTAAATGTCGGTGTTTCTTTAGCCAACATCAATGGAGCCCAAATCACTTCTACGGTTTGGAATACCGGCGATGGTGGCAGTGCCAATGGATTGCAAACCTCGCACAGCTATACGAATCCGGGCAGCTATACCGCCCAGGTTGTGGTGCTAACCAACCATGGCTGTTCCGATACTGCCGTTGGAACGGCGGTGTTGAATCCGGTACCTCAAATCACAAGTACCAACTTCCCAGACGTGTGTTTTGGGTCTCCTACCCTATTTCTTCAAAATTCAAGCTTGTCGAATGTGAATGGAGCTCAAATTACGGGGTATGTATGGAGCTTTGGAGATGGCAGCAGCAGCCCATCAATGAACCCAACCAAAACCTATGCACAAACGGGAGCTTTCCCCGTAAGTGTTACCATAAATACAAACCAGAACTGCCCTACTGTATTCTATGATACGGTTTTGGTGAATCCCTTCCCTGTAATTAGCAGCGTTGCGGCTGCCGATGTATGCCAAGGTTCGGCCAGCAATTTCGTTCAATCCAGTTCAGTACCTCCAGTAAATGGGTCGGTGGTAAATTCCTATCAATGGAATTTTGGCGGTGGAAACACCAGTACACAGGCCAATCCTTCGTTTGCCTTTGCGAATGCCGGAACGTACGTGGCCAATCTTACCGTAACCACAAATTACGGTTGCAGCGTATCTTCGAGCGGTCAGGCCATTGTAAATCCCAACCCGGTGATTTCAAGCATGGCGGTTGGCGATGTATGCGAAGGAAACAGCAGTGCATTTTCTGCATCGGCCTTTGTATTGCCGGCCAACGGCTCGGTCATCAGCAGCAGCAACTGGAATTTGGGCGACGGGAATCAATCGGCCCAAACCAACTTTAACCACACCTATGCGGTGGCGGGTCAATACACCACAACCTTAACGGTGAGCAGCAACAACGGCTGCAGCAGTTCACAAACCTTGGTTACGGACGTGAATCCCAATCCGAGCATTTCGACGGCCAGCGTAAACACCGTTTGCCAAGAAGAATTTAGTGCATTCAATGCCATGGCCTCAGTGCTGAACATCAATGGAGCTGTTTTATCTGGGTACCAATGGAATTATGGCGATGGCAATACAGGAGGCAGCAACGCTCCCAACCACGTTTATGGAAACTGGGGCAGCTATTCTTGGACAGTAACCGCGACCACCAACCATGGCTGCAGCGATGTGTTTAATGGTACTGCGGCGGTATTGCCCAAGCCGGTAGCCGACTTTACCCTTCCTGACCACTGCCGCGGCAGTTTGATGCCCATTGCCAACAATTCAAGCATTGGGTCGGGCAGCATCGTTTCAACCCAATGGAATACCAGCAATGGAATGAACAGCAGCATGCAGGTGCCTAGTTTATTCTTTACCAATGCTGGGAACTATTCGGTTACCTTAATCTTGAGCAGCGACCAAGGCTGCAAAGACACCCTAACCCAAAATGTGGTGGTTACAGAAATGGTGAACTCCAACTTCAGTCCCACCTTATTGACCACCAACACCATCCATTTTTTACCCGACACCTTGAATCCCTATTTGGATTACCTGTGGGATTTTGGGGATGGCACCTTTAGCTACGAAATAAACCCACAGAAATTGTTTTTCTTCCCTGGGCTTTACAATGTGTGTTTAACCATTACCGACAACGGCTGCTCAAACAGCACGTGCAATCCGGTTCAGTTGAACGTAGCGGGCGGCATAGACCAAGCAGGCCAGTGGAAAACGAACATCTATCCAAACCCATTTGATCGGCATTTGAGCATTGACCTGAGTGGCATAAGCCAGCAGGCCGAGGTTCGCATGCGCGATTTGAGCGGCCGTACCTTGCAGGAGCAAAAAGTTCTTGTTGTATCGGGCGAGGCCAGAGTTGTTTTGAGTGGTTCCACCATTGAGGAGCTGCCGGCTGGGGTTTATGTAATTAGCATAACTGCAGCTGAGGGAAGCCAGCACTTTAGGGTCATTAAAAAATAAACAAAGCGAGCAGATTTGAGACGCCAGGGCAAACGCTCTGGCGTTTTTTTTTGGGCTATGGTAACCGCAGGTGAACCTAAAAAAAAATAGCGCTTTGAAAATCCATAGCTTTGTTGTGTGAAGCATATGTTGGCGGCAACGCTGTGGTTTTCATTGATGAATTTGTGTGTAAAAATGATGCCCGGCATGCCGATTCCGGTGGTGTTGTTGTTTCGGGCAGGCATCACCTTGGGGTTTAGCCTTTGGCAAATTCGGCAATTGGGATTGCACCCTTGGGGCTACAACAAACCTGTATTGTGGTTGAGGGGGATTTTTGGAACCGGGGGGCTGGCCCTGTACTTTATAACTTTGCAGCAGATTCCCTTAGCGGGGGCTGTAACCTTGCAGTACTTATCGCCCATTTTCACCTTGATTTTTACTCGGCTGTTGTTGGGCGAGCGGTTTAAATGGATTCAAACCCTGTTCTTTTTAATGAGTTTTGCGGGGGTATATGTGGTAGGAAATACCGACGAGCGCATTGTTTGGGTTTGGTTGTTGACCGGAATTGGGTCGGCGGTATTCTCGGGTTTGGCCTACACTATGATTCGAAAGGCATCGGTGAGCGAGCACCCTGTGGTGGTGGTTTTTTATTTTCCATTGATTGCCCTACCCTTGGTGGGATTGTGGAGTTATTTTGACTGGAAAACCCCCGAAGGAATGGAGTGGTTTTGGTTGCTGGGAACAGGACTGTCCACCCAATTTGCTCAGTTGGCCATGACCAAAGCCTTTATGCAAGAAAAAGCAGCCAATGTGTTGGGATTGCAGTATTTGGGGCTCATTTATGCCCTGTTTCTGGGCTGGTGGATCTTTGATGAACAGTTTGACTGGATCACCATTGGAGGTATGGCTTTGGTGTTGTTGGGGGTACTTGGCAACATTGCAATTCAATACACCGCTGCAAGGAAAAAACAAAAATTGGGCAATTCTGCCTAAAAAAAGGGCAACACCATTCAAAGACAAGAATCGCTGTAACCCTTAAATAAACAAGGAAACTACAATTAATTGCTTGTGCTTGCGTGGAAATAATTGCAAGAGACATTGCTTTAAATAAAAAAAAGTACATTTGCAGATTAAATAAACAAAAAAATGAAAAGAAATTTACTGATTGCAGCCACTGCCTTATTGGGATTAACTTTAAATGCCCAATACAAACCAAACCAAGCCGGAACAATGGAAGGCTCGAACTACCAATTTACCGACAAGGTAGATATGGACCTTGCTCCTGCTTCGATTGCTCAAGGATGTACCAACTTTCAAATTTACACCTTGCCTGGCACACAGCCTTATCCATTTGGAGGCTTTATTTTTGGACCAGCCATTCTAAACGACACATCTGGCACCCAACAATTTTACCTTAAAGAGGTAGGCCACATGTTCAATGCCAATGGCGATGTTCAAGGTTTGGGTGTATTTCATGCGTTCAAAGCATTGATTGATTCTTCAAGCAATGGAGGAACCTATGTTGCCAAAATCTGGCAAGAAACCACTCCAGGAACGTACAGCATCATTGGCACTTCTATTCCTGTTCCTTATGCCAGCATCGACACATCGGTTACAAGCACAACCGGAACTATTTTCCCCTTTGTGCCTGCGGTTGCCGTAACTGGAAATTTCCTAGTTTCATGGGAGACGTTCTCATCTGACACTTCTTCAGGAGCTGTAGCACTTGCCAACGGACCTACCTGCGGAACTACCAACACATTTGTGATATTAGAAAACAATGGCAACAAGCAATTGGGTTCTGTATCGAATGTTTTCACCTTCCAAGGTGCACCGTTGAAAGCAGATCCTAGAATGGGAATTCGGGTTCTAAACTATACGGGTGGTGTTGATTTCATTTCATCTTCTGCCTTGATGGCCTTCCCAAATCCAGCCAGCGAAAGCACTGTGATTACTTTTGGTGCTGAAGCAAATTCACAAGGTTTAATTGTAATCATGAATTTGTCTGGTCAGCGTGTTGCTGCCATGAACGCGGACGTTGTTCAAGGCAAAAACCAAATTGAAGTATCGTTGTCGGGTCTTGCCAACGGAATTTATGTGTACCATGTAACGGCCGGTGCTCAAAAAATGAGCGGCAAGTTGGTGGTAAACCACTAAGTATTTTTGATTCAAGAAAAAGCCGCTCCAGCAATGGGGCGGCTTTTTTTTGCTTTTTTTTATGGATGGGGGCAACGGAAATGAGGTGGCCGCGGGCGGGATTGAGCAAGGTAGCCCGCAAAATTGGCGGTGCCTGGCCCGGGAGCTGCGGAGGCGACCTTGGGAGCCCCCGCAAAGCCGCTGGGCCAGCCACTGCCAATAGCGGACTACCTGCGAAAGCCCGAAACCCGCCCAAAAAAAATCAGAAAAAAAGCATAGGCTGTTCCTGTCCCCGCGGCCCCAAGTCAATCAATTCCATATTAAAAACACGGCCTGTTTCCACCTGAAAACGCAGGGCAGTAATGGCCTGGTGCCAACCCTGATTGCCAATGGCACCGGGATTAAGGTGTAGGCTGCCCGGAAAAATGCCGGGGCTCACCAGGGCAATGTGGGAATGCCCGCAAACCACCACATTGGGTTTGTGTTGCTGAACCAAACGCAGAGCTTGAGCATTGTATTTGCCTGGACGGCCCACAATGTGCATCATAAAAAACGACAGACCTTGCAGGGAAAAGTGTAGAAATTCAGCGCATTGTTTGCGTACATCTGTGCCGTCAATGTTGCCATACACTGCCCGGACGGGCTTAAATTGCCGCAAATAATCCAAGCCAGCGGCAGGTCCTACATCGCCTGCATGCCAAATTTCATCAACCTGAGTAAAATAGGGTTCTACATTTTTCGGAAAGGCACCGTGGCTATCGCTTAGCAGCAGAATGCGCATGGTTAGGGATTGTAGCGTACAGCACGCAAAAGCTGATTTTCTTGAACATATCCTTCCACATTATCGGGATTTTTTACCCGGGCCCAGCCGTCTTTCCAATCTATAATTTCGAGGGTTTGAGCGGGAACCAAATACATCAACACCTCGGCATCGGGTTGGGGTTTTACCAAAACAGGGGTCTGGTTGATTTTTACAATTCCATACTCTTTGCTGGACAACATATACCGCCATTGGGCCGCGAACAAAGAGGCCAATCCAAAACCAATGGAAACCAGAACCAGGGCACTCATATAACGCCTCAAAGCTGGGGAAACAAACCAAGTTCCAACAAGCAAACCTAAAATCAACAGGGCGATAAAAGCCAGAAACAGAGTTGCCCAGGTTGAGGTAGAAAAGAAGTGTACGCCCCAAGGCAGAAAAGGCCTGGGCCCTGCGGGCAGTTCCTCGCGCAATTCAATGAAAGTAAGGTTGTCTGAAAGCAATTTTGAATCGGGAAAAAGCAGCAGTCCTTTGTACAGATACACCATAGCCAATGGAGTATTTTGCTGCTTCAATGAAATGGAGGCCAGCATATTGTACACATGGGGGTTAAGGTAACCGGCTTCGATAAGGGCGGAATAATGCACTTGGGCGGAATCAAGCTGCCCTGCCTGATAAAGGCTGTCGGCATTTTGCAATTGCAACTGAGGGGGAAAGCCTTGAGCCAGAACCTGGGGTTCAGGGTTGAATAAGGCCAAAACGAGCAAAAGAAACAAGGTGCGCATCATTTACAGGATTCCATGGATTTGGTGGATTGGCGCAAAATTTGGGCCAGGCGTTCGGCATCTTCTTTCATGGGGGATTCAGCGTAGGCGATAGAATGCAATTGAATGAGGGCGGCGGACCAATCGGCGGCGGCTTTTTGTTGGCCCAATGCTTCAAACCGGTTGCTGAGCTCGGCATGGGCTTGCTGAGAAATGGACAAGTTCCATTGGTCGCGCAGGTATCTTTCCATGGAATTAATCAGGGCCACCGTATTTTCTTTCGAGGGGTTTGCCGCCCATGATTTAATTTCGGCCAAGAGAATGGCAGAATTCATTAAAGAAATGGAACGGCGGTTTCGTAGGGCAACCAAGCCATTTTTGGCCCAAAGAGCATAGAATAAAATCAGCAGCATTAAAAGGCCTAGCCAGGCAAAAAAGGCAAAGCTGCCGTAAAAAGGAACATACAAGGGGGGCAAGAAAGAGCTGCGGCCTTGGGGTATAGAAACTTGAAATTTAATGGGGCCGGAAGCCGACGATTCGGCCTCGTTGGCCGAACCCAATACTTGAACCTGAACCGAATCGGAGGTAAAGGACTCGAATTTTTTGGTTTTGGGATTAAACCAAGACCAAGTAAAGGGAGGCAACACATAGGAGCCTGGGGTTTTGGCGATGTAAATGTAATTCACCTGCTTGGTGCCCGTTACACCGGCTTCAGAAAACGCTATTTTATCTTGAACGTCGGGGGCAAAGGCATCGAATTCGGCGGGCATGTTCAGTTTGGGAAGCTCGAGCAGGTTCAGGTTTCCATTGCCTTTAATTAAGACACTGAGGTCAAAGGCATCGTTCACATTTAGCGTGGTAGAGCCGGGCTTCACCTCCACATCAAAATCGCCCAGCCCATTGGTAAAATCGGCGGGTCTGCCATCAAAAGGAATAGGCAAGGCAGTAAGGGAAACCTTGGGGGTTTTGAGTTCCACCTTTTTTTCAACCACCCGGCCCCCGAAAAAAACATCAAAGGGGTCCGAAGACGTTTCCCGGTAGCTTACAACAACGCTTGCAAGCAGGGGGTCGATGGAAATTTTACCTTGAACCTGTGGAACCAAAACGTATTTTTTAAGGGTGGCCACCAAAAAGGGTTCGCCTTCTACCTGGGTTTGGCGAAACTGTTGGTCTTCGGCTTCGGGAATGTCTTGAACCCAGCCCCCGTTTAAGGAAGGAAACTTGACCGACTCAAACTGAACCGAGCTGTATTTGGAATACAAATCAATGCTGACAGTCAGGGGCTCTCCAACAAAAACCGTCGTTTTTTCTAAACGGGCCACTGCAAAAATTTGATTGTCGGCCTTTTTAACCGGGGTTTTGTTTTGTTGGGCAGCGGAGTTGGCTTGAGCCTCGTCGAGTATGGTTAACTGAAGCGGGGCAGATTGGGCCAGCACCCTGCCGTTTGCCAGAAGTTGGAAAGGAGATATAGCTACCTTTCCGGCGGTTCTACTCATTAAGCGAACCGTAATTTTGAAGGTCGATACCCCATTGATGATGCTTTGCTGTTGAGAAGTCCCCAGCTTTATCAAGCCATCGAAGGCGGGCAGTTTGTATTGACCTGATAGGCCAGAAATATCGTAGCTGATTTGGAAAGGTTGGTTTGCAACGGGCGATTGGGGTTGCACCGAGACCTGAATCTGCTGAGCGGCCAAATGCAGGGTAAAAAAGCAGAAAAGCAAAGAAAACCAATGCATGTTTTTCATGGCTACCAATCTTTTTCGGGTTTTGTGGGGTTGCCGCCGGGATTGTCTTTTTCCCGTTTCTTTTGAACTTCCTTTTCTTGTCGGTTCAGGGCATCCAAAATCCGTTCCGCATCTTTCTTTTGCATCCGTTGTTTGGGATTGTTCTTTTGCGGCTGCTGTTCTTGCTGCTGTTCCTGTTTTTGCTGCTGCTGCTGCTGTTGTTGCTGTTGTTGCTGCTGCTGTTGCTGTTGTTGTTGCTGCTTTTGCTGTTGTTGTTGTTGTTGTTGTTGTTGCTGCTGTTGTTGCTGTTTCAGTTTTTTAAGGGCATAGGCTAAATTGTAGCGGGACATATCGTTGTCGGGCTGAAGTTTCAGGGCCTCTTTATATTGCTGAGCGGCTTCGGCCCATTTATCGGCCTTTAGGTAGGTATTTCCTACGTTGTGATGGGCTCTGCTTTTGTATGCAGGGGTTTGAAACGTTTCTGCAGCCTTCTCAAACCAATATCGGGCCGAATCGGGTTTTGCTTGTTGATACAAGGCATTTCCCAGTCCCATTTGGGCATAGGGATTGTTGGGGTCTGTTTTAAGATGCCGTGAAAAAACCGAATCGGCTTTTAGGGGCTGTGCTTCTTGTAAAGCCTGATTGCCGTTTCGCAGCAAACGGAAAGACTGAAGGCCCGGAATCTGGGCTTGGGCCGAAATTCCGGAAAGAAGTGCTACTGCCAGCAAGGTTAACCGAAGATGCTCCATTTTCGCAACCATTTTTCCCATTGTGAAACAAAAACTAAATCAAGACAGAGCAAGGCAAAGGCGAACCAAAGAAAGGGAAGGAAGAGTTCTTCTCTGCCAATAGAGGTTTCGGCAGATAAGCTAGTGGATTTTTTTAGGCGGTCAATTTCGGCCATTACTTTATTCAAGGCGGTGGAGGGGTCGTTTCCTTTTACAAAAAGCCCATTGGTTTCGGTGGCAATTCGAGCCAACATATCTTCGTTGGGTCGGGTAAAAACGAGTTTCCCTTGGGCGTCGGTTAAGTATGAGCCGTTGTTGGGAATGGGTGCTGCGACTTGACTTCCGATGCTCATAGCAAAAACCCGTATTCCACGTCGTTTCAACTCATTTAATACGGGGGGCAAATCTCCTTCGTGGTCTTCGCCATCGGACATCAAAATGAGTGCGGGTTCGGCTTCGGATTGTTCGGGCAGGGTTTTAATGGCTTCTTTCAGTGCAGCAGAAATAGAAGTACCCTGCACCGATGGATAATCGGTTGAAACGGCATCCAAGAACATCATGGCTGCACCGTAATCGTTGGTCATCGGCAATTGGATGTGGGCCGAACCAGCAAAAACGATCAAGGCCACTTGGTCGCCTTGCAGGCGTTTTAACACGGCCGATATAGCTTGTTTTGCCCGGGACAGGCGATTGGGTTGCAGGTCTTCGGCCAGCATAGAGCGGGAAGCATCTAAGCAAAATACCAGTTGGGTTCGGGTTTTGGTTCGGGGACTATCGGTAATTCCTCCTTTAGGCCGAGCCAACACAAAGACCAGGGCGGTTAAAACCAGCAGGCGTATGGCATACCGAACAATCAACACATACTTTGGGAACAAACCCAGGGTTCGGTGCAAAGATGCGATGTGGCCTAGGCGCAAAAACCGGCCAATTCTCCAGCGGTAATCCAGAACAAAAAGCAGGATAAGCGGAAGTAAGGCCCAAAGCCCAATCAAATATGTAGGATATTCGAAGTTCACGGTTCTGTTACGCTTTTAAACCAAAGCAGGCGTAGGGCCCATTCCAGCATTAGGAAAAGGGCGGCTAAAGCCACAACAGGCCAAAACAAGTCGGGCCTAACATAAAACTCTTTGTCTTGAATCAAGGTTTTTTCTAAGGTATCGATTTCTTCAAAGATGGTTTTTAGAGACTGCTCGTTTTCGGCCCGGTAGTATTTTCCTCCGGTTTGGGCGGCAATGTCTTTGAGCAGAACTTCGTCTATCTCGACCGGAGCCATTCCAAAAACCAAAGATCCATTGGGATTCATGGCAACGGGCGACAAGGCACTGCCTTTTTTTCCGACGCCTATGGTATAGACTCGAACTCCAAAGGTTTTGGCAATTTCGGCGGCGGTGGCGGGCGTGATGTTTCCGCTGTTGTTCACTCCGTCGGTCAGCAAAATCACCACCTTGCTGGTAGATTCAGAATCTTTGAGTCGAGCCACTGCGGTTCCTAAGCCGGCGCCGATGGCAGTACCATCGACCAACATGCCGGTTTCAATTTTCGACAAAAGAATTTGAAGTACTTCATGGTCAAGGGTGGCCGGGCATTGGGTAAAGCTTTCGCCCGAAAAAATCACCAAGCCAATGCGGTCGCTCGGCCGGCCTTCAATAAATTCAGCGGCAATTTTTTTTGAGACGCCCAAGCGGTCGGGCGAAAAGTCTTTGGCCTTCATCGAGATAGAAATGTCCAAAGCCAGTTGAATGTCCACAATTTCTCGGTTCACCTCGGTCATGCCTATGTGGCCTCGTGGTCGGGCCAGTGCCACAACAATCAAGATTAAGGCTAGCGCCCTAAAGAAATTGGGCAACCAACGCAGGCGTTGCCGCAAAGAGATGGGGTACTTTACCGTTGGGTCAGGCAACACAGGGTGCAGCCAGCCCTTTCCTTCTTTTTTATTTTTACGCTGCCGAAGCCAAGCCAGCAAACCCACCAAAGGAATTAAAGCAAAGACCCAGGGATAATCGAATTGGATGTTTAACAGGTCATTCATTCGAATTCGATGTTAAGGGTTTAAAATGCGCGCGGCAGGCCTCAACAAAAGCTAGGGCGGCATCGATCAATTGTTGGTGTTCGGCATGCCCAGGTTGTTGTTTGGCGAATTTCACCAAATCGGCGATGTGCAGCACATACTTTAGTTCCCGGCCTGTATTTTCTTCCTCAGGCCGGCGTTTCCATAAAGCCAACCATTCTGAGCTGGTCATTTCAGAAACATCTAGCTTATAAACCTGATTCACCATTTGACGCAGTACATCCACCGTTCGGGTGTAAAACTCTTTGATTTGTTCCTCTGACATATTGGCTTGCTCGGCCTTGAGTTGCAGCAATGCGGCTATAGCAAAGTCAAAGGGGTCTATTTTTGGAGCGGCGGGCATGGGTTTGGCTGGTTTTCGTTTTTTGAAAACAAACCAAACCAACCAGGCCAAAAAGGCCAGAGCAACAAGCAGGGCAATCCAAGGCAAAAATTCATGCCAATGGTAACCTGGGTCGGGATTGGCCAAAATATCTTGAAAATCGGCTTGTAGATTCACATCGGGGGCCAGTATTTCAATGGGGCTGCTCGGAATTCGAACGTTTAGGGTATCGGCTCCGTTTAAAAAGCCCAGGGTGATTTCAGGAATTTGAGCGGTTCCAGAATCATACCCCACCACTTTCAGGCGCAGACCAAAACGAAGTTGAGCTGAATCCAACCAATTTACCTGAAGCAATTCAAAGGGGCCTAGGCTGTCGGTCAATTCAGGCCAAACCATAGAAGCCGTTGGTTTGGGCTCAGGCAGCAGCAAATCCAGGGAAAAGGGTTCGCCCAGCAAAACTGTATCTTTTTCGGCCTTCCATTTCAGGCCAAAGGAAACTTGAGCTTGGGCATAGCAGGTACCAATAAGTAAAAGGAAGAAAGCCAAACCTTGTTTCATCTGCGTATGCCTCTAGATTTAAACAACTGATTCAAGGGCCTACTCACATCGGCATCCGACCGAAATTCGGCTAAATCGACTCCATACCGTTGTGCGGCCAATTTCAACTTTTTTTGGTGGTGTTGCCAGGCATCTTGCCAGTGCAGCCGAACGCTTTTTTTATGGGTATCTAGCCAAAAAGAATCCCCCGATTCTGGGTCTTTTAATCGGATTAAGCCGGCATCTGGGAGTTGGCAAAGAAGGGTGTCTGAAATACGCATCAGCAGCAAATCGTGTTTTCTTGATGCGATTTTTAAGGCATCGGAAAAAGAGGGTTCAATAAAATCGCTGAGGCAAAATACGGTCGCTCTTTTTCGCAATACCCGGCCTAGGTATTCCATGGCAAGGCCGGTTCTGGTTCCAGAATGTTCCGGAACGCAAGCCAAGAAGTCCCGTAAAATCCGCAAAAAATGGGAGCGGCCTTTTCGAGGTGGAATAAATTGTTCAACTTTAGAGGAATAAAAGACAGCCCCAATTTTATCGTTGTTTTGAACGGCAGAAAATCCAACGATGGCCGCAATTTCGGCGGCCAACTCGCGCAGAGAGCGGTGGTGGGCACCAAAACCAGACGAGGCACTCACGTCCAACATCAGCATCACGCTCAATTCCCGCTCTTCCTCAAATACCTTAACAAAAGGTTCGTTGAAGCGTGCCGTTACATTCCAGTCAATAAACCGAACGTCGTCACCATATTGGTAATTGCGCACCTCGGCAAACGACATGCCACGGCCTTTAAAGGCGGCGTGGTATTGCCCCGCGAACAGTTGATTGCTCAGACCACGGGCTTTGATTTCAAGCCTACGTACCTTTTTTAAAAGGTCTCTTAACTCATCTGGACTGTTTGTATTTGATTCCATCTTTCCCTGAATTCCAGGAAACCTTAGGGTACCAATACTTTATTCAACAGAGAATCGACCACGTCGTCGCTGCTCATTTCTTCGGCTTCGGCTTCGTAGGTTAGCCCTATTCGGTGCCGCAACACGTCTTTGGCAATGGCCCGAACATCCTCAGGAATCACATAGCCCCTACCCTGCAAAAAGGCATAGGCTTTTGAGGCCAAGGCCAAGCTGATGGAAGCCCGGGGAGAAGCACCAAAAGAAATCAACTCCTTTAAACCTTGAATGCCGTTGCCTTGTGGATCGCGTGAGGCATGAACCAAGTCCACAATGTACCGTTCTATTTTCTCGTCCATATACAAGCTCCGAACAACGGTACGGGCATGCATAATTTGATCTTTATGCACAACCACATTCACCCTTGGGAACTCCTGAAGCATATTTAGGCGAATAATGTCGAGTTCTTCCGACTTTTGCGGGTAATCCATCACCACCTTAAGCAAAAACCGGTCGGATTGAGCTTCAGGCAAAGGATACGTCCCCTCCTGCTCAACCGGGTTTTGGGTTGCCATTACTAAAAAGGGATCTGGCAGGGCGAAGGTTTGGTCGCCAATGGTAACCTGTCTTTCTTGCATGGCTTCCAACAAGGCACTCTGAACCTTAGCCGGTGCCCGGTTGATTTCATCGGCCAAAACGAAATTGGAAAAAACAGGGCCTTTTTTAACCGAAAATGACTCATTCTTAGGGTTGTAAATCACCGTTCCAACCACATCGGCAGGCAGCAAGTCGGGAGTAAACTGAATCCGACTAAAACTTACATCCACTACCTGTGCCAAGGTTTTTATGGCCAAGGTTTTTGCTAGGCCGGGAACGCCCTCCAGCAATATATGCCCATTGCACAAAAGCCCAATAAGCAAGCGGTCGGTCATATACCGTTGCCCTATAATTACCTTGTCCATTTCCAACCGAACGGCCGAAACAAAAGCCGATTCTTCAGCAATCTTCTGATTTAATGCTTGTATATCCATGTTGCATTTGTTTAAGTTCTTGAAGCTTCAACGTACATTTGAACCGAAATCCATGAACTCAAAACAAAAATAGGGTTTTTGCTCAGCCTTTCAATCGTTTCGCTGCACATCAATCCGGTTAAAAGTTGTTAATCAATCCTCTATACATCGAATATGAAATCGAAAACCAAGGTGTACCTGCTTTCAATTGGAGATGAATTGCTCATTGGCCAAGTAATCAATACCAACGTTGCTTGGCTTTCCACAAAATTAAACGAAATTGGACTTAAGGTAGAGGAACAACGAACCATTGCCGACCGACCCGACAGCATTGGGTCAACCTTAAAGGAATGGATGCAACCTGGACATGTTGTAATTTGCACCGGGGGCTTAGGACCCACCGGAGACGACATTACCAAAAACACCCTAAGGCAGTTTTTTCAAGACGAATGGAGAACCGATGAAGGTGTTTTGAGCGTTTTAGAAGGATTTATGAAAGCCCGAGGCAGAACCCTAGACCAGATCAACAAGGGGCAGGCTGAATTGCCAAAGTCCTGCAAAACCTGGCTAAACCACATTGGAACTGCCCCCGGAATGTTGTTCGATACCCCAAAAGGCATTCTAATTAGTTTGCCCGGCGTTCCACGCGAAATGGGCTACCTAATGGAACAGTACGGCCTGGATTTTCTAAAAACGCGCTTTCGCTTGTCGCCCATTCGCCACTTGACGTTCCACACCGAAGGCATTCCCGAATCGCAACTCATGGTGTATTTGCGCGACTGGGAATTGCAATTGCCCAAAACGCTTTCCTTGGCGTATTTGCCAAAAGCCGGCCGAGTGCGCCTGCGTTTGTCTCAGCTAAATCCCAAGCAAAACAACGTTGATTTGTTTGAATTGCAGGCAGCCCAATTGCACAAATTGTTGGGGGTTGAGTGCATTGGAACAGGCGAGCAGGACTTGCCTGTGGCTGTTTTGCAGGAATTAATCGAAACGAAGACCACGCTTGCCACGGCAGAAAGCTGCACAGGCGGCAAAATTGCAAGTCTATTGACCGCGGTTCCCGGTGCTTCTGCGGCCTTTATGGGGGGAATGGTTGCCTACGATAATTCTTTAAAAATCAGGACTTTAGGGGTTCGTCCGGAGGACATAGAGCAGCATGGTGCGGTGAGTTCGGTGGTGGTTGAATCTATGGCCAGAGGCATTCGGAATTTAACCGGAGCCGATTACGGCATTGGCACTTCTGGAGTCGCCGGGCCCGGGGGCGGAACCCCTGAAAAGCCAGTGGGTTTAATTTGGGTGGGAATTTCAGGCCCTGAGGGCACCTATTCCCGGGCATTCAAAATGGCTGCCGACCGCTCAGGCAACATCGAGCGCAGCTCATTTGCCGCATTAAATCTATTCCGAAAAACCCTGTTGAACAACTGGACCTTGCCCGAACCTACCTTCTGGGCCTTCTCACATTGATGGATTTTTGGGGCGGGTTTCGGGCTTTCTCCGGTAGTCCGCAGCTAAAAGGCTCAGCAACTGTGGCTTTGCGGTGGCTCCTAAAGTCGCCTCCGCAGCTCACGTTGCTGTAGCCGTTTAGCTTTGCGGGCTACTCGGTTCAATCCCGCCCGCAGACTCAAAAAATGGAGGTCAAACAACCAATAAAACCAGACCTTGGCCTAAGGGCCAACCGGATTTATTGAATCATCAATCGACGTACTTGGCTTTGACCGTTTACAACGGCTTTAACCAGATACATGCCGCTTTCGCCAAAGGCAGAACGTTGAAGTGTAAGGGTGTTTGAGCCCTGGGTTAAGGCCTGGGTAGATTCAACATGAATCAAACGTCCAGCTAAGTCAAACACCTCGATGTTGCTTCCAATGGAGGCCGATTCGTCCATTTGAATCTGCACATTTCCAGAGGAAGGGTTCGGGTGCAATTTAAAACCCGTTGGCAAAGGCTGTTCTGCAATAGCGGTTGTGGCATCGGAAATGGTAAAATCATCGATGTACAGGGGATTTCCATAAGGGCCACCGCTGGTAAAATGAAACATAATGCGGACGTTGTCGCGGCTGCTAAAGTTGGCCAAATCAACCGTGAAATAAGACCATTCGTCGGGAGAAGAAGGCACAAAGTTTGAGGGGACCAAACCGGCTGTTACCAAATTGGTACCTGCCAAAGCGGTTAAAGAATTGCCCTCATTGCGCAATTTCATGCCCCGCAGCTGCCAAGATTCACCGCAGTTGGTTGACACGTACATTTGAAGTTGGTCGTTTTGCTCGATAAAGGGTTGGTTGGTGCGTTGAGAATAGGCGTATTTCACCTCCAACAGCGGATTGTCCACTGTGGTTAAATCGTACGAAGGCGAAACCATGAAAAAACGTTCGTACCGCAAAGATCCGCTGGAATTGCAACGGGCTGCGCCATAGCTTTTGTACCCGCCGTAGTTTACTTTTTCCCAGCCGTTTGCAGCATTCGCTCCTTCGTTGATGCTCACCCATTTGCCATCGGCAAAAAAGCTGTAGCCTGGCCCTGCCTCCATGGCATCGTAGTAGCGGTAGTTGTTGTCCATGGCTTGGTCGGATGAAACCAAAACATATCCTTCACGGGTTCTTGAATCGCTTCCGTTGGCGTTGGTAGCGGTTAATTTTACATCGTACCTGCCGGGCACATCGTATTGAACCAAGGGCTCTGGGTCCGAAGAAGTTGCAGTTGCGGCTCCTGAAAGGTCCCAAGCATAGGAATTGCTGGCAGTACTGCCGTTGTGGGTTCCGTTTTTCATGTTTAGGGAACCTCCTTCGCAAATCATTTTTAGGGATTCAAAGTTGTTGCTTCCTTGTTTTGACCAAAATTCGGCGATGGGTGCCGGTGCACAGGGGCTTGCCTGAGAAGCATCGTCGGTGCCGGTGGCCAGGGCATTGGCGTTGGCAATAATATTGCTGCGGAAAGAAATGGTATTAAACACAAAATCCATGACTTGTTTTTGACCTTTGGAGAACATATTCATGCAATTGTCGTCGGTGTAATCCATGTAATTGTTGAACATTTCGCCAATTTGAAAGCGGGCGATGGTATCGGCAGCGGTGCTATTGGAGGTCAATTCGCGGCAGGTGGCCTCTTTGGGAAAATTGAAGCAGCCAAAATTGGGTTCACGAGAAAACGGGGTATCGTCCACTTGGTCGTTTCCGCAATCGTCGTCGCCCCAGATGTGAATCAATCCCAACCAATGTCCAACTTCGTGCGTCATGGTGCGGCCGGCGGTTCCGGCGGCCGTACCGGTTTTGCCGGTGCGGTTGTGAATCATGGCAATTCCGTCGGTAGTGGTAACGGGGTTAAAGCCACCAAAAGAATAAGGGAACTGCGCGTAACCTAAGATGTTGCCAAAGGGGTTGCCATCGTTGTCGATGGTTTTTACCACCCAAATGTTTAGGTATTTGGCCCGGTCCCAATAACTCAATTGCTTGAAACCTGTGTAATCGCGGGCGGTGTTGGTTTTATACGAAAACACCCGGTTGATGCCGTCGGTGCAAGCTCCGTTGGGCGCTTTGGTGGCCAAACGAAACTCGATGTTGGCATCGGCAGCAATGCTGTCGAAGTATGGGGGAATAACAACCTTGTCGGCATTGGTGTAGGTGAAATCCAAATTAACCGAAGCCAATTGACTTAAAATTTGAGCGGTTGAAATGTTTTCGGAACCGCCCTCATGAATGACGTGAACCACAACAGGAATGATGCGTTTTCCGTTCTCGGATGTTTCAAATTGACCCAGATTAAGGGACTTAAATTCCTTAAAATCTTCCACGAACTTGACATATCCATCCCAAAAATCCGGATGTTGTTTGGCATAATCGGACAAGTGGCTGCCGCATTGAACGTATTGATGCTGAGCCTGTAGCCCGGAAATTCCAGATACATAAACCCCAAGTACAATGCTCAATGATGTGATTAAGAAGTGCTTCATATTCTGTTTCGTATGTACTGCAAATTTCGCAATTGGAAAGGGTAAAAGCAAATGTTAAGCGCCGATGAACATAGGGATATCAAAAAAAGGGGTTAATAAACCAAAAATGAAGGGGATTTATAGGCGGTTTAATGTTAATTTTGCCGCAAATTAATCCCAAAACTACATGAAAAAAATACGGGTTGCCATTAATGGATTTGGACGAATTGGACGCATTACATTCCGGGCATTGCTTACAAAACCTGAGATTGAGGTTGTGGCCATCAACGATTTAACGGGTGGCAGCACCCTGGCCCACCTCTTGAAATACGATTCCGTTCAGGGACGGTTCAACGGCGAGGTTGGTACTATAAATGGAAATTTGTTGGTGAATGGCACCGAAATTCGGATTACGGCCATTAAAAATCCGGCTGAACTTCCTTGGAAAGAAATGAATGTAGATGTTGTTTTGGAATGCACCGGATTGTTTTTGGATTCTGAGAGTGCTTCTAAGCATTTGGAGGCCGGCGCTGGGAAGGTGTTGCTTTCGGCACCGGCAAAGACTTCCGACATTAAAATGGTGGTTTTGGGAGCCAACGAAGGGAGTCTAAGGGCCGATGACCGAATCATCTCCAATGCCTCATGCACCACCAATTGCGTTAGTCCTTTGGTAAAAATAGTAGATGAGATTTGTGGCATTGAAAACGGTTTTATGAATACCATACATGCCTACACCTCAGACCAACGTTTGCAAGATGCACCCCACAGCGACCTTCGCCGTGCGCGTGCCGCCGCTCTTTCTTTGGTTCCAACCTCGACCGGAGCGGCCCGGGCCATTGGAAGAATTTTCCCTCACCTGAGCGGCAAACTAGACGGCACCTCGGTGCGGGTTCCTACCCCCACGGGCAGTTTAACCGATATGTCGTTGATTGTTCGCAACCCGGTTGATGCAGCCACCTTAAATCAGGCCTTTAAAAAAGCGGCTGAAACCGATTTGAAGGGCATTTTAGAATATACCGAAGACCCCATTGTATCGATCGATATTGTAGGAAATCCGCATTCCTGCATTTTTGATTCTGAATTGACCTTTGTAAAAGACAGCTTGGTGAAGGTGTTTGGGTGGTACGACAACGAAGCGGGCTATTCAAACCGCCTTGCCGATTTGTGCCTTTTGGTGGGCAACCTGAAATAAAGCGGGCTTTTATTTAGACCGGGAGAAGCCGGCTGAACCCCATGCGGCAAGGCTTAATTAAAAGTAGGTTTTGCGGCAGGGATTGAAGCAGCTACCCCGCAAGGGGCTGGGCGGCAGCCAAAACAGCATCAAAAGAGCGACCTTGGGAGCTCCTTTTGCTGCCGTTTTGGCCCGGCTAGCACCGCGGAGTAGCGCTGAAAGCCCGTAGGCCGCCCCCATAAAAATCCGTTTTATTTGCCTTTTTTTCCGCGGGCTATACCGGCATCAACATCGAAGCCAATCAACAAAGCCAGGGAGGCCAAGTATAAAAAAATCATGGCCATGGGAACTGCACCTACCACGCCGAACACCTGATTGTATTGAAAAAAGCGCTCAACATACACTCCGAAGGCCCAGGTAAACAGCAATAAAAACAGGGAAGAAATCCAGCTGCCTGCAGAAAAGAAACGCAAGCGAAGGGATTTGGCAGGGGCGATGCGAAACAAAGCCGCAACAAACAACCAAGTCATGCCCAAGCTGAACAGCCAACCCAGCTGACCGGAAAGCCAAGAAACGGTGCCCGACAAAAAGTCAATGGCCTGAAATATGGTAACAACCAAACCGAAAGCAAGGCTAGAAAGCAACATGACCAACACCGAAATTAGGCGTACTTGACCGGCCCTTCGGCCTTCAGAAATAAAGGCCGAAGCGTTGAAGGCCTGAATAAGACCTTTGACGCCTGCGGAAGAAAGCCAAAGTCCTGCCAGCAAGGTAAACCACAGGAATCCTTCGCGTTTTTTCAACAGTACATCGGCAATGATGGGGCCTACAAACTCGAACAAAGCGGGTGGAATGAGTTCTTTGCTAAACCGAAACCACTCATAACCCAACTGCCCACCGGGAAAAAAGGGGACTAGACTGACCAGAAAAATAAGGGTTGGAAAAAAAGCCAGCATGAGTTGAAATGCCACGGAAGATGCACGCAAGGACAGACTGTTGCGTTGGGCTCCGACCAAAAAGTAGGTTGCGATGCGCCACAGGCTAACCCCACCAAAGCCTGGGGGCGAAAAGCGGTAAGCAGAACGCAGCAGAATGGCCAAATGGGTATGGGCAAGAAAAAAACGGAAAAAACGGGTTGATTTCATGGCAGATAAGCCTTCATACTGATGTCGATGCTTCGAACCGAATGGGTTAAAGCGCCCATTGAAATAAAATCAACCCCCGTTTCGGCATAGTACAGCAGATTGGCTTCGGTAATGCCACCGCTGGCTTCGGTTTCCATGCGCCCCTGTACCAAGGTTAAAGCTTCGCGCACCTGATGGGGCTGAAAATTGTCGAACATAATGCGTTGAACTGTGCCGGGTAAGTCCAGAACCTCCTGTACGTCTTTCAGGTTTCGGGTTTCGATTTCGACGGGCAAATTCAGGCTGTTTTTATGTAGATATTCCATTAATCGCTCATAGGCAGGGCGGATACCGCCTGCAAAATCGCGGTGGTTGTCTTTAATCATGGCCATATCGTACAGGCCAAAGCGGTGGTTTTGGCCGCCTCCATGCAAAACGGCTTCTTTTTCAAACCTGCGCAGCAGGGGCGTTGTTTTTCGGGTATCGAGCAATCGGGTTGACGTGTGTGCAATGAGTTGGCACAGCCGCTGCGTTTGCGAGGCAATACCACAGGTCCGTTGAATCAAATTTAGGGCGATTCGCTCGGCCGAAAGCAACACATGGGCTGGCCCTTCTACTTCGAGCAGTACATCTCCCACAAAAAAGGGCTGTCCGTCAGAAACCAACAGAGACACCTGAACAGAGGGGTCTAAAAATTTGAAAATGGGGGCAATGTACTGGGCTCCCGAAAAAACCCCAGATTCTTTGGCCAGCCACAGGGCTTTTGCCTGTTGATGTTCGCCAAAAACTCCTAGGGAAGTAACATCGCCCTGCTTGCCTATATCTTCTTGAAAGGCTTGCTGCAGAAAAGTTGAAAACCAAAGTTGGGAATTAGTCATTGGATTGTACCTCGAAAGAATGTACCCGTTCAGTGCCGTTGACCTCTTTAAACAGCACGTAAATTCGGAATTTTTGTTGGGCGGTTTTCCATTCGCCGATAAAAAAATGAGGCTTGCCCTTTTGTTCTTGCACCTGAGAAATGTGAACGGAAGTGGGGGGATAGTCTTTAATAAAGGATTGAATGAGTTGCCCGGCTTGAGCCTGAGAATATACGCCTTCTTGAGCTAGAATACGTAGATTAAGGGTAGTGTGGGCTTGCTGTACAAAAGCTTTAGCGTCTTTTTGCAAAAGGGCTTGCCTTGCTTTTTGAACAGGGGATTGGCCAAATGAGCGGACAAAAAACAGGAAAACAAACAAAACAGAAAGAAGGAATCGGCCCATGGTTTAAAAATTAATGCAAAATTGCACAAAAATTAAGCCAATATCGATGGAAGTTCGGATTGTATCTGTGGGAAAGTTACGGCAGGCCTATGCCCTTGAGGGTTGCCGCATGTATGAGGAGCGGTTAAAGCACTATATTAAACTGCAGGTTCAGGCGGTAGCAGATGTAAAGGGGCAGTTTACCGAGCAGGAAAAGGCCCGGGTGGAGTGCGAAAGAGTAATGAGTGCGCTGCAAGGCTGCGAAGCTGTGGTTCTTTTGGACGAGGGGGGCAGCCGACTAAGTTCCGTAAAGGTGGCCGATTTTTTTGAAGAATTTAGGCGGACTGGGGTCAAAAAGCTGGCTTTTGTAGTTGGGGGGGCTTCGGGGTTTACTCCTGAATTTAAGGAGCTGTATTCCATGCATTGGCGGATATCGGACCTTACCTTGCCGCACGAAATGGCTAGGCTTGTATTGACCGAGCAGTTGTACCGGGCCATGACCATATTAAAGGGAGAGCCCTACCACAAAGTGGGCTTGGGCTGAGGGGGGGGAGTTTACCAGATGGAGCGTTGAACCAGATCTCCGGCCTCGTTGAAATACAATTTCAAATGTTGACCGTTGGCGTTCAGGATTGCTGCAAACTTTAGGGGGTTTTCAGATTGGAACTGACGAACGTAATCCACTTGGTACTGGCCGCCGGACCCGGTGAAACCTCTTTGCAGCATTTCTTGGGCTTTAGCGGGCAGGGCCGAGACATCGGAAAGGGAGGCAATGCCTTGAAATTGGCCATCTAAGCTGTATTCGGCGTAGGCGGGTCCGGAGTTCTTTTTGAAGGAGGCGACAATTTGATTGCCTTCGTTTGCCCAAGAGGCCTCGCCGCCGAATCGGGTGGCAAAATCATCGAGCGCTTTTTGATTTGTTTGAGCCATGCCCAACAAAGAGAAAAAGAATAAAGCGAATACAGAGGCTAGTTTCATATCAGGTATATTTTAAGTTAAAGATACGGTAATCTCTTTGAATTTGGTTGCAAGTTTAACAAGAAATTCATGAGATTAACATTATCGGGGTAATCTTGAAGGCCAGGGCCTTGACTTAGTCCAAGGGGCAGTTGCTTGGTTCCAACGCAGCATTGAAGGGCATTAGACTGCAACCAAGCCTCGGGAATTTCAGGTGAAAGAGCATAGCTGTAATGCACCACCGATACGGGGGAAGCCAGGTTTTCTGATTCGGTTAGCATAAAAAAGCCTGCATCCAGAAAAGGTTTAGCGGCCACCAGCATCACGGCTTTTTGGTAATCGTAGTTGTTCATATATCGGTGGTGGTGGCTTATGTATTCAAATTCGGTTTCCCAGCATTTCATTAGGGGTTCAAAGTTAAAATTGTGGGGCAGCAACAGGTGCGAAACGCTGCGGCAGCCTAGGCCATAATAGGCAAAGACATCGGAGCCTAGGGCAATCAGTTCGGCATGGCTTTCCTTTCCGGTTAAGATAGCCGCACTGCTTCGGCTGCTGCGTAAAATATGAGGTACATGCCTAAAATAGTATTCAAAATATCGATTTGAATTGGCGCTTCCCGTGGCGATCACCGCATCGAATCCGCTGAGTTTCTGTCCTGAAAATTCGACCATAGAGTCGGGCATTCCAGCTTGTTGAACAAACCAAGGAAGCAGGGCGGGGTCAGAACTCGACAATTTAATAATGGCCTTATGTCCGCTTAGCCAGACGGCCAAGGCATCTAAAAAGTTCACCATAGGGATGTTGCCGGCCATGATGATTCCAACGTTCTTTGGCAGCAGGGGCTCATCGGGTATTTTTTCGTCTGAAAGCCATTGCATCAGAACCGGAGTGCGAAGCCAAGGGCGAATGGCCGAAACGGCACGGCGTATTTCGGCCTCGGTAAACCAAGGATTGCTTTGCCCTGCGGCGGCGATTGCGGTCGAGGCCACTGTTGAGTTAGGATCCAAGAATGCGTCCATGGCCAAACCCATGGATTCCAACACCTGCAACCTATCCCTTAAAAGGGGGATATTTTTCATACTTTTGCAAATATCTTAAAAGGATTGCTGATATGGCCATAAAAATAACGGACGAGTGCATTAATTGCGGAGCTTGCGAACCAGAATGCCCAAACAACGCCATTTATGAAGGGGGCGTAGAATGGAAAATAGCCGATGGAACCTCGGTAAAAGGAAACTTTGAACTGAGAAGCGGGAGCAACATTGATGCCAATTCCCCGCAAAATGCAGTTTCGATGGACGTGTATTACATCGTTTCCGACAAGTGCACAGAATGCGTTGGGTTTCATGATGAGCCTCAATGTGCAGCGGTATGTCCGGTAGATTGCTGTGTGGACGACGAGGAGATTCGGGAAACCCAGGATCAGCTCTTTGCGAAAAAAGATAAATTGCACCTTTAATATATTGGGGGCCGGTGTTTTCCGTTGTTTGTATAGCATGAAAACCTGGAAAGCCGTTTTTTTCTGTTCGTTTTTTGTTGGCCCCCTTTTTGGACAGGCTACCTATCAAGAATTGCGTCATTGGCATCAGGCCTCCCTTTCGATCGACAATCCGATTGAAAAATCGAAAGCCCTATCGGAAAGGCTTTGGACAGCTCTGCAGGAACAATTGGAAAAAGGAAACAGCTTGGTTGCCGACAGCCTTCCTTCCATTTCGCAGGTTGAACTAAAGGCAGTAGGCAAAGTGGTGTACACCTGGCTGACTCGGCACCAGGATTCATTTCAAACCTGGGGGCTTATTTACGACAAAAAAAGTTTGGAAACCTGGGAACTGCATCCCAACGAATCGGCTGTACTTGGGGAGCCGAGCCAAATAAAAAAGCTGCTGAGTGGCGGGCATTGGCCGGGCGTCTTGATGTACGAAGCAGTCCCTTTTAAGCGCAAAGGGCAAACCATGTATTTGACCATCGGTTTTTTTCCGGGGGCCGACAACGTAAGCTACAAGCACTTAGACATATTGTCGTTTGACAAAGCGGGGGCTCCCATATTTGGCGGCCGCTACATGCTTTGGGAGGGTCAAAAAATAGGGCGAAAAACATTTCGGTATTCCGCCCAAGCCAGCATGATGTTGAAAACCGAAAAGGGAGGCAAGCGGGTGGTTATGGACCATTTGGCGCCGGCATCGCCCGAATTAAAAAATCAATTCGCTTTTTACGGTCCCGATTTAAGCTACGATGCCTTGGAATTCAATGGAGAGGAATGGATTCTTATTGCGGACGTAGATGTAAAAAATTCGGGCCAAGATTTAGGGCAACCCGGTCAGATTCAACGGTTTGGACCCCAGATAAAACCTCGAAGGCAGCCCTGAATCGGAAACAAATAGACATGCCCTTTACGGAATGGGGAGTGTAAACCAAACAGAACTTTAGCTTTATTACCTTTACGCATGGCAAAACTGAAATTAGTTGGCTGTTTTTTAATCGCCTTTCTCCTAGGAAACAGGGAACAAATATCGGCACAAACCAAGGAAGGTCAGGTAGATTTGGTTCAAGTTTCGGGGTATGTGGTTCGGGCCGATTCTCTGTATCCCATACCTTTTGCACACATCATAAATCCAACGACCCGTCAAGGCGTAATATCAGATGGAACAGGATATTACAACGTCTTGATTCGACGGACCGATACGCTGGAATTCCAAGCCATCGGATACGAAGTAACCCGATTCTTCCTAACTCCCGAAACACAAACGGCGGTATTTACGTTCAACGCTCTTTTAAAACCGATTGCATACGATATAGAAACCTACGCATTCAATCAATTTACCTACGATAGGGTCATAGAACAAATCCGAAAGATGGGCGTAACCGAAAATGAAAAATCGCTGGCCGAAGGTCGGTTGCGGCAGGGTTACTATAGTCCGCGACCCGGTACAGGGGTTTTGTTGTCGGGCCCTTTTACCAAGTTGTATGAAAAATTTAGCCGGCAGGCAAAAGAAATGGAGAAGTTAAGGGATTTGATGTCGGGCGATGTTATGGAGGCCCAAGCTCAAGCCCGCTTAACACCAGAAATGCTGGAACGCATCACCGGGCTAGCTCCCGCAGATTTGGAAGAATTCGTCAAGTTTTGCGACCTTGGAACCGAATTTATTGCCCAGGCTACCACCTACGATGTTATGGTAGCTGTGGGAAAATGCCACGAAGAATTTTTAAAGGCCTTTCCCGAATTAAGATATACCAAGGAAGACCTAAACCAAAATAAACCAAAAAGTTCAAACTAAGATGGCGGGAACGAACTTTGTTGATTATGTGAAGATTTGCTGCCGCTCAGGGCGGGGTGGAAAGGGTTCGATTCATTTTCACCGCGATAAACTAACCGCCAAAGGCGGTCCCGATGGAGGGGACGGCGGCCAAGGCGGCCATATTATTTTACGGGGAAACAAGCAGTTTTGGACGCTGATTCACCTTAAATACCGGAAGCATGTTATTGCTGAACCTGGAGGAATGGGCTTGGGAGCTTTGATGCATGGAAAAAAAGGGGCAGATGTAGTTTTAGACGTTCCATTAGGTACGATTGCCCGCGATGCAGAAACCGGAATACAAGAAGCCGAAATTACCGAAGACGGTCAAACCGTTATTTTGGTGCCCGGTGGACGCGGCGGCATGGGCAACAATCACTTTAAAACCGCCACCAGACAAACCCCCCGGTTTGCCCAACCCGGCGAAGATGGCATGGATATTTGGAAAATCCTAGAATTAAAAGTGCTGGCCGATGTCGGTTTGGTCGGCTTTCCCAATGCGGGCAAATCAACCCTGCTCTCGGTCGTATCGGCCGCTAAACCCGAAATTGCGGATTATCCGTTCACCACCTTGGTTCCCAATTTGGGCATTGTGGAATACCGCGATTTTTTGTCCTTTGTTTGGGCCGATATCCCCGGAATAATTGAAGGAGCCTCCGAAGGAAAAGGACTGGGAACCCGTTTTTTAAAACACATTGAACGCAACAGCAGCCTGCTGTTTTTAATCCCCGCCGACGATTCAAACCCCAGAAAAACCCTCTCGATATTGCTCAATGAACTCCAGACTTTTAACCCTGAATTGCTTTTAAAACAAAGGGTGGTTGGAATAAGCAAGGCCGATTTGCTGGACGAGGAATTGATGGCAGAAATGAAGGAACAACTCCTGGATTTGAATCCCATTTTCTTTTCCTCGGTTACCGGGCAAGGAATACCTGAATTAAAAGACCGGGTTTGGTCTAGCCTGCACCATGATTGAACAGGTTGACAGAGATATATTTTTCATCATTAACGGAGCACATCACCCCGTTTTAGATGTATTTATGCTTCTGTTTTCTAACAAATATGCCTGGGTTTGGTTTTATGTACTGATTTTAGGAATGGGATTCCGAAAGCTCGGATTAAAAGTGTTTGTTTTCGTTCTTTTCGCACTGGCTTCTTTGTTTCTATCCGATTTTATTTCGGTGCATGGATTTAAAGATGTTTTTCAGCGCCTACGGCCCTGCCACAATTTGGATTTTGGACATTTGGTACGGGTTATTAACGGATGTGGGGGGCAGTTTGGATTTGTATCTTCCCATGCCGCGAATTCCGCAGGCATCGCCACATTGGTTTCTATGAGTGGAGTTTTGGTTTTTGAAATGCCAATGCAACGAAAATTCCTGTTCCAAGCACTCCTGTTTTCGTACCCCATTTTGAATGGGTACTCCCGAATTTACTTAGGCGTTCATTATCCCTACGATGTGTTGGGTGGTTTTGCCCTGGGAACAGGAATAGGGCTTATGCTGGGAATGGCTTGGAAGTACTGGTACTTAAGGCATGGGTATCCAACCATTAAAAGTCCGACACCCATGAACTAAAGGGTAGTTTAGCATTGCATCAATGCTGCATTTAGGTCTTCCATTAAATCTTCGACATCTTCTACGCCCACCGACAGACGGATCAATCCATCGGAAATACCGTTGGCCAAACGAACCTCAGGAGGAATGCTGGCATGGGTCATACTGGCAGGATGAGAGGCCAGACTTTCAACTCCGCCCAAGGATTCAGCCAACACAAACAGCCGGGTATTTAATAAAAAAATACGGGCGTTTTCTGCGCTGTTGTTTTTCAATTCAAAAGAAAGCATCCCCCCAAATCCGTTCATTTGTTTGACCGCAATCAAGTGGCCGGGATGTTCGGGCAAGCCAGGATAATACACCTGAGCCACCTTTTGATGGCCTTGTAAAAACTGTGCGATTTGACCGGCGTTTTCGACGTGGGCTTTCATGCGCAAATGAAGGGTTTTTATGCCACGCAAAGCCAAATAACAATCCATGGGCCCGGGGGTTGCACCGGTGCTTTTTTGATTGAAAAACAAGGATTCCGCTAGCCGATTGTCGCTGGTTACCAATCCGCCCATAATTAAATCGGAATGCCCCCCAATGTATTTGGTCATCGAATGCATCACCACATCGGCACCCAAAGCCAGGGGATTTTGAAGCAGGGGGGAAGCAAAGGTATTGTCAACCACCAGCACGATTCCATGTTTTTTGCAAATCTGGGCACAAAGCTCAATATCTACCACTTTAAGGGTTGGATTTGTAGGGGTTTCTATCCACATCAACCGGGTTGTTGGCTGAATGGCCGCTTCAATTTCAGCTGCGGAAGAGCAGCCAATAAAAGAAAATCCGATGCCTAACTTCTCATAGCTTTGACGAAAAAGGCGATAAGTACCTCCATACAAATCGTTCATTGCCACAACGTGGTCGCCGGTTGCCAGGGTTTTCAATACGCAATCCACCGCACCCATGCCCGATGAAAAGCAAAAACCATGGCTCCCCCCTTCCAGTTCGGCCAAGGCTTTTTCAAGTACGGTGCGGCTGGGATTTCCGGCCCTAGAATAATCGTATCCTTGGTGTTCCCCTGGGGCTTTTTGAACATAGGTCGAGGTAAAAAACACCGGCGGCATCACAGCTCCTGTTACCAGTTCTGGCTCATGACCAGCATGCACACAAAGGGTCGATTTTTTCATACCCCAAATGTAAAAAAATCTATGGCTGGTATAGCAGACTATCCTTGAGCAATGCGCTGCTGTCTTCTAAAGTATTGTTCAGGGTGGTCAGCACCCAAAGGGCTGTTTCAGCCGCCTGAGCCTTGGGGTGCTCTGGATAGGACTTAACCACCGCCAAATATGAAATTTCAGCCTCGTCGTAATTCAAAAACAACATTTGGTAAACCTGACCCCGCAAATAAAGCAGTTCGGGTTTGCGAGCAAAGGTTGGCATTTCCTCCAACAAGGTTAAAGCCATAAGGGCAGAATCGCCCTCGTTCGATTTAAAATACAATTCGGCGGCATTGAAAATCAACGAAGGGGCCGAAGAATCGGAAGGGTAGGCACGGTAGAAAGCCATCGCTTTCTGCGAAAAGCGTATCCACAAATCCCGCTGAGCAGGACCAAACAATCCGTTTATGTTGTCTTCCATGATGCGTTCCCGCAAGGCCGACAATTCTTTATACTGTTCATTGCGGGCGCTGTCGCAACCAAAAAAACCCAACACACACAAAACCAAAAGTATACGCAGCACCATTAACGAAATTTAACCTTAAATATAAGACCTGTTCCGTTTAAATCAAAAATTAGTTGAATTATTTCTTCAGTTTGGGTGGGTCGTTGCAAGGGTTCATTCGAATAAACTCCTTTTCCAAGGTCTTTCCCCGCCAGGGTTTTCCAGCAAAAAGGCGTACCGATGGGAATTCCTGAAACCTGCAATTGATTTTCGGCGGGGTTGGGATATACTGTAACTTGAAGGGGTTGTACATCTTCCTGGCTAAGAACGGTTGACAGGGCACAACTTCCATCAAAACCAAACCGGGTTAAAAAGGCTGAGTTTTGCCCTAAACTGTGCTCATTGCTTTCGCCTACCACAATAAAGCCCTGATCCCATATTTGCGTATATCCAGCCATTTTTTGGTATCCGTAGCGGGCCGATAAAGTACCGTACAAAAAACTCATGTACTGGGTTTTGTCGTAGGATACATCCCAACTGTCATCGAAGTAGCGGCTCGACAAGGTGTATTGTAGGCCTCCATCGGCAAAATACCCTGTATGTGAATGCCTTCGCTCTACGCTGCCTGACAATCCTAAATTCAAGCGACCAATGTCTTCGCCATATTCAGCGATGCGCCACAGAAAATTTTTCCATCGCCCTTGTTCGTCTTTTACATTTCCGCTCAACAACCACGAAAAAGCGCCGGTGGTGCTAATAAAAGGGCAAATTGAATACACCTCATCTTCGTCGGAACCGCCCGAAAAAATAGTGGTGTCGGCCGCCAAACTAAAAGGTTGAACCACAGCAGCGAAGGCATCTGCTTCCCCAATATCTCCAGGAAAAACGGTACCTCCAATCAGCCAATTTCCGGCCGGCCCAAGATGAGCTGCGTTGGGTTGGGCGTCAACTCCGTTGGCCACCCAGGTGGTATCTCTAATCACATCTCCGGCATCGGTCATCAACACCAATCGAACATCGCCGCCTCCATCTCCGCTGCTGTAGGTATGCAAAAGCAGCAAAAAATGTCCATCCGCATCGCGAAAAATGCCCCGACCAAAATCCCAGCCACTGCCTCCGAAGGTCATGGTTTTAAGTGTATCGCCGCTGGGGTTTGCCAATACCAGCCAGGCGTCGTAGCCGCCTTGGCCAAAGCTGTTGGTTTGACCCAACAAGGCCCAAACGGTAGAATCGGAGTTCCAGACCGAATAATTCAAGGCATCTTGACCTGGCCCGCCTAAGGTCTTATACCACAATGGATTTCCTAAGGAGTCGGAGCCGGCTAAAAAGGCATCTCCTTGATTGGACTGAACAATGCCGGCAAAAACCAAGCTGCTGTCGCGGGTCGCAAGCACTGTTTTTCCTGAACTGTACGACTCCCAGCTAAAGGTTCTAAACCAAGTGCTTTGTCCCCAAGATTCCACCGAAAGGCAAGTCCAAGCAAGCCCAAAAACGACCAAATGTAGGCTTCGAATCATAGCTTTGGTATCAAAATTCGTTTGCTGACCTGAAATCCTGCCGACAATCCGCGGCCAGCCGCATTTGGCCAAATGGATTCGGCATTTCGGGTAAAAAGCTGAAAAGCCCAGCCCCTACCTGCATCTACCCCAAAGTTAAGGCCTACCTTCCATAGGCATACTCCCCCACCCGATGCACTTATTCCGGCATTCAGCCGCCCTTTACCCAAATAATAAAAAGCCAATTCCACCTCAGGAATTGGCATTAAATGCGGAGCATAATGCACCTGTGCCTGAAGCAAGGCCTTGTTTTGGAAAAGCCGCCGGCCATACCCCAGCCGAATTCCAACCGGAAGAACGCTTTCAAAAGACCGCCGTACATCTGAAACAATTAAATTAGAAGCTATGCTGTCCAATTGTTCTTGGAACAAGGTTTCGCCTACCTCGGCTATATTGGGTACTGCAAAACCCGACCAAACCAGTTCTGAATCCAATTCGATTGCCTGGGCTTGCCGATTCCAAAACATCAACCCCGCATCTTGCAACGAAAAGCTCACAACATGTCCGTTCTTATGCTGGTATTCAAGGCTGCCCCGAAAGGAAAAACCCAATCCGGCCGGATATAAAAATGCCGAACCCGATGGGTCCGAAGCCCGCAGCTGAACCTGATTCATGCCCAGGCGGATCTCATCTCCCTCAGGATGGGTGTAAAAACTCCCGCCCTGCATTTGGGCATCTCGAAAAAAACTGCCGTTTACAAAGCCCAAACCAAAACTTAAAAACCAAGTTGAATTTGTTCGGCTAAAGGCCCTGGCCAACGAAAAATCAATGGTTTGGTAGTTGGTTAAAAACCCCGACCCCGCATTCAAATCCAAAGTTTGACCTGCGTAGGGAGCATTGCCTCGACTGATTAACCCAAACAAATCGGCGTCGTAAGAAGCATAACCAATCCAAGAATTTGAAAATCCCAAGGAATGCCTCCACTGCCCTCCGCCGAAAGCCGAATCCAAACCCCAATATCGAAAAGCCGTTTCCCAGCGTCCGCTGGCATATCCCTGCTGATCGGCTTGCACCGAAAGCATGTCGGCCTGGCTGAACGACTTGCCAATCAAAGCTTGAGAAACAAACCAGCCGTTCAGGTGGCTGGACTCAAAATTGCCCTCAGAATGCAAGCTAACCTGCCCTTGACTGGAATACCTGTCGTGGAAAAAATCGGGCCTGGCCTGATTCCCAAACCACCCAAACAATGGAAATAAAAAAGGAATGGGATTCATCGGTTAAATCCTATGTTCACTCCGGCACGAGCCACCAACCGAAAATCCATGTAATAATGGCTTTTCATCGACACCAAATTGGTTCCGGGCGGGGTGTTTAAAAAAGCTTTCAATTTTACAAATGCCGTTTGCTTCAGCACACCCAGCTTGGCCTCGCTTACCTCTATGCTTTGATTAAACGCCACCGCCTGTTCTACAATTCCAGTGTTTGGGTTGGGTTGCCCGGCAGGAACAATTAAATTTTGAATCAGGGTGTCGAGCACCTGCCTATTGGCATCCAACAGTTCAATCAGCAAACGGGTTTCAAAGGGGAACAAGGTTTCGCCCTTTAACCACAGGGTGGCGTTGTTCAGGGCTTTGTAATCGGATTCCTTCAGCGTCCAGGCAACCGTATCGGTAAAGGCCAAATTTTGAGCCGAAAACTTCATGGGCAAACGGGCATCAATGCTGAACTTGGGCAAGGCATCGGGATATATAAAATCCATAAATCCTGCGGTATTGCCCAAGGGATTTATGCTTACATCTACCTCAACCCCAATTTCATCGGGCAAGGCCGATAAAAAATCCAGAATGTTGGAATTTTGGTTGTTGATTTCGTAGGTGTAGGTCTTGGACGCGGGTGCTGCTCCGCCGCCCGTCCAAACTGCCCGATCTATCCATAAATTTTTGTTGATGATGTCGTGTTGAAGGTCCACCTGCAAACCGCTCTCGCTTCGTTCTGCCCAAAAACGCCTTGGCCTTACCTTTAATTCAGCTCCCAAGGTGTTTTCTAACCGCAAAACAACACGGGCTTGCTCAAATTGAACGGCATCGGCCGACAACTTGCTGAGCTCGGGAATGCGCGTCAAAGAGGCGGGAATCGACAGCTCTTGAGGCAAAAAGGCCCCTCGCAACCACAGTGGATCCATGTCTTTGAACTGAGTGGCTATCGTAAATAAGGCTTGACCTTGCTGCACGTTCAGCGGCTCTTCGCCCGCAGCAATAGAAGGCAGAACCATAATTTCTAGGCGGTTTGAGCCCTTTAAATCCAATCCCCGCAAATCCAACCTATGGCCCGCCAAATCGAACGATCGGCTCAGGGCCACTGGATTTTGCCCGGGTACCCAAGCCGCCAAGCTCCCTGAAAATCCAATGGCCTGACCATTCAACCTGGCCATAGGAATGCTGTACTTGAAATTCATTTTACGCGGAATCGATGAACTAACCGCCACGTCAATCCGCCCTCCCTCCATCAATGCCTCCACCATTTCAGCATTGGGCACCATAAAATTCATGTAAATGGGAGGCAGTTGCATGTCGATCCCCGGATAAATGGTAATGGCCGGATAATCCCAATAAAAGGTATCGTTCACCGCCAGGGTTCGAAAGGCCGACAGGGTATCCAAATTAATCGGAAGGGCATTCCCTTGAATTTCCAAAACCAACTGCCCATCGGGATCAACAGCCACCGATGAATCACCCACCAAATTCTGCAAGGTCATTCGGCTGTGCATAATAGGCGCCAAGGCTTCCACATCCCAATCGGTTTCAGAAGGGTTGCAAGCCAAAAGACCAACTAAGATTCCTAAGAATAAGAAGAGCTTTTTCACAGAATAAAGGTACATATTTTTTATTCAGGGGCTCAAGTCTTTGGCAAACAGACATTGCCCGTTTTAAGGTACACCCCTGCATCGAACAGCCCAAAAAAGCACTTAATTTAACCTTCAAAAAACGGAGGCAATTCCAGCCCATCGGGGCCGTATTGCTGAGGCACCGAAGCTCCCGGAAAATCGTGCGGGTACAGATATCCTTTTCCATATCCTTCCTTTTTCATCCAATCGGTGGGAGCATTTCGCAAATGCAGGGGCACGGGCAAATCGCCGGTTTGCCGCACAAAGTCCAGCGCCCGGTCAATGGCCAGGTAGGCTGCATTCGATTTGGCCGATTTTGCCAGGTACACCACAACCTGCGACAAAACAATGCGCGATTCAGGCATTCCAATGGCTTTCACCGAATCCAGGCAAGCCTGAGCCAGCAGAAGGGCGTTGGGGTTGGCAATTCCAATGTCTTCCGAGGCCAAAATCAGCATACGCCGGGCAATAAACTCCGGTTTTTCTCCTCCGTGCAGCATGCGGGCCAGCCAGTACAGCGCCGCCTGCACATCTGATCCGCGCAGGCTTTTAATAAAAGCCGACACCACATCGTAGTGCATTTCGCCCGATTTGTCGTAGCGCCAGCGGGGATCTTGCAGGGCAGCGGCCAGCACCGCCCCATCGATTCGGGCTTTTTCTCCGTCAAAGGCATAATTTACGGCCATTTCAAGGGCATTCAGCATGCGTCGGGCATCGCCGCCACCGGCTTGAATCAGGGCTTCCGCTTGCAGCAGCTCCACCTTACGTTCTTGCAGCCAGGCATCTTCCAGCAGGGCGCGCTGCAGCACCTCGTTCAGTTCTTGGGTACTTAGGGGTTGCAAGGTCAGCACCTGGCAGCGGCTCAGCAGGGCCGAATTAACCTCGAACGAAGGATTTTCGGTGGTCGCACCAATCAGGGTAAAAAGCCCTTGCTCCACGGCGGCAAGCAGCCCATCTTGCTGGCTTTTGTTGAATCGGTGAATTTCGTCAATAAAAACCAAAGGTTTCGCTTGGTATTCAAACAGCGAAGATTTGCGGGCCTTTTCAATCAGGTCGCGAATGTCTTTCACCCCGCTCGACACGGCGTTAATGGCGTCAAAGGGCCTGCCGGTTTCCAGCGCCAGCACGCGGGCCAGGGTGGTTTTGCCGGTTCCGGGGGGGCCATAAAAAATCAAAGAAGGGAGCAGACCAGATTTCAGCCATTTGCGCAGGGCATTCACAGCAACCGACTGTCCCTGAACCTGTTCCAGCGATTTCGGACGCAAGCGTTCCGGCAAAGGTATGTGGTTGGCCTCCATGTAAATTCGGCCGAAAGGTAGCAAAATAAGGCATTCCCTGAACGTGGGAATGATTGGGGCGGCAGCCGGGCTTTCAGGGGTAGTCGGCGCATGCCGGGGGCTGGGCCAGCGGGCTTGCGGTGGCTCCTAAAGTCGCCTCCGCGCCACGCGGCCCAGGCCCCGGCATGCGTCGAGCTACCCTCTTCAATCCCTGCCGCGGGCGTGGTGGGGGAAAATCAAGTCCAAGGCAGAGTTCGGCCTTGTGGGGAACAGGCGATTTTCCTCGCCACGGGGCATACGGCCCCCTACCCATGCGTAAATATCAAGGTATAAATTTCTTTGAGTTTTTAAAATCGGGCGAAAAAAGTATTTATGAATAACCGTTTCAACTTTTATAGAAACATCATTCTCAATTCTTTTTTGTCGCAAATATTTACTAATTTTGCGACAAGATTAAAGCATATAAATGTCAAAAAGCATTGAAAAACAAGTATTAGGGAAGATAAAGCGAACTCCAAGAGGAACGCTTTTCTTTGTGGACAGTTTTACCAAAATCACCAACACCAAATCGGTAAACAAAGCATTGGAACGATTAGTAAAATCGGGAGAAATAGAACGAATTGCACAAGGTATTTATGTTCGACCTATAATTGACAATTACATTGGAAAAGTATTTCCGAGCATTGAGCAAATTGCGTTTGCCATTGCAAAAAGGGACAGAGCTACCGTAATACCTACAGGCAGTTATGCAATGTATAAATTGGGTTTGACAATGCAAGTTCCTTTGAATATTGTTTTTTATTCCGACACTTCAGCACGAAAAATAAAAATCGGGAAACAAACCATTACATTTAAAAAAGCGAGCTCTAAAAACTTGGCGTTTATTGGCGAAATCAGCACATTGGCAATACAGGCATTGCGGACAATCGGCAAAGACCAAGCAACAGCCGAAGAAATAATACAGATAAAGAAGATTTTGAAAAATGAAAATCCAAAACATTTGCAACACGATTTGCAATTAGCACCTGTTTGGATTCGAAAATTAATGACAGACAATGAATAAGTTCACACATTTACAAGAATGGTTTCAGCTACCCGATGAAACCAAAATCAGATTGTTTACAGAAACAAGTCGACAAATCGGCTTGCCTTCTTCATCAGCCGCAGAAAAAGATTGGTGGGTAGTACATACCTTATCCGTGATTTTCTCAATGGATTGTGCAAACGCCTTGATTTTCAAAGGTGGAACTTCGCTAAGCAAAGGTTGGAACGTGATACACCGATTTTCGGAAGATATTGATTTAGCCTTAGACAGAGAATTTCTTGGTTTTTCTGGCGAACTCACAAAAGGTGACGTTAGAAAACTAAGAAGAAAATCGTTTCAATTTATTTCAAAAGTTTTTACTGAAGAATTGAAAAATAAGTTTACAGAATTGGGTTTTAAGAATGTAACCGTAAAACCTCGTGAAGTAGAAAATCACGGCCAAGACCCTTTAATTATTGAAATCTATTACAACAAACTCACGGAAACAGACACCTATCTGAAACCCGGTGTTTTAGTTGAGGTGGGTAGCCGTTCATTAAAAGAACCGTTTACGCAAAGAACTTTCGGAACATTTGTTTCACAAATCTATTCAGAAAATTCTTTTACAGATAATACAATAACCATCCCTGTTGTAAATCCTGAACGGACATTTCTTGAAAAGATATTTCTACTGCACGAAGAATTTCAAAAACCGCAAGACAAAATACGAGTAGAACGATTAAGCCGACACCTTTACGACATTGAAAAACTAAGCCAAACAGAATACGCAGAAATTGCATTGCAAGACAGGGAACTATACAACACAATCGTAAGACATCGTAGTAAATTCACAGCTATTTCAGGTATTGATTATGTAAAACATAATCCTGAAAACATTAAATTTATTCCGCCCGACTCCATCATAAAAATGTGGGAAGTTGACTATGAAGAAATGAAAGGGAGTATGATTTACGGTAACCCATTAGATTTTGATCAACTTATAAACAGACTGACTGTATTGCAAAAGCGAATAAATGCAATATAACTCTAACCTTAACTGACGATGATACTGACGAAAGAAGAACGAAGGCGTAACAGCACCTACAAGAAATTGGCGGTTCAGTGGTTAAATGAAGATTTATGCTTCGTATCAAGTTCAATACTGGCAGACAGTTTTCGTCTCCGAAATCGCCACCTTCGGGTAGCTGCAAAACGTCAGACTGTCTAATAACCTCCCATTTAAACATTTCAATTGTTAATAAAATTTGGCCTGTTTATTGCCTATTTCCCCCTAAAATCGGTATTTTTATTTATGAAATTTATCCAAGGAAAACCCCGAAATCAGTGGGAGATGTATTGCCTGGATGCGCATGTCGATACCGACAATGAGGTGCGCCTTATTGATCTCTTTGTAGATAGCCTGAACCTTGCTGAACTTGGGTTTAAGGTCGATTACGAGGAAAATGGCCGGCCGGCATACCATCGCGGTGCATTGCTCCGCCTTTTTATTTACGGCTACCTGAACCGCATCCGCTCCAGCCGCCAACTCGAAAAGGAATGCAAACGCAATCTGGAACTCATGTGGCTCATGCGTGAACTTCAACCAGACCAC
>Ga0247843_1000060_pt1 | contig 223767 bp, 218 predicted proteins | sample LaCruzMarch2017__FD_192420 | JGI IMG/M metagenome (GOLD analysis project Ga0247843, IMG submission 192420) | Freshwater microbial communities from meromictic Lake La Cruz, Castile-La Mancha, Spain - LaCruzMarch2017_8m | ecosystem: Environmental > Aquatic > Freshwater > Lake | place: Spain...
CCAGCTTCCTGTTCGCGCAGCACGCCTATGATCTGCGCCTCGGTGAACCTGCTCTTCTTCATGTCCGTCTCCTTGAGGTTGACGGACTCTCACTCAAACCGAGGGATCAGGAAGGGGGCAGGTCAGGGCCACGCCCCCGACGAACAGGATGGCACGTACAAACAATGGAAGGGGAGGATTATTTTCGTAGCCGTAGGTCTCGGGGTTCCAGGCAAACCAAAGCCACACCAAGCCGATGGCAAGCGCCAGAATGCCCCGAAAGCTGATCCTGCCCTTACCCGTTTTGCGCGCCATCGCCCCACCGTATACCGCCCGCGGATTATGAAATTTCACTCTGCCCAATAACAGGTGAATCGATTGCCTGACGTGATCCTCCCGATTGGACTTTGCTCATACTGCGCCGCGTGTGTTGCAGCGATCGGTTGAGCCCCCCGCCCATTGCGTACCTTCGACCTGCCACTAGCCGCGGTCTCGACAATCAACAAAACGCACATGCTTCCCTGCCTTACCCGTAGCAAAAGCCGCTTCCATTTCTGGAAAGAAGGCTACCACTTGGCGCGCTAGATCGTCGTAATCGACCTGGTTCGCGGGCGGGCACCACGGCCATTTTCGAACGCGGAAACGTCTCAGTGATTTTCCCGATGGGAGGATGTAATAGTAGGAGGGCAGCCACTCGACCCATACGTCGTCGTGCGCGATGTCAGGCCCCCATTTGTTGGATATTGGACCCGGTGGGACTGTGCCAAAAACGATATCGAACGTATCGGGCCGACGGCGATCTATACGGACAGCGGCAAGGTCAGTCGCATCGCCCCTCGGTCTTTTGAACTGACCGAACGGTTCGAGCCTCGTGCTACAGTGGCCTCCCAATACGAGGGGCAGCTTGTGGCGCTCGAAGCCGAGTCGCTTGATTTCAGGAACGAGAATGTTCCGCAGTGCTTCGACCAGCATGAAGCGCGGCGCAGCGGGGTTAGTCAGCCCTCGTGTTTCCGGCATCGGCGGACCCCATGCAGTTGAGCCTACGCCATTGATCGCCGACGGACCTTAACGTCCGATTTTCGTCGACATCGATAAGTCCTCAACCGACCCTTTGGGCGGGCCTTGCCGAAGTCGGTGGTCAGGGGCACGGTCCGGTGCATGACAGAAGACCGCATCGTTAGCGTTGAGATCGACGGAGATGGGAAGCTGTGTGTCACACCGGCGACCAAGGACTTCGCTTTGATCTACCGGGCAGCGACGGAGGTTGGTTGGGACCCCGTTCGGAGATGCCTGGTTAGTCCTCAACCGAAAGCGTGGACGTATCCAATGTGGTTTCGGCAAATCCTGGCCGCCACTGCGGATGAATATGGGGTCCGCCTGAGGCTGACGCCGGAGACCCTCTGGACCAACATTCCAGACGAGTTGCGGTTGGAAATGTCTGCTGGTCGCTGACGATCCAACTTCCGCTCCCCATCCTTAAGCGACGTTCGAAGCGCCCGACTACGACGCTAGCTATCCAGCACCAAGAGTACGCCCTCGCGAAGCTCCGAAGTCTTCCGAGCGTAACCATTCCCTGCGATCCAGCGATCACCCCAGTCGCTCGGAGCACCGCGGGGCGAAGGCTCTTGTATGATCAAGGCACCGTCGCGTCCGTCCCACACAATGCGGATCAACTTGCCCTTCGCGGTTGCGCGAATGAACCAGCTTCCGAACGATTCCGGAGTTGACCGGGCATCCTCAATCGTAATGTCGAGCTCGCGGAGCAGCTCGCAGCTCGCTTCAAAATTCGGCGCGGGAGTCATTTTCCAAGTTTACCTCGTCGAGGACCGCAATCCACCCTTAGCCGCCGTTTAGCGAGTCTGTTCAAGGGCGGGTCCATCTGGGTCAGTCGGGTGCCCTCGCACACCGTCACAGGCCGTGACTTGCCTTCCGGAGACGGAACGACGACATACCCAGCTCACGTTCCTGGAGCCCGGCCTGCCTCGATGGTCACCCTCATCGACACCCTGACGCGAAGCCCTGCGGAATTGCGTCATCCGGAAAAGCAGAACCGGCCCGAGACGGCGGTGCTGAAGAAGCCCGACTGGCTGAGGGTCAAGGCCCCGGGGTCGGGTCAATACAATGCGACGAAGGAGATCGTCCGCTCCAAGGGGCTGGTCACCGTCTGCGAGGAAGCAGCCTGTCCGAACATCGGCGAGTGCTGGAGCCAGAAGCACGCCACCCTGATGATCATGGGCGACACCTGCACGCGGGCCTGCGCCTTCTGCAACGTCAAGACGGGCCTGCCCCAGCCGCTGGATCCGGAAGAGCCGGGCAAGGTCGGGCTGGCGGTCGCGCAGCTGGGTCTGAACCACGTCGTCATCACCTCGGTGGACCGGGACGACGTCTCCGACGGCGGCGCGGCGCATTTCGCCGAGGTGGTGCGGCAAATCCGCCTGCAGGCTCCGCTGACGACCATCGAGATCCTGACGCCCGACTTCCTGCGCAAGGACGGCGCGGCCGAGGTGATGATCGATGCCCGGCCCGACGTCTTCAACCACAACCTGGAAACTGTGCCGCGGCTGTATCTGAAGATCCGGCCCGGAGCCCGCTACTTCCATTCCCTGCGCCTGCTGCAGCAGGTCAAGGAGCGCGACCCCAACCAGTTCACCAAGTCCGGCATCATGGTCGGTCTGGGTGAGACCCGGGAGGAGGTCATGCAGGTGATGGACGACATGCGCTCGGCCGGCGTCGACTTCATCACCATCGGCCAGTACCTTCAGCCGACCCGCAAGCACGCCGCCATCGACCGGTTCGTGACGCCCGAGGAGTTCAAGGCCTATGAGGCGATCGCCCGGGCCAAGGGGTTCCTGATGGTCTCGGCCTCGCCGCTGACGCGCTCATCGCACCATGCCGGCGACGACTTCGCCCGGCTGAAGGCGGCGCGTCTCGCACAGAGCGGACGCTGACGCTCGCTTGGCCGTCCATCGCGTCACCCGTCATCTGCCCTACACCCCCGCCCAGCTCGCCGAGCTGGTCGCGGACGTGGAGGCCTATCCGCGCTTCGTGAAATGGGTGACCTCGATGCGGGTCTGGAACCGCCGGCAGGAGGCCCCCGGCGTCGATCTTCTGGATGCGGAGGCCTCGGTCGGGTTCTCGTTCCTGAAGGAGCGGTTCTCGACCTGGGTGCGGCATGACAGGAATGCGCCGCTGGTGGAGGTCGGGCTTTTGCGCGGCCCGTTCCGGCATCTGAAGAACCGCTGGGAGTTCCATGAGGCCCCCGGGGGCACGCGGCTGGAGTTCATGATCGACTTCGCCTTCAGGTCGCCGCTGCTGAACGCGGCGTTGCAGGCCAATTTCGACCGGGCGGTATCCATGCTGATCGGATCGTTCGAGGCGGAGGCCGCCCGGCGGTTCGGGCCCAGGCCGTGACCGGGTTCGACTTCGACGCCGTCGTTGTTGGGGCCGGTGCCGTGGGTCTCGCCTGCGGCCGGGCGCTGTCGAAGCGGGGGCAGAGGGTGCTTGTGCTCGAGAAGGAACCGCACATCGGCCAGGGCGTGTCGTCGCGGAACTCCGAGGTCATTCACGGCGGCCTCTACTATCCGACCGGATCGCTGAAGGCGCGGTTCTGCGTCGAGGGGCGGCGGGCCCTGTATGCCTGGCTGGACAGCCACAAGATCGACCATCGCAAATGCGGCAAGCTGGTCGTGGCCACCGAGGAAGGCGAGGTCGCGCTGATCGAGCGTATCTTCGAACAGGCGACCCTCAACGGCGTCGAGGGGCTGGAGCATCTGAGCGGCGAGCAGGCCCGGGCGCTGGAACCGGCCCTCAACGCCCGCGCCGCCATCCTGTCGCCCGAGAGCGGCATCTTCGCCAGCCACGACTATATGCTGTCGCTGCAGGGCGAGATCGAGGACGCCGGGGGGTCTGTCGTCGTCTCGACCCCGTTCGAGCGGGCCGAACCCCTGCCGGGCGGTGGTTTCCGGATCACGGCAGGCGGCCTGGATCCGGAGGGGGAGGGCGGCACCAGCCTGACCACCCGGCTGCTGGTCACCGCGCCCGGCCTGTCGGCGCAGGCCGTCGCGGCCCTGATCGAGGGCTTTCCGGCGGATCGCATTCCGGCGGGTCATTTCGGCAAGGGGGTCTATTTCCGTCTGACGGGCAAGGCCCCGTTCGACCGGCTGATCTATCCGCCGCCGATCGCGGGGGCGCTCGGCACCCATTATCGCAAGGACCTGGGCGGGCAGGCCGTGTTCGGGCCGGACCTCGAATACGTCTCGACCGAGGACTATGCCGTCGATCCCGCCAGGGCCGAGGCGTTCGCGACCTATATCCGCCGCTTCTGGCCCGGCCTTCCCGACGACGCCCTGACACCGGACTATGCCGGTATCCGGCCCAAGCTGCATGGACCGGGCGAGCCCCAGCCCGACTTTCAGCTGGACGGCGTCGAGGTGCATGGCCTGCCGGGCCTGATGGCCCTGTTCGGCATCGAGAGCCCGGGCCTGACCAGTTCGCTGGCGATCGGGGAGGCCGTGGCCGGGCGTCTGCTGGCCTAGATCAGCGCGGTGGTGGGCAGGCCGGCCGACCATTCCCTGAAGCTGATCCGCGTCGGCGGCGTCAGGTCCGGTCGCGCCAGTTCGACGATCAGTGGGCCGAGTTCGGACGGATGGGGCAGGGTCTGGGGGTCTTCACCGGGGAAGGCCTGAGCCCGCATCCGGGTGCGCATACGCCCCGGGTCCAGAACGCTGACCCGGATCGGCGTGCTCTCGATCTCGTCGCCCCAGGCCAGCATCATGGCCTCGGCCCCCGCCTTGGTGGCGGCATAAAGGCCCCAGAAGGCCTTGGGATCGCGGGCGAGGCTGGTTGTCAGATGAATGACGCGGGCGGCGTCGGAGCCGCGCAGCAGGGGCTCCAGCGACCGGATCAGGCGATATGTGGCGGTGAAATTGGTCTTCTCGATCTTCGCGAAGCCGCGCGGGTCGATGTGGCTGACGGGGGTCAGGCCCTGGGCCCCCAGGGTGGCGGCGGCATTGACCCAGATGTCCAGCTTGCCGAACCGGCCGAAGATCGCCCCGCCCAGCCGGTCGATGCCGCCGCCGTCGACCAGATCGAACGGCACCAGCGTCGCGTGACGGCCGGTCGCGGCATAGATGGCGTCGTCCAGCTCCTCCAGCCCGCCCTGGGTCCGGGCGGTGGCGACGACGTGCGCGCCGGCGACGGCCAGGGCCAGGGCGGCCTGATAGCCGATGCCGCGCGACGCCCCCACGACAAGGGCGATACGGTCATCCAGGGGAAGGGCGTCGGGGGTCATGCGGCCTGATAGCGCGAGGGTTCGCCGTGCGCCAAGCGGCTAATCGACCAGACCGGGTGCCGGCTGCCACAGGCTGAGGCTGACGCCCTGATCGTCGCAGATGACCGCCGACAGGCCGGTCTCGCTCTCGGCCGGCATGGAGGCGCGGCCGCCGAGGGCATTCACCCTGGCGCAAAGGGCGTGGACGTCGGCGACCTGGATGTAGAGGTTCGGGAAGTCCTTGCGCTCGCCCTTGCGCAGACCGAACGGCACCTCGCCGACAGCGCCGGTCGCCCGGACATGGGCATAGGTCGGGTTGGAGTTGGCGTCGTCGAAGGTCCAGCCCAGCAGGGCCGAATAGAAGGCCCGGGCCTTGTCTAGATCGGGTGTGTCGATGGTGAAATAGCCGAGGCGGTTGGTCATGCGGTCACCAGCAGCGACAGCTGGCGGCCGATGGCGTCGCGGCCGCCTTCCGCGATCTCGCGGTCCACGAGACGGGTGGGATAGTCGCCGGTGAAATAGTGGTCGGTGAACTGGGGGGCGGCGTCGTTGCGGCCCGTCTCGCCCATGGCCTTGTAGAGGCCGTCGACGGACAGGAAGCCGAGGGAATCGACCTCCAGCAGCTGGCGCATCTCCTCCATCGTCTTGTTGGCGGCGATCAGCTGATCCCGTTCGGGCATGTCGATGCCGTAGAAGTCGGGCCACAGGATCGGCGGGCTGGCCGAACGCAGGTGGACCTCTTTCGCCCCGGCGTCACGGACGGCGCGGACCAGTTTGACGGAAGTGGTGCCGCGCACGATGGAATCGTCGATCAGGACGACGCGCTTGCCCTCGATCACGGCGCGGTTGGGGCTGTGCTTCATGGCCACGCCCTTCTGGCGCGCGCCCTGGCTTGGCTGGATGAAGGTGCGGCCCAGATAGTGGCTGCGGATGATGCCCATCTCATAGGGGATGCCGCTGGCCTGGGCATAGCCGAGTGCGGCCGGCACGCCGGAGTCGGGCACTGGCACCACCACATCGGCGTCGATCGGAAACTCGCGCGCCAGTCCCTCGCCCATGCGCTTGCGCACGCCATAGACGGAGCGCCCGTTCACGACGCTGTCGGGGCGCGAGAAATAGACGTATTCGAACAGGCAGGGCCGGGCCGCCCGGGCCGGAAAGGGCTTCAGCGAGCGCAGGCCCTCGTGGTCGATGACGATGACCTCGCCATGCTCGACGTCGCGGACGAAGGTCGCGCCCATGGTGTCCAGCGCGCAGGTCTCGGATGCCAGCACCCAGGCGTCGCCCAGCTGCCCCAGCACCAGCGGCCGGATGCCCAGCGGATCGCGGGCACCGATCATCTTGGTGCGCGTCTGGGCGACCAGGGCATAGCCGCCCTTGATCCGGGCCAGGGCGTCGATGAAGCGATCGACGATCTTGGCCTTACGGCTGCGGGCGATCAGGTGAAGGATGACTTCGGAATCTGAGGTCGACTGGAAGATCGAGCCTTCGCCGACCAGCTGGTTCCGCAGGAAATGGAAATTGGTCAGGTTGCCGTTGTGGCCGATGGCGATGCCGCCCTGGTCCAGATCGGCGAACATCGGCTGGATGTTGCGCAGGAAACTGCCACCGGCCGTCGAATAGCGGGTGTGGCCGACCGCCGCCGTCCCCGGCATCCGCTCGGGCAGGTCGGTGCCGCCGAAGGCCTCGCCCACATGGCCCATATGGCGTTCGGTGTGAAAGCGGGTCTGGTTGACCGAGGCGATGCCGCAAGCCTCCTGCCCCCGATGCTGCAGGGCATGAAGGCCAAGGGCGACGATGGCGGAGGCCTCATCGGTCGGCGCACCCCAGACGCCGCAGACACCGCATTCCAGGCGCGGATGATCGTCATCGGCGTCTCGGAAATGCTCCCGGTGGACGACCGGAGGCTGGATCACATGGCTCAGGCTGCGCATCGACGGGGCTCCGATGACAGGCGAATACTCATTCGGGGGCGGCAGGGCGCGAGGTAGGCTGCGATTGGGTCGGGGGCAAGGCGTTATTGCCCGAAAACCCTCGGCGAACGGATGAATCGACGACCGGGCTGATGGCGTCGGCCCCTCGGCCGATGCCGGGCAGGATGATCTGGATGGCACGCGCGGCACCGGCGCTGACGGGGCGCAGTGTTGCCTCACTGAGCCATTTCGGGGTCCGCTCGCCGGGCATGGCGGCGACGATCACCAGGTGGATGGTCCCCAGCAGCACCAGGGCGCGGCCCGCACCCACGGCGATCCCGACCAGCCGGTCGATGCCGCCGAGCGTCGGGTGCGCCTGTGCCTGTTTCGACAGGATGGAGCCGAAGATGCGGATGCCGAAATAGACGAGCAGGAAGGAGCCGATGGCCGCCGTGATGGAGCCTGCCCAATCGGGGTTCACCAGGGCGCGGCCGATCGGGGCGGTCAGGGGCAGGGCCACGAGAGCCAGGAAGGCGGCGAGCACGAAGCTCAGCAGGGTGATGATCTCGCGCGTGCCCCCGCGCACCCACCCGGCCGCGGCCGAGGCGAGGATGACCAGCAGGGCGAAGGCGTCGAAGCCGGTCATTCAGTCTTCTCCTCCCCGTTCGCCGCTTTGCGAATGGGGAGGGGGACCGCGAAGCAGTGGAGGGGCTTCTGACGCCCCACAGACCTTGTTCGCTTCAAGAACCCCTCCGTCTCGTCGGCTGCGCCGCCGATCCACCTCCCCTTTCGCGAAGCGAACGGGGAGGAGACCTTATGCTCAATAGCTGTTCTGCGAGATTCGTTCGACCGCTTCGGTCAATCGGCTGACACCGGTGATCTGGACGCCCCCGCCCTTGACCGTCAGGGGCGGGGACAGGGCCTGATCGAAGCCCAGCTTCTGCGCCTCGCGCAGTCGCGCCTCGGCCCGGCCGACGGCCCGGACCTCGCCCGACAGGCTGATCTCGCCGAAGACGATGCAGCCCTGGGGCAGGGGCATGTCGGTGACCGAGGAGATCAGGGCGGCGGCGGCGGCAAGGTCGGCGGCGGGCTCATTGATGCGCAAGCCGCCGGCGACGTTCAGATAGACGTCCTGATCTCCGAAGCCGACGCCGCAGCGGGCCTCCAGCACCGCCAGGATCATGGCGAGGCGACCCGTCTCCCAGCCGATCACGGAACGACGCGGCGTGCCATAGGCGGATTTCGACACCAGGGCCTGAATCTCGACCAGCACGGGGCGGCTGCCTTCGATCCCGGCGAAGACGGCGGCCCCGGGGGCGCGGTCCTTGCCCTCGCCGAGGAACAGGGCGGACGGATTGGCGACCTCGCGCAGACCGGCGTCGCCCATCTCGAACACGCCGATCTCGTCGGTCGCGCCAAAGCGGTTCTTTCCGGCACGCAGGATGCGGAACGGATAGCCCCGCTCGCCCTCGAAGCTCAGGACCGCATCGACCATATGCTCCACGACACGGGGACCGGCGACCTGGCCGTCCTTGGTGACGTGGCCGACCAGCACCACCGCCGGGCCACCTGCCTTGGCCAGGCGCACCAGTTCGCCGGCGCAGGCGCGAACCTGGGTGACCGACCCGGGTCCGGCCTCGTGCGCGTCGGACCACAGGGTCTGGATCGAATCGACGATGACGATGTCGAATTTTTCGCGCTTCAGCGTCCCCAGAATGTCGCGCAGCGCCGTGGCGGAAGCGAGGGCGACGGGCGCCTCAGCCAGACCCATGCGACGGGCGCGGGCGCGGATCTGCTCGATCGCCTCCTCGCCCGAGATATAGGCCACGCGCGCCCCGGCCAGGGCGGCGCGACCGGCCACGTCCAGCAGCAGGGTCGATTTGCCGACGCCGGGATCGCCCGAGAGCAGGATGGCCGAGCCGGGCACGACGCCACCGCCGCAGACCCTGTCGAACTCGGTTACCCCGGTGATGATGCGGGGCGGCTCTGCGGTTTCGGACAGCAGCGATTCGAACTGCAGGCCACGGGCCCTGGCGGTGGCGGCCGGCTTCAGTGCGCCGGGCGGGGCCGAGCGGCCCTCCTCGACGATGGTGTTCCAGTTGCCACAGGCATTGCACTGCCCTGCCCACTTGCCGTGGACCGCCCCGCAGGACTGACAGACATAGATCGCACCGTCTCTGGCCATGTCACCGGCTTACAGCAGTCGCGCGGATCGGGGCAGGGGGCAGGTCCGGGCCTACGTCCGATTCTGACGGGGTCCGGATGGCGGTCCGCCGTCAGCGACGGAACAGCAGGGAGCCGTCGCCGTAGGAATAGAACCGGTATCCGTCCGAAACCGCGTGGGCATAGGCGGCCTTCATCGCGTCGAGCCCTGCAAAGGCGCTGACCAGCATGAACAGGGTCGATTTCGGCAGATGGAAATTGGTCATCAGCACGTCGGCGGCCCGGAAGGCGTAGCCCGGTGTGATAAAGATGGCCGTGTCGCCATGGAAGGGCTGGATCATCCCGTCCGGCGTCGTTGCGGATTCCAGCAGGCGCAGCGACGTCGTGCCGACGCAGACGATGCGTCCACCGTTTGCGTGAACCGCATTCAGGGCGGCGGCGGTCTCGGGCGAGACCGTGCCCCATTCGGAATGCATCCGGTGATCGGCGGTGTCGTCGGCCTTGACCGGCAGGAAGGTTCCGGCCCCGACGTGCAGTGTGACGGCATGGGTGGTGACACCCTTCGCCCGGATCGCCTCCAGCAGGGCCGGGGTGAAGTGCAGGCCGGCTGTGGGCGCGGCGACGGAGCCGTCGTGGGTGGCGAAGACGGTCTGGTAATCCGAGCGATCGCGGTCGTCTTCGGGTCGTTTGGCGGCGATATAGGGGGGCAGTGGCATGACCCCGACCGTACGGATGGCCTCGTCCAGCGCCGGGCCGGTCACGTCGAAGCGCAGGGTGATCAGGCCGTCTTCGGACTTGGCCACAACGGTGGCCGACAGGCTGTCGAAAACGATGCGGTCGTCCGGCCGGATGCGTTTGCCGGGTTTCATGAAGGCGGACCAGGTGTCGGGCGCATCGCGGTGGTGCAGGGTGGCCTCGACGGCGACAGTCAGGGTCTCGCCCTCCGGTCCCCCGACGACGGGATTGGGACGCTCGCGAACCCCGGACAACCGGGCGGGGATGACACGGGTGTCGTTGAAGACCAGGGCGTCGCCGGGGCACAGAAAGTCCGGCAGGTCGCGAATGATGTGGTCGGCCAGGGTGCCGTCCCGTACCACCAGCAGGCGGGCGGCATCGCGCGGCTCGGCCGGGCGGAGGGCGATGAGGTCCTCGGGCAGGTCGAAGTCGAAATCGGCGGTCTTCATCAGGCGGCGCAAAGGCCATGCGCAGACGCGGGGGTCAAGCAGCCCACGCTGTCACGGGCGGACACTCCCGGTGTCGAGGTGCCGCAGACGGGTCGCGTGGACCGCGTGACCCCCGCCCGCGTTGACCCGTCGGCCCTGACAGGTCAAACCCCCGCCCATGTTGCAGAACCTCGAAACCCTGGCCCGCGAAGCCAAGTCCTGGCCGTTTGAACAGGCCCGCGCCCTGCTGGATCATGTGCTGAAGAAGCGGTTGTCGGACGCGGAGCGCGATGCGGCGAAACTGCTGATCGACGCCGGCAAGGCGGACGAGGCGCTGGCGACCTTCGAGGCGCTGCAGCGACCCGTGGTGCTGGAAACCGGATACGGCCCGTCCGGCCTGCCGCACATGGGCACGTTCGGCGAGGTGGCGCGCACGACGATGGTGCGGAACGCCTTTCGCGCCCTGACCGGGGATCACTGGCCCACGCGGCTGATCGCGTTTTCGGACGACATGGACGGGCTGCGGAAAGTGCCCGAGGGCGTGCCCAACCCCGGCATGCTGACCGAGGACCTGCATCTGTCGCTGACGCGGGTGCGCGATCCGTTCGGGACGCACGACAGTTTCGGCGCGCACAACAATGCGCGTCTGAGGGCGTTCCTCGACGGCTTTGACTTCGACTACGAGTTCATGTCCTCGACCGAGACCTATCGGTCCGGCCGGTTCGATGAGGTCCTGCTGCGGCTGCTGGAGCGGTTCGACGCGGTCCAGGCGATCATGCTGCCGACCCTGGGGCCGGAGCGGCGCGAGACCTATTCGCCCTTCCTGCCGGTCAGCCCGATCACCGGCCATGTGCTCGAGGTGCCGACGCTGGAACGGAACGTGGAGAAGGGTACGATCGTGTTCGACGACCCCGCCGGGGGACGCACCGAACTGCCGGTCACGGGCGGACATGTGAAGCTGCAGTGGAAGCCGGACTGGGCGATGCGCTGGACCGCGCTGGACGTCGACTATGAGATGAGCGGCAAGGACCTGATCGAGAGCGTGCGCGAGTCGTCGAAGCTGTGCCGCGCCCTGGGCGGGGTGCCGCCGGAAGGCTTCAACTACGAGCTCTTCCTCGACGTCGAGGGCAAGAAGATCTCAAAGTCCAAAGGCAATGGCCTGACGATGGAGCAGTGGCTGCGCTATGGCACGCCCGAATCCTTGAGCTGGTACATGTTCCAGTCGCCGAAGTCGGCCAAGTCCCTGCATTTCAACGTCATTCCGCGCGCCATCGACGACTGGCTGGGCGCCATCGACGCCTATCGGACGCAGGAACCCGCCAGGCGGATCGACAACGCCGTCTGGTCGATCCACGCCGGCCATCCGCCCGAGGTCGCCTCGCCGGTGTCCTTCGCCCTGCTGCTGAACCTGGTCGGCGTGGCCAATGCGTCGAACAAGGCGCAGCTGTGGGCCTATTTCGCCAAGTATCTGCCGGACGCGACGCCAGAGAACGAGCCGGTCCTGGACGGGCTGATGGACCGGGCGCTGAACTATTACGAGGACTTCGTGAAGCCGACGAAGTCCTATCGTCTGCCGGACGAGCGGGAGACAGCGGCCCTGCTGGACCTGGCGGCACGGCTGGGGGCGCTCCCGGTCGGGACGATGGACGGCGAACTCATTCAGGGCGAGGTCTATGCCGTGGGCAAGGAACACGGGTTCGAGCCTTTGAGGGGCTGGTTCGCGGCGCTGTACGAGGTGTTGCTGGGGGCATCGCAGGGGCCGCGCTTCGGCTCGTTCGCGGCGATCTATGGCCTGCCCCAGACTATCCAGCTGATCGAAGCGGGCGCAGAGGGAAAGCTCGCGGCATAGAGGCCGACAGGGTGCCGACGCCCGCCGCGCGACGGCGCGCTGCCCGGGCGGCCTTTTTCCGACCTACTGACTGACCCAGAGGATCCGGGCCATCCAGTCGATGTCCGCGCGGGGGATCGCGCGGGGTGGATAGGCGGGGTTGATCGAGCCCAGGGTGACGGACGTGGCATTGATCGCTTCCACCTGTTTGGCCATGGTTTCGCCGGACCGGGTGCGCGCCACCACCCGATCGCCCTTGCGCACGTCGGTGTGGTCGCGGTCCACCAGGACGCGGTCACCCTCACGATACAGGGGCACCATGGAGTCGCCGGAAATCCGCAGGCTGAACAGGCTGTCCCCTGGCGCAGGCAGATCGGTCTGGTCCCAGCCATCGCCGGTCGGCAGGCCGGCGTCGTCGAAAAAGCCGTCCGGGCCGGCCTGGGCCATGCCCAGCAGCGGTGCCGTCGCGATCCGCATGGGCGCATCGTCGGCCAGGGCGGCGAACTCGGCCAGCGATGTGCCGGTGACCTCCAGAATGCGGTTCAGGCTTTCGGTCGAGGGCCAGCGCGGTCGCGGCGGGACGCCCGGTCCGAACCGCTTGGAGGGATTCAGGGCGGTGGCGTCCAGCCCGGCCCTGCGCGCCAGGGCCGAGGCCGAGAGGCCATGGCGACGCGCCAGAACGTCCAGGGCCGACCAGAGGCGATGATGGGAGAGGGGCAAGCGCGCCGACCATGCAGACGGGAAGGTCGACACCGTAGCCAGGAATAAAGACCTATTCCAGCCCCGCCGCCCGCCGCTCCTGCCAGGCCCAGAAGGTGCCGATGCCGATGGTCAGCAGGATGCCGTAACTCGCAAGGTTCAGCACGGTATAGAATGCAGCAACAGGTGGTCGGACATCGAACAGATAGACGATGTGGCTCATCACCACGAGCAACTGGATGGCCAGGGCCCAAGTCAACCACGCTCGACGGGACTGCCAGATGAGGAATGCGAACGTCCCCGCCATGGCGCAATCCAGCAGGAACATGGACCACTGGAAGTTCTTGTACAGCTGGCCGTCATCCTGCACCAGGATTCCGGCGAGCCAGCCAAGCAGATAGACCCCCATGGAGTTACGTTCAGGCGCATCGCCCTTCGCAAACGCAAAAAAGCCCACCAGGATCATGGGGAGCAGCGCTATCTGAAGGTAGAGGGTGTCCAACATACAAGCGCCCCCGCACTAAAGTGTGCGAGGGCGACCATGCGACGAGTCTGTCTTGTGTGGAACCCGTCCCGCACAAGATTAAGCCGAATTCAGGCGGCGCGGTGCACGCCTTGAGGCGGACGCGTTTCCGACCCGATCGGGGTTTCCCAATCGTCGGGCTTGTCCAGCGGGCCGACGGCATAGATGCCATAGCCCTGACGGCGGTGGGTACGTTGCAGTTCGGCGTGGCAGGCCACGATGGCTTCACGGGCCGAGGACAGGGCCGCGATGGCTTCGATGGCCTTGGCCTGGGCTTCCGAACCCGAGACCGGCGAAACTTTCAGAAGGGTGCGGGCACCGATCATGGATTGTACGAGGGTCGTGGACGCCGTGATGGCCGCGTCGACCGCCTTTTCGGTGGCATAGAGATCACCAGCAACGCTGGCAACGACTTCAGTCCTATCTATGGTCAGGCCCCTCGATAAAAAACAACGAACAACTTGTTAACACATCCGGGACGCAACGGGTAGCGTTTTGTTAAGGAATCGTGGAGGACCATCGATCCTCCCACCGCCTGCGCCTTCCCCCCCGACGGGAGGACGGTCTTCCGGCTTGTCCATCGGGCCGACGGCGAGGGCGTCAAGCCCCAGACGGCGGGCCAGTGCGGCAAGCGTGTTGTGGGTATCGACCAGGTGGGACCGCGCTGAGGCCAGCGCCCCGATCGTGGCGGCGGTGCCGTCGAACGCCTTCTGACCCGTTACGGCAGACAGACGGGCGTGGGCCCGGGCGGCGGGCAGTATGGCGGCCAGGTTTGCGGTTTCGGTCAGGGCCAGGTCGATGGCCGACTCGGCGGCGTACAGGCGGGCCGCCAGGGACTCGCCGACAGTTTCTCTGCTCATGGTGGATTTCCCCGGTGGCCGGATGCCACCTGAGGATGCAATCATGGGTCGTTCAGGAATGCAAGTCCCGGTTGTTGTCCAGCGAGAAGTGGGCCGTCAGGCTGGCGATGGGCTGGGCCGGGTCATCCTGCCAGGCCTCGGCCAGGACGTGCGCCACGCGGCGACCCGCGCGCGAAATTCGGGCGCGGGCATGGACGTCGCGCGGCTTGCCCGACCGCAGATAGGCCGTGGTCACCGTGATGGGCCGGGGCAGGCGAAGGCGCGGCCAGACCAGGGCGACCTGGGCGATGGCGGTCAGTTCCAGCATGGCGGCGGTGGAGCCCCCGTGCAGGGCCGGCAGCATGGGATTGCCGATCAGGTGGTCGGCGAACGGCATGACGACCGTCAGGATGTCGCCGTCGCGTTTGGTCCGAAGATCCAGAAAGCGGGCGTAGGGAATCGTGTCCAGCAGGGCGGTCATGCGGCGTCGCCTTCCGCCTTCAGGCTGGCCCCGGTCGCGCCCGCGTCGCTGGCGTTGATGACATAGGTCGCCTGGGCGGCGGCGACCGGGTCGGCGGGGTCGTCCTCGAAGGCCCAGGCGCGGACGAAGCCGATGGTGCGCGTCAGTTTGTAGCAGCGGGCCTCGCTGAGCAGGTCCACGCGCGGACGGGCGGCGCGCATATAGTCGATGCGCAGGTCCAGGGTGGCGATGGGGGCATATTTGCCAAGGGCCACCCAGACGGCCAGACCCCCGACATGGTCCAGCATGGCGGTGACCAGACCGCCGGCGAAGACCTCGGTCTCCGGATCGCCGACCAGATCGGCCCGCCAGGGGGTGCGCAGGCGAACACGGTCGCCCTCGACACCCTCGTACCGGAATCCCAGCGAATGGGTGTGGGCCGCCACCGAGGCGAGCTGCGGCAGGATGTTGGTCAGGAACGGATCGCTCATCTGTCCGTCCTTATCGGGCGCGGACTGGCGCGCAAGCCCTGCAGCATGCCCATATCGCGCCCATGATCCGACCCGAAGACCTGCTCCGACCCACGCCGGCCGGCCTGTACTGCCCGCCCGGCGACTTCTATGTCGATCCGAACCGGCCGGTCGACCGGGCGGTGGTGACCCATGGCCATGCCGACCATGCCCGATCGGGCCACGGCGCGGTGCTGGCGACGGCGCAGACCCTGGCCATCATGGCCGAGCGGTATGGCGAAGCGTTCACCCGGCTGCGCCAGCCGGTTGCGTATGGAGAGACCGCCTCCCACAACGGGGTCGAGATCCGGCTGGTCCCGGCGGGCCATGTGCTGGGCTCGGCCCAGGCGGTGGTGACCTATCAGGGCCTGACCATGGTGGTGTCGGGCGACTACAAGCGTCGACGCGATCCGACCTGCACCCCGTTCGAGCCCGTCCCGTGTCACGTCTTCATCTCGGAGGCGACCTTCGGCCTGCCGGTCTTCACCCATCCGCCGGATGCCGGGGAGGTGGGGCGGCTGGTCCAGTCGCTGGGCCAGTTCCCGGACCGCGCCCATCTGGTCGGGGCCTATGCACTCGGCAAGGCCCAGCGGGTGATCCGGCTGCTGCGCGAGGCGGGCTGGGAGCGGCCCATCCATGTCCACGGCGCGCTGGAGCGGCTGAACGCTCTCTACGGGCGCGAGGGCGTCGACCTGGGCCCGATCCTGCCGGCCACGGGGCTGCAGAAGGACGCCCATTCTTCAACAGGAGGATTGGGCGGCGAGGTCGTCATCGCCCCGCCTTCCGCCATCCAGGATCGCTGGGCGCGGCGTTTCGCCGATCCGGTGACGGCCTTCGCTTCCGGCTGGATGCTGGTCAAGGCGCGGGCGAAGCAGCGGGGCGTGGAACTGCCGCTTGTGATCAGCGACCACGCCGACTGGCCCGAGCTGATCCAGACCTTCGAGGAGGTGAGGCCCGAAGAACTGTGGATCACCCACGGCCGCGAGGAGGGATTGCTGCGCTGGGCCGGGATCAACGGCGTCAAGGCGCGGGCGCTGCGACTGGTGGGGTATGAGGACGAGGACGAGGAGACGGGCGGGGAGGGCGGTCCGGATCAGGGCTGAGGGCCTGAGCCCGCCGGGCCGATCGTGTCCGCTGACGCCGCCATGACGGACATTGCCACATCACGTGTGATTGTAGAAGAAACAGGGAATGGCAAAGTCAGGACGGTTCTTGCTGTTCGCCCTCGCTGTCACATGCGGACTCGCGGTGGCGTGCAGCGAAGATGGAGCGCCCCGGCGGGGTCACATGAGGCAGGACGCATCGGCCATGACCAACCCGGTCTTCCACTTCGAGATACCGGTCACGGACATGGACCGGGCGGTCTCCTTCTACGAGGCTGTCTTTGGCTATCGCATGACCAGGCGAGACGTTGACGGCTACCCGATGGCCTTTTTTCCACGAAGCGACGGCGCACCGGGTTCCAGCGGAGCCCTCGCCAAAGGCGACGTCTACAGGCCCTCAAAGCAGGGTGTGATCATCTATTTCGATGTCCCGGACATTGATGCCGTCTTGCTGCGCGCCAAGGAGCATGGGGCGGATGTGCTCTATCCAAAGAAGGATATCGGCGCGGCAGGTTATGTCGCTGAAATCGAGGACAGCGAGGGCAACCGGATCGCTTTGTCCCAGGTCAGGGACTGACAAGACGGCTTCTGGTCGTGTGAGGCGCTGAGGCGCAATCACGCGTTCCATCCCCGAACGCCCCCTGGCCGGGTCCGTTCGTGGCTCTCTCGAACGAAGGTTGCGAAAGACACGACCGCTTCTGACGTGAGCGCGTGTCAGGCTGTCCGCATGATCATGATCCCGCGGAATGCCCCGGCCGGCCGCGCCCGGACCAAGGCCATCTCTGATCTGTCGAACACGCTCTGAACGGGGTCGAGTCCGTTTGCGAGCCGTGCCGACGGGTTGGAGCCAGGAGCGGGAATGTCAGTTTTTTGAATGCGATGACCAGAGTTTCCAAGGCCAGGCCGCAGGAGTTGGACTCCTTGCACCCGGTCTTTTGGAGTCCAGTGCGTGACCCGTGACCGTTAGTGCTTCGCCCCGTAAACCTAGGCCGCGCGAACCTTGGCCTTGGGCACGTCCGCCGCTTCTGCCGTCAGGGCGGCACTCATGGCCATGCGCAGGCGCTCGGGCTTGATCGGCTTCTCGACCACGGCGGCCATGCCGATCGACAGATAGTGTTTCGCATCGTCGGGATCCGCATTGGCGGTCAGGGCGACGATCGGGACGTTGCGCGCCGGGCCGGTCAGGGCACGGATGGCATGGGTCGCCTGGACGCCGTCCATGCGGGGCATCTTGATGTCCATCAGGATCAGGTCGAACGGGCGGGCCTGGACGGCTTCCAGAGCCGCCAGCCCGTCCTCGGCGGTCTCGGACGAACAGCCGAACATCTCGCACAGGGCCTGGGCGACGATCCGGTTGGTGGCATTGTCGTCGACGATCAGGATGTGCGGATTGGAGGTCAGCTCAAGGTCGGCCAGGGCCGAGACGTTCGACGGATGATCGACCGCCACGGCGGACAGGGGCGCAGTGATGTTGAAGGCGAAGGTGGTGCCGCGACCCTGGTTGTTCTCGGCCCAGATCCGGCCGTTCATATTGTCGATGATCTGGCGGCAGATCGACAGGCCCAGTCCTGCGCCGTCCGGACCGAAGCCGTGGACGAAGGGCTCGAAGATGGTATCCACGTGGCCGGCATCGACGCCGGGGCCGTCGTCGCGGATGCGCGCTTCCATATGGACCTGGCCATCCTTGGACCAGGCCTTGAGGCGGGCCTCCACCACGCCGTTGCGGGCGAACTTCAGGGCATTGCCGATCAGATTGTTGAACACCTGCTTCAGGCGGACGGGATCGATGTCTGCCTTCAGTTCGGTGTCGCCCTCATAGCCGACCAGCAGGCGCACGCCGTCCTGGGACGCGCGCGGGGCCCACAGGTGCTCGACATCGTCGACGAGGGCGCGCAGCGGGGTAGGCGCGGGGGTCAGCTCCAGCTCGCCGGCCTCGGCGCGCGACAGGTCCAACGCATCCTGCAGGATACGCAAGAGGGTCTCGGAGGAATCGACGATGGTCTGGACGTGCAGGTGGGCCGCATCGCTCAGAGGCTGGCGGCGCAGCAACTCGGCGACAGCGAGGACGCCGTTCATGGGCGTGCGCAGCTCGTGGCTCATGATGGCCAGGAACTGGCTCTTGGCGCGGGCGGAGGCTAGCGCCTGGGTCCGGCTGTCGGCCAGGGCGCTGGCCTGCTCCTCCAGTTCGCGGTTGTGGGCGCGCTGGTGGTCGTTGACGGCCTGCAGCAGGGAGATGGTGGTGCCGACACCGCGATAACGCCCCTGCCGCGTCACGATGAAGCCGCGCATCAGGGCCCCGGGGCCGGACTTCAGCAGGATGTCGCTGAAGGCATCGATGCGGACCCCGGCCTCGACCACAGCGGGCTCGGGATCCATGATCATGGAGACGGGGCGATTGGCGTAGAGCGCGTGACCAAGTGGACCGGCGATCCTGAGCAGGAAGGCGGTGCGTTCGACCAGCCCGACGGGCCGACCGTTCTCGACCACGGGGATCACGAGCGTATCCGGCTCGTTCCTGAAACGAGCGAAGATCTCGCTGGTCGGGACCGTCGGCGAGACAGGCTCGGCGCGCTCCGTAAGAACCTCGATCGTCGGCATACTGGCCGTTACTCCATCATGACGATGGGTAATTATGGGATAACCTTCTTCGGAATAGTTAACTGTGACCGGCTGCCGCATTCCGGCCGGCATTGGCGAGATTTTGCGGGTGTCCATGCGGTGGTGTAAGGGCCGGGGCAATCGTCCAGAGTTCCATCCCTTTTTTCTATGCGCGCGGCCAGCCGGCCGACCGCAGGGCTGTCATGACCGAAACCCGATCCAAAGCATCGTCGGCTCTCGTCCTGTTCTCCGGCGGTCAGGACAGCGCCACCTGCCTGGCCTGGGCGCTGGAGCGGTTCGGGCGCGTCGAGACCGTGGGTTTCGACTATGGCCAGCGCCATGCGGTCGAGATGGCGGCGCGGCTGAAGGTGCGCGAGAGGATGCCCGGCGTCCTGCCGGACCTGGCCGCGCGGCTGGGGCCGGACCACGTCATCGACCTGACCGGGTTCGGAGCCATCGGCGAGACGGCCATGACGACCGACCGGGCGATCGAGGTGGGCGCGCGCGGCCTGCCGACGACCTTCGTACCGGGGCGGAACCTGATCTTCCTGACGGCGGCGGCCGCGCTGGCGGACCGGCGCAGGCTGGATGTGCTGGTCGGCGGCATGTGCGAGACGGACTTCTCCGGCTATCCCGACTGCCGACGCGAGACCATGGACGCGATGGAGCGGGCGCTGTCGCTGGGGTTTGACCGGCGCGTGCCGGTCCAGACGCCCCTGATGCGGCTGACCAAGGCACAGACCTGGGCGCTGGCGGACAAGATCGGTGGCACCGCCCTGGTCGAACTGATCGTGGAGGACAGTCACACCTGTTACCTGGGCGACCGGACGCAACGCCATGCCTGGGGCTATGGCTGCGGGACGTGTCCGGCCTGCGCGCTCCGGGCCGCGGGCTGGGACGGATGGGTCGCAGGACAATGACCTATGCGATCAAGGAAATCTTCCTGACGGTGCAGGGCGAGGGCGGCCAGGCGGGTCGCCCGGCGGTCTTCCTGCGGTTCGCCGGGTGCAATCTGTGGAGCGGGCGCGAACAGGATCGGGCCACGGCCGTTTGCTCGTTCTGCGACACCGAGTTCGTCGGGACTGACGGTGACGGGGGCGGGCGATTTCCGGACGCGGAGGCGCTGGCGGACCATGTCGCTTCCCTGTGGATCGGTCGGGGCGGGCATCCGAAACTGGTCGTCTGTACGGGGGGCGAGCCTCTGCTGCAGCTGGATCCCCCGTTGACCGCCACCCTTCACGCCCGGGGCTTTGACATCGCGGTCGAGACCAACGGCACCCTGCCGGTGCCTGAGGGGATCGACTGGGTCTGCGTCAGCCCGAAGGCCGCGGCCCCGGTGGTGCAGATTTCAGGGGCCGAGTTGAAACTGGTCTATCCTCAGCCGCTGGCAATGCCGGACCGGTTCGAGGACCTGGATTTCGAGCGGTTCTGGCTGCAGCCGATGGACGGACCCGATCAGGCGGCCAATACGGCGGCGGCCCTGGACTACTGCCTGCGCCATCCGAAATGGCGCCTCAGCATCCAGACCCACAAGTACATCGGAGTCCGTTGACCGGACGCGACCTCACGGCTGCTTCAGACGGGCAAGACCGGCGTCCGGGCCGGGGCCGATCAGGGATACGGTGCCGGGAGTGGGCCGTGGCGTAGGGACGAGCGTGATCGTCGTGTCATCCAGAACAAACGGTTGTCCTTCGACAGTCACCAGATCGTGACTCGGCGGAGGTGAGACCAGCCCCAGGGTAACCGTATGAAAACGATGTCTGCCAGCGATCTGGCAAGCAATCATGATTTACAAGGCTCCCGAAAAGGGAATGCCCATGCTTCAGGACCACCAGAACTTTGACGTCGACCAGGCGTTCGAAGCCGGCCTGTCAGAAACCAGCAACTTATGGCGGCGCCTGGGCGTGAAGCCCGACTTCACGGGACTCGATGTGATGGAGGTCGGCTCCGGTCTCGGCTTTCTGACCGCCGATATTGCCTTGGCGGGTGCCAGAAGCGTTCTGGGTATCGATACCTGGGAACCGCGCGTCGAGTGGGGTACAAAGAAGCTGGCCGAGCGCTTCCCGCAGCTGACCAACGCCCGGTTCGACTCCACACCAACCAATGAGATGGCCGGTGAGGCGCGTTTCGATGTCATCGTCTCGCAGAATACCTTCGAGCATATTGCCGATATCGACAGTGTGCTGCACTCTTTCCGTCGCCTGCTGCGCCCGGGCGGCAGGGCCTATATCGGCTTCTCCCCGATGTATCACAGCCCATTCGGCGACCACGGCGAACTGCGTGCGAGGGTGCGCCTGCCCTGGCTGCATCTGATTGCAGGCCGCAAGCGCGTGATCGCGGCCTATAACAAGGCCAATGGCGAGAACGTCACGACCCTTATCGAATGCGGCTTCAACGCCTTGAAGCCAGCAGACTTTCGCCGCGCCTTCCTCAAGTCGGGCCTTGTCGTTGAAAGCCTGCGCGTCAATCCGACAGAGGGCGGGCTCAAGCAGCGCATCATGGACGCCTTTGCCCTGATCTCGAAGATCCCGGGGCTGGAGCCCTACTTCGCAACCGGCATGTACGCCGTCCTGCGCAAGCCATAGGCTGACCGCCCTGGAGTGGCGTGCGCGTGGTCTTGTAACCTCGGGCAGTTGCGAGGCGATCTGTCATGCCCATTGCTTGAGCGCCGGTTCTTGTCGATTCCGACGGCCCAAGGGCCTAACAGCGCTGGCCGTTGGCGCGGCGCTGCTCGCATCTGCGTTGCTCGCGTTCGTGGTCGCGCTGTTCGCGCGCCTGGCGCGCGCGGGTTTCCTCGTCGGAGGTGGTTACGGAATCCACGCCGGCACCGACCACGGCACCGGTGACCCTGGCCGCGCCACCGACCACCGCACCCGCCGTGCCGACCACGGCCCCGACCAGACAGCCCTGGAGCATCAGTGCGCCCGCGAGGACGATCCACAGGGCCGCGGTGCGTCTGGCAGTGCGGGACATGGTTCGCACCTAATCCGAACCGGGTGAACGGATTGTGACCTGACCGATTTGCGCCCGGTGCCTCAGCATGGCGTCGGCCAGCACGCAGGCGGCCATGGCCTCGACCACCGGAACGCCGCGCAGGGCGACGCAGGGGTCGTGGCGACCGATTGTACGCAGGTCGGTCTCGGTGCCGTCGCGGGTGACGGTCTGTCGCGGGGTCAGGATCGAGGATGTCGGCTTGAAGGCGATGCGGGCGGTCAGGGGCTGGCCGGTCGAGATGCCGCCGAGGACGCCACCGGCGTGGTTCGACTGAAAGACGATCCCGCCGTCCGGACCGATCCGCATCTCATCGGCATTGTCCTCTCCCGACAGTTCGGCCGAGGCGAAGCCGGCCCCGATCTCGACGCCCTTGACGGCGTTGATCGACATCATGGCAGCGGCCAGTTCGGCGTCCAGCTTGCCGTAGAGCGGCGCGCCCCAACCGGCGGGGATACCGGTGACCTCCAGGGCGACCACGGCACCGGTGGACGAGCCGGCCTTGCGCACGCCGTCCAGCCAGCCTTCCCAAGCGGGGACGACCCCGGCGGAGGCGGCGAACAGCGGGTTGTCCTGGACGACGGAAAAATCAACGGCGTCCGGCGCGATCCTGTGAGGACCCAGCTGGACGATACCGGCGCGGATGACGATGCCGTCGCCCAGAATGCGGCGGGCGACGGCCCCGGCGGCGACCCGGCTGGCGGTCTCGCGCGCCGAGGACCGTCCGCCGCCGCGATGGTCCCGCACGCCATATTTGGCCTGGTAGGTCATGTCGGCATGGCCGGGCCGGAAGGCGCGGGCGATCTCGCCATAGTCTTTCGACCGCGCATCCTCATTGTCGATATGGATGGCAATCGGTGTGCCGGTGGTCACGGGCCCGTCGCCGTCGTCGAAAACCCCGGACAGGATGCGGGCGGTGTCGCTTTCCTTCCTCTGGGTGACGAAGCGGCTGCCACCGGGTTTTCTTCTGTCCAGCCAGGGCTGCAGATCGGCCTCTGTCAGGGGAATCCGGGGCGGGCAGCCATCGACGACGCAGCCGATCGCCGGCCCGTGGCTTTCGCCCCAGGTCGTCACGCGAAACAGATGGCCGAAGGTGTTGTGGGACATGATCCCGCGATTAGGCTGCCAAACGGTCCGGCGTCCAGACCCGGGTGAAGCGGGCCAGCATGTCTTCGGCGGCCGACGGTGCGACCTCGCTGGCGAACAGGGTGACGAACAGGTGTCCGGTCCTGTGCGAGCCGCGCGCGGGCAGGCCGAGATCGCGCAGGCGCAGGCGGACGGGCGATTGCAGACCGGGGGTCAACCAGGCGGAGCGCGTCCCGGCGTGGGTCTCGATCTCGATGCGGCCGCCGTCGGCCAGCACGCGCGGGGCGGCCCCCCAGCGCATGTGCAGATCGTCGCCCAGGACGGCGAGGCCATCGCTCGGCCGGATCAGCACGGGAAGGTACAGGTCTGACCTGTCGTCGGCGGCATTCTTCAGTCGAAGATGTTCGCCGGTGCGCATCCCGGCCGGCGTGTGCACCCGCAACGATCGCATGCCGAGGCGGACGGTTGCATCCCCGCCCTGGATGGCCTGAAGCGGCGTCAGGCCGACGACCGGCAGGGCGGCAGGACGCGTCGTCGGAGCGGCGAGGGCGGGGTGCCCGCCCCCCCGATCCTGAATCAGGCGATAGGCGGCAATGACGCGACGAAAACGGTCCGCATCGCCGCCGGGCAGGTCGGGGCGAGCCCCCTTGACGGCCAGACGGAAGGCCCGCGCCACCTCGGTCTGGTCGGTCGGGCCGTGCAGCCCGAGGACGGCGAAGGCTTCGTTCAGGGTCTGGTCGGACGGGATCATGCGGCGAATAGGCCCTCGGCATGGTCAAGGACGGGTTAACCGTGCGGAGGCGGGCGGCGCTTGCTATATCGGTCGCATGACCAGCGCCGTGATCCCGCCCAGCCCGTCCCGCGAGGAGTATGCCCGCGACTATGCCGCCGCTCTTGCGGCCAACGGAGACGAGACGATCTTCGATCGGGCGGAGCCGATCGGGCTGATGATCGACTGGCTGGCCCAGGCCCGGGCGCATGAGCCGAACGACCCCAATGCCATGGGCTTGTCCACGGTGGATGCCGATGGCGCGCCGGACAGCCGGATGGTCTTGCTCAAGGACGTCGATGCACGGGGATTGACCTTCTATTCCAATCGCGAGAGCGCCAAGGGGCTTCAGCTCCAGGACCGGCCACGTGCGGCGCTGCTGTTTCACTGGAAGTCGCTGCGACGCCAGGTGCGGATACGCGGCGCGGTCGAGCCGGTCAGTACCGAGGAGGCCGATGCCTATTTCGCCAGCCGGGCACGTGAAAGCCGGATCGGTGCCTGGGCTTCGGACCAGTCACGGCCACTGGCCGGGCGCTCCGAACTGGAAGCTGCGGTCGTGCGCGAGACGGCGCGGTTCGAGGGTTCGGACGTGCCCCGGCCCGGGCACTGGACGGGATGGCGCGTGGTGCCGGATGTCGTCGAGTTCTGGAGGGACCGGCCATTCCGTCTGCACGACCGCCTGCGCTTCACCCGGGCCGGCGATGGCTGGACGCGCGCCCGGCTTCAGCCCTGAACCCGGGTGCCATAGCGGGCCAGGAAGGTCTGCACGGCATCTTCCGCGATCTGCGCATTGGATCGGGTCGCCCGAACCTCGTCCCCCGTGACGAGGGGCATGAAGAATACCGGATGCTCGATCATGCCCATCAACTGGCCGGCGGCCCAGGACGGCTTGTCGATCCCCAGTTGGCCGCGCTCTGACAGGCGCGACAGGGCGGCTATCAGGGGGCGGCCGAAATCACTGCGTCCCTTGTCGAAGAAGCGCTGGGCGACGTCGCGGAAGCGGGGCCGCTCCGCCATCACAAGTCGGAAAACGGCTCGCACGAACGGATCGCCCATGAAGTCGGCATAGGCGGTGGCGAAAAGGATCAGCTGATCGCGCGCCGCGCCATCCGCGACGCGGACGCGTTCCATCTGGGCCGAGAAGTCGGCTGAGGCGTCCGCTATGACCGCCGTGAACAGGTGCTCCTTCGAGGGGAAATAGGCGTACAGGGTCGCCGTCGAGACGGTCGCCGCCCGCGCTACAGGTTCGATCTTCGTGGCCGCATAGCCGTTGGTCATGAACTGGCGGCGCGCTTCGCGAACGATTGCCTGGCGACGCTGGTCGTCCACTTCGAGGACGCTGGCCTGGGCTTTGTGTGAGTGCATCCGGTTACCCTTAGCCCACATAGTTACGCTTCGGAAAGTCAGACGACGGCGTCAGGTCTGATGCGCCAGCAGGGGTGCCAGCAGGGGATGCGCCAGCAGGGGGGCGGCCAGGCGCACGATAACCTGCGGATCGTCCAGTCGGACCGCGGCCGTGGCATCGGCGATGACGAAATCGGCCCGTGTGCGGGATGGCTCTGTCAGGCGCTCGTGACCCGGCCGTACCGTCCTGAGGTACTGGTCGATGACCGAGGCCGATGTACGGCCTCGCTGGGCCTGATCGCGCAGCAGCCGACGGATGAACCGGATGTCGGACGGCGTGTCGACGAACACGCGGATGTCGAACAGGTCCGCCACCGCAGGCGTGCACAGAATGTGGGTCCCCTCGACGATCACGACGGGCGCGACCGGGATGACCTCGCCGTCCGGCTCGCGTCCGTGGTGGATGAAGGAATAGACCGGTGCGGTGACGGGTTTGCCCGCCTTCAGTCGGCACAGGTCCTCGAACAGCAGATCGTGGTCGCGGGCGGCGACGTCGTCGAAATCGAAGGTCGCGGCATCGAAGCCGGGCAGGGATGCGGCGTCGCGGTAGTAGGAATCCTCGCGCATCAGCACGGCTGTGCCGAGCGGCAGGACCGAAGCGACGGTTTCGGCCAGCGTCGACTTGCCCGAGCCCGAGCCGCCGGTTATCGCGATGAGAAGGGTCATGGCGGGCCCTTACCGCCCGCCACGGCTCAGCGGAAGACGCAGGTCAGACCGGCGTACAGGCTTTCGACCACACCATCGGGCGCATCCGTGCCGAGGAAGCCCATGTCGAAAGCCTCGGGGTCCTGAGGGGACAGGTCCGCAAAAAACGCCAGAACCGTGGATCCACAATGGCCGGACGTGCGCAGGGATCTGCCTGCCTCTGAGTCACGTTGCGCATCAGCGGTCACCTCGGCTAGTTTGAGCCAAGCCCCGCAAGCAGCCGGGGTAAGTAAGGGAATGCGATGCTGGGATTGATGCAGGACTGGCCGCTGACGGTCGACCGGATCCTTGACCACTCTAAGAACTGGCACGGCCACCGCGAGGTCGTGACCCGATCGGTGGAGGGGCCGGTCGTGCGGACGACCTATGGCGATATCCATGGTCGGGCCAAGCAGGTCTCCAACGTGCTCAGGGAATGGGGCATCAAGGTCGGCGACCGGGTCGCGACCCTGGCCTGGAACACCGGTAACCACATCGAGGCCTGGTACGGCATCATGGGGATCGGGGCGGTGTGCCATACGCTGAACCCGCGCCTGTTTCCCGAGCAACTGATCTACATCATCAACCATGCCGGCGACCGGATCATCTTCGTCGATCTGACGTTCGTGCCGCTGCTGGAAGCGATCCTGCCGCATTGTCCCAGCGTCGAGCGGGTCGTGGTGCTGACCGACGCGTTCCACATGCCGGCGACGAAACTGCCCAGGGCGGAATGCTATGAGGCGATCCTGGCGGGCGTGTCGCAGGACTGCGTCTGGGGCGATTTCGACGAGCAGACCGCCTGCGGACTTTGCTACACCTCGGGTACGACGGGAAACCCGAAAGGGGTGCTGTATTCGCACCGGTCGAACTTCATCCACACCCTACTGGGCATGCAGTCCACGGTGCTGGGGCCGTCGCCGAAGGAAGTCATCCTGCCGGTCGTGCCGATGTTCCACGCCAATGCCTGGGGCATTGCCTTCGCGGGACCGGCGTCGGGGGCCAAGCTGGTCATGCCGGGGGCCAGGATGGATGGCGCCTCCATCTATGAGCTGATCGTGTCGGAAGGCGTGACCTTCTCGGCCGCCGTGCCTACCGTCTGGCAGGGGCTGCTGGCCCACCTGCGCGAGCACAAGCTGACGATCCCGACGGTCAAGCGGGTGCTGATCGGCGGTTCGGCCGTGCCGGAGAGCCTGATCCGTGCCTTCCACGACGAGTTCGGCATCGAGGTCTCGCAGGGCTGGGGCATGACCGAGACCTCGCCCATCGGCACCATGTCGATCCTGACGCCCGAGCTCGAGGCCCTGCCTTATGACGAGGGCATGAAGTGGCGGATCAAGCAGGGGATGCCGCCGCTGGGCGTCGAGCTGAAGCTGAAGAACTATGCCGGCCAGGAGATGCCGCACGACGGCACGACCTACGGCCGTCTGATGATCAAGGGCCCGACCATCGCCCGCGCCTATTTCCGCGACGAGGGTGGCGACATCCTGGACCACGAGGGCTTCTTCGACACCGGCGACGTCTCGACGATCGACGAATACGGCTTCATGCAGATCACCGACCGGGCCAAGGACGTGATCAAGTCCGGTGGCGAGTGGATCAGCTCGATCGAGATCGAGAACATCGCCGTGGGCCATCCCAGGGTCGAACTGGCGGCCGTCATCGGCGCGGCCCATCCGAAATGGGACGAGCGGCCGGTGCTGATCATCAAGTTGAAGCCCGGCGAGGCGCAGGACAAGCAGGAGCACCTGGACTTCCTGGTCGGCAAGATCGCCAAATGGTGGATGCCCGACGATGTCGTCTTCGTCGACGACATCCCGCTGGGGGCCACGGGCAAGATCGACAAGAAGAACCTGCGCGAGCAGCTGAAGGACTATCGGCTGCCGACCTCGGTCGAGCCGGCGCGGGTCTGAGGCGTGGCCGGACGGGGTCCGGTGCGCGGCCTGATGGCCGTCCGTGCCGCCGTCGCGGCCACTCTGGCCGGCCCCCTCGTGGTGCTGGTCGCGGTGTTGCTGGTGGCCAGCGGTCTGATCCCGGTGGACATCGGGCTCGACCTCCTTGCCTTGAAGGTCGGTCCGGGCCTGAGCCTTCTGGCGGTCGTCGTCGCTCTGGTCGCGCTTCCCGGCGCATTCCGGAGCTTCGCGCGCCTGGGCCTGATCGCCCTCGCGACGCTGGTCGTCGCCGTCGGCGGGGCGGGCGCGTTTCTCTGGCGGGCCCAGGTCATGGCGGCCGTCGGTCCGCTGGACGTCACGACCGATCCGGGCGATCCGCCGGGCGTCGCGGGTGCCGTCGGCCCCGGTGTCGCCTGCCCGGGCTTGTCTGCGCCCATGACCCAGTCCGGGGAGGGCGCTGCGGGCTGGGCCATGCAACAGGCCGGTTTCCGCATCACCGACGCCAGCCTGTTCCAGATCAGGGGCGAGCGCACCGGGACCTTCTTCGGCCTGCGCCATGAGGCGGTCATCCGCATCCGTCCGGGCCGGACCGATGTCCGGGTCGTGGCCCGCTATGACCGCGCCGACGGCGGCGAGACCTGTCGGCTGGCGGGCGCGCTGGTCGCCGCGCTTCAGGCCGGTCGATAGGTCGCCGCAAGCGTCGGTTCGTCGTCCGCCACGACGCGCCTGTCCCTCACCAGCTTGATCAGGTGCGCCCAGACCGACAGGCCGGCCGCGGCCCACAGGCGCTGGTCCACGGCGGCATACAGGACCGGAACCATCGCCGCGATGGTATGATCCCCGGCCACAAGGCGGCTCATGATCTGGGCCTCGCGATCCAGGCGATGCTGGCGATAGGCGGCGAGGAAGTGCGCGGGTTCGGTCACCGGCGCGCCGTGCGTGGGCCACAGGGTCGAGAAATCGGCCGCGATCACCCGCTCGAGGCTGCGCATATAATCGCTCATGTCGCCGTCGGGCGGGGCGACCACGGTGGTGGACCAGCCCATGACGTGGTCGCCGCAGAACAGGGCGTTCTCGTCTTCCAGGGCGAAGGCCATGTGGTTGGACGCATGACCCGGCGTGAAAAGGGCGCGAAGGGTCCAGCCGTCGCCGGCGATCGCCTCGCCCCCCGTCAGGACCGTATCGGGTGAAAACGTGGCGTCCTCCTCCTCGTCCAGGGGACCCGACGCATGCGTGTCCTGCGCGGGCGGACGCGCGGCCAGGATCGGTGCCCCGACGCGCCCGGCGAACGGGCGGGCGAGGGGAGAGTGGTCGCGGTGGGTGTGGGTCACCAGGATATGGCTGACCGTCCGGCCCGCGACGGCCTCTGTCAGGGCGTCCAGATGCGCATCATCGAGCGGGCCGGGGTCGATGACCGCCACGGACGATCCAGGCCGGGAATGGCCGACGATATAGGTGCCGGTGCCGGTGAAGGTGAACGGGCCGGAGTTGTTGCAGATGACCCGCTGGATCAGGGGCGAGACCTGATCGGCGCGGCCATACTGGAAATCGAAGGCGCGGACGAAGGGAATGGCCTGAAGCACGGACATGACGGTGGTCTCGAAATGGTCCGGAGGAGGACGGCCCGTTCCTTGCCTTAACAGAACGTAAACCTGTTCTGGAGCGCCTGTCTTGACCCGTTCTATCGCACTGACTGTCTCAAATCGGCTCCAGCCCGTCGTCGCGGCGATGCTGTGCCTCATGGCGGCCCAGATGGTCCTGGCGTCGTGCGGGGATCCGGAGCCGATCCCCTACGCCGCCCGGGTGGCGATCAGCCGCTAAAGCGGCAACCGGCTGAGATCATAGCCTGCGCTGGCCGCCGCCGCGCGCAAGTCGTCAGGCTCGCCTTGTCCGAGCGAGCGCCTGGCCATGGCCCACGCCATGGCGGACCGGGTGCCTGAGCGACAGAACATCAGGACAGGCGCGTCATCCTGCAGGGTACCGGCTGTCGCCGCGATCGCATCCTCTCCCGGCATTCCCGCTATGGGGACGTGGATGAAGGCCATGCCGGCCGCCTGGGCCGCTGCGGCCATTTCCGCGGCAGAGGGTTGACCGGGTTCCTCTCCATCGGGCCGATGGCTGACGATCCGGCGGATGCCCTGGGCTGCGAGTGACGGCAGGTCTTCCAGGGCGATCTGGGGGGCGACCCAGACATTCAGCGACAGCGGTCGGGCGATCAATGACATCGAAATCTCCTGTCCGGACCGATGGCGCTTCCATCTCACAAACGTGTCCTGAATGCGACACTCCTGCGGCCACTTCATTACGTTGACGTAATTGCGGTGGCGGAAACCAGACCGTGGCGTCTATCAATACCGTAATCTGCGCCGGAATTGACGCAAGATGACAACAAGGTGGCGCGGCGGAGGGCTGGGTCACCATCTGGGGAGAACGATCTTGAAGCTCAAGACAATCCGCCAGCGGATGCTGAACACCACGATGATCGGAAGCGCCGCCCTGCTGGCCGTGGCGGCCTTGCCTGTGGCCGCCGTGGTCGCCCTGCCGACCGCCGCCGTCGCTCAGGACTATAGCTCCGGCACGCTCGAGGGGGTCGTTCGTGACGCGTCGGGCAATGCGGTTGCCGGGGCCGCCGTTAGCGCGGAGTCGGCCGAGCAGGGCATCACTCGCACGACCACGACCGACGGCAATGGCCGGTTCCGCCTGCCGCTGGTTCCGCTGGGCACCTATCAGGTCACGATTTCTCAGGACGGTTTCGACACCATCTCCCAGACGGCTCCGGTCCGTCTGGGCGGTGTGTCCGGCTACAACTTTACGCTCACTGCGGGCAGCGCCACGAACCTCGATACGATCACGGTGACCGGTGCCCGTCAGTCGCTGGCTTTCGCAGAAGCCACGACCGGCCTCGTTGTCGACCTTGAAGAACTCGTCAAGACCGTGCCGCTGGCGCGCAGTATCACTGCGGTGACCCTGCTGGCCCCGTCGACCGTTCAGGGCGATTCGGCGTTTGGCGACGTCCCGGCGATCGGCGGCTCCTCGGTCGCCGAGAACGCCTTCTACGTAAACGGCCTGAACATCACGAACTTCGACAACTACATCGGCGGGTCGACCGTTCCGTTCGACTTCTACCGTTCGGTTGAGGTCAAGACGGGTGGTTATTCCGCCGAATTCGGTCGAGCCACGGGCGGGATCATCAACGCCGTCACAAAGTCAGGTTCGAACGACTTCACCTTTGCCCTGCGCGGGAACTTTGCCCCGAACAGCCTACGCAACCAGTCGCCAGATACCTATGCTGATCGCAATGAAGTTGATGAGGCTGAATCCTCCAGCGTCATCGTCGAAGCTGGCGGCCCCATCATCCGCGACCGGCTGTTCTTCTACGGTCTCGCGCAGTTCCAGGACAGCAACAGTTTCAATGCCACACAGACGGGCACCTATACCTATCAGGAGGCCGATGATCCCTTCTACGGCCTGAAGCTGGACGGTTACATCACCGACGATCACCGCCTCGAGTTCACCTACTTCGATACGACGCGAGAAACCCGGGTGTTCTCCGGTGCATTCGACAATGCCACCGACACCGCCGGTGCGCGTCCGGCTGTCCCGACGATCCTTCAGAACGGTGGCGAAAGCTACGTTGCTCGCTACACCGGTCAGTTCACCGACTGGCTGACAATCTCGGCCGCCTACGGCAAGAACGAGGATCGCTCGAACTCCATCCCGGCGAGTTCGACGATCGCCCGCGCGGACGACGCCCGCACCTCGCCGTCGCGTCGCGTCGCGTCAGCCCGGGCCAACCGGCCGTTAACGTCATCTTCCCGGTGGAGACGTCACGCGAGTTCTATCGCGCCGATGCTGACGTGTACTTCTCCCTTCTGGGCGAACACCACATCCGTATGGGCTACGAGCTCGAAAAGACGACTCTGAGCAAATTTAACCGGCGTGTCGGTCCCAACGGTGGCCGTTGGATCTATCGCCGCGCGGGTGCCTCAACGCCCCAGGCGATCGGTGGCAACCTGGCCCCCGGCGAAGATTACGTCGAATACAGTATCTTCCGTTCGGGCGGTTCCTTTGAAGGCGAGAACACCGCCTTCTACATCCAGGACAGCTGGGATGTGAACGATCGCCTGACGATTAACGCGGGCGTTCGTCTGGACCAGTTCGCGCTGTTCAACGCAGACGGTAAACAGTATGTCGATTTCGACGAGGAGATCGGTCCGCGCCTTTCCTTCACCTACGACCCAACGGGCGAAGGGCGTGATCGCGTCTTCGGCTCCTATGGCATCTACTATCTGCCGGTGGCGTCCAACACTGCCTTCCGTCAGGCCGGTGCCGAACTGTTCTACAGCGAGTACTACCGCGTCGGTAACGTAGCCGGTCAGCCCTTTGCAGCTGACGGTTCGCCCGCCGCCCGGGGTGCCCAGATTGTTGGCTGGTCGGGCGCGACCGCCTGCCCCGGTGGTCTCGGTGCCGGTTTCTCGGCTTCCGGCACCGTTGGTTGCCGGGTCACGGGCCGGGGTACGGTTCCTGATACGTCGTCGCTCACCGCCCAGAACCTGGAATCGACCCAGGAAGAAGAGTGGATCCTGGGCTACGAGCGCCAGGTCAATGACCTGTGGACGGTCACCGCCTCGGTCAACTACCGTGATCTGCTGCGGAACGCCGAAGACGTCGCCATCGACGCTGCCGTCCTCGCCTATTGCAGTGCCAAAGGCATCGTGGGCTGCGACAACATCTACACCGGCTTCCACCAGTATGTGATCGTCAACCCGGGTGTGGCCTCGACCATCGTCCTGTCTGACATCCTGCCCGGTGACACGGCCCGTCGGACCGTCAACTTCTCGGCCCGGGACCTGAACTATCCGAAGGCTACCCGGACCTATACGGCCCTGGAACTGTCGTTCGAGCGCGCCTTCGACGGCGTCTGGGCCCTGCAGGGTTCCTGGACAATCTCGGAAAGCACCGGCAACACCGAAGGCTATGTGAAGTCGGACAACGGCCAGACCGATGCGGGTATCACCCAAGACTTCGACCAGCCCGGCCTGACCGACGGTTCCGATGGTCTGCTGCCGAACCATCGTGGTCACGTGTTCAAGCTGTTCGGTTCGTATCAGCTGACTGAAAACCTGCTGGTCGGCGGTAACATGAACATCAGCTCGCCGCGGCCGTACGGCTGTATCGGTGTCCACCCGACGGACATCTTTGCCCAGGCCTATGGTTCTGCGTCCTACTATTGCGGCGGCAAGCTGACGCCGCGTGCTTCGCAGTTTGAAAGCGACTGGATCAAGCAGATCGACATGTCGGTCCGCTACAATGTGCCACTGAACTTCATGTCCGGCGATCTCGTGCTTCGGGCTGATATCTTCAACATCTTCAACTTCGAAGGCACGACCGACCTGAACGAGTTTGGCGAACTGGATAACGGCACCGCCGATACCAACTATCGCAACCCGCTCAGCTACCAGACCCCGCGCTTCGTGCGTCTGGGCTTCGACCTGACCTTCTAGGCTACCGATAACTCCATGACTGATTGGGCGACGGATCCTCGGATCCGTCGCTCTTTTTCTTTGTTGTCTCACCCACGGAGGGCGATCTTGCGACGCTATCCGGCCACTGTTACCGCCATCTCATGATCTCACAGTCCACCAGTGCGCCGGCGGCACAGATCCAGCAGGCCCTTGCAGCCTTCAAGGCGCGGGACCGAGATGCCGCCGCCGCTGTGCTTGGCGGGCTTTTGGCGCAGAATCCGCCGCTTGGGTCCACCTGGGGAGCGGTCTCTCGATTGGCCATGACGTTGGGCGAAACCTCTCTGGCCGTGACAGCCGCGTCCCGTCATGCCGACCTGGACAAGCGCGACGTCCCGGCCCGTCTCGCGCACGGCCAGATGCTGATCCAGTCCGGCAGGTCCGTCGAAGCCCTGCGGGTCGCCGAGCATGCCGCCAGGGATCAGCCAGGTTTGGCGACCTTGCATTTTCTTGGCAGTTGCCGCGCCGCTCTCGGCGCGCCGAACGCTGTCGAGGCCTTCCGGCGCGGCATTGCCCTTTCATTCGATCCGCAGGCGACGTCAGCCACCTGGTTGGCGATCGCCGAGGCGCGGACATTCACGGCCTTGGACGATCCTGACCTGATCGCCATGGAGCGACTGCGGGCGGCCTGGCCACAGGGACAGGGACATCCGGAAGCGCGAGCGGCGTTGCTCTATTCGCTGGCCAAGGCCTACGACGACCTGGAGTGTCATGACGCTGCCTTCGACGCTTACGCGGAGGGTGCGCGTCTGGTCGCCGACGTTCGCGCAAGTTCCCACGCTCTGTCGGACCAGTTCGTTGATCGTGTGGTGGCGGGCTTCACGCAATCCCTGCTTGTGACGCTTCCCCGAGGCGTCGAAAGTCGTCGTCCCATCTTTGTTCTGGGCCTGCCGCGTTCCGGCACCACGCTGGTGGAGCAGATCCTGACCAGCCATAGCCAGGTTGTCGATGGGGCCGAACTCAATCTCTTTCAGGCAGCGGCGATGCCCATCGGCGCGTTCGATCCGACCGCTGTTGCCGCGTTCGCCGCATCAAGGCCGGACGGCTTCGCCCGGATCGGCCAAGCCTACCTGCATATGCTTGACGAACGATTCGGCCCCGACGGTCATGTGGTAGACAAGACGCTGAACCACAGCCGTTTTCTGGGGCTGATCCACAAGGTCCTGCCGAACGCCCGGTTCATCTGGCTGCGACGAGAACCTGCGGCGGTGGCCTGGTCCAGCTATACGACATGGTTCGCCCAAGGCATGGAGTGGAGCTGGTCGTTGGAGGCCATCGCGCGTCACATGCGCAGTGAAGACCGCCTGCATGCCCATTGGACGCGAACCTTGGGCGGCGCGGTCCTGACCGTTCCCTACGAGGCGCTGGTGGTCGACCCTTCGGAGTGGATTGCGCGCATTCTGGAGCACGTCGGCCTCGCCTTCGAGCCGGGCGTCGAGCAGTTCCACCAGACGAGCCGAGCTGTGACGACGGCGAGCTTCGATCAGGTTCGCAAGCCCATCTATACCTCGTCTGTCTCCGCCTGGCGCGCCTATGAAGCCCGAATGTCGGACTTCTTCGCGGCCTATCACGCGAAATGACAGCGCCATTCGCTGAATGAACTCGCCGTAGAAAAACCATTGGGGCGCTTCAGGCATCAGGTGGGGCGATATCCCCGAAACAGATCACGGACCGTCCATGCGCCTTCGTCTCGCCGCCTCGCTTCTCGCCCTGGCCTTCGTGGTCCAGTCACCCGCCCGTAGCCAGGACGCAGACGGGCCCATCACCACCGCTCGCGGCGGAGGCGAGAGTGTCGCCGCCCGCAACGCCCGTGAGGCCATCGCCTACGCCACGCCCCTGCCGCGCGGCGCGCCGGAACAGGACTATCCCCTGGTCGCCTGGTGCGCGGCCCTGGTCGAGGGCCACATTGCTCTGGGACGGACCCTGACCACGGCAGACGATCTGGATCGCGAGATCATGCGGCTGGGCGGGCTGGAGGCGACGGACTTTCGTGAGGCGCTCCGGATCGGGGCCGCGCGCCAGACGCCCGCCACGCGTGCCGCCGCCGAGGCGGCCGCCGCCGGGGCCGCGGCCAAATGGACGCCGTTGATGGCGCAGACCGACGAACGCGCACGCAGCGAAGCCTTCGGCCTGTTCTTCGGCCTGCCGGGCCGGTGCGAGCACGCCGCGCGCCGCGTCCGCGAGAACATCACCACCCCGCCGGAAACGCTGGATGACGCGGGCCTGGATGAAACGGGTCAGCCGAAGGCCTAATAGACTCCTTCTCCCCTTGCGGGAGAAGGTGGCAGCCGAAGGCTGACGGATGAGGGGTACGAGGACGCAAATGACATGAGGCGAGCAGACGCCGATCAGCAAGACCGGGAGTCACCCCTCATCCGACCTCGCTGACGCTCGGCCACCTTCTCCCGCAAGGGGAGAAGGGGACAGCTAGGCCGCTGCAACCCGTTCCACCGTGCCGGGTTCGTAGTTGAGGATCGGGGCCAGCCAGCGTTCGGCGGTCTCGACATCCCAGCCCTTGCGCGCGGCATAGTCCTCGACCTGATCGCGATCGATCTTGCCGACGCCGAAATAATGGCTGCCGGGATGGCCGAAATACAGGCCCGAGACCGAGGCGGGCGGGGTCATGGCAAAGGATTCCGTCAGCGCCATGCCCGCATTCGTTTCGGCCTGCAGAAGTCGGAAAAGCGTGGCCTTCTCCGTGTGATCGGGCTGGGCCGGATAGCCGGGGGCAGGGCGGATGCCCTGATATTGCTCGGCGATCAGGTCGTCGATGCCGGTCGCCTCATTCGGCGCATAGCCCCACAGCTGGGTCCGCACCTCCTTGTGCAGCCGCTCGGCGAAGGCCTCGGCCAGACGGTCGGCGAGGGCCGCAGCCATGATGGCGGAATAGTCGTCGCCGGCGTCCTTGAAGCGTCTGGAGGCCTCCAGCTCGCCGTGGCCCGTCGTGACGGCGAAGGCCCCGATAAAATCCTGACCGGCCTCTGCCACGAAATCCGACAGGGCCAGGTTGGGCTTGCCGTTCGCCTTCCGGATCTGCTGGCGCAGGGTGTGGAAGCGGGCGATCTCCTCGCTGCGGGTCTCATCGGCATAGACGGCCACGTCGTCGCCCACCGCATTGGCGGGCCAGAAGCCGACGACACCCCTGGCCGTGAACCACTTCTCCTCGACGATCCGCTTCAGCATGACCCTGGCGTCGGCGAACAGGTCCGTTGCGGCCTGACCGACGATCTCGTCTTCCAGGATCTGCGGATAGCGGCCGATCAGCTCCCAGCTGGCGAAGAAGGGCGTCCAGTCGATATGATCGGCGAGGTCCTGCAGGTCCCAGCTGTCGAACGCCTTCACACCGATGAAGGAGGGCGCGCCGGGCATGGGATCGACCGTGTCGGGCTGGAAGCGGTTCTCGCGGGCCTGGGGCAGGGTGGCGCGCGCCTTGACCTCCTGGCCGCGGGCATATTGCTCGCGGATCCGGATGTATTCGTCGCGGGTCAGGGCTTCGTTCCTGGCCCGCTCGGTTTTGGAAAGCAAACCTGACACGACGCCGACGGCGCGACTGGCATCGACGACATAGGTGGTCGAACCGGCGGAGTAGCCGGGCTCGATCTTCACGGCCGTATGGGTCCGGCTGGTCGTGGCCCCGCCGATCAGCAGGGGAATGTCGAAGCCGCGTCGCTGCATCTCGCGGGCGACGAAGACCATCTCGTCCAGGCTCGGCGTGATCAGGCCCGACAGGCCGATGATGTCGACCTTGTGCTCGACAGCCGCGTCGAGGATCCGGTCCGCCGGTACCATGACGCCCAGGTCGATGACCTCGTAGTTGTTACACTGCAGGACCACGCCGACGATGTTCTTGCCGATGTCGTGGACGTCGCCCTTGACCGTGGCCATCAGGATGCGGCCGGCCTGTTCCCTTGGCTTGCCAGCCTTTTCGGCCTCCATGAAGGGCTCGAGGTGGGCCACGGCCTGTTTCATCACCCGGGCCGACTTCACCACCTGCGGCAGGAACATCTTGCCCGAGCCGAACAGGTCGCCCACCACATTCATCCCGTCCATCAGCGGACCCTCGATGACGTGCAGCGGCCGGTCGAACGACAGGCGGGCTTCTTCGGTGTCAGCGTCAATGAATTCGGTGATGCCGTTGACCAGGGCGTGTTCGATCCGCTTGCCGACCGGGGCCTCGCGCCATGTCAGATCGACGACCCGGGCCACCCCCTTGTCGCCCTTGTAGTTGGGGGCGATGTCGACCAGCCGCTCGGTGTTGGAGACATTGGTTCGCTGCGGGCGGTTCAGGATCACATCCTCGACGGCCTCCCGCAGGACCGGATCGAGGGTGTCATAGACGGGCAGGTCGCCGGCGTTGACGATGCCCATGTCCATGCCCGCCTGGATGGCGTGGTACAGGAAGACACTGTGGATCGCCCGGCGCACCGGCTCGTTGCCGCGAAAGCTGAAGCTGACGTTCGACACCCCGCCCGAGACCCGGGCATAGGGCAGGGTCGCCTTGATCGCCCGCGTCGCCTCGATGAAGTCGACGGCATAGTTGTCGTGCTCCTCGATCCCCGTCGCCACGGCGAAGATATTGGGGTCGAAGATGATGTCCTCGGGCGGGAAGCCGACCTCGTCCACCAGGATGCGATAGGCGCGGGTGCAGATCTCGATCTTGCGTGCGGCCGTATCGGCTTGTCCCACCTCGTCGAACGCCATGACCACGACGGCAGCGCCGTAGCGCAGGCATTTGACCGCCTGTTCGCGGAACTCGGCCTCTCCCGCCTTCATCGAGATGGAATTGACGATCGGCTTGCCCTGGACGCATTTCAGACCCGCCTCGATCACCTCCCATTTGGAGCTGTCGATCATCAACGGCACCCGGGCGATATCGGGCTCGGCCGCGATCAGGTTGAGGAAGGTGACCATGGCCGACTGCGAATCCAGCAGGCCCTCGTCCATATTGATGTCGATGATCGAGGCACCGGCCTCGACCTGCTGGCGTGCGACGGCGAGGGCGGCGGGGTAGTCGCCCTCGACGATCAGCGTCTTGAATTTGGCCGAGCCGGTGACATTGGTCCGCTCGCCTACGTTGATGAAGGTGGGACGCATCAGGCCACCAGTTCGAACGGTTCGAGCCCACTCAGCCGCATCGCCACCGGCCGCTCCGGGATTTCCCGGGTCGGCAGCTTCGCCACCGCCTCGGCCGTGTGCCGGATGTGGTCGGGCGTCGTGCCGCAGCAGCCGCCGACGATATTGACCAGGCCCGAGGCCGCCCATTCCTCGATGAAGTGGGACGTCTCGTGTGGCTGCTCGTCATACTGGCCCATGGCGTTGGGCAGGCCGGCATTGGGATAGGCGGCGACCAGGGTGTCGGCGACGCGGCTCAGTTCGGCAATGAACGGCCGCATCAGATCGGCGCCCAGGGCGCAGTTGAAGCCGACGGCAAACGGTTTGGCGTGCCGCACGCTGTTCCAGAAGGCTTCGGCGGTCTGGCCCGACAGGGTACGGCCGGAGCGGTCGGTGATTGTGCCGCTGATCCAGATGGGCAGGGGCTCCATCCCCTCGTCCTCGAGATCCTTGATGGCCTTGATCGCGGCCTTGCAGTTCAGCGTGTCGGTGATGGTCTCGATCAGATACAGGTCGACCCCGCCCTCGTTCAGCGCCTTCACCTGATGGCGATAGGCCTCATAGACCTGGTCGAAGGTCACCAGCCGCGCGCCGGGATCGTTCACGTCCGACGACATCGACAGCATCTTGTTCAGCGGCCCGATCGACCCCGCAGCAAAACGCGGCTTGTGCGGTTCCTTCTCCGTCCAGCGATCGGCCGAGGCCCGGGCCAGCTTCGCGCCTTCCAGATTGATGTCCCACACCGCATCGGCGTCCAGGCGATAGTCGTCCTGGGCGATGACCGTGGCCGAGAAGGTGTTGGTCTCGGAAATGTCGGCCCCGGCGGCGAAATACTGGTCGTGCAGGTCAGCGATGACGTCCGGGCGGGTGATGCACAGGATGTCGTTGTTGCCCTTCATCTGGCCGTTGTGGCCGGCGAAACGGTCGCCGCGGAAATCCTCTTCGGACAGTTCGGCGCGCTGGATCATGACGCCCCATGATCCGTCGAGGACCAGGATGCGCGTCTTCGCGGCGGCATGGAGGGCCGCGATGCGTTCGGAGCGGCTCACGCCGTCACCGCCTTCGTCTCGTGCACACCCAGCACCCTGCAGATGGCATAGACAAGGTCGGCGCGGTTTAATGTGTAGAAGTGGAAGTCGGCAAAGCCTTCCTCCTGCAGCCGGGCGCAGGTCTCGGCGGCGACGGAGGCGGCCAGCAGCTTTCGCGTCTCGGGATCGTCATCCAGCCCGTCGAAATGGGCCGCGAGCCACGCCGGGATCGCTGCACCGCACGACGCGCTCATCCGTTGCAGCCCTGCGAAATTCGACACCGGCATGATCCCGGGGATCAGGGGAATGGTCACCCCTGCGGCGCGGATGCGGTCGCGGAACCGCAGGAAGGCGTCGATGTCGAAGAAGAACTGGCTCAGTGCGCGTGTGGCACCTGCGTCGATCTTGGCCTTCAGCACGTCGATGTCATGGTCGATGGAGGGGCTTTCGGGATGCTTTTCCGGATAGACGCCGACCGAGGTCTGGAATCCGCCGACGCGCTGGATGGCCTGGGCCAACTCCGTCGCATTGGCATAGCCATCGGCGCGCGGCTGATAGGCTCCGCCAATGCCGCTGGCACCGGGCGGATCGCCGCGCAGGGCCACGATGTGATCCACGCCGATGGCCTTGTAGTCCTGGATGACCTGATCGACCTCGTCCCTGCTGGCCTCGACGCAGGTCAGGTGGGCCGCCGGCTTCAGGGTCGTTTCGGCCAGCATCCGCTGGACCGTGCGGTGGGTGCGCTCGCGCGTCGAGCCGCCCGCGCCATAGGTCACGGACACGAACGCGGGATTCAGCGGCTCCAGACGGCGGACGGCCTTCCACAGGGTCGCTTCGGCTTCGTCGGTCTTGGGCGGGAAGAACTCGAACGAGACCCGGACCGGATTGGCGTTGTTCCCGGCGCGCGCGACCGGACCCAGCGGCGACAGCAGCAGGGCGCGGGCGTCCGCGAGTGACGTGGCGGTGGCGGCCATCAGGCGACGCTCCTCTTGGCGACGGCCGGGCGTGTCGCGGTCCAGATGGTGACGGTCAGGCCTGCGGTGTCGGGCGGCAGGGCGATGGAGGCGGAGGCGTTCAGGCCAGCCTCGGTCAGCCAGCGCTCGATCTCCTCGTCGGCGAACCCCAGCCGACGGTGCTGATGTTCGTCGCGCAGTTGCTCGAGGTCGTGGGGGGCGAAATCAACGATCAGCAGTTTTCCACCGGGACTGACCAGTCGGGCGGCCTCAGCCACGGCGGCCGCCGGATCGACCAGATAGTGCAGCACCTGATGGACCAGAACGAGGTCGGCGGACTGGCCGGGCAGGCGGGTGGCAAAGATGTCGCCGTGACGCAGTTCGACCCTGTCCAGGCCCGCCTTGACCACATTGGCGCGGGCGATGTTGAGCATGTTCTGGCTCAGATCCAGCCCGATCGACATCCGCGCCCTGGAGCCCAGCAGGGTCAGCATTCGGCCTGACCCGGTGCCGAGGTCGACGACGCGGTCGAATGGGCCGGGTCCGGCCGCGCGGGCGATGGCGCTTTCGACCGCCGATTCGGACACATACAGGGACCGGATACGGTCCCAGCTGGGGGCCACGGTCTCGAAATAGGCGGCGGCGGCGGTGGCGCGTTCATCGCGGACGGCGTTCAGGCGGGCGTGGTCCGCCTCGCCCTCGGCGTCGTCCAGCAGGTCCAGCACCGTGTCGATCAGGCGACGGGCGTCCACGTCGTGCGAGACGCGATAGAAGACCCTGGCACCATCGGGAAACCGTTCGATAAGGCCCGCGTCGGTCATCAGCTTCAGGTGGCGGGACACCCGCGGCTGGCTCTGGTCCAGAACGCGGCTGAGCTCCATCACCGACAGTTCCTCGCCCGCCAGCAGCGACAGGATGCGCAGCCGCGTCGGCTCGCCGGCGGCGCGCAGGGCTTCGATCGTCTGTTCTGCCGTCAGGGACATGAAAAATCATATAAGGATATCCTTATATGATTGGAAGCCCGAAAAGGTGGCGTCGCGCCGGGGTTATCGAGGTTTCGGAACGGCGGACCAGGTTCTGAAGCCGATGTGGGCCATGGCCGGAGGGCCGGGCTCCGTCGGCGGGCTGTCGAGCAGGGGGGACAGGCGGCGCTTGTTCACATGCGCGGCCGGTGCCTGGGCGACCTGGTCGGGGAACTCGCCGCGAAAACAGAACCGCTGCCAGGCCTGTTTGATCGTCTCCGGGTCGCCATTGGCCATGCGGGTGTTGAAGTCGGTCCGGACCTCCATCCATTTGCGATACTGCAGCGCCAGGTCGGCGTCCTCGTCCATCGAGGCGCGGACGGGCCGAAAGGCTGCGATCCTGCGGTGTTCGACCGGCTGAATGAAGCAGAACGGTTCGTCTTTTTTGAACCGCACGACGCCCGGCGCGGTGAAGCGCCAGTTCATCGTGAAGGGGTAGGGCAGCCAGTCTGTCTCGGTCAGGCCCTCCAGCGCGCCGATCCCGTGCTTGAACCGGTTGGGCACGCCCGAGGCCCGCAACGCCCAACCGGGCGGCGTTCGGAACAGCCAACCGGTGTGGAAGGTCACCACGCCTTCGGTGAAGTGCGACGCGGCGAAGTGGTCGAAGAACTCGGCATCGGCATCCGGCTGGAACCGGATCGAATCGGCCCCCATCCGCCCGTCCCACTCGGCCTCGAAACCGAACGGACACAGCAACTCCCACCCGGTGGTGTTGGCCATGGTCAGCGGCAGGCACCGATAGGGGTGGCGACCGGCGAAATCGTCCATCCAGTCGCGTTCGGAGCGGCCGGGCACCAGACGCTGCGGGTCGCGACGCATGGGATAGCATTCCAGCGTCAGATCCGGTTCTGATCCGGCATCCGGTGGTGTCTGGCGCGTGATTTCGTCGATGTGGTCGGTCAAGAGCGGGCTCCGATGAGGCCTTCATCCTGGTGTGCCCGATCCGCCTTCCGCAACAGGCGTCAGAGTGGCAGAGCGTCAGGGCGTCGGGGCGATCGGCGTGATCAGGGGGGCGTCCGCCGCCGCTGCGGCTAGGTTGCGCATCAACAGGCCCAGCATGCCCTGCACCGCCTCGGTCGTGGCCCCGGCCGTGTGCGGCGTCAGGACGGTATTGGGCACGTCGGCCCAGCGCGCGGCATCGACAGGTTCGGTCTCGAACACGTCCAGCGCCGCCTGACCCAGGGCACCGGACCGCAGGGCCGCGATCAGGGCCTCCTCGTCCACGATCTGTCCCCGCGCGACATTGACCAGAAGCCCGTTCGGGCCGAGCGCCCTGAGCACCTCGGCCGAGATCAGGCCCCGGTTCGTCTGGTCCGCCCGACAGGCGACGACCAGGATGTCGCTGCTTCGCGCGAGCTCCGGAAGACTGGCGTTGCGGGGCCAGGGCGAGGGCTTGTCGCGTGGCCCCCACCAGGCGACCTCGCAGCCCATCACCTGCACCCGGCGTGCGACAGCTTCGCCGATCAGGCCCAGTCCGACAATTCCGACCCGCTGACCCTTCATGGACGGGGTCATCAGACGGCTTTCCATTCGCCAGTTGCCGTCCCTCAGTGTCCGGTCGCCCGCGAGGATCTGGCGGCGGGCCGCCAGAATCAGTCCCAGCGCATGATCGGCCACGTCCTCGTGATTGACGGCGGGCGCGTGGGTGACCGGCAGGCCTCGCGCGGCGCACCAGTCCAGGTCGATGCCGTCATAGCCCGATGTGAAGCAGGCGATGAGCTTCAGGTTCGGCAGGCGCTCCAGCACCGCCGTATCCAGCGGCGCTTCGCCGATCACAACGACGGCCCGGATGTCGGCCTGGGCCTCGACCGGGGGGCCTTCCCAGAGCCGGAACACGCGATAGGCCGTTTCCAGAAACGGTGTCAGCAGACCCAGGGCGGGCTGCATGATCAGGACGGCGGGACGGGGCTGCATGGCAGTGCTTCTAGGCTTGACGCGGGTCAGGAGCCAGTCGGTGGTCAGGAAAAAGAGGGTCGCCGAGCACCGTGCAGGGCGTCTAGGCTGGATCAGAAAGGCGGTTCGCCCGCCGAGGGAGCCCCCATGAAAATCATCGCCGCCTCATTCCTCGCCGTCGCGCTTCTGACCGGGTGCAGCGCCGTCGGCGGTGCACGGGAAGGAGGGACCGGAGCGATGCCCGTGAACGGCGATGTCGAGGGCGTGAAGGGCGGGGAAACCCGGTTGCGCGTCGGCCAGACGATGACGGTGGTGCTCGGCAGCAACAGCACCACCGGATACCAGTGGCAGGTGTCCGACATCGAAGGCGGCGTCCTGACGCCTGGCACTCCCTTCGGTGAGGAGATCGTCGAGCCGCACGCCCCCGGGATGGTCGGTGTGGGCGGCACGACGCATTGGCGCCTTGTCGCAGCGCGCCCCGGCACCGCGACCCTGACCTTCGTCTATCGACGAGCCTGGGAACAGGGGACGCCGCCGGCCCGGACGGAGACCTATCGCGTCGTCGTCCGGTGACGCCGCCGCGCTGACCCCTGGCAAGGCGGCGTGGACAGGGCGGGGCCGGTCGATCATAGACGCGGGGTGAACCCCGCCGCCACACCTGTCCGTCGCCTCGATCTGGACTGGATCCGGGTATCCGCGTTCGGGCTGCTGATCCTGTATCACGTCGGCCTGGTCTATGCGCCCTATGACTGGCACATCCACAGCCGTCACACCTTCGAATGGATGCGCGAAGGCGTCCTGGTCACCAATCCGTGGCGGCTGACGCTGTTGTTTCTGGTTTCCGGTGCCGCGCTTCGATTCATGACCGCGCGCCGGAGCGCCGGCCAGGTGGCCCGGGCCCGGGCCGAGCGTCTGATTCCGCCCCTGTTGCTCGGGACCCTGGTCCTGGTGCCGATCCAGTCATGGATCGAGGCCATGGACAAGGGCGGCTGGTCCGGCGACTTCGCCGCCTGGTGGTGGCACGAATTCAGTCTGTCGGGCCTCAGCGACGGCGTCCCCGTCAACCATCTGTGGTTCATCGTCTATATCGCGGTCTACAGCGCGGTCGTGGTCCTGCTGATGATGCGCCCGACGCTGCTGGCGCGGGCCGAAGCAGTGCTGGCGCAGGCTCTGTCCGGCTGGCGGGTGATTGTCGTGCCGATGGCCTATCTGATCTTCATCCGCCTGACGGTGTTTCCGCTGATCGGCGTGACCAACACCCTGACCCACGACTGGTACAATCATGCCCTGTCGCTGGGGGCCTTCCTGTTCGGCTTTCTGGTCGTGCGACAGGAGTCTGTGTGGCGCGATCTGGAGCGGTATCGCTGGGTCGCCCTGGGGATCGCCGGCCTGGCCCTGCCCGTCATGATGCTGCAGACCGCGCATCCGGGGGGAGGGGCCTTCTGGGGTGTACCGCGAAACCTGGTTTTCGCGATCGACCAGTGGGCCGTGATCTGCACCATCCTGGGGTTCGGCAGCCTGTACCTGCGCCAGCGCGACAGCCGCGTGTTGCGGTATCTCGGCGACGCGGTCTTCACCTGCTATCTGGCGCACCAGACGATCCTGGTCGTCGCGGTGTGGCTGATCGGACCCTTGGGCTGGGCCGCTCCGCTCGAGGCCGGGGCGCTGGTGATCGTCACGTTCGGCGGCAGTCTTCTGGTCTATGAGGGTGTGCGCCGAATCCCGCTGATTCGCCCCATCTGGGGGCTCAAGCCTCTTGCCGCCGGGCATGGCGTCGCCGGTTCGGCTCCCGTCGCGCGGGCCGACAAGGTCGCATGAAGATCCCGGCGCAGGATATCGCAAAGGCGGCGCGGGCCCTGCTCGCGGTCGGCGTGGCGGCCCCGGTTCTGGCGCTGGTGGCGGTGCTGATCGCGGCGGCTATCTACGCGGACTTCGATCACGCCCGACAATATCTGAGCGAACTGGGCGGCGCGACGGCGGCCCATCCGTGGATATTTAATGCCGGGGTACTGTTCGCCGGGGTCCTGACCGGATTTGCGGGCCTGGGATTCGCCCTCGCCGTCGTGATCCTGACCCGGTCCGTCGTGTCGCCCGTCCTGATCGGTCTGCTGTTCGTGCTGGCGGGGATCGGGCTGGTCGTCTCAAGCCTGTATGCCTGGCCGGACCCGCGACACATGGCCATCAACCTGGGTCTGGGGATTCAGCTGGCACCGGTGTTCCTGCTGTTCGCCTTGCGGAACGTCGCAGGGTTCCTTCGTCTCAAACAGTTCCTGCTCGCCGCCTTCCTCGCCATGGTCGCCCTGACGGTCATGACCAAGCACCTGATCTTTCCCGGAACGGTCAACGATTTGAACGTCGGCTACTGGGAACGGGCCTTTGCCATCGTGCTGGTCGGGTGGGTCGGCGTGGCGGCCTGGCTTCTCGGAAAAGCCCTGGATCCCGGCAACGCAACGATCGACGACGCCTGATCGCTCAAGAAAATTCACGCGATCACCATTCCGTGATTGAAAATCGCGCAAGAGTGATTGAAAGTGCCTTCGATGTTGCATCGCAACAACCGTGTCCGGTTGGCGCCTTGTGACCCGAAGGGGAGCTTCCATGAGCGGCTACGGCTCGACGGCACGTGTCTATCAATCCGATGACAAGGTCGAGATGTTTTCGGCCTTCACCGGTGTCAGCGGCTGGCTGCCTGAGCAGGCCCCGCTTGCCATGCCGCGCCAGACGTTCGACGACGCCGACTGTCAGGTGACCGCTCGTCCGGCGACCCGTCCGGACGGCCTGCTGACCCGTCGGTTTATCGTGTTCGGTTCCACGGTCGCCGTGGCTCTGCTGGCCCTGATCGCGCCGGTGATCTTGTGCGCGCGCGAAGGGTTTCAGCCGCTCGAGATCCTGGCCCTGGCCATTTTCGCCGTCCTGATCCTGGCCATCGCCTGCTGGTTCTGCAGCACCTTCGCCGGTCTGGTCGTGATGCTGACGGGCCGCGAACAGGACGACATGGACTTCGCGCCCTATCCGCCGCTGCCGACGCGCCGAACGGCCTTGCTGATGCCGCTCTATAACGAGGACGCCCGCGCGGCCCTGGCCCGCCTCGGCGCGCTCGACGCCTCCCTGGCCCGCCTGGGTGCCTCCGACGCCTTCGACCTGTTCGTGCTCAGTGATTCGACAAAGGACGAGGCCGCCATTGCCGAACTGTCGGCCTGCATGGCCCTGCGCGCCCACGCCGGCAGCCAGCTCTACTATCGCCGCCGGACCGAGAACATCGAACGCAAGGCCGGCAACATCGCCGACTGGACGCGCACCTTCGGCGGTGCCTACGACTTCATGATCGTGCTGGACGCCGACTCGACCATGGCCGGCGAGACCGTGCTGCGGCTGGTCGACGCCATGGAGCGCAACCCCGGCGTCGGTCTGATCCAGACCGCCCCGACCATCATCAAGGCCCAGACCCTGTTCGCCCGCGTGTCCCAGTTCGGCGTGCGCCTGTACGGCCGCGTCGCCGCCGCCGGCCTGGCCTGGTGGGCGGGTTCGGAGGCCAGCTATTGGGGCCACAACGCCATCCTGCGCACTCGCGCCTTTGCCGACTGCGCCGGCCTGCCAGAGCTTGAAGGCCGCAAGCCCTTCGGTGGCCACATCATGAGCCACGACGTCGTCGAGGCCGCCCTGCTGCGCCGCGCCGGCTGGGCCGTCCACGTCACGGCAGCCCTGGACGGCAGCTGCGAAGAGACGCCGCCGACGCTGACCGACTTCATCCGCCGCGATCACCGCTGGTGCCAGGGCAATCTGCAGCATCTGCCCCTGATCGGCGCCCCGGGTCTGAACCCCATCAGCCGCCTGCAACTGGCCATGGGATGCATGGCCTATCTGTCGTCGCCGCTGTGGCTGGCCTCGCTGATCGTCGGTATGGCCATGCAGCTGCAAGGTCCGGTCGACTGGACGTCGTTCTTCTACATCCTGAACCCCCAGTTCTCGCCCTTCATGCTGGCTTCGCTGCTGGGTGGCGTGATGCTGATGGGCCCCAAGCTGATGGGCTTCGTTCTGGTCCTGACCCGTCCGGGCGAGCGCAAGGCCTTCGGCGGCACCCGTCAGATCCTCAAGGGCATGGCGCTGGAGATCGCCCTGTCCGCCGCCCTGGCCCCCATCCTGATGGTCGCCAACACGATCGCCGTCATCAAGATCGTCAGCGGCCATGACGCCGGCTGGTCGGCCCAGCAACGCAGCGCCGACGGCCTGGCCTGGAAGGATGCCTTCACCGCCATGCGGTGGCAGACGGTGACGGGTGCGATGTTCGCGGCCGGCCTGTTCATCCGTCCCGACCTGGCGACCTGGTTCGCCCCGATCGTCCTGCCGCTGCTGTTCGCCGCGCCTCTCGCCGTCTTCACCTCGCGCCGCGCGGTGGGCGAGGCCTTCGGCCGCAAGGGCTGGATGGTCACCCCGGACGAGGATGCGGTCGCCGTGTCGCCCGCCGTGCTGTTCCCGGCGACGCGCCCGGTGGCCGAGGTCGAACCGGCTCGCGCCTTCGGCTGATCCCGGCGTCCTGACAACAAAAGGAAAAGGGGACCGAGCCGCAGCCCGGTCCCCTTTTTTGCGCCCCCGTCGTGCGGCGGCTTACCGCCCGAACTTCTGGAACTTGATCCGGTGCGGGATCAGGGCGTCGGTGCCGAGGCGGCGCTTCTTGTCCTCTTCATAGGCTTCGAAATTGCCCTCGAACCATTCGACGTGGCTGTCGCCCTCGAAGGCCAGGATGTGGGTGGCCAGACGGTCCAGGAACCAGCGGTCGTGGGAGATGACCACGGCGCAGCCGGCGAACTCCTCCAGCGCCTCCTCGAGGTTCTGCAGGGTCTCGATGTCCAGGTCGTTGGTCGGTTCGTCCAGCAGGATCAGATTGCCGCCGGTCGCCAGGGTCTTGGCCAGGTGGACGCGATTGCGCTCACCGCCCGACAGCTGTCCGACCTTCTTCTGCTGGTCGCCGCCCTTGAAGTTGAAGCTGCCGACATAGGCGCGGGTGTTGATCTCGCGCTTGCCGACCATCATCACATCGGTGCCGCCGCTGATCTCTTCCCAGATGGTCTTGTTGGGGTCGAGGGCGTCGCGCGACTGGTCGACATAGGCCAGCTTGACCGTCTCCCCGACCTTGATGCTTCCGCCGTCGGGCGTCTCCTGGCCGGTGATCAGCTTGAACATGGTCGACTTGCCGGCACCGTTCGGGCCGATGACGCCGACGATGCCGTTGGGCGGCAGCTTGAAGGTCAGATTGTCGAACAGCAGTTTGTCGCCATACGACTTCTGCAGCCCCTCGACCTCCAGCACGACATTGCCCAGACGCGGTCCGGGCGGGATCTGGATATGGGCGTGGGTCTGGGCCCCGCGCAGGTTCTCCTGCTCGGTCACCATCCGCTCATAGGCGGCCAGACGGGCCTTGGACTTGGCCTGACGGGCCTTGGCACCGGATCGCACCCATTCCAGTTCGCGGGTCAGGGCGCGCTGGCGAGCCTCGGATTCCGAGTTCTCCTGAACCACCCGCTTCTGCTTCTGCTCCAGCCAGCCGGAGTAGTTGCCCTCGTAGGGGATGCCCTTTCCGCGATCGAGTTCCAACGTCCATTTGGTCACCAGGTCGAGGAAATAGCGGTCGTGGGTCACCAGGATGACGCAGCCGGGGAAGGCCTCCAGATGATGCTGCAGCCAGGCGACGCTCTCGGCGTCGAGGTGGTTGGTCGGTTCGTCCAGCAGCAGCATGTCGGGCTTGGACAGCAGCAGCCGCGCCAGGGCCACGCGGCGCTTTTCGCCGCCGGACAGGTTGGCCGTGCCCCAGTCGTCGGGCGGACAGCGCAGGGCGTCCATCGCCATCTCGATGCGACTGTCGATGTCCCAGACGTCGCCGGCGTCGATCTTCTCCTGGAGCGAGGTCATCTCCTCCATCAGCTCGTCGGAGTAGTTCTCGGCCATCTCCATGGCGATGGCGTTGAAGCGGTTGACCCACTGCTTCTCCTCGCACCAGGCCTCGACGTTCTCGCGGACGTTCAAAGCCTCGTCGAGGTGGGGTTCCTGTTCCAGATAGCCGCGTTTGACGCCGTCGGCGGCCTTGGCCTCGCCGCTGAACTCCGGGTCGATGCCGGCCATGATCTTCAGCAGGGTCGATTTGCCCGAGCCGTTGACCCCGACGACGCCGATCTTGGCGTCGTTGTAGAAGCTCAGCCAGATGTTTTCGAAAATCTTGCGGCCGCCGGGAAAGGTCTTGGTCAGACCCTGCATCTGGAAAATATATTGCTGCGCCATGAGGTGCGGTGCGCCCTGTCGTCAAAATCGGATGGGAGGTAGGGGCGCGATGTAGCGACCCCCGCGCCGGGTGGCAAATCACCCGGCGGTCCGAAGGGGCGGTTTGACGACGGTCGCGGCGTGATCGCCGCATTGCCCGCCTTTCCGTAAGGAGGTAAGATGACCAGATGAGCGTTCGTTTCGCCCGGATCACCAGCAAGTCCCAGACGACGGTGCCCAGAGAGGTGCGGGAGGCGCTGAAGGCCGGGCCCGGCGATACGCTCGCCTGGCGTATCGGTCCCGATGGGGTGATGGTCAGCCGCGTGACCCCTCTGGATCAGGACTATCTCCGGTCGCTGGAGGGAACCCTGGGCGAGTGGCACACAGCCGAGGATGCGGCGGCGTTCGATGATCTGTGAGGCGGGCGACGTCGCGGTGGTCCCGTTTCCCTTCAGCGATATCGCGGTCGCCAAGCCCAGACCCGCCGTGGTGATCTCGTCGGCCGTCAGCAATGATCAGGCGGGCGAAACCCTGCTGGCCATGATCACGACGGCGGCTGCGGGCGGTCGCCCGGGTGACACCCAGTTGAATGATCTTGCCGAAGCGGGTCTGAAGACACCCTGCGTGATGCGATTGAAGCTATTCACCCTGGACAATCGCCTGATCGCCCGGCGGGTGGGAGCGCTTTCAGCCCCGGATCGAAAAGCCGCCGGAATGGCGATCCGGAGGGTCATTGGCCTTTAGGCCGAGGCCTACCAGCGAAACACGAACCGTCCCGCGATCGCTCCGATGCCCGTCGCAAGCCCCATGCCCAGCGAGTACCAGACGGCCACGAACGGGGCGGTGTGTTCGGGGCAGTGCAGTCCGTACAGGGTCGTGGCCAGTCCGGCGGTCAGGAGGCCTGCAGCGGCTCCCGCAAGGGCAGGGCGGGTGGGCGCAAACGCTCGCGCCGCCCAGAAGACGAACGGGGCGGCCAGGGCGCTGAGCAGCAGGATGTTGGGGGCACAGGCCCGGGCGCTGTCGCCCATCAGGGCGGGCATCCGCTCCGGCATCGGCATGGTGACCAGCTCATGGATCGCGAGCGCCGCGACGGCCGCCAGCAGGGCGGCGAGCACGGCCAGCGGCGCCTTCGCGCTGGCACCCGGCCGGCCCAGGCGCGCCAGCAGCCAGAAGGCGGCGACCGCCAGCCCTCCGGTGTAGGCCGCCTTGGCCCAGAAGGTCGGGCCGATCATGGCGCTTGCCAGGTCGCTGCGGAACCCCAGCCACAGGCCGACGCCGGCCAGAACCAGCAGGCCGCCGGGGACCATCCACAGCAGCAGGCGGCGCTCGATCTCGCGGCGGCCGGACCGCGGCAGGTCGACGGCCAGGGCATCGATCAGGTCTTCAGTCTTCATGGTCGCCTCCGTCGGGGGACGCGGGAGCAAAGCGGGCGTTCAGGGATTTCATGGAGCGGTGGATGCTGACCTTGGCCGCGGTCAGGGTGTAGCCGTGGTTGGCAGCGGCCTCGGCGACGGTCAGGCCCTTCAGGCGGACGTCCTCGATCAGGCGGCGTTGGCGGGCGGGCAGCAGCGACAGACAGCGCGACAGGTCGGCCCGGGTCGCGCCGTCCTCGACCGTATGGTCGGCAAACAGCTCCGACGCCTCGTCCAGCGGATGGGTCGGGCGGCGGCCGCGTCGGCGCAGGTGGTCGATCAGCTTGTGGCGCGCGATCGCATAGGCCCATCCGCTGAAGGGCTGGTTGCGGTCCCAGGTCGTCCGCTTGGCATGGATGGCGATCAGGGTTTCCTGCACCAGGTCCTCGGCATCCGCCCCCCCGTCGAACAGCCGACGGGCGAAGAAGGGCCGCAGATGCGCGCCCAGATCGGTCAGCAGCACGCGCCACGCCCCTGCGTCGCCCTCGAGGCCACGCAGCATGAGAGACTGAAGGTGCGCTTCGCGATCGGTCACGGTCACCGGGTGGTTCGTGCGGGACGCGTGGAAGGTTACACTGACCTCAGAGCATGTAACCCCCGTCCACGACAAGCGCAGAACCGGTCATGGAGCGGGCCGAGGGCGACAGCAGGAAGGCGATCTGGCCTGCGATCTCGTCGGGTTTTGCATAGTGACCGAGCGGCGTGGCGAAGCTGGCCATCCTGTCGAAGGCGGCCTGTTCCGATCCAGTTTCCGCGACCAGGTCGCTGAAGGCCGGTATACCCTGCCAGATCGGCGTTTCGACCCCGCCGGGCAGGATCGCGTTGACCCGGATGCCCCGCGCCACGCCCTCCCTGGCGGCCACGCGGGCCAGTTGAAGACCGGCGGCCTTGGATGCGCCATAGGCGGCTGTGCCAGGCTCCGCCTTGACGGCAGAGGCCGAGGACACCACCACCACCGACCCTCCATCCCGCAACAGACGCAGGGCGGTTCGCAGCGTCAGGAATGTACCGTCGAGGTTTACGGACAGGACCGATCGCCATGCCTCGAGCGAAAGCTCGGCGATGGACCCCGTGTCGGAAACACCGGCATTGGCCACGACGCTGTCCAGTCCCCCCCAGTGGTACCTGACGGCATGTTCGATGCCATCCCAGCCGTCTTCGCTGAGAATGTCCTGATGGCAAAGGTAGAGGGGGATCCCCCAGGCCTGCTCCAGCTCGTCACCAAGGGCATGAAGCGCCTCGCCGTTCCGGTCGATCAGCACCAGTGCCGTGGCACCATCTGCGGCCAGACGTCTGGCCGTCGCCGCACCGATGCCGGACGCGGCCCCGGTGACGAGGCAGACGCCGGGGAACGTTGCGCGTGCCGCAGGGTCGGCGTCAGGCATAGTTGAAACTCACCGAAATCCGCTCTGCCTTCGCCGCGTTCGCCGGCACCTCGTGTCTCAGCCAGCTTTCCCACATCAGCACGGTGCCGGCCGAGGGGGCCAGATAGACGAACGGCTGTTCGGATTGGGGCGCGTCGGGATCGACGCCGGGGCGGGCCATCATCATCGGCAGGCGGGGATCCTCCAGCTTCAGGGCCGAGGCACCGTCGGGCACATCGACATAGACAGTGCCTGACAGGAAGGCGTGCGGGTGGATATGACCCGAATGGGCCCCGCCGGGCTTCAGGATGTTGACCCACATCGTGTCGAGCCGCGGCTTTTTGGCCAGGTCGAAATTCAGGGCCCGGGCATAGGCCAGGGCGTGGCGGTCCAGATGCTTCTTCAGCTCGGCGAACTCGGGTAGGCGCTGGGGCAGGTCGTTCAATGAGCCATAGGAGGTATAGCCCCGATAGCCGTGCGCCCTGCACCAGGCCCGGCCGGCGCCGTCCTCGACGGCCAGCATGCGACACGCGTCGGAGAGGCCGGCGTTGAACGCGTCGAACCCCGGTGTGGCGGAGAGCGTGGCCTCATAGACCCGGGTGATGAAGAGGGGGTGCAGGGACATGGACGTCTCATAGCCTCTCCCTCCCCCTCGGGGGAGGGCAGATCGCGCAGCGATCGGGTGGGGCGGGCAGGGCGGGGTGCCGAGGCCTACGTCCGATTCTGGCGCAGGTACCGTCCAGGGTGCTGGCTGCAGTCAGGTGAATGTCGAAGCATTGGAGAAGTCAGAGTCACTTTTTTCCTCCTGGAGACTCCAGGTCCCGAAGGGGTCAGAAACCGATATCCGCCTCGCCGCGCAGGATCGCCTCCGCCTCGATCGTATGCTTGGCACCACTGCGGTCGTGCAGAATCAGGGCGGGCAGCAGCCGCAAGGGTGCGCGGCCGCCGCGGATGGCCTGGATCAGGACCCGCTTCGCAGCCTGGTCCGCGAAAGGCTGGATCGGCCTGATGGCGAAGGATCCGCACCGCTCGCCCAGCAGGGCCAGCAGGTCGGCCAGCCGGTCGGCGCGGTGGATGACGACGATCCGGCCGCCGTCGCGGGCACCTTCGGTCAGGAATCGCGTCCAGACCGCCAGTCCGTCGTCGGCGATCCAGGCGCTGCGTTTCGCGGGGGAGGGCGCGCGCAGGGCGGCTTCGTCGTCGAAGAAGGGGGGATTGCTGACGGCCCAGTCGAACCGGGCGAGCCCCAGCGCCGCGAAACCGGCGGCGACGTCGCCGTGTCTCACGACCATCCGGTCTTGCAGGCCGTTCAGGACGATGTTCCGCTGGCCCAGATCGACCGCCGCCGCGTCGCGCTCGATCCCGGTCAGCAGGATGCCGGACCGGCGCGCCGCGATCTGGGTCAGGACGGCACCGACCCCGCATCCGGCCTCCAGCACCCGCTCGCCCGGCCTGGCCGGCACGGCCGCCGCCAGCAGGGCCGCGTCCATCCCGGCGCGATAGCCGTCGCGGGCCTGCAACAGACGAACCCGTCCGCCCAGCAGGGCATTCTCGTTGGGTTCGGCGGGCGGCAGGGCCTCGGACGGTGGTGATGCGACGGTCACGCGGCTTGACCCCTCATGGTGGTGTCACCATTGTCCGGCGGATCGGTTTGCTGCAAGCGGGCGCGATAAGGAAGCGGCGTATCCTCCCCGATGCCGCGTTTGAGAGAGATTTGCGTTGGATGCCGTCACTTTGACCGCGCCCCGAGCCCATCCCGTCCGGGACCGGGGCGATGCCGAGGCCTTGGCCCGGCTGGCCAAGGTCGACATGGCGGCCGTCGATGCCCTGATCCTGGACCGGATGCAGTCCAGCGTGCCTGTGATCCCGCTGCTGGCCGAGCATATCGTCTCGGCCGGTGGCAAACGCCTGCGGCCCTTGCTGACGATCGCGGCGGCGCGTTCGGCCACGGCGGGCCGGCCCGAAGCCGATCTGACGGCCGCGTTGAAGCTGGCGGCCTCCGTCGAGTTCATTCACACCGCCACCCTTCTGCACGATGACGTCGTGGACGGGTCTGAACGCCGTCGCGGCAAGGTCGCGGCCCATCTGATCTGGGGCTCGGCCACCAGCGTGCTGGTCGGCGACTTCCTGTTCGCCCGGGCCTTCGAGCTGATGGTCGAGACCGACCAGATCCGCGCCCTCGGCATCCTGGCCCAGGCCTCCAGCGTGATCGCCCAGGGCGAGGTGCTGCAGCTGACGCGGGCGCACGACCTGAACCTGGATCAGGAAACCTATCTGCGGATCATTTCGGCCAAGACCGCCGAACTGTTCGCAGCCGCCGCCGAATCCGGTGCCGTCGGCGTTGGTGCGGACCAGACGACGACGTCGGCGCTGCGCGCCTATGGGCTCAACCTGGGTCTCGCCTTCCAGCTGGCCGACGATGCGCTCGACTACGGCGGTTCGTCGGAAACCCTCGGCAAGAACGCGGGTGACGACTTCCGCGAAGGCAAGGTGACCATGCCGCTCCTGCTGGCTGTGGCCCGCACGCGCGGCCGGGAGGACGCCTTCTGGGACCGTACCATCAACGGCAATCAGCGCTCGGATGACGATTTCCGCCGCGCGCGCGAACTCATCGTGGGTACGGGTGCGGTCTCGGCCACCCTGGATACGGCCGGCGAATACGCCGACGCCGCCAAGGCTGCGTTGAAGATCCTCCCGAACGGGGATTGGCGCGCGGCGCTGGAAAAGCTCGCCGACTTCGCCGTCAGCCGGGCCAGCTGATCCGCCGGACCGCCCGGGCCTGACCTTCAGAGCCGACTATCTGAGACCCGCTGCGAACCTTTGAATGCGCGCGCAGGCCTCCTCTAGAACGGCTTCCGACGTCGCATAGCTGATCCGGAAATAGGGGCTGAGGCCAAACGCCGCCCCCTGAACCACGGCCACGCCCTCAGCTTCCAGCAGGGCCGAGGTGAAGACCTCGTCGTCGCTGATGACCGTGCCGTCAGGGGTCGTCTTGCCGATCAGCCCCTCGATCGACGGATAGACGTAGAACGCCCCTTCCGGATTCGGGCATCGGATTCCGGTCGCCTGGTTCAGCATGGACACGACCAGGTCACGCCGCTTCTCGAAGGCGGCACCGCGCTCGGCGATGAAGTCCTGGGTCCCGTTGAGCGCCTCGACGGCCGCCCACTGGCTGATCGAAGAGGGGTTTGACGTCGTCTGGCTGGCGACCTTGCGCATCAGGTCGATCAGGGGCTTGGGCCCACCCGCATAGCCGATGCGCCAGCCGGTCATGGCATAGGCCTTGGACACGCCGTTGACGGTCAGGGTGCGGTCGTAGAGGTCCGGCGCGATCTGGGCGATCGTCGTGTATTCGAAGTCGCCATAGGTCAGGTGCTCATACATGTCGTCGGTCAGCACCCAGACATTCGGATGGCGACGCAGGACATCGGCCAGGGCCTCCAGTTCTGCCCGGGTATAGGCAGCCCCGGTCGGGTTGGACGGACTGTTCAGGATCAGCCATTTGGTGCGGGGCGTGATGGCGGCCTCCAGAACCTCGGGGCGAAGCTTGAAGCCGTCGGATTCCTCGCCGGTGACGAAGACGGGCTCGCCGCCCGCCAGAAGGACCATGTCGGGGTAGCTGACCCAGTAGGGGGCCGGCACGATGACCTCGTCGCCCGCGTTCAGGGTGGCGACGAAGGCGTTGTAGATCACCGGCTTGCCGCCCGAGGCGACATGGATCTGCGCTGCGGTGTAGGTCAGGCCGTTCTCCCGCGCGAACTTGGCGACGATGGCCGCCTTCAGCTCGGGCGTACCGTCGACGTCGGTGTATTTCGTCTCGCCACGCTGGATGGCGGCGATGGCGGCGTCCTTGATGTTCTGCGGCGTGTCGAAATCGGGCTCCCCCGCGCCCAGACCGATGACGTCGCGCCCGGCCCGTTTCAGCTCCCGGGCCTTGGCCGTGACGGCGAGGGTCGCCGAGGGCTGGACGCGGGCGAGGGCGGCGGATTGCAGGTCGGACATCGGCGATTCCCGGGGAGAGCGGAGCCTCGTCTTACGCAGTTGCGAAACCGGGATCAAACGGCAAGGCTCGCCCTGGAGGCTGGCACGATGGTATGCGCAGGCGACCATGCGGCGCATCCTCGACTTCATCCTGAACATGGAAGGTGCCCGGTGGCGCGCGCTGCTGGCCAGTGTGCTGTTGCTGGGAGCCGTGGCCGCGCTGTTCGCCGTCGGCAAGGCCTCGCTGGGGCTGGAGGCCGAGGGGCGGCTGGAGGCCTGGCTGCAGGGCTTCAACGACGGACCGATCGGGTTCGTGGCCGTGGTCGTGGTGTTCGTGGTCTCGGCCTTCCTGGGCGTGCCGCAGTTCATCCTGATCGCGGCGAGTGTCGTGGCCTTCGGTCCGTGGTCGGGCTTCGCCTACAGCTGGATCGCGACGGTGGTGTCGGCGGGTGTGACCTACTGGCTGGGGCGCGGCCCCACCGCGCGGGCGGTCGAGAAGCTGGGTGGACGAACGACAGAGCGTCTTGCGCGGTTCGTCGGCAAGAATGCCTTCTATGCTAGCTTCATGATCCGCAACGTGCCGTCGGCCCCGTTCATCGTCGTCAACATGGCTTTCGGGGCCGCGAGGGCGTCGTTTCCGGCCTTCCTGGCGGGATGCGCGCTCGGCGTCCTGCCCAAGACGGCTCTTGTCGCCTTTTTCGGCGGGTCGTTCATGTCGGCGGTGCGCGGCGACGGCGTCTGGACCTCCGCCATTCTGGCGGGCGTGGCGGTGGTCTGGCTGGGCCTGATGCTGGCCGTGCGCGAGATCGTGAAGCGCCGCGAAAACCCGGCCGATTAACTGAAACTGCGGGCGGCGCAGGTCCGGTGGATCGACCGTTCGAAACGGTGCGCAGAAACCGGGGCGTAGCCGTCACCGGGTCGTGATCGGAAGCTGTCGGTCGGGTGCCATCGGGGCTTGTATTCGCCTGTCCATGCGGGCAAACGAGCGCACAGCCGGTCAGGCGAGGACGATCAGGGAATCCGACGCGTGTGGGGATACGCTTCGGATGGGGTGTCGCCGAAGCCGGATGATTTGCAGCGCCTTGAAGGCCCCAACCGAACGGTAACCGACCTCCATGAGTTTCTCCCTCTTCGGCGCCATCTCCAACGACATTGCGATGGACCTCGGGACCGCCAACACCCTGATCTATATGAAGGGCAAGGGCATCGTCCTGAACGAGCCTTCGGTCGTGGCGCTCAGAAACGTCGGTGGACGCAAGATCGTGCATGCCGTCGGTATCGAAGCCAAGCAGATGCTGGGCCGCACGCCCGGCCACATGGAAGCCATCCGCCCCATGCGCGACGGGGTCATCGCCGACTTTGAGGTCGCCGAGGAGATGATCAAGCACTTCATCCGCAAGGTTCATAACCGCAAGGGCTTCGTGAACCCCAAGATCATCGTCTGCGTGCCCTCGGGCGCCACAGCGGTCGAGCGGCGGGCGATCAACGACAGCTGCCTGAATGCCTCGGCCCGCCGCGTCGGCCTGATCGATGAGCCCATGGCCGCCGCGATCGGCGCCGGCCTGCCGATCCATGAGCCGACCGGCTCCATGGTCGTCGACATCGGCGGCGGCACCACCGAAGTGGCCGTCCTGTCCCTGTCGGGCATCGTCTATTCGCGCTCGGTCCGCGTCGGCGGCGACAAGATGGACGAGGCGATCATCTCCTACATGCGCCGCAACCATAACCTTCTGATCGGCGAGACCACCGCCGAGCGCATCAAGAAGGACATCGGCACCGCACGCATTCCGGCCGACGGCGAAGGCCTGTCGATCGACGTCAAGGGCCGCGACCTGATGCAGGGCGTGCCTCGCGAGGTTCGCATCTCGGAACGACAGGCCGCTGAAGCCCTGGCCGAACCGGTCTCGCAGATCATCGATGCCGTCAAGGTGGCGCTTGAGGCGACGCCGCCGGAACTGGCCGCCGACATCGCCGACAAGGGCATCATGCTGACGGGCGGCGGAGCGCTGCTGCGCGGTCTGGACGCCGAAATCCGCGATCACACCGGCCTGCCGGTCTCGGTCGCCGACGATCCGCTGTCCTGCGTGGCCATCGGCTGCGGTCGCGTTCTGGAGCATCCGCGCTGGATGAAGGGCGTGCTCGATTCGGCGCTTTAGGGCCAGCCGCAAGCGTCGCTGCAAATCCCCGTGATTGCAGCGAATTCGCCGGTTTCATTGTGGCCCGCTTTTTGCGATAGGCTGCGTATAGCGGCGGGGGGCGTCCCGCCGCCCATGACTCTTTTTGGGAAGGCAGGCCGTGGCGTTTCGCGACGGACCGTTCGATCAGTTCAAGGTGCCGCTGGTGTGGACCGCCGCGGTCGTGGTCGTGGTCGCCCTCATTGCATCGGTCCTGCTGATCCTCGTTGATCGCCGCCATGACGCGGACGCCGATGGCTATGGGCCCGTCCGCGCGGGCATCGACGCAGGCGCCGGGCCGCTCAACGGCATCTTCGCCGCCCCGGTGCGCTGGGCCGGGGCGGCGTCGGACTATTTCGGCGGCTATTTCTTCGCCGTGTCCGAGAACCGCCGTCTGAAAAAGGAACTGGAAGAGCTCCAGCCCTGGCGCGATCAGGCCATCGCCCTGAAGAACGTCAACGCCCGCTACGAGGCCATGCTGGGTTTGAGGACCGAGCCGGTCGTTACCCTGGCCACGGCCCGCGCGGTGTCGGAATCCCGGGGGCCTTTCGCAAAATCGTTCCTCCTGGACGCAGGGTCGGACAAGGGCATCCGGATCGGCAATCCCGTCATCACCGAACAAGGTTTGGTGGGACGGATCGTCGGCGTGACCGGCGGGGTCAGCCGGATGCTGCTGCTGACCGATGTGGCCAGCCGCACGCCCGTACTGATCGATCGCACCGATGCCCGCGCCCTGCTGACCGGCGATGGGTCGGGCAATCCCAAGCTTGAGTTCGTGCGCGGTGTCGGCGCGGTCCAGGCCGGCGACCGTGTCCTGACGTCCGGTGATGGCGGAGGCTTTCCGCGCGGTGTGCCGATCGGGGTCGCAGCGCGCGGCATCGACGGGTCCTGGCGAGTCAAGCTGTTCAGCGATCGGGGGGCCATCGACTACGTCCGCATCATGCTGTTCCAGGACTTCAGCCAACTGGTCGCAACGGACGCCCTGAACGCGGCTCCGCTAGCGGGCCTCGCGACCGCGCCGGCTCCGAGCGCGACCCAGGCGGCGGCCATTGGGGATGCGGCCGCACGGCGTGCACGGACCCCGGCCGCTGCCGGGCCCGGCTCCGCAAGACCACAAGCGGCCCCCACGCGATCCGGGCCAACGGTCCCCTCGACGGCTACGCAGGTGCCGGCTCCGCCGACCGCAGCCCCGCCTGTCCCGGTGCCGGCAGGAGGGGGCGCGGCGTGAGACGCTCGATGCAGGTTCGCGTCGTCGGCCCGCTGCAGTGGGTCATCTATCCCGCGCTGATCGCCATGGCCGCCACCCTGCTGCTGGCGACGCCGGTCGAGTTGTTCGGCCTGAAACTGCCGGAACCGGTTCTGCCGATGGTGCTGGCCTTTGCCTGGCCGCTGATCCGCCCCTCGATGACGGCGCCGGCCGTACTCTTTGGCCTCGGCGTGTTCCTCGACATGTTCTGGGGAGGCACCCTGGGGCTGTGGCCCCTGTGCCTCCTAGCGATCTATGCCGTCGTGCTCGGGTCGAGAAACCTGCTGGCGGGTCAGGAGACGCAGGTGCTGTTCGTCTGGTACGCCACCTGCACGTTGGGTGCCTTCCTGCTGGCCTATCTGGTGGTTAGTCTGCACGCAGGTCACGCCCCGAGCCTGCTGGCCCTGTTGGGCCAGGTGATTCCGACGCTGCTGTTCTTCCCCATCGCCGACTGGATGGTCCGGCGGTTCGACGATGGCGACGTGCTGTTCCGATGAGCGAGCCATCGATCTTCTTTTCGGACGTCAATGAGCGGCAGGGATCGTTCCTGCGGCGCACCTTTGTCGTGGGCGGGCTGACGGCTCTGGGTATCACGGCCCTGACGGTGCGGCTGGCCCAGCTCCAGGTCGTTCAGGCGCAGGAATATGCGACCCTCGCGACCAACAACCAGTTCAACTTCCGTCTCATGCCGCCGCCCAGGGGACGGATTCTCGATCGCAACGGCGTGGTGATCGCCGGCAACCGGCCCAGCTTCCGCGTTCTGATCGTGCGAGACGAGACCAAGGATCTGGACCAGACCCTGGACCTGCTGGGCCGCCTGCTGCCCGACACCGTCGATCGGCGGCGCGCGATTATCCGGGATGTGAACGCTGCGCCGCGCTTCAGCCCCGTGCCGGTCAAGAGCGACCTGACCTGGGAGGAGTTCGCTAGGGTCAACATCTACGCCCCCGAACTGCCGGGTGTGATGGCCGACATGAACGAGGCGCGCTTCTATCCATTCGGCGGCTCGTTCGCCCACGTCATCGGATACGTCGCCAAGGTTTCGGATCGCGACATCAAGGCCATCAAGGACAAGGGCGAAGAGCCCCCTCCGATGCTCTACAATCCGGGCTTCCGGATCGGCCGCTCGGGGATTGAAAAGGCGCTGGACGACAACCTCCGCGGCGAAGCCGGGGGCAAGCGGGTGGAAGTGGATGCCCGCGGTCGCGTCGTTGCCGAGGACGTCGGCGGCTCGCGTGCGGCCGTGCCCGGCGACGATGTGGTCCTGACCCTCGATGCGGATGTGCAGAACCGGGCGCTGGAGGTTTTCGGCGATGAAAGCGGGGCCTGTGTGGTGATGGATGTCCGTAATGGCGACATCCTGTGCATGACGTCGGCCCCGTCGTTCGACCCGAACCTGTTCGTCGGCGGGGTGCCGACGCGAACCTATCGTGCGCTGGCCGACTATGAGCGCAAGCCGCTGCTGGACAAGTCGATCAACGGGACCTTTCCCCCCGGATCGACCTTCAAGCCGGCTACCGCCCTGGCCCTGCTGGCGGCGGGGGTCGATCCAAACCAGCGCGTGACCTGCGGCGGGTCGTGGCGGACGGGCAACCGGACCCAGAGGTGCTGGGGCGTGCATGGGTCGCAGGACATGCATGATGCGATCAAGAACTCGTGCGACGTCTATTTCTACGCCATGTGCAATCGCGCCGGCGTCGATGGCATCCGTAACGCGGCGATCAAGCTCGGCTTCGAGACCGCGTTCGACATCGGCGTCGACAACCAGCGCAAGGGCCTGCTGCCCTCGACCGAATGGAAGCGCCGGACCTTCCCGAACGATCCCGTCTGGCATCCGGGTGAGACGACTTCGGTGGCCATCGGCCAGGGCGCGATCACGGTCAATGCGCTGCAGCTGGCGGTCTATACCTCACGTCTGGCCAACGGAAGAAAGGCCATCCAGCCCCGACTGATCAAGTCGGTTGGGGGTGTCGAACGTCCCAGCGGCGCGGCCGTACCAGACCTGGCCTTCAGCCAGGCACACCTTGAAATCGTCCGCCAGGGCATGATCGCGGTGGCCAATGACACCTCCGGCACAGCCTATCGTCAGAGCCAGCTGGGGCTCGGCGACATCCAGATGGCGGGCAAGACCGGGACCGCCCAGTCCCGGGACTATGGCACCGGGTCGCGCAAGTCAGACGTCTGGGCGCTGAAGGATCACAACCTGTTCATCGCCTTCGCCCCGATCGATGCACCCCGCTATGCCGTGGCGGTCATCATCGAACACGGCGGTCGGGGCGGGAGCACGGCCGGCGCCCCCCGGGCGCGGGAGGTCATGCGGACCGTGCTGTTGAAGGATCCGGAAATGCGCGAGCGGATTACGCGGCCGGCCCCGCCCGAGGCCGAAGGGCCGATGACCGACGAAGAGGCGAACTTCGGCGCAGCGCCCGAGCCCGACCTGCTCACGCCGGATGCGCAGACCCCCCCCATCAATCGCACCGGTCCGTCCGCGACCGGCGGTCCACGCCCCTATCTGGCAGAGCCTCGATGACCTCTTCGGCCCTGACACGCCCCGGCGAACGCGATCGTCTGTCTGTCAAGCTGGGCGAGATCGACTGGCGGTTCGCGGCCCTGCTATGCATCGTCGGTGGGATCGGGGGCGCGATGCTGTATTCGGTCGCCGGCGGTTCCTGGGAACCGTGGGCCGCCAATCACATGATCCGGTTCGGCGTCTGTCTGGTGATCATGCTGGCGCTGTCGATGGTCAGCATGCGGATCTGGTTCGGATCGGCCTATGTCGTCTACGGTCTGGCCCTGGTCATGCTGGCCCTGATCGAGATCCCCGGTCTGGGCTACACGGCCATGGGCGCGACACGGTGGCTGGACCTGGGCGTGACGCGGATCCAGCCGTCCGAGATCATGAAGATCGGCGTCGTGCTGGCGCTCGCGCGCTGGTACCACGGGGCTTCGGCCCAGGACGCCCGGTTCAGCTGGAAGCTGATTTTTCCGATCGCCATCATCGGCCTGCCTTTCGCCCTGGTGGCGCATCAGCCGGACCTGGGTACGGCCATGCTGATCGGCCTGACCGGGGCTGCGATGATGTTCATGGCGGGTCTGAGCTGGAAGATCATGGCGGCGGCGGCCGCGGGTCTGGTGGCCTTCGTCCCGCCCTATGTGATGTTCGGCATGCACGACTATCAGCGCCATCGCGTGCTGACCTTCCTGTCGCCCGAGAGCGACCCGTCGGGCACCGGCTATCACATCACCCAGTCCAAGATCGCCCTGGGGTCGGGCGGTCTGCTGGGCAAGGGATATGGCCTCGGCAGCCAGAGCCAGCTGGAATTCCTGCCCGAGAAGCAGACCGACTTCATCTTTGCGGCCGTGTCGGAAGAGTTCGGCTTCGTCGGATCGTTCTCGATCCTGCTGTGCTACATCGCCATCATCCTGATCGCGCTCAGGATCGCCTCGCTGTCGCACAGCCATTTCGGGCGGATGGCGGCTGCCGGCGTGACGGCGACTTTTGCCCTCTATGTGATGATCAATGGGGCCATGGTCATGGGCCTCGCCCCTGTCGTCGGCGTGCCCATGCCGCTGCTGAGCTATGGCGGTACCGTCATGCTTACCGTGATGATCGGCTTCGGACTGGTCATGGCGACGCGGGTTCACCGCTATGCCGAGTTGCCCAAGGGCCACGGCCTGATCTAGAGGCGGCTTGAAGCCATCGCCGCCCAGTCGGTCCCGCGCACCAGGCTGTCGACAATGCCCGGCTCGCTCGAGGCGTGACCAGCGTCAGGGACGATATCCAGCCTTGCCTCCGGGAAGGCCCGGTGCAGCGCCCATGCGCTGGCGATCGGTGTGACCACGTCGAAACGCCCCTGGGCGATCCAGGTCGGAATGTGGCGTATCCGGCCGATGTTCTTCAGCAGCCAGCCTTCCTCCGGGAAGAAGCCGCCGTTCATGAAGTACCAGCACTCGATGCGGGCGAAGGCGATGGCGAATTCGGGTTCGGCGAACTTGTCCGGACGGGCGGCGGGGCCCTCGACGCTGACGGTCTCGCCTTCCCAGCTGGACCAGGCGATGGCGCAGCGCTCCTGTTCGGCACGGTCGTCGCCCGTCAGCCGCTTGTAGTAGGCGCCCATCAGGTCGTTGCGTTCGTCCTCCGGGATCGGGGCGATGAAACGCTCCCAGGCGTCCGGGAAGATCATCGAGGCCCCGTCCTGATAGAACCAGTGCAGTTCCTTCCTGGTCAGCAGGAAGATGCCACGCAGGATCAGGGCCGTGACCCGCTCTGGGTGGGTGATCGCATAGGCCAGCGACAGCGTAGACCCCCAGGACCCGCCGAATACGGCCCAGGCGTCGATCCCGCAGCGTTCGCGCAAGGCTTCGATGTCTTCGATCAGCGTCCAGGTGGTATTGTCCTCGAGCGAGGCATTGGGCCGCGACTTGCCGCAGCCGCGTTGATCGAACAGCACGATGCGATAGACGGCCGGATCGAAATAGCGGCGCATGCCCGCATTGATCGCACCGCCAGGGCCGCCGTGCAGGACCAGGACCGGCCGGCCTTGCGGGTTGCCGCATTCCTCGAAATAGATTTCGTGGGCGCTGCCGGTCTGCATCCAGCCGGACGCGAAGGGCTCGATTTCGGGGTACAACGCGCGTCGGGGCGTCTCGGTCACGGGAAAGGCCATACTCGGGTCGGTGCCTCGGGTCGGAGGATCAGGTGGTGGGTAAGGCGCGCAGGCCGCAGAAGGCCAGGACGAGCCAGCCCGCGATCATCAGCACGCCCCCGATGGGCGCGACGGCCCCGAGAGCGGGCAGACTTAGCAAGCCCAGGAAGGCCAGCGCCAGACAGAAAATCAGACCACCGGTCGTCGCCAGCCAGCCCGCCACGCCGGCAAGCCTGAGCCCCGGGGCCAGGACCGCGCAGACCACGCCCAGCACAGCATGGACCAGCTGGTATGAGGCCCCTGTGGTCAGCAGGGTCCTGATCTGGAGCCCGGCCTCGTGGGCGGCGAAGGCCCCGACCGCCACCGCCATCGCGCCGTTCAGTGCAGCGAAGGCCGCGAGGTGGCGATTCCATTTCATGACGAGACCGTAGACCACGGAGTCGTCTGCGTCTGCTATCGGACGAGGCATGAATCCCGCCGGCCGCATGGCATTGCAGTATGTGTTGCTCTTCGGTGCCAATGGCGTGAGCCTGCCGTTTGCCGGGCTGTGGTTCCGCGCCCAGGGATTTTCCGGAGCCGAGATCGGGGCGCTGCTGGCGGCACCGATGCTGGCGCGGCTGGTGACCGGACCGGTGCTGGCGGTCTGGGCGGACGGGTTCGCGCATCGCCGAACGCCGATCGCCATTCTGGGTGTTGCGGGCGCGCTGGCCTATGCGGGCGCGGGCGTGACGCAAGGCGTATGGGTTCAAGGCCTGCTCTGGTTTCTGGGTGCCAGCACGATGGCCGCGATGATCCCCCTGACCGATGTGCTGAACCTGAGCGCCGCACGCAGGCACGGTTTTGCCTTTGCCTGGCCACGGGGATTCGGGTCTGCGGCGTTCGTGGCTGCAAACGTGCTGATGGGGGCAATCCTCGCGCGGGCGTCGGTCGACTGGGTCATTGTGTGGATCGTCATCGCGGGCGGTCTGGTCGGGGTGACGGCCGCCAGCTTGTTGCCGCCCGAAGCAGTGTCCGATGCCGGACCAGGCCGCAAGCGGGATCGCTATGCCGGCATCGCCCGTCTGGTGACCGATCCCGGATTCATGACAGCCATCGTGGCGATCGGCGCGGTCCAGGCGACCCATGCCTTCTATTACGGATTCTCCGCCATTGCGTGGAAGGCACAGGGGATCAGCGAGGCGACGACGGGCTTGCTCTGGGCGACGTCCGTCGTCGCCGAAATCGCCTTCATGTGGATCGTGGAGCCATGGCGGCGGGCGAGGGGGATCGGGCCCTGGCCGGTGCTGATGCTGGGGGGCATCGCGGCCGTGGTCCGGTGGACGGTGCTGGCCTTCGTGCCGCCGCTCTGGGCGCTGTGGCCGCTACAGGCCCTTCACGCGCTGACGTTCGCGGCGACCTATCTGGCAGGCGTCGAGATCATCGAACGGCTTGCACCGCCGGGGCAGCATACGGCGGCGCAGACGTTGAGTTCGGTCATGGCGGCAGGCGTCCTGATCGGACTGGCGACGCTGGCCGCCGGGCCGCTGTACGATCGATACGGGACCCTGGGCTATCTGGCCATGACCGGCCTGGCGGTCATGGGCCTGGCGGCGGGGTGGCGATTGAAGCGGACGTTGCGGATCAGCTGATCCGGATGCGGGGCAGGGGCGACAGATGCCGGGCAATGGCACCGGCTGCAGTGCGAATCCCGGTGCGAAGGTCTTGCGGATCGGTCGTCGCCGGAACCCGCAACAGTCCGACGGCCGGCGCGTCTACGGAGTCGGGCAAGGCGGTGAGAATACGATAGAGCAGATAGCTACCGGCATCTTCTTCGGACTCCGACGACGCGTCCGCCGCAAGGCCGGCATCGGTCAGGGCCCGGACCATTTCCGCAACGGGCGCGGTCGCGCGCGCGAGGGCGGGACCGGTCCTCACAAGCCGGGCACCACCGGTCAACGTCCGGTTTTCAGCCCTCATCTGGATGCGAAAGCCGTCGGTCCGACGCGTTCGGCCGACCAGAAGCACGCCGCGGCAATCAGGGTCTTCGAGTTCGCCCGTCAGAAGACCGGCGAGGACATCCGGATCCCCCGGGCCGATCGGCAGGGCGCGCGCGCTATGCGGATGCCAGCCGTCGTCCGCCATGTCCTCCAGCGCGGCCCATGAGGGGTCTTCGGACTCGTAGACACAGACGAGGATCGCGGGTCTACGGTCCGGTTGGGTCTCGTCGACGGTGTCGAGCATGGGATCCGCTGTGTGCGTGACGGGGTCGTGACAGCGGCGCGACGGTGTCTTCAAGCGGACGTTATCGTCAAGCCTAATTCCTCCAGCCTCCCCCCGTATCAGTCGCTTTCGCGTCTCAGGCGAGATCGCCGATCGCGGCATCCAGCAGCAGGAAAGCACGGCCCGGATCGGTGGCCAGGGTCGCCAGAACATCGTGGGCGTCGCCCGCGCGCGCGCGATCGTTCAGCCGGGCGGCGAGGTCGCGCACATATCGCTCGGCATCGGCCCTGAGCTCCGGATCGCTCATTACCCGGCGCGAAACGCTGCGCACGGCGGCCGGCGCGACACGGCGCACGATCTGGCGCGCACGGTCGGGGTCGCGTTCAGCCAGAGCCGTTGCGGCCTCTTCCACACGTGACCGGGGCAACAGGGCGTTGGGATCGACACCCATCCGCCGGATGGCCCCCGTGATCCTGTCGGCGAGGGCGTCGGCGTCGGCCGGCATGGCTGGCGCATCGAGATCCAGCGATGGTTCGCCCGGGCCGTCGTGTACCAGATCGCTCCAGTCCAGCCGGTCCTGAGGCGGCGGCGCAGCGCGGGGCGCGGGTTCGCTGCTGGCGGGGGCGAGACGCAGGCGACCCCTGAGGCCGAGTCCACGGTCCCGTTCGGCCTCCACAGCCGCCTCGGGCCGGGTGGGTCGAATCTCTGGCGTGGTCTGTGGAAGCGGTGTGGACGGGGGCTCGCGGCGACGCATCGGTTGCGGATCGCCCGAGACCACGCCCATCAGGCGCACGGCTTCGGTCAGCATGTCGTAGTTTCGGCGTACCCGTTCCTGGAAGCCGGCGTCCAGAGCCTCGGTGTCCTCGGCGGCCTTGCGCGAGGCAGCGGCGAGGGCGGCCAGACCCTCTTCTACCGTGATGCGCACGGCCTCAGCGCGGGCGCGGGCTTCTTCCGGCAGGCGCGAGGCGCGGTCGTCGAGGTCTCCTATCGCAGCATCGACCTCGGCCAGGGCCTGGTTCATGCGAAACAGGGTAGCCTCCAGCTTGCCGATCGCGCGCTGACCGGCCTCGTCGACGAGTCCCACCGTCTCGTCGACGATGCGACGAGCACCTTCGACCCGGGCATCGGCGGCCTGGTCCGCCTTCTGTGCCGCATCGAACAGGGCCTCGCCGAGGCGGTCGGCGCGAACCTGGGCGTGATTTGCGGCTTCGTTGGATGCGATGCGACTGTCCTCGGTGGTGGCCTTCAGGACGGCGAGGGCCCGGCGCGTTTCCTCGACCAGGGTGTCGCGCGCTTCGGCCGCCAGCGCCTCAAAACGGTCGAGCGACAGCTTCGTCGCTGCGTCGAAGCCATCGGCCTCGCGCTGCGAAAGGTCCACCAGGGCGCGGAACTGGTCGGTCGCGGCTTCGACGAGATCCTTCAGACTCTCGGACGTGCGGGTCGAGATGTCGCCGAGTTCGCCACTGGCCGAGCGGGCGGCGGACAGCTGTTCGGTCAGCTGGGCGCGCTGGCTCTCGACCTGGGCCGAGAAGTCCTCCTGGTCGGTACGCAGGGCATAGGCGGCCGTGACCAGGGCGGCTCGCTGCTGGCCCAGCCCCTGTTCGACCGACAGGATCTGCTCGGCGACACCGGTACCGGCATTCTCCAGGCGCAGGGTCTGGCGGGCCAGGTCGTCGGCGGCCAGTCGGGCGGCGTCCTGCGCTTCGTTTGCAGCGGCGGCGAGGTCTGCGGCACGGGCGGCCAGTGCCGTCTCGGCTTCGCGCAACTGGGTCTGGGCCAGATCCGAGGCATCGACGATCAGGCGGGACTGGCGCTCGACCGCGCCAAGAACATTCGAGGCCTGGGTGTCGAGGCGACCGCCCAGATTGACCATCTCATCGCGCTCTCGCGCGAGGCTCTCGGTCAGACGACGGGCGGTCCGGGCGGCGGTATCAGCAGCTTCATTGAGCCGGTGGGTCTCGATCGAAAGGGCTTCGCGCAGAAGGGCCATGTCATGCCGGGCGCGCTCGGCGGCCAGAGCGGTCTGATCGATGTCGTTGCGCAGGGCCGACAGGACATCGCCGGTCTGCTGGGCCGCCAGGGCGGTCGGAGCGACCATCGCTTCGGCCATCTGTCGGGCGCGTCGGGTCTCGAAGGCCAGACCGTTTCCCTGACGTATGGCGTGAGCAAGCATCAGGGCCAGGCCGACGGGGGCCAGGGCGATCAGGGTGTAGATCGCCAGGCGCAGGGGATCGGCCAGGACGTCACCGGCACCGATCTCATAGGCCGCCCAGGCTGCGATGCCGCCAACCCAAAGCGCCGAAGCCGAGCCGGCAATCAGATAGGGCGTAGCGGACTGACGGGTTCGTGCGACCGGCAGCGGGAGGGGTGCAGGTGGTTCTGGCGGGCGATAGGGGGCCGGCGGGGCATCGGCGCTGATCGAGAAGGGCGCGACGACAGGCGATTCCGGGATCGGATGCCGGGCAGGCATAGCCGGAGCAGGCTCGGCCGTGCGTTCAGGTTCCGCTGAGGCGACCTCCGCCCGCTGCTGCTGCAGTTCGAGAAGACGCCGACGCCGACGCTCGGACATCGGGCGTTCGGGAGCAGGTGGCGGGCTTGCAGCAGCCACGGGGTCGGGAATTGAGATATCGTCCGAAGGTGGTGCCTCGGCGTCCGGGCTTACCTCGGGGTCGGTCAGAACAAGCGGCGGCCGTTGGCGGGACTTCATTAAAGGTCAATCTCGTTTGGCGGGCGCGCGGCGGTCCGTGCCAGGTGCACCCGTGACCCTAGAGCCTGATCCCGGAGGGCGAAAGCGTTTCGGGTTCAGGAAACACGCGTCAGGCGAAATCAATCGTATCGCATCAGCACTTCTGATCGCGACGTACGGCGATGAAATCGGCCCTGGCCGGTTGGTCGCAGTCTCGAACGCGGTGCACCTCGGGCGACGCGCGCTGTGGGCGCTCGATGTCGACGCCGAACTGGGAGAGCGCTGCCGTGACGAGCAGCGCGATGAAGCCAGCCAGCAATTCGATCAGCGCCTGCACCTGCGTGCTCCCTTCGACCCGTTCGCCTTATGCCTGATTTCAGAGTGTCACACAATCCAGTGGTGGAACCGATGCGCAGCTGTGCCATTGACGATACCAGCCCTCAATGGGACGAAAAGGGCGATCTGGCAGGATCATTCAGGCGGGCGGGTCGATCAACATGGAGCAGGCGGTCGACCACGCGACCCTGGACGCCTCGGCGGTCCTGGTTCCCGGCGACACCTGCTGGCGTATCGAGACGGCCGATCGGCTGTCGATCCTGATGGAGAATGAGGCCTATTTCGACGCCTTGTCGTCGGCCCTGGACAAAGCCCGGCGTTCGGTCGTGGTGCTGGGGTGGCAGTTCGATCCGAGAACCCGTCTGGATCCGGAAACAAGGGCCGGAGACCGCCAGGCCGAGATCGGGCATCGACTGCGGATGATGGTCAAGACGCGACCCGAACTGGATGTGCGACTATTGATCTGGAAATCGCCCCTGCTGATCGCGGCGTCGCAGGGCTTCTATCCGCACAAGGCCCAGACCTGGTTCCGCAAGCGGATGGTGGAGTTCCGGCTGGATTCGCCGGGGCCGATCGGAGCGTGTCATCACCAGAAGGCGGTCATCATCGACGATGCCGTGGCGTTCTGCGGAGGCGGGGACATTTCGGTCGATCGCTGGGATTCCACCGGGCATCTCGACGACGATCCGCGTCGATGCCAGCCGTCCGGCGTCATCTCTCCACCCCGTCACGAAACCATGTGCGTCATGAGCGGTCCTGCAGCCATGGCGCTGGGCGACCTTGCGCGCGAACGCTGGTTCAAGGCGACGTGGGAGAGGACGGTGCCCGAACCGGCTGGAAGCGACCCGTGGCCCGACGCCGTGCCGGTCGATTTCGAGAGCGTTCGTGTCGGCATCGCCCGGACCGAACCCGCATACGGCGGTCGCGTCGAAGTCCGTGAGAACGAACGCCTGCATCTGGCAGCCATTCGGGGGGCCAGAAAGCTGATCTATATGGAGAACCAGTACTTTACCTCGCCGGTGATCGCCGGGGCCCTGGCCGAACGGCTGGCCGAACCGGACGGCCCCGAGGTCGTGCTGGTCTCCACGGGACGCAGCCCCAGCTGGTTCGACAGCATGACGATGGACACGGCGCGCGCAGAGGTCCTGTTTCGGCTGGAGACGGCCGACGTCCACAATCGCTTCCTTGCCTTCAGCCCCAATACCCGGGGCGGCGAGCGGATCATCGTCCACGCCAAGGTGACCATTGTGGACGATCGGCTGTTGCGCATCGGTTCGACCAACATCAACAACCGCTCGCTGGGCTTCGATACCGAGTGCGATGTGGCCATCGCACCGGACGACGCGGCAGGTCGGGAAAGAATTCGTGCCTATCGCCACCAGACCATCGGTCACTTCATCGGCATCAGCGGGGACGCCTTCGCGACGGCCGAGGCCGTCACGGGTTCGACTGGCAAGGCGATCCAGGATTTCAACACGGGACGCCTGTCGCCGCTGGGCGCGACGCCGCCCTCGATGGTCCAGCGCACAATCGCGGAATTCCAGCTGGGGGACCCCGTGTCGACCGCAGACGCCTTCCGTCCCTGGAAGCGGCGCAACCGGTCGCAGCGACCTCTGCCTCAGACGTCCTGAAACTCGAAATCAACGACCAGGGGCAGGTGATCCGAAGCCATCCGCGCCAGGGGTGAAAACGCAGCCCGGACCCCAACCACCCGGATGTGCGGACTGACGAAGGCGTGGTCGATGCGGATGGCCGGAAAGCCGGATGGGAAGGTCTTGATCGTCGGTCGTTGGCCGATCTGACGCTGGCAGTCCGCCAGCCTGCGGGTCAGGGTCTGGTAGGGCCGCGTGATCGAGGTCGCGTTGAAGTCGCCCGCCAGAATCGTTGGTCCCTGACAGTCGGCATGGCCCATCCAGTCCTTGCCGACCAGGGCGGCGGCCTGAAGCCTCTGTTCGCGCGGAACCAGCCCCAGGTGGGTGGTCAGGACATTCAAGAGCGGACAGTCCTGTTTCTCCACACGGGTCCAGAGGGCACCGCGCGGTTCCAGACCCGGGATGCCCCTGATGGTGGGCAAGGCCCCGACCCGGATCAGGCGCTCTGGCCAGCGGCTCAGGATCGCATCGCCGTACTCCTCCTGCTCGACCGTCATCGCCGCATGGAAGCGGACGGACATGCCCAGGCTGTCGGCGATTTTCTGTGCCTGATCCACTCCACCTGTGCGGACCCTGCCGACGTCCAGTTCCTGGAGGCAGACAATGTCAGGATCGTGCTCGGCGATGACGGCGACGATCCGCTCGACATCCAGTCGACGATCCACGCCGACGCAGCGGTGCACATTATAGGTCATGAGACGCATGACCGACCCGCTAGTCGATTATGCGGGCCAAGGCCATGCGGGTCTCAAATCTCGACGAGACGGTCGAGGACCTCGTTCGGGTTCGAGGGGCGCGGCGGAAAATGCTCGGCCAGAACGCCGCCTGCCAGTGCGATGGCCCTTTCAAAACCTTCTGCCGGGCGGCTGGCCTTCAGGCCAGCGGTCAGGACGGCGACTGAGTCGGCCCAGACGTCGGGGTCGACACGGCTGTAGATGCCTTCGTCGGCGATGATCTCGACCTGACGATCGGACAGGGCGGCGAAGATGAGAACGCCTGTCCTTTCACGCGTGACATGCAGGCCATGGGCCAGGAACTGATGCATGGCGGCCTGTCGGGCTCTGTCGCGCCGGATCGATCCGGGCGTGACCAGGCGCGTGACCGGCGGGATACGCAGGAACAGATAGGCCATGATGAAGATCGCTGCCTGGACGACGGCATAGACGCCGATGGTCCGACCGATCATCACGTCACGGGCGGCAAGGTGAGCGGCTTCCCAAGTCACGGCAAAACCGGGAAACCACCGGGCCTCGAACCCGAGGGGGATGAATGCCAGCGGCAGGATAAAGGCTACTGCTGCCGCCCAGACCAGGCTGACGTCCCGATAGGAAGACACCTGTCGCGCGAGGACACAGAAAATCTCGCCCGATGTCCGGGCCTCGGCCGCAGCGATGGCGGCGGCGATGGCGGCGTGCTCTTCAGGTTTGATCCGCATTACCATCCGCCGGAAGCCCCGCCACCGCCAAAACTGCCGCCACCACCGGAGAAGCCGCCGCCACCGCCGAAGCCGGAACCGCCTGAGCGACTGCTGGCTGCGCTGCTCAGGACATTGGCCGCTCCCCACAGGATCACGTCGCCCAGACCATCCGCGCCGCGTCGACGCCGGCCCCTTCTTCCCGCACCGCGCATGAGGTTCAGCAACAGAAACAGAAAGATCAGCGCGATGATGAGGGCCGGAAAGAACGGTTCGTCGGCTTCGGTCGGAGCGGCGGCGACGGCCCGGGCCCGGGCTTCTGCGGGATCCAGTCTGAGCTGGCCGATCACGGCATCGACGCCGGCAGTGATGCCTCGTTCAAAGCCGCCTTCGCGGAAAGGCGGCAGAATGTCGTTCTGGATGATCTGGTTCGACAGGGCATCGGTCAGGACGGGTTCAAGCCCATAGCCGACCTCGATGCGCACCTTGCGTTCGTTGGGCGCGACGATCAGCAGGACGCCGCTGTCACTTTCGCTGCCGCCGATGCCCCAGGCCCGCCCGAGCCTGTAGCCGTAGTCCTCGATCTCGTAGTCCTGAAGGCTGTTCAGGGTGACCACGACGAACTGATCGCCCGTGTCGGTCTCCAGTTGGGCCAGCCTGGCCGTAATCTCGGCTTCCCTTTCCTGGGACAGAAGCCGGGCCTGATCGACGACACGCCCGGAGAGCGCAGGAAAGTCCGGCTCGGCCGCGAAAGCCGGCGTGCCCATATACAGGACAACCACCATCGCGCCGACAAGGGCGACGGCACGGCGGGCAAGGCTGGCCAGGGAAACCAAAGTCACCGTGCCGGCGGCGTCGAGCCCGGCGCGTTTGTCGGCGCACCATTCAGGTTGAACTGCACTTGCGGCGCGGACTGTGCCTCTGCTGTGGCCGCGAACAGTTGCATCGGTTCCTCGCCCGAAAAGACGGTCCTGGCCCAGATCACGGTCGGGAAGGTGCGAAGGCTGGTGTTATAGTCGCGCACCGCTTCGTTGTAGTCGCGGCGCGCGATGGTGATGCGGTTTTCGGTGCCCTCAAGCTGCGACTGCAGCTGCAGGAAGCCCTGGTTGGCCTGAAGCTGGGGATAGGCCTCAACCGTGACCAACAGACGCGAAAGGGCGCTGGTCAGCTGGCCCTGAGCCGCCTGGAACTGCTGGAAGGCCGCGGGGTCGCTGAGGGTCTCGGGCGTAACCTGAACGGCCGTGGCGCGGGCGCGTGCCTCTGTGACCTGCGTCAGGGTGGTGCGCTCCTGGATGGCGGCCCCCTGCACGGTGGCGACCAGGTTCGGGATCAGATCGGCGCGGCGCTGGTACTGGCTCTGCACATCGGCCCAGGCCGCCTGGGCGCGTTCCTGCTTGGTGGGGATGGTGTTGTAGCCGCAGGCCGAAAGCGCCGGAACCGCCAGTATGACTACGGCCGCCATACCGAAGCGCGAGTTGATGCGAACCATGGAAACCCTCCGTTCGACGGCCGCTCGCCGCCTGTCTTCAAGTCGTGACTATCCGCGCATCGACGGTTTGCTTCAAGCGTCCAGAGCCGACGGTGCGATACCGTTCGCACGGCAGGCGGCGACATAGGTGTTGGCCAGCAGGCAGGCGATGGTCATGGGTCCGACTCCGCCGGGGACGGGTGTGATCGCACCCGCGACCTCGACGGCCTCGGCGAAGAGCACGTCGCCGACGACCCGCGTCTTGCCCTCGGCGGCCTTCACCGGATCGGCGGCGGGAATGCGGTTGATGCCCACGTCGATCACGGTCGCGCCGGGTTTTATCCAATCGCCCCGGATCATCTCCGGTCGCCCGACCGCCGCAACCAGAATGTCTGCGGTCCGGCAAAGGGCGGGCAGATCCCGGCTGCGGGAGTGGGCGACGGTGACGGTGCAGTTCTCTGCCAGGAGCAGCTGCGCCATGGGTTTGCCGACGATGTTGGAGCGGCCGACGATCACCGCGTGCAGGCCCGAGAGATCCCCGAGCCGGGCCTTCAGCAGCATGGTCGAGCCCAGCGGCGTGCAGGGGACCAGTCCGGGCAGTCCGACGGCCAGGCGGCCGGCATTGACGACGTGGAAGCCGTCGACGTCCTTGTCCGGGTCGATCGCGCCCAGCACTGCGGCCGAATCGATCTGCGAGGGCAGGGGCAGTTGCACGAGGATGCCGTGGATGCCCGGGTCCTCGTTCAGGGATTGAACCAGGGTCAGCAACTCGGCCTGGGTGGTCGTGTCAGGCAGTCTGTGGGTGTCGGACCGCATGCCGGCGCGCGTGGTGGTTTCGCCCTTGTTGCGGACGTAGATCTGGCTGGCCTGATCTTCGCCGACGATCACGACGGCCAGGCCCGGCTTGATGCCATGCGAGGTGATCAGAGCGGCGGTTGCGGCCGTGATGCGGTCTACGAGGCCGGCAGCGAAGACCTTCCCGTCGATGATCGTGGCGCGCATTGCGTCGTCCGCCATGATTGGCTCCTCATCCGTCAGGAATCGACCGGTGCGCGGCGATTTACAGTTGTCGCGGATCGTCGTCTATGTGCGCCACGGGGTTATCCCGGGGGAAACAACATGCGCCGCTCTTCGTTCGCCATCACCGTCAATGCCATCGCTCTGCTCACCACCGGTCAGGCTCTGGCCCAGGAGGTCACGCCTCTGCGTCTGGGTCAATCGGTGACGGGCGCGCTGACCGCAGAAGACACCAGGGTCGATAACGAGGAGGTGGGCCAGTTCGTCTACGACACCTATTCGGTCCGGCTTCGCGAAGGCCAGCGGGTCGAGGCGACGCTGCGCGCCGCGTCGTTCGATGCCTATCTGGCGGCGTTCGAGAGCGATGCCACCGAGGCCTTCGCGATGGACGACGATGGCCTCGGCGAAGGAACTGACTCGCGGATGCGTTTCGTTGCGCCCGCCTCCGGCACCTATCTGATCCGGGCGCGTACCTTGAGCGGTCTGGAAGGCGGAGACTATACGCTGCAGATCAGCGAACGCGCTGCTCCGCCCCGCGCCCCGCGCCCGACCGGACTGCGGATCGGGGAAGAGATCGATGGCCAGATTGCCGACACCGATCCGGTGAATGACGAAGACATGATCTACGACGCCTACAGCTTCCGGGCCCGAGAGGGTCAGCGCTATGCCATCAGCCTGGACAGCGAAGACTTCGATCCGATCGTGCGGGTCGGTTCGGCCCGCGGCGATTTCCAGGAAATCGCGTCCAACGACGATTCCGGCGCGGGAGGGCTGAACTCCTACCTGATCTTCACGGCACCGACCTCCGGCGACTTCATCGTGCGCGCCGCGCCGCTGGCTGGCACGACCAGCGGCGCCTATACCCTCAAGGTCGAAGAGATCGGTCCGGCCGCACCGCGCAATCCGATCGCCTTAGGCGAGACGGTCGAGGGCAACCTGGGCAGCCACAGGAATGATTTCGGCGTTCCGGCCGAGATCTATACCTTCCAAGCGACAAGCGGTCAGCGGATCATCGCCACGATGAGTTCGGACTCGTTCGACACCTTCCTCGAATTGTTCGCCGAGCGGGCCCAGGACGCCGGTGGCCGCTATTCGGTCGACTCCGATGATGACGGCGCGGGCGAGGGCACCAACTCGCGCCTGACCTTCACCTTCTACGAGGACGGCGATTACGCCCTGGAGGCCCGGGCCTTCAGCGGTGACGGGGAGGGGGCCTTCACCCTGTCCTTCGAGGAGGCCCCGCCGCTGCCTGAACCGGCCGCGATCGCGATGGGGGCGACAGTCCAGGGCGAGATCGTAGCCGGCGACGCGACCGACGACGAAAACCGTGGTTATGACGCCTATCGTTTCACCGGCGTGGCCGGAAATCGGGTCCAGGCCATCATGCGCTCGGGTGATTTCGACACCTATCTGCAGATCGGAACGGCGGAGGGGGAGTTCTACGCCGTAGCCGAGGACGACGACGGTCTGGGTGAAGGCACTGACTCGCGCCTGAACTACATCCTGCCGGCCGACGGCGACTACATCGTCCGCGCCCTGCCGCTGTCGAGCGACGACAAGGGCCTGTATTCACTGGAGCTGATCGACCGGGGCCCACAGCCCCTGCCGGGCAGCATCCTGGTGGGTGCGACGGCGCGGGGAACCCTGACCGATGACGACGGTCTGACCGAGGACGGAAGCTATTACGACGCCTACAAGGTCACGCTGAAGGCCGGCGAGAAGCTGCGGCTGACGATGGTTTCCAATGCGTTCGACGCTTATATCGATGTCGGTCAGGAAGACGAAAGCGGCGTGTTCACCTCGGTCATCTCGGACGATGACGGCCTGTCGGACACCCATGCCAAGATCGAGTGGAGTGTCGAGGAAGATGGTGACTATGTCATCCGCGCCCGCAGCTTCGCTTCGGGACAGGAAGGGGCCTATGCCCTGACGGTCGCACCCCGAGAGTAGTCTCCCGTCAGACCAGGACAGGGGCTCCGATGGGAAATCATCGGAGCCTCTTTTCGTTTCAGCGCCCGGACGTCTGGCTGGCCGAGGCCAGATCGATCAAAAAGTGACAATCAAAATGGACACTCATGTGTCAACCCGGCTTGTCAGTCCGTGAAAAACGGTGCGACATGGCCGATGTGAAGGTGTGGACCCCGTCCCCCGGGCAATGAGGCGTTGGACAACGATGACGGCGATCCGGCTCGATCAGGAAGCAACAGCGCCCGCGCGTGGGAGTCACAGCTTCTATGCCGCCTTTGACCCTGTGTGGATAAGGCACGCGAGGGTCGCGAGGCGTTCGGCGGTTCTGCCGACCTTTGGCGGAGCGGGGCCCGACGGCGGACCCCGGTTCGACGCCGATGTCCCCCCGGGTGGATATCTCTGGTGGTACGTCGATGCCCAGAGCGACGATGGACGCTATGGCCTGACGCTGATCACCTTCATCGGCAGCGTCTTTTCTCCCTACTACGCCTGGACAGGCTGGGCCGACCCGTTCAACCATTGCGCCGTCAACCTGGCGCTCTACCGGCTGGACGGCGGGGCAGGGCGCTGGGCCATGACCGAACGGCCGAAGCGCAAGCTGACGCGTGATGCCAGCCATATCTCGATCGGCCCGAGCAGCCTGTCCTGGGAGGGGGGCGTGCTGACGGCGACGATCGATGAGATCGCCAGCCCCTTGCCGGAGCGGCTGCGCGGCACGATCCGTCTGCGGCCAGAGGCGCTGACCGGTCGCGCCTTTGCCCTGGACGCCGCCCAGGACCATGTCTGGCAGCCGCTGGCCCCCCGGGCGCGGGTCGATGTCTCGTTCGATACGCCCGGTCTTTCCTGGAGTGGTGACGGCTATTTCGACACCAATCACGGCAGTGAACCGCTGGAGGCGCGGTTCCGGCGCTGGGACTGGTCGCGAGCCCATACACCGGATGATGTCGTGCTGTTCTACGACGTTGACCGGCTCGATGGAGCCCGCCACGAACTGGCCTTGCGGGTCAACAGAAGCGGTGACATCGAGCGGGTCGAGGCCCCGCCGGCCAGGGCCTTGCCACGGACCCTGTGGGGAGTCCGGCGCCAGGCGCGCGGGGATGCCGAAGGCCGGATGAAGGTGACCCGGACGCTGGAGGACACCCCCTTCTATTCGCGCTCGGCCCTGTCGGGTGATGTGTTCGGGCGTCCGGCTTCGATCTGGCACGAGAGCCTGATGCTGGATCGGTTCAGCAATCCAGCCGTCCGATGCCTGCTGCCGTTCCGGATGCCGCGCGTGCCCTGGTAGGTCGACAGGCTCAGGTCGCCCCCTCGAACCAGCTGATGTCCGCCGTGGACACCTCACCGAACGAGCGGCCCTGCCGGATCGAGGCAGCGATGATCTGAAAGGCTGTCACCGGCATGGAGATGAAGGGCCAGGGATCGCTGGCGTCCCAGGTCACGTCCCTGGCTTTCGTCAGGGCCTTGAGATTGGGGCCGAAGCGAACGGGGTCGAACACGGAGCTCTGGGTTTCTGTCAGGGTCGGATAGAACTGTTGCATCCAGCGCGCGTCCCGCAGTCGCGGCGGGGCGGCGGTCGGGTCCAGGGTGGCGGCGGCGAGATCCTGCGTCTCGATAAAATGAACCCCGCTGGTGACGCGGGGATTGCATTCGATGGCCTGAGGGCAGCCATCTTCGTCGACGATGAAATCGAACGAAATGAAGCCTGTGTGGCGGGTTTTTGCGACGAAGTCCTCGACCCAGGCCTGGATCGCCGCATGCTCAACGCGTTCGAAGGCCACGGCGACGGTGCCGGACATGACCAGGCCGCAATAGACCACGGTCGTCGCGACCTGGCCTGCATGGGCGATCGAAAAGGTGCTGAAATGCTGGCCCCTGATGCGCTGCTGCACGATCTGGCGGGCGTCGAGGCTCGCGGGGCGGGGCGGGGTGCCCGCCGCTCCGAAGGCGATCCCGCGACCGGAACAGGACAGGGCCGGCTTGACCACATAGTCACTGGACAGGGCCAGGGCTTCGGCCGCCGCGCTGCCGAGCGCGGCCGTGCGCGGCACGGTCAGGCCATGACCTGCGGCCAGGGCGGCGAAGGTTTCCTTGTCGTGAAGCGCAAGCAGATGATCGACCGGGGGCGCATAGAGGCGCACGTCTGGGGGAAGCCTGTCGCGCAGATGGGCGACATGCATCGTCTCTTCGGACAGGGGCAGGATGAGGTCGACGCCTTCCCGCGTGATGATCTCCAGCAGGGCTTCAAGATAGGCCGCCTTGCCCGCCGACGGCGCGGGCGTGACCTGGCTTGTGGCCACGGTGTTGGACGCCCCGGTCAGATGGCTGCGGAACGGTTCTGCGACCACCACGCGCCAGCCCCGCGCGTGAAAGGCGCGCGCGAAGTCCAGCGCCTTCGGCAGCCGGCCGATGGTGATCAGAACGGTTCCCGGGGTCACGCGGCCTCGCTGGTCCGGCGGACGCGCACCATGACCTCCTCTGCCGGACGCGTCGTCAGCCGGGCCACCGGACGGACCCGTTCGGGATGGTCGACGCTGAAACGATAGCGGCGCAGGAGGCGGCCAAGGATCAGCGTGGCCTCGGTCGTGGCGAAGGCCGCGCCCACGCAGACCCGGCGGCCGATCCCGAAAGGGATATAGGCCCCGGGCGTCATCTCGTGCTCGCGTTCGGGCAGGAAACGGTCCGGGTCAAAGGCGTGGGGGTTCTTCCAGAGCGCGCTGTGGCGGTGCAGCACCCAGGGCGCGATCATGACCATCGAGCCGCGCCGAAGCTGGTAGCGGCCGAATTTGACGGGTTTCAGGGCGACGCGGGGCAGGAAGGTGATCGGGGGATACAGGCGAAGGGTCTCGCGGAACACGTTGCGGGCAAAGGTCAGATGTCGGGTCTGCTCGAAGCTGATGGTCTCGTCCGGTGCCCGGTCACGCACTTCGGCCTCTATGCGATCAGCGATCTCGGGTCTCATCGCCGTGATGAAGAAGGACCAGGTGAGGGCGCTGGCCGTTGTTTCGTGGCCGGCGAGGAAGAAGACGCCCAGCTGGTCGATCACTTCCTCGCGCGTAAAAACCGTGCGGTCTTTCGGATCCCGGGCCCCGATGACGCTGGCGGCGATGTCGTCGAACGTGGCTCCGGCGGCGAGGTGTCGGTCCAGCAATGCGCCGATGTGGTGGCGGATTCGGGCGCAGGCCTCCAGCACCGGACGGCCTTGAGGGATGGTGGTAAAGGCCTTGTCGAAGATCAGCCGGCGCAGTTCGACGTGGGCCACGCTGCGTTCGAAGATTGCGAAGGACTCAAACACATCGCGTGCGGCGTCATTGGCCAGCGAGGCGGAGAACACGGTGCGACAGATGATGTCTGCCGTCAGCTGACCCAGCATCATGTCGAGCGAGAACATCTCGCCCGTGCGACACCGCTCGTCGAGACGGGCCTCCATGTCGTCGACGGCTGCAGACATCGCCGGATAGGCCAGGCTCAACCGCATGTGGGAGAAGGATGGATCGATCATTCTCCGCTGGGCCCGCCAGCGATCCCCTGCCGAGACAAAGATGCTATCGCCGACCAGGGGCTCCAGTGCCCCGACCATCAGGTCGCTCTTGGGAAAGACATCGTCCGGGTCGGCCAGGATGGCCCGGACGGTCTCCGGGTCATTGACGATCAGGATGAAGCGGCGGGAGTAACCCAGCGGACCGAACGGGACCTGATAGGCCGAGGCTGGCAAGAGGCTCAGCAGATTCCCCTCGCCGCGAAGGGCGGTGCGCACCAGGGCGGCGAGCGGCGGTAAAGGATCCGGCCCGGGCGGTTGGTACAGGTCGGGGCGGTCAGATCCGCGTGTCGGCCTCACCGCAGATTTTCCTTACGAACCATCCTGATCCCTTGAATCTTCGACCACTACGCTGAAGGATGAACAGACCGCCAGACGCCGCCGTCCGCAAGGCTCGACCATGTATCTTCTGTTCAAGAGTCTGATCGCGGTCCATATCCTTTTCGGTACTGTGGGCCTGATAAGCTTCTGGATTCCCGTCTTCAGCCGGAAAGGGTCGCCCGCGCATCGGCTTTGGGGTCGCATCTTCGCGCGATGCATCCTGGTCGCCGGCGGGATCGCCATCCTGCTGTCCCTGTGCACACTCTACGCCCCAATAGAGACCCATCCGCACCTGGAGGACCCGGTCTTCGTGCGCGGGATCTTCGGCGTGCTCATGTTTCATCTGGGTGTGCTGACGGTGAACCTGGCTTGGTACGGCCGTGAGGTTCTCAAGAACAAGGCGAACCCGGGTGCAAACCGGCGCGGGGTGACCCTCTATCTGCAGGTCCTGCTGGGCCTGACCTCGGTCGGCTGTGTGATTGAGGGACTCGCGATCGGTCAGCCCCTGATCGTGGGGGCCTCGGTGATCGGCTTCGCGACCGCGGCCACAAACCTGATGCACATGCTCAACCCGGCTCCCCCGCCGAAGGCCTGGCTGAGAGAGCATGTCAAGGGCATCGTGGGGGCGGGGATTTCGGTCTACACGGCGTTCTTCGCCTTCGGAGCCGTTCGCATCATGCCTGAAATCGCGCTGCATCCGGGTCTTTGGGCCATCCCCCTGACGGTCGGATTGGGGCTGATCCTTTATAATTACTGGAAGATCAGTCAGTCCGGCTCGCAACTCGGGAAACTGGCCGCCGGCGAATGAAAGACACTCCGGTTCTGGTCATCGGCGCGGGCATGGGAGGTCTTGCCGCCGCCATCGATCTCGCACGCGCCGGCCGTCAGGTCACGGTGGTCGACAAGGCCGCGACTCCCGGCGGCAAGATGCGTCAACTGCATCCGGACGGAGGCACCGGAATCGACGCCGGCCCGACGGTGTTCACCATGCGTTGGGTGTTTGAAAGCCTGTTCGCCGACGCCGGGGCCAACCTTTCGGACTATGTGACCCTTGGCTCCGCCGGCGTCCTCGCCCGGCATGGCTGGACCAACGGTTCGCGGCTCGACCTGTTCGCCCGGATGGATCAGTCGATCGCGGCGATCGGCGACTTCGCCGGAAAGGCGGAGGCCGAGGGCTATCGGGCGTTCTGTGAGCGAAGCCAGGCCATGTACGCCGTGCTGCGTGACTCCTTCATTTCCGCACAGCGCCCGGGCTTGTTCGACATGGCCCCTCGCGTGGGACTGGCGGGGCTGCCCGCCCTGCTGGCCACCGCCCCTCACAGGACACTCTGGGCCGAGCTTGGCCGCTATTTCACCGATCCGCGCCTGCGGCAGCTGTTCGGTCGATACGCGACCTATACAGGGTCGTCGCCCTTTGCCGCTCCGGCGACGCTGATGCTCATCGCCCATGTCGAGAAGGATGGGGTCTGGTTCGTCGAGGGCGGCATGATCAATGTGGCGCTCGGAATGGAGGCCCTGGCCCGGTCTCTGGGAGTGACGTTCCGATATGGTGAGGGGGTCACGGCGATCCTGCAGGCGGGGGGGCGCGCATCGGGTGTTCAACTGGCCTCGGGCGAGAGCCTCGCGGCCGACTCCATCGTCTTTAACGGCGATATCTCGGCCTTGAGGGGCGGTTTGATCAGCGGCACCCGAGCCGTCGGCCCGCAGCCTGTGGCATTGGCCCGGCGTTCGCTCTCGGCTGTGACATGGTGCGTGACCGGGCGAACCCGCGGCTTTCCGCTTTCGCACCACTCAGTCTTCTTTTCAGACACATACGAAGATGAGTTCCGCCAGGTGTTTGGGCGTCAGTCCATCTGCGAACAGCCCACCGTCTATGTGTGTGCCCAGGATCGCCATGATGACCGACAGCCGCCGGGGGAAGCCGAACGGCTTTTGCTGCTGGTGAATGCGCCCGCGATCGGAGATCGGGGGTCATTCGATCCCGTCCGTCTGGAAGAGGTACGCCGCCGGGCCTGGTCCGTTCTGGAGCGTTGCGGGCTCACGGTGGAGGCCGCGGACGAGGCCGTGGTCGCGACGACGCCGGACGATTTCGAGCGGCTGTTCCCGGCCAGCGGCGGGGCTCTGTATGGCCGGGCCAATCACGGACTGATGGGCAGTTTCCAGCGTCCCGGACCGGAGAGCGGGCTGGAGGGGCTGTATCTTGCCGGCGGCGGGGTCCACCCAGGCCCGGGTATTCCGATGGCGACCCTGTCCGGGCGGCTGGCTGCCATGCGGCTTCTGTCCAGGACTCAAGGCGTCCACACCGGCTGGCGGCTGCCACAGAGTGCTCTCTAGAAACCGGACAGCGATCCCGAATGGTCATCGACCGTGAAAACGGCTCACATTTTCGTCGGTCTGGCCTTACAGAACCTTCGACGGATGGGGATCAGGTTCGAAATTCGACGAAGTCCGGGGCATGGACTCCCGGCGAGGAAGGGGACGGAGGCGGTGGCATGATCAGCAACGGGCAACGGCGCTCAGGCCCTCGGAGCCGGACGGGCGGATGTGCGGAAAGCGGGCCTGAAGCGCGGCTCCCCGGATCGCCGCAATCGGGCCTTTTGATCGGATGACCGCAGCGGCACCGGACTACGACCTGATTCTGGTCGGCGGGGGGCTCGCGTCCAGCCTGATCGCCTGGCGGCTGGCGCTCGATCGGCCTGATCTGCGGGTGGCTGTGATCGAGCGCGATGGCGCGCTTGGCGGAAACCACACGTGGTCGATCTTCGACAGCGACGTCGCCTCCGTCGATATGGAGTGGCTGACCCCGGCGATCGCGCATCGATGGTCCCGGGGCTATGAGGTCCATTTTCCCCGTCGCAGCCGGATCGTGACGACGGGTTACAGCAGCCTGACCTCCGAACGGCTTCACGCGACAGTCGCGCCCCTGCTGGGTGACCGGCTGATCCGCGGCGAGGCCGTCGTGGTGGATCGCGAGGGGGTCACCCTGGCCGACCAGCGCCGGCTCACCGCCGGCGGGGTGATTGACGCGCGCGGGCCGAAGCCGACGCGGGCACTGGATCTGGGCTGGCAGAGTTTTGTCGGACAGACCGTTCGACTGACCGAGCCTCATGGCCTGACCCGGCCAACGATCATGGACGCCACGGTCGAACAGTTCGGGGCCTACCGGTTCGTCTATCTGCTGCCGTTCGACGACCGTACGGTCATGGTGGAGGACACCTATTACGCCGATCGTCCGGAGCTCGACCGGCCGGCCCTGAAGCAGCGCATTGACGCCTACATCCGCTCGCGCGGCTGGGCGGTCGAGGCGGTTGTCGCCGAGGAGGAGGGCGTCCTGCCCATCGCGCTGGACGGCGATATCGACGCTTTCTGGGCGGACGGGGAACCCGTGGCCCGCGCCGGTCTTCTGGGCGGGTTGTTTCACCCGGTGACGGGCTATTCCCTGCCCGACGCCGTCCTTCTGGCCCGGCTGATCGCCGGGCAGCAGGACCTGTCGTCCGCGGGTCTCAGACGGCTGACGGAATCCTATTCCAAAGGGATCTGGCGGGATCGCGCCTTCTATCGTTTGCTGAACCGGATGTTGTTCAGGGCCGCTGAGCCGGGAGAACGCTGGCGCGTGTTCCAGAGATTCTATGGACTGTCGGACGGCGTGCTGCGGCGCTTCTACGCAGGCAGGAGTAACCTGCTCGACAAGGTGCGTATCCTCACAGGAAAACCGCCCGTGCCTTTTGGTCGGGCGCTGCGGCAGGTCCGCGAGACAGGACGAGGAAGTCGGGCATGAGAGACGTGGCAGCAAGACGCGCGGTTGTGATCGGGGCGGGCTTTGGCGGGATCGCCCTGGCCATCCGTCTGCAACGCGCGGGGGTTCAGACCACGCTTGTCGAGAAGCGCGACAAGGCCGGAGGCCGGGCCTATGTCTGGAAAGAACAGGGCTTCACCTTCGATGCCGGCCCGACGGTCATCACCGACCCCGACTGCCTGACCGAACTCTTCGAGGGCACGGGATCGGAGCTGAAGGACTATGTCGAGCTAATGCCGGTCGACCCCTTCTACCGGCTGTGCTGGGAAGACGGGGCCTTCTTCGACTACAACAACGATCAGGCGGCCATGGAGCGCCAGATGGCGGCCTTCAATCCGGCCGACGTCAAGGGTTACGAGCAATTTCACGCCCATTCCGAAGCCCTGTATCAGGAGGGCTATATCAAGCTCGGCTCTGTCCCGTTCCAGTCGTTCTGGACCATGATGAAGGCTGCGCCGGTCCTGGCCCGTCTCGAGGCGTGGAACAGCGTCTATGATATGGTGGCGCGCTATATCCAGGATCCGCATCTGCGTCAGGCGTTCAGCTTCCATACCCTCCTGGTGGGGGGAAATCCGTTCAAGTCGAGCTCGGTTTATTCGCTGATCCATGCACTGGAGCGCCGCGGCGGCGTCTGGTTCGCCCGTGGCGGGACCGGAGCCCTGATCGCGGGGCTCATCCGCTTCTTTGAGGATCTCGGTGGGGTCGTCCGGCTGAACAGCGCGGTCGAGCGGATCGAGACCGAGGGCGAGCGGGCCACGGGGGTTGTCCTCGAGGGGGGAGAGGTCATCCCGGCCGATATGGTCGCCTCCAACGCCGATGTGGTTCATACCTACGACCGCCTTCTGGACCAAAGCCCGCGCGGAAAAGCCAAGGCAAAGGCTCTGAAATCAAAAAGATTCTCCATGTCGCTCTTCGTGCTGCATTTCGGGACGTCGAAGCCGCAGTCGCATCTGGCGCACCACACGATCTGTTTCGGGGCCCGATATCGCGAACTGATCTCGGAGATCTTCGCCGGCCCGTCCCTGCCGGAGGATTTCTCGCTGTATCTGCACGCGCCGTGCGCCACCGATCCGTCGATGGCACCCGAGGGCATGAGCAGCCACTATGTCCTGTCACCCGTGCCGCACCTCGGCGCCGCCGACATCGACTGGTCGGTGAAAGGGCCGGAGTATCGCGAGAGGATCATCGATTACCTTGAGGAACGTTATATTCCGAACCTGCGCCGGGATCTGGTCACCACCCGCATCTGGACGCCGCTGGATTTCAAGGATGACCTGAACGCCCATCTCGGCTCGGCCTTTTCGCTTGAGCCGATCCTGACGCAGAGTGCCTGGTTCCGGCCGCACAACCGCGATGACGTGATCCCGAACCTGTACATTGTCGGGGCAGGCACTCATCCGGGTGCAGGCATCCCCGGAGTGGTCGGCTCTGCCAAGGCAACGGCAGGCTTGATGCTGGAACAGGGGCAAACTGTCCGGTGACCGCAGACGCTGTCCTCGCCGCCTCAAAGGCTTCGATCACCAAGGGGTCCAGGAGTTTTCGCTCTGCCTCGCGGCTGTTCGACCCGGCGGTGCGCGAGGATGCCTGGCTGCTCTATGCCTGGTGCCGGGCCTGTGACGACGAGATCGACGGCCAGGACCACGGCTTTGCCCATGAGGCGCTGAGCGTCGAGGAGCAGAAGCGTCGGCTGGCCCGGCTTTACGACATGACGCGGCGGGCCATGACCGGCGAGCCGATGTCAGACCCGACGTTCACCGCCTTCCAGCGCGTGGCCGTCCGTCATCGCCTGCCGGAACGCTGGGCGATGGACATGATCGACGGGTTCGCCATGGACGTGGAGCACCGCGACTATGTCACCCTGGATGACGTCATGGCCTATTGCTGGCATGTGGCAGGCGTCGTCGGAGTCATGATGGCGCGGGTCATGGGGGTGACGGACCCCGAGGTTCTGAGGCGCGCCCAGGATCTGGGCCTGGCCTTCCAGCTGACCAATATCTCGCGCGACGTGATCGAGGATGCCGAGGGCGGTCGCGTCTATCTGCCCGCCGACTGGCTGATGGAGGCGGGCCTTGAACCCACGGCAGAAGCCGTCGCTGACCCCAACAATCGCGAGACGGTCCATAGGGTGACACAGCGGCTGCTGGCAGTGGCCGAGCCCTATTACGATAGCGCGCGAGACGGTCTGCGCGGCCTTCCGTTCCGGTCGTCGATGGCGATTGCGGCGGCGCGGGGCGTCTATCGTGAGATCGGCCGCAAGGTCCGGCGTGGCGGGCCGGGCGTCTGGAAAAGGCGCGTTTCGGTCGGACGGGCGATGAAGCTGTGGCTGTTCGGCCGGGGTGCCTTGATCGCCATCTGGACCCGGACCCTGGATCGCGGCAAGGCCCCGCCGCCTAGACAGGCTCTGTGGACGCGGGTCTGACGGGCTGAGCCTTCAGCGACGGCAGCCGCCACCACGGCGTCGTCGGCGAGATATGGTGCTCGTGGTGCAGGCCGAAGTGGAAGCAGGTCAGGAGCGACAGGATCCACGGCATCGGCAGGGTCCGGGCGTTGTGGCGGTCGATGAAGCCAGCACCGGACTTCTCGTGTCGGTGGGGCAGCCAGGTACCGAAGACGAACAACTGCAGGGCGCTGACGATCGCGGGCAGGCCCCAGAACAGCATCATGTTCAGCGGGTTCGCCTTCAGGACGAACAGATAGACCGCAACCACAGCCGTGACGATCAGGAGCTCGCGCAGGCCGAAATAGCGGGTGAAGAAGGCGACGAACCAGGGACCGAAGGCCTCGGGCCGGTCGGCGTGGAAGTCCGGGTCGGCGGCGCTGCCGGGCGCGCGGTGATGCTGGTGGTGGCAGACATTGAGGGTGCGGTACGAGAAGGCTGCATAGGCTCCGACGCACAGCTGGCCGATCGCCGCATTCAGGCGCGGTCGACCGGGGGCCAGCGAGCCGTGCATCGAATCGTGCGCGACGATGAACATGCCGGCGCCCAGCCAGCTCTGGGCCAGGATCAGCAGCGGTGCCACCGCCACCGCGGGCCACGAGAGGCTCTGGAAAAAGACGCCCCACACATGCAGCGTCAGCCACCCGCCGACGATCAACAGAGCCAGCGTCAGGCCGATGGCGGTCTGGCGGACCGGGCTCACGGCGTGGTCTCGCCGAGGCGCTCGGCCCGGCGCGCTTTCAGGATAGCGTTCAGCCGGTGGGGGTTCGGGGCCAGGACGAAGCCGAAGGACACGGCCCCCTCTCGCGTCTGGACCGCATGATGCAGCCTGTGTGCCTGGACCAGTCGACGGGCATATCCGTTCCTGGGCATCCAGTGGAAGGGCCAGCGCTGGTGCACCAGACCGTCATGCACGAAGGCATAGACGAGCCCGTACAGGGTGACGCCCAGGGCGATCGCGCGAATCCACCACAGGTCGGTCAGCGAGGCCAGGACGAACAGGCCACATCCGACGATTGCGCCGACCACGCCGTAAAGGTCGTTGACCTCGAACATCTTGTCGTGCGGCTCGTGGTGGTCGCGGTGCCAGGCCCAGCCAAGGGGGCCGTGCATCACATAGCGATGCGTGGTCCAGGCGACGCCTTCCATCAGAAAGAAGACTGCCACGGTCAGGGCGGTGAACCAGAAGGCGGGCATAGTCTGAACTCTACCCGCTGGACCCCGATGCTGCCAGCGTGACAGATCACCTCTGTTGCGCCTATCGACGGCCAACGAGATTGCGGAGCGCCTGTTGTCCGGACCGAGCATCACCGATCGCAAGGATCAGCACCTGGACGTGGTCCTGTCCGGCGGGGGGCGTCATGCCCGCGACGCCGGGTTCGATGCGGTTCGTTTCGTGCACGAAGCCCTGCCGGATCTGGACCACGCCAGGATCGACCTTGGTGCCGACTTTCTGGGGCACCGGCTGCACGCCCCCTTGCTCATCAGCTCGATGACCGGGGGACCGTCCCGGGCAGAGGCGATCAATGCGCATCTGGCCGAGGCGGCGCAGGCACTGGGCATCGCTCTGGCGGTCGGGTCTCAGCGCGCGGCCCTGGAGGATGGCGGCGGGTCAGGGCTGAACCAGTCGCTGCGGGATCGGGCCCCGGACACACCGATTCTGGCCAATATCGGTGCGGCACAGCTGACGCGCGGCTTTGGCCTCGACGAGGCCCGGCGCATCATCGACATGATCGGGGCCGATGCCCTGATCGTGCACTTGAATCCGCTTCAGGAGGCCTGCCAGCCCGAGGGCGATCGCGATTGGTCGGGTGTCGGCGCGGCCCTCGAAGCGCTGATCTTCCGACTGGACGCACCGGTCGTGGTCAAGGAGACAGGGGCCGGTATCTCCGCTGCGACAGCGCGGCGTCTGTTCGCGATGGGCGTTTCGGCGATCGACATCGCAGGCGCGGGGGGAGCGAATTGGGGCTTGATCGAGGGAGAGCGGGCCACCGATCCCGCCGACAAGACCCACGCCCTGGCCTTCGCCGACTGGGGCATCCCGACGGTCCAGGCGATTCAGGCGGCGCGCCAGGCGTGCCCCGCAGGCTTCATCATCGGCTCCGGCGGCATCCGCGACGGTGTCGATGCGGCCAAGGCGATCCGGATCGGCGCCGACCTCGTCGGCCAGGCGGCGGGCGTCCTGCAGGCTGCGACGGTTTCGACCGAGGCCGTGATCGACCACTTTCAGATCATCATCCGGCAGATGCGAACCGCATGCTTCTGCACCGGGTCGGCTGATCTCCAGGCGTTGCGCAAGGCCGAGCTGATCCGGAGCTGACCCCTTCTGCGGCGCGACACACGGACGCGTGCCTTTCGGCGACGGGTGCGCGCGCCCGGAAGCCACCTGTGCTGGAATCGTCCATGATGTCCTTGATGCGGAGGCTGACATGAGCGAGCGCGACGTGGATGTCGTCATCCTGGGCGGTGGGCACAACGGTCTGGTCTGCGCCTTCTATCTGGCCCGGGCCGGGTTGAAGGTCACGGTGCTGGAGCGCCGGAGCGTGGTCGGCGGCGCTGCGGTGACCGAGGAATTCCATCCCGGATTTCGCAACTCGACGGCCAGCTACACCGTCAGTCTGCTGAATCCCCGGATCGCCGCCGACATGGATCTGGCGCGTCATGGCCTGCAAATCGTCGACCGGCGGATGTCGAACTTCCTGCCCCTGGAAGACGGGCGGCATCTGGCGGCGGGGCCAGGCCGGACCCAGGCCGAGGTGGCCAAATTCTCCAGTCGGGATGCGGAGCGTTTGCCGGCCTATGAGGCGCGGCTGGAGCGGGTGGCCGAGGTGCTGCGCGCGCTGGTTCTGGAGACGCCGCCGAACCTGCCGGACGGCGGCTGGCGGGAGGCCCTGCCCGAAATGCTGAAGGCCGGTCGTGTGGCGCGTCGGCTGGGGGGGCTGGACCTGACGGCCAGACGAGACGTCCTCGACCTGTTCACCAAATCGGCGGGTGACTGGCTGGACGGCTGGTTCGAGAGCGATCCGGTCAAGGCCCTGTTCGGGTTCGACAGCGTGGTCGGACACTATGCCAGCCCCTACACGCCCGGCTCGGCCTATGTGCTGCTGCATCACGTTTTCGGTGAGGTGAACGGGGTAAAGGGCGCGTGGGGTCATGCGATCGGAGGCATGGGGGCCATCACCCAGGCCATGGCCGCAGCCTGTATCGAACAGGGGGCCGACATCCGGCTCGACGCCCCGGTGGCGAAGGTGCTGACGGTGCATGGCAGGGCGGTCGGCGCGGTGACCGAGGGCGGACAGATCGTAAGGGCGCGCGCGGTCGTGTCGAACCTGCATCCGCGTCTGTTGTTCGATCGCCTGGTCGATCCGGCGATCGTGCCGGCCGATTTTCGGGACCGGATGGCGGGCTACCGTTCCGGTTCAGGCACATTCCGGATGAATGTCGCGCTGTCGGAGCTGCCGCGATTTTCTGCCTGTCCCGAGCCGGGCGATCACCACACGGCCGGGATCATCCTGGCGCCCAGCCTCGACTATATGGACCGGGCGCATGCCCAGGCCCGGCTGGACGGCTGGTCGGCCCGACCGATCATCGAGATGCTGATCCCCTCGACGCTGGACGCCACCCTGGCACCGCGGGGGGCACACGTCGCCAGCCTGTTCTGCCAGCACGTGGCTCCGCAGCTTTCCGACCGCCGGTCATGGGACGATCACCGCGAAACCGTCGCCGACCTGATGATCGATACGGTCGACGAATGGGCCCCGGGGTTCAAGGCCTCGGTCCTGGGGCGGATGGCCTTGACGCCTCTGGACCTGGAACGGCGCTTTGGTCTGGTGGACGGAGACATCTTCCACGGGCGGCTGACGCTGGACCAGTTGTTCAGCGCCCGGCCGGTCCTGGGCCATGCCGATCATCGCATGCCGGTGCCAGGATTGTATCTGTGCGGCTCCGGTGCACATCCGGGCGGGGGGGTGACGGGGGCACCGGGCCACAATGCGGCGCGAGAAATCCTGAAGGACTTCAAACGGAGGCGACACCCAGGGCCTTGAACAGGGCCTCGCGCACGGCGTCTTCGGTGAAGGGTTTCTGGATGGTCGGATGTCCGCGCCAGTCATCCGGCAGGCCACCCTCGCCATAGCCGGTGGAGAAGACGAACGGGACGCCCTTCGCTTTCAGGGCCGCGGCGACCGGGAAAACCTCACGACCGGCGACATTCACATCCAGAAGGGCACCGTCCAGACGGTTGTCGTTCCGCAGGACCTCGAGGGCGGTGTCGATGTCGTCGACGGGGCCGACCGGCACGAATCCCATGTCTTCCAGCATCGTCTCAAGCAGCATGGCGACCAGCGCCTCGTCCTCGACCACCAGAATGCGGCGACCGCGCAAGGCATCAGACATCAGCACACCCCGATCAGCGGAAGACCAGCCCGCGACAGATCCGGCCCCTGTCTAACGTGACAAGCCCGGGGTTGCCACATCGTCGCGGACCCCGGCATCGCGGCACCCGCGGCCATCGCCGGATTGTCGGCGCGCCCAAGCTTGCTAGGATCACGTCATGATCCTTGAAAGCCTGATGGCGGCCCTCATGACCACCGGTCCGGCAAATCTCTCCGACCCCGAGATCGTCGTGGCCGAGGGTCGGGCCCAGGGCCGTGCGGAGTTGGGCGTTACCTCGTTCCAGAACCTGCCCTATGCAGCGCCGCCTGTGGGTCCGCTTCGCTGGCGTCCGCCGGTGAAGCCCGCGTCATGGTCCGACATCCGGGACGCCACCCGGCCCGGCGCCATCTGTATCCAGCCGCCTGCCAACGGCGATCCGGGCGTCGGGCCGCTGCCCATGAGCGAGGACTGCCTGACGCTGAACGTCTGGACGCCACAGGGCATGATGGCACCCCTGCCGGTCATGGTCTGGATCCACGGCGGCGGTTACAACAACGGATCAGGCACGGCGGCGCTCTACAGCGGCACGAACCTGGCGCGCCGGGGCGTGGTGGTGGTGACGATCAACTATCGGCTGGGACGGCTCGGCTTTTTCGACCATCCCGCACTTGCCGCCGAGCGACAGCCCGACGAGCCCGCGGGAAACTATGGCGTCATGGACCAGATTGCCGCCCTGGAGTGGGTGCGCGACAATATCGCCCGGTTCGGCGGTGACCCCGGCAATGTGACGATCTTTGGCGAGTCAGCGGGCGGGGTCGCGGTGACGCAGCTGATGGTCGCGCCCGCGGCCCGGGGTCTGTTCCACAAGGCGATCGTACAGTCCGGCCTCGGCCGTCAGAAGTCGGCGCTGCTGGACCAGGACCGCCCCGGACACCCTTCGGCGCAGAGTCTCGGCGTCGCCTTTGCCCGATCGGTGCAGCTGGCCGGGGCCACAGCCGATGATCTGCGCGCCCTGCCGGCTGAACGCCTGCTATCGCCGACCCCCGCCTTCTACACCGACAATCTGATCGTCGACGGGCGTGTCGTGCCCGAAGATGTCGTCGAGGCCTTCGCGGGCGGACGACAGGCCCCTGTGCCCATGATCCTCGGCACCAACAGTGCGGAGTTCTGGTGGATCCGCCCGTCCGACGCGGGCGCCTACGGGCGTGCGGACGATCTCATGACCGACGAGGAATACAGCGCCCTGGTCGCGGCCTATGGCGGGCAGGGCGGCTATGACACCTCGGTCGTCAGCGACCTCATCTTCAACGAAGCGGCCCGTCATCTGGCCCGCCTGCACGCCGGTGCGGGACATCCCGCGTGGCTGTACCGTTTCGACGTCGTGCCCGAGTCCAATCCCGAACCCAGCGGGGGGGCGACGCATGCGTCCGAGCGGCCCTATGTGTTCGACAACCTCCACACCGTCGGTCGCCCGCTGGGAGAGCGCGACGCCCGCGCGGCCACGGCGATGGCGGACTACTGGACCGGATTCGCCATGCGATCGGATCCCAACGGACCTGACAGGGTCGACTGGCCGACCGCGGTGGGCGATCAGCTTCTGGAGTTCACCAACGACGGACCGATCGCGCAGACGGTGCCGCACGGCGAGAGGCTGGACCTGATCCAGCAGTTCTACGCCCGGATCCGGCCCTGACGGGCCTGACCCTGCGGCGCTGATCGCTGGACCCTTGCTTGGCGCAAGGGTCGCCACGGGCTAGATCGGGCGCATGACCCAGACCCCCCTTCGCCGCCTGATCGACCTGCCCGGTGTCGCCGACCTCGAGAGCAAGGCCCTGATGAAGCCCGGCCACGCCGACCCCGCGCGCCGCGACGAGTTCCCCGAGGTGGACGCGGTCCTGACCGCGGTGTTCGGCCTGACCGCCGGGGCGGCCGAGGACGCCGCCCGCCCCGGCGACTGGGACGGCATCGAACGCCTGTCGCCGCTGGATCAGGTCGAGGCCTTCGCGGCCGAGGGCTGGGACGTCACCGATGCGAAGAGGAAGCCGCTGCGGATGCTGGCGGTCTTCGCCGAACCCCTGGCCCTGGCGATGCGCGGCGTCGCCGGATCGCTGCCCGACGCGCCCTTCGTGCCGGAGCCAAAGGAGGAGCGGGATGCCTGGGGAGCCGGTCTGGCGGCGGAGGCGGTGCGGTTCCGGAAGCGGTAGGACTTAACCCACCTTCACCCGCGTCGCCGCCTCGGGGAGGTCCTCGCCGAACGCGCGCTGGTAGAACTCCGCGATCGTCGGCCGTTCCAGTTCGTCGCACTTGTTCAGGAAGGTCAGGCGGAAAGCGAGGCCGACGTCGCCGCCGAAGATGGTGGCGTTCTGGGCCCAGGTGATGACGGTGCGGGGTGACATGACGGTGGAGATGTCGCCGTTCATGAAGGCGTTCCGCGTCATGTCGGCGACGCGGACCATGGCGGCGATAGCCCGCCTGCCGTCGGCGGTGGTCCATTCGGGGGCCTTGGCGGCGACGATCTCGGCCTCCACGTCGTGGTCGAGGTAGTTCAGGGTGGTGACGATGTTCCAGCGGTCCATCTGGCCCTGATTAATCTGCTGGGTGCCGTGATAGAGCCCTGAGGTGTCGCCCAGGCCGATGGTGTTGGTGGTGGCGAACAGGCGGAACCATTTGTTGGGGCGGATGACGCGGTTCTGGTCCAACAGGGTCAGGCGGCCTTGCGCCTCCAGCACGCGCTGGATGACGAACATCACGTCGGGGCGGCCGGCGTCATATTCGTCGAAGACAAGGGCGATCGGCCGCTGGATGGCCCAGGGCAGCATGCCCTCGCGGAACTCGGTGATCTGTTTGCCGTCCTTCAGGACGATGGCGTCCTTGCCGACCAGATCGATCCGGCTGACGTGGCTGTCGAGGTTCACGCGGACCAGCGGCCAGTTCAGCCGGGCGGCAACCTGTTCGATGTGGGTCGACTTGCCGGTGCCGTGATAGCCCTGGACCATCACCCGGCGGTCGTGAGCGAAGCCGGCGCAGATGGCGAGCGTCGTCTGTGGATCGAAGCGATAGGCGGGGTCCGCCTCGGGGACATGGCCGTCGACGGTGTCGAACATCGGCACGGTCATGTCGGCGTCGATGCCGAAGGCCTCGCGCACGCTCACCTGCCGGTGAGGCTCGAAGGTCAGCAGGGGATCGGGGGTCGCGTCGGGCGGAGAGTCGGAAAGGGCCATAGGCTCCGTGTAGAGGGGCCGCGCGCGCGGCTCAACACGCGCGCGGCCTCTCTGCTGCGGTTATTCGGCGCTGAGGGCGACGTCGACGTTGCCGCGCGTGGCGTTGGAATAGGGGCAGACCTGATGCGCCTTCTGGATCAGATCGTCGATGACCGCCCTGTCCAGGCCGTGATCGGTGACCTTCAGATCGACCGAGATGTTATAGCCTTCGCCATGATCGTTCTTGCCGAAGCCGATGCCGGCATGGACCCTGGTGTCCGGGCCGACCGGCGTTCCCGCATGACCGCTGACCAGACGCAGGGCTCCCATGTAACAGTCGGCGTAGCCGGTCGCGAACAGCTGCTCGGGGTTGGTGCCGGGGCCGTCGTCGCCGCCCATGGCCCTGGGCACGGACAGGGCGACGTCGATCTTGCCGTCGTCGGTGTGCGAGCGACCATCGCGGCCGCCACCGGAAGCGGTGGCGTGGGCTTTGTAGAGGACGTCCATCAGAAGGCTCCGTTTCGACAGGGGGAGCTGTGCAGATAGGCGTTCGTGCGAGGCACGCTAGGCGATGCCGGCCTTCTTGAGGATCTTGTAGGCCTTGATGACCCGCACCAGCTTGGCCTCGGCCCCGCGGTCGCCCTGGTTGTGATCGGGGTGACAACGCTTCAGCAGGTCGTGATAGGCGGTCTTGATCTTGTCCTTCGACGACCCGGGTTCCAGGTCGAGGTCCGCGAAGGCTCCGCGTTCGATCTTGCCGACCCGGCGGTCCTCGGTCGGGTGCTGGGCCGCCTGATCGCCCTTCCGGCCAAACAGGCCATAGCTGTCGCGCCAGGAGCCTGCGCCCGTGGTGTTGGCCGTACCCATCCTCGCGGCGAAGGCGGCGGCCTCTCTTGAGTTCTTGCCGGCCTTCATTTCCCAGGTCGGGCGACCGCCCGTCATGGCCTCGTTTTCCTTGGCCGCGCGGATCTGGGCCTCGTTCATGCCGGCGTAGAAGTTCCAGCTCTTGTTGTATTCGCCCGCGTGCGGCTGGCAGAAATCGTAGAAGTCGTTCAGCCGTTCGCGCGATTTTGGCGCACGGGCCGTCGCGGCCCTGGTGCAGTCGGGCCAGTTGCAGGGCTTTTCGTCGGGCTTCAGACGCAGGACATCGGCTTCCGCCTCGGCCTCGCCGGCCTTCGGCGGTTTGATCCGCATGTCCTTGAAGCGGGGCTTGTAGTCGAATGACGCTGGCATCGGTCACAGTGTAGGGTCGAATTGGTCACCAACAAGGAACCGAATATGTCTGAAGGCCCGATCGCGACGATTATCCGCAGAAAACTGACGGACGCGCTCGCACCGACACGCCTTGAGGTCGAGGACGACAGCGCGCGGCACGCTGGCCATCATCATGAGGGCGGTATGGACGCGAGGCCCGGCGGCGAAAGCCATTTCAACCTGACCGTCGTCTCGACCGCCTTTGCCGGGCTGGGTCGGGTGCAACGCCAGCGAGTGGTCAACGGCCTTCTGGCCCAGGAAATGGCCGGTCCTGTGCACGCGCTTTCGATCCGCGCCCTCACACCTGATGAAGCCGGAGGTTGAACGATAATCCTGCGTTCACCTCGTCTTAGAACGTTCGCCCTAGTGTCAGCCGCGAGACTGTTCACGAGATATCGGGAAACGCATGGTTGGCTCCGAGGACATTGGCAGAAGCCTCGAGGGCGCACGCAGCGGTGCCAGTGAAGCCGCCCAGGCGCTGACAGCGATCCTGCAAACCCAGTATCTGCGCAATCTCATCATCGCCAGCTGGGCGGTCGGCCTGTTCGGAACTGTCGGCGCGGTCCCGGCCATCGTATGGTTTGTAGTGACGGTGGCGGCCGGTTCTATCCGGGGGGGCTTCGAGCGCCGCATGGCGGGCCGGATCGACGCCGGATGGGGTCTGATGTTTCCGGCCGTTGCGACCGTCTCCACCGCCGCCTGGGCCTCGGCGCCCCTGCTGGCCTGGTTCTCGGACGCGAGCTTTGGTCAAGCCCTGGCAGTGGCGCTGTTGATCAGCGGCTATGTGCTGGTGTTCTCGCAACTGCGGAGTTCGCCCAGGCAGGCCATCGTGATCTCGTCGCCCTATTCGGTGGTCGCGGTGATCATTCTTTGCAGTCTCTGGGGTGACCCGGAGTTTGTCCCGTTCCTCAGCATCATGCCGTTCACGGCCGTAGGCCTGTCTGTTCTGGTCACCATGACGATGCTGCGCGACGAGCGGATCAAGGCGTTCCAGGAACATCAGGCCCATCTGATCGAGGAGCTTCAGAGCGCGCGCGACAAGGCCGATGCCGCCAACCAGGCCAAGTCCAACTTCCTGGGTGTCATCTCGCATGAGTTGCGCACACCGATGAACGGCGTGCTCGGGGCGGCACAGGTGCTGTCTTCGACCCGGCTTGAGCCGACGCAGCGCGAGTATCTGTCGATCATCCGCAACTCCGGCGACAATCTGCTGCACCTGCTGAATGACATTCTCGACATGACCAAGATCGAGGCGGGAAAGATGACCTTCGAGGTTGTCGACGTGTCGATCGAGGACCTGCACCGGCGCGTGACGGGGCCATTCGAGGCCCAGGCGGAAGCGAAGGGCCTGCAGTTCATTTCCACTTTTGACGGCGAGGTGCCGTCTGTCGTGAAGGGCGATCCTTTGCGGGTCTGTCAGGTGATCCAGAACCTCCTGTCGAACGCCGTGAAGTTCACCGAGACGGGCACGATCCACTATCACGTCGAGGCCCGCAGGATCGCCGACAGGCGCGTCGCATTCGACTTCTCCGTCACCGACAGCGGCACCGGAATTGCGCCCGAGGACCTGCAGCGCCTGTTCAAGCCCTTCACCCAGGTGGATGCGTCCTCCACCCGGCGTTTCGGGGGAACCGGGCTGGGCCTGACGATCGCCCGACGGATGGCCAACATCATGGGCGGGGACATCCGTGTCGAATCGACCCTTGGCCAGGGATCCACCTTCGTGTTGTCGGTCGAGGCCGACGTCGTGGAATGGCAGCCGATGCAGGAGGCCGAAGCCATCGACGCCGAGGTGGGCGAAGGCGACAGCCTGTCGGTCCTCGTGGTCGAGGATCACCCGGTCAACCGCATGATCCTGGAAGCCTGGCTCGGTTCGGCGGGGCACACGACGGTGTCGGCGGAAGACGGCCAGATCGCCGTGGACGCCGCTGCAAGCCAGGTCTTCGACCTGATCATCATGGATGTGAACATGCCCGTCATGGACGGCCTCAGCGCGACCCGCCTGATCCGGTCCGCTGGCATGAACGCTGAAACACCGATTGCCGTTCTGTCCGCCTCGGCCCGGCCTGAGGACCATGAGGCGGGTCTGGGCGCCGGTGCCGACGCCTATCTGAACAAGCCGATCGATTTCGCAGCCCTGGCCCAGCTGATGCAGAAGGTCAGGGGCGGTCGGACCGCCATACATGGCGGGGCGGAAAGCGTTCAGGCGGCCGCCGCCTGAACCGGGCCAGTCGCATACCGTTCAGACACAGCGCAAGGCTGAACCCCGAAGGGAGACTTCCGGGGCGTTTTCGCGTTTGGAGGGGCCTGTGCCTAGATGAGGCTTCATGCGCGCCTTCGCCGAACTGCTGGATCGCCTGTCGCTGACGGGATCACGGAATGCCAAGCTGGTGCTCCTGCGGGACTATCTGCGCGTCACGCCCGATCCGGACCGGGGCTGGGCGCTCGCGGCCCTGACCGGAGAGCTCAGTTTCGACGCGGCCAAGCCGGCGATGATCCGCCGCGCGGTCGAGGCACGCGTCGATCCGATGCTGTTCCGCTGGTCCTACGACTATGTCGGCGACCTGGCCGAAACGGTGGCACTGATCTGGCCCGGCAATCCTGAACACCGCCCCAACCGCGAGCCCGGATTGGGCGAGATCGTGGAGGCCCTGTCCTGTGCCAGGCGTGGCGAGGTTCAAGGCCTGATCGAGGGGTGGTTGGACGCCCTGGCCCCAAAGGGACGATGGGCGCTGCTGAAGCTGGTGACGGGGGCATTGCGGGTCGGGCTGTCGGCTCGACTGGCGAAGACGGCAACCGCCATGGTGCGGCCGGCCATGGTGTCGGACGCTCCAGATCCTGCGGGCGATGAGGCGGTCGTCGCGCTGGAGGCCGTCGATGTGTCCGGGATCGAGGAGGTGTGGCACGGGCTGGTGCCGCCCTATGCCGACCTGTTCGCCTGGCTGGAGGGGAGGGCGGAGCGACCCAGTCCCGACGCACCTGGCCGGTTTCGCCCGGTCATGCTGGCGGTCGCGATCGACGAGGCCGTCGATTTTGCCAGGCTTTCCCCTTCCGACTACGCCGCCGAATGGAAATGGGACGGCATCCGTGTTCAGGCCGTGCGCGAGCAGGGGGTGATGAAGCTGTATTCCCGGACCGGCGATGAGATTTCGGGGAGTTTCGGCGACGTCACGGCGGGCCTGGCCTATGAAGGCGCGATCGACGGAGAGCTGCTCGTCTGGCGCGACGGGCAGGTCGCGCCGTTCGGGGACCTGCAGCAGCGGCTGAACCGGAAGACGGTCGATGCCAGGACCATGGCGGCCTACCCTGCGGCCATCGTCGCCTATGACGCCCTGGCGCTGGATGGCGAGGACTTGCGGTCGCGGCCCTTGCGAGAGCGACGCGCGCGGCTGGAAGCCATGGTGGCAGCGCACACCGGCGACCGGCTGCATCTGTCGCCCGTCGTCGATTACGACAACTGGGAGGCATTGGGCATCCTGCGCGCCGACCCGCCGGTCGGGGCGGCGGCCGAGGGTCTGATGCTGAAGCGCTGGGACAGCCCCTATGTCGCGGGGCGCCCCAAAGGGCCGTGGTTCAAGTGGAAGCGCGATCCGCATGCGATCGACTGCGTCCTGATGTACGCCCAGCGCGGGCACGGAAAACGCTCCAGCTTCTATTCCGACTTCACCTTCGGCGTCTGGACGCCTGAGGGCGCGCTGACGCCCGTCGGCAAGGCCTATTTCGGGTTTACCGATGAGGAACTGAAGCAGCTGGACAAGTTCGTGCGCGACCACACGATCGACCGCTTCGGGCCTGTGCGCTCGGTGCGGGCCGAGCGCGATTTCGGGCTGGTTCTGGAGATCGCATTCGAGGGTCTGAACCGGTCGCCCCGCCACAAGTCGGGCGTCGCCATGCGCTTTCCCCGGATCGGGCGGATCCGTTGGGACAAACCGGCGCGCGAGGCTGCGACAATCGCAGAGGTCATGGATCTGCTCGATGCCATCGAGGGCGGTGGCGGGCGTCTGACGAAAGCGGGTCAGCAGGGTTTGCGCGCGGGCTCGAATCCGCTCAGCGCCGGGTTCGACAGCGGTCGCGACGGCGACCGGAACGAGGCCTGACCGGCGATGCGCTACGATTTCGGTTCCGACAATACGGCTGGGATGGCACCGGCCGCGCTGCGCGGCCTGATCGAGGCCAACGCGGACTACGCACGGGCCTACGGGGCCGACGACGTCACCGCGCGCGCCGCCGACCAGATTCGAAGCCGTCTGGACGCGGATGCCGAGATTCGCTTTGTCTTTTCGGGTACGGCCGCCAATGCCATCGCCCTGTCGATGCTGGCCTATCCGCACGAGGCGGTTCTGGCCCATCACGCCGCCCACGTCTGCACCGATGAAACGGGTGCACCGGGCTTCTTCGGGCAGGGCGTCGGCCTGATCGGCCTGCCCGGCCTGTCGGGCAAGATCAACGCGCGCGCGCTTGAAGCCGCCCTCGACGAGCCCGAGGTCGGCCACCGCCAACCGCCTGCGGTTCTCAGCCTGACCCAATCCACCGAATACGGCACCGTCTATACCGAGGAAGAACTGCGGCACCTGATCGAGCCGGTGAAAGAGCGCGGGTATGGCGTCCATCTGGACGGCGCGCGGTTGGCCAATGCGGCGGCGGCCGGGTTCGACCTGACCCGTATCGCGCGGCTTGGCGTCGACGTCCTGGTGTTCGGTGGGGCCAAGGCCGGGGGCCTGTGCACCGAGGCGATCGTGATCTTCGACAAGTCCCTGGCGCGCCGGATCGACAATCGGTTGAAGCAGGCCGGGCAGATGGCGTCCAAGGGCCGGTTCCTGGCCGCGCCCTTGCTTGGACTGCTGGAGAGCCATGCCTGGGAGGACGGTGCCGCCCACGCCAATCTGATGGCCCAGCGGCTGGCGGCCGGTATTGCGACACGTACTGCCTTCACCCTGGCTCACCCGGTCGAGGCCAATGCCGTGTTCGTCCGCATGCCTGCGACGGCCCATACGGCCCTCAATGCGGCGGGATGGGCCTGTTACCGCTTCGACGACGGTTCGGTTCGTTTCGTATGCTCCTGGGCGACGACCGCAGAGGCCGTGGACGAGGTGCTTGAGGCGATCGCAGGTCTTTAGTGCCCCCTCAGCCGGTCGCCTGCGACGCGAACTGTCACGCGTTCGCCGTAGTGGCTTGGCAAGGTCGCGTCAGATCGGCTTTAACTCGTCGCCGAACCATCGATTTCTGGCCTGGAGTTCGCCTATGATCCGTTTCCTGACCGCCGTCGCGGCGGCCGCTGTCGCCTTCAGCGCGAGTGCCGCGTCCGCGCAGGACTTCCGGGCCCTCGCCCGGACCGACCTGCAGGCGACGCACGACGCCCTTCGCGACAACCACCCGGCGGCCGTCATTCCCGGCGCGGCAGGTGACAGCTTCCGGGGCTGGATCGAGGCGGGCCTGGCGGACGCCAATGGCCGTCTGGGTCAGGTGAACTCCGGCGACAGCCACGCCTATCTGATGCGGTACTATGCGGCGGGCTTCCGGGATTCCAACATCGCCATCACGCCATCCTACGAAAGCCTGGGGCCGTACTTCGGCATCTCCTGGCCGGGGATCACGACCGGCTGGCGGAACGGCCGCTACGAGGTCACCTACGTCAAGGCCGGCGTCCGCAACGCGCCGCGGGTGGGCGATATCGTCGTCAGCTGCAACCTCGTGCCGATCGAGGAATACGCGCGTGGCAAGCTCGACAAGTGGGAAGGCAATCTGGACACGGAGGCCGGGCGCGTGACATCGGCACCGTATCTGCTGTGGAACCGGAACAATCCGTTTGCCGCAGGCGTCCCTTCGACCTGTGAGTTCAAGCGTGGCGATCGCGGTCGCCCCCGCGCGACCGATCTCCGTCCGGTCCCGCTGGCGGCCGGGGACCTGGAGGCGGCCTATCGCGCGACCGTCTACATGCCGACGGCGACGCCGCTGGGCATCGAAACCGTCAATGGGCGGCCGTGGGTCAATGTGCACTCCTTCGCCGACAGCGCGGGGTGGGATGCCTTCAACGCCCAGGTCGAGGGACAGGCCGCGGCCCTGCGGGGACCGCAAGGCTTCGTGCTGGACCTTCGTGCCGCGTCCGGCGCTTCGGCCTATACCTCGACCGCGCGCGGCTATGGCCTGGCCAACCGCATCTGGACGCCCGAGTTCACCGTCAGCCGCCAGCCCGCGGCCGGGGCCATCACCTATCGCGCCACGCCGGGCAACCGGACCTGGTATGCCGAAACCCTCGGGCGCATGCAGGCGGATCCGCGTTTCGTGCAGGAAGCCACTCCGGTGATCGAACAGACCCAGGCGATCGTCGCGGCCTTCGATGCCGCAATCGCCGCGGGACAACAGATATTCACCCTGCAGGGCCGGGCCGCCGTGGCCGATACAGGGGCCGCCAATCCGGTTCAGGGGCCTGTCGTCGTCCTGGTCGATGCCGGTTGCTCGGGTGGGTGTCTGGACACGCTGGACCTGCTGTCCAAACTGCCTAACGTCCGCATCGCGGGCTCGACGACGGCGACCGACACCATCTTCATCGAGCCGACCGTCGCGCGCCTGCCGTCCAACTATTCCGATCTGAGCTATGGTCACAAGGCCTGGACCAGCCGCGCGCGCGCCAACAACACGCCGTTCACCCCGGCGCAGGGCCTGGCCTATGTCGGTAACCCGGCCGACGAGGCGGCCGTCAGGGCCTGGGTCGCGACCCTGTTCGGAAGCTGAGGCGATCGCCACCCTCCCCGTCACGGGGAGGGTGGCCGCGCGCTGAGCGGATAGAAAATCGAATTAGATCAGAGTATTGGCGGGTTTTTCTGACCTTCGCGAGGCGGGATCGATCCGCGTCGGATGGACTCGGAGAAACCGGGTCCATTGCGTTCAAAACCCTGATTTCAAACGCCTTTAATTTCACTTCGTTGCACACCTGGAGTCCAGCGAACCCGGGGGGCAGGGGGTGCCGATGCCGGAGAGGGGACATGGGGTTGGAAGCCCATCCCGGCGTGCCTATCTCGGACCCATGACAGACACCGCAGACACCCGTCCCATTCGCTCCGCCGCCGGCTTTGACCTGACCCCGCCCAGCGAGAGCCAGCGTGTGGCGCTGGAGGCCGATCTGAACCCCGAGGAGAAGCGGGTCCTCCTCAGCCACGGCACAGAGGCTCCGTTCTGCGGCGTTCTGCTGGGTGAAAAGCGGCCCGGCGTGTTCTGCTGTCGCGAATGCGGCCTGCCGCTGTTCAAGGCGACGACCAAGTTCGAGAGCGGCACCGGCTGGCCCAGCTTCACCCAGCCGGTGGACGAGGCACACGTCACTGCCATCGTGGACCGGTCGTACGGCATGACGCGGACCGAGACGACCTGCGCCCGGTGCGGCAGCCATCAGGGCCATGTCTTCCCCGACGGACCACCGCCCACAGGCTTGCGGTACTGCATCAATTCGGTCGCCCTTCAGTTCGTGGAAGAGGGCCGCCCCTTGCCCGATCCGCTGGGGCGCGGCGACGGGATCGCATGATCTTCACCGTTCCGCCGCAATCCGGGTTAGGATGAGGCGTGTCGTGGAGTTGATGGCATGCTGACCCTTCTCGTTCTGACCAGCCTCGCGATCGCATCTGATCCGGAGGGCGTGGTGTCCACGGCACCGCGCGGCGCCGATTCGGTGGTGGTGGGCGCGGTCGCGCCGACGACGGACGCCCGCCCGGATGCGTCCCGGATCACCCCGACGACCCAGTCCCTGACGACGGCCGAGCAGATCGACCGCTGGATCGCGGCCCGCTCAGCCCCGGACGCGCCCTTCGCCTCCGATCGAGAGCCTGTGGATGACCGCAGGATGCACGGCTTCGTGAGCGGAGCGGTCGGGACCGGTGACTTCAGTGCAGTCTCTGTCGGGGTGTCCCTGCCCATCGGCGAGAAGGGTCGTCTGGACCTGAGCTTCTCCCAGACCCGGAACGGGTACGGAGGCTATGGGTACGGCTACGGATACGCCGGTTTTGCCTACGACGGGTTCGGATACCGCGATCACAGGCCCACGGATTTCAACGGGCATCGCCCGATGGCTTATGACCCCTTCTTCGAAGAGCGGGTGAGGGTGGCGGGAAGCGACACCGAGCGACGAGACCCGCAATCGGACCGCCGCACGCCCTGACCCCGCACGACCACGAAAAAGGCCCGGTCTGTCGACCGGGCCTCTGTCGTTCAGATGGTGCCGCCGGGGGGAATCGAACCCACGACCTCAGCCTTACCAAGGATGCGCTCTACCACTGAGCTACGGCGGCGGAATCTGAGGAAGCGGCCGTATAGCCACTGGATGGGCGGGGGGGAAGCCCTCTTTCCGCTTGCCCGGCAAGTTTTCCCGGTGCTGACTGTTTCAATGACCAAGCCGTCCGATACGACGCCTGCCGCAGCGGGCCCCGTTCCTTCTCCCTCCGCCAGAACGCCGGAGCAGGTCGCAAAGAGCGAGCGGGCCAACCGGCTGGCCAAGGCCCTGCGGGATAATCTGCGGCGACGGAAGACGGCCCGGCCGGACCGCAAGGACAGCTGAACACTTTTCACGACAGCGGCCGTCCGCTCTTTCGTCAGAGGCCCGGGCCGGGCTAGATAGCCGGCTCGCCGGGACGCTGGATCCTTGCGGTCTCAAGGACGACATGGACAGCATCACGGTTCACGGGGGCAGCACCCTCCACGGTTCGATTCCCGTCAGCGGGGCCAAGAACTCGGCCATCAAGCTGATGGCGGCGTCGATCCTGACCGACCAGCCGCTGCTGCTGACCAACATGCCGCGCCTGGCCGATACGAAGTTCCTTGGCCGCCTGTTGCAGCAGTTCGGCGTTTCGGTCACCGAACGGGACGGCGACGACGGGCAGGAAACCCTGTTCGATGCGCGCGAGATCACCTCGACCTTCGCGCCCTACGATCTGGTGCGCCAGATGCGGGCCAGCTTCAACGTCCTGGGGCCACTGCTGGCCCGTACCGGTCACGCCCGGGTTTCGTTGCCGGGCGGTTGCACCATCGGGGCGCGTCCGGTCGATCTGCACATCGACGCCCTGACCCGCCTCGGGGCCTCCATCCATCTGGAGGAGGGATATGTGTCGGCCGTGGCTCCGGGCGGTCTCCGGGGGGCGGAGATCGAGTTTCCCTTCGTGTCGGTCGGCGCGACCGAGCATACGCTGATGGCCGCGACCCTGGCGCACGGGACGACCGTCCTGAAACGCGCCGCGCGCGAGCCCGAGATCGGCGATCTGGCCCGCTGCCTGGTCATGATGGGGGCCAGGATCGAGGGCATCGATACCGACACCCTGGTGATCGAGGGCGTGACGTCGCTGAACGGCGGAAGCTGGTCCGTGATTCCCGACCGGATCGAAATGGGGTCCTACGTCTGTGCCGCCGCCATGGCGGGGGGCGAGGTGCGTCTGACCCGGGGACGGGCCGAGCTGATCCAGAGCCTGACGGACCGTCTGGTCGAGGCCGGGGTCGAGATCACGCCGACCGGCGATGGCGTCATCGTCAAACGGGATCCGGCCGTCCGGCTGAGGGCCGTCGACGTCGCGACCGAGGTCTATCCCGGTTTCGCGACCGATCTGCAGGCCCAGTTCATGGCACTGATGACCACGGCCGAGGGTGTCAGCGTCATCCACGAGAACATCTTCGAGAACCGGTTCATGCATGCTCCGGAACTGATGCGGCTGGGGGCCGAGATTTCGGTTCACGCCGGCGAGGCCCGTGTGACCGGGGTCGAGCGACTGAAGGGCGCGCCCGTGATGGCGACCGATCTGCGGGCCTCGGTCAGCCTGGTCATCGCCGGCCTGGTCGCCGAGGGTGAAACCAGCATCGGACGCGTCTATCATCTGGATCGCGGTTTCGAGCGGCTCGAGGAAAAGCTCGGGGCGTGCGGGGCCGACATCCGGCGGGTCAAGGGCCCGCCTGTCGAAGGACCGGGTGATGACCACTGAACCCCTGACGGCCGAGGAGGGTGAGGCCATCCGGGCCGCCGGCGGGAACAATGCGCCGCTGCGCCTGCTGGCCGAGGACGATCAGGATCTGGCCATCATTTCGGCCGCGCTTCAGGATTCCATCCTGCGCCCCGCCGACATCGTCTGGGAAAAGGGCGCGCGTCGGCTCACGATCGAGCTCAGCCGCTTCTGCTGGGAATGCGGTGGCACCCGGGTGCGGGCGGCGATGCAGTTCGGCGATGTCCAGGCGGTGAAGAGCCGTGGTCTGCCACGGCTGCCCGACGCGCCGCTGGAGTTGCTGGCCATCCACTTCATCGAGGGCGAGGCTCCCAGTGGCAAGGTCATCCTGATGTTCGCCGGCGGGGGCGATCTGAGGGTTGACGTCGAATGCCTGGACGCGGTGGTGGCCGACCTGTCCGAACGCTGGCAAGCCAGGGTCATGCCCACCCATCTGGACGGAAGCGCCGAATGACAGAACAGCGCCTGGCCTCCGTCGATCTGGACGAGGCGACCCTGCCGTCCGCGACCGCCGAGATCGAACACGAACGCCGGGTGGCGATCTTCGACCTGGTGGAGAAGAACGTCTTTTCGCCGGAAGGGGCCGATGCGGGGCCCTATGGGCTGAAGCTGTCGCTTCAGGACAACCGGCTGGTGTTCGACATCGCCGGCATCGATTTCGCCCGGACCTATGCCCTGTCCCTGACGCCGCTGAAGAGCGTGCTGAAGGACTATCTGATGATCTGCGACAGCTATTACGAAGCCTTGCGCGGCTCGTCGGCCAGCCAGATCGAGGCCGTCGACATGGGGCGGCGCGGTCTGCACAACGAAGGGGCCGAGCTGCTGAAGGCGCGGCTCGACGGCAAGATCGCCATCGATCACGAGACGGCGCGCAGGCTTTTCACCCTCGTCTGCGCCCTCTATCGCCGGGGCTAGATCGAGGTTCGGGGTGCGGCGTCCTGCCACGTCCAGCGCCCCAAAGTCGCCCCATGATGCCTTAGAACGACGCCTCGTCGGCATTGGTTGCCTGTTTGGGCTGTGACCGGTCGCTGCCCCACCGCTTTTGACAAGCGCCGCCCGAGCCGAAGAATTCATGCGCCAGATGCCGACCGCCGTCCGATCCCTGTTGACCCACTCCGGCCAGACGGTCGCCCTGATCGGCGTCGCCGTCCTGGCCATGGCCATGGCACCGGCGGCGGTGCCGTCCCTGACGGAGGTCGAGGTCCCGGAAGCCGTCCCTGTCGTGGCCGTCGCGGCACCCGCCGGTCCGGTCATGCGCGAGATGACATTTGACGAGCCCGTGCCGGGCTTCGCCATCAACTCCCGCTTCGGAATGCGGCGGCTGGGCGGCGAACGGGGTGTCCGAATGCACAAGGGAGTCGATATCGCGGCCCCGATCGGCACCACGGTCTTTGCCGCAGCCGAGGGCGAGGTCATTCGCATCGGCCATGATCCGGCGGGGTATGGCAACTTCATCGAGATGCGCCATCCCAACGGCATGACGACGCTTTACGGCCACCTGAGCCGGGTCGACGTCGCATCGGGCGACCGGATCGGCGCGCGCGAGCGGATCGGCCTTGTCGGCTCCACGGGCTATTCCACGGGTCCCCATCTCCATTTCGAGGTCCGCAGGGCCGGGGCCCAGGTCAATCCGGCCCGTGTGATGGGTCAGGTGTTCGAGGTGGCCGTGGAAATGCCGCCGCATGGTTCCCCCGCACCCTGATCTTTACGTCGAATCCGGTTTGAGGTGGCAGGCACCTTTGCTACCCCTTGGTCTGGTCAGGCTCGGGGGTGCAGATGGCGGCGTTGGTTCTGGATGGCGTCAGCAAGCGCTATGGCGAGTTTCAGGCGGTTCGCGACCTGAGCTTTCAGGTCCAGAAGGGCTCCATCTGTGGCTTCCTTGGGCCCAACGGCGCCGGCAAGACCTCGACCCTGCGCATGATCCTGGGCCTGCAGTCGGCCACGAGCGGATCCATCTCGATCCTTGGCGCGCCGGACGGTCGCAAGGTGCGCGACCGGATCGGCTTCCTGCCGGAGGAGCGCGGTCTCTACAAGAAGATGACGCCCGTCGACGCGATCGCCTTCTTCGGGTCCCTGAAGGGCTTGCCGAACTCGGAGGGCCGCAAGCGCGCCAGGGAAATGCTGGAGGCCCAGGGGCTTGGCGCGTCGCGGAACAAGAAGATGAAGGCGCTGTCCAAGGGGATGGCCCAGAAGGTCCAGCTGATCGCCTCGGTCGTGCACCGTCCGGAGTTCGTCATTCTGGACGAACCGTTCAGCGGGCTGGATCCGGTCAACCAGCAGGGGCTGGAGGCGGTGATCCGCGATCTGGCGGCCAATGGCGCGACGGTTCTGTTCTCCACCCATGTCATGCAGCACGCCGAGCGGCTGTGCGATCAGGTCGTCCTGGTCGCCCGGGGCCGAAAGGCGTTCGACGGCACAGTCGATGAGGCGAGGGCGACCTCGCGCCGTTTCCTTGAGCTCGAAGGCGAGATCGCCGAGGCGGCGGTGGCGGGTCTGCCCGGTGTCACGGGCGTCGAGGTGACATCCGAACAGGGTGGCGTGCGCCTGCTGAAGGCGGCGCTGGCCCCCGGTGCCAATGGGCAGGAAGCCTTGAAAGCCGCCTTCGTCACCGGTCTGGACGTCCGCCGGTTCGAGTTGAAGGAGCCGACGCTGCATGACGCCTTCATCGACCTGACCGGTGATCATCCCGATCAGGATCAGAGCGTCGCGCGACCTGTCGCCAGTCTGGAGACCGTCCGATGAGCCGCGTTCTGCTGATCGCCCGCCGGGAGTATCTGGCCTATGCCCGCACGGTCGGGTTCTGGCTGTCGCTGCTGGCGCTGCCGCTGTTTGCGGTGCTTGGCGGAGGGCTGCCTCTGCTCCTGCGGGGCGCGGATACGGTCCGGGCCGTTGCGCTGATCGAGGAGGGGCAAGCCGCCTCGGGTCTGGCACAGGCGGTGCGGCAGGCGCTTGCGGACGACACGGACCGACGCAGCGAGCGTGCGCGTGAAGCCGCCGAGAAAGCCGCGGCCTCGGCCGGCGCACCCCCGGGCGCGGCCAGGGAAGCCCTGGCGTCGATCAGCCAGCCCCGGCTCAGGTTCGTGGCCGTGCCATCCGATCTGGCGGGTGCATCGCCGGGCGCGGCGCGCGACGCCATCGTGCGGCGATATCTGACCGACGAGACGCCAAAGCCCGACCGTCTGGACGCTGTGGTCTTCCTGACTCGCGGAGCCGATGGACCGGGGGCCCGCGTCTGGGCCGCCCGGGCATCGGACGACACGGTCGAGGATTTCGTGCGCGACGCCCTGAAGGATGCGAATCGCAAGGCGGTACTGGCGGCGGCCGGCATCGACGCCGCGGTGGTCGATCGGACCGACAGCTTCAGGCCCGAGATCGGCGTGTTCTCACCCCGCTCGGCGGGGGCAGGGGAGGTCTCCCTGCGCGACCGGCTGCCCGGCGTCATCGGCCTGGCCATGTGTTTCATCCTGTGGTCCCTGATCATCACGGGGGCGTCGATCCTGCTGAACAGCGTGATAGAGGAGAAGTCGAACAAGATCCTCGAGGTCCTGCTGTCCTCGGCCTCCGCCACCGAAATCCTGACGGGCAAGGTGCTGGGTGTGGCGATACTGACGCTGACCGTGATGGTCGTCTGGGGGGGTATCGGCGCGTTCGGCCTGATCTCGGCGGCCCCGAGCGTGGCGGCCGACGTCGGATCGGTGCTGATGGCGAACGGGCTGCTGTTCTATTTCGCGGCCTATATCGTCGGTGGATACCTGATGTATGCGGTACTGTTCGCCGCCATCGGGGCCTTCTGCGAGACGCCGCGCGACGCCCAGACCCTGATGGGGCCGATCATGATGGTGCTGGTGATCCCGATCCTGGTCGTCCAGTTGTCGCTTGTGAACCCCGATGCGCCCGTCGTCCGCTTTATGTCCTGGGTGCCCTTCTTCACGCCCTTCCTGATGAGCGCGCGGGCGCCGTCCGAACCGCCCCTGATCGAGGTGATCGGCACCATGGCGGGCATGTTCGCCGTAGCGCTACTGATGGTCTGGCTGGCCGGGCGGGCGTTCCGGGCGGGGGCCCTGTCCGACGTCAAACTGAGCTGGAAGAGCTTCGCCTCGGCCATCAGCGGCGGGGGGCGGTAGGGCCGGTTTCCTTCTCCCCTTGCGGGAGAAGGTGGCCGAGCGAAGCGAGGTCGGATGAGGGGTGACTCCTGGTTTCGCCTGTCAGCCTCTGCCCGCTTCATCTCTTGCGTGGCTTCGTACCCCTCATCCGCCCCTTCGGGGCACCTTCTCCCGCAAGGGGAGAAGGCCGCAATGAAAAAGGCCGCTCTTTCGAGCGGCCTTTGAAATCTGGATCGTTGCGCCGACTTACGGGCGCGGGACGCGGGGCTTGGGAGGGGGCAGCAGGCCTTCGCGCTGCATGCGCTTGCGGGCCAGTTTACGGGCGCGACGAACGGCTTCGGCCTTCTGGCGGGCGCGCTTCTCCGAGGGCTTCTCGTAGTGCACGTGGCGCTTCATTTCCCGGAAGCTGCCTTCGCGCTGCATCTTCTTCTTGAGGGCTTTCAGGGCTTGATCGACGTTATTATCGCGAACGAAAATCTGTACCAGGTTGAACTCTCCTTTGGCCGCCCGCCGCGTCCTGTGAGAGGCGGGCAGACAAGTAAAATCGGTTCCCGCGGGCGACAGCCCGGCGAGCGAAGGCGTGCGGATACACCAAGCCTGTCACCCTGTCCAGATCGTCGCGTCCCCGATCGCGCTGTCGCGCGTCGGGAATGACAAGGCTAGAGTAGGTCAATGACCGATACGCCACATCTTTCGAATGAGGCCCCCGGTGACTGGGGCGACCGGATGGAACAGGCCGTGCTGGACGCAGCCGTCCGGCTGGTGCCGACGCACGGCTGGAGCGGCCGTATGGTCCGCGCGGCCTGCGCCGAAAACGGCCTGTCCCAGGGCGATCAGGACCTGCTGCTGCCCAACGGTCCGCGCGACCTGGCCGCCCTGCTGTCGCGCAGGCATGATGCCCGCGCGCTGGATGCACTGGGCGAGCCCGGCCCGATGAAGATCCGCGAGAAGATCTTCGCTGCGGTTTCGGCGCGGATGGAGGCGGGGGCGGCCGATCTGGAAGCCACCAGGACGTGCGCCGGCTTCCTGGCCCTGCCGACCCATGTCGACCTGGGGCTGAGCCTGGCCTGGGAGAGCGCGGACCACCTGTGGCGCTGGGCGGGCGATACGGCGACCGACTGGAACCACTATTCCAAGCGGACGATCCTGTCGGGGATATTGATTCCGGCGCTGACGATGCGCTGGTTCGAGGGGCGCGAACGGGCGGAAGCCTTTGTGCGGGCGCGGATCGAGAACGTGATGGCTTTCGAGAAATGGAAGGCGGGGATGGATTTCGATGCGCCGGTCAGGCGGGCGACAGAATTCCTGAGCCGGATGCGATACGGGCGCACCTAACCCTCTCCCTGCGGGAGAGGGCTTGAGGCTCGCAGAGCGCAGCGATGCGCCCAGCCGAAAGGGTGAGGGGTGTCGCCCTCACCGGTTCGTACCCTAACCCCTCACCCTTTCGCGCAAGTCTGATCGCTACGCTCTCAGGCGCTCAAGCCCTCTCCCTATGGGAGAGGGAGAACGTCACGCATGCCTGGCATCCCACCACCGCACCGCGTCCGCGTCGCGGGCGCTGAGGTCGAGGTAGGCGGGGTCGGAGCCGACGTCGGAGACGCGGCGCCAGGAGCGGGCGCATTTGGGGTGGTCGGCCTTAGCGAACTTGAAGACGATGCCACTCTCGAGAGCTGCATCAGCACGAATTGTTGCCTCGCTCGTTCGGAACACTTCGGCTGGATCGATGCCATCGAACGCCTTGAAGTCATCCGCGGTCAGCGCGACATGAGGCGCTGCGTCGAGCGCTGACCCGATCGTCTTGTCACGGCGGTATTCCTCCAGCGATCCCGTCACGAGATCGAGCACGCGGCTCACCTTCGCCCACCGTGCCGCCTCGTCCGGGTTGCGCCATTCCGCCGGCGTCTCCGGGATCACCCGCGCGCAGTTCGTCCCTGCGTCCGGATAGCGGGTCGTCCAGGCCTCCTCCATGGTGAAGGGGGTCAGGGGGGCGAGCCAGGCGGTCAGGCGCAGGAAGACCTCCTGCATCACCGTCCGCGCCGCGCGGCGGCGGATGGCGTCGGGGCGGTCGCAGTAGAGGCTGTCCTTGCGGATGTCGAAATACAGGGCCGACAGGTCGCCGGCGCAGAACTCCAGCACCGGGCGGACGACGTCCTGGAAGCGGTAGGTCTCATAGGCCCCGCGCACCTGCAGATCGAGCTCCCACAGGCGGTGCAGGATGAACCGCTCCAGCGGCGGCATGTCGGCATAGTCGACGCGCTCGGCCTCGTCGAAATCGGCCAGGGCACCCAGCAGATAGCGGACGGTGTTGCGCAGCTTGCGATAGGCGTCGACCGTGGTCTGGAGGATCTGTTTCCCGATCCGCTGGTCCTCGGCATAGTCCACCAGGGCGACCCACAGGCGCAGGATGTCGGCCCCGCTCTCCTTGATGACGACGGCGGGGTCGGTCGTGTTGCCCCGCGACTTGGACATCTTCTCCCCGTTCTCGTCCTGGGTGAAGCCGTGGGTCAGGACGGCGTCATAGGGGGCGCGGCCGCGGGTGCCGGAGCCTTCCAGCAGGTTCGACTGGAACCAGCCGCGATGCTGGTCCGAGCCCTCGAGATACAGGTTGGCCGGCCAGTGCGACGGGCGGTCGCCGGTGTAGCCGTGGGCCGGGTCGCGGGTCTCAAGCGTAAAGGCATGGGTGCAGCCGGAGTCGAACCAGACGTCGAGGATGTCCTCGATCTTCTCGTAGCTGGCCGGGTCGTGCAGGCCGAGGAAGTCCGGGTCCGGGCGGGTGTACCAGGCGTCGGCCCCGCCTTCCTCGATCGCGGCGACGATGCGGGCGTCGACCTCGGGGTCATGCAGGGGCTGGCCGGTGTGTTTGTCGACGAACATGGCCAGAGGCGTGCCCCAGGCTCGCTGGCGGCTGATGAGCCAGTCGGGGCGACCCTCGACCATGCTGCGGATGCGGTTCTTGCCGGCGGCGGGGTGGAAGTCGGTCTGGTCGATGGCGGTCAGGGCCGTCTCGCGCAGGGTCGCGCCGTCGGCATGGTCCAGCGACTGGTCCATGCGGATGAACCACTGGGGGGTGTTGCGGAAGATCACCGGGGCCTTGGAGCGCCAGCTGTGCGGGTAGGAATGTTCCAGCCGCCCACGCGCCAGCAGGGTGCCGGCCTCGATCAGCCTGTCCATGACGGCGGGGTTGGCACTGCCGAACTTGCCGGTCTTCTTACCCTCGGTCTCCAGCACCTTCAGGCCTGCGAACAGGGGGACGGACGGATAGTAGGCCCCGTCGGGATCGACGGTGTCGGGCACCTCATGATGGCCGTGGGCCTTCCAGACGTCGAAGTCGTCCGCGCCGTGGCCGGGGGCGGTGTGGACGAAGCCGGTGCCGGCGTCGTCTGTGACGTGATCGCCGTCCAGCAGGGGCACGTTGAAGCGGTAGCCGTCGTCCAGCTCCGCCAGCGGGTGGGCGCAGACCAGGCCGGAGGGGTTGATGTCGTCCATACGGGTCCAGGTAGCGATCTTCGCGGCCTTGAAGACATCCTCGGCCAGCTTGTCGGCCAGGATCAGCCGGTCGCCCTGTTTCGCCCAAGGCTCGAACTCCAGCCCCTGTTCCATCGACTGGACCTCATACAGGCCATAGGCGATCTCCGGGCCGAAGCTGATCGCGCGGTTGGCCGGGATGGTCCAGGGCGTGGTGGTCCAGATGACAATCGAGGGCGTCTGGTAGCGGAAGGCCAGCAGGTCGTCGGGGTGGTCGTCGGTCGCGGCGATGACCGGGAATTTGACCCAGATCGTGGGCGAGACGTGGTCGTGGTATTCGATCTCGGCGTCGGCCAGGGCGGTGCGCTCGACCGGCGACCACATGACCGGCTTGGAGCCGCGATACAGCTGGCCGGAGTTCTTGAACTTGTGGAACTCCTTCACGATGGCAGCCTCGGACGAATAGTCCATCGTGGCGTAGCGGTTGGCGAAGTCGCCGGTGATGCCCAGACGCAGGAACTGGGCCTTCTGGACCTCGATCCAGCCCGCCGCGTATTCTCGGCAGGCGGCGCGGAACTCGGCCTTGGAGACCTCGTCCTTGCGCTTGCCCTGGGAGCGGTAGCGTTCCTCGATCTTCCATTCGATCGGCAGGCCGTGGCAGTCCCAGCCGGGCACGAAGTCGACGTCATAGCCCAGCAGGAAGCGCGAGCGGACGACGAAATCCTTCAGCGTCTTGTTCAGGGCGTGGCCGATGTGAATGTCGCCATTGGCATAGGGCGGGCCGTCGTGGAGGACATAGAGGGGCGCGCCCTCGGCCTGACGCGCGGCGCGCAGGGTGGAATAGAGGTCGCCCCACTGTTCCAGGATCAAGGGTTCCTTCTGGGGCAGGCCGCCGCGCATGGGGAAGGGCGTCTCGGGCAGGAAGACGGTCTCGCGGTAGTCGCGGCCGGTGGAGGAATCGGGGGCGGATTCGGTAGGGGGGGCGTCGTCGGCCATGCGTCTGGTCTCGGGCAATCTGATGGGGGCGTCGGGTGAGGTCGGCTGGCAATCCCGGCGGGCGCGGGGGCGGTCAGGCCCCGTCGGCGCTACGCCGGGCGGCTAATCTCGATCGGAATGATCCGGCGCGCGTCCATGAGCCATCGTCCTATCAGGGCGCGGGGGCTGGGAAAAGCGGCGCGTTCGGCTAACGTCCCTGCGAAACGGCGCAAAGGGTGCCGAAGAGGGTGCGTCATGCCTGTGCGGTTTCTTTTGGTGGCGGCGGCCGTCGTGCTGACGGCCTGTTCCGACGGAGATGATGCCAGGGTCTCAGCGCAGGCGAGCGCGGGCCCGTCGGCAGCCGCAACGACCGATCAGGCCGTGGCTGCGCCGGGGACGCGCGAAGCTGTCTATGCGGCCCAGGCCGAGGGGCCGGAGCCTTTCGTCCGGGCCCTGTATGCCCAGTACGTCGCCGGTGGGCCAAAGGGCGAGCCACCCGAGCCGGGTCGCGAACCCCTGTTCTCGCGCACGCTGAACGCCCTGGTCGGGGCCGATTTCCGCGCGGCGAACGGAGAGGTGCCAATGCTCGATCATGACCCGTTGTGCGCGTGCCAGGATCAAGGAGATTTCGTCGTCACCGCCCTCGCCGTCGCCCAGTCCGCTCCCAACGCGGCCGAGGCCAATGTCGCCTTCACCAACCTGGGCGAGGCGAAGACGCTCAAGCTGAAGCTGGTGCGCGAAGGCATCAACTGGAAGGTCGATGACATCATCGACGGCGAGACGTCTGTGCACGACGAACTGATGAAAGTGGCCGAGGCGGCGGGCTGAGGCCTGATCAGTCGCGTTGGATCTCGCCATTGCCTCCGGCGCTGTCGCCCGGGCCTACTCGCCCGGGGCGGGCGGGCCGGGCCTTTGCGCCTCGCGCTCTTGCTGAGCCCTGTCCAGGGAGGCGGCGGCCATCACCAGGCCGGTCACGCAGCCGGACAGGGAGGTGCAGAGACGGCCGCCAGAATCATTCTGGAAATCGCAGGCAGGGCGGGCCGGTCAAACGTCATGCTGCGTCCCCTCCGCTCAGGACGATTCTGGCCATCCTTGCATCGCAGTCAATCTGGGTCTTGAGAGCGTCGAGTCCGTCGAACTTCATTTCGCCGCGCAGCAGGGCGACCAGTTCGGTCTCGACGGTCTGGCCGTAGAGGTCCTCGGCGAAGTCGAACAGCCAGACCTCCAGCAGGGGCTCGGCGATCTCGAACATCGGCCGGACGCCCAGGTTGGCGACCCCGTCGATGACGCGGCCGTCCGGCAGGCGGGTGCGGGTGGCATAGACGCCATAAGCCGGGCGCATATAGTCGCCGAGGCGGACGTTGGCGGTCGGGATGCCGATGGTGCGGCCGCGCTTGTCGCCGTGGACGACTTCGCCCTCGATGGCGAAGGGGCGGCCGAGGATGGCGGCGGCGCGTGCCATGTCGCCGGCGTGCAGGGCCTCCCGCACGGCGCTCGATGACAATTTCAGGCCGCCGGCATCATCGATACGGTCGGTTACCGAGACGCTGAACCCGAGGTCGGCTCCGGCCTTTGCGAGGGAGTCGGGGGACCCGGTGCGGCCCTTGCCATAGGTGAAGTCGAAACCGATCGCGGCGTGCCGGAGCCCCAGGCCTTCGCAGAGGACCCGATGCGCGAACCCGGTATCCGACAGGCCGGCCATCTCGGCGTCGAACGGCAACAGATAAAGGCATTCCACCCCCAGGGGTTCGAGCGCACCGGCCATCTGGGCCGGCGTCATCAGCCGGAAAGGCGCGGCCTCGGGCTGGAACCAGCGGCGGGGATGGGGCTCGAAGCTGACGACGGCGAGCGGGGAATTCAGCCGTTTCGCAGCGTCGCGGGCCGAGGCGATGACCGCCTGATGCCCCCGGTGCACGCCGTCGAAGGCGCCAAGCGCGGCGGCGGCCCCGCGTTGCGCCGGGAGCAGGTCGCGCCAGCCGTTGATGATCCGGGTCGGCACGAGAGAGCCGGTCAGGCCCTGGCGGGTCGGCGACGGCGGGGGACGCGGACGATGGCCTCACCCGCCATGATGCAGTCCTCGCCGACATAGCCCTCGGTGCGCAGGGTCACGCGGGCCGATTCCTGATCCACGGCCGCAACGGTGATCCGGGCGCGGACGACGTCGCCGATCCGGACCGGCCTGTGGAACGCCAGGGTCTGGCTGAGGTAGATGGCCCCGGCCCCCGGCAGGATGGTGCCGACGACGGCCGATCCGAACGACGCACTGAGCAGGCCGTGGGCGATGCGGCCGCGGTAGGCGGTTTTGGCGGCAAAGGCCTCGTCCATGTGGACCGGGTTGAAGTCGTCGGACGCCTCGGCGAACTGCTGGATGCGGTCCTCGGTCACCGTGACGTCCTTGATCGCGACCATTCCGGGCGACAGCTCTTCGAGGATATAGCCGCCCGAGGCGTGAGGTCCGGTGTTCATGGGGCGGTGTTAGCGGGCGTTTCGGCGTTTGGCGAGGACTACCATTTCAGGTCCAGGGCGGCGTAGCGGGCATAGGCCGTTTCTGACGTCAGCAAGGCCGCCGCGCGGGCCGGGTCGAGGGCATCGTCGTTGCCGCGAGCGGCGTCGCCGTGGATTCCCTGGGCGATGAACAGGCAGTCGAGCGCCTGACGGTTGGCACCGAGCACATCGGTCACCACGCCGTCGCCGATGCACAGCACGCGCGACCGGTCGACGGGACGACCCAGAAGCCGCCCGGCCTCGGCCAGGGCCAGGGCATAGATCGGGCCATAGGGCTTGCCCGCCATGGTCACCCGACCGCCGATCGATTCGTACAGATCGGCGAGCGACCCGCCGCAGTAGATGATCCTGTCGCCCCGCTGGACGATCCGGTCGGGGTTGGCGCAGATCAGTTCCAGGTCCCGCGCCACAGCCTCCGTCAGACTGGCGCGATAATCCTCGGGGGTTTCCGTTTCGTCGTCGATCATGCCGGTGACGGACAGGAAGGCCGCGTCGGCGGCCCCCTGCGCGCGTGCGAGCCCGAGGCCCTCGTACAGGGTGTCGTCGCGTTCCGGTCCGATGATCCAGGCCGGGCCCGGCGCGCGTGCCGCCAGCTCTACGCGCGTGGCGTCGCCGGAGGTGACGAAGGCCTGCCAGCTGTCGCGCGGCACGCCCAGCGCATCCAGCTGGGCGATGACGTCGGACGCCGGTCGGGGCGAGTTGGAGATCAGGACGACATGACCACCCTGCTGGTTGAAGCGGGTCAGGGCCTCGCAGGGTTCCGGCCAGCTTTCACGGCCGTTGTGGATCACGCCCCAGACATCGCACAGCAGGACGTCATAGTCGGCAGCGACGGCGGACAGGGCGGGCAGGGCATGGGGCAGGGTCATGGGCGCTGACTAGCGGTTCGCGGCAAATGCGTGAAGGGAGGGTTTGGCGGCGGCGCTTTCGCCTGCTAACCGGACACGCATGAAAATACCTCGCATCGCCTGGGCCGCCTATGGCTTCGCGCTCGTCGTCATCGTGCTGGACCAGCTGACCAAGGCCTGGGTCCTGGGTTCGGCCGACGTGTCGGACCCCGCCCTGATTCCCGATGGGTACAGGTTCGCCGAGGTCGTGCCGGGGATTTTCTCGATCACCATGGTTCGCAACACCGGTGTCAGTTTCGGCCTGTTCGGCGGCGGCGGCGCGCGGTGGGCGCTGTCGATCTTTTCGCTGATCGTGGCGGGCGGTCTGGCCTGGTGGGCGCTGCAGGCACAGCGTCGCACGCTGATCGCCGCGATCGGCCTGGTGATCGGCGGGGCGGTCGGCAATGCCATCGACCGGATCCGCTTCGGCTATGTGGTCGACTTCCTCGATTTTTCGGGGACCGGCGTGTTCCCCTGGGTATTCAATATCGCCGACAGCGCGATCACCATCGGGGTGTGCCTGTTGATTCTGGACAGCATCCGCTCGGAACGGAAGGCCACCGTTGGCGTGGCCCACGAAAAGGCGTAATCAGCGGCTCTTTCGTGCCTTAGCAACTGTGTGACCTGGGCGCGTCCGTCGCGCCGGAGCCGAACCGAACCATGAGAATCGCCCGTCTTTCGACTGTGTCCCTGATCGCCGTCTCGGCCGTCGCCCTGACCGCCTGCGGGACGGTGCGCCAATCCATCGGCCTGACCAAGGTCGTGCCGGACGAGTTCCTGACCGTGGCCTCAGCGCCCCTGACGGTGCCGCCGGAATACGGCCTGCGCCCGCCGGCGCCCGGCCAGCCCCGGCCGCAGGAACTGGCCCCCGAAAGCGCCGCGCGCCAGATCCTGCTGGGTCAGCGCCAGGCCGTGACCCGTTCGGCCGGTGAGACCGCCCTGGTCAGCGCCGCCGGTGCCGACCGCGCCGATCCTCTGGCCCGCTATGTCGTCGACGACGAGTTCGGTGATCTGGCGCACAAGGAGACCAGCTTTGCCAACCGGATCCTGTTCTGGCGTCGTGACGATGCCTCGACCCAGGCCCCGACCCAGAGCGAGACCGCCAGCGGTGCCGTCACCATCGACGCGGCGAGCGAAAATGCCCGCCTGCAGGCCCTGACCGGCACGCAGTCGCAGATCGTGATCGCGCCGCGCCGCGGTGGTGGGTTCAAGCTGCCCGGGCTTTAGGAACGCATCCTCCCCCAAGGGGGGGGTAGCGCGACGCGCCTTCGCGGCGAGACGGAGGGGGCTAACCGCCAACGGGGTATCAGGGGTTTGCCCCCTCCACCCCAGCGCAAGCGCGCTGCGGTCCCCCTCCCCCAATGGGGGAGGAATAATGACCAGCATCCTGTCGCTCACCCACCTGTCCGGCGTCGAGCAGTTGCGTCTGGCCTTTCAGGGCGAGGAGAACGCAGCGCCGATCGCCAGGACGCTCGACTATGCCCTGGTCGAGATCGAGGAGGGGCGGGTGGTGTTCGAGGGGACGCCGACGCGGGCGGTCTACAACCCCATCGGTACGGTGCACGGCGGCTGGATGGCGACGCTGCTGGACTCGGCCTGCGCCTGCGCGGTGCATTCGATGCTGAGGCCGGGTCAGGCCTATACGACGCTGGAGATCAAGACGGTCTTCCACCGCGCCCTGACCGAGGGCGTGCCGGTGCAGGCCGAGGGGCGGATCGTGCAGATGGGGCGTCGGGCCGGGTTCGCGCAAGCCGAGCTGAAGGGTCTGGACGGCAAGCTCTATGCGACGGCGACCTCGACCTGTCTGGTGATGGAGACGAAGTAGACGGTCCGGCCCACGGTCGTGCCGAACCGAACCGCGCTGGCGGCCGACTACATCGGCGGAACGATGCCGTCCTTGCCCATCGCCAGGAACCCGACCGTGGTCGCACCCGCCGGTATGACGACATAGACCTTTTGGCCAACCGCCAGGGACGCCCGGTCCGCAGGCTCGAACCGCACGATCGGCACGTCTTCGGGGATGGTGACGTTGGCGGTGCCGCCGTCATAGGAGATGGTCAGCATGCGGCCGGCGGACGAAGCCTCGCTGCCTGAGACCGTGCCGTTGGTCATCATGCTCTGGCTTTCGACGGTGCCGTTGGTCATCGCACTCGACTCGACGGGGCCGCCGCCGCGGGATGCGACCACACCCGGAGTGTCCCACGCATAGTGGCCTTCGCCGGCTCCACGCATGGATTCAGGAAAGATCACAAGCTCGACCGCGCGAAGGGCCTCCTTCGGGCCGGTTGTCGCGGTGCCGATGAAATCGCCGTCCCTGAGGGTCGAGAGGCTGGAGGACACAACCCAGACAAAGCGGGTGTCCGCCGCGACGGGGACAGAAACCGTCCGGCCGTCCCAGGTCCGGACTGTCAGCGTATCGCCCGCCAGAGCCTGGGCGGTGCCGCGCAGGCGAACGGTGCTGGGCGAAGCGGCGATCGTCTCAGCCGGGGCGGCTGTCGGCTCCGGTGCAGAACACGCGCCGAGCATCGCCAGCACGGCAGGAACCCAGGCCAGGTGTCTGATCGACGTCATGGTGCCTCCAGTCATCGTGAGGTCGGCGTCCGGCCCCTCATTCCGGCACCCACACTGCACGTTCGTGGCGGCGCTTGCCATGCTTGCGCGCGTGCGGCGAAACGTCCCCGGACCGGGAACGAAACCAATTTATGCGAACCGCCGCCGCTTCTCGGCCGAGATCAGGGTCGACCGCACGAAGTCGGCGGGAGGGTCGGTCTCGGCGAGGACGTCTTCCTTGATGGCGCGGGGCTGACCAAACAGATGGCCCTGGCCCATGGCGACGTCGAGCTCGAGGATGTCGACGATCTGGCGCTCGTTCTCGCACTTCTCGGCGATGACCTCGATGCCGTAGCGGCGGGTCAGCTGGGCGAAGTCGGCGGCCTGGATGTCGCGCAGGCTCGGTATGGGCGAGCCGCCGTCGAGGTCCAGTAGCTGTTCGATCAGCAGGTCGGCGGCAACCTTGACGAAGCGCACGTCCGACCGCTGCAGGTCGTTGAAGTCCAGATCCAGGGTCTGGACCTTGTCGATCGAGAAGCGGAAGCCAAGGTCGGCCAGCTTGGCCATGTTGCGGGCCTCGACCGCGCCGCGGGCGTCGAAGGTGGCCTGACCCAGTTCGAAGATCAGGGCTTCCTTCAGATCGCGGTTCTCGGACAGGAAGGCTAGGAACTGCGGGAAGAAGGTCTCGTCGCCCAGGGAGGACAGGGCGACGTTGCAGAAGACGCCGACCTTTCGGTCCTGACGCGCCAGACGGCGTACGATCTGGGCGCAGCGGAACAGCAGCAGGTTGTCGATGGCGGGGACCAGGCCCTCGCCCTCGGCGATCGACAGATACTCCGCCGGCATCATGACCCGGTCGCTCGAATCCCGCAGGCGGGTGAAGCTTTCGTAGAAGACGGTCCGGCGCTGGGGCAGGGTGACGACCGGCTGCAGATACAGGTCGACTCGGTTTTCGGTCAGTGCGTCGTGGACGGTTTTCAGCAACAGGTTCGACTGCTGATGGCGGCGGGCCTCGACGCTGTCGGGCGCGACCATGGGCGCGACCTTCAGGCGCTGGTCGATGGAGATGCTCATCTGCTGGATAAGGTCTTCCAGCATGCGGACTTCGCCGGTCAGTTCCTCGGTGCGGGTCAGGGCCCCGGCCTCGATCGCGGTGGCGAGGTCGCCGAGCGCGCTCTGGGTCTGTTCCATGGCGTCGGCCAGCAGCCGGTGCGCCTCACGCACCATGCCGATCTCGGCGCGCAGGGCCTTGCGTTCCGTGATGCCGGTGACGATGGCATGGGCCGCACCCAGCAGGCCCAGCACGCCGAACGTCGCCGCCGCGCCCGCACCGACGCCCAGCCCCGCCCGCCACAGGAAGGCACCGACCGTCATCGCCAGAAAGACGTAGCCGAAGAACAGGAAAGCGTTGGTCAGTGCGCGCATGGGAACGGGGTTGTCCGTCTTCCCGGATGGAATCGGTCGAGTATCAGGGTATCAGGTCCAAACGGCTAGGGTGCGGTTCAAGAAACCGCGCCGAAATCAGGGGATACGCATGGAATTGTTCGATCTGACCGGCAAGGTCGCCATCATCACCGGCTCGTCCAAGGGCATTGGCAAGGCCATCGCCGAGCGGCTGGCCGAACATGGGGCCAGGGTGGTGATCTCCTCGCGCAAGGCGGGTCCGTGCGACGAGGTCGCGGCCGCCATCAATGCGAAGCATGGCGAGGGCCGCGCCATCGCCATTCCGGCCAATATCGCCTCGAAGGAAGACCTGCAGCGGCTGGTGGACGAGACCAATGCCGCCTGGGGCCAGATCGACATCCTGGTCTGCAACGCGGCGTCCAACCCCTATGCCGGGCCGATGGCGGGGATTTCTGACGATCAGTTCAACAAGATCCTGCAGAACAATGTTGTGTCCAACCACTGGCTGATCCAGATGGTCGCGCCGCAGATGCTGGAGCGTCGGTCCGGAGCCATCACCGTGGTCTCGTCGATCGGGGGCCTTCGCGGCAATGTCCTGATCGGGGCCTACAACATCTCCAAGGCCGCCGACATGCAGATGGTTCGGAATCTGGCGGTGGAGTGGGGGCCCTCGAACGTCCGGGTCAACTGCATCGCGCCGGGCCTGGTGCAGACCGACTTCGCCAAATACCTGTGGGAGAATCCCGAGATCCTGAAGGTCGCGACCGATCCCGCCCCGCTGCGTCGAATCGGCCAGCCTGACGAGATCGCGGGGGCGGCCGTCTACCTGTCGTCGCCGGCGTCGTCCTATATGACGGGTCAGACGCTGGTCGTGGACGGCGGGATCACCATTGCCTGGTGAGGAGGGTCACAGGGTCGGCGCGCGCTCAGATCGCCCAAGGGGCGATAGTGCGCGAGGAGTGCGGCAGGACCTGATCTGGCGTCTGGAATCGGTGGCCTTCGCCGGCTTCATCGGCCTGATGCGGCTGATCGGGCTGGAGGCGGCCTCGAATCTGGGCGGATGGTTGCTGCGGACCCTGGGACCGCGCGTCAGCACCCACCGGATTGTCATGCGCAACCTGCGCATCGCCTTTCCGGACATGGGTGTGGCGGAGCGGGAGCGGCTGGCCATCGATCAGTGGGAGCAGACAGGCCGCACCTTTGCCGAGACGGCCGTGATGGATCAGCTGACGCCGGCCTCCGGCCGGATCGACATCGTGGGGGCGGATCGGCTGGAGGCGATCCGTCGGAGCGGCAAGCCGGTCGTCTTCGTCGCCGGCCACATGGCCAACATCGAGACGATGGCGGCCGTTCTGGTGGCCAGCGGGGTGCCGGTCCAGGTCACCTATCGCGCGGCGAACAACCCTTACGTCGATGCCCAGATCCGGGCCGCGCGGGCGAGGTATGGTGTGAAACTGTTCGCGCCCAAGGGCGGCGACGGGGCGCGGGAGTTGCTGGCCGGTATGGGACGCGGCGAGAGCGTCGCCCTGATGAACGATCAGAAGTTCTCGGAGGGACCCGAGGTGAGCTTCTTCGGTCAACCGGTGAACGCCGCGCCCGGACCGACACGGCTGGCGCTGAGGTTCGGCACGGTGATCCTGCCGCTGTCGGTCGTGCGGCTGCCCGGTGTCCGGTTCCGGGTGACGGCCCACGAACCGATCGAGGTCGCGTCCACGGGCGACCGACAGGCCGACATCGCGCGGGGCGTGCAGGCCATCACGACCTTCATCGAGGACCGGGTGCGCGAACATCCGGTCGACTGGTTCTGGGTCCACCGCCGGTGGCCGGACCGGGTCTATGCCGCGCTGGAGTCCGACGGGTTGGGTTCCTCGGGTACCTGATCGGTCGAGCGCCGCCTGGGGCTCTCGTAGTCCGCCGTGTTCTTCCGTCGACGGTCCGGGCCGAAATAGTCTTCGGTCTTCACGAAGTCGCGCGGGCGCGTGATGACAGCCTGGATGCGGTCGAAGATGGCCTTGCCCGTGATCGGCTTGACTACGAACTCGGTCACGCCGGCGTCGCGCGCCTCAAGGACGCGCGACCTTTCGGAGTGGCCGGTCATCATGATGATCGGCAGATGGGGATTGACGCTGTCGGGGCTGTTGCGGACCAGATGGGTGAATTCAATCCCATCCATAGGCTGCATGTTGAAGTCCACGATCGCCAGATCGATGTCTCGTGACCTTAGCGCGTCCAGAGCCATGCTACCGTCCGCAACCTCGCGGATGTGGCGGACGCCAGCGGACTGCAGGATCGCTGACGTGATCGCGCGCATGTGCTGGTTATCGTCGACCACCAGGATGTGCAGGGCTTGGAGACCGGCCATTGATCGGGGCGGAGGCGCTATACGACTGCGGACAGATGCAAACAACTATCGTCAAACGGAGACCAGGTCCATGCCGGTTGCCCCTCAGGACGATGGACAAGGGGATTCAGGCCCCGTCTGCCCGATCAGGAGGGAGGGATCACAGTTGCGGTCACGCCCAATCATGCGCCCGCACAGATGGCACCCGGTCGCCCGGCCGGTCATGCCGACCGCACCGATTATGCCTCCGCGTCTCGCGGTTCATGACGCGGGGCCAAGTCCGGTCCAGGACGAATACCTCTGGATCAGGCTGCGGCGCGAGGGGATCATTCGCCGACCAGCCGGGTCAGCGCCTCCGCCGGGCTGTAATAGGCTTCCTGTCGTTCTGCGGACCAGTACCGCAGCGTTTCCAGCGGGATCGTGCGTCCGGACACTGCGCACAGGACGAAGGGACCCGGTTTCAGCACGGCGAACTCGCCGTCACCATAATGGAGGGTCGCAGGGATCAGGGTCGCGGTCATGAGGTCAGCCTAGCGTTATCGGCACCGGCTGGCTATCGGGCCGGCGGGTGCTGTTCGAGGGCGAAGACGGCGTCAGCCAGTTCCTCGACCTTGCCCGCGATCAGGGCCTGGGCGTCATAGAGGCCGCGGTTGTAGATGGCGTGGCCAAGGTCACGAGCCATGAAGTCCAGCAGCATCGCGGCCTGAAGCGCACCAAGCTCGACGTCCAGCTCTCCGCGCAGGAAGGCCTGCAGGCGCGGGATGAGGTCGGCGATTTCCTCTTTCGAGAACGCGATCGGCTTCATGCAGTGACCTCGGCCAGGGTTTCTTCCGCCGACATCCAGGCGGCCTCGGCGGCGTCGAGGTCCGCCTGGGTCTTGGCGCGGGCGCGGGTGAGACCTTCCAGCGCTTTGGGGTTGGAGACGGCGGCATTGGCCAGGTCGTCGTCGATGCGCGCGATCTCGGCGGTCAGGGCGGTGACGCGTTCCTCGGCCTTCCTGACGGCGTGGCGCAGGGTCGAGGGCGACGGGCCGCCCTTGCCTTTTTGGGCCCTATCGCTCGCCCCGCGGGGGCTCGCTGCCTGAGGGCCGCTCTCGTTGTCCGCCTTGGCCTCGGCCTTGATCTGGCTGGGTTTGACGGCGGCCTGTTTGGCGCGGTCGAGGACGAATTTCGCATAGTCGTCCATGTCGCCGTCGAACGGCTTCACCGTGCCGTCGGCCGCCAGCCACAGCCGGTCGGCGACCATCTCCATCAGCGAGCGGTCGTGGGTGATCAGGATGACGGCGCCGTTGTAGTCGTTGAGCGCGTCCAGCAGGGCCCGGCGGCTGTCGATGTCCAGGTGGTTGGTCGGTTCGTCGAGGATCAGGACGTGGGGCGCATCCATGGCGACCATGTTCAGCAGAAGGCGCGCGCGCTCGCCGCCGGACAGGCTGGCGACGGTGGTTTCCTGCTTTTCATAGTTCAGGCCGAACTGGGCGAGCTTCGAGCGGCGGGCGCTTTCGGGGGCGTCCGGCATGGCGCGGCGGATGATCTCCAGCGGCGTGTCGGTCGGGTCCATGGCCTCGATCTGATGCTGGTGGAACCAGCCGACCCGCATCTTGCGGTCCCGGTGCAGCTCGCCGTCCGAGACGTTCAGGGCGCCGGCGATCATCTTGGCGAAGGTCGACTTGCCGGCCCCGTTGACGCCCAGCAGGCCGATACGGTCGTCCAGGTCCATGCGCAGGTTGAGGTTCTTCAGGATGGAACGGCCCGCCTCATAGCCCACATTGGCGCGCTCCAGCCGGATCAGGGGCGGGGCCAGCGGACGGGGCGGCGAGGGCAGGGTGAAGGGGGCGACGCGTTCCTCGATCGTGGTCGAGACCGGCTGCATCTTGGCCAGCCGCTTCATGCGCGACTGGGCCTGGGCGGCCTTGGAGGCCTTGGCCTTGAAGCGGTCGACGAAGGCCTGGAGGTGGGCGCGCTCGGCGTCCTGCTTGGCCTTGGCCGACAGCTGCAGGCGGGCCTTCTCGGCGCGGGCCTGTTCGAACTGGTCGTAGTTGCCGGTGTAGATCTCCAGCTTGCGGTTCGCGAGATGGAGGATGTGGGTGCAGACCTCGTTCAGCATCTCGCGGTCGTGGGAGATGATCAGGGCGGTCGCGGGGTATTTCTTCAGCCGCGCCTCCAGCCATAGCGCGCCTTCGAGGTCGAGATAGTTGGTCGGCTCGTCCAGCAGGAGCATGTCGGGCTGGGCGAACAGGGCGGCAGCGAGGGCAACGCGCATGCGCCATCCGCCGGAGAACTCCGACATCGGCCGCTGCTGGTTCTCGTGATCGAAGCCGAGGCCGGCGAGGATTTCGGCGGCGCGACTGGGGGCTCCGTCGGCGTCGATCTCGATCAGGCGGGTCCAGATCTCGCCCATTTCCTCGGGCTCGGCGGTTTCCAGCCGGGCCAGCAGGTCGTGGCGTTCGGTGTCCGCCTCCAGGATCGTCTCGATCACGCTGACGGGGGTGGCCGGGTGTTCCTGATCGACCGACCCGATGCGCGCGGTGCGGGGCAGGGAGACCTCGTCTCCATTGCCGGCCAGCTCGCCCAGGATGATCTTGAACAGGGTGGACTTGCCGATGCCGTTGCGGCCAACCAGCCCGACCTTGGATCCCGGCGGCAGGCTGACCGAGGCGTCGTCCAGAAATTGGCGACCCCAGGCGTTGAACGTTAGGTTGGTGATCTGGAGCATTAGAACTTACGAGGCTTGGAAGGCGGGGAGGCGGCGTCTATAAGCCCGCGACCTTCAATCTCCCAACAAGAAGTCTATCCATGACCGAACGTACCTTCTCGATCATCAAGCCCGACGCCACGCGTCGCAACCTGACGGGCGCGATCAACGCCGTGATCGAGGCCGCCGGACTGCGCATCGTCGCCCAGCGCCGCGTGCACCTGACCGAGGCCCAGGCCAAGAAATTCTATGAAGTCCACGCCGAGCGCCCCTTCTATGGCGAGCTGGTCGGCCAGATGACGGCAGAGCCGGTCGTCGTCCAGGTGCTGGAAGCCGACAACGCCGTCGCCCGGTACCGCGAAGTCATGGGGGCCACCAACCCGAAGGACGCCGCCGACGGTACGATCCGCAAGTCGTTCGCCCTGTCGATCGGCGAGAACTCGGTCCACGGCTCGGACTCGGTCGAGAACGCCGGCATCGAGATCGCCCAGTTCTTCACGGACGACCAGATCGTCGGCTGAGGATATCGGCCACACCCTGGTCCGTCGTTCTGGCGCGCGAATCTGGAGCGACCTGAAAGAATGAAGGCCTCGGAGCGATCCGGGGCCTTCTTTGCGTCCGCCTACCAGATGCGGGCGCGGGCCTCCGGGGTCAGATACTGCTCGTCGCCCGGCTTGACGCCGAAGGCCTCGTACCAGGCATCGATGTTGCGCACGGTCGCGCCGGCCCTGAACGCGGCGGGCGAGTGAGGGTCCACCGTCACCTGCTGGCGCAGGGCCTCCTCGCGGGCATTCTCGCGCCAGACCTGTGCCCAGCCGAGGAAGACGCGCTGGTCGCCGGTCAGGCCGTTCAGCACAGGGGCGGGCTGGCCGTTCAGCGACAGGTGGTAGGCGTCCAGCGCCAGCAGCAGTCCGCCCATGTCGGCGATGTTCTCGCCCATGGTCAGGTCGCCGTTGACGTTCGCCCCCTCGACCGGGCTCAGCGCCGAGTACTGGGCCCCCAGAACAGCGGCGCGTTCCTCGAACCTGGCGGCGTCCTCTGCGGTCCACCAGTCGCGAAGCACGCCGTCGCCGTCGGTCTTGCGGCCCTGATCGTCGAAGCCGTGGGTGATCTCGTGGCCGATCACCGCGCCGATGCCGCCATAGTTGATGGCCGGGTCGGCGCGCGGGTCGAAGAATGGCGCCTGGAGGATGGCGGCCGGGAAGACGATCTCGTTGCGGGGCGGGTTGTAATAGGCATTCACCGTCTGGGGCGTCATGCCCCATTCCAGCGGATCGACCGGGCGCTTCAGCTTGCCCAGGTTCCATTCCCACTCGAAGGCGGAGGTCCGCTCGACATTGCCGTACAGATCGCCGGGAACGAGGTTCAGCCCCTCATAGCTGCGCCATTGTTCCGGATAGCCGATCTTCACGCCGAAATTGGCCAGCTTGTAGAGGGCCTGTTCCCTGGTCGCGTCGCTCATCCAGTCGATACGCTCGATGCGGCCGCGCATCGCGATCATCAGGTTGGCCACCAGGGCTTCCATCTGCGCCTTGGACCCGGCGGCGAAGTGGCGGGACACATATTCGCGGCCGAGGGATTCCCCCAGCGATCCGTCGACGAGGGTGACGCCGCGCTTCCAGCGAGGCCGGTTCTCGGGCTGACCGCTCAGCACCTCGCCATAGAAGTCGAAGCGGTTGTCGACGAAGGCCTGTGACAGATAGGGGCCGGCCTGGTCCACGATGTGGAAGGCCTCCCACGCCTGAAGCGTCTCGATCGGGGTCTCGGCGAAGATGCGCGCCATGCCGGGGAAGGCGGTGTTGTTCGCCGCGATCAGGACGGGGATGTCCGACACACCCGCGCCCTCGGCCCAGCCGGCCCAGTCGAAGCCGGGGGCAGCGGTGGCCAGGTCTGCCAGGGTCGTGGGGTTGTAGAGCTTGTCGATCTGGCGGTTCTCGACCTGGGTCCAGTGCTCGTGGGCGATGGCGGTCTCGAAGGCGACGATCTTTTCGGCATTTCCGGCGGGATCGGCCCATCCGGCCAGTTCGAGGGCCTTGGCGACATAGGCCTGATAGGCCGTCTTCTGGGTCGCGAAACTGTCTTCCAGATAGTAGTCGCGGTCGGGCATCCCCAGACCGCTCTGGACCATATAGGCCGAGGTCTTGCTGGGGTCCTTCAGGTCCTCGAAGGTCTGGATTGCGAACAGACTTGCCCCGAACCCGGACTGGGTGCGGCCCATCAGGGTGGCCAGTTTCTCGCGGGTATCGGCGGCGCGAACCTCGTTGAGGTCGGCCTGCAGCGGCGTGGCCCCCAGCTGATTGACCTTCACCTCGTCCATGAAGTCGCCGTACAGGGTGCCGATGCGCTGGGCGTCGGGGCTGGCTGTGGGGTTGGCGGCGCTTTCGTCCACCAGGGCGCGCAGATTGGCCTGGGACCGGTCGTACAGCATGTCGAAGACGCCGTAGGACGTCTTGTCATCGGGGATCGGCGTAGTGGCCAGATAGGTGCCATTGGCATAGCGGTTGAAGTCCGTCCCCGGCGAGACCGAGGTGTCCATGCCGTTCAGGTCGAAGCCGAAGACGCCGATCTCGGCCTGGTCCTGGGACGGGATCTCGACCGCGACCGGCGCGGTCTGGGCCAGGGCGGGCAGGGCGACGAACAGCGCGGCGGAGGCGGCGCAGGCGAGCAGGCGAAGTTTCAGCATGGGTCCGTCCCGACGGATGAAAAGGGCGGATCGGACACTGTCGCGAGATTTGGCGTCTGTCGCGCCGAAACTGTCCGGATTACGAACTTCTAATCCAGCGACCGGCAGAATTCGGCCAGCGCACGGGGATAGAGGGCATGTTCGGCCTGCAGCACGCGCCGGGCGAGGCTGGCGGATGTATCGCCGGGAACGATCGGCACCGCGCTCTGGGCCAGGATCGGCCCTTCGTCCACGCCGTCGGTGACGATGTGGATGGTGCAGCCGGCCTCTGTGTCGCCCGCCGCAAGCGCGCGGGCATGGGTGTCGAGGCCGGGGTGTTTGGGCAGGAGGCTGGGGTGGATGTTCAGCATCCGCCCGGCCCAGCGGCCGACGAGCCAGGGCGTCAGGACGCGCATATAGCCGGCCAGGGCGATGACCTGCACAGCGTGGGCTTCGAGCTCGGCCTGGATCGCGGCCTCGTGCGCCGCGCGATCCTTGCCGAAGGGCCGGTGGTCGATGGCGATGGCCGTGATGCCCCTGGACCGGGCCATCGCCAGACCGCCGGCCTCGGGGTCATTCGACACGACCAGCACGATCTGATGGGGCGCATCGGGTTGCGCCGCCGCGTCGATCAGGGCCGCCATGTTGGAGCCGCCACCGGAAATCAGGATGGCCACGCGGACGCGGCCGGTCGATGCCGCCACGGTCAGTTCGCCGGAGTGGGAGGATCGCCGACCGAGACGAAGGCCCCGGCCGGGCCCGGGAAGACGACCGGGCTTTCATAGCCGTCGTCGGACACGGCCGAGACGCCGAAGAAATAGTCGTCGATCGGCACGCCGGTCAGAACCAGCCGCGTCGCATCGCCGGCCCAGCGGCTGTTCGTCCACTGCGGTGCCGTCGTGGATCGCCACCAGACGCGATAACCCGCAGCGCCCGGAACGGCGGTCCAACTGAGCGTCGTGTCGGGCTTGACCGCGCCCTCGATCGTCACGCCGGACGGCACCATGGGGGCCGAGGCCAGGGCCGCCATGGTCGCGATGTTGAGCCGCGCGACCTGGCCCAGATAGGCGAAGTCGACGCCCTCAATGGTGTCGCCGTATTCGACGCCGTTCTCGGTGCGCAGGTCCTGATGCTGGCGGTCGTAGTTCTCGGCGCCTTCGGAGATGCGGACGGCAGGGAAGCCGGCGCGCAGCATCTCGACCTGATCGCCGCCGCGTCCGAAACGGTCGGTGCGATAGACCATCTCGACGTCGAAATTCGTCAGGTAGCGGTCGGCGATGCCGTCAACGTAGCGGGCCAGATTGCGCGACGAGCTGTCGACCTCGCCGCCGTTGTAGCGCCGCCGGTCGGCCTGGGCGGCCGTCTCGACGGTCTTGGTGCCTTCCGAGAACACCCGGACGCGGGTGGTGTCGCGCACGCCCGACTGGCCTTCGGAGTTTCCGACGATGTCGTTGTTCAGGTTCGCCTCGACGACCCAGCCTTGCGCCTTCGCATAGTCGGCCAGGATCTTGCCGCCGAAGAGGCCCTGTTCCTCGCCCGACAGGACGGCATAGACCAGGGTGGCATCGAACCGGTGCTGCGACAGAACGCGGGCGGCCTCCAGCACGGCGGCGACGCCCGAGGCATCGTCGTTGGCGCCGGGGGCGTCGGCGGTGAAGTTCATCACGTCGCTGACGCGGCTGTCGATATGGCCGGAGATGACGATGACGCGGTTCGGATCGCCGGTCCCGCGCTGGATGGCCAGGACATTGACCACTTCGGTGGGCGTGGGCACCCGCGCGCCCGTGACGGTGTCGGCCGGCAGGGCGATCTCCAGACAGCCGCCGCAGGCCTCGCCCATCGCGCGGAACTGGCGTTCGGTCCAGCGGCGGGCGGCCCCGATCCCGCGGGTCTCCGACACCGTGTCCGACATGGTGTGGCGGGTGCCGAAGCCAACGAGGGCCGCGATGTCGGCATGAAGGCGCTCGGGCTCGACCTGGGATACGACGGTGTGGAGCAGCGGTTGCTCCTGCGCGGCGGGCGTCTGGGCGAGGGCCCCGCCGGGAAGGGCGGCGAGAAGGGCGGCGAGGGCGATCAGACGCATGGACGACTCCGGTTTGTGAGGAGCCTAACGCCTTCCCTCGCCCGGCGGGAGAGGGCTTGAGGGTCGCAGAGCGAAGCGATGCGATGACCCGAAAGGGTGAGGGCTGCAATGCAAACCGGTGAGGGCATGAACCCTCACCCTTTCGCGCAAGACCGATCGCTGACGCTCCCGGGCGCTCAAGCCCTCTCCCTTCGGGAGAGGGAGGCTAGACCAGCTGCCCGCACACGAACGCCGTCTCGCCCGCCTCCAGCAGGCCCGCCAGCACATCCTCGGCATTCTCGGGCGCGACGACGAGGATGAAACCGATGCCGCAGTTGAAGGTGCGGCGCATCTCGTGGTCGCTGATGCCGCCGACCTCGGCCAGCCACTGGAACACGGGCGGCAGGGGCCAGGCGTCCCAGTCGAATGAGGCCGTCAGGCCTTCGGCGAGGCAGCGGGGCGGGTTCTCGATCAGGCCGCCGCCGGTGATGTGGGCCGCGCCCTTGATGAGCCCGGCCTTCATCAGGGGCAGGACCGACTTCACATAGATGCGGGTCGGCTCCATCAGGGCCTGGGCCAGGGACCGGTCTTTGGCGAAAGGCGCGTCGTCGCCCCACGACAGGCCGGAGCGTTCCACCACCTTGCGGATCAGCGAATAGCCGTTCGAGTGCGGGCCGGACGAGGCCAGGCCGATGATCAGGTCGCCGGTGTTCTGAAGGTCCAGCCGGGGCAGGGCATGGCCGCGTTCCAGGGCACCCAGCGAGAAACCCGCCAGGTCGTAGTCGCCGCCGGAATACATGCCGGGCATCTCGGCCGTCTCGCCGCCCACGAGGGCGCAGCCGGCCTGACGGCAGCCTTCCGCGATCCCCGAGACGACGCGGCGGGCGGCGTCGATCTCCAGCTTTCCGGTGGCGTAGTAGTCCAGGAACACCAGCGGCTCGGCGCCCTGGGCCAGCAGGTCGTTGACGCACATGGCGACCAGATCGATGCCGACGCCGTCATGGCGACCGGTCTCGATGGCGATCTTCAGCTTGGTGCCGACGCCATCGGTCGTGGCGACGATCAGGGGATCGACGAAGCCGGCGGCCTTCAGGTCGAACAGGGCCCCGAACCCGCCCAGGGCGGCCTCCGCACCCGGGCGACGCGTGGACCGGGCCAGGGGTTTGATATGCTCGACCAGGCTGTCGCCGGCGTCGATGTCCACGCCGGCATCGGCGTAGGTCAGGCCGTTGATTTGCGTGTCGGAAGTGTCGCTCATCGCTCACAGGCCTGAAATCGGTGCGAAAATAGGGTCGCGGCACTTGCCACGACGGCGTTGCGGGGGGCTATAGCATTTCAATGACGCCGATCACCACCAATGACGCTCTGGTCCGGTTCTGTGCCGACGTCGCCAAGGCCCCGTTCATCGCGGTCGACACCGAGTTCATGCGGGAAACGACCTATTGGCCCAAACTGTGCCTGATCCAGGCCGCGACGCCGGAGCATGAGGCGATCATCGATCCGCAGGCCGAGGGCCTGGATCTGACGCCCTTTCTGGACATCCTGCGCGACCCCGGAATCGTGAAGGTCTTCCACGCCGCGCGCCAGGACACCGAGATCTTCGTCAAGCTGGGGGCCATGCCCAGGCCGATGTTCGACACTCAGGTCGCCGCCATGGCCGCCGGGTTCGGGGATCAGGTGGCCTATGATTCGCTGGTCCGTCAGATGCTGCGCATCGATCTGGACAAGGGCAGCCGCTTCACCGACTGGTCGCGACGACCGCTGTCGGACGCGCAGCTGACCTATGCGATCGGCGACGTGACGCACCTGGCGGCGCTGTATCCCAAGCTCCGCGACCGGCTGGCCAAGGACGGCCGGCTGGACTGGGTCACGTCGGAGATGGAGGATCTGGTCGATCCGGAACTCTACGACACCACGCCGGACAAGGCCTGGAAGCGGCTGAAGCCCAAGAAATACAATGCCAGGTATTTGGCCGCCTTCAAGGCGACGGCGGTCTGGCGCGAGCAGGCGGCGCAGGATCGCGATCAACCGCGGGGTCGCATCCTGAAGGACGAGGCCATCGACGAGATCGCGACCCAGGTGCCGACCGACGTGGAGGCCTTCAACCGCCTGCGCTCGGTGCCCAAGGGGTTCGGCGGATCGCGTCTGGGGCTGGAACTGGCGGACGAGCTGAAGCGGGTCATGCTGGACCCCGAGGCCCATGCGCCGAAGATGGACCGCCCCGCCCACAATCAGCCCGCGCCGCCTTCGGTGGTGGAGCTGTTGAAGGTGCTGCTGAAGGCCAAGAGCGACAATGCGGGCGTCGCCTCGAAACTGATCGCCAATGTGGCGGACCTGGAGAAGATCGCCCTGTCGGACGCGGCGGATGTCGATGCCTTGAAGGGCTGGCGGCGTCAGCTGTTCGGCGAGGATGCGCTGAAACTCAAGCGCGGGGTGATCGCCCTGGTGCTGAACGGACCGCGCGTCGAGGTCGTCGAGATCGAGTAGTCAGATCTCCAGCTTCAGGCCCATGGCCTCGGCCAAGGCCCTGGCGCGACGGCGGGTCTGTTCGCCCAGCAGGACATCGGCATAGCCGTCGGACGCCATCAGCTTCAGCTGGCCCCCGGCGACGGTGATGGAGGCATTGGCCAGCAGTTGCGGCGACCGGCCGGACAGGTCGCACCCCAGCCGCATCGCCAGGCCCAGGGCCCGCGCGCTCGCACGGGCTTCCTCGCCTAGCAGTCGATCGGTCGTTTCGGGGGCTGGCGTCGCGGCATTGCCGCCGTAGCGGGCGTTGAGGGCGCAGGCCAGCCAGACCCGCTCGGCATGAGTCTGGCCCGGGATCGGGGCGCGCAGGACCTGGTCGAACACCAGTTCCAGCCGGTGGTCCGGATGCAGCCGGGCTCCGAGGTCGGCCAGGCGACAGGCCGCGGCGGCCAGCACGGGATCGCGCTCTGGCCCGAAGGCTACGGGCAGGGCGGCGATGACGTCCGACAGCCAGGCGTTCAGCGCGGCGGGCAGGGCGGGCGAGATGCCCTGGCGCCCACCCAGCGCCGCACACCCCGCGATCAGGGGGTCGGCCGGCGCCTCGTCGTGGTCGAGCGTCTCGTAGAGCAGGCCTTCGCGCAGGCCCCAGGCGGAGAAGACGACACGCTTCAGCGACAGGGCGTCGATCAGGCCCTCCAGCACCAGGGCAGCATAGGGCAGGGTCTCGGCCCGCCGCCTGGACACCCCCGGCAACCGGTCAAGCGAGGCCCTGGACTGCTGGGCCACGAACCGCGCCACGCCGCGCGCGTCCTCGGCGCTCATGGCGTACTGGTGGACGATCCGCAGCGGATAGCCGCTCATCTCCATGTGCAGCTGGGCCAGGGATCGCCAGCCGCCACCGACCGCGTGCAGTCCATCGGCGCTGAACCGCGTGCTGACGGGCTTCAGACGTTCGGCGATCGTGTCGCGCAGTCGGATCGCATCGAAACCCTTCGGGTCGGCCAGGGCGAACGGTCCCAGGGCCAGGGTGACGCCCGGCTCGACCTTGCCTCCGCCGATCCGGATCAGCTCAAGGCTGGACCCGCCCATGTCGGCCGCGAGGCCGTCGGCGCGCGGGTCGCCGGCCATGACGCCCAAGGCGGAATAGTGGGCCTCTTCCTCGCCTGTGAGGACGCGGACATGAAGCCCTGTCTCGGCCGCCACCCGATCGCAGAAGTCGGGACCATCCTCGGCCTCGCGCACGGCGGCGGTCGCGGCGACGAAGGTATAGGCGGGGCGCACGCCCTCCAGGACGGCCGCGAACCGGCGAAGCGTCGTCATCGCCATCTCGACACCGGCTTCGGACAGTCGGCCCGTCCCGGGCAGGTCGCGGCCGAGGCCGGCCAGGACCTTTTCGTTGAACACGGTCCAGATCGCCCGGCCTTCCAGCCGGTAGAGGACCATCCGGACCGAGTTGGAACCGATGTCGATGACGGCCGCCTCACGCGGGGCGGTGAACCCATCCGTCATAGAGACGGCCGGTCGTAGCGCAGCTCCTGCGGCTTGTTCTTCACCTTGCGGCCACGGCCGGACAGGCTGGGATTGGTCATGAAGTATTTGTGAGCCGAGAAGGGCCGCTCCGGGTCCACCGGTTGCACCCGGGTGTAATGACCGTCGGCGCCGAGAACCCAGCTCTGGGCGTCGTCCTTCAGATTGGCGACCATGATCTGGTCCAGGACCTGGTCGTGGACCGTGGCGTTGAAGACCGGCGTCATGATCTCGACACGCCGGTCCAGGTTACGGGTCATCCAGTCGGCGGAAGAGATGAAGACCCTGGCCTTGTCGTGCGGAAGGTCGCGGCCATTGGCGAAGCAGATGATGCGGCTATGTTCCAGGAAGCGGCCGACGATCGACTTGACCCGGATGTTCTCCGACAGGCCCGCCACGCCGGGGCGAAGGCAGCAGATGCCGCGTACGACCAGTTCGATCCGCACGCCGCACTGGCTGGCGCGGTACAGGGCGTCGATGATCTCCGGATCGACGAGCGCATTCAGCTTGACCCAGATGGCGGCCGGCTTGCCTTGGGCGGCGGCGGCCATCTCCTTGCCGATCAGCTCGATCAGGGTCGTTTTCATATTGAGGGGCGAGACGACCAGCGCCTCCAGATCCTCGGGCTGGGCATAGCCGGTGATGTAGTTGAACACCCGCGACGCATCACGGGCCAGGACCGGGTCGGAGCTGAACAGGCTCAGGTCCGTGTAAATCTTGGCCGTGATCGGGTGGTAATTGCCGGTGCCGAAGTGGCAGTAGGTCTTCAGTCCGTCGCCCTCGCGGCGCACGACGACGCTGAGCTTGGCGTGGGTCTTGTACTCGACGAAGCCGAAGACGACGTGAACCCCGGCGCGCTCCATGGCCCTGGCCCAGCGCAGGTTGGCCTCCTCGTCGAACCGCGCCTTGATCTCGACCAGGGCGACGACGTTCTTGCCATTCTCGGCCGCCTCGATCAGGGCAGCGACGATCGGGCTGTCTTTCGAGGTCCGATACAGGGTCTGCTTGATGGCGATGACGTTGGGATCCCTCGCCGCCTGACGCAGGAACTGGACCACCACGTCGAAACTCTCGAACGGGTGGTGGATCAGGATGTCCTTTTCACGCACGGCGGCGAAGACGTCGCCGCCCTGGTCGCGGACCCGTTCCGGATAACGGGGCTCATAGCCGGGAAATTTCAGGTCGGGGTGGCCGGAGGGAATCAACTCGCCCAGCTGCGCCAGGCCCAGCATGCCGTCGATCAGGACCACGTCCTGCGGTTCGGCCTCCAGTTCGCCGACGATGAACGCGCGCAGGTCGTCGGGCATGGATGCCTCGATCTTGACCCGCACGACCGAGCCCAGGCGTCGTTGTTTCAGCGCCTCCTCGAACTCCAGGACCAGATCTTCGGCCTCTTCCTCGATCTCGATGTCGCTGTCGCGGATCAGGCGGATCACACCTTTTTCCAGCACCTCATGGCCAGGGAACAGGTGCTCGATGAACATCAGGAGCACGGTTTCGAGGGTCACGAACCGGCGTCGCCCCTTTACCGAGCGGCCGTCGCCCGTCAGCTCCCAGAAGCGGCGCACCTGGGTCGGGACCGGGACGAGGGCATAGAGCGTCTTGTTGTCCCGGTTGCGGCGCAGCTTGAGCGCCAGTGAGAAGCCCAGGTTGGGCAGGAAGGGAAACGGATGCGCCGGGTCGATGGCCAGCGGCGTCAGGACGGCGAACAGCTGGTTCAGGAACTCGGGCTCCAGCCGTTCCTTTTCGGTCTTGGTGACCTTCTCGGAATGGACGACCTCGATGCCGGCCCGGACCAGTTCGCGCCGCAGCTGACGCCAGCGTTCCTGCTGTTCGGCCATCAGTTCGCCGGCGGCGACGTTGACCTTCTCCAGTTGTTCGGCGGGCGTCAGACCGTCGGCCGACAGGACGCGGACCCGCTCGCGCAACTGCCCCTTCAGCCCCGCCACACGGGTCATGAAGAACTCGTCGAGATTGTTGGCCGAGATGGACAGGAACCGAAGCCGCTCCAGCAGCGGATGGTTGGGGTTCGCCGCCTCTTCCAGCACCCGGTTGTTGAAGGCGAGCCAGCTGATCTCGCGGTTGAAGAACCGTTCCGGCGAGGCCATCAGCCCCGCGTCCAGGCTCAGCTGGGGGGCGCGAGAGGAGGGGACTTCCTCTCCTCGTGTCGGGTCGGCGATGGCAGAGTCGGACATGGGCCGGTTGTGGGGCGGGTTTGTTACGGCTGCAACCCTTCGTCGCCGCCGTCGAACAGTTCGGCGCTGGCGTCGAGGACCTGGCGGGCCAGGGCGCGTGTCACGGGGCGATGCTCGTCGTCCAGCCGGGCGACCACCACGGCGGCGGCGGCGTCCGAGCGATCGATTCGTCTGATGAGGTAGTCGATGACGCCATCGCCGGGGACGATGCTGCGCTCCGCGAACCGGGCGGCCAGGATGGCCGACATCACCGCGTCGTCCGGAGCTTCCATCGCGACCACGCGGACGGCATCCAGGCGGGATCGCAGGTCCGGCACCTGGACGGTCCAGCGGCGGGGGGAGGGGCGCGAGACCATCAGCAGGGCCCCGCCATCGTGCTGGGCCAGGTTGATGAGGTGAAACAGGGTTTCGTGGTCGGCGTCCTGGGCGATGTCGAGCAGAACGGGGCGGCCCTCCAGCTCCAGCGGATCGGTCAGGGCGGCTTCCGAACCGTTCAGGGGGATGGCACCGACCCGTTCGGCCCACAACGCCGCCAGATGGCTCTTGCCGCAACCGGCAGGGCCGCAGAGCGCCATGACCCGGCCCGCGGCATCGGGCCAGGTGGACAGGGCGTCCATGGCAAAGGCGTTGGACGCCGAGCGCACGAAGACAGCCGCCGCGCCGACCACGTCGCTGGTCAGGGGCAGTCTGAGCTGATCGCGGAGGGGTCGACGCGCCGACATGGGGCCAGCATAGCAGATCAGCCCGACTGTCCGGATATGGTATCGCCGCAGGCCGTGGACAGACGGCCAGGCCTGTGGACGTCGAGGCCCGACCCGGCCCGACCTTGACTTTCCGGGGCGTTAATGCGCCCTACGCCGCTTCCATTTCCCGCCGTGCCCCTTGTCTTTCCGGGGGCCGTTTCAGACGATTTTCTCATGCACGCCTATCGCTCCCACACCTGCGGTGCCCTCCGGTCGACGGACGCAGGATCGAATGTGCGGCTGTCGGGCTGGGTGCACAGGAAGCGCGACCACGGCGGTCTGCTGTTCATCGACCTGCGCGATCACTACGGCCTGACGCAGCTGGTGTTCCACCCCGAGACCCCCGGGTTCGAGGCGGTCGAGCGGCTCCGCGCCGAGAGCGTGATTCGCGTGGATGGCGAGGTCGTGGTGCGCGACGCCTCGGTCGTCAACGCCAACCTGCCGACGGGCGAAGTCGAGCTGCGCGTCACCGGCGTCGAGGTCCTGTCCGAGGCCGCCGAATTGCCGCTGCCGGTGTTCGGCGAGCCGGAGTATCCGGAAGAGCTGCGGCTGAAACACCGCTACCTCGATCTGCGCCGCGAGACCCTGCACAGGAACATCGTGCTGCGCTCGCGCGTGATCTCTTCGATCCGCCAGCGGATGGTCGGTCAGGGCTTCCTCGAATACCAGACGCCGATCCTGACGGCCTCTTCGCCCGAAGGCGCGCGCGACTTCCTGGTGCCCTCGCGACTGCATCCCGGCAAATTCTATGCGCTGCCGCAGGCCCCGCAGCAGTTCAAGCAGCTGCTGATGGTCTCGGGCTTCGACCGCTATTTCCAGATTGCGCCCTGTTTCCGCGACGAGGACCTGCGCGCCGACCGGTCGCTGGAGTTCTATCAGCTCGACGTCGAGATGAGCTTCGTGACGCAGGAGGATGTCTTTGCAGCGATCGAGCCCGTCATGCACGGCGTGTTCGAGGAGTTCGCCGACGGCAAGTCTGTGACGCCCTATCCCTTTCCGCGCATTCCTTACCGCGACTCCATTGCCTGGTACGGCACCGACAAGCCCGACACCAGAAACCCGATCAAGATGGCCGAGGTGTCGGACCGCTTCCGCGACGGCGGGTTCGGCCTGTTCGCCAAGATCCTGGGCGCGGACGCAAAGAACGCGGTCTGGGCGATCCCTGCGCCCGGCGGCGGCTCGCGTGCTTTCTGCGACCGGATGAACAACTGGGCCCAGGGCGAGGGTCAGCCGGGCCTCGGCTACATCTTCTGGTCCGACGACAACGACGCCTGGGGCGGGCCGATCGCCAAGAATCTGGGAACCGAGGCGACCGACGCCCTGATGTCCGGGCTTGGCATGGGCAAGGGCGATGCCGCCTTCTTCGTCGCTGGCGACCCGAAGGTCTTCTACAAGTTCGCCGGTTCGGCCCGCACCCGCCTGGGCACCGAGCTGAAACTGATCGACGAGGGCCGGTTCGAGTTCTGCTGGATCGTCGACTTCCCCATGTTCGAATGGTCGGACGAGGAGAAGAAGGTCGATTTCAGCCACAACCCGTTCTCGATGCCGCAGGGCGAGCTGGAGGCGCTGAACACCCGGGATCCGCTGGAGATCCTGGCCTATCAGTACGACATCGTCTGCAACGGCTATGAGCTGTGTTCGGGCGCGATCCGGAACCACAAGGCCGAGATCATGCTGAAAGCCTTTGAAATCGCGGGTTATGATGCCTCTGTGGTCGAGGATCAGTTCGGCGGCATGCTGAACGCCTTCCGCTATGGCGCGCCGCCGCACGGGGGTCTGGCCCCGGGCATCGACCGGATCGTCATGCTGCTGGCCAACCAGGTCGCGATCCGCGAGGTCATCGCCTTCCCCCTGAACCAGCAGGGCGAAGATCTGCTGATGAACGCCCCGACCGAGGCCGGCGAGCGTCAGTTGAAGGACGTCCACATCCGCACGGCCATGCCGCTCAGGATCTGAAGTCGTTCAGGGGGCGGCCTCAGGGCTCGCCGCCGTCCGCGATGATGATGTTCCGGCGTGGTGACGGCGGCGCAGGAGGCGCGGGCGGTCGCGGTGGGGCTGGAGTGCGAACGGTCATACGGCCGGAGCAGCTGTGGACCGTGAGGCGAGCCGGCAACCGGGTCGACCCGTCGCCGCAGGCCTCCGACACCTGGGCCTGCGTCAGGCCGCGCGCGCCGGACAGGTCTGCCCCCCGGATGTCGGTCCGGCTCAGGGAGGCGTCCGTGAAGGATGCGCCACGAAACGTCGCATTGGCCAGTCGCGCGCCATCCAGCTCGGCCCCGTTGAAGTTGGCCGAGGCGAAGTCTCCGCCCGCCATATTGGCCGCGTTCAGCTCCGCGCCTGCGAACGACGCCCCGCGCGCCGACAGATTGGCGAGGGTGGTACCGAACAGCTCGGCCCCCGACAGATTGGCATTCGTCAGATTGGCGCGATTGAAGTTGGCCCCCGTCGCTTCCGCACCGGTGAGCGAGGCATCGGTAAAGTTCGATGTCGAAAAGTTGGAGCCCTGGATCCGGGCACCGCGCAGATCGGCGCGGCTGAAGTCGCTGGCGGAGAAGTTCGAACCGACCAGTTCGGCACCGCGCAGATTGGCACCGACCAGGGTGGCCGAGATGAAGGTGGCACCGGTGAAGGTCGCGCCGGACAGATTGCGGCCCGAAAGCTCACAGCGATTGCACGACCCGCCCAGCGAGACCATGCGGGCGACTTCGCGGTCCTGGACGTAGAACCGGCTCCCGGCGGTCACGGGTGATGCAATGCCACACAGTCCGGCCGAAAGGGTCAGGGCGGCGAGGGCGGCGTTCACGCGAGCAGACTGGGACATGGACTGGTTCACCCCGCCTAGATGCCCCGTCACGCGCCCAATCCCTACTTAAATCGCGGTAAGAATGGAGATCTTCAGCAGGCGGGAATGCGAAGCGAGCCGGGCAGTGTGGTCGATCCGTCGCCGCAGGCCCCGTTCAGCTGTCTCTGTGTCAGGCCGGTCGCCCGGGCCAGCCGGGCACCGGAAAAGTTCGCTCCGCTCAAGGTCGCACCGTTGAAACTGGCACCCTCCAGATAGGCTCCGACGAAGCTGGCATTGGTCAGGTTCGCGCCATTGAATCTGGAGCTGGAAAACACGCCGCCATAGGCCTCCACATCGCGCAGATCGGCATTGGAGAAGCGGGTCCGGTTCATGACCGCGAGGCTGAGGTCCGCCTGGCGCAGGCGCGACCCCGACAGATTGAGGCCTCGCGCCTCGAGCCCGTTGAAATCGCCCTGGAACAGGTTGCAGCCCGCGCAGCTGGCCCCCCCGCGAACGCGTGCGATCTGGCCGGCATTCTGGGCCACGGCCGGGGCGGACACGGCCAAAGCGAGCAGAGTGGCGAGGATCACGCGCTGCAAGTCGATACTCCGAATCCGGCCAACCAGCGGCAGTCTGGAGCGAGACCCTAGGGCACAGGGCTTACGATCTGCTGAACCGTCGTTTCCATGTCGGCGAGGATGGTTCGAAACCCTTCGGACAGGGGCATCGACACGCTGTCCACGGCCCGGACATAGGTCAGGTCCACCTCGACCAGCGTCTGTCCGGCCCGGGTGATGTCGACCCGGATCGCGTAGCTGGATCGGCCCAGCCGGACCAGGAAGACGCGCAAATCCAGCAGGTCGTCGAAGCGGGCAGATGCGCGGAAGGTCGCATGGGCATCGACGACATAGCTCTGGCCCATGTCGCTGTCGGCGTCGCTGGGGACACCTGCGGCGCGGAAGAACTCCAGGGCGGCGACGTCGGCATAGACAAGATAGTTCGGGTTGAAGACGACACCTTGCGCGTCCACCTCGCCCCAGCGGACGCGCAAAGGGTGGCTGAACACGGTCAAATCAACCGCGCATCTTGGGGGGCGACCCCGCACGAATCGCAGACCAGCGCCCCGCCGCGCTGCTGCAGCGTGAAGTCGCCACAGGCCGGGCAGGTTTCGGCCTCGCGCCTGTCATAGGGGCTGACCTCGGGCCCGGCCTTGCGGCCGAACGGCAGGACCACGAGGTTGTCCGGCGTCGTTCCCCGGGCGAACCCTTTGGAAATGAAGCGGGCGGCGGGGACCAGTTCGTCGGCCTTGCCCGACCCCAGCCCGTCGGCATTGAGAGGTTCGGCGTCGGCATTGGCCAGCTCTGTCCGGTTCAGATAGCTGACGCCCAGCTCGCGGAAGATATAGTCGAGAATGGAGGTGGCCGACCCGACGCGGTCATTGCCCGTGACGCGTCCCGCCGGATCGAACCGCGTGAACACGAAGGCGTCCACGAACTCGTCCAGCGGCACGCCGTATTGCAGGCCGATCGAGATTGCGATCGCGAAATTGTTCATCAGGCTCCGGAAGGCGGCACCTTCCTTGTGCATGTCGATGAAGATCTCGCCGAGCTCGCCGTCCTCGTATTCGCCGGTGTGGATATAGACCTTGTGGCCTCCTACAGCAGCCTTCTGGATATAGCCCTTGCGACGGTCCGGCAGCTTGCGACGCGTCCGGACCCGTTCGATGACTCGCTCGACCACGCGTTCGGTGACGGGCGGCGGCGGGGGCGCGGGGTCCGGCATGCGCCTGAGCGGTTCCGTTTCCGGAAGGACGAGCAGGGGTTCACCCGATGCCTGACGACGGGAGAGGCGCACGGCCCGATGTCCCTCGGATGCCGCCTGGTTCAGGGTGGCCATGGCTGCGCCGATCCCGGCCTGGCTAGGCAGCTCGATCGCGGTCAGGTCGACGACGTCGCTGAAGGCTTCCGCCAGACGGGTCAGGTCGGTGGCGGCCGGGCCCGTGTCCGCCAGAAGCGCCCTCAGTCGAGGCGGCGCATCGGGCCAGCCCGCGAGGTCCCGGTGTCCGAACACATAGGCGCTCGCGACGGAAATCTCTTCGGGCGTCGCCAGAAGGCTCAGCAGCAGCCCTTGTCCGAAGGTGTCTTCGTCGATCCCCAGGACATCGCGGACGAAGCCGGGCTCCAGCACCGATGCGCTGAAGGCGTCTTCCAGCCTCTCGACATGGGCAAGGGCCGTTTCCACGGCTTCCAGCTCGGTATCGGTGAACCCGCGTGCGGCCAGGTCCGCGTGGCCGAGGATCGGGGCGTCCACCAGTGTGCGGCGGCCCAGAACCCAGCGCTCGGCCGATTCCACATCCGCTCCCTGAGCCTCGATGGCCTGGGCAAGGGCCGGATGCAGCCGGCGGACAAGATCCCCGTCGCGGGTCTGGAACAGGTCCACCGCACCAAGCGTCGAAATGCCCAGACGCAGGTCGCGCTCGGCGTCTGCGGCCACGGTCGCGATCAGGCTGTGCCGTCGACCGGATCTCTGGGCAGTGTCCAGGGCCTGGGCTGTCCGCAAGGCGGCGGCCCGGCCAAGCTCGGTGTCGAGCCCGGCCAGTCGGGCCTCACGCGCCTGCAGGGCAGCGATGACCTCGTCGGCCGCCGTCGTCCAGGCCGGGGCGGGCCGTAGGGTCTCGACCAGTTCGCTGGACGCCAGGGATACCGATGCGGCCAGCAGGCCGGCCGCCGACTGGAAGGCACTTTCCGGGCTGGACCGTTCCGGCTGGCCGACCAGCCATTCCAGCCCGCCGACCAGGGTCATGACGATCGGGCGCACTGCATGGCGGCGTCTGGCCAGCCGGCCGTCGGCGGCGAATCCGCAGGCGACCTCGATCTCGAGCGCCGTGGTCCAGAGCCGGGCCAGGGCATCAAGCGCCGGAACCAGGTCCGGCAGGGTGGCGGCAATGGAGGGCAGGGACAGGGCGCAACCCGGGGCGATCGACAGGTCACCCAGGGCCTCGGCGTCGTGCAGGGAGAAGGCCACCACGAGGTCGTCGGCCAGTGCCGCGTCTGCCGCCGCCCGCAGGGGCGCATCCACGAGGGCGTCCGGCTGGCCGACAGAGACGATGCGCATCGGGGCCTTCGGCTCGGGCTCGGGTGCGGAGAACAGCCGTCCGGCGATGGCATCCAGAATGGCCGTGTCATCGGCCCCCGCACGCCGGGCCGCCAGCGCAGCGCGGGCCAGGGCCGGGTTCGCGGCCGGGTCGCCGCAGACCGAGGCCTGCCCATTGCAGCGGCGGACAGCATGGGTGACGGCCTTCAGCGTCCGGGTGACACCCGACAGGGCGTGGGCCGTGACACGCGCGGTCCGCAGCCGCGCCGTATCGCCCTCGAAACGGTTGCGCACGATGGGGTCGTCGAGGTCGAAGACGCTCGAATTTCGGGTCGGGGCGCCGGAGTCCTCGGAGGCGTGTGGTGTTCTCGCGCCTTCCATGAGGACCGACGACGGTGCGGCCAGACCCAGCAGGACGCTCGCGACCAGCTCGGAGGCAAAGATGTCCGAGTCCGACGTCGCTGCAAAGATGCCGGTGGCCCGGCCCCAGGCGGCGAGGCGGTTGGCCCAGCGATCCAGGGCACCGTCGAGGATTGCCGTTCCACCGGTTGCCTGCCGGCCCGGCGCGGTTTCGAGCCTCGGCCAGTCGTCGGGCGAGCGGTCGTGCCAGTCCAGCCAGGCCTCGACCCGGGCGTCGCTCCAGCCGGCGGGAGCCGTGACCCGCACGACCCGGCCGACGCGCTCGATCTCGCGCGCTTCGCAGGCGACGGTCGCGGTCAGGTCGGACAGGAGGGGGGTAAAGCGCATTCGCGGGCCCGGACAGGATCGTTGCGACAGCCTAGGGCGCGCCGCGGCCTGTCTGCAATAGATGTAGGGGTTTCGGGGCAGGTTACCCCCAAGATGTTGGCAATAAGGATTTCGGGTCAGCGCTGGACGCGGGCCGGGCCGGTTTCTATGATCGCCCCTGTGGATCGGGCCTCCCGCCGATCCGGATCTGGACTGGATAGGCCCCGTGCTCGGCAGAACTTTCGGTTGGACGTCCGGCGCGACGATCGGCACCTTCTTCACCATCGCCAAGCGTGGCGAACTGATCGGCACCGACGAGAACGGCAACCGCTATTACCAGTCACGCGACCACATCAGCTATGACGGCCGCAAGCGACGCTGGGTCGTCTATGATGGCTATGCCGAGGCGTCCAAGGTGACGCCGGACTGGCACGGCTGGCTGCACTACACTTTTGACGAGCCGCCGACCGAGGATCCCTTGCCGCGCCGCCGGTGGGAGAAGGATCATCTGCCCAATATGACCGGCACGCCGCTGGCCTGGCATCCGCAGGGGTCACTGGCGGCCGAGGGCGTGCGCCCTGCGGCGACGGGCGATTACGAAGCCTGGAAGCCCGAATGACCGCCCTGCGCCGGGTCCTGGTCGGCACGGCCGCCGTCGTTCTGGCGACATCCGGTGTCGTCGTGGCCGGTGGCCGACAGGACGGCCCGCCGCAGGATGCCCGGCCGGCCGCCGACCCTGCCGGTGATGCCCTTCGCAATGATCCGGATCAGGAAGCGGCTCCAGCCGGCGATCCGGCTCCTGCCGTGCCCATCGCCATTACCCCGCCGATCCCTGCCGTCGAGACGACCGATCTGGCCGCCGACCAGGTTTCTGATGAAGAAGACGCCGCCACCGACCAGACGGACAAGGGCGAGGGCGAAAGCGACGAGGACAAGGCCAGCCGTCTGGCCGCCGATACGCCCACGCCGCGCCAGCGTCGGCGCGTCGCTATCGTGGAGGCCATCGACAAGATCACGGCCGAGAGCATGCGGTTCGAGGTCGAGGTCGGCGGGCCGCCGGTGCGGTTCAACAATAATCTGATCTTTACCGCCCGCGCCTGCGAGGTCTCGGCCGACAACGAGGTGGTGAAGGACGCCATCGCCTATCTGGACATCACCCTTCAGCCGCGCGCCTCGCCTGGGACGGCACCGCGCCAGATCTTCCGGGGCTGGATGTTCTCGTCCACACCGGCGATCAGCGGTCTGCAGCACCCGATCTATGACGCCTGGATCGTCGGCTGCAAGGCATAGGCCACGGCGTCCGATCCCGACAGCGGGATCGACAGGGCCGTCGTCTCGGGACCGGACTCCAGGGCAAGGCCCAGCCGTCGCAGATAGTCGGCCTGGGGCATTTCGACCAGGCCGAACTGGTCCAGGTGAGGCGTCCTGAACTGGGCGTCCAGCAAGCGCCAGCCCCCCCGGCGCAGCCGCGCGACCAGATGCACCAGGGCGACTTTCGAGGCGTCTGTGGCGCGGCTGAACATGCTCTCGCCGAAGAAGGCGCCGCCCAGGGTCACGCCATAGAGCCCCCCGACCAGGACCTCGTCGCGCCAGCATTCGATACTGTGGGCTCGTCCCCGTGCGTTCAGCTCGACATACAGTCTGCGAATGGGGGCGTTGATCCAGGTGTCCTCGCGTCCCGGTGACGGCGATGCGCAGGCGTCCAGGACGGCAGCGAAGGCGGTATCGACCCGGACGACGAACGGTTCGGCGCGAACGGTCCTGCGGAGCCGGGTCGGGATGTGAAAGGCGTCCAGAGGGATGACGCCGCGCTGCTCGGGTTCGACCAGAAACACACGCGGGTCGTCCCGACCCTCGCCCATGGGGAACACGCCCCGGGCGTAGCACGCCAGCAGAGCCTCGGCGGTGAAATGACCCGGCAGGGGGAAGGCGGAGGCCGCAGGGTCGGTCACGGTCGCTATCCTTCCCGACAGGGACAGGATCGGGGGGTCACGCCTTTTGCCGCCTGGCCCAGTTTTCCAGCCAGTGGATGTCGTAGTCTCCCGACAGGATGTCGGGCTCGGCCAGCAGTTTCTGGAACAGCGGGATGGTCGTGTCGACGCCGCCGATGACCATCTCGTTCAGGCTGCGCTTCAGACGTGCGATGCATTCGGCGCGGTCGCGGCCGTGGACGATCAGCTTGCCGATCAGGCTGTCGTAATAGGGCGGGATCGAATAGCCGGCGTAGATCGCGCTATCCAGCCGCACGCCCAGACCGCCAGGCGCATGGAAGTCAGTGACGGTGCCCGGCGAAGGGGCGAAGGTTTCGGCGTTCTCGGCGTTGATCCGGACCTCGATGGCGTGGCCCTCGAAGTGGATGTCTTCCTGGGTGAAGCTCAGCGGCAGGCCGGCGGCGATGCGAATCTGTTCGCGCACCAGATCGACGCCGGTGACGGCCTCGGTGACCGGATGTTCGACCTGCAGGCGGGTGTTCATCTCGATGAAGAAGAACTCGCCGTCCTCCCACAGGAACTCGATCGTACCGACGCCCAGATAGCCGATCTTGCCGATGGCCTTGTTGACCGTCTGGCCGATGGCGACCCGTTCCGCAGCCGACAGGGCGGGGGAGGGGGCCTCTTCCAGCACCTTCTGGTGGCGGCGCTGCAGCGAACAGTCGCGCTCGCCCAGGTGAACCACGTTGCCGTGGCTGTCGGCGACGACCTGGATCTCGATATGGCGAGGTTTCTGGAGATAGCGCTCCATATAGACCGCACCGTTGCCGAAGGCGGCCCTGGCTTCGGTCTGGGCGGTCTGGACGGCCTCGACGAGGTCTTCCGGCGTCAGGGCGACCTTCATGCCGCGTCCGCCGCCGCCCGCCGCCGCCTTGACGATCAGGGGAAAGCCGATGGTCTTCGACGCTGCGATGGCGTCCTCGATCGTCTCGACCTCGCCGGCCGAGCCGGGGACGCAGGGAATGCCCGCCGCAAGCACCGTCTGCTTGGCCGTGATCTTGTCGCCCATGACGCGGATGTGCTCCGGCGTCGGGCCGATGAAGGTCATGCCGTGGGCCTGGACAATCTCGGCGAAGCGGGCGTTCTCGGACAGGAAGCCGTAGCCCGGGTGAATGGCCTGGGCCCCGGTGATCTCCGCTGCCGCGATGATCGAGGGGATGTTCAGATAGGATTTGGCGGCCGGGGCGGGCCCGATGCAGACGCTCTCGTCGGCCAGCCGCACCCACATGGCACCGCGATCGGCTTCGGAGTGCACGGCGACGGTGGAGATGCCCATCTCCTTGCACGCGCGGTGGATACGCAGCGCGATCTCGCCGCGGTTGGCGATCAGGACCTTGGTGAACACCGCCTAGGCCTCGAGCAGGACGAGAGGTTCGCCGAACTCGACGGGCTGGGCGTCGCCGACCAGAATGTCCGCCACGACGCCGTCGCGCGGGGCCTGGATCGGGTTCATCGTCTTCATGGCTTCGATGATCAGGAGGGTCTGACCTTTCTTCACCTTGTCGCCCGGCTGGACGAAGGCCGGGGCTTCCGGCGAGGCCTGGAGATAGACGGTGCCGACCATGGGCGACTTCACCTGCTCTCCGGCCCGGGCGACGATCGTCGCCGGATCCGACGGCATTGCGGCCGGCGCGGCGGCCGGGGCCGGTGCGGCAGCCGGTGCGGCCTGTTGCGGCGCGGCGGCATACTGCATGACCGGTGCGGCCGTGATCTCGCGCGCCACGCGGATGCGAAGCTCGCCCCGCTCGACCTCGATCTCGGTCAGGGAGGTGTCATTCAGGATATCGGCCAGCTGGCGGACCAGGGCGGCGTCGATCTCGATCGACGGTTCGTTCTTCAGCGGTTTTTCGGTCGCCATGACAGCTATGCCTTGTCTGGGTTCAAGCGGCCGGCGGAGATCTTGCGTTCCCCCACCAGCTGGAGAGCGGCCTTGACGGCCAGTTCATAGGATCGGGCTCCGAAGCCCGAGACGACGCCGGTCGCGGCCAGCGAGACGTAGGTCCTGTGCCGGAACTCCTCGCGCGCCGCCGGGTTGGACAGGTGGCACTCGATCACCGGGATGGTCAGGGCCTTCAGCGCATCGAGCAGGGCGATGGACGTATGGCCATAACCGGCCGGGTTCAGGATCAGGGCGTGCGCCTCGGTGCGCGCCTCCTGCACCCAGTCGATCAGCTCGCCCTCGTGATTGGTCTGCCGGAACACCACCGTCGCGCCTTCGGCTGCCGCCTCGCACAGGGCCTGGACGTCGGCCAGGGTCTCGCGTCCATAGATGTGCGGCTCCCGCACACCCAGAAGGTTGAGGTTGGGGCCGTTCAGGACGTAGAGGACGGGGGTTTCGGGCATTCGCTCCGGACAGGTTGGCGACGGCTGGACCGCCTCGGTGGGGCGGCCTTTTAGCGGAACGGCGTGCCGCGTCAAAGCCGGGGACGCGCCGGATCGGATCGGGTTGACGTAACGACATGCGCATTCAAGTCAACGGAGATACGCGCGAAGTGACCGCGCGGACGGTTCTGGCCCTCGTCGAGGAGCTCGGATTCGACGTTCGCAAGGTCGCCGTGGAGCGAAACCTGGCCATCGTGCCCCGGTCGCTCCACGCGGACACCCCCCTGGCCGAGGGCGACAGGATCGAACTGGTCCAGTTCGTCGGCGGCGGCTGAGCGGTTTTGGTTGAAGGTCTCTGGCGTTCCGGCCATCCTTCCCCCTTAGCCCGTCAGGGAGGGTGCTTTGAATCGCGAAGTCAGGACAGCCTTTGGGGCCGCGGCGGGCCTGATCGGCCTGATCATCGCATTCATCTTTCTCGTTCGCTACGTCGTTCCCTCCATCCTTGCCGCGCCCTTCGCCGCCAGTCTGATCACCGCCACGGTTGTGGCTGTGGTCGGCGTAATTGCCCTGGCCTGGTGCGCCTGGCGGCTTTGGGCATGGGCCATTCAATCGCTGAAACGCTGAAGAGGACTGTCGATGACCAATGCTGGACTGCCGCGAATGTCGATGCCGCGCGGTGCGGGCTCCGTCGGCCGCACTGTCGGGATGATCTTCGCCATCTTCACCTTGCTGATCATCGCCAGCCTGTCGGTGACTTCATGCAGCGTGACCGTTGAGAGCGGTTACATGGGCATCAAGACGACCAAGTTCGGGACGAGCCCGGGCGTTCAGCGCGACGAATTGGGCCCGGGCTTTCACTGGGAAGGCATTGGCGAGAAAATTCGCATCTATCAGACGCTGCAGCGCACCTACAGCTACACGCGTGAGTCCAATGCCGACGGCAGCGAGAACGAGGAGATCACCTTTTCGGACGTGCTCGGCCTGCCCATGACGGCGGATGTGGCACTGACGTTCCGCGTTCGCGAGGACAGGGCGGCCGATCTGTATGCGACATGGCGGCAGGAGTTCGACGCCTTCATCGACGGGCCGCTGCGGACGTCGGTGCGGGCCGCGATCGCCCGCGAAACCGAGAAGCTTCCAGTGGCCTGCAACGCACAGCAGATCGGCACGGGGCCCGCTGTCGTTTCGGGAACAGGCCAGGCTGCACCGGTCGCGACGGTCACCCCCGGCACCCCCGATGCCGTGGACTGCCCCGGACAGCTCATCGGGCCCGGCCGACAGATCGTGCTGCAGCGGGCGATGCAGGCGCTTCAACGGGAATGGACCCCGCAGGGACTCGAGATCATCCGCATGGAATGGGTCGGCTCGATCCGCTATCCCGAGAGCGTCATTCAGGCCATCCAGTCCCGCACGACCGCCGAACAGAACACGCGCGCGGCCCTGGAACGCGTCAATCTGGAACGCGCCAACGCCGAGGCGCGCATCGCCCAGGCCCGGGGGCAGGCGGAGGCCAACCGCCTGTTGGCCGAATCCATTCGCTCCAACCCCGAAGTGGTCCGTTTGCGCGAGATCGAACGCACCCTGGGTCTTTGTCCGCTAAGCGCAAACACCTGCGTGATCGGCCAGGGCGTTAACCTGGCCCAGCTTATCGAAAGCCGGGACGCGGCGAGCACGACGCCACGGTGACCGCCGCTGTGGTTTCGATCCGATGCGAAAGCGCCTAGATGGGCGGGATGAAAGCTTCCTTCAGCCCTCCAGCCGCCACAGACGTTCCGTCCGACACCTGGACCGTCGCCGGTCGCACGTTTTCGTCCCGCCTGATCGTCGGCACCGGCAAATATGCCGACTATGCACAGAACGCGGCGGCGGCTGAGGCGGCGGGGGCGGACATCGTCACGGTGGCGCTGCGCCGGGTGAATCTCAGTGATCCGTCCCAGCCCATGCTGGTCGACCATCTGAAGCCGGACCGGTTCACCTTCCTGCCCAATACGGCCGGTTGCTTCACCGGTGAGGACGCGGTGCGCACCTTGCGTCTGGCACGCGAGGCGGGGGGATGGGACCTGGTCAAGCTGGAGGTGCTGTCGAACTCGGCGCACCTGTATCCCGACATGATCGAGACGCTGCGGGCGCTGGACCTGCTGGTCAAGGACGGGTTCGACGTCATGGTCTATTGTACCGATGATGTCGTGATGGCCCAGCGGCTGGAGGCGGCGGGGGCTGCCGCCATCATGCCGGCGGCGTCGCCGATCGGATCGGGTCTGGGCATCCAGAACCGGGTCAACATCCGGCTGATCGTCGAGCAGGCCAGGGTGCCGGTGCTGGTCGACGCGGGCGTGGGCACCGCCTCGGACGCGGCCATCGCCATGGAACTGGGCTGTGATGCGGTCATCGCCAATACGGCCATCGCCGGAGCGCGGGACCCGATCGGGATGGCCCGGGCGATGAAGCACGCGGTGATTGCCGGACGCGAGGCCTATCTGGCCGGGCGTATGGCCAAGCGGATGTATGCCGACCCGTCGTCACCGCTGGGCGGGCTGATCTGATCGATCCGCGATTGACGGGCGTCGCCAACCGGCCCATCGTGTTCCCGAAATGTTCACGGAGGTCGGGATGCGATTTCTGACGGTTCGAGGCTATGTGGTGCTGATCGCCTTGCTGGTTCTGGCGAGCGTCGGCGTCTTCGGAGCCGGTGTGGCGCGGGCCCAGGATGCGGGCCTGCATCACGCGACGGGGACTTTCGAGGTGACGATGGCCCCCGGCGACGCCGAGCAGGTCGAGGCGGGCCTCGGTCTGTCGCGCTACGTCCTGTCGAAGACGTTCGAGGGCGGCATTACCGGCACCTCGGACGGCCAGATGCTGGCGGGTGGGCCGCCGGGTGTGGAAACGACCGGCACCTATGTGGCGCTCGAGCGTGTGGTGGGAACCCTGGACGGCAGGACCGGCGCCTTCCTGCTGGCCCATCGCGGCGACATCAATGCGGAGGGCTATACGCTGTCGATTGCCGTCGTGCCGGGCTCGGGGACGGGGGAGCTGGTCGGGCTGTCGGGCGACTTCGGACTGACCATCACCGACGGCGTCCACAACTACGATCTGGCCTATCGGTTGCCAGAGGACTGAGGCCCGGGCGGACCCGGCCCGACTCGATCACGATCAACGCCGGATCGGTCACAGAAGCCGGGCGTCGATGAGGCTCCACGGGAGGGCAGACCGGTTCAAGGGCCGAAGGCACGGTGCAGGCAGGTGACTTCGCGCCCGTCTTTGGGCAAGGTGCCCGGGGAGGGTTTGTCCATGCGAAACCGGCTGCTCGGGTTCACCGCGATGGTCCTGTGCCTTGCCGCGCCTGCGGTTGTCGCCGATGCCACGACCGCCAGGGCCGACGATGCCGCGGCCGCGGCCCTGATCCAGACCCCGCGCGGGTGCGGCCGGGTCGGGTCGTCGCTGGATGCGGCCCCGGAAGCCGGCATGATCATGGTCAAGGGCTTCGGGACCGCGACCTGGAAGGTCGACACGGACAGTGCGGAGGCCCAGGCCTGGTTCAATCACGGGGTGCGACTGCGCTGGGCCTTCGAGCACAGCGAGTCGGTGCGAGCGTTCCGAAAGGCGAGGGCGCTCGATCCGGATTGTGGCCTGTGCGCCTGGGGCGAGGCCTGGGCCCTGGGGCCGAACCTGAACGGCGGCGGCACGGACGAGGCCTCGATGAACGAGGGCCGGGCGCTGGCCCAGCTGGCGCGACGGCGTGGCCGCGATGCGACGGCGCTGCAACGCCAGATGATCGACGCCCTGATCCAGCGGTATTCGGGATCCAGGGCCAGCCGGGGTGTCCGCTTCGCCCGCGCCATGGACCGGGTCCAGCGCCGCTCGCCGGACGATCCCTTGATTGCGGCGGTGGCGGCCGACGCCTGGATGTTGCAGGCCGATGAATGGTGGGATGACGAAGGCCGACCCAGGGACCACGGCATCGTGCGCGCCATGTCGATCCTGGAGGATTCACTGGCCCGGTCGCCGGACGATCCCGGTTCCATCCACCTTTACATCCATCTGACCGAATGGTCGGACGACCCGCACAAGGCCATTCCCTATGGCGAGCGGCTGGCAGCCCTGGCTCCGTCGGCCAGTCATCTGGTGCACATGCCGTCGCACACCTTCTACCGCGTCGGCCGCTACAGGGACGCGATGCGATCCAATGTGAACGCGGTCGGGCTGGACAAGCGGTACAACGACCTCGCGGCCCCTCCGGGCGGCATCGTCGGTATGCCGCTGCACGGCCATAACCTGCATTTCGGCATGGGCGGGGCCCTGATGGCGGGCGGGGCCGAGGAGGGTCTGGCCCTGGCTCAGGACTTTCTGACGACCTATCCCGAGATCGCGGGCGACGCGGTCTGGCGTCAGCTGATGGCCAATGACGCCTATGCGATCTTCGGTCGGTTCGGCACGGCCGGGCGGGTCGCGGCCCTGGGAGAGCCCCCGGCGGACCGCCCCCTGCTGCGGGCCAGCTGGCGCTATGGGCGAGGCGAAGCCGCCGCGCGGGCCGGGAATGCCGCCGCCGTCCGCGCCGAGGCCCAGGCGATCAAGGCGATCCGGGATGACCCCTCGATCACCGGCGAAAATGCCCGGGACATGAAGGACTTCATGGAGGTGTCCCAGCGCGTGCTGGAGGGCCGCGCCGCCATGATCGAGGGCAATGCGCCCGCTGCTATCGCCGCCTTCACGCGCGCGGCCGAAATCCAGGCCCAGGACCCGGAGGGCGGCGATCCGCCGATCATCTGGTATCCGACGCGTCGCAGCCTGGCCGCTGCGATGCTGGCCAATGGCGATGCCGTCGGGGCAAAGGCCAGGGTTGAGGAACTGCTCACCGACTGGCCGATGGATCCCTACAGCTATTTCGTGCTCGCCGAGGCCGAGGCGGCGCTGGGCCATACGGCGGCCGCCGAGGCTGCCCGGGCCAGGGCCAGCGTCGAATGGGTCGGCGGGGAGATGAGCCTGAAGCTGGCCTAGAGCCTGATCGGCTGAGGTGGAATCGCTTCGCGATTCCGCCGATGCCGTGAATCAGGCTCCAGAGATCAGCGAGGGCATGATTCACGCTTTCGCTGGACCCACTCCGTGGGTCCACCTCAAACGATCATGCCCTAGGTAGCGGCCTTGGCGGCCTCGATGGCGGCCAGGACGTCGGCCGGGGCGATGCTGGAGGTTGTCTTGCCGTTGATCAGGAAGGTCGGGGTGCCCACCAGCCCCAGCGTCGCGCCGGTCGTGTGAATGTCGGCCAGGTGCCGGTTCATTTCGGGCGACCGGATGGCGGCCACAGCGTCAGGCATGGAGACGCCGTTCTCGGCCAGCACACGGTCCACCGCCGCGCGTGTCAGGCCGTTCTCGGCCATCAGGGCCTGATGGACCTGAAGATATCTGCCCTGCTGATGGGCGGCCAGGGCCGCGCGGGCGGCATAGTTGGAGGTGGTGTCGTCGCCCCGATCCAGAATGGGCCAGTCCTTGAACACGAACCGCACGTCGGGATGGGCCTGCATCAGGCGGACATAGTCCCCGGCCACCGCCTTGCAGCCGGGGCAGCGGTAGTCGAAGAATTCGATCACGGTGACCCTGGCGTCGGCCGGGCCGAAGGATGGATCGCGCGCATCGGCCATCATCAGGGCCGGATTGGCCGCGACGGCGGCATTGATCTTCTGGACCGTATTGTTCGCCTCGGCCTGTTCGCGGGCCTGAACGACCTCGTCCAGCAGGGCCGGATTGGCCATCAGATAGGCCCGAACCCGGGACCCGAAATCGCCCCCCGTGACATAGGGCGCAAGCGAAAGACCGAGCGCCACCACGGCCACGGCCAGGGCAGCGGCACCGCCGCGCCCCGAGCCCAACCAGGCCAGTGGATCGGACCTCGTCATGGGCGCGGGATCGGTCGGGGTCGGATCAGTCATTCAGGGCCTCGGTCGGAAGGGTCAGGTGCCCGCGGGCGGTATGACGGTCCAGCGGTCCCGGCGGCGTTCCTGCCGCCGGTCCAGGTCGTTGATGTCGTCCATGGTTGCGCCGGACGCCAGAACGATGTCCATGGCACGTCGCCATTCGTTCGATCCTGCCGGCAGCATGTCGCGGGCCCGCAGGGCAAATTGCGTCGCCTCCTGCTCGATGCCAGCCGCGAAATAGTATTCCGCAGAGGCCAGGCGCGCCTCACCCTCCTTGCCCTGGCTGGCATAGGCCTGTGACAAAAGTCGCCATGCGAGGGTGTTGTCGTCCTCGCGCGCCACGGCCCGTTTCAGCTGATCCACGGCGGCATCCAGGTTGGCGCGGTCATTGGTCTCGATCAGCGCGTGCGCCAGGTTGATGCGAAGCAAGGGCGCGTCCGGCTTCAGCCGCACGGATTCCGTATGGGCGGCGATCGCTTCGCCCGGACGGCCCTCCTCGAACAGGATCTGCCCCTTCAGTTCCCACAGATAGGGGTCTTCCGGTTGTTCGGCGATCAGGGCATCTGTGGCGTCCAGCGCCCTCTGTGTCTGGCCGTCGCGATACCAGGCGATGGCGCGGGCATAACGCGCCGGGAAGGACATGTCGCCAGAGCCATAGGCCCGGAGCGTCGTGTTCGGCGGGTCCATGAAGGCGTGAATCTTGGCGAGGATCAGGGCGTGCTCGGCCATCCGTTCCGGGCTGTCGACCCGGCCATAGTGGGAGGCCGCCTCAACGGGGCGACGCAGGGCTTCGATCCGCTGACCCGACAGGGGGTGGCTGCGGAAATAGGGATAGCGGCGCGCGTCGGAAAAGACTTCCTGGCTGCGGAAATTCTCGAAGAATTCGACGAGTCCCCGTCCGGATTCGCCGGCCGCTTCCAGACCGCGTTGCGCGGTGATGTCGGCCTCGCCTTCCTGACCTTGCAGGTAACGCAGGGCATTGATGGTCCCAAAGAACTGACCCGAGCCCAGCAGGGCCACGCCGGCACCCGGCTGGCCGGCGGCAATGGCCAGGGCTCCCAGAGCCATCGTCATCAGAAACGGCTGGGTCGCAGCACTCTGCGCGCCTTCGCGCAGGACGTGACGATTCTTCACGTGGCCCGCCTCGTGCGCCAGGACGCCCAGCAGCTGGTTGGGATTCCTGGTGCGCAGGATCAGACCGGTGTTGATCCCGATGACCCGGTTGCCCGTGGCGAAGGCATTCAACTGGGGGTCGTTCACCAGCAGAACCTGGATCTCGGACGGCTCCAGCCCCATCGCGATGAAGACCGGATCGGTCCATTCGCGAATGATGCTCTCGACCTCGGTATCCCGGATCGTGGACTGGGCCGAAGCAGGACCGGCCACGGCCGCCAGCAGGGACGCGGTAGCGGCGGCGCAGACCATGCGCGCGACGAGGCGGGACGCTGACTGGTTCGACCGGATCATGGCCAACTCCTTCGACCGGCGCCCCCGCCTCGTCTTCATGAGCAATCTAGGCCGTCACGAGCCCAGACGCCACCACCCACGCTTGGGCTTGACCGGGGGTGCGGTGATCTGCGCCGGGTCATTGGCGATGATGGCGGACAGGTCCGCCTCGGGCACGGGCGGTTCGACGGCCTCGACCAGGATGGCCGGCTCGGCCTCGGTCACCGGCTCAGATGCCTCTGCCACGAAAGCGATCTCCGGCTCCATCGGGGGCACTGCGTCTTCGGCATCGGCCTGAACAATCGCGTCCGACGGGGTGTCCGCGACCGAGGTCGAGGACTTGCGGCGCACGCGGCGGCGTTGCGGCTCAGCGGTCACGACCGGGGCAGGGGCCTCGGAGGCGTCGTCAGCCAGCATGACGGCCATCGGTACGTCGGGCGATCCGTCGGTGGGCATACCCTCGCTGGTGGCGTCACCCTCGACCTTCAGATCGTGCGGCGTGGCGCGCTCTCCACCCCGACCACGGCCCCGGCGACGACGCCGCGAGCGGCCGCCCTCGCGATCGCCGGCGACCTCGCCTTCCGACCATTCGCCGGTCCGTTCCTCGACGTCACGCCGGGTCTGGACCGGGGCTGAGTTGGCCGAGGGACGCTCGCCCCGTTCGGCACGGGCGGGCGGGTTCAGCGGGTCGAACCAGACATAGGGATCTTCCAGAGACGGCGTACGACCGCGAACCCAGAAGAAATCGCTCGATCCGGTCGAGGCCGTATCGCCGTCCTCGCGGACCCGGCGACCTCCCCGGCGACCCCGGCGGCGGCGGCGGCCCGCCTCGCTGTCGTCGTCGTCGTCGGAAACGACGCCCTCAATCACGGCATCGGCGGCGATCGGCGCGGCTTCCTCGTCACGGCGTCCGCCGCGACGGCGACGGCCGCGACCCCGGCCGCGCTCGCCCTCGTTCCGCTCGGCGCGCTCACGCGGTTCGTCGTCGTCGGTGTCTTCCCGGTCCAGATCGTCGTCGTCGTCGACGATGAAGTCCTCGTCGGCGTCGGCGTCGTTGTCGTCATCGGCGCTGTAGGCGGAATCATCGAAGTCGTCGTCAAGGTCCGCCAGGGAAACGACGGCCTCGGGGGCGACGAAGTCCTCGTTGGTCTCGGTGCGTTCTATGGCGCTCTCGCCCTGGCCCAGGCGGTCGTCGATCTGGATGATGACGGCCAGGCCGCGACGCTCCAGCAGCCGCTGCAGATAGTCACGCTTGTGGTTCAGGATGTAGAGGGCGACGGCGGACGAGACCTTCAGATTGATAGACCCCGCGCCGTTCTTGCCGGCCTCGATGTCGACGGCGCGCAGCACCATCAGGGCGGCGCTTTCGGCCGAACGGACCCGACCGGCACCCTGGCAGTGCGGGCAGACCTCGGTGGCGCCTTCCAGCACGCCGAGGCGGCGACGCTGACGGCTGATTTCCATCAGGCCGAAGCCGGAGATGCGGCCCATCTGGATCCGGGCCCGGTCGAAGCTGAGTTCGTCCTTGAGGATGCGTTCGACGGTCCGGTTGTTCTTGGACTCGTCCATGTCGATGAAGTCGATGACCACCAGGCCGGCGAGGTCGCGCAGGCGCAGCTGGCGGGCGGCCTCGACGGCGGCCTCGCAGTTCGTCTTGAAGGCCGTGGCCTCGACATTGCGTTCCTTGGTCGCGCGCCCCGAGTTGACGTCGATGGCGACCAGGGCCTCGGTCTGATTGATGACCAGATAGCCGCCGGACTTCAGCGGCACGACCGGCTGGTGGATCTGCGTCAGCAGCTCCTCGATGCCGTTGGCGGCGAACAGGGGCCTGGATCCCTGATAGAGGTGCACCTTTCTGGCCTGCGACGGCATCAGCACACGCATGAAGTCGCGGGCTTCCTTGAAGCCTTCCAGGCCTTCGACCTGGATGCCGTCGAAATCCTTGTCGAACATGTCGCGCACGGCGCGGCGGACGAGGTTCTCTTCCTCGTAGATCAGCGAGGGGGCGTGGGAGGCCAGGGTGGTCTCGCGGATCGTTTCCCACAGGCGCAGCAGGTATTCGTAGTCGCGCTTGATCTCCGCCTTGGTGCGTTTGGCACCGGCCGTGCGGATGATCAGGCCCATGCCGCGTGGCACATCCAGGGCGGCAGCGGCGGCCTTCAGACGCTTCCTGTCCGTGGCCTGGGTGATCTTGCGGGAGATTCCGCCACCCTTGCCGGTGTTGGGCATCAGCACGCAGTAGCGACCGGCCAGAGACAGCCAGGTGGTCAGGGCCGCGCCCTTGCCGCCGCGCTCATCCTTGACGACCTGGACCAGCAGGATCTGGCGGCGCTTGATGACATCCTGAATCTTGTAACGACGCATCAGGCGACGCTTCAGGCGTTCCTCCTCGGCCATCCCGCCTTCGGAATCGCCGTCGTCGCTGTCGCGGGCGTGCTCGTCGTCGTGATCGTCGTCGGCCGAGGGCGCCTCGGCCATGATGGCTTCGCGGTCAGCGGCCGGGATCTGGTAGTAGTCGGGGTGGATTTCGTTGAACGCCAGGAAGCCGTGGCGATTGCCGCCGTATTCCACGAAGGCCGCCTGCAGACTGGGTTCTACGCGCGTGACCTTGGCGAGGTAGATGTTGCCGCGAAGCTGGCGCCTGGTCTTCGACTCGAAGTCGAATTCCTCAACCTGGCGGCCGTCCACGATCGCGACGCGCGTTTCTTCCGCGTGCGCCGCATCGATAAGCATGGTCTTTGACATTTAAGATTTCTCTCTGGCGCGCTCTGCCGGGACCTGAAGAGGCCGGGGCGGCTCGCCGAACGGGGTAAGGGGCCGGCGCGTGCATCATCCCGTCGTCGCGGCGAACGCCGGACACGACTGCGACCGGCCCTGTCGGGGCAGTCGATCGGAGGGAGAAGCAGGCGGAAAAGCCCATGGGGTCTGGTCGGTCCTGGACCTGCGGGCGCCGGATCAGCGTCGCAAGGTCGGGGGTAGGCCCGGCCCCGTCGATCTGGCCGGGACTAACCGGTCAATCCGCGAGGGCGGGAGTGGGGTGCCGCGCCGGGGCCGCGCCAGACCGTCGATGCGGCGGCGCGATCGTTCGCGAACAGATGCAAGCATAGGCATGCCGGGTGTGAATGAAAAGCCACGATGGTTCTGCCTTCCGCTTTCATGGCCCCGCTTAACCCAATCCAAACCGCGTTCTGGCATGCTGCCCCTCTCGATAAGGATGGGCCGCCGTCACAATGCGCGCGTCGATGCGTTTCAAACTCTCAGACTGGAGCGTCCGCGACTGGGCGCTGACGGCGCTTGCGCTCGTCGTGCTGGCGGCGGTTCTGCTGGCCGGTAGCCGGTCGATGGCGTCCGGGGCTGCGGGCGACGTGCTGGGTGTGCGCTTTGGCGGCGATGCCGATCACACGCGCGTCGTCATCGACCTCGGTCGATCGGCGCGAGGCGAGGTCATCGAATCCGGATCGGCGGGGCGCGTCGTCCTGACTCTGGCCGGCGTGGGTTCCGGCCGCGGCGTCGACGGCACCGGGGCGGGCCTGGTCCGCGACTGGCGCGTCAGCCCGTCAGGCACGGCATCGCGGCTTCAACTGGCTCTGGGACGGACCGCGCGGATTGAGCGGCGGTTCCTGCTGCCGCCCGGCGACGGCGTCACCCACTATCGCTATGTCATCGACATCACATCGACCGGCGGCACGGTCGCCGGCACCACGGCGCGGCCCGCCGCGACCCGCGCCCCGATGCGCGCCGAGCGTCCGCTGGTGGTCATCGATGCCGGACACGGCGGGCACGATCCCGGGGCCCTGGGGGCCCGTCGCTCCGAAAGCGCCGTGACACTCGCCGCCGCCGTGGCGCTGCGCGACGAGCTGCTGCGGACGGGTCGATACCGTGTCGTGCTGACCCGCGAGTCGGATGTCTATGTCGACCTGTATCGTCGGGTTCGTATCGCCAGGCAGGCGGACGCCGATCTGTTCATCTCGCTGCATGCCGATGCGGGAGCCGACCCGGCGACGCGTGGCGCATCGGTCTATACCCTGTCCGAACAGGGCGCGAGCCGGGCGGTGCGAGAGGTCACGCGTGGCGACAACTGGCACCGGGACCTGCAGTTGCCCGGACGAGATCCGTCGGTCGATCGCATCCTGCTGGACATGACCCAGCGCGCCACCCAGAACCGCTCGGCCCAGTTCGCGCGCCTGCTGCTGAACCATCTGGAGGCCGCCGATCATCCATTGCTGCGCCGCAGCCATCGCGATGCGGGTCTGGCCGTCCTGCTGGCTCCGGATGTCCCCGCCGTCCTGCTGGAGATGGGCTTCATCACGAACCCCGACGACGAGCGCGCCCTGGGCGATGCCGCCGAACGCCGCCAGCTTGTTCGCGCCGTGGCCGGGGGCATCGACCGCTACTTCAGCCAGACGTCCCAGCCGCTGCAGATGGCCGCGTTGAACAGCGCAGGCGGCCTTCCATAGAGCATGATCTTTTGAGGTGGCCCCACGTCGTGGTTCCGTCCCAAGCGTTCATGCCCTAGCGAAGCACCGCGAGCCCGGCTAAACCCGACAGCGACCGTCGGATCATGCGACGCGCGGTCGGGTCGTTGGAGTCTGCGGTGAAGATTGCCGAACGCTGGTTCGTGATGGCGGGTGTGGCCCTGTTGGGGGCGATTGCCCTGGCCGGGCTCATCGTCGCCGTCTATGCGGCCTGGCTGTTCCATGACCTGCCCGATGCATCAGAGTTGGCGGACTATCGCCCGGCGACGGCGACGCGGGTCTATGCCGGCGACGGTACGCTGATCGGCGAATTCTCTGACGAGCGGCGCATCTATGTGCCCTACGAGCAGATCCCGCCGCTGGTAGTCAAAGCCTTCCTGGCGGCGGAAGACCGCAATTTCTTCCAGCACGGCGGCATCGACGTGTCGGGCCTCGGGCGGGCCATGCTCAAGAACGTTCTGAACGCCGCGACGGGGCGACGCCTGGAGGGTGGATCGACCATCACCCAGCAGGTGGCCAAGAACGTCCTTCTGACCAATGAATCCAGCATCGGGCGCAAGCTGAAGGAGGCGATCCTTTCCAGCCGTCTGGAAACGACCCTGTCAAAGCCGCAGATCCTCGAGCTGTATCTGAACGAGATATTCCTGGGTTACCGGTCCTATGGGGTGGCCTCGGCGGCCTACAACTATTTCGGCAAGTCGCTGGAGCAGCTGACGCCTGACGAGGCGGCCTTTCTGGCGGCCCTGCCCAAGGGACCGAACAACTATCACCCCAAACGCCACCCGGCCGCCGCCAAGGGTCGGCGCGACTGGGTGCTGGGCGAGATGGCCCAGAACGGATTCATCACCCAGGCCCAGCTGGTCGAGGGTCGTGCCCGACCCCTGAACGCCCAGGCCGCGCCGCGGCGGGCCGAGTATCAGGATGCCGATTTCTTCGTCGAGGAGGCGCGGCGCCAGGCGGTCGCCAATCCCGAGTTCGGCGACCAGTTGAACGCTGGTGGCTTCTATATGCGCACGACGTTGGATCCGTCCCTGCAGACGGCAGCGCGTGACGCCCTGATGCGGGGCCTGGAGAATTATGACCGCCGGCATGGCTGGCGTGGTGCCTGGGGCACGACCGATTTCGCGCCCGGATGGCAGGCCGTGGCGCTCCGTCAGCAGGCGCCGCCGGAACGCCGCGAATGGCGGGCAGCTGCGGTCGAGAGTGTGTCGGGCAACACCGTCCGGGTGCGCACCGCGCGTGACGACGATACCGGCACCCTGCTGACGGCCGATGCGGCCTGGGCCAATGCCAATCGTCCGCTCAGGCGCGGTGACCTGATCTTCGTCGAGCCCCGGGCGGGTCAGTTCGCGTTGAAACAGGTCCCGGCCGTCAACGGCGCGCTTGTCGCGATCGAGCCACAGTCGGGGCGGGTTCTGGCGATGGTCGGCGGTTACTCCTATGCCCTGTCCAGCTTCAACCGCGCGACCCAGGCCCGGAGACAGCCGGGATCGTCCTTCAAGCCCTTCGTCTATGCGGCTGCGCTGGAAGGTGATTTCACGCCCGCCTCGATCATCGTCGACGGGCCGATCAGTTTTGCCGGTGGGCCGAACGGTCGCCGCTGGACGCCCGAGAACTACAGCCGGCGCTATTACGGCCCCTCGTCCCTGCGTCGGGGGCTTGAGCTGTCGCGCAACGTGATGACCGTTCGTCTTGCCGACAGCATCGGCATGAAAAAGGTCGTCGATCTGGCGGCCCTGATGGGGGTGGCCAGCAACCTGCAGCCGAACCTGTCCGTCTCTCTGGGTGCGGGAGAAGTCACCCCGTACAATCTGACGGCCGCCTATTCGGCCTTCGTGAACGGCGGCCGGCGGGTGAATCCCTATCTGATCGAATACGTCCAGGACCGCGACGGCGAGACCATCTATCGCGCCGATCAGCGGCGGTGCCGGGACTGTACGCGCGCCTTTGCCGGCCAGGCCTCGCCGTTTCTGGAGCCTCGTGGCACCCAGGTCATCGACCCCATCACCGCCTACCAGATCAGCTCCATGCTGGAAGGCGTGATCCAGCGCGGTACGGCCGCCAGCGCCCGAGGCCTGGGGCGCTGGGTCGGGGGCAAGACGGGAACGACCAACGAGTACCGCTCGGCATGGTTCGTCGGTTTCACGACCGATATCGTGGTCGGGGTCTTCATCGGCTTTGACGACAACCGGTCGCTGGGTTCCGGCGAGGCGGGTGCCTCGGCCGCCGTGCCGGTGTTCATCGACTTCATGGAGGACGCCCTGAAGGAACGGCCGGCCCGTCCGTTCGTGCGGCCGCGCGGTGCGATCTTCCGCACCGTCGACGGCATCGAGGAAGCGTTCCGACCCGGCACGGAACGCCGTCGCGAGGACGAGCGCGAGGCCGAGGAGGCTGCCACTCCGGATGGTCCCCAGAACTACAACGACGTCATCCAGCGCGAGGCCGAGGCGGCCGGCGCGACACCGGGGCAGACCACCCAGCCGACCTCTCCACCGCCGCCGACCCGACAGGAACCGGCCGAGGACTTGAGCGGGCTGTACTGACGGCCTAGTTAGGCCCTCATGAGCGGCGCGCCCTCCGGCGCGCCGTCTTCTTTTTTGCATTCGCAGGAGTTCGCGATGAGACCGGATGTCGAGGCCATGAAGGCCGACATCGAGCAGAGCGTCGCTCTGCTCAGGAGGCGTCTTTGACTGGGATGTCGCCAACCGAAAGCTCGATGAGCTGAACGCGCGGGTCGAGGACCCGACGCTGTGGGACAGGCCCGACGAAGCGCAGGCGGTCAGCCGCGAGCGCTCGAAGCTGGAAGCCCAGATCAATACCGTCAAGGGCATGGAGCGCGACCTCGAGGACGGCATCATGCTGGCCGACATGGCCGACGAGGAAGGCGACGATGCGACGCTGGAAGAGGCGCGCGCGCAGCTGAAGGCGATCAAGGACCGGGCGGCACGCGCGGAGCTGGAGGCCCTTCTGTCCGGGGAGGCCGACGGCAACGACGCCTATCTGGAAGTGAACTCCGGTGCGGGCGGCACCGAGTCCTGCGACTGGGCCGGAATGCTCCTGCGGATGTATTCGCGCTGGGCCAGGGCGCATGGCTACGAGGTCGAGATCGAGGCGTCGGAAGACGGCGATCAGGCCGGTATCAAGTCGGCGACCATCCTGGTCAGCGGCCCCAATGCCTATGGCTGGCTGAAGTCGGAATCCGGCGTGCACCGGCTGGTGCGGATCAGCCCCTATGACGCGGCGGCCAAGCGCCACACGTCGTTCGCCTCGGTCGGGGTTTCTCCGGTCGTGGACGACACCATCGAGATCGACATCAACCCCGCCGATGTGCGGACCGATACCTATCGCGCGTCAGGATCCGGCGGCCAGCACATCAACAAGACGGATTCGGCCGTGCGGCTGACGCACATTCCGACCAATACTGTGGTGGCCTGCCAGGCCGGGCGCTCGCAGCACCAGAACCGGGAACAGGCCTGGAAGATGCTGCGCGGGCGTCTGTACGAGCTGGAGCTTCAGAAGCGAGAGGCGGCGGCGCAAGCCCTGGCCGATGCCAAGACGGATATCGGCTGGGGGCACCAGATCCGCAGCTACGTCCTGCAGCCCTACCAGATGGTCAAGGACCTGCGGACAGAGGTCGAGACGTCGGACACCCAGGGGGTTCTGGACGGCGATCTGGACGCCTTCATGGGCGCGGCCCTGGCGGCCCGTGTCGGAGAGACGCGTGGCTCGACGGTAGAGTAGGGCGGCAGATTCCCCTCCCCCGAGGGGGAGGGAGAGACTGGGCGGCCTATGCTTCCTTGGGGTCGATGACCTAGGGCGCGGGCTCGGCGGGCGCGGGGGCAGGTGCCGGCGGGGCCTCGAAGGCGGTCGGAGCCGGGCGCGGCGCGGGCGCGGCGGCTACGGGGGCCTCGCGGCGGCTCTGCAGGACACGGCCCTGGAAATAGGCACCGATGTCGATCGACAGCTGCTCGGCGGTGATGTCGCCGTCGACATAGGCGGTCGAGACCAGCTTGACCTGCTTGCCGTTGACGCCACCGACGATGCGGCCGCGGACCTCGAGGTAATCGGCGGTGACATTGCCTTCGATGGCACCGGTTTCGCCGACGATCAGGCGGCCGACACGGACGTCGCCCTTGACCGAACCGTCCACCTGAAGGTCACCGGCCCCCGAGACACTCCCTTCGAACTGCAGGTCCGACGACAGGGTCGACAGGCCACGCGAGGAGGCGACCGGGGACGGGGCGGGCGAGGAGGCCGAGCGGTTCATGCCGGGCGAGGGAAGGTCGGGCAGCGGCGGAATGGGTATGGCGCTCGACGGACGGTCGGGCGTGGAGGGGACGGGGGCTTTCGGCTTATTGAACAAGTTGATCTCCGGCTCTCATGAAGCGTGCGGGGTTCTGGGGTCGGCCATCCATCCATACCTCGTAGTGCAGATGGACGCCGGTAGAGCGGCCTGTCGTGCCCATGGCCCCGATCCGCTGGCCCAGGGCGATGCGCTGGCCGGGTTGGACAGCCACGGCGTTCAGATGGGCGAAACGGGTCTTGAAGCCGTGGCCGTGGTCTATCTCAATGGTGTTTCCATACCCTGAACGAACCCCGGCAAAAGACACAATGCCGGGAGCAGTCGAGTAGATCGGCGTGTTCAGGGGGGCGGCGAAGTCCTGGCCCTGGTGCACGGCGGGGCGACCGTTGAACGGATCGAAGCGGACGCCGAAGCCCGAGGTCGTGCGCGACTGGGTCGGCCGGGCGAAGGGCAGGTCCTCGGCCGCATCGGCCAGGCGGCGCATGTCGGTCAGGTTGTCGGCGGCGTGGCGGATGCGCACGGCGAAGGGCTCGTCCACATCCAGAATGGTGGCCAGGGCCTTGGGATCGCCAGCCTCGATCAGGGGGCCACCGAGGGCCGATCCGGCGGCACCGTAGACCGCCGGGTTGAGCCCTGCGAGGCGGAAGGCCAGACGGAGGCGTTCGGCACGCGTCTGGGCGAAGTCTCCGGCCCGTTCGATCAGGCGTTCCTGGTCCATGCGGACCGCGACGATGCGCTGTATGGGGCGGGCCTGGCCCGGCGCGGGCGGTGTGGCCGGGGTCAGCACCGCCTCGGCCCCCTGGACGCCATGGAACATGGTCATGACACGGGTCAGGGCCGCGTGGCGACGCTCGACCATGCTGGCCATCTCATCCAGTCCGCCGGTCGTGGCTGACATGCGGACGACGGCGGTTTCCAGCCGCGCCTGAAGGTCGGCATTGAGGCGTTCGGAAGCGGCCCGCGCCCTAACGACCTCGTCGTCAGCGCGGCTTCTGGCCACCATGTCGAAGATGAAGCCGCCGGATGCGACCAGGGTCCAGCCCGCGACCACGATTCCGGCCGCGGCCAGCAGCATCTGACGTCCACTGGTCAGAACATATCCACGCGTCTCGCCGCCGGTGCGGAGAAACACATGCCGTTCCGGAAACCAGCGATCGATCAAAGAGTGCCTGATCACTCCCTGTTCTTCGGCCATCGTAACACGCCCCCATGTACGGGACTGGTTATCCTGCAACTGTTGCGCGGCTGCAATAGCGTTCATGCAGTCTCAACCATGATGGCGTACTGGCGATCCGCGAACGAATCTGTTCGAAAGCAGATTCGCGTGTCAGGCGTTTTTCAAATAGACTGTATACGCATCAATACAGGCGACGCCTTCACGTTCAGAGAGCCCTTGCAGCGGCCAGAACGGCCTCGGCGTGCCCCTTGACCGAGACCTTGCGCCAGACCTGCCGCACGGTGCCTGATGCGTCGATCAGGAAGGTGGCGCGCTCGATGCCCATATAGGTCTTGCCGTACATGCTCTTCTCGACCCAGACGCCATAGGCCTCGGTGACGCCGGTCTCCTCGTCGGAGGCCAGGGTGACCTTGAGGTCGTATTTGGCCTTGAACCGGTCGAGCTTCTTCACCGGGTCCTTCGACACGCCGATGACCGTCACGCCGGCGGCGGCGAAGGCATCGGCGTGTTCGGTGAAGTCCTTCGCCTCATTGGTGCAGCCGGGCGTGTCGGCCTTGGGGTAGAAATACAGCACCGTAGGGCCGGACAGGGTGGCGCGGGCACCGCCGTCGGCGGGCATGTCGAAGGCGGGGGCTTTGGAGCCCGTGGTGATCTCGGTCATTGCAAATCCTCCGCTCATCCCGGCGGAAGCCGGGATCCAGTCCTTTCGCGAGACGGTCCGTGACCGGCAACGCGACCTATCGCCACCATTGATCGCCCAAAGCACTGGGTCCCCGCTTTCGCGGGGATGAGCGGGATAGGTTAGATCGGGCGAACCAGCTTGATGTTTTTCTTCCCCTTCTGAACCAGAAAAGCTCCGTGCGCGGGGTCAATGTCGTCGCGTGAATAGGTCTCGTCGCCATTGACCTCGACGCCGTTGATGCGGACCTCACGGTTGGCGATGGACCGCTTTGCATCTTTCATGGATGAAATGCCTGCCGCAGCAACCAGGGCCTCTGGCGTTCGATGCGTGAACCGCCCGCCGTCTGTCCAATCAAAATCTACCACCTGGATCGGTGCGGCCTCACCCTTTTCAAACGACGCTTCCGAGCGGCTTCGGGCATAATCGGCCGCGTCCGCGCCGTGCAGCATGGTCGTGGCGGCGTCGGCGAGGGCCTTCTTGGCGTCGTTGATCCCGGCGCCCTGCAGGGCCTCGAAGGCGGCGATCCGGTCCAGCGAGAGGTCGGTGAACAGGCGCATGAAGCGGCCGACGTCGCCGTCCTCGGTATTGCGCCAGTATTGCCAGTAGTCATAAGGGCTGAGCTGTTCGGCGTTCAGCCAGACCGCGCCCTGGGCCGTCTTGCCCATCTTGCCGCCCGAGGCCGTGGTGAGCAGCGGCGTCGTCAGGCCGAAGGCGGCCTTGCCATCCACGCGGCGGACCAGATCGACGCCCGAGACGATGTTGCCCCACTGATCCGATCCGCCCATCTGCAGGGTGCAGTTCACACGGCGGTTCAGCTCCAGGAAGTCCACCGACTGCATCAGCATGTAGTTGAACTCGAGGAAGGTCATCGGCTGCTCGCGTTCCAGCCGCAGCTTGACCGAGTCGAAGGCCAGCATCCGGTTGACGGTGAAATGGGTGCCGTAGTCGCGCAGGAACTGGATGTAGCCATAGGTCGACAGCCAGTCGTCGTTGTCGATCATGATCGCATCGGTCGGGCCATCGCCGAAGGTCAGGAATTTCTCGAACACGGTGCGGATGGAGGCGATGTTGGTGGCGATCGTCTCGTCGGTCAGATGCGGACGCGAGGCGTCCTTGCCGGTCGGATCACCGACCTTGGTCGTGCCGCCGCCCATGATGACGATCGGCCGATGCCCGGCCTGCTGCAGCCGACGCAGCATCATGATCTGGATCAGGCTGCCGATATGCAAGGACGGGGCCGTGGCGTCGAAGCCGATATAGCCGGTGACCACGCCCGCCTTCGCCGCCGCATCCAGCTCGGCCGGATGGGTGATCTGATGGATATAGCCGCGCGCCTGCAGCGTCTTGAGGAAGTCGGACTGGAAGGCTGGATCGGTCATGGCGTCAGGCCTGGCGGCAAGGAAAGCGGGGCAGTAGCACGGTCCGTCGCCGGGTCGAAGGGCGGACGACGTTGGAGTGAGAGTCGCAAAAAGTGACTCCAACTTCTCCAGGCCCGACGCGCTGGCCGGGGCACTGGTCCGGGCACTGGCCTTCCTTGCGAGGGGTCTAGCATAGCGCTGCGTCAGAAGCGGACGCAGCAGACTTGGCCTGGTCGGGGAGGGGCGTGTAGTCCTGAGCGATGCTGGATCCCGTTGAACCCGAAGGCCTGATCACCGCGATGCTGCGGCCGCACCCGGGCGGCCTGTCGGGGCCGGCCGTGCAGCTGGAGGTCAAGCTGGAGCGGCAGGGCGACTTTCTGTGGGTCCGCTTTATCGTGGCCGGAGACGTCGGGGCCGTGAAGTGGCCGACAGATCAGGGGGGCGGCAGGGCGGATCGCCTGTGGGAGCAGACCTGTTTCGAGGTCTTCTTCCAGACGGCCGAAGGCTATCGGGAGTTTAACCTGTCGCCGTCGGGGCAGTGGGCGTCGTATGGCTTTGTCGGCTATCGGGAAGGGATGACCGAAGCGGCTGAGGTCGTGGACGTGTCGCCGCTCGATCTCGCGTCCGACATGCTGGCGCTTGAGGCCCACCTCGATCTGCCTGCCTCGGCCGGAAAGCTGGCCCTGTCAGCCGTGATCCAGGCCCTGAATGGCGACAGGACCTACTGGGCACTGGCCCATCCGTCCGATAAGCCGGACTTCCATCATCCCGACTCCTTCATCCTGGACCTGCCATGAAGTTCGGCATCGACCGCGTTCTGTCCGAGCCTGATCTGCTCGCCGCGCTGAAGGGGCGGCGGGTGGCGCTGCTGGCGCATCCGGCCTCGGTGACGGCGGACCTGACCCATTCGGTCGATGCGCTGATGGCGGCAGGCGTCAAGCTGACCGCCGCCTTCGGACCCCAGCACGGAATGAAGGGCGACCTGCAGGACAATATGATGGAGAGCCCGGACGAGACCGATCCGGTCCACGGCTTTCCGGTCTTCAGCCTGTACGGCGAGGTCCGTCGGCCGACGGCGGCGTCGCTGGAGACGTTCGACGTCATCCTGATCGACCTGCAGGACCTGGGCTGCCGCATCTATACCTTCATCACGACCCTGCTTTACGTGCTGGAGGCGGCGGCGGAGCACGACAAGGCGGTCTGGGTGCTGGACCGGCCCAATCCGGCGGGGCGGCCCGTGGAGGGCACCACCCTGCTGCCGGGGTGGGAAAGCTTCGTCGGGGCCGGGCCGATGCCGATGCGGCACGGCATGACCCTGGGCGAACTGGGCCACTGGTTCATCGCTCACTTCAGGCTGGACGTCGACTATCGCGTCGTCGCGATGCAGGGCTATGACCCCGAGGCGGGGCCCGGTTTCGGCTGGCCGCTGGGGGAACGGGCCTGGATCAATCCCAGTCCCAATGCGCCGAACCTGTCGATGGCGCGCGCCTATCCTGGGACGGTGATGGTCGAGGGGGCGACCCTGTCGGAGGGACGGGGCACGACCCGGCCGCTGGAGCTGTTCGGCGCCCCCGACATCGACGCCCGCGCCGTGATCGCCGAAATGCGGGCGCTGGCCCCGCAATGGCTGGGCGGCTGCGTTCTGAGGGACATGTGGTTCGAGCCGACCTTCCACAAACATGTCGGCACGCTGTGTTCCGGGGTGCAGATCCATGTCGAGGGGCCGGGCTACGGCCACGCGGCGTTCCGGCCGTGGCGGGTCCAGGCCCTGGGCTTCAAGGCGATCCGGCGGCTGTATCCCGACTACGACCTGTGGCGGGATTTTCCGTATGAATATGCCTTCGGCAAGCTGCCGATCGACGTCATCAACGGCGGGCCGGGCCTGCGGGAATGGGTCGATGACGCCGAGGCGACGCCCGGCGATCTGGACGCGATCGCCGGACCGGACGAGGCCGCCTGGACCGAGGAACGGCGGCCGTTCCTGCTGTATTAGGCCGGCTCGGCCTCCAGCCGCTTGTCCAGATAAAGCCCCACGCGGCGCTCGACGGCGTCGATGTGGTCCTGCCAGAAGTGGCTGGCGCCGTCTTCCAGCTCGTAATCGATGACGATGCCCTTCTGGGTCCGCAGCTTGTTGACCACGCGCTCGACCTCGACCGGCGGCACGATGGTGTCGGCGGTGCCGTGCAGGAACAGGCCGGACGCCGGGCAGGGGGCCAGGAAGCTGAAGTCGTACATGTTCGACGGCGGCGAGACCGAGATGAAGCCGTCCGTCTCGGGCCGGCGCATCAGGAGCTGCATGCCGATATAGGCCCCGAACTGATAGCCGGCGACCCAGGTCTGGGTCGCGGCCGGGTTGTTGGACTGCAGCCAGTCCAGGGCGGTGGCCGCGTCGGCTAGCTCGCCGATGCCGGAGTCGAACTCGCCCTGCGACTTGCCGACGCCGCGCGAATTGTAGCGCAGGGTGGCGAAGCCGCGCTGCTGGAACAGCTGGTGCAGGGTCACGGTGACGGGGTTGTTCATGTGCCCGCCCGCCTTGGGGTGCGGGTGCAGGATCAGGGCGATCGGCGCATTGGCGCGCTTGCCGGGGGAATAGCGGCCCTCGATACGACCGGAGGCGCCGGGCAGGATGACTTCAGGCATTGGGCTCTGGAATCCGTTCAACTGTCATTTCGGGCCGCCGGAATACTTGACCACAGGGGTAGGACATTCTAGGTTCATCCCTGCGTTCGGCCGCCTCGCGAAGCGGCGGGTCATAGCACAAGACCCCGGAAATGCGCGCGAATTTTGAGGACGACGATGCGACTGTCGACCAAGGGACGATATGCCGTGATGGCGATGGCCGATCTGGCCAGGAACGGCCAGGGCGAGGGAGCCGACGGCCGGGCCGTGTCGCTGGCCGAGATCGCTACCCGTCAAGAGATTTCATTGAGTTATCTGGAACAGCTGTTCGCTCGACTAAGGAAAAGCGGTCTGGTGCGCAGCGTGCGCGGGCCGGGCGGGGGCTATCGCCTGGCCAAGACGGCGGGCGAGACCGTGGTGTCGGAAATCGTGCTGGCCGTCGACGAGCCGATCCGGGCGACCCGGTGCGCGGCCCATTCCTCGCCGCGCGGCTGCATGATGGCCGGTAAACGCTGCATCACCCACAATCTGTGGGAAGACCTGGGCGACGAGATCCACCGCTATCTGGCCAGCGTATCGCTGGAAGACGTCATCATGAACCGGACGGGATCACGACGGTCCGCGACGGCCGGTGCCGACATGGGCGTGGCGGCATGACCGGCGTCTATCTGGACTACAACGCCTCGGCCCTCGTGCGGCCCGAAGTGCAGGCGGCGATGGCCGAAGCCCTGGCCGACAACGGCAATCCGTCGGCGGTGCACGCCGCCGGGCGGCGGGCGCGGGCGCGGGTCGAAACGGCAAGAGCCCGGGTGGCCGATCTGGTCGGGGCGGATTCGCAAAGCGTGATCTTCTCGTCCGGCGGGACGGAATCGAATGCCCAGGCGATCGCCAGCGCGCTGGCGGCCGGGTTCAAGCGGCTGATCGTCTGCGCGTCCGAGCATCCGTGCGTGGCGGAGGCGGCCATGGCCTCGGGCAAGCCGGTCAAGGTGCTGCCGGTCGATGCGCGCGGCGTGATCGATCTCGGCAAACTGTCGGAACTGCTGCGCGGTACGGGCAAGCCGATCGTGGCGATCCACCATGCCAATAATGAAAGCGGCGTGATCGAGCCGATCCGCAAGGCCGCGACCCTGGTGCGGGAGGCGGGCGGCTGGCTGCACGTCGATGCGATCCAGTCGGCGGGCAAGATCCCGGTGTCGATGGGGGCTCTGAAGGCCGACAGTTTGACACTGTCGGCGCACAAGCTGGGCGGGCCACAGGGTGTGGGCGCACTGGTTCTGGGCGACGGCCGGGCGGCGGTGTCGATCGTGCGCGGGGCCGGGCAGGAGCGGGGCCTGAGGGCCGGAACCGAGAACGTGCCGGGCATCCACGGCTTCGGCATCGCGGCCGACTGCGCGGCGCGCGACCTGCCGCTGGCCGAGGCGCACAGGGCCTGGCGCGATGCGGCGGAGACGGCCGTCGAGGCGGCGGGGGCGACCATCATCGGCAAGGGCGCGCCGAGGCTGCCCAACACCCTGTTCCTGTCGGTCGCCGACTGGGACAGCCCGCAGGCCCTGATCGTGCTCGATCTCGGCGGCATCATGGTCTCGGCCGGCAGCGCCTGTTCCTCCGGCAAGACCAAACCCAGCCGGACGATCGTGGCCATGGGGCGGATGGACCTGGCGACCGGGGGCGTGCGCGTCTCGGGCGGATGGGGCACGACGCAAGACGATTGGTCACGCTTCGCCGAGGCGTGGACAAGGGCATATGAGACCCATCGCGCCAGACAGACCGCGCGCACGAAGGAAGTCGCCTAAGCCATGGCCGCCGTTCAGGAAACCATCGACGCCGTCGCCGCGCTGGAGAAGTATGAGCATGGCTTCACCTCGGACATTGAGACCGAATACGCCCCCCGCGGGCTGAACGCCGACATCGTCCGCTTCATCTCCGAAAAGAAGGGCGAGCCGGAATGGATGCTGGAATGGCGTCTGGCCGCCTATGAGCGCTGGCTGGCGATGGAGGAGCCGACCTGGGCCTCGGTGAAATACGAGCCGGTCGATTACCAGTCGCTGTTCTACTATGCCGCGCCGAAGAAGAAGGACGGTCCGAAGTCGCTGGACGAGGTCGATCCCGAGATTCTGGAAATCTACAAGAAGCTGGGCATTCCGCTCAGCGAACAGGCGGTGCTGGCGGGCGTTGAGGGTGCGCCCCGCTATGCGGTGGACGCCGTTTTCGACAGCGTCAGTGTGGTCACCACCTTCAAGGCTGAGCTGGCCAAGGTCGGCGTGATTTTCATGCCAATTTCCGAAGCTTTGCGAGAATATCCTGATCTGGTGCGGCAATATCTGGGATCGGTCGTGCCGGTCTCGGACAACTATTTCGCGGCGCTGAATTCAGCCGTCTTTTCAGATGGTTCGTTCGTCTACATCCCACCGGGCGTGAAATGTCCGATGGAGCTGTCGACCTATTTCCGCATCAATGCCAGCCAGACAGGCCAGTTCGAACGCACCCTGATCATCGCCGACAAAGGCAGCTACGTCAGCTATCTCGAGGGCTGCACAGCCCCGATGCGCGACGAGAACCAGCTGCATGCGGCCGTGGTCGAGCTGGTCGCCCTGGACGACGCCGAGATCAAATATTCGACGGTCCAGAACTGGTACCCCGGCGACGCGGAAGGGCGGGGCGGCATCTACAACTTTGTCACCAAGCGCGCCGACTGCCGGGGCGATCGGTCGAAGGTCAGCTGGACCCAGGTCGAGACCGGCTCGGCCGTGACCTGGAAATATCCGTCCTGCGTCCTGCGCGGCGAGGAGAGCTCGGGCGAATTCTATTCGATCGCCATCACCAACGGACATCAGCAGGCCGACACCGGCACCAAGATGATCCATCTGGGCAGGAACTCGAAGAGCCGGATCATCGCCAAGGCCGTCTCGGCCGGAAAGTCGGACTCGACCTATCGCGGCCTGGTCTCGGTGCATCCGAAGGCGACGGGGGTGCGCAACTTCACCCAGTGCGATTCCTTGCTCATCGGCGGCGACTGCGGCTCCCACACCGTGCCCTATATCGAGGCCCGCAACGGCTCGGCCCAGCTGGAGCACGAGGCGACGACGACGCGCCTGTCCGACGACCAGCTGTTCTACGCCCAGCAGCGTGGGTTGAGCCAGGAGGAGGCCGTTGCCCTGCTGGTCAACGGCTTCGTCCGCGACGTGATGCAGAAGCTGCCGATGGAGTTCGCCGTCGAGGCGCAGAAGCTGGTGGCGATCAGTCTGGAAGGGAGCGTGGGGTGATGGCCGTCCTTACCGCTGTTCTTCTGGCGCTTGGGATTGTCAGCCAAACTGCGGAGCAGACCGCAGCTTTGAACGATGCAAAGCGGGTCCAAGCACAGATGTATTCAGCATATCACAATTGCGCATTGAGTGAGGCGCGACGGTTAGAGCCTTCGGGGGACGCTGCTGACAGTGTCGTCGAAGCCGCGATGACGTCTTGTGCGCAACAAAGACGTGACCTGCTCCAAATCTCGATCCCAGTCCTGATTATCGAACATGATTTGCAAGACGGTCAAACATCGCGGGCGATCGCGACGTTTATGAACGGCTTAGACGACGGCGTGCGCTCAGCAGCGCGGCTCGCGGTAATCGAAGCGCGCACAGCTCGAAATTCGAGGCAATAGATGCTCTTCATCTCCAACCTCCACGTTTCCGTCGGCGACAAGCCGATCCTCAAGGGGCTGACGCTCGACGTTCCGGCGGGCGAGGGGCTCGCCATCATGGGGCCGGGCGGGGCGGGTTGGACGGTTTCGTGCTATGTCGAAGACGGGAGAAGGCCATGACCGCTGTCCGCAAAACCACCACCCAGACCTATACCGTCGAGTTCGAGGACGAGATGGCAGAGGCCATGAAGAAAGCCGCCGCCGCGAGCGGCCATTCGGTGGAATCCTTCATCGTGTCCGCTGCCCACGCCTTTTTCGACAATGATCTCGGCGTCCAGCATTGGACCGCCGAAGACATTGCTGCGATCGACGAGGGCTTTGCCCAGATCGATCGCGGGGAAGTCTTCACCCAGGAGGAGGTCGAGGCGGAGATCGACGCCTTGCTGCGCTGATGACGAAGGCCAGATGGTCGGCGCGCGCGAGGCAGGAATTCAAGGATCTGATCGTCTATCTGAAGCAGTACAACGAGGAGCGAGCCGTTGAAGCGGCGGCTGACCTGAAGTCCGTTTCAAGATTGCTGGCACGTCGCCCCCTTCTCGGAAGGCCCGGCCGCCGGGATGGTGAGCGCGAATTCAGCGTAAGGCGCTGGAGTAAGGTGTTCGTCTACCGTGTGACGGTCGACGGCATAGACATTTCAACGCTGCGCGATCCGCGTATGCAGCCCAAACAAGACGAAACGGACGCCTGAAACGACCATGCTCTCCATCACAAACCTCCACGTCTCCGTCGGCGACAAGCCGATCCTCAAGGGGCTCACGCTCGATGTGCCGGCGGGCGAGGTGCACGCCATCATGGGGCCGAACGGGGCCGGCAAGTCGACGCTGGGCTATGCCCTGTCGGGGCGGCCCGGATACGAGGCCGTCGAGGGATCGGTCGACTGGAACGGCGAGAGCCTGCTTGACCTCGACCCGGCGGCGCGGGCGGCGAAGGGCGTGTTCCTGTCGTTCCAGTATCCGATCGAGATCCCCGGCGTGCCCGCCCTGACCTTCGTGCGCACGGCGCTGAATGCGCAGAAGCGGGCGCGGGGTGAGGATGAGGTCTCGGCCCCGGCGTTTCTGAAGATGGTCCGGGCGGCATCGGCGGCGCTGAAGATGGATTTCGAGATGCTGAAGCGGCCGCTGAACGTCGGCTTTTCGGGCGGCGAGAAGAAGCGGATGGAGATCCTGCAGATGGCGCTGCTGGAACCGTCGCTGCTGATCCTCGACGAGACCGATTCCGGCCTCGATATCGACGCCCTGCGGATCGTGTCGGAGGGGGTCAACGCCCTGCGCAGCCCCGACCGCGCCATGCTGGTCATCACCCACTATCAGCGGCTGCTGGACTATATCAAACCCGACCGGGTGCATGTGCTGGCCGCCGGCCGGATCGTGGCCTCGGGCGGTCCGGAGCTGGCGCTGCAGCTGGAGGCGGAAGGGTACGACAAATACCTGCCGCAGGCCGCATGACGGCGGTCGACCTGCGCGATCCCTCGACCTTCCCGTCGCGGCGGGTGGAGGCGTGGAAATACACCGACCTGGCCCGGGTGCTGCGCGAGACCCCGCCGCCGTCGTCGGCCGTCGAGATCGCGCCGGGAGGACCGTTCGCGGCGCTTGGCGGCGAGGAGATCGCCTTCGCCAACGGCCGCACGGTCGGGGCCGATGCCTTCGTCGCCTCGGGCGAGCAGACGTTGCGGCTACGGTTCGTGTCGGACGCGACGGGGACGGGTCACAGCGCCTCGATGCGGATCGCGGTCAGGCCGGGCGCGCGGCTGACCCTGCTGGAAAGCCATGAAGGGGCAGGCGCAGGATATGTCGCCAACTATCGGATCGATCTCGATGTTCCGACCGGGGCCGAGGTCACGCGCGTCGTGTTGGTCGACGAACCGGCCGATGCCATTTCGGTCGCCGTGACCCGGGTGAAGACGGCCCCCGGCGCGGTCTATCGCCAGACGACGATTACCGGGGGCGCGCGGCTGCAGCGGCAGGAGACGCATCTGGCCCACGGCGGCGAGGCGACGGCGGTGACGCTGGACGGCCTCTATGCCCTGTCCGGCGAGCGCCATGCGGACCTGACCAGCGTCGTTCGTCACGGCGGGCTGAACGGCGTCACCTCGCAGCTGACCAAGGGTGTGGTGCGCGATACGGCGCGCGGTGTGTTCCAGGGCAAGATCGTGGTCGAGCGCGGGGCCGACGGCACCGATGCGCGGATGGGCCACCACGCCCTGATCCTGGGTGAACGGGCCGAGGTGGACGCCAAGCCGGAGCTGGAAATCTATGCCGACGATGTGCAGTGCGCGCATGGCAATACCGTCGGCAATCTGGACGAAAGCGCCCTGTTCTACATGCAGCAGCGCGGCATTCCGGCCGATGAGGCGCGGGCGCTTCTGACCCAGGCCTTCCTGTTCGAGGTCGTCGATCGCATCACCCACGAGGGCGCGAGAGAGGGGGCGAGGTCATGGCTGACGGCGCGACTGTAAATCCTCCCCCGATGGGGGAGGTGGCACCGAAGCGTTGCGGAGGAGACGGAGGGGGTTCCGTCCAGACGCCGTCCTTGCGGTTGGCCCCCTCCACCGCTCCGCGGTCCCCCTCCCCCGATGGGGGAGGATTTGATGTACACGCCGCCCGGGCGCAGTTTCCGATCCTGTCGCGGACGGTGAACGGCAAGCCGCTGGTCTATCTGGACTCGGCCGCCTCGGCGCAGAAGCCGCGCGCGGTGATCGATGCCCTGACGGCGGCGATGGAGGGGGCCTATTCCAACGTCCACCGCGGCCTGCACACCCTGGCCAATGAGACGACCGAGGCGTTCGAACAGGCGAGGGAAACCGTCGCCCGCTTCCTGAACGCCGAAAGCCCCGACCAGATCGTCTGGACCAAGGGCGGGACCGAAGCGTTCAATCTGGTGGCGGCGGGCCTGGCGCAGAGCCTGAAGCCCGGCGACGAGATCGTCACGACGCAGATGGAGCACCATGCCAACATCGTGCCCTGGTCGATGCTGCGCGACCGCCTGGGGATCGTGCTGAAGTGGGCCCCGGTGCTGGACGACGGGTCGCTGGACCTGGACGGGCTGGCCGCGCTGATCGGACCGAAGACGAAACTGGTCGCCGTGACCCATATGTCGAACGTGCTGGGCACAGTGAACGACGTCCGCGCCGTCGCTGATCTGGCCCATGCGGCCGGGGCGCTGGTGCTGGTCGACGGGTGTCAGGGGGCCGTGCATTGCAGCCCGGACGTCCAGGCGCTGGACTGCGACTTCTACGTCTTCACCGGCCACAAGCTGTACGGCCCGACCGGGATCGGCGGACTGTACGGCAAGCGGGCCGCGCTGGAGGCCCTGCCGCCGTATCAGGGCGGGGGCGAGATGATCGCGACCGTGACCGAGGAGGCCGTGACCTATGCCGCTATCCCGCACCGGTTCGAGGCCGGCACGCCGCCGATCCTCGAGGTCATCGGACTGGGGGCCGCGCTGGAGTGGTTCATGGCCTTCGACCGCCAGGCCGTGGCGGCGCATGAGCGGGCGCTGTACGACCATGTCGTCGCGCGGCTGTCGGGCCTGAACTGGCTGCGGATCATCGGCGAGGCTCCGGGCAAGGGGGCGATCCTGACCTTTACGGTCGAGGGGGCCCATGCTCATGACGTGGCCCAGATCCTGGACCGGTATGGTGTGGCCGTGCGGGCCGGGCTGCATTGCGCCGAGCCTCTGTCACGTCGCTTCGGCATCAGTTCGAGCGCACGGGCCAGTTTCGCCCTATATAACACCGTGGAAGATGCGGATGCCTTCGTGGACGCGCTGATCAAGGCGCGGGAGTTCTTTGTGTGAGCGAGATGCAAGACCAAGCAATCAGCCAGAGCGAGACCTTCGCCGGGACCTGGGCAGAACCGCAGGCGGCCGCCCTGCCGCAGGCCGAGCTGGACAGGCTGACCGAGGACCTGATCGTGGCGCTGAAGACGGTGTTCGATCCGGAAATCCCGGTCGATGTCTATGAGCTGGGCCTGATCTACAAGGTCGACCTTTCGGACGACAAGGATGTGCTGATCGACATGACCCTGACGGCGCCTGGCTGTCCGGTGGCGGGCGAGATGCCCGGCTGGATCGAGGATGCGGTGATGAAGGTCGAGGGCATCAAATCGGCCCGCGCCAACCTGGTGTTCGAACCACCGTGGGATCCCTCCAAGATGAGCGACGAGGCCAAACTGGCCTTGAACATGTTCTGATGACCGACTTTGAAACATCGTCATCCTCCGGCCTGACGGGGGGACGTCCCCGCCGCCCGCGCCCCAGGGTCGTGACCCTGACCGAGGCTGCGGCCGAGCGCGTGCGCGAGATCATGGCGAATGCGGAGAAGACCTATGTCGCCCTGCGCGTCGGGGTGAAGAACGGCGGCTGCGCGGGTCAGGAATACACCTTCGCCTATGCCGAGGAGATCGGTGCACTGGACGAAGTGGTCGAGGACAAGGGCGTCACCATCCTGATCGACCCCAAGGCGATCCTGTTCCTGATCGGGTCCGAGATCGACTACGAGACGTCGAAACTGTCGTCCAAGTTCGTGTTCCGCAATCCGAACCAGACCGACGCCTGCGGCTGCGGCGAGAGCGTCACCATCGTCCCGGCGAAAGCCCTCGAGACCGACTGAATGATCCGGCTGGAAGGGGTCACCAGGCGCTATCGAAGCGCTGCGGGCGAACGTGTGGCGCTCGATGCGGTCGATCTGACGGTGGCCAGGGGGCAGGTGTTCGGCGTGGTCGGGCGCTCGGGCGCGGGCAAGTCTACGCTGATCCGCACGATCAATCGGCTGGAGACCCCGGACGCCGGCAAGGTCTTCGTCGGCGATCAGGAGATCACCGCGCTGAAGCCGGCCGCCCTGCGGGCGGCGCGCCGGAGGATCGGCATGATCTTCCAGCACTTTAACCTGCTGAACGCCAGGACGATCGAGGAGAACGTCGCCTTTCCGTTGCGGCTGGAAGGGCGGCCTGGGTCGGAGGTCGATCGCCGGACGGCGGAGCTACTGGAGCAGCTGGGTCTGTCGGAACATGCGAAGAAGCATCCCGCGCAGCTTTCGGGCGGGCAGAAGCAGAGGGTCGGCATCGCCCGGGCACTGGCCTGCGGTCCCGAGGTCCTGCTGTGCGACGAGGCGACGAGCGCGCTGGACCCCGAGACGACCGACGAGATCCTGGCTCTGCTGGACGGGCTGAACCGCGACCTGGGTCTGACCATCGTCCTGATCACCCATCAGATGGAGGTGGTTCGCCGCGTCTGCGATCGGGTGGCGGTGCTGAAGGACGGGCGGGTGGTGGAGGAGGGGGCGACGGCCGATGTCTTTCTGCATCCGAAGTCTCCGGTCACCCGCGCCATGCTGGCCGAAGGCGAGGGGGGCGAGACCTTCGACGCCTCGATCGTGCCGGCGGGCGGGCGGCTGGCCAGGCTGACCTTCCGGGGTGGCTCCACCTATGAGCCGGAACTCAGCCGCGTCGCGCGGTCGACGGGCGTGGACTATTCGATCCTGTCGGGCCGCATCAGCCGCATCCGGGGCGAACCCTATGGCCAGATGGTCGTGGCCTTCACCGGCGGCGACGCCGACGCCGCGGTCGCCCAGCTGACGGCGCGCGGCGTCGCGGTGGAGGCGCTGTGATGGAATTCTTCGCCAATATCGACTGGCCGGAGATTGCGCGGGCGACGCGCGACACCCTGCTGATGCTGTCCGGCGCCATGGCCCTGACCGTCGTGTTCGGCATTCCGCTGGGCGTGCTGCTGTATCTGTCCGGCAAGGGGCGACTGGTGGCCAATCCGGCGCTGAACGGGGGGCTGTCGCTTGTCGTCAACATCCTGCGGTCCGTGCCCTTCATCATCCTGTTGATCGTCATGCTGCCGGTGACGGTGATCCTGGTCGGGACCTCGCTGGGCGTCGCCGGGGCCATTCCGCCGCTGGTGGTGGGGGCCGCGCCCTTCTATGCGCGTCTGGTCGAGACCGCGCTGCGTGAGGTCGACAAGGGCGTGGTCGAGGCGACCCAGGCCATGGGCGGCTCGACCTGGCAGATCGTGACCCGCGCCCTCCTGCCGGAGGCCATGCCGGGCATCATCGCCGGAGGCACGGTCACGGCGATCGCCCTGGTCAGCTATACGGCCATGGCAGGCGTGGTCGGGGCGGGCGGCCTGGGCGACCTGGCGATCCGGTTCGGTTATCAGCGGTTCCAGACCGACGTCATGGTGGTGACCGTAGTTCTGCTGCTGCTGCTCGTACAAATTCTGCAGATGATCGGTGACGCCATCGTCGCTAGGGTCTCGCATCGCTGATCGAGAGTTCCCCATGCTGAGACGTACCCTGATCCTGACCGCCGCGGTGCTGGCCCTTGCCGCCTGCGGACAGGGGGCCGAAACGGCGTCCGATACGTCCGGGCCCCTGATCGTCGGCACCACGGCCGTACCGCATGCCGAAATCCTCGAATTTCTGAAGCCGACGCTGGCTGTTGAAGGATTCCCGATCGAGATCAAAGTCTTCAACGACTATGTTCAGCCGAATACCCAGCTGTCCGAAAAGCGGATCGACGCCAACTATTTCCAGACCAGGCCCTATCTGGACGAATTCAACGCGGCCCGTGGCGCGAACCTGATCACCATTGCGGGCGTTCACGTGGAGCCCCTGGGTGCCTATTCGCGCAAGCACCGGGCACTGGCGGACCTGCCCGACGGCGCAGATGTGGCCCTGCCGAATGATGCGTCGAACACGGGTCGGTCGCTGCTGCTGCTCCAGTCCGCCGGGTTGATCACCCTGCGCGATCCGACCAACCCGCTCCAGACTGTCCGCGACGTCACCGGCAATCCAAGGAATTTCCGGTTCCGCGAGATCGAGGCCGCCACACTGCCGCGCGTGCTGGATCAGGTCGATCTGGCCGTGATCAACACCAACTATGCACTGGACGCGGGCCTGAAGCCGAAGACCGATGCGCTGGCGCTGGAGGGGGGCGACAGCCCCTATGTCAACTTTCTGGTCGCCCGCCCGGACAACCAGAGCGACCCGCGCATCCAGGCGCTGGCCACGGCCCTGCGCAGCCAGGCGGTCAAGGACTTCATCGCGCAGAAGTATGACGGCGCTGTCGTCCCGGCGGCCTGACCATGGCCTATGACCCCGACTTCGGTGAATGGGTGCGAGAACATTTCGCGGCCCTTCATCCGCTCGAGATCAAACGCATGTTCGGCGGGGCAGGCCTCTATTCGGGCGGTCTGATCTTCGCCCTGCTTGATGACGGCGTCGTGTGGCTGAAGGCTGACGAGACCAATGCGCCGCTGCTGATCGAGGCGGGGTCGCGCCAGTTTACCTACCCGACCAATGACGGGCAGACGATGTCCATGGCCTATTGGTCGCTGCCGGAAAGCGCGATGGATGACCCGGACGAGGCTGTCGCCTGGGCGAGGCAGTCAATCCATGTGGCCCTGCGCAAGGCGGCGGCAAAGCGACCGCGCAAAGCCAGGGCCTAGCCTGCTGCTGCCGCCCTCGCCTGTTTCGCCAGCTCGTCGGGGGTGGGGACGCGGACATTGGGAATGACCGGTCCACCCCGCACTTCGGCGATCAGTTCGGCGGTCCTTGCCTCGACGACCGTTTCCAGTCGTTCCAGGAATTCCTCCTTGCCAAGCCCCGTCGGGATCGGGTCGAGGAACTCCAGCGTCGCCGTGCCCGGATGCTTTTCATAGGCCTCCTGCGGCCAGAACAGGCCGAGGTTAGTCGCCAGAGGTACCACGACCATGTCGAAGTCGCGGTACATATGCCAGACGCCCGAGCGGTAGCGGAACTTCTCGCCGACCTTCGCCAGATTGCCTTCGGGATAGATCAGGATCTTGCGGCCCTCGGCATGGGCTGTGGCGCCGCTCTGTTTCAGGGAATCCCGCGCTTCACGGCCGCCGCAGTTGTTGACGACAATGGCCCCGAGCTTCTTCAGCACCGTGCCGAGCAGTGGAAACTTTTCGAGGTGGTCGCCGGTGACGAAGGCGAGGTCGTCGAACTGATCATAGGTCGCAAAACCGTCGCCCCAGCTCTGGTGCTTCGAGGCGATGATGAAGGCCCCGGTCGGCAGGCGGTCGCGGCCGCGCACCTCGATCCGGATCCCGGCGAAGATCCGCATGGCCTGCACCATGCGGTGGACATAGCGGCGGATGACAAAGGCCGTGGCACCGCGCCCCGGCGTCAGGGCGGCGAAGGCGGCGATGAGGCCATAGGCGATCGACAGGAGCCAGTAGGCGATGTTGAAGGCAAGACTGCGCATCAGACCAGCCTGTCCGATTCTCGCTCAAGCCGCTTCGTTCAGGCGCTCACCGTTGGTGACCTTGTTCCGGCCGGTGCGCTTGGAAGCGTAGAGCGCCTGGTCGGCCCGATCGAGCAGGGACGAGCCGGTCTCACCCGGACGGCGCTGTGCGAGGCCGGCAGAGATCGTCACCGCTCCCAGCTCGTCGTTGGTTGAACGGCGACGCAGGGCGCGGGTGCCGATTTCCTCGCGAATCTCGTTCAGGACCTTCTCGACGACGGATGCGTTCTCGGACGGGAAGATGATGGCGAACTCTTCGCCGCCATAACGGGCCGCGGTTCGAGGCGCTTTGGAGATGTTGCCGATGATGCTGGCGACATAGCGCAGAACCTGATCACCGGTCTGGTGGCCCCAAGTGTCGTTGAACCGCTTGAAGTGGTCGATGTCGAGCACGGCCAGGGTCATCGGTTGACGGTTCTTTTCCGCCTCGTCACAGGCCTTCAGCAGTCCCTCGTCGAACGCCTTGCGATTCGCCAGGTTGGTGAGGGCGTCGGTCATGGCGTCGCGGCGAACCTCTTCCAGATGACCGCGCAGCCGGGCGACTTCCTGAGTGGAGGTCTCGAGACGCTTTTCAAGCGTGGAGGTCTCGAACTGGACCTCGGTCGTGGCCCTGGTCAGGTTCGAGACGACGTCCAGCAGGGCGGTAGGCTCAGCGGACCCTTCGAGGTGGACGGAAGCTCCGGCCAGTGTCTGCCCATAGGCGGCCTGGGACTTCTGCGCCTGGGCGATGGCTTCGGAGACCGTCGATAATTCACGGTTCAGGACGGCACCGGCGTCGCGGATCTCCTCCGACAGGCGACCCCGGGGCAGGTATTCGGCCGCCAGCTTCTCCGCGATGGCTTCGGTGAAGACGGTTCCACTCCCGAGCACCCGGCTCATCTCGAGGCTCAGCGCACCCTCGGGCTCACCCAACCAGTGAAGCCAGAGCTCGAAGTTCAGCGGGGTTGGCCAGACGCCGACACTTTCCATCTCGCCCAACGCCCGGCGCGCCAGGGCGAAGGCTTCAGGACCATGCAGTGTCGTCTGGACCTGTGTCGACATTCGAGGCTTCCCGCATCGCGCTCTTCGGACCCATGAGTCCATTGTAGAGATCGTAGCGGTCGATCCGTAAGATAGGGTTAATCGCCGCTCTTAAAAACGGGAAAACGGGCAGTTGTTTCAACCCTTGAGGGTGACCGGCCGACGCAGGAAGGCCGGTACGTCGCCACCGAAGCCCGCGCCTTCGCGGGCCGGTGCCGGGTCGTGGACGGCGCGACCGCCGGGGCGACGATCGGCCTGACGCAGCCGCGGCTCTGATGTCTGGCGGGGCTCCGATGCGGGTTGGGCGACGGGCCCGACCGGTACGACGACCTGGACAGCATCCGACACGGGCACCGGCGCAGCGGCCTTGCTCGCCCGGCGGCTGCGGGTGCGGCGGGCCGGGGCTTCGTCGGGGGTTGCCGGCGTATCGATGGCGGCCGGCAAGGCGGCGGGCTGTTCCCCGCGTGTCTCCATAGCCTCGACCGAACTGTCCGCACGGGCCTTGCCGCGCGCCGGGCGGGCGTCGGACTTTGTCGCTCCGCGACGGGACGAGCCGCTGCCCAGGTTCGACCAGTCGAGGTCGAGGACCAGTTCCTCGGGGCTCATCTTGATGAGCTTCATCACCTTGTCCAGCGACTTGTCGTCGGCCGGAGTCACGATCATGAAGGCCTGACCCAGCTTGCCGGCGCGGCCGGTGCGCCCGATGCGGTGGACGTAGTCGTCGGCATGGTGGCTGACGTCGTAGTTGAAGACGTGGCTGACGTCTGGGATGTCCAGGCCGCGGGCGGCGACGTCGGACGCGACCAGGATCTTGAGCGCGCCGGAGCGGAAGTCGGCCAGCGTCCTCGTCCGAAGCGATTGATCGAGATCGCCGTGGATCGGCGCAGCATCGAAGCCGTGCTGTTTGAGGGACTTGGCGACGACGTCGACCTCGGACTTCCTGTTGCAGAAGACGATGCCGTTGCGGACGTCGGCGCGGGCCATCAGCTCGCGCAGGGCCGCGCGCTTGGCCTTGGGGTCGCTGGAGGGGATGCGGACCAGATACTGGGTGATGGTCTCGGCCGTCATGGCCGGGCGCGAGGCCTCGATCCGGGTCGGATCTTTCAGGAAGGCCTGGGTCAGACGGGTGATCTCGGGCGGCATGGTGGCGGAGAAGAACAGGGTCTGACGCTTTGGCGGCGTGAGTTTGAAGATGCGCTCGATGTCGGGGATGAAGCCCATGTCGAGCATGCGGTCGGCCTCGTCCACGACCATCAGCTCGACGCCGTTCAGCATCATCTTGCCGCGTTCGAACAGGTCCAGCAGACGACCCGGCGTCGCGATCAGGACATCGACGCCCTTGTTCAGGGCCGCGACCTGGTCACCCATGGAGACGCCACCGATCAGCAGGACCCAGCTGAGTTTGGTCCCCTTCGCGTATTTTTCGAACGACATGGCGACCTGGTCGGCCAGTTCGCGTGTCGGTGCCAGAACCAGGGCGCGCGGCATGCGGGCCCGGGCGCGGCCCTTGGACAGGCGTTCGATGAGGGGGAGGGTGAAGGCGGCCGTCTTGCCGGTGCCGGTCTGGGCGATCCCCAGAACGTCGCGACCGGCAAGGGCCACGGGAATGGCCTGGGCCTGGATCGGTGTGGCGGTGGTGTAGCCGGTGTCGATGACGGCTTGCAGGGTCGTGGGCGAGAGGCCCAGAGCGGAAAATTCGGTCATGTATCCTTGGACGGAGCCCGGCAAAACGCTGTGCCGGTGGGAAAGCAGGATCCGCCCGATCGATGGGGCGGCGGAGAATGTCGCGGAACCGCCCTGTCTCTGGGCGAGCGGGCGGCGCAATTCGCCAGATCCTGTCCCGAACGTGCGCCGCGTATAGAAGCCCAGACGTCAGAGTCAAGGATTCGCCGATCGTCGGTCGCCCTTGGCAAAATGTGAACTATCGTTAAGATTTAGATTTCGAGCGCGGCGGGGGAGGGCTTCAGGCATGAGGAAGACCATCATCGCGCTGGCGGTCGGCTGCGCTGTGGCGACGCCGATAGCGGCCTCGGCCGAGATCGCCGACATGTTCGAGAACACGCTGGTGTCGCGCTATCCGGACGGCGGCTGGGTGCGCCACTGGTTCAACCGGGATGGCACCTATTCAGCCCAGTTTTCGGACGGACGGCGACTTTCGGCGTCCTGGCGGATCGAGGGCGAGCGCGTTTGCCTGAACGGCATCCGGCCGGCCTTCATGATGATCTCGCGCTACTGCTCGCCGGTCGTCGAGGCCCGTGTCGGGCAGACCTGGACCGCGCGCGATCCCCTCGGGCGGCGCGTGCAGAACGAGCTGGCACCGGGGCGGTAGGGGGCCCGCACTCATTTGCGGCCTGTGGGTCATGCCAACCGTCGGCCGCCTTATCCGTATGAATCGACCAACCGACTGAACCCGCCGAGTCTGGCCATCGGCGCTGATCCTCAACCGATAGTGAAAGCCACCTAAACGTCCAGATCGGCCACCGCGAATCGGGCGTTGTCCTGGATGAAACGGAAGCGGGCGTCGGCCTTCTTGCCCATCAGCCGTTCGACCAGGTCCTCGATGTCGTCCTCGGAGGCGGGCAGGGTGACGCGGGCCAGGGTGCGCTTCTTCGGGTCCATGGTGGTCTCCTTGAGCTGGGAGGCCATCATTTCGCCGAGGCCCTTGAACCGGCCCAGTTCGACCTTCTTGCCCTTGAACACCGTCGCCATCAGCTCCTCGCGGTGGGCCTCGTCGCGCGCATATTCCGACAGGGGCCCGGCCGAGAGGCGATAGAGCGGGGGCAGGGCCATGAACAGGCGACCCTGGCGGATCACCTCGGGCATGGAGCGGTAGAAGAAGGTGATCAGCAAGGCCGCGATGTGCGCCCCGTCGACGTCGGCGTCGGTCATGATGACGATGCGCTCATAACGCAGCTGTTCGATGTCGAAGCGCGGGCCGGGCGTGACACCCAGAGCGAGAGTCAGGTCCGAAAGCTCTATATTCGCGCGCAATTTGTCGGCGGTCGCATTGGCGACGTTCAGGATCTTGCCGCGCAGGGGCAGGATGGCCTGGGTCGTGCGGTCGCGCGCCTGTTTGGCCGATCCGCCGGCCGAGTCGCCCTCGACGATGAACAGTTCTGTCCCGTTGGCGGACTGGCGCGAACAGTCCGACAGCTTGCCCGGCAGGCGGAGTTTGCGGGTGGCCTGGGCGCGCTGGACCTCCTTGTCCTTCCTGCGACGCAGGCGGTCCTCGGCCCGCTCGATGATGAAGCCCAGCAGCACATTGGCCTGTTTGGGGTTTTCGGTCAGCCAGTGGTCCAGGGGATCTCGCAGCAGGGCCTCGACCAGACGCTGGGCGTCGGGGGAAGACAGCCGGTCCTTGGTCTGACCCTGGAACTCGGGATTGCGCACAAAGACGGAGATCATGGCCCCGGCGTTGGCGATGACGTCCTCGGCCGTGATCTGGACCGCGCGCTTCTCGTTGGTCAGTTCGCCATAGGCCTTCAATCCCTTGACCAGGGCGGCGCGGAACCCGGCCTCATGCGTGCCGCCATCCGGGGTCGAGACGGTGTTGCAGTAGGACTGGACGAAGCCGTCGGCCTCGCCGAAGCCGATCGGGGACCAGGCGACGGCCCACTCCACCGCCCCGGCCTCACCCTTGCGCTCGACCCGACCCGAGAAGGTCGGGGTGACGGTCTCCAGCTCGCCGATGCGTTCGGCCAGGGCGTCGGCCAGGCCATTGGGGAAATGGAAGGTCGCGGCCTCCGGCGTCGCATCCGTGATCCGGTCGGGCGCGCAGGTCCATTTGATCTCGACGCCGCGGAACAGATAGGCCTTGGACCGCGCCATCCGGAACAGGCGGGCGGGCTTGAAGGCCGCGCCGACGCCAAAGATTTCCGCGTCCGGATGGAAGCGGATCAGGGTGCCACGCTTCTTCGACGGCTGGACCTGTTCGATCGCGCCGAGCGGCAGGCCGCGGCTGAAGGACTGTTTCCACTCGAAGCCGTCGCGCCAGACGGTGACGTCGAGCTGGTCGCTGAGCGCATTGACGACGCTGACCCCGACGCCATGCAAACCGCCTGAGGTTTCATAGGCTTTCCCCGAGAACTTGCCGCCGGAGTGAAGGACGGTCATGACCACCTCCAGCGCCGACTTGCCGGGATGTTTCGGGTGTGGATCGACGGGAATGCCGCGCCCGTCGTCCTTGACCGACAGGAAGCCGTCGGCGTCCAGGTCGACGGTGATCAGTTTCGCATGGCGGGCCACGGCCTCGTCCATGGCGTTGTCGAGGACTTCGGCGAACAGGTGATGCAGGGCGCGTTCGTCCGTGCCGCCTATATACATGCCGGGGCGTTTGCGGACGGGCTCCAGACCTTCGAGCACCTCGATCGAGGAGGCGGAGTAGGAACCGGGGGCGGGCGCGGCCGAGGTTGCCGGCACAGGCGCGGCGGCCTGCGCCGTCAGAGCCGGGTCGGGCACGGGCACCGCGGGCTTCGGGGCCTCGGGTATGTCATCGAACAGGGATGGCGCGTTGGCGGGCATGGGCAGAGTGTGTCGCGATTCGGGGTCGCTGCTGGTAGGCCCCGCGCGCCGTCGGAGCAAGCGGGACGCGTGCCGTGTCGGGGGCCGAACAGGTCGCGCGCGCGACGATGGCCAGCATCAGCACCCAGGGCAGGTTGGCATGGCTGAGCAGCACGCTCTCGGACAGGCTGAGCAGCAGGAAGGCCAGAAAATAACCCAGCGCCCACCAGCCCTCCTTTGGTCCGTCGGTCGTGACGCGCAAGACCGAGCCGAGAAAGCCGATGGCGACCACGATGCCGACGGTGATGGCGCCTGGCCACCCCAGCTGCACCAGCAGGTCGATCCAGCCGTTGTGCGCCGACGGCACCGGCCAGCCCGTTTCCGCACGGACGTACATGGCAGGGACGGACTCGCGGCCCCAGAAGGCCTGGTAACCATAGCCGGTCCAGGGATGGACCGAGACCTTGTGCATAAGGCTGACCCAGATGTCGGTGCGGCCGGTCAGGGAGGGGTCCTTGCCCAGCGCCTTCAGCACCACGGCCGGCTCGCTAATGAAGACATAGGAGCCGGTCGCGATCAGCACGACGCCGACCCAGATGGCCACGACCGAGAACGCCGCCCCGCCGCGCCGCATGGCCCACAGACCGGCGATCAGGCCGACGGCGAGCAGCAGACACAGCAGGGAGGTCTTGGACTGGGTGGCCAGAAGCAGCAGGGTCGTGACCAGCAGGGCGATGGAGGGCATCAGCCGATGGCGCGTCTGTTCGGAGGCGAGGCAGGCGGCGCTGGCGGTCGCGCATGCGACCATGATGACACCCATCTGGTTCTTTTCGTACCACAGGCCGCGCCACAGGCCGTCGTTATCGCCGTGGTGGACGCCGATGGCGGGAAAGGCGAAGACAAAGACCAGACTGCCGATGCCGAGGATCAGTCCCATCCACATCAACAGCCGGGACAGGTGCACGCCCCGGAACGCGACGCCCAGATAGACGGCGAAGACCGACGCCATCCCCATCGCCAGCACGCGCCGCGAGGTCGTCTCCACATCGATCGACCAGTATTTCGATGCATAGGCGTGGAGCACCAGGCCCAGCACCATCAGCAGGGCGGGCCAGGCGCGAACGACCTTGTCCGCCCGCATCGCCAACAGCCCGATGATGACAACATAGACCGGCAGCCAGATCAGCCGCAGGATCGGTGTTTCCTCCTGGGTCGGGGCGAAGACCGGACCGACGAACGCGCCGGTGAGCATGATCACCACGAACATCGCCGCCGCCCGCTCCCACAGGGGCGGGGCAGGGTCGACAGGCGCAGATGTGGCGAGGGCAGGGTGCACGGAGGGAGGTTGGCAAGACCTCGTTAAGGAAGCGTGTGGGGCCAGCCCCCAACCCTCACCCGCTCATCCCCGCGAAAGCGGGGACCCAGATCTTTTGTGGGGCACGCCGCAGGGCATTTGATTACCGTGATCGTAGAGTCAGATCGCCGAAAACCCTGGATCCCCGCTTTCGCGGGGATGAGCGGAGATTGAGGGGTCAGCTCTTGTCTTGAGCGTCGGCAGCCCGCTGCAGATCAAGTGCCTCGTGCAAATCCGCCATGACCTCGTCCAGATCGCGTACCGGTTCATCGGGATCGAGCGGTTGCCGGGGCTCACGGGGATCGCCGTTGATCCAGACAGAGTCGTCGTAGTCGAACAGATGTGACTCCAGCATCATCGCCGCGTCCCGCGTTCGAACCGGATGTAACCGTTCAGCTGCCCGCAACGAATATCGTGCGAGGGTCAAGGAACCGGACCCGCAGGGGGACTTCAGGATGGCGATCAGCGGCGACTATTCGACGCCCGTCTATGTCAACGGCTACAGCTGCCGCAACTGCACCGACGTATCCAACGCCAAAAAAAACATCGACCCGGCCCGCCCGGAGTCTGGCCCGTTCAACTCGACCGCCGACCTGGACCCTCGCGCTCGCCTGGCACCGCAGAAGGTCAACGCCAACGTCGCCGTGCAAAGCCTCAGGCTGCTCGACGTCCGCGCCTGAAGAAAGCGACCGGAAGACCGGACTTCCGCCCGGACCCGGTCATGCCTTCTCAACAAACGTATCGATGACCTTCTTCTCGCCCGCCTTTTCGAACTCTACCGTCAGCTTGTTGCCCTCGATGACCCGGACGGAGCCGTAGCCGAATTTCTGGTGAAAGACGCGCTGGCCCTTGACGAAGCCGGAGCCGGATTTCGGGTCGGCGGTGGCGATCAGGCGGCCTTCGCCCTCGATCACGGTGTTGCGGGCGGGGCGGGCACCGGGGGTCTGTGCGGCCGTGAAGGCTTTCGCTCGCTGCCAGCCGGGTGAGGTGTAGCCGGCGCCGAAGGAGGGGGTGTCGTCCCAGCGGGATTTCGCCTCCTTCATACCGGCGGAGGCCCCGTAGTAGCCGGTGTCGCTTTCGGCCTCGACGTGGGCGATGGGCAGTTCGTCGACGAAGCGGCTGGGCAGCTGCGAGGTCCAGCGGCCGTAGACGAGGCGGTTGGCGGCAAAGGAGATGCGGGCGTCCTGCTTGGCGCGGGTGACGCCGACGTAGGCGAGGCGGCGTTCCTCCTCCAGGCCCTTTTCGCCCTTTTCGTCGATGCTGCGCTGGCTGGGGAAGACGCCTTCCTCCCAGCCAGGCAGGAAGACCAGCGGGAACTCCAGTCCCTTGGCGCCGTGCAGGGTCATGATCTGGACGGCGTCCGACGACGGGCCGCGGTCGAGGTCCATGACCAGCGAGACGTGTTCGAGATAGGCGCCCAGCGTCTCGAATGACTGCATCGCCTGGGTCAGTTCCTTCAGATTGTCGAGGCGGGCCGGGCCGGTCACGCGGTCGGCCTTCTGCATGTCGGTATAGCCGCTCTCCTCCAGTACGGCCTCGGTCAGCAGCCAGTGGCGGGTGTCAGCGGCGAGGGCGCGCCAGCGGTCGAGGTCGCGCACGAAGGTCGACAGGGCCGTGCGGGTGCGGGCCTGAAGCTCGTCGGACGTGATCAGGTCACGAACGGCGGTCATGGCCGAGACGCCGTTGTGACGGGCGATCTGCAGGATCTTCTGGACACTGGTGTCGCCGATGCCGCGTTTGGGCACATTGACGATCCGTTCGAAGGCCAGGTCATCGTCCTCGGACTGGATCAGGCGCAGATAGGCGTGGGCGTCGCGGATTTCGGCCCGCTCGAAAAAACGCGGCCCGCCGATGACCGTATAGGGGATGGCCAGCAGGACGAAGCGTTCCTCGAAGGCGCGCATCTGAAACGATGCACGAACAAGAACCGCCATATCCTTGTAATTCATACCCTCGCGGCGAGCGATCTCGATCTCGTCGGCGATCAGGCGGCTCTCGGCCTCGCCGTCCCAGACGCCGCGTACGCGGACCTTGTCGCCGGTCTGGTCCTCGGTCCACAGGGTCTTGCCCAGACGGTCGCGGTTGGCGGCGATCAGGCCGGATGCCGCACCCAGGATATGGCTGGTCGAACGGTAGTTGCGCTCCAGCTTGACGATTTTTGCTCCGGGAAAGTCCTTTTCAAACCGGAGGATATTATCGACTTCTGCACCTCGCCATCCATAGATGGACTGGTCGTCGTCGCCCACGCAGCAGACATTGCCGGTCGAGGACGTCAGAAGCCTCAGCCACAGGTACTGGGCGACGTTGGTGTCCTGGTATTCGTCGACCAGGATGTAACGAAAACGTTTTCGATATTCTTCAGCGATATCGGCGTGTTTGGACAGAATTGTGAGATTGTGAAGAAGTAGATCGCCGAAGTCGCAGGCGTTCAGCGTGGCCAGGCGGGACTGATAGGCGGCGTACAGGCTCTGGCCCTTGCCGTTGGCGAAGTCCTCGCCGGACGGCAGCTTTTCGGGCGTCCAGCCGCGGTTCTTCCAGTGGTCGATCAGGCCGGACAGCGATTTGGGCGTCCAGCGTTTGGTGTCGATGTTGGCGGCTTCAAGCAGTTGCTTCAGCAGCCGCTCCTGATCGTCCGTGTCGAGGATGGTGAAGGTAGACTTCAGCCCGACGAGTTCGGCGTGGCGGCGCAGGATCTGGGCCGCGACCGAGTGGAAGGTGCCGAGCCAGCGCAGCCCCTCGGCCGAAGGGCCGATCAGGTGGGTGATCCGCTCGCGCATCTCGCGCGCAGCCTTGTTGGTGAAGGTGACGACCAGCAGTTCCCACGGCCGGGCGCGGCCGGTGGCCAGGATGTGGGCGAGGCGGGTGGTCAGGACGCGGGTCTTGCCCGTGCCGGCCCCGGCGAGGACAAGGACCGGGCCCTCGGTCGCCTCGACGGCCGCGCGCTGTTCGGTGTTGAGGCCTGACAGATAGTCGGTTGCCTCAGGCGCCACGCCGCCGGGACCGCGCGAGCGGGCGAGGTCGGAGATGCGCGGGGCGGGCAGGGCGTCAGTCAATGCGGGGATCCCGGGATTCGGCGTGACCCGGAACATAATGAGCACAGAGGCCAAAGTCAGTCCCTGACTTCGACGGGCCAGCAACCGGCAAGCCACGCTGTCTTTTGTCCAATTCAGGCCCGTGATGGAAGCGCCCAGGCTGCCGGAGGCCGAGCCGCCGACCCTGCCGAGGCCGGGGCCGGCCCCCTCGACCCTATGTCGGTGTCTCCTCCCCATCACTTCGCGACAGGGAGGCGACCGAAGGACTACTTCAGCTGGTAGGTGACTGTGGCGACGACGCGGACGCGCTTGTCCAGCGAGGTGGATTCGTTGTCGATGTCCTCGCGGGCAAGGATTTCGAACGACCCTTGCGTCGCCTGACGGATGGGCCCGAGCGGCGCGCCGGAATCCTTGGCGAACTGCTCCGCACCCGAGCGGGCCGAGGCCGTGGCTTCCGCGATCATGGACGGGCGGACCTCGTTCAGCTTCGTGTAGACATAGACCGGGTCGGCGAACCCGATCAGCACGTCCTGACGCACCAGTTGGTCAAGCGAACGCTGGGTCTGGGCCACGCGAGCCACGTCGCGGGTGCGGATCGTGACGGAATTGGTGGCGGTATAGTGCAACACGTCGCCGGCGGGCTGATAGGCATTGGCCTTGTTGTCCGTGACGGACAGGCGACCGTTGGTCAGGGCGTCCTCAGGATAGCCCTGGGCCTTCAGGAACTGCTGGACCTTGAGCAGGTCGCCATCGATCTTGCCGGTGACGGCATCCAGATCGTCGCCCGACTGGCTGAAGTTGATGGTCAGGACGGCCAGATCGGCCACGACGTTACGCTCGGCCACGCCGCGTACCGTGACCTGTCGATTGCCCACCTGGGCATTGATGACCCCGCCGCCAATGGCGATGCCGGACCCGATCAGGCCGATGGCGATGAGTCCGCCAAAGATGGCGGGCGGAAGAAGGCTGCTGCGATCGACTGACACGGCGATATCCTCTGATTGAGAGGGAGACCGTGCGCGCCATTGTCGCAATTAGCGAGTGATGGAACCTGACCCCGCGTGCTCCAGCGCGAGAAGCCGACAGGCGGAGGCGAGCGGGCGACGCCCGCGCGTCTGGTCGATCCAGACCAGCAGGCCTGCGTGGCTGAGGTTCCGTTCGGCGGCGATGCGGTCGAGGATGACCCAGAACTCGGGTTCCAGAGCCACGGAGGTGGCGTGACCGGCCAGGGTGACGGAGCGCTTCTTGAGCATCAGACCGTGCGTTCCGCCAGAGCCGCCTCTTCCAGGCGGACACGATAGGCCACCAGCGCCGTGTTCAAAAGGCCGAAGGCCTTCCCCTGAAGCCACCGTAGGCGGTGGAGAGGACGGCGAGGCGTCGGGCCAGGGTTCGCGATGGTCGCCGGGTGCGCTATAGTGGGGTTCCTCATAGCGGGATGCCTCGATGACGATCGATACGCTTGCCTACTCCGAAGAGTTCCAGTCGCTGAAGCCGCAGCGTATTCAGCCGCTCGCCGCATACCGGGCGTTCCGAAAGCTTATTCGGAACAAGGAAGACACCGCCCAGGTGTTTGAAATCATGAAGGCCCTCTCGGGTCGGTCACAGGCCCGCGGCTATGCGCGGATGCTGCGCACCATGGAGGGGGGTCGCCAGGCCTTTCTGCGTGACGAACTGGCGCAAAAGCTGGATGATCCCGCATGGCTGGCCCGGTTCGAGCCGGGGACGGTCGGCGCGACCTACCGGGCCTTCCGGGAGGCGCGCGGCTTCACGGCCGACGGCCTCGCTGAGGTGGAGCGGGAGGTGGTCCCCTTCATCGACGCGCCGCATCCCATCGTCTGGTATTCGCGCAGGCTCAGGGACATCCACGACATCTGGCACGTCCTGACCGGCTATGGCACCGATGCCCTGGGCGAGGCCTGCGTGGTTTCGTTTTCCTATGGGCAGACCCGGAACCTGGGGTTTGCCTTCATCGGCTATGGCGCGGCGCGGGAGATCCAGCGGGAGAACCGGGCCATTCCGGCACGGCGGGCGGTCCTCCAGGCGTGGCGGAACGGGGGCGCGGCGCGGTGGCTGCCGGGACTGGACTATGAGGCCCTGTTCCGTGAACCCCTGGACGCGGCCCGCCTGCGGCTGGGGATCCGGCCGGCCACCGTTTATGCCGCGGTGCCTGAAACCGTGCGCAACGTCATCAAACTGCGGGCATGACATAAGGCAGGCTTGGGCTGTCGGACGGGGATCGCTGTTGCCTGCGACGCCGTCACCCGTCAAGGGTCGGCGCTCCCCCCTGGCCGTGAGTCTGCCTTGAACCTCCCCGAAACCTTCCGTCGTCCGTCCGCAAATGCCCTGGCCATCGCCGGGGTCGTCCTGTGTGCGGTGATCTGGGGTACCACCTGGTATGCGATCACCTGGCAGTTGGGGACGGTCGATCCGGTGGCGTCGCTGGTGTGGCGGTTCGGGCTGGCGGCGCTGGTGCTGATCGTCGGCTGCGCGATGACCGGGCGATCGCTGACGCTGACGTGTGGCCAGCATCTGGCGGCCGTGGGGCAGGGGGCCTTCGTCTTCGCCGTCAGCTACTCCTTCACCTATGCCGCCGAGGGGCATGTCACCTCGGCCATCGTGGCTGTGGTGTTCGCCGGCCTGGCCTTCCTGAATCTGGTGCTGTTCCGGGTGGTCGTGGGGCAGAAGGCGTCAGGCGCGGCATGGACGGGGGCCACACTCGGCATCATCGGGGTCGCCGTCCTGTCGGGCGGCGAGGCGCTCGGGGCGGGTTTCGACCAGCGCGCATTGATCGGGATCGGCCTGGCCTTTCTGGCGGTGCTGAGCTCGGCGGTCGGCAACTATTTCTCGTGGCGGGGTCAGGAGATGGGCACCGCGATCCTGCCGCAGACCGGCTGGGCCATGGCCTATGGGACGGGGATGCTGGTCGTCTTCGGGCTGGCGACCGGCGCGCGGTTCACGATCGATCCGAGCCCCGGCTATCTGATCTCGCTGGTCTATCTGGCCATCCTGGGGTCGGTCGTGGCCTTCGTCACCTATTTCGCGGTGGCGCGGGCGCGGGGCTATGCCCTGGCCAGCTACATCTCGGCCCTGACGCCGCCGATCGCGATGCTGGTGTCGGTGCTGTTCGAGGACGCGCGCTTCGGATGGTCGGCGGCGGCAGGACTGGCGCTGGTGCTGGGCGGGCAGGCGCTGCTGACCCGCGCGCCGAAGGTGGTCATCTAGTCGTCGAGGCGGGACTGATCCAGCAGGCGTGACAGGCGTTTGCGTTCTGCGCGGGCCGCGTCGCGTTCGGCTCTGGTGAGGCCATGGAGCACCCGATTGGCCTCGGCCTGTGACTTCGCCCCGTCCTTGTTTCGCGCCTTGCGCACGCGGTTCAGGTTTACGATCTCGGCCATCGGGTCCTTTCGGCGCAGTCGGCAACCTGGCGCACGGGTCGGCGTTTGAGTGTCTCACCCCCGCCAGGAGACCGCCCAATGGTAGACGTCACGCGCATCAGGGAACACCTCGAAGTCGTCGGTTCGGACGGCGGCCACGTCGGGCGTGTCGACCACGTTCTCGGCGACCAGATCGAGCTGGCCAGGCTGGATCTCGCCGGTGGCTTCAAGCACCACATGATCCCGGTCAGCTGGGTCGATGACGTCGATGACGACAAGGTCCGCCTGTCACTGACGGAGCATCAGGCCAGGGCCCAATGGACTGAAAAGCACCACGACAAGCACTGACGTTCGGCCGGGTTACGACGAATTCACGAGGGCCCCGCTGATATCGGCGGGGCCATTCGACTATGTATTCCGGGTCGGCAGCAGGCCGGCAGGAGATATGCCCTTGATCCGACTGATCCTGAACATCCTGTGGTTCGTCTTCGGCGGCTGGATCAGCGGTCTGCTGTGGCTGCTGGGTGGAGCGATCCTTGCGATCACGGTCGTGGGTCTGCCCTGGAGCTTCGCCGCCTGGCGGATCGCCAGCTATTCCTTCTGGCCGTTCGGGCGAGAGGTGGTCTGGGCGGGGGAAACCGGAGGCAAGGACGTCGGCTGCTTCGGCGTGGGCCTGAACGTGATCTGGTTCGTGTTCGCCGGCTGGTACATCGCCCTGTCGCACATCATTATCGCCGTCGCCGAGGCCCTCACCATCATCGGCATCCCGTTCGCCCTGAAGGATCTGGAACTGGCCAAACTGGCCCTCATGCCGGTCGGGGCGACGATCCGGGACAAGCCCTGATCAGAAGCCGGTGAAAAGCCGGTCGAGGGCGCGTCGGATTTCGTCCTCGTGGGTGACAAGGGAGCCGACGCGCTTTTTGAGGGTTCGCCCCTGAACCCCGGCCAACTCAGTAATCACGATGACGCACTCACCACGTCCGAAGAAAATCGGACAGAACCCCTCTCTCCGCGATGCGGCGATTGTGGTCCTTGATCGCCTCGACGTTCTCCTCGGCCCAGCGCCGCGCACGCGCCTGGGCCCCGGCAGGGTCTACCTTCTGCATGTGAAGGCGCAGGCCGCGCTCGTCCATGCCGGCGATGGAGATGCCCAGCCGCTGGGCCTGTTCGACCAGCTCCGGATCGATGCCGATGTTCAGTTCGACCTTGCCCATGGGCTCAGGCTAGCCCCGGACGCCTGCATCGCCAAGCTCACCCCGGTGAGATCATCTTCTCGGGCCGCACCGCTGCCTCGAACTCGGCGTCGGTCAGATAGCCGCCGCCGACGGCTTCCTGGCGCAGGGTCGTCCCGTTCTTATGGGCCGTCTTGGCGATCTTCGCGCAGGCGTCATAGCCCAGCCTGCCGTTCAGGGCGGTGACCAGCATCAGTGAGTTGTTCAGGCCGCGTTCGATGTTGTCGATGCGGGGCTCGATGCCGACGACGCAATTGTCGGTGAAGCTGATCGCTGCGTCGGCCATCAGCCGCACCGACTGCAGGAAGTTGTAGGCCATGACCGGGTTGAAGACGTTCAGCTCGAAATGGCCCTGGGATCCGGCGAAGGTGATGGCGGCGTTGTTGCCGAAGATCTGGACGCAGACCTGGGTCAGGGCCTCGCACTGGGTCGGATTGACCTTGCCGGGCATGATCGACGACCCCGGCTCGTTCTCCGGCAAGGCCAGCTCGCCCAGGCCGGAGCGGGGGCCGGAGCCGAGGAAGCGGATGTCGTTGGCGATCTTGAACAGGCTGGCGGCCACCGTGTTGATCGCGCCATGGCTCATGACCATGGCGTCATGGGCAGCCAGGGCCTCGAACTTGTTGGGTGCCGTGGTGAAGTTCAGCCCGGTGATCTGGGCGATCTTTTCGGCCACGCCCTCGGCGAACCCTATGGGCGCGTTCAGACCCGTGCCGACGGCGGTACCGCCCTGGGCCAGCTGCATCAGGTCGGGCAGGGTCGATTCGATCCGCTCTATGCCCTTGGTGACCTGCTGGACGTAGCCGCTGAACTCCTGACCCAGGGTCAGGGGGGTGGCATCCTGGGTGTGGGTGCGGCCGATCTTGATGATGCCCTTCCAGGCCTCGGCCTTGTCGTTCAGGGCGTTGCGGAGCTGGGCCAGGGCCGGCAGCAGGCGGTGGGTCACCTCCTCGGCGCAGGCGACATGCATGGCCGTTGGATAGGTGTCGTTGGACGATTGGCTCATATTGACGTGATCGTTCGGGTGGACCGGCTTTTTGGAGCCCATCTCGCCACCCAGCATCTGGATGGCGCGGTTACTGATCACCTCATTGGCGTTCATGTTGGACTGGGTGCCCGACCCGGTCTGCCAGACCACCAGAGGGAAATGGTCGTCCAGCTTGCCCTCGATGACCTCGTTGGCGGCTGCGACGATGGTGTCGCCGATGGCGGGGTCGAGCTTGCCCAGCGCCATATTGGTCTCCGCGGCAGCGCGCTTGACGATGCCAAGGGCGCGCACGATCGGCAGGGGCTGCTTTTCCCAGCCGATCCGGAAGTTGCCGAGCGAGCGTTGCGCCTGGGCCCCCCAGTAGCGGTCGGCGGCGACCTCGATGGGGCCGAAGGTGTCGGTTTCGGTGCGGACGGTGTGGGTCATGGTCTGATGTCTTCGGCTTGGCGACGGATCGCGGCGGGGTGTAGCACGGGGATGCTGCCGGACAAGGCGGCGAGCCATGATCGGAGCGAGGCGATGAGGCAATTCGGGATCATGTCGGCTGCGGCGTTGGGCATGACCCTGGCGGGCTGCGCGACGATACCCTCGGCCCCGCCGGTCCAGGTCGTCATCGCCACGGACGCGGGGCGGCTGGTCGTCGATCTGGACGTCGAACATGCGCCGGTCTCGGCCTGCAACTTCATCAGTTATGTGACGACCGGCGACTATGACGGGGGCAGTTTCTTTCGCACCGTGGTGGCGGCGACCAACGCCAATCCCAACCCGATCGATGTGATCCAGGCCGCGACGCCGCGTGGATCGGACGATGCGTCCAGGCCCCCCATCTCCCTGGAGCGGACGCGGGACACGGGCCTGCGCCATCTGGCGGGCACGATCTCGCTGGCCCGGGGAGGGCCGGATACGGCGACGTCCAGCTTTTTCATCGTAACGCACGATACGCCCAGTCTCGACTTCGGCGGCGGGCGCAATCCGGACGGTCAGGGGTTCGCGGCCTTCGGGCAGGTGAGCAATGGTCTTGAGGTGGCGCGGGCCATTCAGGCGATGCCTGCCGATGCCGAGGAGCAGCTGACGCCACCGGTCGTCATCCGTTCCGCCCGTCTGATCGGAGAGCGGCCGTCGCGGTGCCGCAATTGACCGGCGACTGGGTCGTCTCCGGCAAGGTCCGGGCGCGCGAGGAGGGGGAGGCCGTCGTCATCATGATCGACGGCCTGACCACCCAGGCCAAATACTACAAGCCGCTGGTCTATGAGTTCTTCAGGAAGGAATGGCGCGGCGCGCGGCCGTCCTATGGCGACTATGTCGTGGAGATCGTGATGGAGCACGTCGGCGAGCCGCCCTGGATGGATCTGGACAACCTGGCCAAGGCGCTGCTGGACGCCATCAAGGGATATCTGTTCCACGATGATGCCCAGGTGGCCCGGCTGCTGGTCGAAAGGCACGAGGGCGAACGCGAGCGAATCACGATCCGGGCCTATCCCCGCGCGCCTGGCCGCCCGAGCGGGTGAACCGCAGGGTCGGCAGCAGCAGCTGCATATTGGGACCAATGAAGACCTGGGGCTCCGAGGCGGGCGTCAGGCCTTCTGCCGCCTCGCGCTGGCTGACGCAGGCACGGGTGGCATTGGCCAGGGCGATGAAGTCCGTGGCGGTCGGAAGGCTCTCGATCACACAGCCGTCGAAATACGGATAGGTGGCGTCCTCGCTGCATCCGAACGAGGACCGGTCACGGCGTGCCGCGGTCATGATCATGCGGTTCGGCCCCGCCAGGCTGTCGAGGAACACGCCGGAGAAACAGGCGGATATGACCACGACGGTCGGCCGTTCGCCGCACACCTCATGGACCAGGCGAGCCATGGCGGTCGGCGTGACCCGCGCCGTGGGACCGAAGTTGATACCCTCGGGCGAACCATGGGAGCTGATGTAGAGGAAGCAGCCGCGCGTGGCCCGGGCCGCCATCTCAGCGATGCCCGTTACGGCCGCCTCGGCCGACGTGGGCGGCTCGGCATCCGGGCGCAGGCTGTAGTCGACCATGTCGGCGCGTGAAAAGCCGGCGGCGAGAAACCCGGCGGTCAGGTCGCGACGGGCGTTGTCGAAAGCCTGGATCGGCTGACCCGCACTGGTGCGCCAGTCGGCGGCCACGATCGCGGAGGCCCAGCCGTCGAACCGGCTCTGGGCGAGCGCAGGGACTGCGCCCAGCCATGCCAGAAGAACGATGACGACCGTGCGAACCAGGAGACGCTCCCGACTGGAGGAGATGACAGCCTACCAAGGGCGCGGGCGCCGCAAAGCCTATTTTTTGCGGAACTGATCCAGCGACACGACCTTGGGGCCGTCGTCACCCGACGGCGCCGGCTCGGTCCGTTTGGGAGCGGGCAGCTCCGCGACCGGTTCGGCCACGACCTCGGGGGCCTCGAACTGCAGCAGGAACTGGACGCTGGGGTCGTAGAAACGGGTCACGGCCGCATAGGGCACGGTCAGGACCTTGGGCATACCGCCGAACTTCAGCATGACGGAAAACAGGTCGTGCTCGACGGAGAGGTCCCAGTACTGGTGCTGGAGCACCACGGTCATCTCGTCGGGATATTTCGCCACGACGTCGGGCGGAACCGAGACGCCGGGCGCGCGGGTCTTGAAGGTGATGTAGAAATGATGGGCACCCGGAATACCACCGGGACTGGCAGCGCGTTCGAGCGCGGCACGGATCACGCCACGCAGGGCATCCTGCGCCAGCCTTTCGTACAGCATCTCGTCAATCGGCGGCGCGTCGTCGGCCATGGATACCCTCGGTGTCTGGCGACAGATAGCGGCACCGGGCGCCGGGCGGAAGACGCCATGTGCGGAAAGCGCCGGGGATTCTGTTGGCAGGCTCCCCGACAGGCCCCGCCCAGGGATCTGAACCCCTGGGACTTAAGATTCGAAATCAACCGAACCGCATTACGCGGCGAGGCGGACTTCTCCAGCGAAGTTATCGTTCGCAGTTAGAAAATGGCCCGATACGGTGGGCCAGGACGAGCGAAAGCAGTCTTCTTTACACGTCCGTCGATGCTAGTCGGCCCCATAAGCCTCCGCCGATAACGCGGGGAAGATGGTGGAGCCGCCGGGAATCGCACCCGGGTCCGGTCCGCTTATTACAAGCGCGTTTATCGCCATATCCGGAGCAAGCCCCGGCAATAGCCAATATAGGCCGAGAAGTCCTTGCAACCAAGTTGCGAAGTGAAGTCTGCTGCGATGCAGGGGGATTTCGCATGGCGGAGGACGGCAGGCTGGAGATTGCGGCGGGGTTCGCGACCGCGCTGGGACCGCGCAAGGACAATCAGGATTTCGGAGCCGTACACATCGGTGCCCCGTCAGAGCAGGCGTTGCACGGGATGGTCGCCCTGGTCGCCGACGGCGTGAGCGGTTCGAAGGCCGGGCGCGTGGCGTCTGAACTGGCGGGTCGCACCTTCATCGACGCCTATGTCGATCAGAACCCGCTGAAGGGCGTCGCGGCGGCGGGTGTGGGGGCTCTGGCCGGCTATAACCGGTGGCTCCATGCCAAGGGCCGATCGGATCCGGATATGACCGGGGCTGCCACGACCTTCACGGCCCTGGTGATGCGCGGGCGCGAGGCGACAGCGCTGCATGTGGGCGACAGCCGGGCCTGGCATTTCCGCGACGGGGTGCTGACCCGACTGACCGAGGACCATGTGCTGAGCCAGCCGGGTCTGAGCCATGTCCTGTATCGGGCGATCGGAATTGAACCCGACCTGCGGCTCGATACGCGGGCTGTGGGGCTGAAGGCGCACGACCGGTTGCTGCTGACGACCGACGGCGTGCACGGCGTGATGTCTGACGAGGATCTGGGCCACCTGCTGGGACGGCGGGCTTCGCCCGAGGCGGATGCCCGGGCCATCGTCGATGCGGCGGGTCTGGCCGAGACGCGCGACAACGCCACTGCCATCGTCATCGACGTCATCCGCATCGGGGCCGTGGATCAGGACGCGATCGGGGCGGAGGTCGCGGGGCTGCCGATCCCTTCGCCCCCGAACGCGGGCGACAATGTCGACGGGTTTCGGCTGGAACGGCTATTGTCGGACGGCAAATACACCCGGCTGTTCATTGCCAGGGATGGCGAGGCGACCACGCCCGTCGTGCTGAAGTTTCCGAAGCCCGCCCTGCTGTCCGAAAGCGGGGCGCGGGGCGCCTTCCTGCGCGAGAGCTTCATCGGCCGGCGGATCGACAGTCCGTTCGTGGGCCGGACGCTGACGCTTGAGGCGGGTCGCCAGAGCCGCCTGTACATCGCCCAGCCCCTCTATGTCGGACGAACGCTGCACGCCAAGATCGCCGAGGAACCGTTCGACATCCCGACGGGCGTGGAAGTCGCCATCCGTCTGGCCAGGGCCGTCGCAGCCCTGCACCGGCAGGGGATCGCCCACCGCGACATCAAGCCGGACAATGTGATCCTGGAGAAGGACGGCGGGCTGAAGCTGATTGATCTGGGCGTCGCCAGACTGCCCCGGATCGAGGAATTCGCCGAGGCCGAAGCCCCGGGTACGGCCGGGTACAAGGCACCGGAGCTGTTCGCGGGCTATCCGGGTGATGCGCTGAGCGATCAGTATGCGCTGGGCGTGACGCTGTACCGTCTGTTCACCGGCGACTACCCCTGCGGCCAGGACGAGGATTTCAACCGGATGCGGTTCGAGAAACCGACCCGACCGACCGTGCTTCGTCCCGACATGCCGGCCTGGCTGGAGGCGGCGATCCTGCGGACGCTGGCGGTCGAGCCGACCGACCGGTTCGCCGACGTCGAGGAACTGATTCACGTGCTGGAGAGCGGCAGCGCCGCGGCCGTGCCGACACAACGCGAGCTCTCGCTGATGGAACGCGAGCCGGTGCGGTTCTGGCAAGGGGTCAGCGCGCTGCTGGTGGTCCTGCTGCTGGTGTCGTGGATGATCCGCTGAGGGCGGCGGCCCGATGCCGCCCTCGACAGGGAGGCATCAGCCGCGCGACTGGATCGGCACGTAGTCTCGCTGGGTCGGGCCGGTGTACAGCTGACGCGGGCGGCCGATCTTCTGCGCCGGATCGGCCAGCATCTCTTCCCACTGGGCGATCCAGCCGACGGTGCGGGCCAGGGCGAACAGCACGGTGAACATCGAGGTCGGGAAGCCCATGGCCGACAGGGTGATGCCCGAATAGAAGTCGACGTTGGGGAACAGTTTGCGCTCGATGAAATATTCGTCGGACAGGGCGATGCGCTCCAGTTCCTTGGCCACCTGGAACAGGGGGTCGTTCTTGTCGCCGACCAGTTCGAGGATCTCGTCGGCCGATTCCTTCATCACCGTCGCGCGGGGGTCGTAGTTCTTGTAGACCCGGTGGCCAAAGCCCATCAGTTTGTATTTCCTGGCCTTCACGCCCTCGATGAACTCCGGAATCCTGTCCGGCGTGCCGATCTCCCGGAGCATGTTCAGCGCCTCTTCATTGGCGCCGCCGTGCGACGGTCCCCACAGACAGGCGATGCCGGCGGCGATACAGGCGAACGGATTGGCCCCCGACGAACCGGCCAGGCGCACCGTCGAGGTGGAGGCGTTCTGTTCGTGGTCGGCGTGAAGGGTGAAGATGCGGTCCATGGCCCTGGCCATCTTCGGGTCGACCACATAGTCCTCGGCCGGAACCGCAAAGCACATGCGCAGGAAGTTCTCGGCGTAGCTGAGGTCGTTGCGCGGTGACACGAAGGGCTGGCCGATGTGGTATTTATAGGCCCGGGCTGCGATGGTCGGCATCTTGGCGATCAGACGGATGGCCGAGATGTCGCGCTGGACCGGATCATGAATGTCTAGGCTGTCGTGATAGAAGGCCGACAGGGCGCCCACAGCCCCGACCATGATCGCCATCGGGTGGGCGTCGCGGCGGAAGCCCTCGAAGAAGCGATCGAACTGGGCGTGCAGCATGGTGTGGCGGGTGACGATGGTCTCGAACGCCTCGTATTCCGCAGCCGACGGCAGCTCGCCCTTCAGCAGAAGGTGACAGACCTCGATGAAGTTCGACTGCGAGGCCAGCTGGCCGATCGGATAGCCGCGGTGCAGCAAGATGCCGGCGTCGCCGTCGATGTAGGTGATGGCGCTTTCGCAGGCCGCAGTGGAGGTGAAGCCGGGATCGAAGGTGAAGGTATCGGTCGCGCCATACAGCTTGCGGATATCGATGACGTCCGGGCCCGTGGAGCCCGACAGAACCGGCAGTTCGACGGTCTTGTCGCCGTAGGTCAGGGTCGCCGTTCCGGCGGGTTTGGAGGCTTCGGTCATCAGGCGCCCTTGCGATGGTGTTCGGTCCGGACGGGAAGACCCGGACCGCGACGGTTACCTAAGATCATCTAGTCTGTTGCAGCGCATCATCCAAGCGGCCGAGCGATTCTTCGCGACCAAGCGCGGCGAGGGTCTTTGCGATGTCGGGCGAAACGCCGTCGCCCGTCAGCGCGGCCCGGACGGCGGGGCCGATCTTGCCGAATCCCACCCCTTCTTCCTCGGCGAAGGCCTTGAGCTCGGCCTCCAGGGCGAAGACATCCCAGCTGGCGAACAGGCGTAAGCGGTCACGCAACCGTGCGATCCGTTCGCCCGATTCGCCCGTGAGGAGGGGCAGGGCCTTTTCAAAGATCTGCAGAGGTCGCCGGCGAAGCACAAAGCCGGTCTGATCGGCCAGCTCCAACACGGTCCGGGCCCGATCCTTGACGAAGGGCATGGCCTGCAGAAGACGGGCCTCGTCGCCCTCGACCAGCGCATGACCACGCGCCAGATGTACATCCAGCACGGCCTTCGCCAGCCGGTCGTCGTCGGCCAGCCGCATCCAGTGCGCATTGACGTGGTCCAGCTTGTCGAAGTCCAGCCGGGCCGGGGCCTTGCCGACGCCGTCGAGGTCGAACCATTCGCGGGCCTGATCGTCGCCGAACAGCTCGTCGTCGCCGTGGGCCCAGCCCAGACGGGCCAGATAGTTGCGCATGGCCTCGGGCAGATAGCCCATCCCGGCATACTCGTGGACGGCCTGTGCCCCGTGGCGTTTCGACAGTTTCGCGCCATCGGGACCGTGGATCAGGGGGATGTGAGCGAAGGTCGGTCGCGGCCAGTCCAGGGCGTCATAAATCAATGATTGACGCGCAGCGTTGTTCAGATGGTCGTCGCCCCGGATGACGTGGGTGACACCCATGTCATGGTCATCGACGACGACGGCCAGGTTGTAGGTCGGGGCACCATCGGAGCGCAGCAGGACGAGGTCGTCCAGATCTTCGTTGCCCCAGCTGACGTCGTCCTGGACGGCGTCGTTCACGATCACCCGGCCCGGCAGGGGACGACGGAAGCGGACGATGTGAGGCCGGGACAGGTCGTCCATCGTCGGCTCGCGGTCGCGCCAGGGCGATTCGAATGGACGGCGTGCGGCCTTGGCTTCGTCTCGCAGGCGGCCGGTTTCCTCGGCGGATGTGAAGTCGCGATAGGCGGCCCCGCGCTCCAGTAATTCATCGACAACCTGGCGGTGTCGGTCCGCGCGGGCATGCTGGAAGACGGGGTCCTCGTCGGCGAACAGTTCCAGCCAGCTGAGGCCGTCGAAGATCGCCTTGACTGCCTCGTCGGTCGAACGCTCGCGGTCGGTGTCCTCGATGCGGACCAGGAACTTGCCGCCGCGGCCTTTCGCGTAAAGGTAGTTGAAAAGTGCCGTTCTTGCGCCGCCTATGTGCAGATAGCCGGTCGGCGAGGGGGCGAAACGGGTGACGACTCGGAGGTCGGAGGAGGAGGTCATGGGGGGCGTGTCCGGACGGGCGGCCCTTATACCGCCCGAGGCTGCAAAGCCCAGCCCGCGAGAGCGGATCGCCGCGTGGTTTTCCGATGAGGTACGGGCGCAGTCGCTGCGGTGGCGCCTGTTGGCTCCTGTCGCATTCGGCGGCGGGGCGGCGGTCTATTTCGCCCTGAGGAGCGAGCCGCCATTGTGGCCGCTGGTCGGAATGGCTGCGGCTATGCTGGCGATCTGGCAGGGTGCGCGGTGGCGCGCGATGGGGCGCAGGGTCACCCTGCCGCTGATGCTGCTGGCCTGTCTGGCGTGTGGACTGGCGGGGGCAAAGGTCCGCAGCGACCGTGTCGCGGCGCCGATCGCACCGGCCATGGCCGAGCCCACGGTGATCGAGGGCTGGGTCGTCGACGTCGACAGTCCGGGCGACCGGGGGCACCGGGTGGTCGTCGCCCCCGTCCGTGTGCAGGGACTGCTTCCCGAGGCGACCCCGATCCGCCTGAGAGCCACCGTCAGGGGTGAGCCGCCGGTGCCGGGGTCGGCCATCCGGCTGTTCGCGATCCTGAATCCGCCGCCGCCGCCCGCCAGCCCGGGGGCCTATGACTTCGGGCGAGGGGCCTGGTTCGACCGCCTGGGCGGCACGGCCTTCTCGCTGGGCGAGACGCGGACGACAGAGGTGCCGCCGGCGCCCTGGAGCCTGCGGATGGCTATGCGGGTCAATGCGATGCGGTTTGCTCTGGCCCGGCGGATCGTCGATCGCCTGGGCGAGCGAACCGGCGGGATCGCGGCGGCCATGACGACGGGGCATGAGACCTGGATCCAGCGCGAGGATCTGGACGCCATGCGCGATTCCGGACTGGCGCACATCCTGTCGATCAGTGGCCTGCATATGGCGATCGTGGGCGGTTTCGCCTTCTTCCTAGTGCGGTTCGGGGTGGCGGCATGGCCCTGGCTGGCGCTGCGGGTGTCAGGCAAGAAGGTGGCGGCGATTGCCGGGCTGATCGCGGTCTGGAGCTATCTGGTCCTGTCAGGCGCACCCGCCCCGGCGGAGCGGTCGGCGATCACGGCCTCGATCGCCTTCGCGGCCATCCTTCTGGACCGGCCGGCCATCAGCATGCACGGGCTGGCTGTGGCCGCCATGGTCGTGTTGATCCTGCAGCCCGAAGCCATCGTGACGCCGGGGTTCCAGATGTCGTTCGCGGCAACGGCGGCTCTGGTGGCCCTGGCCGAGGCCTGGCCACCCCGGACCCGCGAGCTGTCTGTGCCCTGGCCCATCGCCCTGCTCCAGTCGGCGCGGCATTGGCTGGTCATCGCGGTCAGCGCCAGCTTCGTGGCGGGCGCGGCGACGGGGCCGTTCGCGATCCAGCACTTCAACCGCACCGCCGTCTTTGGCCTGATCGCCAATCTGGCGACGTCGCCCATCGCAGATTTCATCATGATGCCGGCGATGGCCCTGGGTGCGCTGCTGGAGCCGCTCGGTCTGGGCGGGCCGTTCCTGTGGGTGGCGGGCAAGGGGGTGGATGCGATGCTGCTCGTCGGCCACCGGGTCGCGGCGCTTCCGGGCGCGGTCAGGACCATCGCCAGCGCGCCGGACCATGTGTTGCCGATCTCGTTCCTTGGCGTGCTGTTCGTCTGCCTGTGGCAGGGGCGGCTGCGGTGGGCCGGGTTGCCGTTCGTCTGTGCGGTGCTGATCTGGCCGCGCGATCCGACACCGACGGTCTGGATCGGCGATGGGGGGATCAATGCGGCCTATAGCGTCGGCGGTCAGGCGGTCGTGGTGCGGACGGGCGTGCGGGCGTTCGCCACCGACCTGTGGTCGCGGCGGCGCGGACTGACGCTGGTGGAGCGGGACGACGCGGACTGGATCTGCGAGCGGTATGCGTGCGCGCCGCTACAAGACAACGCGCCGTTGGCCGTGTGGTGGGGCAAGGTCGCGCCGGATGCGGCGGCGCTGGCTGGCCTGTGTGCCTCGGCCCCGCTGGTCAGCGTGCGGGCGACGGTGTCGGCCTTGCCGGAGGCCTGCGCTGACCGCCTGGTGCTGGACGGCGTGGACTACGCACGTGGCGGGGCGGTCGAGCTGTGGCAGACGCCGCAGGGCTGGCGCGCGGTCTGGTCGGCGGATACGCGGGGAGACAGGCCGTGGAGCCGGATCGGCGATCCGGACTCTAGCGATGCCGGGCCTGGTGATGCCCTCTAGTGGTACTGACGGATGAGACCGACCAGCTTGCCCTGGACCTCGACCTGGTCGGGGCCGAAGATGCGGGTTTCATAGGCGCGGTTCGCGGGTTCCAGGGCGATGGAATTGCCCTTCCGGCGCAGCCGCTTCAGCGTCGCCTCCTCGCCCTCGACCAGGGCGACGACGATCTCGCCGGACGAGGCCGTGTCGACCCGTTTGATGACCACGAGATCGCCATTGAGGATGCCGGCCTCAATCATCGAATCGCCCTCGATCTCGAGCATGTAGTGTTCGCCCGCGCCCAGCATGGCCTCGGGCACATGATAGCGGCCATGATCCTGCTGCAGGGCGGCGATGGGCACGCCGGCGGCGATCTTGCCGACCAGAACCAGTTCGCGGGTGTCATTGGCGGGCTCAGCAGCCATGGGACGACCACCGCCCTCGATAACCGCCGGGGTAAAGCCCGCCCGACCGCGAACCGGGCCTGTGGTCGCCTGTTCCGGCAGTTTGGTCACCTCAAGCGCGCGCGCGCGGTGGGCGAGGCGGCGGATGAAGCCGCGTTCCTCCAGCGCAGTGATCAGCCGGTGGATGCCCGATTTGGACGCCAGATCCAGAGCCTCCTTCATCTCGTCGAAAGAGGGGGAGACGCCTGTCTCCTTGATCCGCTCGTGGATGAACATCAGGAGTTCGTGCTGCTTTTTCGTCAGCATGGTGAGAATCGCCTTCAGAACAAGTCGTGAACCGTTGTCGATGTTCTGTAAGTGTTCCTCCCTAATGTCAACTTAACGGCAAACAGGCTCGAGCAGCGACCGCGTGGCGGCCTTGACGTCCGGTTGCCGCATCAGGCTTTCACCGACCAGGATGGCCCGGGCCCCCGCCACTGCCACCTCGGCCACGTCAGCCGCCGTGAATATCCCGCTCTCGGCGACCAGCAGGGCTCCGGCGGGGGCCATGGCGGCGTAGCGGGCGGTGGCGGACAGATCGACCTCGAAGGTGCGCAAGGAGCGGTTGTTGATGCCGATCAGGCCGCCCCCCAACCCTGCGGCGCGGGCCATCTCCGCCTCGTCATGGGTCTCGATCAGGGCGTCCATGCCGAAGCGGCGGGCCTCGGCCAGCAGGTCGGCGGCCAGGGCGTCGTCGACCATCGACAGGATGATCAGGATACAGTCGGCCCCCAGCGCCCGGCTCTCGGCCACCTGCCAGGGATCGACGAGAAAGTCCTTCCGCAGACAGGGCAGGGCGGTCGCGGCACGTGCGGCGATCAGGAAGTCGTCGTGGCCTTGAAAGCTCGGTTCATCCGTCAGGACGGACAGGCAGGTCGCGCCGCCGGCCTCATAGGCGCGGGCCAGGGCGGGCGGGTCGAAGTCGCCGCGGATCAGACCCTTGGAGGGGCTGGCCTTCTTGATCTCGGCGATCAGGGCAGGGCGGCCGTCTTGCGAGCGTTTGCGCAGGGCGGCGAGAAAGCCGCGCGGCATGTCGGCGACCAGGGCGAGCGATTCGATCTCGGCCAGCGGACGGGCGGCCTTGCGTTCCGTGACCTCGACGCGCTTGTAGGCGGCGATCTGTTCCAGGATGTCGGTCATGCGGCCGGCTCCGGCTCGGGCGCGGAGGTGATGGCGGCGAGCCTCGTCAGGGCAGTCCGGGCCGCACCGTCGTCGATGGCGCGGGCGGCCAGGGCCACGCCGGTCTTTAGGTCCGCCGTCTTGTCCGCGACGACAAGGGCGGCAGCGGCGTTCAGCAGGACGACGTCGCGATAGGGCCCGGTCGCGCCGTCGAGCAGGGCGGTCAGGGCGGCGGCATTGGTCTCGGCGTCGCCCCCGCGCAGGGCGGCGATGTCGGCGCGGGGCAGGCCGGCGTCCTCGGGCGTGACGGTGAAGCGGCGGACGGCCCCGTCCTTCCATTCTGCGACCTCGGTCGGGCCGGTCGTGGTCAGTTCGTCCAGTCCCTGACCGTGCACGGTCCAGGCGCGGGTGGCGCCCAGGTTTCCGAGCACCTGGGCCAGGGGTTCCAGCAGGCGCGGGTCATAGACTCCCATGACCTGACGCCGGGCGAGCGCCGGGTTGGACAGGGGACCCAGCAGGTTGAACACGGTGCGGAAGCCGATCTCGGCCCGGATCGGCCCGACGTGGCGCATGGCCCCGTGGTAGTGGGGTGCGAACAGGAAGCAGATGCCCGCTTCGTCCAGCGCCTGTTTCTGGCGCTCCGGCCCGGCGGTCAGGTCGACGCCCAGCGCCGACAGCACGTCGGACGAGCCCGAGCGGGAGCTGAGCGCGCGGTTGCCGTGCTTGGCCACCTTCAGGCCTGCGCCGGCAAGGACCAGGGCGGCGGCGGTCGAGATGTTCCAGGTATGCTGGCCATCGCCCCCGGTGCCGCAGGTGTCGATGACGTCGTAAGGCTGGTCGAAGGGGCTGGCGGCGGCGCGCATCGCGCGGGCGAAGGCGGTGATCTCGTCCACCGTCTCGCCCCGGATCCGCAGGGCGGTGACGGCGGCGGCGACCTGGGCCGGGGTCGGCTCGCCGCGCAGGCAGGCGGCGAAGAAATCGCCGGCCTCCGCCTCGCTCAACGTCTGGCCGTCGACCAGCCGGGCCAGCAGCGGCTTGAACCCCTCGGACACCGCCTCAGACCATGGCCAGGCGCTTGACGCCCGCCAGATCGAGGAAGTTGGCCAGAAGCGCATGGCCGTGTTCGGTGGCGATGGACTCGGGGTGGAATTGAACACCGTGGATCGGGCGGGCGTGATGCTGGACGCCCATGATCTCGCCGTCCCCGGTCCAGGCGGTGACGTCGAGGCTGTTCGGCAGGGTGGCGCGGTCCACGGCGAGGCTGTGATAGCGGGTCGCGATGAAGGGGCTGGGCAGGCCGGCGAACAGGCCGCGACTGTCGTGGGTGATGGGCGAGGTCTTGCCGTGCATCAGAGCCTTGGCCCGCACGACGTCGCCGCCGAAGGCCTGGCCGATCGCCTGATGGCCGAGGCAGACGCCGAGGATCGGCATGTCGTCGGGTGCCGTGGCGATCAACGACAGACAGATGCCGGCCTGATCCGGGGCACAGGGGCCGGGCGACAGCAGCACCGCCTCCGGTTTCAGCGCCCAGGCTTCCTCCACGGTCAGGTCGTCGTTCCTGACGACATGCGTGCGCGCGCCCAGCTCCGCGAGGTAGTGGACGAGGTTGTAGGTAAAGCTGTCGTAGTTATCGACGACGAGGATCATCCGGCGCTTCTAGAGACTGGTTTCACTGCCGCCAAGCGGACGCGTGCGCGCAACGGATCGTTAACCGTTGCGGTTCGAGATCGGCGTTCGAACCAGAGAGTGAGTCCATGACCATGCAGGTCCAGATCGATCAGGCGCGGCAGGCGCTGGTGGACGTCGAGTCGAAGCCCAATGTCATGGCGACGCTGGGTGCCGCAGCGCTCGCGGCGGCGGCGGCGGTGCTGCTGGCCGGGCTGATGATCCTGGGGCCGGGCGTGGCGATCGAGGATCAGCCGGTGGCAGTCAGCGCGACGATCTAGATACCGCCCGCGTCATTCAGGGGCGCACCCAGCTCGAAACGCCAGGCATCCCCGGCCGCCCGCATCGGGGCGCGGGCCTTGGCCTCGGTTTCCGCATACTCTGCTGCCGGATCGCTGTCGGCGACGACACCGGCCCCCGCCTGGACGAAGACCTGGCCGTCCGCGAACAGGGCGGTGCGCAGGACGATGCAGATGTCGGCCTCTCCGCCCGCCGAGATATAGCCGACACCCCCGCCATAGCCGACGCCGCGCTTTTCCGTCTCGAGCTCGTCGATGATCTCCATGGCGCGGACCTTGGGCGCGCCGGACAGGGTGCCCGCGGGCAGGGCGGCCAGAAGCGTATCGACCGCGTCGAGGTCCGGGTGGGCGCGACCCTCGACATTCGAGACGATGTGCATCACCTGGCTGTATCGTTCGACGACGAAGCTCTCGGTCACCTTGACGCTGCCGGGGGCGGCGACGCGGCCCACGTCGTTCCGGCCCAGGTCCAGCAGCATCAGGTGTTCGGCCCGTTCCTTCGGATCGGCCAGAAGCTCGGTCTCCAGCGCCCTGTCGGCCTCCGGCGTCGCACCGCGCGGCCGGGTGCCGGCGAGCGGGCGAATGGTGACCCCGCCGTCCTTCAGACGCACGAGGATCTCGGGGCTGGAGCCCGCCAGCTGAAAGTCGTCGAAGGTGAGAAAGTACAGATAGGGCGACGGATTCTGGCGGCGCAGCGAGCGGTAGAAGGCGAACGGATCGCCCGTCCACGGCGCACGGAAGCGGTGGCTGAGCACGACTTGGAAAATGTCACCCGCACCGATGTAGTCCTTGGCCGCAGCGACCAGGTCTGCATAGGCGGCGGCATCGACCGGGGACGCGAAGTCCTTTGCAGGGGTGGGTGCGGCCTCTGCGCGACCGGGCAAGGGGCGGCGCAGGCGGTCCTCGAAATCGTCCAGCCGGGCCTCGGCGGCATCGACGGCCGTCTCTGCATCGTCCCCGGGCCAGACCGGAGCCATGACGACGATCTCGTGCTTCACCGAGTCGAAGACGGCGATGACGGACGGCCGTGTCAGGACGGCGTCGGGCAGATCGAGCGGATCGGGATTGGGCGCGCCGAGGGGTTCCAGCAGCCGGACCATGTCGTAGCCGAAGACGCCGAACAGGCCGGCAGCCATAGGCGGCAGGCCGTCGGGCAGGTCGAAGCGCGTTTCCGCGATCAGGGTGCGGAGGCTGTCGAGCGCGCCGCCGGGCTGGTCGGCATAGCGTCTGGCGGCGATATCCGGCCCTCGCGCGATCGAGGCGACGCCATCGCGGCAGCGCCAGACCACGTCGGGATCGAGCGTGATGATCGAATAGCGGCCGTTCAGGGCGCCGCCTTCCACCGACTCCAGCAGGAAGGCGTGCGGGCGGCCCCAGCCCACCTTCAGATAGGCGGACACTGGCGTCTCCAGGTCGTCGATGATCCGGCGCACCGCGATCTGCGGCGTTCCGGCCTTCAGTCCCGCGACCAGAGCCTGCCGGTCGGTCGTCTCGCTCATGGAGCGGGAGCGGTCGGCGTCGCTTCCGGTGCGGTGACGCCCAGGGCCTCGATCGCGGCCGCCGGATCATTGGTCGCCTTGGAACGCGCCGCCGCCGCCGTCACCAGCTGCTCGACGCCGGCATTGACGATGTCGCTTCCGATGCGGCTGCGGATCTGGTCGGCCAGACGCGAGGCCGTGGCGGGATCGGCCGGCCGCACCGCATCGACGCGGCCGACGACGAAGCTGTTGTCCGTGCCGGGGCCGGTGAATATCTGGCCACGGCTCTGGCCGAACAGGCCCTCAATCACGCCCTGACCCAGGGTGGTCTGGGCTTCGGCATTCTGTTGCACGCCGCTGCGGTTGATCAGGGTGGCACCCGCCGAGGCCGCGACGGCGGCGATGTCCTGACCGTCGCGGACACGCTTGGCCAGTTCCTCGGCCTTGGTGGACAGGCGTCGGGCGTTTTCGCGCAGGGTCCACTGCTGGGTCAGCGGCCCACGGACCTCGGCCAGGGCCGGAAGGGCGGCGGGACGGATGTCGTCAAGGCGCAGCACGAAATACTGGCCCTGGCCGGCGTCGATCACATCGCTTTCGCCGCCCCGGGTCAGGGCATAGGCGCTCTGCAGGATCTGCGGCGGGGCATTCATCGGCTGGCCGTCGGGCAGTCGGCCGTCCTGGGTGAAGGGGGGCAGCTGGACGAAGCGGGCCCCAACCTGTTCGGCGGCGACGGCCAGGGGCTTGCCCTCGGTGCGCGCCTTCTCATAGGCCTCCACCCGGGCATAGACGCGGGCCTTCATGTCCTCTTCCTGGAGCTCCGCCACGATGGCCCCGCGAACCCCTTCCAGAGTGGCGGGCGTGCCGGGCAGGATCACGGTCACCTTGGCGACCGAGAAGCCGACGCGGCCCTGGATCGGGGCGGACACCTGATTGGCGGCCAGAGCGAAGACGGCGGTGGCGACGGCCGGATCGGGCAGGGCGCTTTGAGGCTGGGCCTCGTAGACGGCGGGCTGGATATCGTTGGCCTCGGCCACGGCCTGGGGGGTCTGGCCCGCGCGCAGGGCACCGGCGATGCGGTCCGCTGCCGCCTGGGTCGAAACGGTCAGGGTCGTGAAGGTCCGGCGCTCCGGGGTCGACAGGGCGTCCTTGCGGAAGTTGAAGCGCTCGACGACCCGCGACTCGGGGATCGCCGGCGGAGTGAAGCCCGGCGCGTCGTTGAACAGCAGGACCGTGGCGATGCGGAATTCGGGCCGACGCAGCTGGCTCGCGTTCTCGTTGATGAAGGCCGTCAGCTGCGCGTCGGTCGGGGCGGGCGTCGCGCCGGCCATGGCCTGGGTCACCTCGAACCAGCGGCCGTCGCGGACCTGGAAGGCCTGACCCGCCAGCAGCGCGCCGAAGATGCGAGGCGTGCGCAGGCCCGCCTGGATGGCCGTGCCGAAATGCTGGCTGACGGCGGTGTCGCGGAACTCGTCCTCGAGCATGACCGGCGTCACGTTCTGGGCGGCCAGGGCCTGCTCGTACTGGGCCTGATCGAACTGACCCGTGATCTGGTTGAAGAAGGCCGGAATCTCGCGGATGCGCTTCAGGACCAGCTCCTCACTGACACGGATGCCGACCTTGTAGGCCCAGTCCAGGAAGCCGAGGCGATTGGTCTGGCCTTCCAGATAGCGGACGTGGACGTTTTCCTTGACGAGGTCCTCGTTTGTGACCGGACGTCCGGCCTGCTCCTGCATGCCGGTGCGGACCCGCTCGAACTCCGCGCGGAACTGGGCCACATCCACGGAACGATCGCCGGCCGTGATGATATGTTTGGGGCCAAGACTGCTCAGGACATCCGTCTGGCTGCCGCCCACGATCAGGAAGCTGAGGATCAGCAGGACGAACAGACCCGCCGCCCACTTGGATTTGGCGAAGTTACGAAACAGGGAAATCATCGAGTGGGCCTGACGGTCGGACGGCGAGACGCGCCGCGAATGTGGATATGGGCGTATAGGGGAGGCGGCCTATCCCCCGCAAGCGCCGGGCTTGGCAGGGCGCGAGACGCTGCCTAGACAGAACCCCATGAAACAATCCGTGAAGATGATCGTCGGCAACTGGAAGATGAACAGCGATTCTAACGGGGCGCAGGAGTTCGAACGCCTCGCCGCCCGCCTGATCGAGGACCCCTGCCGGGTCGACGTCGCCATCTGCCCTCCCGCGACGATGGTCGAACGCTTTGCACGCATGGGCGGACCGGCAGGAATCGGCATCGGGGGCCAGGACTGTCACCCTGAGCCGCGCGGGGCCTATACAGGTTCGATCTCTGCCGAGCTCCTTTTTGAGGCGGGGTGCGCGTTCGTTATCGTGGGCCACTCCGAGCGTCGTCAGATGTGCGCCGAGACCGACGCGATCGTTTCGGCCAAGGCTGATGCAGCGATAAGGGCGGGGCTGGCTCCGATCATCTGCGTTGGCGAGACTTTGGCAGAGCGCGAGGCAGGGGATGCGGTCGCCGTGGTCCGACAGCAGATTCTGGGATCGCTGAGTGATCGCCTGACGGGTCGGGCATGGGCCTTGGCCTATGAACCGGTCTGGGCCATCGGAACCGGCCGGACGCCCACCCTGGAACAGGTTGCCGAAATCCACGCAGCCGCTCGTGCAGCCATGTCTGAGCGGCTCGGCGATTGCGCCCGCGACACACCAATCCTGTACGGCGGTTCCGTAAACGTCGCCAACGCCCGAGAAATCCTGGCGCTCGAGAATGTCGGGGGCGCGCTCGTTGGTGGGGCTTCGCTGAAGGCTGAGGATTTTATCGCCATCATCCATGCCGCCGAACTCGCCCTCGTTGCCGCTGACGCGCAAGGATGATAGACGCCGCCGCTTGATCGGCGGACCATCCCGCCACACATGTAAGCGACCATGCTCCAGACCATTCTCCTCGTCGTCATGATCCTGATCTCGCTGGCCCTGACCGGCGTGATCCTGTTGCAGCGTTCCGAAGGGGGCGCCCTGGGCATGGGCGGAGGCCCGTCGGGCTTCATGACCGCGCGCGGGGCGGGCAATCTGCTGACCACCACGACCTGGTGGCTGGGCGCGGGTTTCGTGATCTGCGCGATCAGCCTGACCATTCTGGGCAATGTGGAGCGGTCGAATCGTTCGGTCGTCGATGCCGATGCGGTCGGCTCCATCGCCCTCGATACGGCTCCGTCGACGCCGACGGCCCCGGTGACCAATCCGACGACCCCGACCCAGCCGGCGGCTCCGTCGCTGGACGACCTGGAAGCCAGCCTGCCGACAGCGGGCGTGGCCCCGGCCCCGCCCCCGGCCCAGACGCCGGCGAACTAGGGTGACGGCGGAGACTCCTCCGCCGCTTCCCCACCGATCCCGCCTCCTGCACCCGCCGACGGTGGGGTCGAAGATGTGTTTTTCAACAGATGGATCGCGAACAGATCCGAAGCTGGGGCCGAATCGGCTCTAAGGTGATGCCCCGTGGCTAGATATGTCTTCATCACGGGCGGCGTGGTTTCCTCGCTGGGCAAGGGGCTGGCGTCGGCGGCCCTGGGCGCCTTGCTTCAGGCGCGCGGCTACAAGGTCCGGCTTCGCAAGCTCGATCCCTATCTGAACGTCGATCCGGGCACGATGAGCCCCTATCAGCACGGCGAGGTCTTCGTGACCGATGACGGGGCCGAAACGGATCTCGACCTCGGTCACTACGAGCGGTTCACCGGCGTGTCGGCGGCGAAGTCCGACAACATCACCACCGGCCGCATCTATTCGACGATCATCGAGAAGGAACGGCGCGGCGATTATCTGGGGGCCACGGTGCAGGTCATCCCCCACGTCACCGACCAGATCAAATCCTTCTGTCTGACCCCCGCCCTGACCGATGAGGGCGAGGAGGTCGATTTCGTGCTGGTCGAGATCGGCGGCACGGTCGGCGACATCGAGGGCCTGCCGTTCTTCGAGGCGATCCGCCAGCTGGGCCAGGACCTGGAGCGGGGCCAGTCGTGCTTCGTCCACCTGACGCTGCTGCCGTTCATCAAGACGGCCGGGGAGATGAAGACCAAGCCGACGCAGCATTCGGTCAAGGAGCTGCGCTCCATCGGCATCCAGCCGGACATCCTGCTGTGCCGTTGCGAGTTCCCGATCCCCCCCGAGGAGAAGCGCAAGATCGGCCTGTTCTGCAATGTGCGCGAGACGGGCGTGATCCAGGCGATGGATTCGGCCGATATCTATGCCGTGCCACTGGACTATCATCGCGAGGGTCTGGACGCCGAGGTCCTCGCCCATTTCGGCATCAAGGACGCGCCAGAGCCCGACCTGACCCAATGGCAGGAGATTGCGCGCCGCCGGCTGCAGCCCGACGGCGAGGTCACGGTCGCCGTCGTCGGTAAATACACGGTCCTGAAGGACGCCTATAAGTCCCTGATCGAGGCGCTTCATCACGGCGGGGTGGCCAACAACGTCAAGGTCAACATCGACTGGGTCGAGGCCGACACCTTCGAGGGCGACCGCGAGCTGTGCGAACAGCGGCTTCAGGACGCCCATGCGGTTCTGGTGCCCGGCGGCTTCGGCGAGCGGGGCGCGGAAGGCAAGATCGAGGCGGCGCGGTTCGCCCGCGAACGCAACATCCCCTATTTCGGCATCTGTTTCGGCATGCAGATGGCGGTCATCGAGGCCGCCCGGAACCAGGCAGGGCTGACCAGGGCCTCCTCCACCGAATTCGGGCCGACCGAAGAGCCTGTCGTCGGGCTGATGACCGAATGGACACAGGGGAACCAGCGCGTGCTTCGGCAGCAGGGCGGGGACCTGGGGGGCACCATGCGTCTGGGGGCCTACGATTCGACCCTCACTCCGGGCTCGAAGATCGCCGGGATCTACGGAACCACGGCGATCAGCGAGCGGCACCGGCATCGTTACGAGGTCAACATCAACTATCGCGATGCGATCGAGGCCAGGGGCCTGCGGTTCGCCGGTCTGTCGCCCGACGGCGTCCTGCCCGAGACCGTCGAGCGCACCGATCACCCCTGGTTCATCGGGGTCCAGTATCACCCGGAACTGAAGAGCCGGCCGTTCAAGCCCCATCCGCTGTTCGCCAGCTTCATCGAGGCTGCGCTGGTGCAGAGCCGGCTCGTTTGATAGGTCGAGCCTATCCTGACGATCAATATTTCAAGTTAGACTAACGTTCGCCAGGGTCTAACCTCTCCATCCTCAACCACGTAACGGCAGGATGGAACGATCATGGACGGCAGCGATATCGTCGAGCCCACCACCAAATGCCCGCTGGGGCATGGCGTACGGTTTCACACCAGCTTTGGCGGCCGGTCCAACCGTGACTGGTGGCCCAACCAGCTGAATCTGAAGCTCCTGTCCCAGCATTCGTCGATGGTCAGCCCGTTCGCGCCGACCTTCCGCTATGCCGACGAGCTGGAAAAGCTGGATGTCGAGGCGCTGAAGGCGGACCTGCGCGCGCTGCAGACGGATTCCAAGGCCTGGTGGCCCGCGGACTTCGGTCACTACGGCCCCTTCTTTGTCCGCATGGCCTGGCACAGCGCGGGCACCTACCGGACCGGCGACGGACGCGGGGGTTCGGGGTCGGGCACGCAGAGGTTTGCCCCGCTGAACAGCTGGCCGGACAACGGCAACCTCGACAAGGCGCGCCGCCTGATCTGGCCGATCAAGCAGAAATACGGAAACCGGATCAGCTGGGCCGACCTGATGATCCTGGCTGCGGACGTCGGCATGGAGACCATGGGCTTCAAGACCTTCGGCTTCGGCTTTGGTCGCGAGGACGTCTGGGAGCCGGCCGAGGACGTGTTCTGGGGGGCCGAGGACACCTGGCTGGCCGATGAACGCTATCAAGGCGAGCGCGAGCTCGACAGGCCGCTGGCCGCCGTCCAGATGGGCCTGATCTATGTGAACCCCGAAGGCCCCAATGGCCGCGCCGATCCGGCTGCATCGGCCCACGACATCCGTGAGACCTTCGCCCGGATGGCCATGAACGACGAGGAAACCGTCGCCCTGATCGCCGGCGGCCACACCTTCGGGAAGGCCCACGGCGCAGGCAATCCGGAGCACGTCGGTGCCGAGCCCGAGGGTGCCGGCATCGTGGAACAGGGGCTGGGCTGGCGGAACAGCTTCGAGAGCGGCAAGGGATCCCATACGATCACCAGCGGCCTTGAAGGTGCCTGGACCAGCCATCCGACGCGTTGGGACAATGGCTATTTCGACCTGCTGTTCAGGTATGACTGGGAGCTGACCCACAGCCCGGCCGGTGCCCAGCAATGGACGCCCGTCAACATCGCCGACGAGGACCTGGCTCCCGACGCCCACGATTCATCGAAGCGCGTGAAGCCGATGATGGCCACGACCGACATCGCGCTGAAGACCGACCCTGCGTATCTGGAGATTTCGAAGCGGTTCCACGCCCATCCGGACCAGTTCGCCGACGCCTTCGCGCGGGCCTGGTTCAAGCTGACCCACCGCGACATGGGGCCGCGTGCCCGGTACCGTGGTCCGCTGGTGCCGCAGGAAATCCTGATCTGGCAGGATCCAATCCCCGACCTGGATCACCCCCTGGTCGAGGCGGCCGAAATCGCCGACCTGAAGGCGCGCATCTTCGCCTCGGGTCTGTCGGTCAGCGCGCTTGTCGCCACGGCCTGGGCCTCGGCCTCGACCTTCCGGGGTTCGGACAAGCGGGGAGGGGCCAACGGCGCCCGGATCCGTCTGGAGCCCCAGAAGAACTGGGCGGTGAACCAGCCGGCGCAGCTGGCCCAGGTTCTGTCCGCTCTGGAAGCGATCCAGACCGCCTTCAACGCGGCCCGGACCGGCGGCAAGAAGATCTCCCTGGCCGATCTGATCGTGCTGGCCGGGTCGCTGGCCGTGCAGAAGGCCGCCCGGGACGCCGGTTTCGACGTCGAGGTGCCGTTCACGCCCGGCCGGATGGACGCCAGCCAGGCGCAGACCGACATCGAGTCCTTCGATGTGCTGGAGCCGACGGCCGACGCCTTCCGCAACTATCTGAAGACGGACTACACCCTGACGGCCGAAGAGCTGATGGTCGACCGGGCGCAACTGCTGACCTTGACCGCGCCGGAGATGACGGTGCTGGTCGGCGGCCTGCGGGCGCTGAACATCAACACCGACGGTGTCCAGCACGGGGTCTTCACGAAGCGTCCGGGTCAGCTGACCAATGACTTCTTCGTCAACCTGCTGGACATGGACACGGTCTGGACCGCGACCTCCGACGAGGAGGCCGAGTTCGAAGGGCGTGACCGGGCGACCGGTGCGCCGAAGTGGACCGCGACCCGCGTCGATCTCGTCTTCGGCTCCAACTCGCAACTGCGGGCTCTGGCCGAGGTCTATGCCCAGTCGGGTTCGGGCGAGAAGTTCATCACGGACTTTGTCGCGGCCTGGACGAAGATCATGAATGCAGATCGGTTCGACCTGCGCTGACCGGTCCAAGGCCCGTGACGTCAACGGCCCCCGTCCGACCCGGGCGGGGGCCGCTTCGATTTACAGATCTGGCGGTGCTGCCATCCATGGACCAATGGCCAGGTCGAACGCATGAACGGACGCTCAAGGAAGCGACAGCCCGCAGCTATCATTACGAAAGCCACGACCAACTCCGCAATCACCGGGCCGCCTTCGTCGGAGCCTGCAATTTCGCAAGAAGACGGAAGACCCTCGGTGGCCTCACGCCGTTCCAGGCTATCTGCCAAGCCTGGTCAGAGCAGCCCGGTCGCTTCAGGCTATCGCCAGACAACCTCACTTCGGGACGGAAAACCTAGTTGACAAGCTGGGTCCGGTCCCCGCCCATTCCTCCAGCATTCGGGCCAACCCCGTTGGGGACAGGCACGTCGCTGCTTTCATAGTCGGCGTTTATCTGAATCGTCGCTACGGATAGGAGTCTGATTCCCTTGGCCACAATGACCGTCCAGGCGCTGTCCTCGGCGGCGACGCCGCTGCCTTTGACATTGAGAAATCCGTCCCGAACATAAACGACCCCCAGAAGTCGCTCCACAACGCTTCCCGGGAGATTAATGTCTGGAGTATTGCCACCAATAGTTGCCATAACCATGCCCGCATAGTCACCTCGCTTGCGACCGGACAGGTTCACTTTCGCGCGTATGCCATTGAAAATTGGATCCGAGCCGCGATCAAAGAAGAGAAAGACGTCCTCTCCTTCCAGGCGAGCATTACCTTGTAGCGTAACGCATTTTCGAAAGAAATGATCTCCGGGTCTTAGGACCAGGGTGGCCTTGTTCTTCACGGTTATGGGCAGACAATGGATCCCCGGATCGAGATAGGAAGTGCTGTCATTTACCTCATAGGTTATGGAGCCAGTCTTCCCGATACATTCGTCTAGCGACGGGAATTTCATGTTCTTGAACGGGTCGTCAATCTCGGCGGCGTCCACCCCGGGCGACGGTGTCATGATCCCGCCGGTTGCAGACAGCACCGCCTGGATCCTGCGGCCCTCTATGCGACCTTTGCCCAGGACCTCGATATCTGCATTGGAGTGAACGCCACAGTCCGGCGCCATGAGGTTGGAGTTGTTCACGAGGTTGATCATTTTGCCGGATTTCCCGGTCCCAAGGACGCAAAGTGGCGTCTGTGAGACTGAAACCGCTCTCGAAACGACTGAGTATTTCCATCCGCCCGGCGGCAGCAGGTTCATGAAGAAGGACGGCGAGACACCATCCAGCCGCACCTCCATGATACGTTGCCCGTCCTTCTCTATGACCCGGGTCACTTCGGTGATACTTGGTCCGTTGGCCCACTCCGAGATATTGGTTTCGAGCTGGCTTGCGATCCGCTGGACCGCTACGTCCTGCTGAACGGCAAAGGCGAGTTCCGCAGCCCCCGCCAGAGCGGCTGCGTCCGCCATGTCCTGCATTCGCGAGTGGTCCGCCACGACCCGATTGAGGTCAATGGCGCCGGCGACCAACGTGGCAAGGGCGGGCAGCCCGAGAGCGAAGATGAGCGCCACCTGCCCGCCCTCGTGTCGGGCAAAACCCGTCACGCGCCTCCAGATTTCCTTGAAGCCAGGCATCGCCTAGCCTGCCCTGCTGACTTCGAGCCCGGCGCGGAGCGCCGCTTCGGCACGGGCACTTCGGAGCGTGTAGCGGATCTGGTAGCTGAGCAACCGCCAGTTCAACGGCTTGGTGACGAAGGCGGTCGCTCCGGCCTGATAGGCACGATCAATGGCCTCAACGTCTTCGCGACCGGTCTCCACAATCACGGGAAGATGGATGGTCTCCGGATTGTTGCGGATGGCGGCGAGCAAGGCGAAGCCATCCATCCGAGGCATGTGCAGATCGACCAGCAACACATCGTACGAACGCCGCGACAAGGCTTCCAGGGCTTCGATCCCGTCAGCGGCGACGTCTACCTCGGCGAGTGCGGACGACAGGTGGACCTGAGCGAACTCCCTCAGAATCGGATCGTCGTCGACGAACAACAGACGTGCCTCCTCGCTCAAAACGTAGAAAAAGCCTGACATTTACGTGTCTCGCAGCTGATTTACAGCGTCCCAAAAAAATCTATGAACACACTTAAGCGCTTAGTCATTAACGTAGCGTATCGTTGCAATCTCGTGATCCACCGAGTGCAAGCCCCTGGCCATTCAATTCCGATTCATGAAGGTTGGGCTGGCCAGAAAGCTGGCCGGAGCCGTGCTGCTTTCGCTCCTGATCTCCTTCGTGACTACAGCACTGGTCTCGACCTGGATGGAGCTGAGGCGTCAGGCGGACCTTGAGACCGACCGCTTGACCCAGACGGCTCACGTCATCGCCTCCCTGTCCGCAAAGGCTGTTCAGCAGCAGGATCAGCAAGGTGCCTTCGTCGCCA